>Ga0163144_10000039_pt1 | contig 263810 bp, 227 predicted proteins | sample OliLak19BULKMAT1_FD_123175 | JGI IMG/M metagenome (GOLD analysis project Ga0163144, IMG submission 123175) | Freshwater microbial mat bacterial communities from Lake Vanda, McMurdo Dry Valleys, Antarctica - Oligotrophic Lake LV.19.BULKMAT1 | ecosystem: Environmental > Aquatic > Freshwater >... | reverse complement strand
TGCCCATGCTGCGGACGACGCTGGCGCCGATCGAGATCGCCGCCTTGGTGAGCTCGTCCTGCGGCGTGCGGCCGCCGCGCGGCGGCGGCGCGTCGGCCTCGGCGGTGCGTCCGCGCAGGCGCTCGAAGGCCGACTCGCGGTCGACGGTCTCCTCGTAGCGGCGGCGCAGCGGCGAGGCCTGCACGATCGCGGCGCGCTCGCCGGCGTCGAGCGGCGTCAGGCGCGTCCGCGGCGGGTAGATGAAGGCGCGCTCGACCATCGTCGGCGTGCCCTTCTCGTCCAGTACCGAGACCAGCGCCTCGCCGACGCCGAGTTCGGTGATCGCCGTCGCCACGTCGAGCGCCGGGTTGGCGCGGAAGGTCTGCGCCGCCGTCCTCACCGCCGTCTGGTCCTTCGGCGTGAAGGCGCGCAGGGCGTGCTGGACGCGGTTGCCGAGCTGGCCGAGCACCGCTTCCGGCACGTCGAGGGGGCTCTGGCTGCAGAAGTAGACGCCGACGCCCTTCGAACGCACCAGGCGCACGACGCGCTCGATCTGCTCGACCAACGCCTTCGGCGTGTCGTCGAACAGCAGGTGCGCCTCGTCGAAGAAGAACACCAGCTTCGGCTGGTCGGGGTCGCCGATCTCGGGCAGGCGCTCGAAGAGCTCGGCCAGCAGCCACAGCAGGAACGTCGAGTACAGCGCCGGCGTCTGCATCAGCTGGTCGGCCGCCAGGACATTGATCACCCCGTGGCCCTGCGCGTCGGTCTGGATCAGGTCCTCGAGCGCGAGCGCCGGTTCGCCGAAGAACTGCTCGCCGCCCTGCTGCTCGAGCGCCAGCAGACCGCGCTGGATGGCGCCGATGCTGGCGGTGGAGACGTTGCCGTAGGTGGTCTTGAGCTGTGCGGCGTGCTCGCCGACGTGCGCCAGCATGGCACGCAGGTCCTTGAGGTCGAGCAGCAGCAGGCCCTGGTCGTCGGCGACCTTGAACACCAGCGCCAGCACGCCGCCCTGCGTTTCATTGAGATTCAGCAGCCGGGTCAGCAACAGCGGGCCCATTTCCGAGACGGTGGCGCGGATGGGATGGCCCTGCCGGCCGAAGAGATCCCAGAACACCACCGGGCAGGCGGCCGGTTCGAACGGGATGCCGAGTTGCGCGGCGCGCTCGGTGATCTTGGCGCTGTCGCCGCCGGCGCGGGCGAGGCCGGACAGGTCACCCTTGACGTCGGCCAGGAACACCGGCACGCCGATGCGGCTGAACTGCTCGGCCAGGACGCGCAGGCTGATGGTCTTGCCGGTGCCGGTGGCGCCGGCGATGAGGCCGTGCCGGTTGGCCATGCGCGGGATCAGTTCGATCACGTGCGCGCCCTTGGCGATCGGCAGTGCGGCGGGGGGGACCATCGGGACTCCTTGGGTGCTGGGGCCTTAGCGGCGCGCCGCCCGGGGGGCAAGGGCGGTATTTCCCCCGCCGGGTTGTCGAGGTACGCAAAAATAGTACTTACACCGTCGCCGGAGGGGAATGTGATGACGACGCAGGGATGGATAGCGGTCAGCTTGATGGCGGTGCTCGGCTGCGCGACGGGCGCGACGGCCGACGAGGTGACCTCGAAGGGCACCGTGCTGAAGGGCAAGATCACCGGCTTCTCGAGCGCCGGCGTCACGATCGAGCCCGAGTACGGCAAGGGCGCGCTGGCCATCAAGTGGGAGGATGTCGAGGATCTGAAGAGCGAGGGCGGCTTCCAGATCCTCTACGGCGACGACCTCGAGGCCGACACCGCGGTGCAGGGGTTCAGCGACGGCAAGCTGCTGGTCGGCGCCGCCGCCGCCTCGACCACCGCCATCGAAACGGCGACGATCCATTCGGCGCTGCCGATCGGTCCCGACGGGCTGTCCTGGCGCGACGAGATGCGTAGTACCTGGCGCTACTGGGACGGCAGTTTCGACTTCGGCGTCAACGTCCAGCAGGCGACGATCGACACGCTCGGCTTCCTGGTCGGCTTCGAGACGCTACGGAAGAAGGACCCGACGCGGTTCACGATCGGGGCCAACTACCGCTACTCGACGCAGAAGCAGAAGGGCGAGAACAGCACGACGATCGAAGACCGCGCCTTCGGCCTGCTGCGCGGCGAGTACGACCTCACCGAGCGCCTGTACCTGTTCGGCTCTGCCGACGCGACCTACGACGCGATCCAGAAACTGAGCATCCGCGCCATTCCCAAGGCCGGCCTCGGCTACATGCTCTGGGAGGAGGAGCTCGAGGACGCGAAGACCAACTTCTTCTCCGTCGAAGGCGGCGGCGCCTGGGTGTACGAGAATTACTTCTCGCCGACCGGCGACAAGGACTACTTCGCCATCGCCTTCGGCGCCGCCCTCGGGTACTACCTCCCCTACGGCGCGCACTTCGGCTGGCGGATCGACTACCTGCCCGCCGTCGACGACTGGGCCAACGATTACCTGGTGCGCAACACGCTCGATCTGACCATGCCGCTCGTGGACCCGATCAGCGCCAAGCTGACGTTCCTCGACGAGTACGACAGCACGCCGGCCCAGGACACCCAGAGCAACAGCCTGTTCCTGACCTTCGGCCTCTCGGTCGGCTGGTAACCGCGACGCGGAGGCAGTGTGACGGCTGGTCCCTGGCGCGAGCGGGCGTACCGTTGGCGATGGTGGCTGGCCGCCCTCGGCCTGGTGCTGGTCGTGCGCGCGGCGCTGCCCGAGGTGCTGCGCCGGGTGATCGTCAGCCAGGCCTCCGAGGCGCTGCACGCCAAGGTCGACGTCGGCGACGTCGACCTGCGCCTGTGGCGCGGTGGCGTCGCGCTCGAGGACGTCGCCGTGCGGCCGCTCGGCGCCCCGGACCGGCCGCCGCCGCCGCCCGATGCCGATCCAAAAGCCGTCCCGCCGGCCTTCGATGAGTACAGCCCGATCCTCGGTTTCAAACGCTTCGCGGTCGAGCTACGTTTTCTGCCGCTCTTCTCGAAGACCGTGCAGGTGCGCGGCATCGAACTCGACTCGCCACGCGTGGCGCTCGACCGCCTCGCCTCGGGCGACCTCAACCTCCTGGCGCTGGTGCCTAAGCAGGAGGTGACGGTCGAGGCCGGCGCGACGCCGGGCGCGGCGGAGACGCCGCCGCCGACGCCCACCGCCAGTGGTGACGGCCGCGGCGACGCCGCGGCGGACAGCGGCTGGAACGTCGGGCTCGACCAGTTCATCCTCAGCGACGGCCGCATCCGCTTCCGCGATCTCGCCCTCGAGGGCAGCGAGCCGGTCGAACTCGGCATCGATCGCATCGCCGTCGAGGAGATCGGCCTCTCGCCGGCGGTCTACGGCAAGCCGGGCCGCATCAAGCTCAAGCTCGGCATCGACGAGGGCAGCGTCGATGTCGACGCGCGCGTGACCCTCGACGGCGCCAAGGTGAAGGTGACCACCGAGGTCACCGCCAACCGCCTGCCGCTGCGCCGCGCCCGCCTGTACGTGCCGAAGGTCGGCTGGAGCGACCTGCGCGGCGAGCTCGACCTCGGCCTGACCTACGAGCTGGAGGAAGCGAAGACCAACGCCCTGCACGGCACGCTGGCGTTGCGCGATGTGTCGGTGGCGGTGCCCGATCTCGAGGACGTCGCCATCGGCTGGAAGAGCCTGACGGTGAACCTCGAGCGCATCGACCTCCTGGCGCAGCGCGCCGCGGTGCAGGAGGTGGCGCTCGACGGCGCCGTCGTGACTATCCGGCTGCACGCAGGGGAGCTGCTGCCGGCGTTGGCGCAGCGCCAGGCAGGGCAGGTTCCGACTCCCGCTCCCGCCGCAGTTGCTGGCGAGGGTGAGGGCGCCGTGGCGACGACGGCCGTGCCGTCCGCGCCCGTCGCGGAAAACGAGTCCTCACCCACTCCCGCAGGCACTGCCGTGGAAGGGACACCGTCGCCCGCACGTGACGCGGCTGCGGGGAGTCCCGCCGCTGCCGCGGGTGAGGCGCCGCCGCCGCCCGCGGCCGATGCGGCCGACGAGCCGCCGGCGCCGCCGTGGCACTGGCAGGTGGCCAGCATCAAGCTGACCAATTCGAAGGTGCGGGTGCTGAGCACGCAGGCGCCGGTGGATGTCGGGGTCGAGCTGGCGGTGGCCAATCTCAGCGGCGAGCCGGATGCGATCGCGCATGTGACGCTCGGGCTGGCGCTGCAGCCGGGCACGCTGGCGCTCGACGGCGACCTGCGCCTGGCGGCGGTGCCGGCCTTCGGCGGGACGCTGAAGATCGCCGACCTGGCGCTGCCGCCGCTGCTCGCGGTCAGCGGCGCCGCGCCGGCGGAGTTGCTGCCGTCCGCCATCCTGCGCTCAGACCTGGTCATCGCCGCCGGCCTGGCGGCACCGGGCGGCGGCGAGGCACCGGCCGACCGGCTGCGCGTCAGCGGCACGCTCGGCGTCGGCGCCCTGCGCGTCGCGCCGCCGCACAGCGACGGGCTGACCGTCGCGCTGCAGGACCTCGACCTGCGCATCGATCAGCTGCTCGTGCCGGGCATCATCCCGCCCGGCCAGACGGCGGCGGCCGGCGCCGCGATTGACGTCGGCTTGAGCCTGACGCTGCGCGAGGCTCAGGTCGCCCGCTCCGGTGCGCAGGCGCTCGCCGTCGCCGTCCCGAGCCTGGTGCTGACGGTGCCGACCCTGGCGGTACCGGCCTCGCTGGCGCAGCTGGGCCCGGGCGACGGCGTGCCGATCGTCACCGGCGAAGTGAGCCTCGATCTCGACGCGCCGCGCATTGCGCTCGGCGCCGACGACACCACCGCGCAGGCGAAGCGCATCGCGCTGCGGGTCAGCGGCCTGTCGCTGCCGGTTGCCCCGCCGCCGGCGGCGTCCGCGGCGCCCGCTGCGGCGGCCGATGCAGCGGCCGTGCCGGTGATCGCGCCGCCGACGCGACTGGCGCTGCAGCTCGATCTCAGCGAGCTGCAGGTCGCGACCGCGCAGGGCAAGGATCTCAACGCCGTCGTGCAGGCGATCGCCCTGGCGCTGACCGACGTCGTCGTGCCCGGCTTCGTCGCCGGCGCGCCGCCGGCGCCGAGCAGCGAGCCGCTGCGCGCCGGGGCGACGCTGACCCTGACCGAACAGCGCCTGACGCGCGCCGACGGCAAGGAGTTCGCGGTCAGCGCCAAGACGATCAGCATACCGCTGCAGTCGGTCGCGCTGCCCGGCGTGCCCGGCGGCACTCCGCCCGGTGCCGTGGTGCAACCGCTGCGCGCCGTCTTCGGCGAGATCCGTCTCGAGGCGCCGGCGATCCGCGTCACGCGCACCAAGGACGGCCTCGTCCTGCCCGCCGCGGCGCCGCCGCCGGCCGGCGGCGCCAGCGCCAAGCCGGCGCCATCGCCATCGCCCGCTGCGGCGCCGGCGGCCAGCCCGGTGGCGACGCAGCCGCTCGAGTTGCAGGTCGCGGCGCTGCGCATCCTGCGCGGCGGCCTTGAGTTCACCGATCGCGCCGTGCAGCCGGTGTTCTCGACCCGCTTCGCGCCGATCGAGGTCGACGCGCGCGACATCCGCATGCCGGGCCCGCGCGTCACGCAGCTCAACATCGACATCGCCAGCGTCGAGCAGGGCAAGATCACCGTGCGCGGCAGCCTGTCGCCCGAGGCGACCGACGTGACGGTCGACGTCGACCAGCTGGCGTTGCTGCCGTTCAACCCCTACGCAACGACGTACTCGCCTTACGGGATCGCCGACGGCGCCCTGTCGATCAAGAGCACCGCCAAGGGCCGCGGCGGCAAGGTCGAGGTCCACAACGACATCACCCTGCACCAGTTCGATCTCGCCGGCAGCGAGGGCGACGCGCTCTTCGAGCAGAACTTCGGCATCCCGCTGAGCATGGCGCTGGCGCTGCTGCGCGACCTGGAGGGCAACATTGATCTCGGCGTGCGGCTCGCCGTCGATCGCGAGGGCAACGCGCAGGTCGACGTGATGGCGGTGGCGCGCAGCGCCCTGCGTCAGGCGATCACCGGCGCCGTCACCTCGCCCCTGAAGATGCTCGGCGCCGTCGCCGGCGGCACGGGCGCGCCGATCGCGCCGGCGCCGGTGGCCTTCCGCCTCGGCCGCGCCGAGGCGACGGCAGGCGGTGTCGAGGCGGCCGAGCGGCTGGCGGCCTTCCTCGCCAGCCGGCCGGCGATGGGCGTGCAGTTGACGAGCGGTGCCACCGCCGCTGATGCGCGCTGGCTGCACGAGCACGCCCTGCTGGGCGCGTGGGCCGAGCAGGGCTTCTTCGAGCGCTCGCTCGCCTTCGTGACCGCCAGCGGCCCGCGCCAGCGCATTCGCGACTATCTAGAGGCGCGTGTCGCGGACCAGACGCCGGAGCTCGCGGCCGAGGACGCGGCGCAACTCGACCAGTGGCTGGCCGAGGTGCCGCCGCCCACCGCCGCCGACCTGCAGGGGCTGGCCGACGCGCGGCTGACTGCTGTCGAGACCGTGCTCGTCGAGCAGGGCACCGCCGCGACGCGCAGCGTGCGCGGCCCGACCCCGACCGAGCCACCCACCGGCGCGCCAAGCGTGACGTTGAGATTGCAACCGGCCAGCCGCGGCGCCGCCGCGGTGCCGCCGCCCCAACCCTGATCAAAGAAGGAGGAAGCGATGCTCAAGGAGTTCAGAGAGTTTGCCATGAAGGGCAACGTGCTCGACATGGCCATCGGCATCATCATCGGCGCCGCTTTCGGCAAGATCGTCAGCTCGTTCGTCGCCGATGTGATGATGCCGCCGCTCAGCATGCTGATGGGCAAGGTCGACTTCACCAACTGGTTCGTCTCGCTCACCAGCGGCGACTACACGACCCTGGCGGCCGCCCAGGCGGCCGGCGCGGTGACGCTCAACTACGGTGCCTTCCTCAACACCGTCATCAACTTCGTCATCGTCGCCTTCGCCATCTTCTTGTTGGTCAAGCAGGTGAACCGGTTGAAGAAGGAAGAGCCGGCGGTGCCGGCCGAGACGCCCGCGCAGGAGAAGCTGCTGGGCGAGATCCGCGACCTGCTGGCGAAGCGCGTCTGACGCGTCGGCAACAGGTGACCTACCGTGTCAGGTCCGCCCGTCGGGTGCCGGTGTCAGCGGGTGTGATCGCTTCGTGTCGAGCGAGAAGCGGCTGGAATCGTTTTGCAGGGCGTCGCAATGCCGGGCGATTGTCATGGAGCGGTTTGGTCGCCGGCGCCCTCGCAATGGGTTCGGATCGCGGCGAGCGAGCTGCGCACCGTCGCCCGGGCCAGGGGAAGCCCGAACCAGGGCTCGAGCCAACTGGCGACGAGGGGCAGGCGTGACCACAGACGCAGCCGCGCCGATAGCTCGCTGCTGCCGGGGCCGGTTGAGGTCAGGGTGTAGGTCTCGTCGATGGCGAACGGTCCGAGCAGAATCGACGAACGCAGGTTCGCATCGCGCACGACCTCGGTCGGCCGATCGTGCAGCGTCAGCGGGAGCGGACCGAGGCGATAGCGCCAGCGCACGTACTGGCCGGGCTGCGGATAATTTGCGGGCGCATCGAGCGCGGCCCGGACGCCCGTATCCCACTGCACCACCTCGCGTGGGTTGGTGAGCGCGCGCCAGACTCGCGCTACCGCACACGCGATGGGAACGGATTCGCTGAACTCGACCATGCGATTGTCCCTACCAAGCATCCTCCGGCAGGGCGGATGCGATCAAATCTTAATGATCCAGCGTCGACGGTGCTGATGCACCGCCGTGAATCGTCAGGCGCTGCCAGGCGGCCTCGTCGACGACCTGCTGCCGGTAGGTCGCGTGGCAGCCGACGCAGGCGCTTAGCGTCGTCGCCAGCGCGGCCGTGACGGCCGTGCGGTCCCGGCGCTGCGCAGCCGCGGTGATCGTGTCAGCCGAGCGGTGGAAGGCGAGCGCCTTCTCGGTGAAGCCGGATGCGCCTGCGCCCATGTGCTGGCACATCTGCGCCATGCTGTCCGAGTAACCGATCCGGCGGGAGGCCCGTTCGATCGCCGCCATGTCGTTCGCGGCCAGCTCCACGACGACCTCTTGCACGCAGGCGAGATGGTCGCGCATGTTGCGCTTCTGGTGCTCGGCCATCATCGCGGTGAGCGGCAGTGGCGTGCGCTCGTCGTGCACGTCGGCCGTCGTGCCGCCGGCCATGTGCGGCGGCAGGGTCGACGACGCGGCGTCCTGCGCCGCCGCCGCCGGCGGCACGCAACCGCGCTCGCTGCACGGAGCAACGCCGAGCAGCGCGATGCCGACGGCCGCCATTCGCGTAAGGTGCAACATCTTCGCTCGTCTCTGCGTGCTGTGTGCGGCGGCGATCAGTAGGCGACGTGCGCTTCGAGCGTGCCGTGCTCGCTGCGCACGACGACCAGCCGCGACATGCACGGCATGCAGTAGACGCGGTCGCCCGGTCGCAGCTCGCGACTCGAGCGGATGACGACCTTGCAGACCGGGCAGATGACCTCGTTCGGCGCCAGGGCGTCGCCGCCGCCGCGCCACTTGCGGTAGAACTTGCGGTACTTCTTCGGCACCTCGTCGAAGCCGGTGTCCTCGAGGAGGTAGCGTTGGCGCGGCTTCTCGGCCGCGGCGGCCTCGACGCCCTCCAACAGCGGGTCGCTCATGACGCGAACCCCAGGCGCTCGACCGATTCCAGGTAGGCGCGGCTGAGTCGATGCCGCTCGTCCTGCGGCGTGGCGATCGACTGCATCGTCTCCTCGAGGGCGTCGAGCACCAGGTGGTCGAGCTCCGACTTCACCCGGCCCAGGCGGGCGCGGATATGCGGCGCCGTCGCCAGGCGCCGCCCGAGCTCGTTCTCGCCGAAGCCGATGTGGCGCCGCTCGTCCTTGATGATCCCCTGCAGGACCTCGCGCGTGATCGGATCGGCGGTCTGCGCATGGCTATGAAAGACGGCGAACTCGAGCGCCTCCAGGATGACGTTCTGGGCGAAGATCGCCGCTTCCCAGTCGCGGCTCGCCACCAGTTCGATGAGGCGCTGGCGGAAGAGCAGGATGCTACGGCTGGCGCGGCGCTCGACCTCCGCCTCCGGCTGCGCCACGCCGAGGTCGCGCAGCCGGTGCAGGAGCACTTCCAGATGCCGGCCCTCGTCCGCCACCTGTGTCGACAGGAAGACCTTCGCCAGATGCGTGGGGGCGATGGCGATCAGGCCGCTGGCCCCTTCGAGCGCGGCCGTCTCACCGACGCAGTAGTTGCACAGCACGGTGATCAGGCGATCGCGCTCGATCTCGGTGAACGACGCCTCGACGGCGTCGGGCTGGTGCCCCCAGGTGAGGCCCGTCAGGTAGCCCTCGACCGCCTGAAACCAGAATTCGAAGGAGTGCACCTCGGCCAGGAACGCCTCCGGCTCGAGGTCGTGGATATCGAATGGGGCGGCAGGACGGACCGACATCGGTGGCCTCACTGACGCACGGGCGTCTGGTACTCGAGGCCGATGCGGCCAAGGCGCGTCTTGAACTCCTTCAGCACCGTGTCGGCGAGCACCGCTTCCATCGCCTCGGGCTGCATGTCGCTCAGGTCGACGCCCTGCCAGCGCGCCTGGTGGTGCTCGCCGCCCCTCTCGCGCTCGAGGCGGCGGAACTCGTCCGGCGCAGCGTTGTTGCGGAAGGCGTCGGCGAAGGTGGCCAGCATCCAGTAGGACATCTCCTTCTGCATGCGCTCGATCTCGGCCTTCTTCTCCGGCTGCGCCTTGATCAGCGAGCCGATGCGATTCTCGCCGAAGCCGACGTGGCGGCGTTCGTCGGCGATGGTGCCGGTCAGGGTGCGCGCGAACTTCGGGTTCACGCCCTCGTTCATCGCCAGCATCATCTCGAAGACGCTGAAGGCCATGCCCTCGAGGACGATGTTCTGGCCGACCACGCCGGCGATGAAGTTCTTGCGGTCCACCTTCTCCAGCAGCACCTCGGCGAACTTGACCAGATTGGGGTTGGCGTACTGCTTGATCGTCGATTCGAGTTCCTCCTTCTTGACGCCGAGGTCGTAGAGGCGCTCGGTGAACACCTCGACGTGGCGTGCCTCGTCGAGCGTCTGAGTGGCGAGGAAGCGCTTCGACGCCTCGTCCGGCGCGGCGTTGATCAGGCCCGACGACGCCGCCAGCGCGCAGCGCTCGCCGACCACCAGTTGCACCGTGGCGCGAATGGTCTCGGTGTGCAGCAGGTCGTTGGTGAGCAGCATCTCGGGCTCATGCTCGCCCGGCTGGTGCCCGAACTCGGTGCCCTCGAGGTAGCCCTGCGGGCACGACTCCAACCAGTTCTGGATCGAATACGCCGAGAGAAAATCTGCCATGCGGCCTCCTTGTCGATTGAGTGAATGGTGATTCAGTAACGATTCGCGGGGCTGCAGAACGATGACATCGGTCAGGGTTGGCGATGATCGATACCATCAGGGGCGCGCGTCGGTGTCGTCGTGCAGCCCCGACTCGTCGTGCTGCGCGATGCGCCCCAGGCGGTCGAGGTCGGTGAGGACGACGTCGCGCCCGTCGCTGGCGACGGCGCCCTTGCGCTTCAGCGCCGTCAGCAGGCGGATGGCGGTTTCGGTCGAGACGCCGATCATCTCCGCCAGCTCGCGCCGCGTGTAGCGCAGCTCAAGGTGCTGACCCGGCTGCAGCGCGCCGCTGGCCCGGCCGAGCTGCAACAGCAGGCCCGCGAGGCGGCTCTCCGCCCCCTTCAGGGCCAGGTCGCGGGCCTTGCGACGCGCCAGGGACAGCTCGCGGCTGAGGGCGGCGAGGAGGCGCACGCCGGTCTCGGGGTGGCGCTCGATGAAGCCCGCCAGACGTTCGCGCGGGAAGATCGACACCTGCGCCGCCGTCAACGCCTCGGCGGAGGCCGACATGGCGTCGTTGTCGTCGAGCGACAACTCGCCGATCAGGGCGCCGGGGCCGGCGATCTCAAGGATATGGTCGCGACCGAAGCGGTCGGATTGGTACAGCTTCACGGCGCCGTGGCAGACGAGATAGAGCGCCGACGGCGGCGCGCCCTCGCCGAAGATGACCTGGCGCGGCCGGTAGAGCATGGTCGTGCCGGACTGGCGCCAGTCGGTCAGCACCTCGCCGGGCAGGTCGCAGACAGTGCCGCTGCCGCGTGCCGGGCAGCCTTCACAAGGGACTCGACGCATGGGGAGATGCTCCTCTCTGGCGGGATCTTTTCCGGCAGTGTGGCTGCCGGGAGTCGCGTCCACCTATGACCCCGATCATGCTGCCCAAATCATGGTGCTCATGGGTCACAGCAAGCCGGGGACCAAGGCCGCGGGCGCCGCCGATGGCGCGCAACGGGCGTTCCCGTCGCGCCGCTGGGAACCGCCGCGTGGGGATCTTCGGCGGCGCGGAAGGACCGAGCCGCTTGCGTCCGCCTGCCGGCTGGGTGATGGCACGCGCATGGACCCGTCCACCCTCGCCGGGCCGCTTTACCTGCTCGCCATTCTCGCCGAGCGGCGTCTGCTGCGCCGCGTCGGCGGCGATCTGCGCGGCTATGAGCGGCGCGACGCCTGGACCAGCATCCTCTGCGGCGCGACCGCGGTGATCGCCTGGATTCCCATCCAGTTGGCGACCTTCGCGCTGGCGTCGTGGCTGTGGCAGCACCGGCTGCTCGACCTCGGCGGCGGCCTGCTCGCCTGGGCGGTGATCCTGGTCGGCTGGGACTTCAGCTTCTACTGGCAGCACCGCGCCGAGCACGAGGTGCGGCTGCTGTGGGGCGGGCACGTCACGCACCACTCGAGCCGCTACTTCAACTACTCGACGGCGCTGCGGCAGTCGTGGACGCCGTGGGCCGGGCCGTTGTTCGTCGCGCCGTGGGCGGTGCTCGGCATCCGTCCGGAAATGATCATCGTCGCCGGCGGCTGGAACCTCATCTACCAGTTCTGGATCCACACCGAGGCGGTCGGCCGCCTGCCGGGCTGGGTCGAGGCGTGGCTCAACACGCCGTCACATCACCGGGTCCATCACGGCGCCAACCCGCAGTACTTGGATCGGAACTACGGCGGCGTCCTGATCGTCTGGGACCGCCTGTTCGGCACCTTCGCCGCCGAGGCGGAGCGCGTCGCCTACGGCCTGACGAAGAACGTCGCGGGCTACAACCTGCTGTGGGTGCAGCTGCACGAATACGTCGCCATCGCGCGCGACCTGGCGACGCGCCCGCCCTGGCGGCGCGCCCTGCGCGACGTCTTCGGTTCGCCGACCTGGCGGGCGCAGCAGAACTAACCGGCGTCTCGCCCGCAGCGCAGCCCGCCCCGTTGCTCCGGCCGAGCCGGCAGGGCTACAACTCACCCCATGATCAAAGGTTATGCCGGTCGCGTGCTCGACGTGGATCTCGCCACCCAGACGGCCACGTTCAAGCCGCTCGACGAGGACACCGCGCGCCTCTACATCGGCGGCAAGGGCTACGGGACGCGTCTCCTGTATGACATGACGCGTCCGGGCATCGACCCGCTCGGCCCCGACAATCCGCTCATCTTCGCCACCGGCCCGCTCAACGGCTCGGTGGCGCCGCAGTCGAACCGCTTCGCCGTAGTCTGCAAGAGCCCCCTCACCGGCGGCATCGGCAACGCCGCCTGCGGCGGCTCGTTCGCCTACGGCATGAAGCGCGCCGGCATCGACGTGCTCATCCTGCGCAACCAGGCCAAGGCGCGGATTCGCATGGACATCGACGGCAACGGCGACAGCGTCCGCTTCCTGCCCGCCGACGACCTGTGGGGCAAGGGCACCTACGCGACGCAGGCGGCGCTGGAGAAGAAGAAGTACCATGCCGTCATCGGCCCGGCCGGCGAGCACCAGGTGCTCTACGCCGGCATCGTCTCCAACGAGCGCATCGCCGGCCGCACCGGCGTCGGCGCGGTGATGGGCTCGAAGCGGCTGAAGGCGATTTCGATCGGCGGTCCGCGCAAGCTCGAGATGGACGACGAGGACGCGTTCAAGACCTACACCAAGTGGGTGCGCGAGATGTTCCGCGACCACCCTGTGCTGGGCGAGAAACTGAAGCGCTACGGCACCGCGGGCATCGTCAACACCACCAACGCGCGCAACATCCTGCCGACGCGCAACTTCAAGTACGGCCACCACGACGACGCCATGCAGATCTCCGGCGAGTGGATGGAGGACCACGAGTTGACCGGCATCAGGTCGAGCTGCATCCACTGCCCGGTCACCTGCGGCCGCGACGTCACGGTCGAGGGCGTCGGCCGCGTCAAGGGCCCCGAGTACGAGACCGTGGCGCTGCTCGGCAGCAACCTCGAGGTGCTCGACCTCAAGAAGATCAACGAGTGGAACTACCTCGCCGACGACCTCGGCATGGACACCATCAGCCTCGGCGCGACGCTGAGCTTCGCCATGGAGCTGCAGGAGCGCGGCATGCTCAACGCCGGCCTGCACTTCGGCGACGTCACCGGCATCGCCGAGATGATCAAGGACATCGGCCACCGGCGCGGCCTCGGCGACCACCTCGCCGACGGCGTCAAGCGCATGGCCGAGCGTTACGGCGGCCACGAGTTCGCCATGCACGTGAAGGGACTCGAGCTGTCGGCCTACGATCCGCGCGGCTCCTACGCGCAGGGCGTCGAGTACGCCACCACCAACCGCGGCGGCTGCCACGTGCAGGGCGCCAGCATGTATCTCGAGTCCACCGGACCCCTGACCATCAACCCGCAGAACCTCAAGCTCAAGGCCGACATCCCGATCCTGCAGCAGAACCTCGCCTGCGCCATCAACTCGATGGTGCTGTGCATCTTCACCACCTACGGCATGATCCCCAAGCAGGTGCACAACCTGGCGCCGAACTCGTTCACCCACCGCGCCCTCTCGACGCTCCTCGAGAACAGCGGCCCGCTGCTGCGCACGGTGATGGGCATCAAGGGCAAGCCGATGCTGTGGTACGAGAAGTGGCTGACCTACATTACCGGCACGTCGATCTCGGGCGGCCACCTGCAGGAGATCGGCGGCCGCATCTTCAACCTCGAGCGCATGTACAACCTGCGCGAGGGGCTCACCGGGGCCGACGACACGCTGCCGCCGCGCATGCTGCACGAGCCGACGTTCAAGGGCATGACCAGCGGCCATCCGCTGCCGCAGCTGCTGCCGCGCTACTACAAGCTGCGCGGCTGGGACACGCACGGCGTGCCGCGCGCGCGCACCCTGGAGAAGCTGCAGGTGCGCGTCTGAGGCGGCGTCCGGCGGGTAGCGCGCCGCCGACCCCCGGCGAGGCGGCCGGCGGGTGCGCGGCGCTGCCGCGCACCACCCCACCACTCTGAACCCGGAGCGACCATGGGCCGTATATTCGAAACCCGGAAACACACGATGTTCGCCCGCTGGGATCGGATGGCGAAGGCCTTCACCCGCGTCGGCAAGGAAATCACCATCGCGGTGAAGGCCGGCGGTCCCGATCCGGCCCACAACCCGCAACTGCGCCGTGTCATCCAGAACGCACGCGCGGTCAACATGCCGAAGGACAAGGTCGAGTCGGCGATCAAGCGCGCCGCCGGCCGCGACGCCGCCGACTACGCCGAGATCCTCTACGAGGGCTACGCGCCGCACGGCGTCGCGATCCTCGTCGAAGCCGCCACCGACAATCCGACCCGCACCGCCGCCAACGTCCGCAACCGCCTCGCCAACGGCGGCGGCAATCTCGGCAGCACCGGCAGCGTCGGCTTCCAGTTCCGCCGCATGGGCGTCTTCCGCCTCGACCCCGCCGGCCTCGACGCCGAGGCGCTGGAACTCGACCTCATCGACCACGGCCTCGAGGAAATGGGCGACAGCAGCGGCGAGAAGGGCGAGCCGCAGCTGGTCATCCGCTGCGCCTTCGCCGACTTCGGCCGCCTGCAGAACGCCCTCGAGGCGCGCGGCCTGAAGGCGCTGTCGGCCGAGTCCGAGTACATCCCGACCACCCCGACCGAGCTCTCCGACGCCGCCGCCAAGGACGTGCTGATGCTCATCGATGTCCTCGAGCAGGACGACGACGTGCAGAGGGTCTTCTCCAACCTCGCCTGAGCACCCCGCTCGGGCCGGGAACCGGCCGCCGCCGCCCCCGCGCGCCGCTAGATCGCGCTCGCCGCGATGTTGACCGTCAGGGCCAGCAGGGCGGTGTTGAAGACGAAGGAGAGGATGCCGTGCGCCGTCGCGGTGCGGCGGATCGACTGGCTCGCGACGGCGACGTCCGAGGTCTGCGAGGTCATGCCGATGACGAAGGCGAAGTAGGCGAAGTCGAGGTAGTTTGGATCGGCACCGCCGGGAAAGATCAGGCCGGCGGGCGCCGCGTCGCTGTCGTAGAACTCGTGCGCGTAGTGAAAGGTGAAGATGGTGTGGATGAGCACCCACGAGAGCAGGATGGTCAGCGTCGTCAGGATCAGCTGCTCGGGCCGATGTCCGCTCGACGGATCGGCGGCCAGGCCGAGCTCGGCGATGATCGCCCCCAGACTGGCTATCGCGGCGCCGACGGCGAGGATCAGCATGCTCACCCGCCCCTCGTCCTCCTGCGCGGCGCGGGCGCGGATGTGGCGGACACTCGAGCGCACCATCAAATCGAGCGCCAGCGCCAGATACAGGGCGACGGCGAGATCCCAGGCCACCAGCAGGCGCGTCACCAGGCGCCAGTCGGTGGGCAGCACCGCCAGCACGGCGAGCATGACGCCGGCGGCGATGAAGATGCGCGGCCGCGCCCGCACCAGCCGCAGCGGGTACGGCTGGCGCGTCGCGGCAGGCTTGCGGTGGGTGGGCATCGGGGAACGGCTGACCGGCGGGTGGCGGCGGCCGGTCACGCCCGCGTCTTCGCCGGGCGCCGCGCCAGCTTGTCGGCGTAGTAGCGCAGCGCCCAGCGCGTCTTGGCCTGCTGCGCGGCGTCGCGCTCCGCCCCGACCTCGGCGAGGAAGGCCATGCAGCCGGCGCTGACCGCCGCGGCCTGATAGGCGGGGGCCTTCACCGACACTTCGAGCAGCGTGGCGCCGTCGCCGCGCCGCCACAACTCCGCCGTCAGCGGCCACGGACAGGCGCGATCCTCGAAGTCCCAGCGCTGGGCGCGCAGCGGGCCGAGCACCACGACCTTGGTGTAGTCGATCTTCTTCTCGGCGGTGCTGAGCAGGAACGCGCGTTGCTCGGCGCCGAACAGCGCCGCGATCGGCGTCTTGCCGGCGGCGACCCGCTTGATCAGGCCCTTCTTCACCGGACTCGACAACGAGGCGGACTTTACGACGCCCTTCTCGCTCGCGTCGGCCTCGATCTTGAAGTCGCGGTACTTGCGCCACGGCGGCGCGATCTTCTCCGGCACGACCGGGCGGAACTTGATGGTGCTGTCGTGATCGCCGCCGACGATGCGCCGCGCCCGGGCGATGATGCCGGCCGCGAGCAGGTCGAGCTGGGGGGTATCGAAGAAGTAGATGAAGCGCAGTTCGTCGTTGTGGGCGTTCAGCTCGTACCGCGTCAGCGCGCGCCGGATCTGGCGCTGTGGGGCCGTCGCCTTGATCTCGATCGCCTCCGCCCCTGAAACCAGGGCCGCCACTTTGCCGCGCGTCGCTGCTCCCCGTTGCATCGTGCACCTCCTGCCTCCGCTCCTCGCGGCTCGGGCCGCGGCAGTCAAGCGCCGGCGAGCGGGGTCACGCCGCACCGCGCCGCCCCAGGCGATCGCGGCTCTGTTCATCCGCCGCGATCTGTGGTCATTTTCCGCGCGCACCCGACATGATCACCGTCGAGCTCACCTACGACATGGCCAAGGCCCTGGGCGGCGTCCGCCGCTTCCAGGTCGACGGGGCGCGCACCGTCGCCGACGTGGTGCGGCTGACGCGCGAGCGCTTTCCCGACGGGGCGGTGCAGTTCGAGACCCTGACGCGCCTGGCGGCGGTGGCGGTGAACGGGGTGCTGGTCAACTATCGCCGCGGCATGGGCACGACGGTGGGCGCGGGCGACACCGTGACCTTCGTCAAGGCCGCCGCGGGCGGCTGAGGAGCGATGCGATGGCGAGTGCGACGACGCGACGGATCGCGATCATCGGCGCTGGCTTCGGCGGCCTGGCGCTGGCGATCCGCCTGAAGCGGGCCGGGCGGCACGACTTCGTCATCCTCGAGCAGGCCGCCGACCTCGGCGGCACGTGGCGCGACAACTCGTATCCCGGCGCCGCCTGCGACGTGCCGTCGATGCTGTACTGCCTGTCGTTCGAGCCGAAGACCGACTGGACGCGCAAGTGGTCGGGGCACGCCGAGATCCGCGCGTACCTGGACGCCTGCGCATGCAAACACGGCCTGCTGGCGCACATTCGCTTCAATACCGGGGTCAGCGGCGCGCGCTTCGACGCGGCGTCGGGGACCTGGACGGTGCGCACGACGACCGGCGAGGACGTCGTCGCCGAGGTGTTGGTGAGCGGCGTTGGCCAGTTGCACCGCCCGTTCACGCCGGCGATCCCCGGCCTCGCCTCGTTCCGCGGCGAGCGCTTCCACTCGGCGCGCTGGAACCACGCCTGCGACCTGACCGGCAAACGGGTCGGCGTCATCGGCAATGCCGCCAGCGCCATCCAGTTCATCCCGCAGATCGCGCCGCAGACGGCGCAGCTCAGCATCTTCCAACGCAGCGCCAACTGGATGGTGCCGCGCTTCGACCGCGCCTACCCGGCCTGGGAGCAGCGGCTCTACCGCTGGGTGCCGGGCCTGGCGCGCCTCTACCGCCTGAAGATCTGGCTGCGCGCCGAGGCGTTCCTCTATCCGGTGATGCGCCGCCGCCCCTGGGCGGTGCGACTGTTCCAGAAGGGCGCCACCGAGTACCTGGAGGAGACCGTCAAGGATCCGGCGCTGCGCGCGACGCTGACGCCGGACTATCCGATCGGCGGCAAGCGCATTCTCATCTCCGACGACTTCTACCAGTCCCTCGCCCGGCCCGGCGTCGCGGTGGTCAGCCAGGCGATCGACCGCGTCACCGAGACCGGCGTGCGCACCGTCGACGGCCGCGAGCGCCCCCTCGACGCGCTCATCCTCGCCACCGGCTTTCAGACCAACCCCTTCCTGGCGCCGATGCACATCGAAGGTCTCGACGGCCGCCTGCTCGCCGACGACTGGGCGCAGGGCGCGCGCGCCTTCTACGGGCTGACGGTGCCCGGCTACCCGAATTTCTTCATGCTCTACGGGCCCAACACCAACCTCGGCCACAACTCGATCATCTTCATGCTCGAGTGTCAGATCGCCTACATCATGAGCGCCCTGCGCATGCTGGACGACGAGGACCTCGCCTGGCTCGACCTGCGGCCGGAGGTCCTGGAGGCGTTCAACACCGAGATCCAGGCGACGCTGCGCGGCACCGCGTGGGCAGCGGCGGGGGCGAGTTGGTACAAGGACGCCGAGGGGCGCATCACCAACAACTGGCCCTACTCGACCTGGTGGTACTGGCGCCGCACGCGGCGGCTGGCGCTGAGCGACTACCGCGCCGTGACGCGGGCGGCGGTGGCCGTCGCGCGCGCGGCGATGGCGCGGGCGGCGTGACCGATTCTATGCCGGTGGGGCCCCCTGATCCCGGCCAGCGCGCGCCCGGCGCGGCGAGCCTGGCCGGCAAAGTGGCGCTGGTCACCGGCGGCAGCCGGGGGCTGGGCCGGGAGATGGTGCTGGCGTTCGCGCGGGCGGGGGCCGACGTCGTCATCGCCAGTCGCAAGCTGGAGAGCTGTGCCGAGATGGCGCGCGAGGTGCGGGCGCTCGGCCGGCGGGCCCTGGCCGTCGGCTGCCACGTCGGCGAGTGGAGCCAGGTCGAGGCGCTGGTGGAGCGGACCTACGGCGAGTTCGCGGCCCTCGACATCCTCGTCAACAACGCCGGCATGTCGCCGTTGTATCCGTCGCTCGCCGCGGTCAGTGAGGCGCTGTGGGACAAGGTGCTCGCCGTCAACCTGAAGGGCCCGTTCCGCTTGAGCGCGTTGGTCGGCACGCGCATGGCCGCCGGGCGCGGCGGGTCGATCATCAACATCAGCAGCATCGCCGCCAGCCGCCCGACGCCGCTCGAAACGCCCTACGCCGTCGCCAAGGCCGGCCTCAACGCGCTCACCATCGCCTGTGCGCAGGCCTTCGGTCCGACGGTGCGCGTCAATGCCATCCAGGCCGGCCCGTTCGAGACCGACATCGCCAAGGCCTGGACGCCCGAGATGCGCGCGCACGTCTCCCGCAACGCCGCCCTCGGTCGCGTCGGCCGCCCCGACGAGATCGTCGGCACCGCGCTCTACCTCGCCTCCGATGCCTCGAGCTTCATGACCGGCGCCATCCTGCGCCTCGACGGCGGCCAGCCGTGAGGACCAAGAACTCACACGGAGCAACGGAGAAACGGAGCGGGGCGAATCGGTCTGCGTTGCGCCGTGTCTCCGTGTGCATGTCAGGGGAGGGGTGAGGTGGAGGGCTATACGCGGCTGCGGCTGACGCGCGACCGGCGCATCCTGACGATCACGTTGGATGCGCCGCCGGTGAACGCAGTGGATGCGGCGATGCATCGCGAGCTGGCGCGGGTGTTTCTCGACGCCCAGGACGATCCGGACAGCGACCTGATCGTGCTCACCGGACAGGGGCGTGCCTTCTGCGCCGGCGGCGACGTGGCGTGGTTCCAGCAGCACGTCGACGATCCGCGCACCTTCCGCGCCATCGCGCCGGAGGCCAAGCGCATCGTCTCGAGCCTGCTCGATCTCGAGAAGCCGATTCTCTGCCGCCTGAACGGCGCCGCCGCCGGGCTGGGGGCGACGATCGCGTTGCTGTGCGATGTCGTCATCGCCGCCGACACGGCGGTGATCGGCGATCCGCACGTCAAGGTCGGGCTGGTGGCCGGCGACGGCGGCGCCGTCATCTGGCCGCAGTTGATCGGCTTCGCGCGCGCCAAGGAGCTGTTGATGACCGGCGAGCTGCTGTCCGCCGCGCGCGCCGGTGAGCTCGGCCTGGTCAACCATGTCGTGCCGGCGGCGGAGCTCGACGCGCGCGTCGCGGCGGTGGCGGCGAAGATCCTCGCCAACCCGCGCTGGGCGGTGCGCTGGACCAAAACCACCGCCAACATCCCGCTGCGGGTGCTGGCGGCGCAGCTCGGCGACGCCGCGGTGGCCTACGAGTGCATCGCCAACGCGACGACCGACCGCCGCGAGGCGGTGGCGGCCTTCGCGGAGAAGCGCAAGCCGGAGTTCAGCGGCGACTGACCACGCCGGATCGAACCTTCCTCCACGGATATGACGTCGCCCGATCCCACCCTCGACGAGCCCGAGCACGTCGTCGCGCTGCGCCAGCAGCTGCGCCGTTTCGTGGCCGAGAAGATCTCGCGCCAGCAGCGGCGTGCCTGGGACCGCGCCCACACGTGGCCGCGCGAGCTGTTCGGCGAGCTCGCCGCCCTCGGCGTCTGCGGCCTGACGGTGCCGGAGGAGTACGGCGGGCACGGGCAGGACATCGTCGCCGCCGTCGCCGTCATCGAGGAACTCGCCCGCGCCGGCGGCTTTCTCGCCGGGCCGTACATTCACTGCGCGTTCTACGGCGGCATGAACATCGCCGAGAACGGCAGCGCGGAGCAGCGGGCGGCGCTGCTGCCGCGCCTGGCGCGCGGGGAGTTACTGTTCGCCTACGGGCTGTCCGAACCCGACGTCGGCGGCGACCTCGCCAGCGTGCGCACGCGGGCGCGCATCGAGGGGGACAGCGTCATCCTGACCGGCAGCAAGCGCTGGTGCACCGGCGCCGATTGGGCCGATTACATCTACTGCCTGGTGAACTCCGACCCCGACCTGCCGAAGCGCCAGGCGCTCAGCTTTCTGCTCGTCCCGGCGCGCGCCGCCGGCGTGACGGTGACGCCGATCGAGCACTCCAACCTGCGCTATACGGCCTCGTGCGACGTCACCTTCGACGAGGTGCGACTGCCGCTCGAGGCCATCGTCGGCGGCCGCGCGCAATGGGGGCGCGGCTGGGGCATGCTCGCCGGCCGCGCCCTCGACGTCGAGAAGCTCGAGGTCGCGGCGGTGACCTTCGGCATCGCCCAGGCGACGGTCGAGGAGGCCTGGACCTACGCCCAGGAGCGCGTCCAGTTCGGCAAGCCGATCTGCGCCCACCAGGCGATCCGCCACAAGCTGGTGACGGCGCGCACGCGCCTCGAGGCCTGTCGACTGATGCTGACGCACGCGGCGCGGCTGGCGCATGCCGGGCGGCCGTGCGCGATCGAGACCTCCATGGCCAAGCTGTTCATCGCCGACACCGGCGTCGAGATCGCGCTCGCCTGCCAGCAGGTGATGGGGGCCTATGCGCTCAGCGACGCGTATGACATGGACCGCAACGTGCGCGATCTGCTCGGCATGCCGATCGTCGGCGGCTCCTCCGACATGCAGAAAAACAACCTCGCCTCGCTCTGGAAGCTGCCCGCATGACCGCCGCACCCCTCGCGTCCGCCGCCGCGCTGGCGCCCGACATCCGCGCCCGCGCCGAGGCCATCGAGCGCGGCCGCCGTCTGCCGGCCGATCTCGCCGCGCAGCTCGCCGCCGCCGGCCTGTTCCGCATGCTCGTGCCGCGCAGTCTCGGCGGCCTTGAGCTCGCGCCGGCGCCGATGTTGGCGACGCTGGAGACGGTGGGCGCGGCGGACGCGTCGGTCGGCTGGTGCGTGATGATCGGCGCCACCACCGCGGTCGTCGCCGCCTACCTGCCAGCGGACGTCGCGCGCGAGATCTATGGCGCGCCGGGGACCATCACCGGCGGCGTCTTCGCGCCGCTCGGTCGCGCCGTCGTCGACGGCGACCAGTACCGCCTGAGCGGCCGCTGGCAGTGGGCGAGCGGCAGCGCCAACTGCCATTGGCTGATGGGCGGCAGCGTCATCCTCGACGACGGCACGCCGCGCTGCCTGCCGAATGGCGCACCCGACGCGCGCCTGCTGCTCTTTCCGGCCGAGCGCGCGACGCTGATCGACACCTGGCACGTGTCCGGTCTGTGCGGCACCGGCAGCGGCGACATGGCGGTCGAGGGGCTGCGCGTGCCGCTGGCGCACGCGGTGTCGTTGATGGTCGATGCGCCGCGCGAAGCGGGCGCCCTGTACCGCTTCCCGGTCTTCGGCCTGCTCGCCCTCGGCATCGCGGCGGTGATGCTCGGCAACGCCGGCGCCGCGGTGACGGATCTGGTCGAGCTGGCTGGCGGCAAGCAGCCGCAGGGCAGCCGCAAGGTGCTTGCCGAGCGCGCCGTCGCGCAGAGCGAATTGGCGCAGGCCGCGGCGGCCCTGCGGGCGGCGCGGGCGCTGTTCTACGAGACCGTCGAGTCGGCCTGGGCGGCGGCGTGCGCCGGCGACCCGCTCGACGTGGCGACGCGCGCCGGCCTGCGTCTGGCCGCGACGCACGCGACGCGCACCGCCGCCGACGTGGCGCGCGTCATGTACGACCTCGGCGGCGGCTCCGCCGTCTTCGCCCGCAGCCCGCTACAACGCCGCTTCCGCGACGCGCACGTCGGCACCCAGCACCTCATGGTCTCCCCCGCCACCTGGGAACTCACCGGCCGCGTCCTGATGGGCCTGCCCACCGACCCGACGCAGTTGTGATGGGGCGCGTCGAGGGCGCGGCGACCGCGGCGCCGCATCTGATCCGGCGCCGCGGTCGCCGCGCGCTTGCAGGAGCATCCGCATGTTGACCCGCCGCTACGTGCTCGCCGCGCCCGTCGCCGACCTGCCGCGCCCGGAGCACTTCCGCCTCGAACGCGTCGAGCTGCCGGCGCCGGGCGAGGGCGAGATTCTCGTGCGCAACGAGTACATCTCCGTCGATCCCGGTATGCGCGGACGCCTCTCGGGCGTCGTCACCTACGCGCCGCCGCTCGGCATCGGCGAGGTCATCGAGGCGGCCACGGTCGGCGAGGTGCTGGTCTCGCGCCACCCGAAGTTCGCCGTCGGCGATCACGTCGTCGCTGGCTTCGGCTGGCAGGAGCACGCACTGTCGAACGGCCGCGGCGTGCGCCGCATTCCCGACGACCGCCTGCCGCGCTCGCTGTGGATCGGCATCCTCGGCATCCCCGGCCTGACGGCGTACTTCGGCATGCTCGAGATCGGCCGACCCCAGGCCGGCGAGACGGTGCTGGTGACCTCGGCCGCCGGGCCGGTCGGCGCCACCGCCGGCCAGCTCGCCCGCCGCGCCGGCTGCCGCGTCGTCGGCGTCGCCGGCGGTGGCAAGAAGTGCACCTGGTTGGGCGAGCTGGGTTTCGACGCGGTGGTCGACCACAGGGCGGCGCCGGACCTCGGGCTGGCGATCGCCGCACTCTGCAAGGACGGCGTCGACATCCTCTTCGACAACGTCGGCAACGCCATGATCGATCGCGTGTTGCCCATCATGCGCCCGTTTGGTCGCATCGTCGTGTCGGGCCAGATCGCCGACTACAACGTCCCGCCCGGCGCGCGCGTCGGCATCACCAACACCATCGCCTTCATCGGTCAGCGTCTGACCATGCGCGGCTTCGTCGCCTTCGACTACGCCAAGGAGTTCCCGCACGCCTGGGCCGATCTCAGCGCTGCCGTGCTGGCCGGCGAGCTGCGGTACCGCGAGGACATCGAGGACGGCTTCGAGCACCTGCCGTCGGCCTTCATCGGCCTGTTCGCCGGCGCCAATTTCGGCCGCAAGCTGATCCGCGTGCCGCCCGGGTCCTGACCCGCCACGGCCTCGCCCTCCCGGGGGTGGAGGTGTAGTGCTTGAGGCAGCCCGCCATGCCCACCGTCCTTCTCTGGCAGCGCCGTTGGCTGATCGCCCTCGGCGCCGCGCTCGTCGCCATCGCCGTCGGCCTCTCCGTCGTCGGCAGCCGCCGCGCCTGGTTCATCGTCGTCGCCGTGCCGATCGCCTACGCGCCGTTCGCCTACGCTCGGCTGCGCCTCTTCCGCCGCCTCACCGCACCACTCGCCGGGCGCCGCGCGGTGGCGTCGGTCGCCGGCGGCGCGGCGGCGGTGTGCGACGCGCTGATGGTGGCGCAGCTCCTCACCGCCCGCGGCGGCGGCGGGGTGCCGGGGCTGCAGGCGGTCGGGTTGGACTGGGTCGGCCCGGTGTGGTTCAGCGCGCACGCCCTCGCGGCGCTGCTCTACGGCGGCCGCGGCCTGCTGCGCCAGGCGGTCCGGCCGCTGGCGCGCTGGTGGAGAAACCGCGCCAGCGCGGCGGCGACGGAGGCCGGCGTCGATCTCGGTCGGCGGCAGTTCCTGCAGCAGTTCTCCGTGGTCGGCGCGGCGGCGCCCTTTGCCGTGTCGCTCTCCGGCGTGCCGCTCTCGTACGACTTTCGCGTCGAGGAGCGCGAGCTCGAGCTGCCCGGATGGCCGCGCCGGCTCGACGGCCTGCGGGTCGCGCACCTCTCGGACATCCACGTCGGCGGGGCCATGGACCGCACCCGCCTGCTCGACGTCGCCGCCCTCACCGCCGCGGCGCGCCCCGACCTGATCCTCCACACCGGCGACTTCCTGACGCACCGCCGCGGCGACTTTGACGCGCCCCTCTACGAGGCGCTGGCGCGCCTGGCGCCCCGCTACGGCCAGTGGGCCTGTCTCGGCAATCACGATTTCGACGACCCCGAACGGCTGGTCGGCAAACTGCGCGCCGCCGGCGTTCGCGTCCTGCGCGACGAGCTGGCGGTGCTCGACGTCGCCGGCCAGCCGCTGGAGATCGGCGGCCTCGATTTCTGCTTCGACCGCGCCAACCGCGCCGCCGTCGCGGCGCGTCGCATCAACCGCTGGCCGGCGCGCGGCACGGCGCCGCGCCTGCTGCTCGACCACGACCCGAGCCAGTTCGCCCTGCTGCCGGATGGCTGCGCCGACCTGGTCCTCTCCGGCCACACCCATGGCGGCCACGTCGGCCTGCAGCTCGGGCGCGACACCGCCCTCACTGTCGTCGGCCTCGTCGGCTATCCCGATCAGGGGGTCTTCACGCGCGGCGCCATGCGGTTGTTCGTCACTCGCTGCGTCGGTTTTTACGGCTACCCGATGCGGGTCGGCATTCCTCCAGAGATCGCCCTGCTGACGCTGCGCGCGCCGCCCTCGGTCTGAGACGTGTGCGCGCCATCTCGAGAGCGAAAAAAGCGCATCGATCGAGCCAGATTATCTATTTCCTGATAGATACGGCGTCGCCTATAACAGTCGGAACCCAGATGAAGGAGCTTCCCATGTCGACCGCCCCCTCCGCTCAGAGTGTATTCTCACGTCGCGACCTGTTCCGCTGTGGCGCGCTGCTCGGCGCCGGCGCCGTCGCTGCGGGCGCGCTCGGCCTGCCGGCATTGGCGGCGGCCGACGCCGGCGAGACGGCGTTGCCGGCGACGCCCGCCGAGGCGTTTGCCCGCCTCGCTGCCGGGAACGCGCGCTTCAGTTCCGGCGCCGCGGTCGGCCCGGAGCGCACGCTGGCGCGACTGAAGGAGGTGGCGCCGCAGCAGAAGCCGTTCTCTGCCTTCCTCGGCTGCGCCGACTCGCGCGTGCCCATCGAGATCGCCTATGACCAGGGCTTCGGCGACATCTTCGTCGTGCGCGTCGCCGGCAACATCGCGACGCCGGTGGAGATCGCCAGCCTCGAGTTCGGCTCGCTGGTCCTCGGCTGCAAGACGATCACCGTGCTCGGTCACAGCGGCTGCGGCGCGGTCAAGGCGGCGCTCGCCGGCGCGGAGGTGCCGGGGCAGATCAGCACGTTGTTCCAGTACATCGTCCCCGCGATCGATCGCCAGAAGATGGATCTCGCGCAGGCGACGGTGGCCAACGTGCGCTACCAGATGCGCAAACTGCGCGAGGCGTCGCCGGTGCTCAGCCGCCTGGTCGGAGAGGGCAAGCTGGCGATCGCCGGCGGCGTCTTCGACATCGCCGCCGGCACCGTCGCGCCGGTCGAGGCGTGACCGCCGGCTAGTGTCGTGGATCCGAAATCCCCGCGACAGGTCGGTGAGCCATCGGCGCGCCTGGCTGGGCGCGCCGCCGCAGGAATATCGGGCCATATTCCAAGGCGGCGCAACGCCGCCAGGGGGGTCGAGAGCCAGCGAGATGTGGCGGGGATTTCGGATTCACGACACTAGCGCTGTACGTAGCGCGCGTCGCAGTTGAGGAACTGCGACTGTTGCAGCCAGGCGCGGTCGGGGTAGTAGGCAAACACCGCGCTGCCGCCCTGGATGCGGGCGACGACGCGATCGTTGACCTGGCGCGGCAGCGCCGGGCAGCCCCAACTGCGTCCGAGCCGGCCCATGGTGTGGGCGTGCCAGTCGCTGACGTAGTCGGCGCCGTGCATGACGATGGCGCGTCGGCGGGCGTTGTCGTTGATCCCCGGCTCGAGGCCGGAGAGGCGCAGCGAGGTGCCGTGGCGCCCGACGTAGAGCTCGTCGGTGCGGAAGAGGCCGAGGCTGGTCTGGCGCGAGTTGACGCGGTTGGAAAAGGCCACCGCCCAGGTGTCGCCGCTGTTGACGCCGTGCGCGACCAGTTCGTGGAAGAGGACGCGCTTGCGGCGCGGGTCGAGGACCCACAGGCGCTTCTCGCTCGACGGCAGCGAGTAGTCGATGATGGTCAGCAGCGGGCGGCGGATGTCGCCGCGCGCCAGCGCGCATTGGTAGGCTTGCAGCGCCAGGTCGAGGACCTCGCGGCGCGGCAGCGGTGCATGCTGGACGACCTGCGGCGGCGGCGCCGGCAGGCGGGAGGGCGCGCGCGCGCACGAGGGGAGCAGGCAGGCGAGCAACACCGCCAGCCACAGCCGCTTGCGCGTGCCCATTCGGGCCGCCTCCGCCATCCACCGCATCAGGTCCTGGCTCCCTTCGCCAACTCGCGTTGCAGCGTAGCATCGTGGCCGTAGATGTCATCGAAAAAGTGGATGGCGCCATCCGCTTCGACGACGACCGTGGTGTAGAAGAGATAGACGGGCAGCGGCGTGGCGAGGGGGACGTGTCGGTCGTTCGGTTCGCTGCGCATGGCGCGTTCTATGCGGGCGCGGTCCCAGCCGGGGGTGTCGGTGAGGACCCACTCGGCCAACGCCGGCGGATCGGCGACGCGCACGCAGCCGTGGCTGTAGTCGCGCCGCGGCCGCACGAACAGGCCTTTCGACGGCGTATCGTGCAGGTACACATGGTGCGGGTTCGGGAAGATGAACTTCACCTGCCCGAGCGAGTTGCCGCGGCCGGGGCGCTGGCGGATGCGGCCGTTGCGCACTTCCATGTTGTTGCGCGCCAGGTAGCCGGGGTCGCGCTGGATCTTCGGCCACAGCTCGCGCCTGGCGATGCTGGACGGCACCATCCAATAGGGGCGGAAGACGAGATACTGCATGTCCGCCTGCAGCACCGGCGTCTTGTGCGACTCCGTGCTGACGGCCTGGCCGACGACGACATTCATCTGCAGTGACGGCGTCGGGTCGCCGTCGCTGTACGCACGCAGGCGGAACTCGGGCAGGTTGACGAAGATGAAGCGCTGCGGCCACGCATCCGGTAGCCAACGCAGGCGCTCCATTGCCAGCTCGATCTGCGCCGCGCGTACGGCCGGCGGCACGCGCAGGGCGGCGAGGGTGCCCGGGCCGATGACGCCGTCGCGGCCGAGCCCGTGGCGGGTCTGGAAGCGGCGCACGGCGTCGACGAGCGCGGTGTCGTAGCGCTGCTCGTCCCCGGCGGCGGGCGCCGCCGCGTCGGGCGGCAGGTCGCCGAGCGCCGCGAGGTGGGCGCGCAGCGCCGGCACGCCGGCGTCGCGGTCGCCCGGGGTCAGCTTCGGCATCAGCGGGACGCTGGTCTGCGTGGGTTGTCCAGCCAGGGCGCGGTAACGCGCCAGCGCGTCGCGCAGGTGCGCGAACTGCGGGAACGGTGGGTCGAGCTGCACCAGCCGCGCGGCGGGGTCGTCGCTGCTGGCCAGCTCGGCGACGATGGCGGCCGGGTCACCGTGCTTGGGCGGCACATCGTAGAAAAGCCCGACGCGGCGCGGGGCGACGCGGCCGACCGACAGGTCGGAGGTGAAGCGCAGCGCCGCCACTGACAGCGCCGCGTCGAACAGCCCGATCTCCTCGCTCGTCGGCGACGGATCCGCGCCCAATCGCGCCGCCGCGTCGCGCAGCATCGCCGGCGCGTAGTCGGCGGCGACCAGGCCGCCGGCGCCGGCGCCGGCCATGGCGTCGATGAGGGCGCCGGCCGCCGCGCTGGGCTTGCCGCCCTGCGTCCACAGCGGCGCTATCTGGCGAGGCTCGTAGAGGCGCCGCAGGGCCGGCGCCTGCGCGGGAAAGGGGGCCGGCAGCCACGGATGGCGGCCGGCGACGACGACGCCGTAGATGGCGACGCCGACCGGATCGTCGGGGAGCGCCAGCGTCGGTGTCGCGGTCGGCGTCTGGCTCGGCGTGCCGGTCTCGGTCAGGGTCCGCGTCGGCGGCCGCGGCGTCGCGGTGGCGACCGGCGCGGCCGGCGGCGACGGGTCGGCCGCGCCGACGGCGGCCTCACTGGCAGCCGCGGTCGGCGCGGCGGGCGCCGGGTCGAGGATTGTCTCCTGCGCGCGCCCCGCGCCGGCCAGCACCGCGCAGACGAGCACGCCGAGCGCCGACGCGCGCGGGGACAGAAGGGAGTGTCGCATGGAGGATAGCCGGATCCCCAGCGGGGAGGCCCCCCCTATTCAGCAGAAAGCGCGCAGCCGGGGAAGCATCCGGTGCGTTCTAGGCCACGGTCAGGCGTCCTTTTTCTTCAACTGCCCTTCATGCGCCTTGATGAAATCGCGCACCTCGTCGGCGCGCTCGAGCAACTTGGTCCACTGCTCCTGATACAGCGTGACCGGGAAGCGGCCGAGGCCGTACACGCTGACGCCGCCCTTCTCGCTCACCTTCAGCGAGAACTGCCCGGGCTTGGCCTTGGACTGCGCCTTGAGCGATTCGTTCTCGTTCTTCAGTCGTTCGAGTTCGGCTTTCAGATCATCCTCGGACATGAACACATTCCTCCACGGGCCGTCCCGCCGCTGGTTTCGCTTTGAATGGCCTCGGGGAGACTCGAACTCCCACACCCTTTCGGATAGCAGATTTTGAGTCTGCCGTGTCTGCCGATTCCACCACGAGGCCGTGCGGGTGGACGCGCCTGGCGTGTCACTTCGGAGGCGCGCCGGGCTCCGGGCGCAGGAAGGTGTCGAGGGGTTGCGGCGCCTCGGTCTTCCGCACCGTCTGCTGGTACAGCACCTTGGCGCGCGCCTCGCGGGCGATGCGCTTGAGCGTGGGATCAGGCTCGGTGCGCTCAAAGGTTTCGAGAAAGACGAGCGATTCTGGGTCGGCGATGTCGCCGAGGGCGAAGAGCGCGGTGCCGCGCGTCGCCTTGTCGAGGTCGCGGCCCAGGTACTCCTTGACCGGAGCGGCGGCGCGTGAGTCGCCGATCTTGCCGAGGGCGGCGAGGATGCGCCGTTCGACCTCGGGTTCGGTGCCGCGCAGGACCAGCATCTGTACCAGCACCGGTGTCGCGTCGCCGGCGCGCGCCGAGCCGCAGGCGTCGATAGCCTTGGCCTTGACGCGCAGGTCGGCATCGCCGAGCGCCTGCACCAAGTAGGGGACGGCAGCCGGGTCGCTCGACTCGCCGAGCGAGCGCACGCCCGCGAGGCGCTCGAGCGGGTCGTCGCTGTCCATCTTGCGCGCCCAATCCTCGACGTCGCCACCCTTGGTCTGCTTGTCGTAGCGCTGCTTGACCTGGTCGGCGTCGATCTGCGCCGCGGCGTCGCCCGGACCGGCGAGGGCGAGGGCGAGGACGCAGACAGCGACGAGGAGGCGGCGAGGCGAAATCATAGCGGCAGGGTAGTCACGGCGCGGCGCGGCATCAACTGGCGCGATGCGCCCACGGGCGTTTGGTGTTGCCCGGCTTGATGCGCACCAGGACCCAGTCGGCCATCGGCAGCACCTCGTACTCCGGCACCCCCTCGGTGGAAAGGTCGAGCACGACCTGCACGTAGCCGAGGCGGCGCGCCACCATGAACTTGGAAACCACCTCGTCGTTGGCCGCGAAGGTCTCGGGGGGCGCCTCGCTGCCGGTGGCTCCGGCGATGGTGATGACGATGCGCGTCGGATCGCTCTGCGCGCTGTGCGTCACGCCGGTAGGCAGGCGCGACAGCTTGATGAACACGCCGCGGTAGCCGTCGTCGCCGACGGCGACGTCGAACTCCTGCACGTCGAGCGGGATGCTCAGGCCGGGGAGACTCTCGGGCAGCACCGATTGTTCGCCGCGCAGCTCGCCGGATGGGGTGCGCGAGGCGCATCCAGCCACCGCAGCCAGCGCCAGCGCTCCCATCAGGATCCGACCAGTGTGTGTCATGGACTCCGTCAGATACCGGAGCCGCTGCGCCACGGCAACCTTGACTCCCCCCATACCCGCCGATACAACCCCTCGATTATTCGTCCGCATCGCGGACGGTCACATGCGGAGGATGGAGATGAGTAAGTCTGTAGCGCTGGCGGGTGCGCTGTTCATTGGCGCCGCGGGGATGGGCGCTGCGGGATGTTCGCTGGCGCGACCGGACGAGCCCGAGGCCATCGCCGCGGCGGCCCCGACCGTCCGCACCGTCGCGCCGGCCGGCGCCGCGACGCCGGCGCCAGGGCAGCAGGCGATGCCGACGGTCTCCGGTACGCCGACGCCGCCGGCCGGCGGCGCCCTCGCGACGCGCCCCGTCGGCGACGAGAAGGCCGCGGCGGCCGCCAAGCGCGCTGGCAAGGACGTCGGCCCGGTGGTCAGCTACGCCGGCATCGCGCGCGCCGACGGCAAGCGCGTCGCGTCGGTGGGCAAGAACGCGCAGGGCATTCCCATCTACCACCACCCGGTCGGCTCCGGGTTCATGATCGTCATCGAGGGCAAGCCCGGCATCAACAACGTCGAGGTCGGGCGCAGCATCTACCGCTATAAAGAAGACGATCCGACGTTGCACCCAGACCTGCAGATCCAGGTCTCGCGCCCGCTCGGCGACGGCAATCCGGCGGTGTGTGACGCGCGCAAGCCAAACCTCGGCGGCATCCCGGCTCTCGATCCGCCGAGCTTCGCGGAGACGGCCAAGGTGAGCGCGGCGCTGAACGACTTCGCCTGCCGCTTCGAGACGTTCATCGAGTCCAACGCCTCCTGCACGATCAACCAGTACGGCGACTTCGAGTTCCTCGGCGGCAAGGACAGCAAGGTCCAGTTCTGCATGGTCGTGGCGCGCACCTGGGCCTTCCCTAGGGGTGACACCCGGGTCAGCGTGCGGCTGCTCGACACCGACGGCAACCCCGGACCGGTCAGCCGTTTCATCCTCCAGTACAAGCCCAATCCCACTCCGCAAGCGAAACCCACGGCGGCCCCGACGCCGACTGCCCCGAGGCGACGCCTATGAGCATTCGTTTTCCCATGCCCGTTCCGCGCCCGGCCCTGGCGCTCGCCGCGACCCTCTTCGCCGCGGCCTTCGCGGGCTGCGGTGGTTGCAACAGCGACGCCCCGCCGCCGCCGCCGCCGCCCACGGCGGCGGCCGCGGCGCCGGCCGCCGCGCCGGCGGCCGCGGCGCCGGCCGCCGCGCCGGCCGTCACGGCGCCAGCGGCCGCAGCCGACGCCGACGTCGACTGCTTCGTCATGGTCGATGCCGAGCCTGACTTCGGCGCCCCGCCGCTGACCGTCAACTTCGTCACTGACACCGACTGCACCGGCGAGCCGGTGACCTTCAGTTGGGATTTCGGCGATGGCAGCAAGGGCGGTAACGACGCCAAGCCGAGCCACACCTATGACAAGCCAGGCGATTACATCGCCGTGGTGACGGTGGCGGCGCCCGATGGCGGCGAGGGGACCGACGAGATCGACATCACGGTCGATGCGGATCTGGCCGACTGACGGCCTGGCCCTGGCGGCTTCGTAGGCGGGTCTGCGGACCCGCCTGTCCCGTGCGGCAGGGGCCCCAATCGGGTCGAACGTGGCGGCGCTGACGCGCGGCCGGACGCTCCCGCGCCCCGCCCGACGCAGGGCCCCCAGGCCCGCGCTCCGCCGCCGCGTTCCATAAACCGCTCGCGCCGTGCATCTTCTCTGGTGATGATCCGGCGCTTCCTCCTGGCCAGCCTGCTGCTGGCGACCGCCGCGGCGGGGCAGTCGTTTCGCGACGCGAACTGCGACGGGGCGGTGACCGAGGCCGACCGTGCCGCGGTCGCCGGCGCGCTCTTCGCCGCCACGGCCGCCACCTGCGCCGCCGCCGATGTGAACCGCGACGGCGGGCGCGGCGCTGCCGATCTCGTCGCTTTCGGCCTCGGCCCGCGCGTCAGCTTCATCGGTCTCGCCAGCCCCGACGGCCAGCCCGCGCCGCCGCTCGGGACGCTGCCAGACGGCGTCCCGGTGTACTACCGCAGCGCCGGCTTCGGCTTCCTGCTGGTCGTCGAGGCGGCTCCGCCGCCGTCCGGCGCCGCCATCGGCGTGACGACCTTCGACAGTCTGGCCGGCGATCCGACGCGCCGGCCGGACTTCCAGATCCTCCTCGATCGCGGCGTCGGCGACGGCAGCCGCGCCGTCTGCGACGAGTTCGGCGTGCCCGGCGTCGCCGGCCTCGACTTCGCCGCCACGCAGAGCGTCGCCGACTCGATCAACGACCTCGCCTGCCGCTTCGACGTCACGACCCGCCGCAACGCGACCTGCACCCAGGACGCCTTCGGCCAGCTCAACTTCGTCGCCGCCGGCAGCCGCGCCCAGTTCTGCCTGCCGGTGACATCGTCGATGGCCTTCCCGACCGGCGAGACCCGCATCGCCGTGCAGATCCGCGACCAGTCGGGCCTGCTCGGCCCGGTGCGGGCGATGGTGCTGCAGATCGGCAGCGGCCCGCCGCCGGGCACCTTCACGCCGCTGCCGCCGACGCCGACCCGCACCGCGACCGCGACCACCACGCCGACGCCGACTGCCAGCACCACGCGCACCGCCAGCAACACGCCGACGGTGACGCCGACGCGCACGGTCACGCGCAGCGCGACGCCCACCCGCACCGACACCCCGCCGCCGCCGCCGACCGCCACCGCGACGCGCTCGAACACGCCGACGCCGAGCCGCACCGGTACCGCGACGCAGACGCCGCCACCCACCGCCACCGGCACGCGCACCGGTACGCCGACGCGCACCGCGCGCGGACCGACGGTCACCGCCACCGCCTCCGGCACGCCGACGGTCACCGCCTCCCGCACCCGCACGCCGACCGCGCCGACGGCCACCGCCACGCGCACGGCGACCCGCGCCCTCACGGCGACCAACACCCGCACGCCGACCAGCGCCGGCACGCCGACGCGCAGCGCGACGCGCACGCGCACGGCGACGGCCACCGGCACCACCGCGCCGTCGCCCACCGTCACCCGCACGCGCACCATCACGCCGACGCCGCGCGCGACGCCCGACGCGAGCGGCCCGCAGATCCTCTTCTTTGGCCTGACGCGCGCCGACGACATGCTGCTCGACCCGGCCGGCATGCAGGGCGACATCCCGGTCTATCGGCCCGCCTTCGGCTTCGCCTTCTCGCTCGTCGTCGAGGCGCGCCCAGGTGCCTCCGGCGCCGCCGTCGCGCTGTCGACCTTCAACGAGGGCGACGCCCCCGACCTGCAGGTGCAGGTGACGCAGCCGCTCGGCGACGGCAGTACCACCGTCTGCGACGACGCGCCGCCGCTGCTCGGCGGTGTGCCGGCGATCAACCCGCCCAGCTTCGCCGCCACGCCGGAGAACCTCGCGCGCATCAACGATCTCGCCTGCCGCTTCATCGACGGATCCGGAAACCGCATCGGCCGCCAGTGCGGCGACAACAGCGCTTGCGTGCTCGGCACCGACGGCACCTTCGGCTGCGTCGCGCGGACCGCCACGCGCCAGTTCTGCGGCTTCGTCGCCCAGGCGCTCTCCTTCCGGCCCGGCGATACGTTGGTCACCGTCCGCGTCCGCGACGTGCGCGGCAACCTCGGCCCGGCCAAACAGTTGATCGTCCGCCTCTCCCAGTAGCGCCGGCCCCCAGCCCGGCGATCCCGGGGCGACGATCTCTGCCGGCGACCCTGCCGCTGCCCGTCCGTCAGTGGACGGTGGGCAGGGCGATGCCGGCGCGCTGCTCGAGCTCGCGCAGCACGCCCTTGGCGATGGCGACGAAGGCCTGCGCCTCGGGGCTGTCGGGTGCGGCGATGACCACCGGGCGGCCGGCATCCATGCTCTCGCGGATGCCGCGCACCAGCGGTACCTCGCCGAGGAACGGGATCGACAGGTCCGCCGCCATGCGCCGCCCGCCGCCGTGGCCGAAAATCTCCGCCCGCTCGCCGCAGCCGCCGCAGACGTGGAAGCTCATGTTCTCGACCACGCCGAGTACCGGCGTGTTGACCTGATTGAACATGGCGATGCCGCGTTGCACGTCGAGCAGCGCCACGTCCTGCGGCGTGGTTACAATGACGCCGCCGCTGAGCGGCGCCTGCTGGGTGATGGTGAGCTGTGCGTCACCGGTTCCCGGCGGCAGATCCAGCACCAGCACGTCGAGATCGCCCCACTCCACCTCGCGCAGGAACTGCGTCAGCAGCTTGGTGATCATCGGCCCGCGCCAGATCACCGGCTGCCCCGGCTGAATGAACAGGCCGAGCGAGATTGCCTTCAACCCGTATCGATCGAGCGGCACGATGCGCTCCTGGGCGCTGCTGCTCGGCCGTTCGTCGAGCCCGAGCATGAGCGGCACGCTCGGCCCGTAGACGTCGGCGTCGAGCAGGCCGATGCGCTGGCCGAGGCCGTGCAGGGCCAGCGCCAGGTTGACGGCGACGGTCGACTTGCCGACGCCGCCCTTGCCGCTGGCGACGGCGACGATGTGGCGGATGCCGGGAATGCCGGGCGTCTTCGCCGGCGCGGCCGGCTTCGGCTTCTCCGGTTCCTGAATGACGATCTCGACGGCCCCGACGCCGGTCATGGCGCGCACCCGCTCGCGCACGGCGCGCGAGATCTCGTCGACGGTCTCGCTCTTGGTCGTGTTCATCGCCAGGGTCACCGTGATTCCGGCGCTGGCGATCTCGATGTCGCGGACGATGCCGAACGACACGATGTCGCGCGTGAAGCCCGGGTACTTGACCTCTTTGAGGCCTGCGAGGATCTCCTGCGGCGTCGCCATGGCCCCTGGACCCTAGCCGCTGGCGCCGAAGCAGGCGAGTGGGGGCGACGGGAGCCGACCCTACCCCTGGCGCCGGCCGCGGTGTAGGCGTTCAGCATGCCCGCCCCCATCCGCTTTGGCCTCTTCCTCCCGCAGGGCGACGTGCCGGCGGCGACCCTGCGCGCCACCGCCCAGGCCGCCGAGCGCCTCGGCTTCCATTCGCTGTGGGTCTACGATCACCTGTACGACTACCCGTCCCCCGAACAGCCCGAGGTGCTCGAGTGCCTGAGCCTGCTCGGCGTCCTCGCCGGCTGGACCGAGCGCATCCGCCTCGGCTCGCTGGTGCTCTGCGACGGCTATCGCAACCCGGCCCTGACGGCGAAGATGGCGGCAACCCTCGACGTGCTCTCCGACGGCCGCCTCGAGTTCGGCTACGGCGCCGGCTGGCACGAGGCCGAGACGCGCGGCTACGGCTACGACTTCCCGTCGCCGGCGACGCGTATCGCGCGCATGGAGGAGGGCGTGGCGATCATCAAGGCGCTGTGGCAGGGCGGTCCAGCGACGCTCGACGGCGCGCACCACCGCATCCGCGCGGCGCGCTGCCTGCCGCGGCCGCTGCAGGCGCCGCACCCGCCGATCACCATCGGCGGCGGCGGCGAGAAACTGCTGCTGCGCGCCGTCGCCCGCCACGCCGACATCTGGAACTACTTCCCCATCCCGCTGCCCCAGTACGAGCACAAGCGAGCCGTGCTGCACGCCCACTGCGCGGCGCTGGGGCGCGATGTCGCGTCCCTCGACCAGTCGCTGATGGTGCCGCTGGTGACGGCGCGGCGCGAAAAGGACGTGCGCGACCAGCTCGAGGCGGCGCGCCTTCGCGGCGGCACCTTCGCCTACGATGATCAGCTGGTGCAGGGCACGCCGGACATCGTCGTGCCGCGCCTGCTCGACTACCAGCGCCGCGGCGTGACGCTGTTCATCCTCGTCCTGCCCGATCCGACCGATCTGGCGCAGGTGGAGTTCGTCGCCGAGCAGGTGATGGCGGCATTGGCGTGATCCCCGCTCCCCTTCACTGGTCGGGACGGCCCCGGGGGCCTCGCATCTGAGGCCGGGAATGTGGTCATCTTTGGCCATGTGTGCTTTCTCCCACCGCATGGCGCTTCTCCGCACCCTGGTCCTCGCCGTCCTCCTCCTGGTCCCGGCGCAGCGCGCTCCGGCCAGCCCTGCCGACGCGTGTGCCGGCGACTGCGACGGCGACGGCATGGTGGCGATCAACGAGTTGATCGCCGGCGTCGGTATCGCCCTCGGCCAGCAGCAGGCGTCGACCTGCGCGAGTCTCGACCGCAACGGCGACGGCGCGGTGACGGTCGAGGAGCTGATCGCCGCCGTGCGCGCCGCCCTCGACGGCTGTCCGGCGGCGCCGACCGCGACGCCCACCGACGCGCCGACGGCGCTGCCGACGGCGACCGCCGCCGCGACGCTGACGGCGACGGCCAGTCCGACACTGCCGGTGACGGAGTCACCGAGTGCGAGCGCGACGGCGACACCGCCCGCGCCCGCCACGCCGACGCTGAGCGCGACGCCGAGCATTACGCCGAGCTTCACGCCGACGCCGACGGCGACGCCGTTCGGGGCGCCGAGCGACCTGTTGGTCGCCATCGACAGCCGCGAGGTGCGCCTGGTCTGGACCAACCCCGACCCGCTCGGTGGCTTCACGCAGGCGCGCGTGCTGCGCCGCCTGAACGCCGCGGTTGACGGGCCCGACGACGCCGCGGCAGAGACGGTCTTCCTCGGCGCCGCCAGCAACGCCGCGCATCCGTTGCTGGCGTTGCTGCCGGACGTGCCCGAAGACAATCACACCTACCATTACGCCGTCTTCGCCTGCACCGCGGCGGGCATCTGCGGCGCCGAGGGCGCGCCGGCGACGTTGACGCCGACGCTGCCCGACGTCCTGCGCGGCGGCGGCTACGTCATCCACTGGCGGCATGCGTCGGCCGACGTCTGCGGCGACCATACGGACCTGAAGACAGCCGCCGAGACGACTTATCCAGATTGGTGGAAGCGGTGCGATGCCGACTGCCCGACCACTCCGCTGAGCGGTACCGCCACCGCCCGTCAGCTCAACGACGAGGGGCGCGACGAGTCGGCGCGCATCGGTCAGGCCTTCGACATCCTGCGCCTTCCCGTCGGTCGCGTCCTGTCGAGCGAGTTCTGCCGCAATGTCGATACCGCCGAGCTGATGGACCTCGGCGCGCCGATCGAGCAGCTGCCCGCGATCACCTTCTTCGTCTACGACGAGGCCAATCGCTGCGCGAACTCCTACGATCTGCTCGCCGAGCCGCCGGCGGCGGGGACCAACACCGCCATCATCGGCCACGCCGGCTTCTCGTCGCCGGCCTGTCCGGTCATCGGCACCCTCGCCTGGGCCGAGGCGGCGGTCTTCAAGCCGGACGGGGCCGGCGGCACCTCGTTCGTGACGCGCGTCAGCGACGACGAGTGGGCCGATCTGCTGCCCGCCGGGCCGAGCGGCCTGTCGGCGAACATCGAGGCGACACACGTCCGCCTGACCTGGACCAACGGGCCGGACTATCCGCGCGTGCGCGTGCTGCGGCGACTGAACGATGCGGTCGCCGGTCCGGCGGATCCGGACGCGACGCTGGTCTTCAGCGGCGTCACCGACACGCTGCTCGACCCGGTCAGCAACCTGCTGCCCGGCACGCCGAGTGAGCCGCGCACCTACCACTACGCGGTCTACGGGTGCGTCGGCTCGTCCTGTGAAACCGTCGGCACCACGACCTTCATCTCGCCGACCCTCGCCCAGCTGCTGCGCGCCGGCGGCTACACCATCTACTTCCGCCACGCCTCGGCGCGTCAGTGTGCCGATCAACTCGAGCTCGGCACGGCGGCGAACACGACGGTGCCGAACTGGTGGAAGAGTTGCGACGCCACCTGCCCACTCTTGCCGGAGGTGACTACCGCCACCGCGCGGCAACTGAGCGACGTCGGCCGCATCGAAGCGACCAGCATCGGCGCCGCCTTCGCGGCGCAGGGGTTCCCGGTCGGGCGCGTCATCTCGAGCGAATTCTGCCGCGCGGTGCAGACCGCCGAGCTGGCAAACTTCGGAGCGCCGATCGAGCAGTCGCCGGCGGTGACCTACTTCGTCTACGATGAGGCCGGTCGCTGCGAGGCGACGCGCGCCCTGCTCGCCGAGCGGCCGGCCGCCGGCAACAACACGGTGATCATCAGCCACTCCGGCAACACCTGTCCGCCGATCAGCAATCTCAACATGGGCGGCGCGGCGATCTACCGACCCAATCCGGGCGGCGGCGCCACGTTCATCACCGACCTCAACTGGGAGCAGTGGGGCACGCTGCCGTAACGGCGTGTCGCGCGCGATCGCGCCAGCCCCGCGACCGCGGGGGCGTGGAGGGCGCCACCCTCCACCTGCTGCCGGAGCGCACGCGGCCGGGTCAGTTCAGAGCATGGCGCCGAGCTGGCCGCGCTGATAGCCGGCGTCGCCGAACAGCAGCTGATTGTGCTGCTGGCGCTTGAACCACAGGTGGACATCGCACTCCCAGGTGAAGCCGATGCCGCCGTGCAACTGCACCGAGCGGCCGGAGCAGAAGGCGGCCATGTCGGCGGCGCTGGCCTTGGCCATGCGCGCGAAGCGCTCGGCCTGCTCGGGCTCGCTGTCGATGGCGCAGGCGGCGTTGTAGGTCAGTGAGCGGGCCTGGTCGATGGCCAGCATCATGTTCACCAGGGGATGCTTGACCGCCTGGAAGAAGCCGAGCGGGCGGTCGAACTGCTTGCGCACCTGGGCGTAGCCGACCGTCGTCTGCAGCTGCCACTCGCCGGCGCCACACATGTCGGCGGCGACGATGGTCAGCAGCGCCGGCACGGCTTGGGCGAGCGCGCCGGCGCCGCCGTCGGGCGCGGCGGCGCAGCGGTCGGCGCCGGCGCGCACGCCGTCGAAGGTCACGCGCGCCTGATCGCGGGTGAGGTCGACGATCTGGTCGGGGAGGATGGCGACGCCCGGTGCGTCGGCATCGACGACGTACAGGCCGACGCCGCCCGCGGCGCGCGCGGCGACGACGAAGGCGCGCACCTTGCGCGCGTCCTGCACGAACGACGCGGTACCGCTCAGGGTCACGCCGTCGCCGCTCGGCGCGGCGGTGACGTCGGTGTCGTGCGGCGCCCACGAGCCGGCGGCGTTGGTCGTCGCCAGCGCCATCGCCGTCCCGGCCGCGATGCGCGCCAACGCCGCGTCGGCCGCGGCGGTGCCGCAGGCGCGCAGCACGCAGGTGGCGAGCAGCGTCGTGATCAACGGCGACACCAGGGCGGCGCGTCCGGCCTCCTCGGCCAGCGCCGCGACGGCGACCATCTTCATGCCGACGCCACCGGCGCGCTCGGGCACCGCCAGCGCCGTCCAGCCGAGCTCGCCCATCTGGCGCCACAGGCCCTCGTCCCACGGCGCCGGCTGCACCGCACTGGCGTAGGCGCTGTGGTGGTCGCGCGCCACCAGGCGCCGTAGGGTCTCGATGCCGAACTGCTCGGCGAGCAGCTTGCGCGCGGCATCGCGCAGCATCGTCTCGTCCTCGCCGAAGCCAAAGTTGCGTGGTTGCGTCATGGGCGCCTCGTCCTACTTCGACTTCGCCAGGCCGAGCACGCGCTCGCCCAGGATGTTGCGCTGGATCTCGCTGGTACCGGCGGCGATGGTGATGCCGTAGGAGTTCATGTAGGCGAGCGGCCAGTCGCCGCCGTCGGGGGCGCGTTCGTCGCGCAGGTAGAGCGTGCCGTGCGCACCCTCGATCTCGAGCGCGACGGCGGCCATCTCCTGGTTGAGTTCGCTGAGCAGCAGCTTCGACGACAGCGCGATGCGCATCGGGTGGTCGGTGAGGGCGCCGACGCGGGCGCGCCGGAAGGTCTGGCGAAAGCCCTCGACGCGCACCGCGAGCTGCAGGATGCGGTCGCGCAGGACGAGGTCGTCCCAGGCCGTCTTGCCGTTGCGCGGCAGGCGCTTGGCCAGCGCGACGAGCGAGGCGAGGCGGTCGTCGACCGAATGGCCGCCGCCGCCGCCGGCGCTCTCGGCGGCGCCGCGCTCGTGCGTCAGCGTCGTCATCGCCACCTGCCAGCCCTTGCCGACGTCGTCGAGGCGCAGGCTGTCGGGGAGGACGACGTCCTCGAACAGCACCTCATTGAAGCCGGTCTCGCCGGTGATCTTGATCAGCGGCCGCACGGTGACGCCCGTGGCGCCGGCGATCGGGCTGATGAAGTAGGTCAGGCCGGCGTACTTGTCCTGCGTGCTGTGACGGGCGAGCAGGATCATCCAACTGGCGAAGTGCGCCAGGCTGGTCCACACCTTGTGCCCGTTGATGATCCAGTGGTCGCCGTCGCGCACGGCGGAGGTCTGCGCGCCGGCGAGATCGCTGCCGGCGCCGGGCTCGGAGAAGCCCTGGCACCAGATCTCCTCGCCGGACAACAGCGGCGGCAGATAGCGGCGCTTCTGCTCGTCGGAGCCGTGGTGCAGGATAGTCGGCGCCGCCATGCCGAGGCCGATGACGTTGATCAGGTACGGCACGTTCGCCGCCGACATCTCGGAGCTGGCGATGCGCTGAAACCCCTGATGGCCGCCGCCGCCGTACTCCTTGGGGTAGTCGGAGCCGATCAGGCCGGCGTCGTAACACTGCTTCTGCCAGGCGCAGAGATAGACGCGCTGCTCCTCGGTCATGACCTCGATGGCATGCTCGGGCAGCCGGAAGCTGGGCGCGGCCGGGCGGTGCTCCTCCAGCCAACGCTTGCAGTATTCGCGGAACTCCGCCTGCTCGGGCGTAACGCGTCGTCCGTCCATCAGCGCTCCCTCCGGTGAATAGAGCTTCACTCATAGCAAGGACGGCGGCCTTGAGAAGAGCCGCGGGCGGCTTGCGCCGTCGGCGCGGCGGCGACATGACCGAGGCGATGTCCACCGCGCCGCGCCGCGAGCGCCTCAATCTGTACGCCACCTGTGCGGCGCAGTTTCTCACCCTCGCCGGGATGACGGCGGTATTGCCGCTGATCCCGCTGTATCTGCAGGACATCGGCGTCACCGACCGCGCGACGTTGAAGTACTGGACCGGGGCGCTGGGCTCGGCGCCGTTCGTCGTCGCGGTGATCGCGACGCCGATCTGGGGGGCGCTGGCGGACAGGGTCGGCTACAAGCCGATGGTCGTCCGCTCCGTCTTCGGCATCGCCCTCTCCACCGTCGGTATGGGGTTCTCGTCGACGCCGCTCGGATTGCTCGGCTGGCGCGCCGTGCAGGGCGCGGTGAGCGGCGTCTTCCCGGCCGCGGTGGCGCTGATCACGGCGTTGACGCCGGAGCTGCGCATCAGCCGCGCGTTGGCGCTGCTACAGACGGCGCGGGCGGGTGGGGCGCTGTGCGGGCCGTTGCTCGGCGGCGTGCTGGCCGACCTGATCGGCATGCGGCGTCTGTTCTTCGTCGCCGGCGCGGTCGCCGCGACGACGGCGATCGTCTGCAGCCTGGTCATCGACGAACCGCGCCGCGAGGCGGGAGCGGCGCGCGCCGCGGCCGCCGCCCAGCGCGACTGGCGGACGCTGCTCGCTGCCCCCGGTCTGATCGGCATGCTGGTGCTGGTCGCCGTCTTCCAGGCCGCCACCATGTGCGCCTGGCCAACGTTGGCGTTGTTCGTCGAGCATCTCGGGGTGGCGCGCGACGCGGTGGCCACCACCACCGGCATCGTCGTCTTCGCCGCCGGGTTGCCGGCGATGCTGACCACGACGCTTTGGGCGCGGCTCGGCGGTCGCGTCGGCCTGCGGCCGGCGCTGATCGGGTCGCTGCTCCTCACCGGCGTTGCCAACATCGCCATCGGCCTGACGCCGCGGCTCGGCGGCGTGCTGGCGCTGCGCGCCGTCGCCGGGCTGGCCATGGCCGGCTTCGTGCCGCTGGCGTTCGAGTCGATGAACGCGCAGGCGCCCGCCGGCAGCCGCGGCCGCGTCGCCGGCTTCGGCTCGACCGCGATGATGGCCGGCAACGTCATCGGCCCGCTGCTCGGCGCCTGGCTCGCCGTGCACGGCGGCCTCGCCGCGACCTTCTGGCTGCCCGGCGCCTGCCTGCTGGTCGCCGGCCTGGCGCTCGCGGCGCGGCGCCCGCCCGCGAGTTGGTCCTGAGCGGGGCGGGTTGTCCGTAGGCGCCGGCGAGGCGCCCTCCTCGCCGGTCTCGGCCGCGCGCGACCGGGCTCGATCCGTAATGACAAACGGGCGACGTTGACGTAGAGGCGGCGTATGCGGCGCGGCGTCGGAGTCGGAATCGTCCTGCGGACGAGGCGGCTCCTTGTGCTGACGCTGCTGGGCGCCTGCGCTGTGCCGCAGGCCGTCCATGTCTACCCCGGCCCGCCGCTGCCGCGCGGCGAGACGTCGCTCCTCGAACTGCAGGCGGACGCCAACCTGGTGAAGCTGCGCATCGAAGCGGTCGACGGCGTGCGCCTGCCCGGCGCGAACCCGGAGTTCCATGCGCGCGATCGCGGCGTGGTGCTACGGCCGGGACCGCATACGATCGAGGTGCGCGGCTGGTTCATCGCCGACGTCGGATCTGACGTCGTTCTGCCCGAAGGGGAGCGCGGCAACTATGTGTTGACGTACACGTTCGCGCCTCGCATCCTCGAACTCACCACGTTCGCGGGTCGCGACTACGAAATCCAAGCGCGGCCGATCGACTTCGACACCGCGCCGCGGAACGTCGCCGCCCCCCTGTTCCCCGCCGAGCGGCTGCTCCTCGCCGTCGTCGAACGACCGAGCTGCCCCGATTGTCAGAACACGTCGGCGCGACCATGACGCCGCCCAGAGAGGGCGTCGAGTTGAGGTCTCGGCCGCGCTGGCGTGGCCGCCCGCTGCTGCGGGTATCGCGGGTCTGGGCCGCACAGGATCGACCCTTCTCGGGTCAGACTCGGCGTCGATTCACCGCCGGTCGGAGGAGATCGACGATGCTCACAGATCCGGCCGCACCTGCCACGCCGCCCCTTTGTCGCGCTTCGCCTCCTCGATGGTATGGAGTCGTGTCACGCCGCGCCGGATCGACCGCGCCGACCGGGCCATGTTGCCGAGGCGACGCATGCGCTCCCAGATGCGTGGATCGTCGGGTGCGAGCCACAGCGCCCGCCGCGCGTCTTCGAAGGTGCGGAACCTTTGTACCGGCATCTCAGTCGTCCTCGAGGTCGAAGTTGGCTTTCAGATCGGCGGCGTCGGCGCGATCGAGCCGGCGGACCGTGCCCTTCTTCATCCGGTAGAGCATGCGTGCCGTGGCGACACGGGCACGCATCCCCTGCCGCTCGAGCCACTCAGACTCGATGTCGGCGAACGCGTACGCCTCGCCGAGACGCGATACCAGATCGATGTAGAAATCGTCGGGGGTGCCATACCGGACGACGGCGTACTCGCCCGCCAGGTCCTCGGCGCGGATCTCGTCGATCGACGGATCGTCCCACACCCGGCGCAGCGCATGGCGCAGGCGGGCCACGTTGTCTGGCGTCGGTGCGATGAACAGGTCGGCGTCATCGGTGAACCTGAGGATGCCGTGCAGATTGACCGCCTGGCCACCGATGAGCACTTACTCCACTTCTTCGGCATTCGACGCGGCCAGCAGATCCGGCAGTCGGTCGAAGGCGTTCACGCACTATGCATAGCAGACCGACGGGACGTTCTCGACGGACGCGCTGCGCCGCACTGCGCGTCCGAGCGCGTCGAGCTGGTCACGCAGCGCGCGCTGACGACCGTGCGGATCGCAACCGGACAGGGCGCCGCACTCGACACAGCTCCGTGGGGGCGTGTTCGAAGGGGACGGCCGGTCAGATGCGACTGGCCGCCAGCAGGTTGGCGAAGAAGATCGCCTGCGCCACGGTGGGCGCGGTCGGCCCGAGCCGATCGCGCCAGGGGAGCGGCACCGGCGCCGTGCGCCGCGGATCTGCCGGCGGCTACTGTGCCGCGGGCGGCAGCAGCACCGTATCGATGACGTGGATGGTGCCGTTGGAGGTCACGATCGAGGCGCCGGCGACCAGGACGATGTTCTTGTCCGGGGCCTGGGTCTGCGGGATCGCGGCGAGGGCGATGCCGACGCCCAGCAACGCCAGACGCACGAGGGTGATTGCGACGACGGATCTCTTCATGGCGATTCTCCTTTGTCGCGAGGGTGGAAGGGGACATTCGCGCGAACCTTGGCGTTGGGCGGAGGTTCTTCAAGCGCAAGACGTTTGCGGCGATCCTCCGTCGAGCGCCGCGCATGACGCGCATCGGTTCCCGTCCCGCATCATCGCGATCCCTCCCAGCAGCAAGACCCGCGCGCGCCCCCCCGACTCGCCGGCTGGCATTCGCGCCGCGGCCGTTGCAGTGATGCGTCGATGGGCGCCGGGCGCGGATGGCTGGCCGTGGGCCTGGTGGCGACGATCTGGGTGGCCGCCGCCGGTGCTGCGGCCGGCGCCGCGGCGGTGCCGACGCCGACCGACGGACACCGGCGCATGCTCGCGGCACTGGCCGAGATCGCGCGCACGTCCGCCGACACCAACCGCTACACCGGCGATGCGCAGGCGCGGGCGTTCCGCACCGTCATCGCCGAGCCGCGCTTCAACGCCTCGCCGCAGCTGCGCTGGCGGCAGTTGCGCGCCCTCGGCGCCTACGAGCTGCGGCTCGGCAACACCGAGGGGGCGGTGCGCCACCTCGAGGCGGCGGCGGCGCTGCTGCCCGCCCTCGGCGCGGCGGTGGCGCCGGCCGACATCGACCGCGCCCAGTTCGCAATGGCGGTGTCCTTCCTGCGCTGGGGCGAGAGCCGCAACTGCGTCGCCCGCCACAGCAGCGAGAGCTGTATCCTGCCGATCGGCGGCGCCGGCGTGCACGTCGACCAGGCGGGTTCGCGGCGCGGCATGGCCGAACTCGCGGCGCTGCTGGCGCGCCGCCCGGACGATCTCGTCGCGCGCTGGCTGCTCAACGTCGCCGCCATGACGGTCGGCGAGTACCCCGACGGGGTGCCGGCGGCGTGGCGCATCCCGCCGGCGACGTTCGCCTCCGCCGAGCCCTTTCCGCGCTTCACCGACGTCGCCGCGGCCGCCGGGGTCAATGGTATGGACCTGATGGGCGGCGTGGTGGTCGACGACTTCGACGGCGACGGGCACTTCGACCTCGTCGTCTCCTCCTCCGATCCCGAGCGTTCCCTGCGCTACTTCGCCGGCGGCGGCGACGGCACCTTTCGCGAGCGCAGCGAGGCGGCGGGTTTCGCCGGGTTGACCGGCGGCATGAACGTCGTCCAGGCGGACTACGACAACGACGGCGCCATCGACCTGCTCGTCCTGCGCGGCGCCTGGCTCGGCCGCGGCGGCCAGCAGCCGAAGTCGCTGCTGCGCAACGACGGCCGCGGCACCTTCAGCGACGTCACCTTCGCCGCCGGCCTGGGCGACGTGCACTACCCCAGCCAGGCCGCGGCGTGGGCCGACTACGACAACGACGGCGACCTCGACCTCTACGTCGGCAACGAGGCGGAGGAGAACTATCCGTTCACCGGCCAGCTGTTCCGCAACCGCGGCGACGGCAGCTTTGTCGACGTCGCCGCGGCCGCCGGCGTGACCAACGGGCGCATGGCCAAGGGCGTCGCCTGGGGCGACTTCGACGAGGACGGCCGGCAGGATCTCTACGTCTCGAACTACACCACGCCCAACCGTCTGTACCGCAACCGCGGCGACGGGACCTTCGTCGATGTCGCCGCCGAGGCCGGCGTCGAGCGCCCGCTCAGCAGCCTGGCGGTGGCGACCGCCGACTTCGACAACGACGGCCATCTCGATCTGTACGTCGGTGCGACGACGCCGCTGCACAGCGCCGAGCCGCGCGCCGGCACCGATCCGCTGACGCCGCTGGCCGGCGTCGTCGCCAGCGCCCTCGGTCTGCCGACCGACGTCGAGACCGGCCGCCTCTACCGCGGCCGCGGCGACGGGCGGTTCGACGATGCCACCGCCGCGCTCGGGCTCGACCGCGTGCTGCTCAGCAGCGGTCTCGGCGTCGGCGACCTCGACGGCGACGGCTTCGCGGACCTCTACGTCGGCACCGCCTACCCGGGTTACGAGGGGCTGACGCCGAAGCGGCTGTTCCGCAACCGCCGCGGCCGCGGCTTCGCCGACGTGACCACCAACGCCGGCCTCGGCCACCTGCAGAAGGCCGGCGGCATCGCCATCGCGGATCTCGACGGCGACGGCGACCAGGATATCTTCATGAACGCCGGCGGCATGTTCCGCGGCGACCGTTTCGGCGACGTGCTGTTCGCCAATCCCGGCACCGGCGCCCACTGGATCGATCTGCAGCTGATCGGGCGGCGCGCCAACCGCGCCGCGATCGGCGCCCGCCTGCGCCTCGACGTCAGCGAAGACGGTCAGCGCCGCTCGATCCACCGCGTCGTCGGTAGCGGCGGCAGCTTCGGCGCCAACCCGCGGCGCCAGGCGATCGGCCTCGGCACCGCCACGCGCGTCGAGGCGCTGCACATCACCTGGCCCGGCAGCGGCTGCACGCAGACCCTGCGCAACCTCGCCGCCGACCGCCGCGTGGATATCGTCGAAACCTGCGCCGACGAGAAGGACGTCACACGGAGACGCGGAGCAACGCAGCGGCGCTGATCGGGCCGAAGTCCTCCGCCGGTGCGCCGCGTCTCCGTCTGCGCCTGCTGCGCGCTACTCCTTCGGCTGGCAGAGCGGTTGGTCGGGCTCGATGACGCCCGGCTGCCGCACGAAGATGCTCGCCATCATGCCCTGATCCTCGTGCTGGATGATGTGGCAGTGGTAGACGAATTTGCCGGCGATGACCGGGTCGTCGAACGGGATGATCACCTTGACGACGCTCGGCGTGTCGTCGTCGACGGCGGCGGGCAGGGTGGCGACGTCCTGGTAGCCGACGAACGGTTGCGCGACGCCGTTCACCTCGACGACCTGGAAGTCGAGCTGGTGAATGTGGAAGACGTGCGCTTCCTGCGCCGTGTTCCGGATGGTCCACTCCTCGATGCTGCCGAGGTCGACGACGGTATCGATGCAGTTGGGGTTGAACGGCTTGCCGTCGATGGTGAACTGGTTTGGATTGGCCGTGTCGGCGAAGGTGATCGTGCGCCGGCTGTCGATGCGGCCCTGGCTCAGGTCGGCGAGCGGCGGGAAGGTGGTCGGCAGCGGGATCTCCGCCACGCGCGCGCCGCGCGAGCGGACGGTGGCGAGCAGCTGGCCGGGATAGTTGTCCCCCGCCGGGCCGGTGTCGAACGGCTCGGCGCGCAGCGTGTAGGTGCCGCTCGGCGGCCCGTAGATCAGCAGCTCGACGCGCTTGCCGGGAGGGAGGATCAGGGTGTCGCTTGTGGTGACCTGGTTCTGCAGGTTGCCGTCCTGGGCGATGACGTTGAACGGCTGCTTTCCGAGCGTCAGCTTGTAGTAGATGTTCGACCCGATGTTGCCGAGGCGCCAGAACTCCAGCTGGCCCGGCTGCATGTCGATGCGCGGCTGGTAGAGGCCGTTGATCGTCCGCGTCGTCGGTCCGGTGGGGCCGGGGTCGGGGACTGGCTGACCGTCCTCGGTCTTGAGGTCCTTGAGCAGCATCACCCGCTCGGGGATGTCGGCGAGCGGCGGGAACGGCGCCAGGATGTCGCCGACGATCAGCCCGCCGGACATGCCGCCGGCGATCTGGGTGTTGAGCAGTGGATCGAAGTGCGGGTGATACCAGAACAGCCCCTGCGGGTGGGTTGGCGGAATCGGGAAGTCGTAGGCGTAGGTGATGCCCGATTCGACCTCGACGAAGATGTTGTCGCCGGTGGTCAGCGGCGTGACGCTGAGCCCGTGGTAGTGGACGTTGGTCGACTGCACGCCGTAGTTGCGCAGCACCAGCTCGATCGAGTCGCCCGGCTGCACGCGCAGGGTCGGCGGCATGTACAGGCCGTTGTACAGGGCCGGAAAGGTCACCGCCTCGTTGGCGACCGTCTGCACCGCTGGCTCAACGGTGAGCGTCGTGGACAGGACGCCGTCCTGGCTGGCGATCTCCGGCGGGTTGCTGAAGGACACCGGCGGCGTGCCGCCCGAGTCGCTGTCGCCGCATCCGCCCAGGCCGATCGCGGCCGCCAACGCCCACGAAGTCACCTTGCTGCGCATCCGACCTCCCCATCGACCGCGGCTGCGGCGAATTGCCGCAGCGGATCGTCAGCGGCGCTCAATCAAGATTCCCCTCTCCAGTCAACGTCGATCCCGGCCGCGGCGCGAAGACGGCGCAGGCGGTCAGTGACGCCCCATGCGGACGCCCAGCGTTCGACGTACGGCCAGTCGAGATGCGCAAGCGCGGTCAGGCCGCCAAGGTCGATGTGATCCTTCGCTCGGTCGGCAATCAGCTTCATGACGATCAGATCTTCGGGGTGGCGATCCGCAGGCCTCGCTCCTCGACGGCGCGGTGGATGACCTCGCGCTGGAAATCCGTCTTGGCCAGCTGCACTTCGAGCACGGTCCCGCCGTCCGCGGTGGCGTCGCGAACAAAATCCGGACCGGACGGCAGCTCGGCGCCATGCGCCTGCGACTCCGATAGCCCGATGGCGACCAGGGCGGCACCGAGTCGTGTCAAATCGTTCGGCCCTGCCTCGACCGTCAGGTCGTCGTCGGCGGTGAAGCGCGGCTCGAGCCACACGTTGACCGCATGGCCACCGATCAGCGCGGACGAAAGTCCGGCGCCGCCGACGGCGGCGGCGATCGCCGCGATGGCGTCGGTCATGGGCGATACAAGCCGCGCTCCCGGGCGAGGGCGTAGAATTGGCTCGGGTCATCCTCGCGCGCCTCGAGCCTGGCGCTGTCGCGGCGAGTGACGAACAGCGCCCAACTCCGCTGCAATCGCTGCGCGAGCGGTAGGGCCTGGTGGCGAGCCGTCGCATCGGCGTGCGACACCGCCTTGTATTGGCCAAGCCGCTGCATGTAGGCGCGATCGTGCTCGGACACCGCCATGTGCCGATTTCTCGCACGGTGGTGACGGAACACGAGAGCAACGAAACCGCAAGGGCGCCTCTGCTCCGCCGCGGCGGCTGACCCGCGCAGCTCTTCGGACAGGCGCTGCCGCCGCGCTGGATCCTGCCTGCGACGTCTCAGGTGGGCGTGGCGCCGCCGCGCCGGCGCGGCGGTTCAGGTGTCGAGCAGCGTCGCCAAGAGACGCGCCGGATCGGTGTCGTAGGCATCCGGGCCGAGCCGGCACTCGAAGACGCGTAGCCGTTCGACCGCCGCGTTCCACCGCGCGCTCACCTCCGCCGCGGCCGGGGCGACGGCATGTGCGCCGAGTGCGAAGAGCGCGGAGACCTGCGGCGCGGCGTGCGCGGCGAAGCGCACGGCATCCTCGTGCCCCCGGGCGGCGCCGGCGTCGATGCGCCGCACGGCAATGCCGTGTGCGGTCGGGTCGACGCGCGGCAGCAGCAGCACGGCGGCCGCGGCGCGGTCGACGAGCCCGACGTCGAGCAGCCGAGCAAGCTGCGCCGGCGAGCACGCCAGCGCGCGCGGTGCCGCATTCGCGTCAGGCGCGCGGCCCTCGGCTTCCCGCACCGTCAGGTGAAAATGGTGGCGCAGCGCCGCGGTGCGCGCGGCGCCATCGGTGAACACGCGCGCGACGGTGTCCGGGCGCAGGCTGACGATCACCGGCATGGCGTGCGCCACGGGGGCAGCGCCGGCGAGGTCGAGCACGACACGATCATTCGCCAGCAGCCGCGCGCCTGGTGCCGCGAGCGCGTGCAGCAGCAGGCTGGTCTTGCCCGCCATGCGCGGGCCGGCGATGAGCACCGCCTGCCCGTCGAGTACGCACGCCGCGGCGTGCAGGAGGATGCCCCGCGGCGTCCACGCCGCCGACATCGCCAGCTCGCGCACGAGCTTCATCAGGCCGGTGCGCCGCGCCGCGGTGGGCGCGGCGGACACCAGGTCGATGCGGCGGCGATCGGCGCCGACGCGATAGGCGAGACGCGCGCCGTCGTCGACCGCGACCTGTGCGCCCCCCTCGCGCCAGGTGGGCAGGCGGACGGGCTGGCCATCGAGGATCAGACAGGACGCGAGGGCGACGTCGTCGCCGCCGGCGCGGGCGCGCAGCCGCGCCAGGTCCGGCGCGTCCTCGCGGACGCTGACGACGCAGTCGGCAGTGCCGCGGTCGCGGCGCGCGAAGGCCGGCGCGAGAAACTCCTCCAGCCAGACCAGCTCCATCGCGTCGGGGCTCTCCACGCGTACGCAGAGGTCGCGGTAGGCGAGCTGGATGATCGACGACACCGGGTCTCCTCAGCCGTGCAGAGCGAGTTGCGCGCCCTGCACGCCGGTGCGCAGGGCGTGCAGCAGCGCCCACAGCCGGCGGATCGCCGCCGCGGCGCCGGCCGCGGCCAGCAGTCGGCGCTGGGCGCAGCTGGCGACGACGGCGCACGCCGCCCAGAACGGGAACTCTCGCCAGTCGGGGAGGATGCCGCCGTGCGCCGCGTAGGCGGCGAACAGCGCCGCGCGCTGCGGCGTCGACATCGGCCAGCGGTACCAGGTGCGGGCGAGGTCGTCCGCGCAGGCGCCGATCGCCATGCTCTCCACGTCGACGACGTACAGCGCGCCAGAGGGCTGGCGCACGAGATTGTCAACGCACAGGTCGCGGTGGATGACGCCGCTCCCGCCGTTCGTCGGTGCGATCGTCCAGGCGAGGGCGAGCAGCGTTTCCCGCTCGTCGCCACAGATTGCACCGCGACGGGCGAGACTGCCGAGGTCTCGCCGCAGTGTCTTCGCGTACAGGTCGAGCCCCGTGCCGTCCGGCGGGACGGCGGCGTCGGGCACGACGAGCGCGTGCAGGGTGGCGAGCAGGCGGCCTGCCTGTCGGACCTCGGGGGTGTCCCATCCGGCATCGTGGAGTGGCCGGCCCTCGGTCCACGGCATGAGCAACGCCGCGCCGTGACCCGCGAGGACGGGGGCGAAGTCGGCGCGATCGAGGTGCCGGCTGATCGCGAAGACGAGCGCCGCGCGCGCCGCGCTGGTGGCGCGCACCGCCTTCAGCACCTGCCCGTCCGCAAGTTCAACGCGGAAGGCGCGCGGGGCGGGAAAGGGGGAATCGACGCCGCTGACGGGCGCGACGGCGCGCACCGGTACGCCGTATTGGCGGAGCAGGGCGCGCAGATCGGCGCCCAGGTCGTCGGGCATGCGGTCGAGGGGATCGGTCGGCATCGGCGTCGCGCCAGCCTAGCCGGTATCGCTGCGGATCTCCCGCCCGCGCGGGGCCGACTTGCGGTTGCGTCCGGCGTCTGAGACATAGCCGCCGCATGCGGCCGGACGAGCGGATGCGCGCTGCCGCCGCGACGCTGCCGACCCAGCGCTACGACGCGGTGGACGATCTGTGGATCGTCACCGCCTACTTCAACCCGGCGGGCTACCGCACGCGCCGGGACAACCACGACATCTTCGCGCGGCGCCTGCGCGAGAGTGGCCTGCGCCTGCTGACGGTCGAGTGTGCGCTGGGTGAGACGCCGTTCGAGTTGCCAGCGTCGCCGGATGTGCTGCGGGTGCGGGCGCGCGCGGTCCTCTGGCACAAGGAGCGTCTGCTCAATCTGGGGATCGCCCATCTGCCGCCCGAGTGCGCCAAGGTGGCGTGGCTGGATGGCGACGTGCTGTTCGACAATCCGGCCTGGGCGGTCGAGACCTCACGGCTGCTCGACCGGTACGCCGTGGTGCAGCCGTTCGCGCGCCCGCTGCGCATGCTCGAGGGCCTGCGCCGAGCACACGACCCGCAGCGGCGCGGCTTCGCCGCAACGTGCGCGGCCGATCGAGGGCTGGCCAGCGTCGGCGACGTGGTGCGGCATGGCGAAACCGGCCTGGCGTGGGCGGCGCAGCGCCGCGTCGTCGCCGCGGCGGGATTGTACGATGCGATGGTCGTCGGCGGCGGCGACCACGTGATGGCGCACGCGTTCGGCGGCGGCTGGTCCTCCGCCTGCCTCGACCGGGCACTTGGCGGCGCGGACACCGCCTACCGGCGCCATGCCCAGGCATGGGCCGCGCGCCTGCCGGCCGAGGCGCGTGGCGACGTCGCCTACGTCGACGGCGCGGCGTTCCACCTGTGGCACGGCGATCGGGTGTATCGCGAATACACCGTGCGCCACGCGCGCCTCCAGGCGTTCGGATACGACCCGACCGCCGACATTCGCCGCGGCCCCGACGGCTGCTGGGAATGGGCGTCGCCCAAGCCGGACATGCACACCTGGGTTGGGGAGTACTTCGCACGCCGTCGCGAGGATGGCGGCGGCGACGGCCTTGAGTCGTAGGGTGCAGCGCGGCGCCGGCGACGCCTTGGAGCGGATGCTCGCGAAACCGTCCAGGCGTCGCGCCGCATCGAGCGCGGCGCGGCGCGGGTCGACGCGCGGCAGGGTGGGGCCTGTGATCTTCATCTGACGGTGGTATCGACCCGACGATCGATGCCACCGAAGAAGCCGGTCAGCGCGCGCACGATCAGCCAGCGCAGCGGCTCGGACCAGCCCCGCATCCGGCGCGGAGCAGACGGTGCCGCCGTACCCGTACCGGACCTGCTTGGTGCCGCCGACGATGCGGTTGTCGGGCGTCAACCGGTAGCTCTCGAGTACGTCGCACCGGCGCCTGCTCGTAGTGACCTCCAACAGCGCCACGCTGCGCCCTTCTCGGCGCAGCTCCAGTGCCGAGTTCAGGCCCGCGTAGCCGCCGCCGATCACCGCGACATCGACCTCGATGTCGTCGCGCAGCGGCGGCAGCGGCGGCTCGCGTCCGGCGAGCCACGGGCTGAGCTCGAGCAGGTTCATCAGCGGTTCGCGGTCGACCGGCTCACCACCGACCGCCGCCGGCGACGATCGCGACACACGGTGCGTCTCAGGAACAGCATGCGGCGCCTCAACATCCCTCCGCGATTCGACCCGCGCGATGCGCTTAGCGCAGCAGTCGCAATGCGGGAGGGGGCCATCGCGTGCAACCGGGGCGACGTCGCTGGTCCCGCCTCGTCCCTCCCCGCGCCGCCCGGTGCTTGAATCCGGATTCCACCTAGGCTCAGCGCATGCGTGTGACATTTCCTCCGCGTCAATCGCGCCGCCGCGCAATCCGGCTGACGGCGTTGATCATCGGCGGGCTCATCTGCCTCGTCGCCTATGGTCTGAGCCGTGACGCCCTGCGCGGCTTCGACCACGACGGCACGGGTCCGATTACTGCCAACGGCGGCGTGACGGGTCGCGTGAACCTGTTGCTCCTGGGTATCGATCAGCGGGTCGGCACGACGGAGCCGACCCGCACCGATACGATGCTGCTGCTGACGTTCGATCCGCAGGCGCGGACCGCCGGCATGCTCTCCATCAACCGCGACCTGTGGGTCACGTTTCCCGACGGCCGTGGCGCGGGCAGAATCAACACCGCGCATCTTGTCGGCGAGGCCGAGCATCTCCCCGGCGGTGGTCCGGCGCTGGCGCGGAGAACGGTGCAGTCCGTCTTCGAGCTCCCCGTGCCCTATTACGTGCGCTTCAACTTCTCCGGCTTCGAACGACTGATCGATCTGATCGGCGGCGTCGACGTGACCGTCGACGAGGTGATCGACGATCCTGAGTTTCCCGGCGCGAACGACGGCGTCGACCCCTTCCACCTCGAGGCGGGCCGGCAGCACCTGGACGGGCACAAGGCCCTGCAGTTCGTGCGTACGCGCGCCACGGTCGGCGCGGACTTCGCTCGCGTGAAGCGGCAGCAGCAACTCCTGCTGGCGGTACGCGACAAGCTCCTCGATCAGAACCTGTTGCCGCGGCTGTTGCCGCAGATTGGCGGCCTGCTGCAGACGCTGGGTGATTCCGTGCACGCCAACCTGACGCCCAGGCAGATCTATCAACTGATCAACCTGGTCGTCGGGATCGAGCGGGAGAGGATCACCGCGGTGACGCTCGACCGCAGCCTGATCACGCCGCAACTCATCGATGGGCAGGCGGTCCTGATGTTGAATCCTGGCGCGGCGCAGCTGGTACACGATCGGCTCTATGGGATACCGGCCACGCCGGTCCCGGCCACGCCGGTCCCGGCGGATCCACCGCAAGTGGTCACGCCGCCCGGGCGTGTTTCATTGCGCGGGACCGACGAGCCGTGGAAGGGGCGGCAGGGGGGCAGGCGATGAGCAGCGGGAAACTCGCGCTGGCGCTGGTGTTCGTGGCCGCCGCTGCCGGCGGCCGCGCCGGTGCCATCGATCTGAGCGGTACGTAGCGCGTCGAGTACCAGAGCCTGCGGACTGAGTTCATCGACGTCGTGCACAGCGGCGGCGTGGTGTCGATGAGGCTCGAACCTGCGCCCGGCTTTTCGGTGAGTCTGACCGGTTCCTACGACCCGGTCACCAGCCTGCTCAGCATGCAGGTGCCCGGTTGCCTCCCGCCGAGTTGCTACGGCGGGCTCCCCGCCTCCGTTCTGCCGGGCGGCAACTGGTTCGACGGGCGTCTGGTGATCGGCGCGCCGCCGCTGCCGGGCACCGAACGCGTCCTCGCCAGACGCTGCGAGTGCTTCGACGGCAATGCCGTCAGTGGCGACGGGTGCGACGAGCAGTGCCGTGTCGAACCCTGCTTCACCTGCTCCGGGACGCCGTCGGTATGCGCGCCAACGCCGGACGGCGGGGCCTGTGACGATCGCGCCGACTGCACCAGCGGCGAGACCTGCGGTGCCGGTGCCTGTGGCGGCGGCGTGGCGATGCCCTGGTGTTTCGACCTGTCCGGGCTGTGGGACGTGCACAGTCAGCAGACCGGCGGATTGGCGTTCGACAACATCGCCGACGTCGAGCAGCGCGATGGCGAGGTGCTGTTCCGCTCTCCGCCGACCGGCGCGGCGGGCGGGCTGGGCACCATCAACCGCGCCGGCGGCGTGCTGACGCTGCGGACGCCGCGCATGTTCATTCTCTGCAGCGGCTTCGACCAGCTCACGGGCAGTCTCGCGACCGGCGGCCAGTCGTTCTCCCTCACCGGACGCGGCAGCATCGGCACCATTCGCGGCTGCTTCGACGTGGATCTCACCGAGACCGGGGCGCGGCGCCGCTGCGGCGACGGCATTCTCGACCCCGGCGAGCAGTGCGACGACGGCAACCTGGTGTCCGGCAACGGCTGCGATGCGACCTGCGCGCCGTCGGCCTGCGGCAACGGCGTCGTCGCCGGTGGCGAGGAGTGCGACGACGGCAACACCGCCGGCGGCGACGGCTGCTCGGCCACCTGCTTCGTCGAGCGCTGTGCCAACGGCGTGCTCGATGTCGGCGAGCAGTGCGACGACGGCAACATCGTGTCCGGCGACGGCTGCGACGTGAGCTGCCCCCCGACCGGCTGCGGCAGCGGCTTCGTCACCGCCGGCGAGCAGTGCGATGACGGCAATACCAGCGCCGGCGACGGCTGCAGCGCCGCGTGTGCGACCGAGCCGTGTTGGTCCTGTACCGGTTGGCCGAGTTTCTGCGTCCCCTGGCGTATGCCGTCGTGCGCCCGGCCGCGCGATCCGCGGCGCGCCACCCTGCCGTTGCGGAATGCGGGTGCGGCCGAGGGCGACGCAGTCGCCGTGCGCAGCGGTGCGACGGAGACGCTGGTTGCGGCGGCCCTCAGCGATCCGCGCGCCACCACCGATTACCAAGTCTGCCTGTTCGCCCGCTCCGATCCCAACCGGACGTCCCTGCTCTTCGCGGCGCGCGTCCCGGCCGGCGGCACATGCGGCGGCGCGCCCTGCTGGCGTTCCGTGCCGGGCGGCTTCGCGTACCGCAACCGCGAGGCTGCACCGCACGGTATCGGCAAGCTGCTCGTCGTCGGCGACGACGGCGGCGACGGCCGCGTCATGGCGGTCGGGCGTGGCGCCGGGCTCGTCGCCGCGCCTACCGGTGTCCCGGCGCTGCCGTTGCCCGCGCCATTGGAACTGCAGCTGCAGGCCGTCGGCACCGGCGCCGGCTGCATGGCGATGGACTTCCCGGCCGCCGGCGTGATCCGCAATGATGGGGCGCGCGGCCGCTTTCAGGCCCGCGGCGCCCCGTGAGCGGAGCGGCGGCGCCTTCCTGAGTCTCCGTCCCCGATCTCCGGCACCTCGTCACAGGCCGCCCGATTCGCGACGCCGCCGACTCCGGTAGCGACGAGCAGTCGCGTCCCGGCGCGCCGCCGGCGCGAGACCGAAGCGGAGGAATCACTCCCGCTGCCGGGGAGCCGCGCTGGGCGGGCAGGGAAGGCGGCTCGCCGTCATGCCGAACGAAAATCGGCACGACGGTTGCCGTGTTTGGATCAGCGTCAGTGGGCACCGAGTCATGGCGCGCGCATCGGGTATGCCGATCCGTCGCGTGCCCTGGCGCGGACAAGCAGCGCATAGTTCGCGAGCGACTCCCGACGAGGGGGGAAGGATGAACAGCCATGGGTAGCGAGAAGAGGGGATTCATCAGCGGTTGTTGTCGTGGCGACGGTACTCGTGGGAGCGGTCGCGGCCTATTCGGTGGGCGAACCGTACACGCCGAACCCGGAAGCCGACTGGATTCGCGATCCGACCGAGTACGCGCCGGGAACCGCCGATCAGATCAACGTGCTGGGCGACCTTCAGCCCGGCGCTGCCGAGATCATGTTCACCGTTGGGCAGCGGCTGAACACGCTGGCCACGGCCGGAAAGAAGCAGAACTGGGAACTCGCGGCTTTCGAGGCCGAGGAGATCGAGGACGCCTTCGACCGGCTGATGATCACGCGGCCGGCGTTGGCCACCGACCTCGAGACCTTCCTCACCGACAAGCTCGAGCCGGTGATCACCGCGATCACGAATCAGAACAAGGCGGAGTTCGCCACCGCGCGAGACACGATGGTCGCCGCCTGCACCACCTGCCACCAGGGCTACGGCTTTGGCCTCTTGGTCGTGACGCCGGGCAAGTCGGATTCTCCGCTCGAGTTCTGACCACGGCGCACAGCTCGGCGGCCGACCGCTCGGTGGGGCAGGTGCGTGGGCGTCACATGCCGTCAGCCCGCGGCCCCCGTCCGCGACCTCCGACCATCGAAGGTTCTGTCGAATCCATGGCGCGGGTGGGCTATCCCCCCCGCGAAGTTGCGCGCGTCGGGGAGAGTTGCGTAGCAACGAGCGTGGGTCGGCGCCTTCCTGTGACGTCCGGCCATCACGGTGGGGAGGGCAGGCGACAACCGAGCCAAGTATCCAGGTTGGTAAGCGGACCATCACGTATCGTGAAGCCGGAGACCCGGGCGGAGCAGTCGTACTGCATAACCACGGGGGACCATCGAGCCGCCTCGAGGCTGCGCTATTTGATTCGGCCGCCAAGGCCCACGGTCTGAGATCTGTGTGCGTGGATCGGCCGGGCATCGGCGGATCCGATCCGCAGCCGGGCCGCACCTTCGAGAGCTGGGCCGAGGATCTCCTGCTGCTGGCCGATCACGTGGGCGCCCGCCGATTCGCGGTAACCGGCTGGTCCGAGGGGGGACCATGGCCCTTGCGGCCGCCGCGTACCTGGACCCCGCGCGCCTCGTCCATGTCGCGTGCATCGGTGGCGCCAGCTACGGGACCTTCGGAGCAAACTGGGCCGCGCCGTATCTCAGTCGCGCGGACGCGCTGGGCGGTCGCCTGGCGCTCCACGTCCACCCTGGCTTCACGCTCATGTATGCGCTGATTGGCATGAGCGCCACGCACTTCGAGACGAGCTACGGAAAGGCGCTCAGGAAGGCGGTGAACAGCGCGGATCGGGAGGTGCTGGCGGACGCAGCGGTCATGCGGTTGTTTCTGGCGGCGAGTCGAGAGTGCTTTCGCCAGGGCGCAGACGGACTGGTGGTCGACGCCACGATTCTCTACGACGCGTGGCCGTTCGACATGACGAGGGTGGAGCGCCCGCTGCACTTCTGGCAGGGCAGCGCTGACACCCTGGTGCCTGCGGTGATCAACCGGACGGTGGCGGACAAGACCCCGGGAGCGATCTGGCACCCGATCAGCGGTGGCGGGCACTTCGTTGCCCTCAGTCACGCCAACGACATTCTCGCGCTGGCCGCGAACGATCTTGGCGCAGCGCCCAACTGAACGGCCTCGGCCAGGAACGGGTTTCGTGCGCCGCGGCCGAGCACGTCGCGCTCAAGCTGAAGACAGCTCGACCGATGGCCCCCGGGGCGGCGGCGACCGGTCAGTGGCTCAGGTACTTGGGCGTGAACATGCTGTCGGGCAGATCGGCGTTGTAGGTGATCTCGCTGATGTCGAGCCGCGCCGCGGTCTTGTCCTGGAAGTTCTCCATGTGCTGCCCGCTGAGCGTCCAGATGCCGTCGACCTGTTCGACCTTGTCGATCGTCCAGACCTTTACCTTGGCGCCCTTCGCGTCGAAGAACTCCCGGCGCATGATCAGCTTGTCCTTCGGATCGAGGGCCAGGATCGTCTGTGCGTACACCTGCGTGGCCGGCGCCCGCGGCGTCATCTCGACCAACGTCACTGTGCGGCCGCCGACGACGTCCTTGCCGACGTAGCGGTACTCGTAGTCCTCGATGTTGGGCAGGACGAGATCCGACACGTAGAACACCGAGCCGAGGAACGGCTGTGTGCGCACGTCCTCCTGCACCTGGATCGGACTGCGGCTGATCTTGATCTTCAGGTACTGTTCGTTGGGCTTGTCGGTGCGCTCGATGAAGAGGAAGCGAATGCCCTGCAGCTCGTCCGGCGCCGTCACTTCGAGGTACGTGGCGTTCCCGCCGTCGACGCGCTTGCGGTTCATCTGCAGCTCGCGCGGCGCGAACTCCTTCGCCGACAGGGTCATCTTGGCGGTAAGGGAGTTCTTCGGCACCGCCTCGATCACCTGCTGCACCAGCGTCTTCGCGTCGGGCTCCTGGGCGCCGGCGACGCCGGCCGCCAGCACCGCCGCCGCGAGTCCGACGCCCATCAGCCTCCGACTGAGTTCCGTTCTCATCATCGTCCTCTCCCGTCGGTCGGTGCGAAGGCCAGGGCCGACCGACTAGCGGATTGGGACGGCAATCGCCAAGCGCGCCGCCCGCGAAACGTGAGTAGACGATGGGCGCAGACTTTCGTAGGGGTACGGGATGGTGAATTACGAGAAGCGCGGAAACATCGGAGTCATAACCATCAACCGCCCGGAGGCCCGCAACGCGGTCAACACCGCGGTGGCGACCGGCATCGAGAGTGCGATCGACCAGATCGAGGCTGACGACGAGGTGTGGGTCGGCATTCTCACCGGGGCGCAGACGGCCAAGGGGTACATCTTCTGTGCCGGCGCCGACCTCAAGCAGATGAGCGTCGACCCGGGCGGCATGATGACCGAGCGCGGCGGATTCGGCGGCCTCGTGCAGCGCCAGCGCAGCAAGCCGTTGATCGCCGCCGTCGATGGCCCGGCCCTGGCCGGCGGCACCGAGCTGGTGCTGTCGTGCGACCTGGTCGTCGCCTCGCGCACGGCGGTGTTCGGTATCCCCGAGGTGAAGCGCAATCTGGTGGCCGCCGCCGGCGGCCTGTTCCGCCTGCCGCGCAAGATCCCGCGCAATATCGCCATGGAGCTGGCCCTGACCGGCCGCCTCGATTTTCCCGCCGAGCGCGCCTACCACTTCGGCTGGGTGAACGTGCTCTGCGACGAGGGGCAGGCGCTCGCCGCCGCCACCACGCTGGCGTCCCAGATCTGCGAGAACGCGCCGCTGGCCGTGCGCGAGAGCCGCAAGATCGTCCTCGAGGCGACCGATCAGCCGGACGAGGTCGGCTGGCGCATGTCGGGCGAGGGCATCGGCAAGATGTTCGGCACCGAGGACTTCACGGAGGGCCTGGCGGCCTTCGTCGAGAAGCGCGCGCCGCGCTGGAAGGGTCGCTGAGGCACGCCACGCAGTCGCGCGCGCCTTGCCGGTGGGCGCGACCGCGCGGGCAGGCCCGGGTGCCCGATTCCGGCGGTTATGTGAAATAGCCAGCTCATACGGACGACGCGCAAATAGCGAAACGATCGCGCGTAGCGCGTCGGGTGAGGTCGAGTCCATTCGGGCGCGATGCTCCGCGCGGCGGGTTCCATCATCGCCGGCCATGCCCACCCTGACCCTCGACCAGCGGCGCCGCTACGCGATCGCACGCAGCCTGTTCGCGCCCACGACGCTGCCTCGCGCCATCTCGAAGCCCGGCTTTGTCCAGGCAAATCCGATCCGTGCGCCGGCGCGCGCGCAGGACCTGACGCTGCGCCATCGTGTGGCCGACTACCGCGCCGGCGACCTGGAGCGCCGTTATCCGCGCCTGGCGATCGAGGAAGACGTTTTCGTCAACTACGGCTTCCTGCCGCGCGCGACGCACGCGCTGATGCACCCGCGCGTCGCACGCACGCGCTGGGGCCCGGCGCGAATGCGCACGGTCCACGATGTGCTGGAGTTCGTTCGCGAACACGGCAGCGTGCATCCGCGCGAAGTGGATGCGCATTTCCAGCATGGCCGCGTGGCCAACTGGTTCGGTGGCACGAGCAGCGCCACGACGCAGCTGCTCGACGGAATGCACTACCGCGGCATGCTGCGCATCGCGCGGCGCGAGGGAGGTGTGCGGGTGTATGCGCCGTCGAAGGTCGCGCCTGCCGCGCGCGTCGATCGAGCCGCGGTGGCGCTGCGGCTCGACGCGCTGATCGACGTGATCGTCGCCAAGTACGCGCCGCTGCCATCGCGTTGCCTCGGCCAACTCGTGGGCCACCTGCGCGCGGGCGCTCCACAATGGAACGATGCACGCGCCGCGGCGCTCGCGCGAGCGAAGCAGCGCCTGCCGAAGGCCCGCGTCGACGGCACTCACTGGTACTGGCCCGAAGGCGAGAACCCGGCGTCCGGGCGCCACGCGCTCGACGACGAACTGCGCCTGCTCGCGCCGTTCGATCCGATCGTGTGGGACCGCATGCGCTTCGAGGCCTTCTGGGGCTGGGCGTATCGATTCGAGGCCTACGTGCCGGCACCGAAGCGCAAGCTCGGTTATTACGCGCTGCCGATGTTGTGGCGCGGCGAGGTGATCGGCGGGGGCAACATGGCGGCAGAGGACGGGCGGTTGAAGGCGAGCTTCGGCCATGTGGCCGGCGATACACCGAAGGATCGTGCCTTTATCGACGCACGCGATGCGGAGGTCGCGCGCATCGCGGCCTTTCTCGACCTACCGCGCTGATCAAAAGTCGGTTGGTGAATGGCGTTGGTGAATGGGGACGTTGGGGCGGAAGAGGCGAATCTCTCGTCGGCGAATAGGTCGCAGAAGGAAACGCCCCTTCCGCCCCAACGTCCCCATTCGTTGCCGCGGCGGCGGCGCGGTGTTGGTGCTGAACGACCCCGATACCCCCGGCGAGCAACTCGTCTACCACGGCACCTATACGACCTCGATGGCGCTACGCCCCGATGGGTCGGTGCTGTGGCAGGTGCCGACCGGCCTGCAGCTGCCGGCTCGGGCGCCGGGCGAGCGCGACTACACGCACGCCTGGGGGATGAACTATCTGCCGCAGGCCGATGCGGTGCTCAGCGTGACCATGGACGGCTACGTCGTCGCGCACGATCGGCGCAGAGGTCGCGCACTGCTGCAACGCCCGTTCCGCCTGCCGGGCGCGCCGGCGCCGGTCGTGCGGCGCCCGCCGTGGTGGATCTCGGCGCCCGCGAACCGCGCCACCGACGCGGCCTTCGGACGGACGATCGACGATCTCGGCCTGTTCACCGCCATCACCGACGTGATCTTCGGCAACGGCTTCATGATCGCCAACTTCGACGCCGTGGACCCGAACACCGGCCGGATCTATATCGCCGCCACCGCGCCCGACGCGCCCGACGCGCGCGACGGCGCCAGCGACGGCGTGTCGCGCGACGGCGCCGTCTATCTGCTCGAACTGCATGCCGCGGCGGCGGGGTGGCACGAGCTGCGCATGGTTCGCGACTTTCCCTTCGAGGGCGGCACCGGTTCGACGCCGACGGTCAGCCCGAACAGCGACCGGGTGATGGTCTCCGACGAGAACGGCAACGTCATCGCCCTCGACGCCGAGCTCAACGAGCTCTGGCGGGTCAACGTCGGCGCGCAGGTGGCGGCCTCCATCGCCGTCTCGTCGGACAACGCCGAACTGTACGCGGTGACGCAGCACGACGTCATCAAGCTGATCGACCGCGGCGACCGCGCCGAGATCGCCTGGCGCGCCCGCCTCGACGCCTATCCGGGCTTCGCGAACTTCAACGCGCTGACGCCCACCATCACCGCCAACGGCATTGCCATCAGCGTCGGCGCCGGGCGCAGCATCGGGGCCAACCATCTCATGCATCGGGTCGGCGTCGGCCGGCTCGACCGCGAGACCGGCGCACTGCGCTCGTTCGCCGAGGGCCGTGAGGAGTCCATCGCGGTCACCAGCCTCGGCCCGGACGGCGGCTACTACCTGGCGAATTCGCCGGTGCGCCGCGCCGTCACCCGCGGCCTGTTCGGCGACCGCCTGCCACCGCTGGTCGGCGGCATCCAACGCTTCCGTCCCGTCCGCCTCGACCTGGTCGTCCGCGATGCCGCCTGTGCCGGCGCGGCGCGCGCCCGCAACGCGCAGGGTATCGCCTCCGACCACCCCGACTCGGCGCGCGACGACCGCGCGCAGATCGGCGTCCTGCTGCGTCAGGCACTGTCGGCGCTGGCGGTGGCGGCGCAGCGCGGTGAACTCGACGACGCGATCCGCACCGCCGTGGAGAGCGATCTGCGATCGGCGCAGTCCAGCCTGTCGACGCCCTCGTTCGAGGCGCTGGCGGCGCCGTTGACGCGGGTCTGCGACCGATTTCCTTAGAGCGCGCCCGCGGCGGCCGTCGGACCAATGCACGCGTCGGCGGCGCCGAACGCAGGCCCGGGCCGTGCCGCCGCCGTGCGGGACCTGGATTTCGCAACCGACGACGTGCAACGCGGACGGCGTGAAGTTGCGCTGCCCCTGACGGCCGCGGCGCGGAGCCCCTGGGCCGCCGCGCCGCGAGCGCCGGCGTCGCGCCGGTCGGTTCGCTCAGGGGCCTGATCTCGAGACGCGCCGCTTCGCGACGTAGGGCCGGCCGATGATCAGCAGGGCGAGCGGGATGAGCGCCCACCACGAGGGGCTGGCGGCCGCCGTCACCTGGCAGCCGTCGTCCCCGCCGTGCTGCGGCGGCACCGGCTTCGTGGCGGTCGGGGTCGGCGTCGGGGTCGGCGACCCGCAGTCCGCGATCTCGCCCCGGTAGGGCACGCCGAACCCCTCGCCGTCGCTCGCCGTGCTGCGCAGGCGAACCGTCAGACGCGACGGAAACGTCTGCCCCGCGGCGCTGTAATGCACCGGGAATGCGACGCGCTCACCCGGCGCGAGCGTGATCGGCAGCTCGAGGTGGCTGAGATCCCAGCTGAACCCGGTGCCGTAGTCGCCCTGACTGTAGGATTTGGATGGGAGGATGGCGGCGACCGTCAACGCGTCCCCACCCGCTGGCTGGGAATTGATGATCGCGACCTCGCCGTCCCCATCGCAGGGGAGCGACACTGTGCTCACTGGAGCGATCTCGACCGTGCCGCGCCGCGGCAGCAGGCCGACCTCAAGGGGCGGTGCGATCCACTGGGCATAGCCGCCATAGGTGAGCTCTTCCGACCTGAATCCCGGTGCCGACACCGCGACGCGGACATTGTCGGTATCGTGCAGGAACAGAGGGAAGGCGAAGTCGCTAGCGGCATCCGTCACCACGCTGCCCGATTCGCCGGGTGGAACGTGCGCTACGCGCCGGTAGTCTAGGGTGGCCCCATCGAGCCCGACGGCGACGCCCCGCAGGGCGTCGAAGACCCGTCCGATGACCTCCTTGATGCCGAGATCGCCAGGGGGGCGGGGCCGTCGGGGTGGCGCCGCCCGTCGTCGGGGAGGGCAGCTGATCGCCACCGGCGATGCCTGCGCCGCCGAGCAGGGGCGACGTCACGAGCATGGCCAGCACTCCGGCTCGGCCAAGCGCCGCGAACCAGGTGACGCCGGGACGTCGGCGGGCGATCGGAGAGACGATGACGGTTTGCATGGCACCTCCTCCTCGGGATTCGGATCGATCGTCGGCACGGCGTCTCAGGGCGCCATTCCCAGCCGCGTCGCCAGCATGGCGATGACGACGCACAGCGGGCTGAAGATCCAGGTGTCGCGGCGCGCGAAGCGGGTGCCGCGCACGCGCTTGAAGAAGCCGACGTAACGAAACTCGCCGATCGCCCGCAGGGCGAACAGCAGGGCGATCACCCAGATGCCGACTCGCGCCAGCGGCGCTGGCAGGCCGACACACCACCAGCCGGCGCGGCAGGTGACGACCAGCGCCGCCGCCAGCATGGCGACGCCGACGAGCAGGCTGGCGAGCGGGCTCGCGGTGAGCAGCGGCTTGCCGTCCTCGCTGGGTACGAAACCGTCGAGCCCGCCGCCGTCGCCCGCCGCCCAGAAGAAGTGCAGCAGCGCCAGGGCGACGAAGATGCCGCTCAGCAGGGGCGCCGTCATTCGCCGCCCTCCGGCGCGCGCACCCCGCGCTCGCGCCGCAGCGCCTCCAGCACGCCCGGCCAGCGACGGTCGAACGACAGGCGTTGGCGCGTGCCGGGAATGATTCCCCAGGTGAGGGAGTCGGCGTAGACGAGGATCTGGCGCATCGACGTGCAGCGACAGCGTAGTCGTCGCACGGTGCCGTCGCCACCCGGCGCGACGGCACCGTGCGGGGGGCGATCCCGACGGGACGCGATGCCGGCGCTACGCGCGGTGGGCCGCGATCACCTCGGGCGGCGCCTGCACCAACTCGATCAGCACGCCCTCACCGCCGATCGGCGACTGCTCGTTGCCCTTCGGGTGGATGAAGCAGACGTCGTACCCCGCGGCGCCCTTGCGCACGCCGCCGGGCGCGAAGCGCACGCCCTGGGCGGTGAGCCAGGCGACGGCGGCGTGCAGGTCGTCGATCCACAGGCCGATGTGGTTGAGCGGCGGCTCGTGCACCTTCGGCTTCTTGTCGGGATCGAGCGGCTGCATCAGGTCGACCTCGACCTTCAGCGCGCCGTGGCCGGCGACGGCGATATCCTCGTCGACGTTCTCCGACTCACTGCGGAAGGTGCCGGTCTGCGTCAGGCCGAGGGTGTCGATCCACAACCGCCGCAGCGCTTGCTTGTCCGGGCCGCCGACGGCGATCTGCTGCACTCCGAGTACCGTGAATGGGCGCGATGACATGGGGCGCAGAAAAACACGGATGGCGGCCGATGGCCACCGGGGCCGCTCACCAGCGCGCCACGTGCTCCTCGGCGAAGCCGGGTACGCCGTCGAGATCGAGGCGCGTGCCGTCGTCGAGCACGGCGACGCCGCGGTAGCGGCCGAAGCATTGGTGCACCGCGGAGCGGATGAGGCCGAGGTTGGCGCGAGCGACGCGCTCGGCGCTGACCTCGAGTTCCAGGTCGAGGCGACCGGCCGCATCGCGCAGGTGCCACGGCCGGGTGAATCGCTGCCGGTCGAAGGCGAAGGTCACGGCGCCGAGCTTGTGCAGGCGACCGTCGAGAAACAGGGCGTTTTCGGTGCCGTGCGACAGGTCGCCGAAGCCGGCGCCGAGATTGAGGCCGAAGACGCGGCCGTCGGGCAGCACGCCGTTGCCGCTCGCCCACAGCCAGTATGAGCGGTACGGCCAGACGCCGCGGCCCCAGTCGAGCTGGCCCAAGGTGTGCTCGGCGGTCGCCGCGACGGTGCGCGTGCCCCAGGCGACGGCGCCGGCGCCGCGCAGGCCGTTCAGCTTACGGTTGTAGTAGAAGCGATCGCCGCCCAGCGGCGTGCAGACGACGATCGACTCGTGCGCCGGCGGCGTCGCCAGCACCAGGTCGATCGATAGGCCCCGGCCGCCGTCGAAGGCGGGCGCCGCGGCGCGCACGCGGCGCTCGCCGGGGGCCGGCGCGAAGGCGAGGCGAATGGCGCCGTCGTCGAAGGCGACCGCGCCGGCGTCGCTGTCGTGCGGCAGGTCGATGCCGCGCCCGAGCAGGTGGATGCGGGTCTGCTCGGCGATGGTGCCGTCGCGCAGGTCGACGACGTAGACGAACGCCAGCGCCGCATAGCCGAGATGCGACAGCGTCGCCGAGACGAACAGATCCGGCGTCCAGATGCCGTAGTAGTCCCAGCGCTTGAGGCGCCAGCGGCGCAACCGACCGGGCGCCGCCTGGTCGAGATTGGCGTCGCGCAAGGGGCGCCGCGCCCAGCCGACCTCGGCGAGGCGGCCGTCGCGCGTCAGCAGCGGACCGGCGGTGGTGATCTCGTGCTCGGACATCGGCGCCGGCTTTGTGTAGCGCGTCCAGCCACGGTGGGTCGATGGGCGCGCTGCATTGTGCCATGCCGCTTGCATGCTGCGCATCGAAGGCCTGGTCGCCGTGCCGCGCCATTTCTCGTTTGACGAGCTCGCCGCCGTGCCGGAGCAGATTCACGACATCGGCACCGTGGTCCGCGGCCGCGTCGGCATCGCCGTACCGGTGGCGGCACTGCTCGCCGCCGCCGGCGTACGAGCCGGCGCCACCCGGCTGGCGATCACCTCGCGCGACGGCGGCTTCGACGCCGCGGTGCCGCTGGCCGCCGCCGCCGTCGCGCTGCTGGTCTAGGCCCACGCCGGCGCGCCGTTGCCCGCGACCCTCGGCGGCCCGCTGCGCTTCCTCATCCCCGATGCCAGTGCCTGCGGCCTGCCCGGCATCGATGCCTGCGCCAACGTCAAGGACGTCGGCGTGCTGCGCGTGGAGTAGCGCAGCCGGCGCGCGCGCCCCAGATCAGCAGCCGCTGGAACGGATAGAAGAACGGTCGCGTGTCGGCGAGCTGCGGCAGCAGGCGCTCGCTGTAGCGGGCCAGGAAGGCCGGCCACAGATCGGCCGGCAGGCGCTGCTGGTAGGCGGTGAGCAGCGAGCCCTTGACCCATTCGACAACCGCGGCGCGCGTCTCGAGCAGGTGTGTGTACACCTGCAGCCGCACATGCTGGCGGCTGAAGCCGAGCCGATGCAGCGTCGCGGCGTACCACTCCGGCGTCTGCACCGACGGCTCGACGGCGAAGCCGCCCAGGGCGGCGCGAAACGGCGCCTCGCGCGCCACGGCGGCGGCGACGGTGTGCGACGGGTAGTCGAAATTGTACGGCATCTGCACGGCGAGCTGGCCGCCGTCGGCGAGTGCGCGCGTTAGGCGGGCGAACAGCGCCGCATGATCCGCGACCCAGTGCAGCGCGGCGTTGGAGAACACCAGGTCGTAGTCGCCGACGGCGTCGAAGGTGCCGACGTCGGCGGCCGCGAAACGCAGGCCCGGGGCGGCAAAGGCGCTGCTGCCGGCGAGCATGGTCGCGCAACTGTCGAGGCCCAGCGTGGCGCGGGCCGTGAGGCGGTCGTGCAGCAGGCGCGTCAACTCGCCGCTGCCGCAGCCGAGATCGACGACACGCATCTCCGGGCGCGGGTGCAGCAGCGCCAGGAGATCGTGGAACGGCTGCTGCCGTTCGCTGCGGAAGCGATCGTACTGGGCGGGGTTCCAGGCGCTGGGGTGACTCGACATCGGCTCGACCTCCCTCGACACTCGCGGCGATGCCAGTTGCTAGCGCGCCGGGTCGGCGCAGACGAGGCCGCCTCGCCACGCGTGCAATCGTCGCCGCGGCGCTGCTGGCGGGTGGCGCGCTGGCCGGCGAGCTGCCGCCGCCGGCGCGGTGGGCGCCGCTCACCTTCCCCAAGGTCGAGCGGCGGACGCACTACGCGGCGGCGACGGTCGACGGGCGCGCCGCGGTGCGCGCCGACAGCGACTGCGCCGCATCGGCGCTGGTGGTAGCGACGCCGGACGTCGATCTCGCGCGCACGCCGCACCTGACCTGGGCGTGGAAGGTCGAGCGCGGCCTTCTCGTCGCGGACGAGCGCGGCAAGGCCGGCGACGACTTCGCCGCGCGCGTCTGGGTGATGTTCCAATTCGACCCGGCGCGCGCCTCCGCCTGGCAACGCCTCCGCCATGCGATCGCCAGCCGCCTGCACGGCCGCGAGCTGCCGGGCGCGGCGATCAGCTACGTGTGGAGCAGCCGCGAGCCCATCGGGGCGAGCTGGGAGGATCCCTTCGGCGCCGGCTCGCAGCGGCGGGTCCTGCGCAGCGGGCCGCCGGACGGCTGGCAGCGGGAGTCGGTCGATGTCGCCGCCGACTACCGAGCCCTGGTCGGCGGCGCTCCGCCGCCGCTGCTCGGCGTCGCGCTGATGAGCGATACTGACAACACCTGCCAGCAGGCGGTGGCCCTCTTCGCCGACTTCGCCTGGTCGCCGTGATCGGGTCGGCGCCGCCCGGGCTGAAACGATCCGCGGCGGCGCGGCATCTTCCCTCTGGCGGAGGATCCCTGATGAGTGACACAAAGGCGCATATGGCGACGCTGCAGGTGCTGCCGGATGACGAGAGCAATCGGACGCTGGTGGCGAACGTCCATCCGTCCGACTGGACGAATCCCACCCCGGCCGGCCGCTACAACCTCGTCGTCATCGGTGGCGGCACCGCCGGGTTGATCACGGCCGCCGGCGCCGCCGGGCTCGGCGCGCGCGTCGCGCTGGTCGAACGCCACCTGCTCGGCGGCGACTGCCTCAACGTCGGCTGCGTGCCCTCGAAGGCCGTTATCCGCGCCTCGCGCGCGGTCTTCGACGCCAACGACAGCGCCCGCTTCGGCGCCCGCGCCGCCGGCGCCGCCGCCGCGGACTTTGCCGCCGTCATGGCGCGCATGCGCGGCATCCGCGCCCACATCAGCGCCAACGACTCGGCGCGCCGCTACCGCGACGAGAAGGGTGTCGATATTTTTCTCGGCGAGGCGCGCTTCAGCGGCGCCGACACGGTCGAGGTCGGCGGCCGCACGCTGCGCTTCAAGAAGGCGGTCATCGCCAGCGGGGCGCGCGCCGTCGCGCCGCCAATCGCCGGGTTGGCCGAGGCCGGCTATCTCACCAACGAAACCGTCTTCACCCTGACGCAGCGACCGGACCGCTTGGCGGTCATCGGTGCCGGCCCGATCGGGTGCGAACTGGCGCAGGCCTTCCAGCGCCTCGGCAGCGCGGTGACGTTGCTGAACGACGCGGCGCATATCCTGCCGCGCGAGGACGCCGACGCAGCCGAGATCGTGCAGCGCCAGTTCGTCGCCGAGGGCATGCGGCTGGAGTTGGCGGCGGAGATCCTCTCGGTGCGCCGCGATGGCGCCGACAAGGTACTGCGTGTGCGCACCGCCGGCGGCGAGACGGAGCTGCGCGTCGACGAGATCCTGGTCGGCGCCGGCCGCGCCCCGAACGTCGCCGACATGGGCCTGGAGACCGTCGGGGTCGAGTTCGACGACCGCCGCGGCGTGCGTGTCGACGACCACCTGCGCACCACCAACCCACGCATCTTCGCCTGCGGCGACGTGTGCATGGACTGGAAGTTCACCCATGCGGCGGATTTCGCCGCCCGCACGGTGATTCAGAATGCGCTCTTCTTCGGGCGCAAGAAGCTCAGCGCGCTGCATATGCCGTGGTGCACGTACACCGATCCGGAGATCGCGCACGTCGGCCTTTACGAGCGCGAGGCGGCGGCGCGCGGGCTCGCCGTCGACACCTGGCTGCGGCCCTTTCACGAGGTCGACCGCGCCCTCACCGACGGCGAGAAGGAGGGCTTCGTCAAGATCCTCACCAAGAAGGGCGGCGACGAGATCCTCGGCGCGACCATCGTCGCGCGGCACGCCGGCGAGATGATTTCGGAGCTGACGCTGGCGATGGTCGGCAAGGTCGGTCTCGGCACGCTGGCGAGCGTCATCCACCCCTATCCGACCCAGGCCGAGGCCATCCGCCAGTGCGGCGATCTGTACAACCGCACCCGCCTGACGCCGACGGTGAAGAAACTGTTCGCCGGCCTGATGGCCCTGCAGCGCTGAGCGACGCGATGGACGAACCGCTCGAACTGACCTGCCGCGACGTCGCGGACTTTCTCATGGCCTACCTCGACCGGGAGCTGGAGTCGGCGCAGCACGCCGCCTTCGAGCGCCACCTCGGCGAGTGCGACGACTGCGTCCGCTATCTGCGCAGCTACGAGGCGACGGTGCGCGTCGCCCGGGCGGCCTACGCCGCGCCCGCCCCGCCGGTGCCGGAGCGCGTGGTGCACGCCATCCGCGCGGCGCGGAATCGCTGACGGCGATCGCGCCCCGCCCCCTTGGCGGGCGCTGCCGCCCGGGCGCCGCGCCTAGCGCCCCGTCAACAGCTGCTGCAGGCGCAGCGCCTCGCCGACCGACCACGCCTGGAACGGACAGCCGCGCGGCGTGTGGGGCGCCTCGGCGTCGGCGATCTCGGACAGGTGACCGATGCCGGCCGTGTCGAGGTGCGCCAGCAGCGGGACGAGAAACCGCTCGGACGCCTCGCACCGCACCTCGGCGCCGCCGCCGCGGACGCGGACCCACGCCTCGACGAACGGCCCGAGCAGCCACGGCCACACCGTGCCTTGATGGTAGCTGCCGTCGCGCTGCCGCCCGTCGCCCTCGTAGCGCGGCGCGTACCCCGGCTCGCCCGGCGCCAGCGAGCGCAGGCCGAGGGGCGTCCACAGCGCGCGCTCGACGCTGTCGACCACCGCCCGCGCCGGCGCGCCCTCGAGCAGCGCCAGTGGCAGGCCGCCGACGGCGAGGATCTGGTTGGGGCGCAACGCGACATCGACGCGGCCGGCCTGGTGGTCGACGTCGACGACGTCGTAGAGGCAGCCGCGCTCGCCGTTCCAGAAGCGCGCGGCGAACGCCGCACGGCCACGCCGTAGCATCTCGGTCCAGCGCGCCGTCCACTGCCCGGCGCTGGCCAGCGCATTCAGCCACAGCGCCTGCACCTCGACCGGCTTACCGATGCGCGGCGTCACCACCCAGTCGCCGATCTTGGCGTCCATCCAGGTGAGCTGCACGCCGGGCGCCCCGGCGGCGAGCAGGCCGTCGGCGTCGGCGTGAATGCCGAAGCGCGTCCCGGCGGCATAGCCGGCGAGGATGGCATCGACCGCGGCGCGCAGCGTCGCGACGTCGCCGGCATCGGCATGGCCACTGGCGACGTATTCGTGCACCGCGATGGCGTACCACAGCGATGCGTCGACCGAGTTGAACTCCGGCGCCTCGCCGCGGTCCGCGAAGCGGTTCGGCAGCATGCCCTCGGATACGGCCCCCGCCCACGCCAGAAGGATCGCCCGCGCGTCGTCGAGGCGGTCGCCGGCCAGGCACAACCCGCGCAGGGCGATGAACGTGTCGCGCCCCCAATCGGTGAACCATGGATAGCCGGCGATGATCGTTCGCCCCGCCCCGCGCCGGACGATGTAGGCATCCGCCGCGCGCTGCAGCCGCGACCCGAACGCCCGCCGCCGCTCTTCGGTCTGCGCCAGATCCTCGGCGCAGCGGGCGACATCTCCGGGTGCCGTCGCGCCGTCCAGGGGAAGGTCGGGATGGGGGATGGCGCCCTCGGCACACAGGATCCATACCGCCGCGCCGCGGTCGAACTCCCAGCGCAACACCCCGGGCGAGGCGAGATCCTCAACGCACTCCAAGCCCCGCTCGCGCTCGGCCGTGTAGAGGAACTGCCGGTACCACGTCGGGTCATGCGCGTACGTCGCGTTGGCGAACGAGGCGATCGCCGGCACGCCATCGTAGGGCCGCCACACCAGCCGCTCTCCCGTCCGCTCCGGCGTGAAGGCAAAGGCCGGGTTCTCGTGGTGCAGCGCGTGGTAGTCTCGCGCGGAGAAGAACGGCCGCAGCCGCAGCACCGCCCCGGCGCAGGGCGTGGTCAGCCGCCAGCGTAGCACCACCGCCGCCTGCCCGTGCGGCACGAACAGCTCTTGGTCGACGGCGACACCGCCGGCGAGCAGGAAGCGCCAGCGCGGCCACGGCTCCGCGTCGAAACGCTCCAGGCGGCGGGCGCCGTCCGGAAACAGCGCGCCCGGCGCGTAGCGTTGCGAGGTGATCGCGCCGCCGCCGCCGGGGGTCTCCACCCAGGCATCGAAGCCGTTGACCAGCACCATGCGCCCGGTCGGTGGCGTCGCCGCCGCCAGCAGCACGGCGTGGTAGCGGCGCGTGCGGATGCCCGCAACCGTACCCGACGCGAAGCCGCCGAGGCCGTCGGCCTCCAGCCATTCGCGCGATTCGTCGGCGGATCTCGACATGCGCCCTCCCGCGGCAGCGCACGCTACGTACGTCGGCCGCCGGAGGCAACACCAGCCGAGCGCCCTCGTCCGCGTGACTTGCGTGACGGGGTGGCGTGAGGGATCTTCCTGCACGGGCGTACCGTGGCGTCTCCTGGGTGGGGGGCGGCGCCCGTCAGTCGGCGGTACGGAGCCGCGGGTTTCAAGCATAGAGGAGAGCGAGACATCGAGGCGAGCGAGACATGGCGGCACGCATCGTCAGACTCGGCAGTCCCCGCGCGCCCGGCGAGGGCCTGCGCATCGGCACGGTACGGCGCCCGCCGCGCGGGGTGCCGAGGGCGCAGTTCGCGAAACAGAACTGGTACGACGTGTGGTACCCCAACCTCGCGCCGAGTGCCGCGGCGGTGCGCCTGGCGCTGGGGGCGGGGACGGAGAAGGAGTGGCGCGCGTTCATCAAGACGCATCGCGCCGAGATGGCGACGCCGGAGAACGCGCGCACCCTGGAACTGCTCGCCGCACTGTCGCACCAGACCAACTTCGCCGTTGGCTGTTACTGCGAGAGCGAGTCGCGCTGTCATCGGTCGATTCTGCGACTGCTGCTCGAAGCGCGCGGCGCGCGGGTCGCCTAGTGGCCCGGCGCGCGCCCCGACAGGACCGCTCGATGCCGCGCTCGCTCCTCGTCCTGTTCGTCGCCGCGTGGTCGCTGGCGGCGCCACGCCCGGCGGCGGCGGTGGTCTTCGAGAGTGGGCCGGTGCGGCCGCTAGCGCTGTCGCCGGACGGGACGCGGCTGTTCGCCGTCAACACGCCGGACAGCCGCCTGGAGATCTTCGCCGTCGACGCGGGTGGACTGACGCCGGTCGGATCGGTGCCGGTCGGCCTCGAACCGGTGGCAGTCGCGGCGCGCAGCGATGCCGAGGTGTGGGTGGTCAACCACCTCTCGGACAGCGTCAGCATCGTCGACGTCGCCGCGATGCCGCCGCGCGTCGTGCGCACGCTGCTGGTCGGCGACGAGCCGCGCGATGTGGTCTTCGCCGGCCGCCGCCGGGATGGCGCGTTTGGTCGCGCGTTCGTCACCACCGCGCGCCGCGGGCAGAACCTGCCCGCCGACCTGCCGGCGGCGCTGCGCACGCCCGGCATGCCGCGCGCCCTGGTGTGGGTGTTCGCCGCCGCCGCGCTGCCCGCCGACGGCGCCCCCGAGGCGGTCGTGGCGCTGTTCGGCGACACGCCGCGCGCACTGGCGGTGACGCCAGACGGCGGCACCGTCTACGCCGCCGTCTTCCACTCCGGCAACCAGACCACCAGCGTCAGCGAGGGCGCGGTGTGCGACGGCGGCGCCGCGGCACCGCCGTGCGGCGTCGACGGCGTCCAGGTGCCCGGCGGCCTGCCCGGCGCGCAGATGCCGGGCGGGCTGCCGGCGCCGAATGTGAACGTGCAGAACCAGCGCGGCCCAGAGGTCGGCCTGATCGTCAAGCAGGACCCGCTCAGCGGCGTCTGGCAGGACGAGCGCGGCCGCAACTGGAACAACGCGGTGCGCTTCGAGCTGCCCGATCTCGACGTCTTCGCCCTCGATGCGCTCGCCGATCCGCCGGTCGAGCGCGACGCCTTCGCGCACGTCGGCACGGTGCTCTTCAACATGGCCATGGATCCGGGCAGCGGGACGCTCTTCGTCAGCAACACCGAGGCGCGCAACGAGGTGCGCTTCGAAGGCCCGGGCACGGGGGCCAGCACGGTGCGCGGCCACCTCCACGAAGCGCGCATCAGCGTCATCGACGCCAACGGCGTGCGCGCGCGGCACCTGAACAAGCACATCACCGCCCTGCCGGCCGGCTATCGCACCGCGCCGATGCCGGCGGCGGTCAAGGCGGCGAGCCTCGCCACCCCGCTCGATCTCGTCATCGCCTCGGATGGCACGCTGTACGTCGCCGCGTTCGGCTCCAGCGCCATCGGCCGCTTCGCCGCGGCAGCACTCGCCGACGACAGCTTCACGCCCGAGGCGGCGACGCAGATTGCCGTCAGCGGCGGCGGCCCGTGCGGCCTGGCGCTCGACGAGGCGCACAACCGACTCTACGTGCTGACCCGCTTCGACAACGCGGTGAAGGTGATCGACACCACGGCGGCGGCCGAGATCGCCCAGCATCCGCTGCACGACGCCGAGCCGGCGCGCGTGCGGGAGGGCCGGCGTGTCCTCTACGACGCGCGCTTCTCCTCCGGCACCGGCGAGGCGTCGTGCGCGAGCTGCCATGTCTTCGCCGATTTCGACAGCCTCGCCCGGGATCTCGGCAATCCCGACGACGACGTGCTGGCGAGCAACAACCCGGTCGGCACGATGGGGGGTCGGCAGCCGTTCCACCCGCTCAAGGGGCCGATGACGACGCAGACGCTGCGCGGCATGGCGGACGCCGGCCCGATGCACTGGCGCGGCGACCGCACCGGTGGCAGCAGCGGCGGCGATGCGCTCGACGAGCGCCTCGCCTTCGTGACGTTCAACCCCGCCTTCCCTGGTCTCCTCGGCCGCGACGAGGGCGTGATCGCCAATGCCGACATGCAGGCGTTCGCCGACTTTGTCCTCGCCATCGCCCTGCCGCCCAACCCGGTACGCCGCCTCGACAACGCCCTGCGGCCGGAGGAGGCGCGGGCGCGTTCACTCTACTTCGGTCGTGTCACCGACGTCATCGACAACTGCAACGGGTGCCACACGCTCGACCCGTCGCGCGGCTTCTTCGGCACCAGCGGCCGCACGACGTTCGAGAACGAGACGCAGGAGTTCAAGGTTCCGCACCTGCGCAACGCCTACCAGAAGGTCGGCATGTTCGGCATGCCTGACGTCTCCTTCCTTGACCTGCCGACGGCCAGCCGCATGCCCCAGGGGGCGCAGGTGCGCGGCTTCGGGTTCCTGCACGACGGCAGCATCCCGACGCTGGTCGACTTTCTGCACGCGACCGTCTTCTCCCTGAGCGAAGGCGAGCGGCATGACCTCGAGCAGTTCGTGCATGCCTTCGATACGACCTTCGCGCCGATCGTCGGGCAACAGGTGACGCTGACGGCCGCCAACGCCCCGGAGGTCGCCGCCCGCATCGATCTGTTGATCGCCCGCGCGCGCACCAGCTTCGTGCTCGTCGACCAGCCGCAGGCGCGCGAGTGCGACCTGGTGGTGCAGGGGACGGTCGACGGCCTGGCGCGCGGCTTCCTGCTCGATGCCGCCAGCGGCGCCTTCCGCAGCGATCGCGCCGCCGAGGCGCCGCTCGCCGCGGCGGCGCTGCGCGGGCTGGCCGCCGGCGCCGGGCAGGCGCTGACGTTCACCTGCGCGCCGCCGGGCGACGGCCTGCGCCTGGGGCTCGATCGCGACGGCGACGGCGCCCTCGATCGCGACGAGTTCGATGCCGGCTCCGACCCCGCCGATCCTGACAGCACGCCGGGCAACGTCCCGACGCCCAGCGCGACGCCGCCCGCGTCACCGACGCCGACCCCGCTGCTGCTCGGCTGCACGGGCGATTGCAATGGCAACGCGGAGATCACCATCGACGAGCTGCTGCGCGCGGTGGCGATCGCGCTCGGCGAGCAGTCGGCGGCGACCTGTCGCAACGTCGACCGCGACGGCGACGGGGCGGTGTCCGTCGCCGAACTGCTGCGCGCCGTCGGCACGGCCCTCGACGGCTGCGAACAGGGGCCGCCGACGCTGTAACCCGGTGGCGGCGTCCCCAACGGCTTGCGGGCGCCGCTCGCGGTCGGGCGGGGGAGGGGCTGGACGCACCGGCGCCGAAACCGATCGACGCGCCGTGCATCACAGTCGGTGAACCCCGGCGTTGGGCCGGGACCAACCCCTCGAGGAGGATACGACGATGCAGAAGAATGCGATTCTGATGGCGGCGGTTGCCGGGCTGCTGACAGTCGGCACCGTGGCGATGACCGGGGCGGCGGCCGGCGCGGCCGACAAGGTGAAGTGCTACGGCGCCAACAAGTGCAAGGGCAGCAGCGCCTGCGGCACCGCCGGCCACGGTCAAGGCTGCGCCGGCAAGAACGCCTGCAAGGGGCAGGGCTTCGTCGAGGCCGACAGCGCCGACGCCTGCCTGAAGATGGAAGGCGGTCGTCTGACGCCGGACAAGAAGTAAACCGGCGGGACGGGCGAGGAACGCGCGCATGCCGTCGCTCGATTGGCCAACCCTGGGGACCGGGGTCGGCCTGCGTGCGGAGCACTACGAGCACATCCTCGCGCAGCGTCCGGCCGTCGACTGGTTCGAGGCTCTGACCGAGAACTACCTCGACACCGGCGGCCGGCCGCTGCACGTGCTCGAAGAGGTCCGGCGCGACTACCCGCTGGCGCTGCACGGCGTGGCGCTGTCCATCGGCGGCGCCGACGCGCTCGATGCCACGTACCTGACGCGCCTGCGCGCGCTCGTCGAGCGCCTCGCGCCGGCGCTGGTCAGCGATCATCTCTGCTGGACCGGCGTCGACGGCCGGCCCCTCTACGACCTGCTGCCGCTGCCCTACACCGAGGAGGCGCTGGCGCATGTGGTCGGGCGCGTCCGCCAAGTGCAGGACGTCCTCGGACGGCGCATCGCCATCGAGAACCCGTCCACCTATGTCGGCTTTCGGCACTCCACTATGCCGGAATGGGAGTTCCTCACCGCCGTCGCGACGCAGGCCGACTGCGGCATCCTGCTCGACGTCAACAACGTCTATGTCAGCGCCCGCAACCTCGGCTTCGATCCGCGCGCCTATCTCGCCGCGGTGCCCGCCGCGCGCGTCGCCTACGTCCACCTGGCCGGGTTCAGCGACCGCGGCACGTTTCTGTTCGACACGCACGATGCGCCGGTGCACGAGGACGTCTGGGCGCTCTATCGCGACGCCGTCGCGCGCTACGGGATGCGCTCGACGCTGATCGAGTGGGACGCGCACCTGCCTCCTTTCGAGCGCCTGCAGGCTGAGGCCGGCCGCGCCCGCGCCGAGGCGGCGCGCGCGCTGCAGGGAGATCCTTATGACGCAGAGCAGCCGACCCGTCGCACCGTCGCTGCGTGAGCTGCAACGCCTGTTCGCCGCGCCAATCCTCGCCGGCGCGGCGGACGCCCCGGCGGCGCTCGCCGAGTGGCTGGCGCTGCCGGCCGGCGCCGCGCCGGCCGAGCGGCTGGCGGTGTACGTCGAGGGCTACCCGGCGCGCCTCGGCGAGGCGCTGACCGAGCAGTTTCCCGCCGTCGCGCACCTGCTCGGCGGGCCTCGCTTCGCGGCGCTGGTGGACCGCTACCAGCGGGCATCGCGGCTGCCGTCGTACAATCTCAACGACGCCGGCGCCGAGCTGGCGGCGTTTCTGCGCGACGACTGCCTCGGCGGCGAGCTGCCGTTCCTACCCGACCTCGCGGCGCTCGAGTGGGCCATGACGGGCGCGTTTCACGCCGTCGCGGTCGAGCTCGACCCGGCGCTGTTGACCGGCGACGATGCGGGCGCGGAGCTGGAGCGGCTCGCGCCGGCCGTCGCCGTCGTCGAGTCGGGCTGGCCGATCTACGCGCTGTGGTCCGCGCGCGCGACGCCGCGGGATGAGATCGACATCGACCTGGGCGTAGGCGAGAGCGTGCTGGTGTGCCGGGACGGGGATGCGGTGGTGTGCCAGTTGCTGACGCCGCCGTCGCTCGACGGATGACGGTTCCGGCTTGACTGCGGCCGGCCGATTGCGTTCAAGTGCCGGCATGCCGAAGGCCCCCGCGCGCCGTCCACCGCTGCTGCAGTCGAGTGACTTCACCAGCTATCTGAACGAGAAGTGCGCCCAGCTGGCGCCCGGCGACGTCAAGACGCTGTTGACGCAGGCCAAGGCGATTCGCGCCCGCGCCGCCGAGCTGAGCGTGCAGCGGCCGCGCATGCGGCAGCAGATCGACTTCGCGCTGACGCTGGTGGAGGAGCACTGGGCCGGCGGCTGCCCGCAGATCCCGTACTACACGGTGGCGATGCTGAGCGTCGCGCTGCTGTACTTCAGCGACCCGCTCGACGTGATCCCCGACTGGATTCCGACCGTCGGGACCACCGACGATGCGGTGGTCTTCGAACTCGCCTGCGGGCTCGCGCGCGCCGGCATCGAGCGCTACTGCACCTGGAAGGGGCTGCCCATGGAAGGGGTACTCCGGCCGCCGCGCCGTGCGCCCGAGAAGCCGAAGGCGCGCCGCCCTGCCGCGGCGCCGACGAAAGCGCGCAAGAGCCGCCGCTGAGGCGGCTCAGCGGCGCTGGTGCACGAGCACCTTGGCGCCGTCCTGGAACATCACCTCGATCTTGTTGACGTCCTTGAGCTGGGTGACGACGCCGGGGCCGAAGGTGGCGTGGCGCAGAACCTCATTCTCGGCGTAGCGCTCGGTCGTCGCATAGACGCGCCCGTTGTTCGGATCGCGCCCGCGCAACAGGCTCGGCAGGTCGGCCGTTTTCGCGGCCGCCGCTCGCGTGGTGCGCGCCCGCGTGCTGGTGCCGGGCTGCTTGGCCCGGTACGCATGCTGGCCGCCACAGGTCTTGCAGTGCACGCGCGTGATCCGGCCGTTGACCACCGCCTCGACGGTGTGGGCCAGAATCAGCTTGCACTTGGTGCACCAGGAATCGACCTCTTTACCTACGGTATGGGGAGTAGCGGCCATAGCCAACACCCCTTAGCAGGCACCGACCCCGCAGGGAAGGAAGGGGGAGACGTGGGGCCGACCCGGCCGAGTTGAGCATCAGCTCGGCCAATTCGGCCCGCCATGCCGCCTGCCCTTTTGACTTCCCGCAATGGCGGCGATTACAGCAGGCTGCTCGGGGAGGGGAGACGGAATGATTCGATCGCAGGTGGCGGCATTGCTGCTGACCGGTGGGCTGCTCGCCGCCTCGGGTGTGTGGGCCGAGGTTCCCTTTCCCGCCAACCCGCGGCCGTGCGCCGGCGTGCCGGCCGCGCCGCCCTGCCTCGACGCCACCGCCTTCGCGGACTACCTGTTCCTCGCCCCGGGGGTGCTGCCCGACGACTACCGCGGCGGCGATGTGTGGAAGTATTCCAGTCTGTCGAGCGGCGACGCTGCCATCGACGCCAGCGCCCAGGAACTCTTCGGCGTCACCGGCGCCAGCGTCGACCGCGCCTGGCAGACCACGACCGGCCGCCCCGACGTGCTCATCGCCGTGCTCGATTCCGGCATCCGCTGGGGCGACCGCCTGCCCGACCTGGTCGACAAGTTCTATCTCAGCCGCGCCGAGCTGCCGGCGCCCGAGGGCAGCGACAATGACGCCGACGCGCACGACCGCAACGGCGACGGCGTCTTCAATATGGCCGACTACCGCGCCGACGCGACGCATGCCGCCGACAGCCGCGTCAGCGATCAGAACGGCAACGGCCTGCTCGATCCCGAGGATCTGATCTTCATCTTCTCCGACGGGGTCGACGACGACGGCAACGGCTACGTCGACGACATCAGCGGCTGGGACTTCTTCGAAGACGACAACGACGCCCTCGACGAGGTGCGCTACGGGCACGGCACCGGCGAGTCGCACGACTCGGGCGCCGAGGCGGGCAACGGCGACGGTTTTCCCGGCACCTGCCCCAACTGCCTGCTGCTCGAGGTGCGCGTCGGCGACAGCTTCGTCACCGAGGTCAACCACTTCGCCCAGGGCGTCGTCTTCGCCGTCGACAGCGGCGCCAACGTCGTTCAGGAGGCGCTCGGCACGCTCAACCAGACGCGCTTCGGCCAACAGGCGGTGGACTACGCCTACGCCAACGGGGTTGTGGTCATCGCCTCCGCCGCCGACGAGGAGTCGCAGCACCACAACTATCCGGCGAACTACAACCACACGGTGCAGGTCAACTCCGTCACCCGCTTCGCCGACGTCAGCGGCCTGCGCCAGACGCCGGCCTCGTATCTCTACCTGAACGGGTGCACCAACTACGGCGCCCACATCGCCCTCAGCGTGCCGTCGAGCAGCTGCTCCTCCGAGGCCACCGGCCGCGGCGCCGGCGTCGCCGGCCTGCTGGTGTCGGCGGCGCTGAACGCCGTCGACCGCGGCATGCTGACGCCCTATCCGCGCGATGACGGGTCCCTGGCGCCGTTCGCGCTCTCGGCCGAGGAGGTGAAGCAGCTGCTCACCGTCACCGCCGACGATGTCAACTTCGATGCCCGCGACGACGTCACGCCGGTGCTGCCGCAGAACTATTCGACGACCATCCCCGTGCCGGGCGTTGGCGGCAGTGAGCGCTTCCCGTCGATCGCCGGCTTCGATCCGTACTTCGGCTACGGCCGGCTGAACGCCGACACCGCCGTGCTGCGCGTCGCCTCCGGTCAGATCCCGCCCGAGGCGGCGATCACCACGCCGGCCTGGTTCGCCACCATCGATCCCGAGACGACGGCGGTGCTCGACGTGCGCGGCCGCGTCGCCGCCAATCGCGCCGCCTCCTACCGCTACGTGCTCGAGGCGGCACCCGGCGTCGAGCCGCGCGAGGCCGACTTCGTCGAGCAGGCGTCGGGCGAGGCCCTGACGGCTGCGCGCGACGGCGTGCTCGGCACGGTCGATCTCGCCGCCCTGGCCGCGCGCCTGCCGCGCGGCACCAGCGGCGCGCCGGTGACGACCGACGGCCAGCCCGATCCGGATCGCTTCACGGTCACCATCCGCGTGCGCGTCATCGACGATCAGGGCAACCTCGGCGAGGACCGCCGCGCCCTCGCCCTGCATCATGATCCCGACCTGCTGCCCGGATTCCCGATGCAACTCGACGCCGACGGCGGCTCGGCCCCGGTCACCGCCGATCTCGACGGCGACGGCATCGAGGAGATCATCCTCGGCGACTCGAACGGCTTGGTGCACGCCTTCGGCGCCGACGGGCGCGAGGTGAGCGGCTGGCCGGTGCACACCGACCCGCTCGAGGTGCACGACGGCTCGGCCGGCTTCGCGAGCCGGGCCGTCGCCGAGCCGGTGTACAGCTCGATTCTCGGCGCCGTCTCGGTCGGCGATCTCGACCGCGACGGCCGGCTCGAAGTTGTCGCCACCGACCTGCAGGGGCGCGCCTACGTCTGGCAGCGCGACGGCACGCGCCGCGCCGGCTTTCCGGTCCTGACGCGTCCCGAGTACTCCTTCGCCTTCCGCTCCGAGCGCGATCTCGGCTCGCCGGACGGCCAGGTGCCCGACCGCACCCATCGCCTCGATCGCGACAACCGCCTCGGCCGCGCCCTGATGGGCGGCGCCGCCCTCGGCAACCTCGATGGCTCCGCCGATGGCTCGCTCGAGATCGTCGCCGGCGCCTTCGACCGCCACATCTACGCCTGGCGCCACGACGGCACGCCAGTGCCGGGCTGGCCGGTGCTGCTCAAGGATCCGGCGAAGGTCGCGGCGGTCGATCCGGTCACCAACGTCGTCACCCTGGTGCCCGGCTCCGGCGCCGAAATCGGCAGCAAGATCATCGTTGCGCCGTCGCTCGGCGACCTCGACGGCGACGGCGACCTGGAAGTCGTCGCGGTGGTCAACGAGGAATACCTCGAACCGCCCAACGCGGTCTTCGAGAACCAGCTCGTGCAACTCTTCCAGCTCGCCGGCGTCATCGACAGCGGCAACACGCGCGTCTATGCGCTGCACCATGACGGGGTCGCGCACGGCGATTCCGGCCTGACGGAGGGATGGAACCCCGCCGCCTTCCTGCCCGGCTGGCCGGTGAAGACGGCGCTGCTGACGACCGGGCTGCTGCCGACGGTGGGCAGCGGCAGCAACGGTCCGCCGGCGCTGGCCGACGTCGACGGCGACGGCGATCTCGAGATCGCCACCATGTCCGCAGTCGGGCCGGCGTATGTGTTCGAGCACACCGGCGTCTCGTTCTTCGGCCGCCACCCCGGCGGCCAGGACCGCACCCTGGAGACCGAACGGTTCGGCGCCGCCAGCAACTCGACCGACATGCCGACCTTCGGCGGCCTCGGCGCGGTGGCCCTGGCGCGCTTTGCCGGCACCGCCGATGGGTACCACCTGCTGGCGCCGTCCTCCGGCCTCGGCACCCTGCTCGACAACCAGCTTCCGGCGCGCCAGATCCCGTCCGACACCCAGCTCAGCGCCTGGCGCATCACCGCGGCGGACGGCACCGCCTCGGCGCGCGAGTTCGCCGCCGGCTTCCCGCACCAGTTGAACGACTTGCAGTTCCTCGCCGGGCCGGCCGTCGCCGACATCGACGGCGACGGCCGACCCGAAGCGTTGCAGGGCAGCGGCGTCTACGACATTCACGCCGTCGACGTCGACGGCATCGAGGCGGACGGCTGGCCGAAGTTCACGCACGGCTGGATGGTGCAGTCGCCGGCCGTCGGCGATATCGATGGCGACGGCCGCCTCGAGGTCGTGGCGACGACGCGCGAGGGCAATCTGTTCGTCTGGCGCACCGCCGGCGATGAATGCGGCGACATCCCGTGGCGGCGCTGGCACCACGACGAGTGGGGCACCGGCAACGACACCACCGACGCGCGCCCGCCGGCGTCGCTGCGCGCCCAGGAAGTGTCGGCGCGGGCGACCGCGCCCGGCCGCGCCCGCTTCACCCTGGCGCGCGTACCCGGCGACGGGCTGTTCTGCGGTACGGCCGCGTTCGAGGTGCGCGTCGCCGAGCAGCCGATCGTCGACGTGGCGGCCTTCGCCGCGGCGACGGCGCTCGAGGTGACGGCGAGCGATCCCGGCGCGCGTGTCCCCGGCGAGATCGACGCGCGCGGCGGCGCTCAGCTGCTCGCCGGCCGCACGCTCTACGCGGCGCTGCGCGCCGTCGACGCCGCCGGCAATGTCTCGGCCATCGTCGGCACCGGGCCGATCACCTTCCCGACCCGCGAGCCGACCGAGACGCCGACGCGCACCGCGACACGCACGGCGGTGCCGACGGGGACCGTCCACATCGTGCCGACCGCCACCCAGACCAGCGCCGCGACGGCGACCGGCACCGCCGCCCTGTCCTCGACGCCGGTGCCGACCGGCACCACGAAGCCGCCGCTCACCGCCACCGCCACCGCCGCGGCGACGGTCAGCGCCACGCCGACGACGCCGCCGACGGCGACGCGCACCGCCAGCCCGGCGCCGACCTCCACCCCGACCCGTGCCCGCCCGAACGACAGCGGCTGCGCCGTCACCTCGGGCGCCGCCACGGCCCCCGCTTGGTGGAGCCTGTCGTTCGCGGCCCTGCTCATCTGCCTGCGTCGGCGGCGATGACTTGGCGGGTGCCGCCGGGCGCGCGGGGGTCGTCCGTCAGCGGCTGCGCAGCAGCACGCACGAGCGGGCATGCACGCGCAGTTCGCGTGCCTCGCCCAGGTCCGCCTCCGCGCCCGGCGCCGCGATGTCCTGCGGCGGCGCGCTGGCGGTGTCGATGACGCGCACCCAGCGCGTGCCCGGCGGCGGCGCCGGCAGCGCGAAATGCGCGTGCTCGTGCCAGCCGTTGGCGATCAGATAGAGGTCGCAGTCCGGCGTCACCGCGTGCTCGCCGGCCAGGTGCATCGCCAGCACGCGTCCATCCGGGCCGAAGTCCGGCGCGCCGAGCCGCAGGCCATGCCAGGCGACGTCCGACCGCCCGAGCGGCCCGCCCGGCTGGCCGGTGAGGAAGCGCCGATGGCGCAGCACCGGGTGGGCGGCGCGGAAGGCGATCAGCGCCTGCGCGAAGCGGAACAGGTCCTGGTTGCGCTCGAGCAGGCTCCAGTCGAGCCAGGAGATCTCGTTGTCCTGGCAGTAGGCGTTGTTGTTGCCGCGTTGCGTGCGGCCGAGTTCGTCGCCGGCCAGCAGCATCGGCGTGCCCTGCGCGCAGAACAGCAGCGTCAGCGCGTTGCGCGCCTGGCGGGCGCGCAATTCGTTGACGGCGGGATCGTCGGTCGGTCCCTCGACGCCGCAGTTCCAGCTGAAGTTGTCGTCGGCGCCGTCGCGATTGTCTTCGCCGTTGGCCGCGTTGTGCTTGTGGTCATAAGCGACCAGGTCGGCGAGCGTGAAGCCGTCGTGGCACGTGACGAAGTTGATCGAATGCGCCGGCGAACGGCCGGAGGGTTGGAACAGATCCGAGCTGCCGGTCAGGCGCGAGGCGAGGGCGGCGGCGAAGCCGGGTTCGCCGCGTAGGAAACGGCGCACGTCGTCGCGAAAGGGGCCGTTCCACTCCGCCCAGCGCTTCCAAGCCGGGAAGCGGCCGACCTGGTACAGGCCGGCCGCATCCCAGGCCTCGGCGATGAGCGTCGCGTCGGCCAGCAGCGGATCGTAGGCGATGCGCTCGAGGACCGGCGGGTTCACCAACACCTCGCCGTCGCGGCCGCGGCCGAGCACCGCGGCGAGGTCGAAGCGGAAGCCGTCGACGTGCATCTCCGCCACCCAGTAGCGCAGCGCGTCGAGGATCAGGTTGCGAACGACGGGATGATTGCAGTTGAGCGTGTTGCCGCAGCCGGAGTAGTCGCGATAGGCGCCGGTCAGGGGGTCGAGGATGTAGTAGGTGGCGTTGTCGAGGCCGCGCAACGACAGGGCGGGCTCGCCGGGCGGTAGCGCGCCCTCGGCGGTGTGATTGAAGACGACGTCGAGCATCACCTCCAACCCGGCGCGGTGGAACTCGCGCACCATGGTGCGGAATTCGGTCACCTGGGCGCCGTCGAAGCCGAACGAGGCGTAGGCGGAGTTCGGGGCGAAGAAGCAGATCGGGTTGTAGCCCCAGAAGTTGCGCAGGCGCTGCCCGCTGGTCGGATCGATGTGGCGGTTTTCCAGTTCGTCGAACTCGTATACCGGCAGCAGCTCGACCGTCGTGACGCCGAGCGCCTGCAGGTATGGGATTTTCTCGATCAGGCCGTTGAAAGTTCCGGGGTGGGCGACCGCGGCGGAGCGATGGCAGGTGAAGCCGCGCACGTGCAGCTCGTAGATGACCTTGTCCGCGAGCGGGATGCGCGGCGGCCGCGTGCCGTCCCAGTCGAAGTCGACGCCGACGAAGAGCGAGCGGCGGCGCGGGCCGTCGTCGGCGGCGGCGCGCGGCGCGACGACGCCCCAGCGGCTGCCGCCGGTGAGTGCGGTCGCATACGGATCGACGAGCACGGTGGCGGGCTCGAAGCGGTGCAGGGGCGAGGGCGGCTGATGCTCGCGGGCGGCGCGCCAACCGTAGCGCGTGCCCGGGTCGAGGCCGGTCAGCTCGACGTGCCAGACCTGGCCGGTGCGGTTGCAGGCCGGATCGAGCGGCAGCTCGAGCACCGGCTCGGCGCGACGGCGCGCGAACAGCACCAGGGTCATCGCCGTCGCGTAGCGGCTGAAGACGGCGAAATTCAGCCCGTGGCGGGTCTGGCTGACGCCGAGGTGCAGCGGGTGGCCGCCGAGGGCGATGAGATCGCGGCCGAGCGCGTCGCGCAGCGGCCGCGCGCCGGCAGCGCCTGGCGAGGGGAGTGGCGGCGGAGTCGGGCGGGTCATCGAGGATCGATCGGACGGGGCGACTGCAGCGGCGGCTGGGGGAACACCGGCCGGCTACATAGCGTGCCGATGGCGATGAGTGCCACAGCCGGCCGCGGTCGTGCCGGCCGCGGTCTCAGGCTTGCGCCAGGTAGGCGACGCAGGCGCCGGCCAACAGGGCTCCATCCACGACGAGCGCGCCATACCGCTCTCCCGGCCGCAGGCCGGAGACCGCGGCGCCCATCGCCGTTGGCAGCGCCGCCAGGGCCGGGGCACGGCCGAGCAGCGCCGCCGTCACTGCGAGGGCCAGGAAGCCGATCGCCACCGCGAAGGCGCGGCGCGGGCCGACCCGCATCGCCAGACCCTCGGCGTCGCGCAGGTTCGAGAGGATCACGTTGGCGTGCACGGTGGCGCCGACGACGAGGGCGACGCCTCAGGCGCCCGGCGGCGTCCGGCCGCTCGCTGCCCAGGGCAGGCCGACGCAGACCGCCGTCCAGGCGCCGGTGATATAGAACGGCTTCAGCCACACGAAGGCCTTCAGCCGGCGGTGCGCGAACCCGAACGCGGCGCCGAGCGCGGCGACGGGCAGGACGCGCACCCCCGCGGCGAGGCCGGCGGCGAGTGCCGCCGCCGCGGCGAGACCGGCGAAGGCGCACAGCGCCAGGCGATGGCGCGCGACGAAGGCGCTGCGCCGCGGTGCGGTGGTGCGATCGCGCGCCAGGTCGCGCAGCCGATCGGCACAGTAGACGACGATGGTGCCGGCGAACGCGAGCACGAGCACGGCGCCGTTCGGCGCCAGTCCCATCGCCCGGCCGGCGGCGGCGGCGAGCGCCGCCGCCGCGCACGCGACGAGAGCGCTGGAGAACGCGAAGGCGTCGAGCGCGGCGAGCGCACGCGGTGGCAGCGGCGGCACGGGGCGTCAGGGAGCGACCGGGGCGGGCTCGTCCGCGTCGTGGCTGATGGTCTCGAGCTCCTGCTGAAAGGTCTCGGGCAGAGCCAGGAGCGCCACCGCGGCAACCAGGACGACGAGCGAGATGACGCTGGTCGAGGTGGCGATGTCGTCGCCGAGCGAGACCAGGGCCAGCCCGATCGCCCAGCCGAGCGTCTGCACCAGCGACAACCAGGCCGCCGAGGTGCCGCGGTAGGAGGTCGGGAAGAGCTCGGTCGAGAAGGCGCGGACGATGACGCCGCCGGCGACATTGCAGAAGACGAACAGCGCCCAGGCGATCGGCAGCGACCAGCCCGGGCCATGGTAGAAGAGCCAGGCGAAGAGAGGGAAGAAGGACAGGAAGACGAAGCCGACGACGCGCCGGCCGACCCGGTCGCCGATGCGGCCGGCGACGACGTTGCCGATGATCCCGACCGTGCCGCCGAGAATGAACATCAGCGCGAACTCGCCCGGCGTCCACCCATGCACGGTGAGTACGAAGTAGCCGGTGAACTGAAAGACCGCGGACTCGCCGATCGCCATCAGGCCGCCGACCACGGCGATGCCGAGTGCCCGACCCGGGTAGAGGCGCGCCAAGCGGATCAGCGGCGTCGCCCATCCGGCCAGCAGCGAGCCGCCCTGCGCCCTCTGCAGCGCGCGGTGGGCGGTGAAGCGACGCGTCTCCTGGACGCGCCGGCGCAGCAGCGGCAGCAGCAGCAGCGGCACCAGGCCGAAGGCGTAGAGCGCGCGCCAGCCGTAGGGCAGCGAGTCGATGGCGGCGAACAGCCCGGCGCCGAGGCCGTTGCCGGCCGAGGCGAGCGCGCCGAGCATGCCGATCGCCCAGCCGCGGTGCGCCGCCGGGTACTCCTCGGTGATGATGACGAAGGCGATGGCCGAGGCGGTGAGCATGAACGTGCGGGTGAGCGTCTGCGCGGCGATGAACTGCACCGGCGTGGCGGCGAACGCGGTCGCCAGGGTGCCGACGCTGAGCATGGCGACCGAGAACAGAAAGACGCGGCGGCGGCCGATGCGGTCGGCGAACGGCACGATGAGAAAGGCTGGCACGGCGCCGAGCTTGACCGCGGCGAGGAAGGAGCCGAGCTGGTGTTCCTGCATGCCGAGGTCGGCGGCGATGTACTTCAGCGCCGAGGTGAGCAGCGAGTTGTCGTACTGCTCGAAGAACAGCGCCATCGCCACCAGGCCGAGCAGCGACACCAGGCGCGGTTCGACGTCCGGCACGCCGCCCAGGAACGGGGGAATCCACCAGGGATTCTTCAGGGCCGGTCGGTAGGCGGACACGACCGACGACCCAACCACACATCGCCGCCGCCGTCGACGCGGGCGCGGCGGCCGCCCGCTCCTCGGCTCAGGCGCTGGCCGCGGCGCTCGGTCGGGCCGCCATGCGCTCGAACCAGGCGGAGATCCAGGCTAGGTTGGGGTCGAGCGGCTGGCCGACGGTGCGACCGAAGTCGAGGAAGGCGAACAGGAACACGTCCGCCAGCGTGACGTGCGGTGCGGCGATGAACTGCCGACCCGCCATCAGGCCGTCCAGCCAGGCGAGTTTCTCGCGCCCGATCGCCTTCAGGTCGTCGGCCGCCTGCGGGATGGTGTGGATGCGATCCTTGAACAGCATCAACCCCTCGCCGTAGCGGAAGCCGTTGGCCATCGGCTCGACGATGTTGAGGTCGACACGGCGCGTCCACATGCGCGTCACCGCGCGTGCCTCGGGCGTCGCGCCGATCAGCGGCGGCTGCGGGTGGCGCTCTTCGATGTACTCGCAGATCGGCAGGACCTCGGCCAGGATGACGCCGTCGTCGAGTTCGAGGCAGGGCAGCTGACCGGCCGGGTTCTTGTCGAGATAGGGGGGGCGGCGGTTCTCGCCGCTCATCAGATCGACCTGCACCAGCGGTAGCTCGACGCCCTTCTCGGCGAGGAACATCCGGACGGTGCGCGGATTCGGACCCATGCCGGTATGCAGCTTCATGCTTGCGTCTCCTGTCGTCGCGGTGCGGTGGGACGCCGCGCTGGGGGCCACCGTGGGTGCGATGCTCTCGCGGTTCATAGGGTGGCGCCGCGCCGCCGGTCAACCGGCCGCCGCGCGGCGGCCGCGGCGGTTGTTCAGGCGATGCGCATGGTGTTGACCGGGCCGCCGGCGCCGAAGGGCAGGCTGGCGGTGAGGACGACGCGCGCGTCGGCGGGTAGGCGGCCGGCGGCGCGCAGGGCGGCGAGCAGTGCGTCCGTCGTGGCGTCGAAATCGGTGCCGACGCTGCCGAGCTGAAAGGCCTCGACGCCCCACAGCAGCGACAGGCGGCGCCACGTCGCCGCGTCGGGTGTGCAGGCGAGGATCGGCTGGCGCGGCCGCCAGCGCGCCAGGGCGCGCGCCGTCGTGCCGTGGCGGGTCAGGCAGACGATGGCCGCGGCGCCGACCGCGTCGGCGGCGAGACAGGCGCCGTGCGCCGTGGCGGTTGGCGCGTCGAGCCCGCGCGTGGCCGCGGCGGGCGACCCCGGCTCGGCGGCGGCGAAGCGCTCGGCCGCGGAGATGAGCGCATGCATGGTGCGCACCGCCTCGACCGGATAGCGGCCGGCGGCGGTTTCGGCCGACAGCATCACCGCGTCGCTGCCGTCGAGGACGGCGTTGGCGACGTCGCTCGCCTCGGCACGCGTCGGACGTGGACTGTCGACCATCGACTCGAGCATCTGCGTCGCGGTGATGACCGGAACGCCGCGTGCGATGGCGGCGCGGATGATGTGCTTCTGCAGCACCGGGACCTCGGCGACCGGACACTCGACGCCGAGGTCGCCGCGCGCCACCATCACCGCGTCGGCGGCGGCGATGATCGCGTCCAATCCCGCCACCGCCTCGGCACGTTCGATCTTGGCGACGACGCCGGCGGTGAGGCGGCGCGCCCGCAGCGCCTCGCGCAGCTGCGCCAGGTCGGCGGCGGCGCGCACGAACGAGAGGCCGACGAAGTCGGGCGGTTGCGTCGCCAGGGCGTCGAGGACGCGCAGGTCGGCGGCGGTCAACGCCGGGGCGCTGAGGCGCGCGCCAGGCACCGCCAGCCCTTTGCGGTCGGTCAGGTCGCCGCCGGCTTCGACGCGCGTCTCGATGTCGACCGCGGTCACCGCCGTCACCACCAGGCGGATCAGGCCGTCGTTGAGAAAGATCGTCTGGCCGCGCTCCACCTCCGCCGGCAGGGCCGGGTAGTCGACGTGCACGTGCGCGGCGTCGCCGAGCACGTCCGCCGTCGTCAACGTGAAGCGCGCCCCCGCGGTGAGCTGTGCGACGCCGCCGGCGAGGCGACCGACGCGCAGCTTCGGGCCGCCGAGGTCGGCGAGCACGGCGAGCGGTGCAGCGCGCGCCGCGGCACGGGCGCGCAGCCGGGCGATGGTGGCGATCAGGCCGGCCGGTGTGCCGTGCGCGCCATTGACGCGCGCCACGTGCATGCCGGCGTCGAGCAGGTCGTCGATCGTCGTGTCGTCGTCGCTGGCCGGCCCGATGGTGGCGACGATGCGCGCCCGCGTCGTCATGCGCTCACGGGACCAGCAGCACCTTGCCGACGCTGCGGCGCGAGCTGATTTCCGCCAGGGCGTCGGCGGCGCGCGCGAGCGCAAACTGCGCCGAGATCACCGGCGTCACCTTGCCCTGCGCGTACAGCGCGAACAGGGCCGCTGTCGCCTGCGGGATCTTGCCCGGATCGTGCTGGCCGTAGGCGCCCCAGTGCAGGCCGACGATGGCGATGTTCTTCAGCAGCACGCGGTTGACCTGCACGGTCGGGATGGTGCCGGAGGCGAAGCCGATGACCAGCAGGCGCCCGCCGAAGGCGATGCACTTGAGCGACAGGTCGAAGATCTCGCCGCCGACCGGGTCGTAGATCACGTCGGCGCCGCGGCCGCCGGTGGCCTCCTTCACCCGCTCCACCCAGTCGGGCGTCGAGTAATCGAACGCCGCCGCGGCGCCGTGTGCGAGGGCCACCGCGCACTTGGCCGCCGAGCCGGCGGTGGCGAGCACGCGCGCGCCGAGGGCGACGCCGATCTGTACGGCCGCCAGGCCGACGCCGCCGGCGGCGGCATGCACGAGCAGCGTCTCACCCGCCTGCAGCGCGGCGCGGTAGACGAGGCCGAAGTAGGAGGTCTGGTAGACGACGCCGAAGGCGGCACCGTGGTCGAAGGGCATGCCGTCGGGCATCCGCACCGTCGTCGCCGCCGCCGCCAGGCAGACCTCGGCGAAGCCGCCGTAGCCGACCATGGCGAAGACGCGGTCGCCGGGCGCGAAACCGGCGACGCCCGGGCCGACGGCGCGGACGGTGCCCGCCACCTCGCCGCCGGGCGAGAAGGGCAGCGCCGGCTTCACCTGATACTTGCCCTGGCCGATCAGGATATCGAAGAAGTTGCAGCCGATCGCCTTCACTTCGATCGCCACCTGGCCCTTGCCGGGCTGCGGCTCGGGCACCTCGCGCAGCACCAGGTCCTGCGGGTCGCCCCACCGTTCGACGAGCATCGCGCGCATCCGGTCTCCACTCCTCGGGGCTGTTCGTCGCCCAGTTCCGCGCCCAGCGCAACCACCCGCCCAATTCGCACCAATGCACATTCTTCCTCGGCGCGGCTCCCAGCAGCGGGAAGATTGTTCGCTCGCCGCCGGGTGAGACGACATCGCTCCTTCACGCATCGGCCCTGGCGCGATTCTTGGAGCGCCACGGCGCCTGCAGGCCGATTGGCGGCTGCCGGACGAATAGGGGGGCCGTTTATGTCTTGTCGATACGCAACAGCAGCCGGGGCCGCCTTCGCGAGCGTCGCTCTTTTGTGGCCGCTGCAGAGTTCCGCCCAGCCAGTCTGCGTCGGTGACTGCTCCGGCACTGGTGCGGTTTCGATCAGCAACCTCATAACGGGCGTCAACATCGCCCTTGGCAGCCAGCCGGTCAGCGCCTGCGAGGCATTTGCCGACTCAGGCGGCGAGGTGACGATCTCGCAGCTGATTCAGGGCGTCAACAACGCGCTGAACGGGTGCCCGGTCGACGGCCTGCAGGCGCGCCGCGTGACGAGCGCGCCGAGCGGTATCGACGACCCGCTCTGGGATGGCATTGCTCCCTTGGCGCCGAACCTGGCCACCATGGTGTCGGGACTGCTTTACGGCGACGGGCAGCTCAACATGAGCGGCACCTTCGACGGCATCGCCGAGTTTAACGGTGGGGAGCCCGCCAACCTCGAGTTGCGCGCTGTGCATGACGGAGAGATGCTTTACGTTTTGGCCGCCTGGAACGACCGGACATTCGACGTCGATCGGCGTCGAGCCCTGTTCGACGGGCCGACCGACCCGCTCAAGCCGCAGGAATCGGCGGCGGGGTGGACCTCGCAACTGAACGACGACAAGATCGCCTTTGCCTTCCAGATCGAGGCGGCCAGCAGCGAGTTCGGTTCCTTCGCCGATGTTGGCTGCGCGTCGTCGTGCCACAACGTCGACGGCGAGGGCCTCGACATGCGGCCGGAGGTGGGCAAGGTCGACATCTGGCACTGGAAGACGTCGCGCTCGGAGCCGGTCGGGCACGTCGCCGACCAGGTGTCGAGCCCCGGGCCGGGCCGCGTCGACGATGCCGGCAAGAGCATGGAGGTCCGTAACCGTCCGTCCGGCGGCAACAACCGCTCCGGCCCGGCGGTGGAGTGGGACGGCACGACGCAAACCTTCGAGCGCTGGGACGGCGTCACCGTCGAACTCGACCCCGCCTACGTGCTGCTCGACGGGCACAGCATGCCCTTCGTCGGCGATGCTGCGGCCGGCCAGACAGTGTACGCGGCGTCCTGCGCCGGCTGCCACGGTAACAATGGGCAGGGCGGATTGGGTCCGGCCGTGACCAGTCGCGAGTTCGCGCGCGACTCGCGCACCGAACTCGATACGGAGATGGCGGCGAGTTCGCATCCGGGTTCGAGCGCCTACAACGGCCTCAGCGACGACGGCCGCACCAACGTGCTCGCCCGCTTGCGTGGCTTCTCGGGCGTGCCGGGGTACTTCCTGACCGCGCCGGAGGGGAGCGTCGCCGACGTCACCACGCAGTCGAACGTCGAGTACGCCCGCATCGAAACCTCCGTGCGCACCCACTACCGAGTGCTGATGATCCGTAAGCTCGACACTGGGTTTGCCGACGACGCGGCGTTCGCACCTGGCAACTCGTACCCGTTCGGTGTCGCGATGATGGACGACGACGGGCGCAACCACATCGGCTCGCGGCTGGAGATGCTGACGATCCAGCCCTGAGGGGCTGGGCGGCCGTCGTGTATGACGGGGTTCCGAGATCCCCTCTCCCGCTGCGGGAGAGGGGATCTCGTCCCGCAACCTGCCGGGACGAGGCGGGGCCTCCGGCGCGCGTCCTCGCCTCAGGGTGCCTCACGGCCGGCGGCGAGCGGCTGGCCGGTCTGCGAGCCGATCCACAGCTCGCCGCCGGCGAAGCGTTCCTTCTTCCAGATCGGGACCACTTCCTTGAGCCGGTCGATGGCGAAGTGGCACGCCTCGAAGGCGGCGGCGCGATGCGCCGCCGAGACGGCGATGACCACGCTCGCGTCGCCGATCGGGACGACGCCGATGCGGTGGACGATGGCAATCCGGGCGATCGGCCAGCGGCGTCGCGCCTCGACGCCGATCTTCTCCAACTCCGCCACCGCCATCTCGGGGTAGGCCTCGTACTCGAGTTCGGTGACGGCGCGGCCGTCGTGGTGGTCGCGCGTCGTGCCGATGAAGGTACAGGTCGCGCCGGTGGCCGGGTCGGCCACCGCCGCCGTCACCGCGGCGGCGTCGATCGGGACCGTCACGATGGCGAACATCAGCAGCCCCCGCTGACCGGCGGAATCAGCGCCAGCTCGTCGCCGTGGCGCAGCGCATGCGCACGCGCGACGTACTCCCGGTTGACCGCGAACGACATCGCGGCGCCGAGCGGCGCCGCCTCTGGGTGATCGCGACAGAGCCCGTCCCAGGCGTCGCCGACCGTGGCGCCGTCGGGCAGCTCCCGCTCGGCGGCGTCGGCGTGCAGCCGTTCGCGCAGCGAGGCGAAAAAGCGCAGGTGGACCTTCATCGTCGCGCCTCAGACTCGCACCAGGCCGACGATATGTCCGAGCTGCGGCAGGATCAGCTTGGTCATCGCCAGCTCGACCGCCTTGGTGGACCCGGGCAGCGAGAAGATGGCGCGCGTCCCGGCGATGCCGGCCGTGGCGCGGCTGAGCATCGCCGCCGCGCCGACCTGCTCCCAGCTGAGCAGGCGGAATAGCTCACCGAAGCCGGTGATCTCCTTGTCGAGCAGGCCGGCGATCGCCTCGTAGGTGGTGTCGCGCCGGGCGATGCCGGTGCCGCCGTTGCAGATCAGCACTTCGACGTCGTCCGGCGCGCCGCGCAGCAGCGCGGCGATCCGCACGGGCTCGTCGCGGACGACGCGGTAGAAGCCGACGCGGTGGCCGGCGGCCTCGAGGAGCGCGCGGATGCGCTGGCCGCTGACGTCGTCGCTCTCGCCGCGCGTGTCGGACACCGTGACGATGCCGCAAGTGATGGCGGCCGCGTCGGCGCGGTGGTGGGGCCCTGAGGACATGCTCTGGCCCTACCGAAGCGCGGGCCGAGGGGCAATGGAGGGCGGCGGTAGCCGCGCCCGCCGTTGCGTGCTAGCCACCGCCGCACATTCGACGACGGCGGGGTGGTGGCGGTGGATCTTCTTTCTTCACTCAATCCGGTGCAGCAGCAGGCGGTGCTGCACGGCGACGGGCCGTTACTCATTCTCGCCGGGGCGGGCTCGGGCAAGACGCGCACGCTCACCCACCGCGTCGCGCACGTCATCGGCGAACGCGGCGTCGAGCCGTGGCGCATCCTGGCGGTGACCTTCACCAACAAGGCGGCGGCGGAGATGCGCGAGCGCCTCGAGGCGCTGGTCGGGCCGGAACGCCTGCCGTGGGTCTCGACGTTCCACGCCGCCTGCGTGCGCATCCTGCGCCGCGACATCGCCGCGCTCGGCTTCACCAAGGACTTCACCATCTACGACGACCGCGACAGCGAGCGCCTGGTGAAGGACGTGCTCGCCGACCTGCGCATTCCCGAGTCGGTGCTGACGCCGCGGCGCGCCGGCCACTACATCGACGGCGCCAAGAACAAGGGCCTGTCGCCGACCGAGTACGCGCGTGGCGACGACCAGGCGGAGGGCATGCCGGCCGTCTACCGCCGCTACCAGGACCTCCTGAAGCGCGCCAATGCGCTCGATTTCGGCGACCTGCTGCTGACGACGCTGCGCTTGTTCCGCGAGCACCCGGACGTCCTCGACCGCTACCGCAGCCGCTTCCTGCACGTGCTGGTGGACGAGTACCAGGACACCAACGCGGTGCAGTACCAGATCACCAACCTGCTCGCCTCGCAGCACCGCCGTCTGTGCGTCGTCGGCGACGACGACCAGTCGATCTACCGCTGGCGCGGCGCCGAGATCGCCAACATCCTCGGCTTCGAGCGCGACTATCCCGACGTGACGACGATCCGCCTCGAGCAGAACTACCGCTCGACGGGGCACATCCTCGACGCCGCCGGCGCGGTGGTGGCGCGCAACGCCGGGCGCAAGGGCAAGACGCTGTGGACGGAGAACCCGGCCGGCGACAAGGTCGCCATCGCGCCGTGCGTCGACGACCTCGAGGAGGCGCGCTTCGTGGCGCGCGAAATCGAGCGCGCCCTCACCGGTCCGTGGGCGCGGCGCGACGTTGCCGTCCTCTACCGCACCAACGCCCAGTCGCGCGCCATCGAGGAGTCGTTCGTCCGCCACCGCATCCCCTACGTGATGATCGGCGGCGTCAAGTTCTTCGCCCGCGCCGAGGTGAAGGACATCCTCGCCTACCTGCGCGTGCTGGTGAACCCGGCCGACTCGCTCTCGTGCAAGCGCATCATCAATACGCCGACGCGCGGCATCGGCGCCGGCACGGTGGAGCGCGTCGCGGCCCTCGACGAGGAGGCCGGCGGCATGCTCGCCGCCTGCCGCCTGGCGGTCGAGCGCGAGGTGCTCAAGCCGGCGCAGAGCGAGCGCGTGCGGGCGTTCGCCGCCATGCTCGACGGCTTCCGCGTCCGCCTCGACGACCTGGAGTATCCGCAGCTCACGGCGCGGCTGATCGAGGAGAGCGGCTACGCGGCGTCGCTGCGCGAGGAGGGCAGCGCCGAGGCGCGCGACCGGCTGCAGAACCTCGACGAGCTGCTGAAGGGGATGGAGGAGTCGGCGGCGATGGGCCGGACGCTGCAGGACTATCTGGAGCAGGTGGCGCTGGTGAGCGACATCGACGCCTGGGACGGCGGTGCCGACCGCGTCACGCTGATGACCCTGCACTCGGCCAAAGGGCTCGAGTTCCCGGTCGTCTTCATGGTCGGCATGGAGGAGGGATTGTTTCCGCACGCGCGCGTCGGCGACGAGGACATCGAGGAGGAACGCCGTCTCTGCTACGTCGGCATGACGCGGGCCATGAAGCGACTGGTGCTGACGCACGCGCTGCGCCGGCGCGTCTACGGCGACGTGCAGATGAATCCGCGCAGCCGCTTCCTCGACGAGATTCCCGCGGCGCTGGTGGAGACGGTCGGCGAACCGGCACGGCCGGCCGCACCGCCGCCGCAGTGGCGTTTTCCGCAGCGCCAGGCGGCGTTGGTCAGCCGGCCGCGCGCCAGCCAGCGTCCCGAGCGCATCGAGGTGGCCAGCGGCGAGGACGGCGAGCGCCTGCGCGTGGTCTACGACGAGGACGGGTTGCGCGTTGGCAGCCGCGTCCGCCACGGCACCTTCGGGGTCGGCACCATCAAGGGCCTCGAAGGCGCCGGCGAGCAACAGAAGGTGACGGTGGTGTTTGCCTCGGTCGGGGCGAAGAAGTTGCTGTTGAAGTTCGCCGGTCTGGAGCCTGCGTAGCGGCGTTCAGTCGGCGTCGGAACCGGCCGGCTCTTCGGGCGGGTTGAGGGTCTCGTCGATGTCGTCGATCGACTGCTTCTGTTCCTTGCGCGCGGCGCGATCCTTGATCTTCTCTTCCTGCTTGAGCTTACGCGCCATCTCCTTGCGCCGCTTCTGATCCCGCTTGAACGTTTTCCCACCAGCCATCATCAACTCCTTTCAACCGCGCGCACGCTACCAGAGGCCCCTGGGAGCCGCAATTCAGCGCTGGCGCCGCGGCGGTTCACCGGATGAAATGGCCGAAGCGCTCGAAGCGCGGCATCGCCAGCCAGCCCTGGCTGGTGTCGCGCGACCAGTAGACGAAGGTGGCCTTGCCCTTGATCTGGTTGATGTCGGCGAAGCCCCAGAAGCGACTATCATAACTGCGGTCGCGATTGTCGCCGAGGACGAAGAACTTCCCCTCCGGCACCGTGCGCGGAGTCATGTTGTCGCGGTCGCCGGTGGGATGGATCGTCGCGTCGACGAAGTGCGCCTCGGTGTCCGCGATCGCCGCGCCGTTGACGAACACCTTCTTGTCGCGGATCTCGACGGTGTCGCCGGGAATGGCGATGACGCGCTTGATCAGGTCGGTGGACGGGTCGACCGGCGACACGAAGACGACGATCTCGTTGCGCTCCAGGTCGCCGACCTTCAGTAGCTCAGTGCCGACTAGCGGCACGCGGACCGCGTAGGCGAGCTTGTTGACGAAGATGTGGTCGCCGATCTGGATGGTCGGCAGCATCGACCCGGACGGCACCCAGAAGGCCTGCACCACCGAGGAGCGCACCGCCAGCGCGATGAGCAGGGCGAGGCCGATCGACTCGACGTTCTGGCGCCAGCGGGGTTTCTCGAACGGCGGGGGCGAGGTGGGCTTCTTCATGCAATCTCGGAGCTAACCACAGACGCCCGCGTATGGCCACGCCCAGGCAGCGACGGACCGCGCCTGCCAGGGAGCGGTGGCCGGCACGACGCCGGTCCGGAGAGACTAGAACTCAACCCGCACGACCTCCGCCTCAGCCGTGACGACGTCGGTGAGGACGATGGTCGCCGAGGCGTAGGCGCCGTCCGGGAAGTAGAGAAAGCCGCGCCGCTGGCCGCCAGGCGGGATCTCGGCGGCGGTGAGGGCGCGGCTGATGAGCGCGTCGCGCAGCGCCGCAAGCGAACCCGGGCCGCTGCTCAGTTGGGCGGCGGCGTCGGCCGGCGGCAGCGCGGCGGTGCGGCGGCGGTCGGCGCCAGTCAGGTGGGCGGCGGCGGGATCGACGGCGTAGGTGCGCGTCGTCAGGTTGGTGATCTCGACGCGCACCGGCAGCAGGCCGGCGCTGCTGAGGTCGACGGGGAACTCGAGGCGCGAGGCGGGGCCGGGCAGCGGCGTGACGGCGACCTGCAGGTCGCCGCGCTGCCGCGCCGCGGGCGCGCTGCCGGCGATTTGCTGACGCGCCGCCTCGGCCTCCGCCGCCGCGTTGGCGCGCACGGCGAGGAAGGTGTTGTAGAACGCCTGCCGCGTCTCGGCCTGCTGCGCCAGCAGGCCGTCGCGTGTCGCGTCGAGGGTGACGCCGCCGGCGTTGCAATCGATGGTGACGGTAAGGCGCTCCTCGCCGTCGGTGCCCGTGCGGCTGGCGTTGAGGACGCCGCGGCGGCTCGCTGTCGCCGGCTCGAGCGAGGTCGCGCGGTAGCGCAACGCGGTGACCGTTCGGTAGGCGAGCGGCGTCGCCTCTTGGCAGGTCACCGGTTGATCGACCAGGTCGAAGCGCCGCAGTGCCGGCGTGCAGGCGGCGACGAGGGCCAGAACCAGAGAAAAGACCTTCAACGCGAAGACGCGGAGGCGCGGAGCCCGGAGAAGTCTTCTACTCTGCAGCACTTCGGGCCTTCGCGTCTTCGTGTTGAGATTTCTTCTTCTGGGCAGGGCTAGAACTCGACACTGAAGCCCTCCTCCTCCTCGCTCGCCTGGTCGATCAGGACGATCGTCGCGCGGCGGTAGGCGGAGGCGGGGAAGTAGAGGAATCCGGCGACCGCGGCCGCCGGTGGCAGGGTGGCGGCGCCGATCTGCTTTTCCTGCAGGGGCGCCGGCGCGACGCCGGCGCGCGTCGCCACCGCGGCGGCGGACAGCGGCTTGGCGCGCACGCCCTCCTGGGTGACCAGGCGCGCGGCGCGCGGCGCGAAGGTGTAGGTGCGCTCGGAGCGGTTCTCGATGCGCAGGCGCACCGGCGTCACGCCCGCGGCCGGCAGATCGACGTCGAATTCGGCGCGCGCGTCGCCGCTGCGCAACGGCTCGACCGTGATGACGATGCCGGTCTCCGGCCGCGAGGCGAGGCGCGGCCGCTGCTCGTGGCGAGCCGCCACGGCGGCGATGGCCGAGGCGAAGTCGCTCTTGAAGGTCAGCGAACCCGGCAGGGGTTCGTCGGTCGCGGCCTCGAAGGTGGCGCCGGTATTGGAGCAGGTGATGGTCACGGTGGCGTTGGCGTAGCGCGTCACCGCGTGGCTGACCCCGTCGTAGGCGATGGGCTTCTTGCCGACGATCGTCCCGGGCGTGCCGGGCGCCGGTGGCGTCACCAGCACGCTCTCGTAGGCGAGCCGCGTCAGCGCCCCGCGCGCCACGCGCGCCGCCTCGGTGCACGGCATTCCCGGCTGCGACGCGCGGCTGTGCATCAGGCCGGAGGCGGCGCAGCCGGCGAGGAGCAGCAGCAGGACGGCCGGGCGTGCGCTCACGCGGACGGGCATCCCGTCAGCGACGCGTTCACCGCGGCGATCAGTTCGGCGACCGTGACCTGGCCGTCGCCGTTGCCGTCGAAGGCCGGGCAGGACGAGGCGGGGGCGCTGCCGAGGGCGATGTTGACGCCGCTGATGATCTCGTTGACCGTCACCACGCCGTCGCCCGAGCAGTCGCCGGGGCAGGCGACGGCGGGCGGCGTCGCGGTCGACGGGGCCGTCGGCTTCTGCGTCGCGGTCGCGGTGGCGGTCGGCGTCGGCAGCAGCGGGCAGGGGCCGAGGGCGATGTCGAGCGGCGCGCCGGACTCCGCCAGGGTCGTCACGTCACCGCTCGGCACATCGAGCATGGCGATGGAATTGCCCATGAAATTGGCGACGAAGGCGGCAGCCCCGTCGGCGCTGACGGCGATGGCCAGCGGCGCTCCGCCGATGGCCATCGGCTCGCCGGCGGTCTCGCTGGCGGTGTCGACGGGGGAGAGCGTGCCCGCCGTGGTGTTGACGACCAGCGCCGTGCCGCCGCTGGGCAGGAAGGCGATACCGCGGGGGCGGGTGCCGACCGCGACCGGACGGGCCGGCGTACCGGCGCCGAGGTCGATGATCGAGACCGAGTTGCCCTTTTCGTTGGCGACGTACACCTGCGCGCCGCTCGGCGATAGGGCGACGCCCGACGGGGCGTCGCCGACCGGAACCGTCTCGATTACCGCGCCGGCGCCGACGTCGATGACCGACAGCGTGTCGTCGGCGTCGTTGGCGACGTAGACGCGCGACACGTCGGCCATCAGGGCGAGGGCGCGCGGCCGGTCGCCGACCGGTACGGTCGCGGTCTCGGTGTCGCTGGCGGTGTCGACAAAGGACACCGAGTCGTCGGCGCCGTTGGCGACGAACAGGCGCGCCCCGTCGGCGGAGAGCGCCACCGCATTCGGCGCGTTGCCGACCGCGATCTGCACCGGCGGCGCACCGCCGGCCATGTCGATCGCCGACACCACGTCGAGGTCCTGGCGTGAGACGTAGGCGCGCAGGCGGGTGCGGTCGAGTGCCAGGGAGACCGGCTGGCACTGCCCGGTCTTGCCCGCGTCGAGGCCGACGCTGGCGACCAGCTGGCCACCCGGGCGCTGTCGGACCTCGACCGCGCACTGCCGCTGGCTGAGCACGTAGACGCAGGGCTGCCCCGCCGCGGCCTCGGGAAACACCAAAGACGCGAGTCCCAGCGCGGCCTGCAGCAAAGCGCCGAAGCGCGGCGCCCAATTTCTTTGCCATAGTCGGACCGGGATGTGCATACTGCGGTTTGTATTCGCCCTACCCATGAGCGGCAAGGCAAATCGCCGTGTCGCTCGACCACCAAAATTTCTTGATAAACCCCGCGGCGCGACAATAGGATGCGACGTTCGGACGTCCATGAATGCGAGTCTACACCAGGGTGCCCATGGTGAGGGGGGTCGTTCTGCTCACCTGGGCCGTGTGGGTCGGTGCCGCGGCATCGCCGGGCTGGGCGATGCCGCTCTTCGGCCGGGCCGGCACGTACGCCGTGGACGGCGCGCCGATCGGTGTGCGCACGGGCGCCTTCGACGCACAGGCTGGCACTGATTTGTTGACAGCGAACGAGGCCGGCGCCGAGGGCCCGTCGCTGTCGTTGTTGTTCAACCGGGGACAGGGGAGCTTCTTTCCAGAAGAGCGGAAGAGCGTGAATGCCGCGAAGTACATACTCCAGGCGGTTGCGTCGGGGGATTTCGACGCCGACGGCCTCGATGACGTCGCCGTCGCGGTGGATGACATCGCTGCGTTCCCCATCCGCGCCAGCGTGCTGATCTACCTGCACGGCGCGCGCGGCCTCGCCACGCCGGTCGAGTATCGGCTGCCCGGATTCTTCCCGCGCGCCATCGAAGCGGGCGACGTCACCGGTGACGGGGTCCTCGACCTGGTCGTGGGGTTCGCACAGAGCGGCGGGGTCGGCGATGGATTGGTGACGACGTTGGCCGGTCTGCAGGAGGGCGGCGCGGGGACCGGAGCGTTCACGGTTCTCGAGACCCTCGAGGTCGGCGCCGCGCCGAGCGCGGTCACGCTCGGTGACGTCGACGGTGACGAACGCACCGACGCGCTGATCGCCGATCGCGACGGCGGCCGGGTGTATGTCCTGTACGGCACCGGGGTCGCCGCCGCCCCGCTCGCCGCGTCGATCGAGCTCGCGACGGCGACCGCCCCGCTGACGGCGCTGATCGACGCCGTGCCCGGCCGCGCCCTGCCGCAGGTGCTGATCGGTACCGTCAACGGCGGCCGCCTGTTCACGCTGGTGCAGACCGCACCGCGCGTCTTCGCCGCGCCGACCGAGCAGCGCATCGGTCTGTTGCCGTCGGCGATGGCGCTCGCCGACGCCGATGGCGATGGGCGCGACGACCTGTTCGTGTTGAGCGTCCTCGGCGCCGAACTCTGGACCGGCGCTGCCGACGGGGCCTTCGCCTTCGGCGAGTCGATCGTCGGTGACGAGGATGCGCTCGACGGCCTGGCGATTGCCGACCTCAACGGCGACGGTGCCCTCGACCTCGCCGCCAGCGCGTCGACGCAGGACCGCGTCACGGTGGTGCTCAACGGCGTCGATGCGCCGTTCACGCCGTCGCCGACGCCGAGCGTCACGGCGACGCCGACCGCGACGCCGCCCGGTGCCGCGTGCCCGGGCGATTGCAACGGCGACGGACAGGTGTCGATCAACGAACTCATCCAGGGCGTCAACATCGCCCTTGGCAGCGCGGCGGTGACGACCTGCACCGCCTTCGACCGCGACGGCAATGGGCAGGTGTCGGTGAACGAGCTGATCGCCGGCGTCAACAGCGCGCTCAGCGGCTGTCCGCTCGGCGCGACGGCACGGTGATCAGGCGGAGGTAGCGCGGGCATGACCAGATCGACTCCATTACGCAGTACGACGTTGGCCCTGGCCGCGACCCTTCTTGCGCTCGTCGCCTTGGGGCGCCCCGCCGCGGCGCAGACCGACACGCCGACCGAGACCGCGACGGCCACCGCGACGGCCACCGCGACCGACACTGCCACGCCGACGGTCACCGACACCGCGACGCCGACGGAAACGGACACTGCAACCGCGACAGCGACCGACACGGCGACGCCGACGGTCACCGAGACAGCGACGGACACGGCCACGCCGACGGCGACGGCCACGCCGACGGCGACGGACACGGCGACGCCGACGGTCACCGAGACAGCGACGGACACACCGACGGTGACGCCGACACCGACGGCGACCAGCACCACGACCGCGACCAACACGTTTACCGCCACCGCCACCGCGACCTCTACCAGCACGGCGACCAACACGCCGCAGATCGTCCGCATCAACCTCGGCTCGGGCAGCGGTCTGCCCGGCGGCTCCGTCGTCATCTCCTCGTCGATCGTCACCGCCGGTCTGAGCGTGGCGGCGGCCGGCAACGACATCACATACGACAACACGGCGCTGAGCCTGAACCTGGCCAGCTGCGCCGCGCACCCCTCGTTGATGCGCACCGTCTCGACGGGACTCATCAGCGTGCTCGGCAACCTCACCACCGTCCGCATCCTGGTCCTCGGCGCCGTGCCGCCGATTCCGGACGGTCCGCTCTATTCGTGTACCTTCGGCATCCTCGGCGGCGCCTCGCCGGGCACCTACGCCCTGACCGGGTCGAACCATCTGGCGCAGGATCCGATGGGCCTCAATTTGAGCCCGGTCACCGGTGCCAGCGGTTCCATCCTCGTCACCCTCGTCGGCCCGACGCCGACGATCACCAGCACCCCGACGCAGACGGGCACCGCGACGGCGACGCCGACGGTGACGGCGACGCCGACGGTGACCAACACGGCGACCGCGACCGACACCGCGACGGCGACGCCGACCCCGACCGACACGGCGACCGCGACGGCCACCGCGACGGCGACCAACACGGCGACGGCGACGGCGACGCCGACCGACACCCCGACCGCCACCCCGACCAACACGGCGACGAGCACGGCGACGGCGACGGCAACCGCCACCGACACGCCGACCAATGTCCCGACGGCGACGCCGACCGAGACGCCGACGCAGACCGCGACCGTCACCCAGACGCCGACGATCACCCAGACGCCGACGGTCACCGCGACGCCGACGGTCACCGAGACGCTGACGCCGTCGGTGACGCCGACGCCGACGCAGACGCCGATCAGCGTGCTGATCGACCTCGGCGAGCCGGTCGGCCTCGCCGGTCAGCAGGTCGCCGTCTCGGCGACCATCAACAGCACCATCCTCGGCGCCCTGGTCGCCGGTACCGGCAACGACATCACGTTCGACAACACGGCGCTGGCGATCAACCCAGCCAACTGCAGCGCCAACCCGGTGCTCGGCAAGATCCTCTCCGCCGGCATCGTCAACGTGAACGCCAACCTCAGCACCCTGCGCGTCTTCGTGCAGGGGCCGCCGGTCAACAACGACCCGATCCCCGACGGGCTGCTGTACACCTGCCTGTTCGATATCCTCGGCGGCACGTCTCCCGGCGTGTACCCGCTCATCAGTAGCAACGAGATCGGCCAGGACCCCGACGCCATGTTCGTCGAGCCGGTCGAGGGTGAGGACGGGAGCGTCACCGTGGTCCTCGTCGGTCCGACGTCGACGCCGAGTCTGACGCCGACGATTACGCCGACGCCGTCGGAGACACCGACGCAGACGCCGACGAGCACGCCGACCAGCACGCCCACCGACACGCCGACGCAGACGCCGACGAGCACGCCGACCAGCACGCCCACCGACACGCCGACGCCGACGCCGACCGAACCGCCGCCGGTGCTGGACATCAGTGCCGTGGTCAGCCGCGATCCGATCGGCGCCGACCAGCTCCTCACGTACACTTTCACGTTCAGCAACGCCGGCGGCATGGCCTCGGACGTCACCGTCACGGCGACCACGCCGCCGGGCACGACGTTCGAGTCCTCGAGTCCCGACGCCGACAGCGATCCGGGCCCCGGCGGCACCGGCCTCGTCACCTGGACGGTCAACGATCTCGGCATGAGCGGCGGCGGCATCGTCTCGATGACCGTGCGCGTCGACGCCGGCCTGCACAACGACACCGTCATCGTCCTCAGCGGCTACCAGATCGCCATCGCGATTCCGCCGTTGATCCCGGCGGTGATCGGCCCCGACGTCACCAGCACCGTGCAGAGCGACCTCAGCCTCGAGATCGAGAAGCTCGACGACCCCGACGGCGTCGAGCCGGGCGAGACGCTGACCTACGAGGTGCTCGTCGCCAACCGCGGTACGGTGGCGATGAACGGCCTCATCGTGCGCGAGCTGTTCGATCCCAACCTCGAGGTGGTCTCGGCGCTGCCGCCCGCCGACCTCGGCAGCGACGACCGCTGGAGCATTCGCTTCCTGCCCGCCGGGGCGGCGCGCTCGATCACCGTCGTCACCCAGGTCAAGACCGACGCCCTGCCGGGCACCATCGTGCGCAACATGGCGCAGGTCGAGGACGACACCGGCCGCGTCGCTCGCACCTACGAGGATACCGAGGTCGTCGGCCCGGCGGTGCTCGGCATGTCGATCGACGATCTGCCCGATCCGGTCGGTCCGCTCGGCGAGCTCACCTACGCCATCACCTTCTCCAACCTCAGCGACGAGGACCTCAGCGGCGTCGTCGTGCGCGCCGATGCCGATCCGAACCTGGAGTTCGAGCTCGCCAGTCCGCCGCCCGACGGCGACCTGTACTGGGACATCGACACGATGGATGCGACCACCGCGAGCCGCATCTTCGTGACGTTCTCGATCGACGACCCGACCGAGTACTTCGACGGCACGCTGATCCCGCTGCGCGCCTGGGTCGAAGAGGATGGCGGCAATGTCGCCAGCGCCGTCGAGGTGACCTTGTACCGAAGCGAGTCGGGCCCCGATACGCCATACATCCTCAACCTCACCGGCGCGCCGCGCAATCTGCGCATCGGCGCCGTCACCACCATGGTCTACGTGATCAAGCTGACCAATCAGGGCGCGCTGCCGACCACCGGCATCGTCCTCAACAACGCCTTGCCGCCGGGCCTCGACTTCGTCGAGTCCGATCCGCCGCCGGCCGACATCGACGGCACGCTGCTCAGCTTCAACCTCGGCACCCTGCAGCCGGGCGCGACCAGGCAGGTGGTCATCAAGGCCGAGCTCGGCCCGACGGCGGTGCCCGGCTCGTCGCTGACCAACCGCACCTCGGTGGTCGACGCCGAGGGCAACTCGGTGCAGGGCACCTTCACCGGCGGCGTGCGCACCGGCGCCCTGCCGAGCGACGGCAAGCTGTCGCTGAAGCTGACCATGCCGAAGACGGTCACCATCGCCGGCGACCGCCCGGGCACGCTCAAGTCGACGCTGACGGTGTCGAACGGCGCCCGCGGCGATGCCCAGAACGTCATCGTCACGCTCGAGGGCCCGGCCGCAGCCGGCTTCGAGTCGGCCATCCCCGGTCCGGCGACGCAGCAGAACAACCCCGACGGGACGCGTCTCATCACCTGGAACTTCCCGCGCGTGAAGGGCCCCGGCAATCAGTCGATCAAGATCACCCACAAGATCCCGCCGACCGTCGCCAACGGCACCTCGCTGCCGTTCCGCGCCACCGTGCGGGCGCAGGACGGCCGCACGGACACCGAGACGAAGTCGGTCGAGGTGCGGAACCGATAGAGCGGGGGGGACGGAGCGGGGGGGACGTTGGGGCGGAACGGGCACTTCGCGTCGAAGTGCCCGTTCCGCCCCAACGTCCCCCCCGCTCTACTCCAGCGGCTTACAGACGGCCGTCGTCGGCTGCGTCCGCTGACACTTCAACGTGTCGGTGACGCCGGACGCGATCAGCGCGCAGGCGTTGTCGACGCCGGTCCGCAGGCCCTCGACCTCGGTCTGCCCGGTGACCGTGCGGCACACCTCGTGCCCCTGGTAGCTCATGCACACCTCGCACTCGAACTGGCTCAGCTGGAAGCTCGAGTAGACCACCACGGCGATGATCGGAGCGAGGACGCCGAGGCTGACCAGGGCGTTGCGCCAGGGGTGCTTGCGGGCAGGGGGCATGGCGCGGATCCGGATCCCCTCCCCGTGCCCCTGTGCGGGCGGGGGGAGGGGATCCGGGGATGTTACAGCTTGCCGAGGACCGAGTCGGCGCTGGAGACAGTGAGGCCGGGACCCGGCTCGACCAGCAGGTGCGCGACCTTGCCATCCTTGGCGATCAGCGCGAAGCGCTGGCCGCGGGTGCCCATGCCGAAGCCGCTGGCGTCCATGGTGAGTCCGAGTGCCTTGCTCAGGTCGCCGTTGCCGTCGGCCACCATGCGCACCTTGCCGTGCGCCTTCTGGCTGTCGCCCCAGGCGCCCATGACAAAGGCGTCGTTGACGGCGATGCAGACGATGTCGTCGACGCCCTTGGCCCTGATCTCGGCCGCCTTCTCGACGAAGCCGGGCAGGTGCTTCATCGAGCAGGTGGGCGTGAACGCCCCCGGCACCGAGAACAGCACCACGGTCTTGCCCTTGAAGATGTCACCGACCGAGACCTCCTGCGGGCCCTTCTCGCCCATTTCCTTCAACTTGACGTCGAGGGGCAGGGAATCACCTTCCTTGATTGCCATGAGAGTCTCCTTTCTAGAGAACCGCGTGAGGGTTGACGGATACGCGTTTCACGCGCACTCGGCCAGTAGGCGGATCGCTTCCACCTGCGTGGTGCCGACAATGATGGTGGTGACGCCGCTTTCAGTCCAGGCGGCGAGACGGTCCTTGATACGGCCGGCCGGGCCGACGAGGGCGATCTCGTCGGCGAGGGCGTTCGGCACGGCGGCCGCCGCCTCGTTCTTCTTCCCGTCCAGGTAGAGATCCTGAATGACCTTCGCCTCGGCCTCGAAGCCGTAGCGGCAGGCGAGGTCATTGTAGAAGTTCTTGCCGCGCGCGCCCATGCCGCCGATGTAGAGCGCCAGCATCGGCTTGACGAACTGCAGGCAGGCGGCGGCATCGTCGTTGACGATCACCACCGCGCTCACCGCGATGTCGAAATTGTGCCGGCCCTTGCCGTTTCCAGCCTTCTTGAAGCCGGCCTCGATCGGCTCCTTGAACACCTTCGGTGCGCGCTCCGGCGACCAGAAGATCGGCAACCAGCCGTCGGCGATCTCGGCCACCTGGCGCACGCTCTGCGGACCGATGGCGGCGACGTAGATGGGGATCTGGCGACCGTGCAGGATGCTCTTCAGCGGCTTGCCGAGGCCGGTGGCGTCGGCGCCGCGGTAGGGGATCTGGTACAGCTCGCCGGCGAACTGCAGCGGCTGCTCGCGGGCCCAGATCTGCCGCACGATGCTGATGTACTCGCGTGTGCGCTTCATGGCGTTGCCGTAGGCGAGCCCGTGCCAGCCCTCGACCACCTGCGGGCCCGAGGCGCCGAGCCCCATCAGGAAGCGGCCGCCGGAGAGCTGATCGAGCGTCGTGGCGGTCATCGCCGCCATCGCCGGCGTGCGGGCGGGCATCTGCATGATGCCGGTGGCGACGTTGATCTGCTTGGTCTGGGCGGCGATCCAGGCGGCTGGCGACACCGCGTCCGAGCCGTAGGCCTCGGCGGTCCAGACGGAGTGGAATCCGAGGCTGTCGGCCTCTTGGATGAGCGGCATGTTGAGCTGCATGCGGGCGCCCGAGTAACCGGTGTTGAGTCCGAATCGCATCGTGTCCTCCGCTGGGGTGGGATCGAAAACGGCACGAAACCACAGACCGCCGCGGATGGCCACGCGGGGGCCCGGACGTCTTCTGCCGCGTCCCCGGCGGGCGTGGCCGGCGCGCCGGGACGCGCCGGTCAGTCGTCGAAGACGAAGGCGCTGATGATATCCGTGGCCGAGCCGACGGCGACGGTATTGAGCAGCGGCGAGGTCAGCACCAACGCCCCGGGCCCATCCTCGCGCGTCCAATCCGTACAGGAGAAGTTCTCGCCGGTAGTCTCAAAGCTCAGGGTGCTGCCGGATTCGTTGTTGAAGCTCCGCACCTCGGCGCGTCCGCGGCCGCTGGTGAGGGCGATGGCGGTGCTCATGGCGCCGGCCTCGGGCTCGTCGCCGCACGGCAAGGCCTGCTCCTGCAGGATCGCCACCGGCAGGCCGCGGGTGAAGCCGCTGACCGGGTCGGGGGACATCAACAGGGCTCCAGGCCCGGAGTCGCCGGCCAACAGCGCGCCGAGCAGGGGGCCGTTACAGACACCGGGAAAGACGCCGCCGGGCGGCTCGATCACGCCGCCGGCGGCGGCGCAGCGGGCGGCGTCGAAGCAGACCCCGCCCGGGCACTCGCCGTCGCCGGCGCAGGTGAGGCCGTCACGGTCGCCGTCCTTGCAGGCGCCGGCGACGCCGACGTTGTGGTCCTGGATCAGCTGCAGCCCCCAGGCGAAGCCGCCGCCGCAGGCGATGAGGCCGGCGTTGCGCACCGGCAGCTGATCGCGCTGCACCTGCATGCAGATGGCGCCGCCCCCGTTGCCGATGGCGACGGCGAGGTAGGGCGAGGCGTCGGTGACGTCGATCAGGGCGATGCCGCTCTGTGGATCGACAAAGCCACCGCTGAGTTCGAGGAAGCCGGTGAAGCCGCTACTGGGAAAGGCAAAGCCCTGGCTGAGTACGGCGATGAATCGGCTCGCGGCGGGGTCGAGCGAAAAGCGGCGTATGCCGAGCGCCGTGCCGGGAACGCGCGTCGGCGTCGCCGTTGGCGGCAGCGCGGTGGTGGCGGTCGGCGTCGGCGTCGCCGGGCAGCCGTCGAGGGCGTTGCGCACCGCTCCGAGCAGGCAGCTGATGTCGACCGTTGGCGAGCCGTCGCAGAGCGCGCCGGGGCAGGCGTCGATCGGCGCGGTGCCGAGGGCGACGTTGAGCAGCGTCATCAGTTCGGCGACGCTGACGGTGCCGGCGTCGTCGCAATCACCGAAACAGACCGACTGCGCGATGACCGGAGCCGCGGCAAGGCCGAGGCCGAGGCCCAGGCAGGCAGCCAAGCCGACGGCATGAATCATCTGGATTGCGCGCATCGCCCCCCCTTCCGGTCCTCTGTCACAGCCTCACCGGGAATGGCAATCGTTCCGGCCGAGCAGTCCGATCGGGGCCGTCAACGGCTGCGAGAGGACCTCGCCGACCTGCGGCGGGCGCTCGCTCACCGTTGCTGCGGCGCGCCGCCGGGCGGGCAGCGCAGGGCGACCAGTTCGATCGCGTGCGTCGGCCGCTGCGGCCAGCCGGCGACCGCCATGAGCGCGTGGTCGATGGCGCCGTAACGCACGAAACGGCGCCGGCCGAGCGGGCAGCGCGCCGCCCACGCCGCTTCGACGCGTGCGCTGAGCCCAGCGGGGGAGCTGTCGTGCGCGGCGCGCACCAGCCATACCGGCCGTCCCCCGGGCGCATCGGCCAGCGCCGCCGCCGTCGCCGCGCTCGCCTCGTCGACGACAAACAGTACCTGCGCGCGGCGCGGCAGGTAGCGGCGCAGCGGCGTCAGATTGGTGCTGTGGTGGTCGAGCACCAGGCGCGGCGCGCCCTGCGTGTGGGCGCGAATGGTCCGTGCGATGGCGCGCATCGGAATCACATAGGCCTTGTTGAGGAAACCCGCGCGGGCGAAGTAGGCCTGCGTCGCCGCGAGCGACATGCACAGCAGACCGAGGCAGACGGCGGCGCGCAGGCGCGGCATCTGGGCGCCGCCGTCGACCAACAGCAGCAGCAGGAACGGCAGCAGGAAGAGCAGGCGGCCGGCGACGAACGCGACCGAGACCCACTGCAGCGCCCCGGCCGTGGCGACCATGGCCGTGAGCAGCAGGAGGGCCGCCCACGGCGGCGGCCGCCGGGCGGCCCGCCAGAGCAGGAGCGCGATGCCGGCGGCGAGCGGCGCCGCGAGCGTCGCCATCCACGGGCGCAGCATCTCGCCGACGGTGAACGAGACCGCGGTGAAGGCGAGCGCCGCACCGGCGTCGAGCACTGGATGGCCGAAGACGACCGGGGCGGCCGCCGCGCCGACGCGTCGCACCGCCGCCCCGAGCAAGGGCAGCCAGGCGAGCGAGGCGAGCGCGATGGCCAGCGGCGGTACCAGCAGCGGCACCAGCCAACGCGCCTCGCGTCTCGTCAGCAGGCGCCAGGTGGCGAGCAGCGCCACGGCGGCGAGCACCGCCAACCCGGGCAGATAGTGCGTGTACAGCAGCAGCGCCGCGGCCGTAGCGTAGGCGAGGGCCGCGCCGACGCCCGGCTGTTGCAGGCACCGCCAGCCCAGCCACAGGGCCAGCGGTCCGAGCAGCAGTTGCAGGCTGTAGCTGCGCGCCATGCGGCCGTACAGCAGCAGGGCGGGCGACAGGGTCCACACGGCGAGGAACCAGGCGCGCGTGCGCGGCGCGAGGCCGTGCAGCCAGGTGCGCGTCAGGACGACGGTGGCGAGCAGGACGAGCAGCGCCGAGAGCGCTCGGGCGCGCAGCAGGGCCGGCGCCTCCCACGGCAGCGCCAGCCAGCCGCCCAGCAACAGCGCATACAGCGGCGGATGAACGTTGTCGCGCAGCGCGACGATCAGCGCGTCGGACGAGAGCGCGGCGCGTGCCAGGCTGGCGTCCTCGTCGCCCCACATCGGCAGGGCCGAGAGCCGATGCAGCAGCAGCGCGGCCTGCACCGGCAGGCAGACCAGGAGCGGGTGCGCGAGCAGCCAGCGGCGCATGGCCGGAGTCGGAGGAGGGGACGTCGGCCCTGCGCCCCGGCGGTGCCTACTTGCGCGGCAGGCCGAGGACGCGCTGCGCGACGATGTTGCGCTGCACCTCGCTGGTGCCGCCGGCGATGGTCATCGAGCGGTCGTAGAGGAACTGGTAGGCGAGCTTGCCGGCGTCCGGGGCATCCTCCTCCCAGAGCTGCGCCTCGAGGCCGAGCATGTCGGCGCCGGCCTCGGAGAACTTCTGCGTCAACTCGGTGGAGAGCAGCTTCATGCCCGCCGAGAGGTGCGGATTCATGCGACCGTTCAGGTCGTCGGTGACGGCGCGCAGGCCCGAGGCCTTGGTGATCTGCGTGCGGATGGCGAGGTCGGCGAGGCGCTGCCGCCACAGCGGGTCATGCGCCAGTTTGCGTTGGCGCGCCAGGTCGACCAGGCGCGCCAGGGTCTGGTCGGCGCGCACCGACCCGGCGATGCCGCTGCGCTCGTTGACCAGCGCCGAGCTGACGATCTCCCAGCCCTGGCCCTCGGCGCCGAGACGGTTGGTCACCGGCACCTTGACCTCGTTCATGAACACTTCGTTGAACTCGCTGTCGCCGGTGATCTGGCGGATCGGCTTGATCTCGACGCCCGGCGACTTGAGGTCCATCAGCAGCAGCGTCAGGCCGGCCCACTTCGGTCCCTCGGTCGAGGTGCGCACGAGGACGAAGTACCAATCGGAAATGTGCGCGATGGTCGTCCACACCTTCTGCCCGGTGACGATGTAGTAGTCACCGTCGCGTTCGGCGCGCGTCTTGGCGGCCGCCATGTCGCTGCCCGAGCCGGGCTCGGAGTAGCCGGTGGCCCAGATCTCCTCCGCACTGAGGATCTTCGGCAGGAAGCGCCGCTGCTGCTCGGCGGTGCCGTACTTCATGATCGCCGGGCCGACCCACCAGATGGCCATCGCGTTGATGACCCCTGGGGCGTTGGCGCGCGCCAGCTCCTCGTTCAGGATGCCCTGCTCGACCTTGGTCAGCCTCGCGCCGCCGTACTCGGCCGGCCAGCCGACGCCGATATATCCGGCGGCCTGCAGCGTGCGCTGCCAGGCGCGTGCGGCGTCGAGGTCGCGCGCGTCGCTGCGTGGCGGCGCGTGGGCGGCGATCCACTGGCGGACGGTGCTGCGAAAGGCGTCCTCGGCGGGGGTGTACGAGAGATCCATGGCGCGATCCCTACCACGCGATGGGGGGCGCGCAAACGCGTCAGCGCGCCGTCCACACCGGCTTGCGCTTCTCGACGAACGAGCGCGGGCCTTCCTTGTGATCGTCGGACTGCTCGACCACTTCCAGGTAGCCGGCGGCGATCTCCTCCGCCTGCTCGATCGGCAGGCCGAGGCCGCGCAGGATGCCCATCTTGGTGCCCCACACTGCCAGCGGCGCGTTCTTGCAGAGGAGCCGCGCCAGCTCGGTGGCGCGTTCGAGCAGGCGGTCGTGGGCGACGACCTCGGTGACCAGGCCGATCTCGTAGGCGCGCTGCGCCGGCATGCGCTCGTGGCTGCCGAGCAGCGCCATGCGCAGGCAGGCGGCGACCGGCACGCGGCGCGCCATATTCACCATCTCGTGCGACGAGACGTAGCCGATCGAGACGTGCGGATCGACGAAGTAGGCCTGGTCGGAGGCGATGGGGATGTCGGACTCGGTCACCTGATCGAGCGAGACGCCGGCGGCGACGCCGTTCACCGCCGCGATCACCGGCTTGTGGACGTTCATGCGGCGCGGCGTCGGCAGGGCGCGGATCCCCTCGTGCATGCACAGCTCGCGCCAGCGGTCGACCTTGGTGAAGGCGCCGGTGTTGAGCGACTGGACGTCGGCACCGCTCGAGAAGGCCTTGCCGGCTCCCGTGATGATCGCCACCCAGATCTCCGGATCGTCCTTGACGCGCTGCCAGGCGGCGCGCAGGTCGTCCTTCATCTGCTGGTTCATCGCGTTCATCCGCTCGGGCCGGTTGAGGGTCAATGTCGCGACGCGGTCGCGGACCTCGAACTGCACCGTCTCGTAGGACATGCGGGGCCTCCTTCTCGGCGGCGCGGCTTGCGGTCGCCCGCCGCGCGATGGTAGCGAGCTAACACATGTTAGCCGCGCCGAACAAGGACGCCGTGCCCCTGCTGGCGCAGCTGCGTGCCGCCGGCGCGGCGCCACCGGAGTGGGCCCGCGTCGCGGTGCTGAGCGGCGCGGCGTTCGCCACCGCGGTCGCGGCGCAGCCGCCGTTCGGAGTCTTCGGCGTCGACGGCGACGACCTGATCCGCGCCGGTCTGGCCACCGCCGCGCTGCCGCGGCCGACGCCGATCGCCTGGTCGCGCGCCGACCTCGACCGCGAGGCGGCGCACGGCGCGCGCCTGCTGCGCCGCGCCGGGCTGGCGCCGCGCGGACGCAGCTCGGACACGCTGGAGGGCGGTCTGGTCGCCCCGGGCACGCTGGCGGTCGCCGACGCCCTCGCCGCGCTCGATGCGCTCGCCCTGCCGGTCGGCCCGATCGTCGATGCGGCCGGGCTGAAGCGTGCGACGGAGGTGTGGGACATCGTCCGGCCCGAGGTGCTGATCGTCGACCCAATCTCGTTCGCCTTCCTCCATGCGGCGTCCGATTGGCCGCGGCCGCGGCTGTTCATCGTCATGCTGACCCCCGACGATACGGCGGCGCTCGCCGCGCCCGCCGCCGTCGACGCGCTGCGCATTCTCTCGGTTCCACATGTCGGCACCTGGATCGCCGGCGAGTGCCCGGCACGGGCCGGCCTGCACCTGCTCGATGACATCTACGCCGAGATCGTCGACGGCCGTCTCATTCTGACGCCGCTGCGCCGTACCATCGCGCCGCTGCGCGTCGACACGGGGCTGGCGGCGACCATCGACGCGTCGCCATGCGCCTGTGGCGACGCCTCGCCGCGGCTGCGCCTGTAGCTCCGCTTTTCTCTCCCGCATGACCTGCGGGCGAGGGCGTCTCGGCGGGCCAGGCGGGGCCCGTCATCCCGCTTCGAGGACTCCGAGGGATGCTCCTCCGTGGCGGGCGCCGCCCGTGTGCCTGGCTGTCGCCGTTTGGGGCGAGTGGACGCTCTGCTACAGCGCCGCCGCCACCACGATGCCCACCATCACCACCGCCAGCGACGCCTTGATGATGAAGCCGAAGAAGCGCCCGCGCATCGCCGCCAGGCCGATGCTGAACGATTCGTCGGTCGAGCCGCCCTCGCTGCGCACCGCCAGGAAGGCGCCGCCGAAGGCGCCGACGAGGGCGCCGGGCAGGGCGCCCAGGCCGATGAAGAACGGTGCGCCGAGCAGGCCGCCGCCGAAGGCGCCGAGCAGCGCGCCGAGCGTGACGCGTGTCGATGGTCGTGCCCCGGCGGCGCCGGCGCCGCTGGCGAGAAACTCGAGCCCCTCGGCGATGACCATCAGCAACGTCAGCCAGCCGATCGTGCTCCACTGGATGGCGGCAAAACCCGTCGCCCAGGCGTAGAGCAGCGCCACGCCGACGATCGCCGCCGTGCCCGGAAGCCCGAGCACGATCATGAACAGCGCCGCGGCGCAGCCGAGGAGGAGCAGGGCGAGCCCGAGGACGTGCAGCATGGCGCGTACTCTACCGTGGATCGCGCGCTGCGGCGACGGCGGCGAGCGGCGCGCTGCCCGTGACGCGGCACGTGCCACGGTTGACTCCCGACCGCGCCAGCGGCTAACGCCCGTTAGCCCGATGATCACGCTCGCCGACACCGCCGCCGATGCGGCGTTCCGCGCCGAACTGCGCGCCTGGCTCGAAGCCAACCTGCCGCCGGGCTGGCTGGCCGGGCGGCGCGACATCCCGCACGAGGAACGCGCCCGCTACGAATTCTTCCGCGACTGGCAGCGCGCTCTCTACGGGGGCGGCTGGTTGGCGCCGGAGTGGCCGCGCCAGCACGGCGGCCGCGGCGCCAGCTCGCGCGAGCAGATGATCTACACCGAGGAGCTGGCGCGCGTGGACGCGCCACGCATTCTCGACAACGTCGGCCTCGGCATCGTCGGACCGTCGTTCATCGGCGTCGGCACCGTCGCGCAGCAGCGCCGCTTCCTGCCGGGCATCCTCTCGGCCGAGGAGATGTGGTCGCTCGGTTTCTCCGAACCGAATGCCGGCTCCGATCTGGCGTCGCTGCGCTGCAAGGCCGAACGCGACGGCGACGACTGGGTGATCAGCGGCCAGAAGGTGTGGTCGAGCCGCGCCCACCTGGCGCGCTGGTGCCTGGTGCTGGTGCGGACCGACCCGCAGGCGACGCGCCATCGCGGCATCAGTTGCCTGCTGGTGCCGATGGACGCGCCCGGCCTGACCATCCGCCCGACCCGTCAGTTGACCGGCGAGAGCGAGTTCTGCGAGCTGTTCTTCGACGCGTGCCGCATCCCGGCGGCCAATATCCTCGGCCCGGAGCACGGCGGCTGGAACGTCATTCAGACCGCGCTCGGGCACGAGCGCGGCACGTTGTGGGCGACCGAGTTCAAGATCCGCCTGGAGAAGGGCACGCGCAGTCTCGCCGCGATGTATGCGCGCCTGCGTCGCGAGGGGCTGGTGGACGCGGCGCAGCTCGAACGCCTGCGTCCGCGCGTCGCCCAGGCCTGGGTCGAGGCGACCGTCTTCGCCGCCCAGACCCTGCGCACGCTGCCGCTGCTCGAGCGCGCCACGACGCCGCCGCCGGAAGCAGCCCTGCAGAAACTCTTCGGCAGCGAGATCGAGCAGCGCATCGAGGACCTGTCGCTCGACCTGCTTGGCCCTTACGCGCAGCTTTACCGCGACGCGCGCCAGCTCGATCCGACCGACTGGCAGGAGCGCTTCCTGTACGGCCGCTCGGTGACGATCTCGTCGGGCACCTCGGAGATCATGCGCAACCTGCTCGCCCAGCGCGGCCTCGGGCTGCCGCGCTCCTAGCGCGGGTTGCCCGCTCGTCGTCCGGGGCGATCGCTTGACAAGGCGGCGAATCCCCAGAACGAGTACCGGACGCCGCGGCCGACGCCACGGCGTCAATACCAGGACCGGAAGGACGCAATGATGAAGCGATGGACTGCATAAGGACCCCGACGTCACGGCCAGCCTGGTCGACTTCACGTTCATTGGCCACGACGACGAGTTTGCCGTCGCGCGCGTGTAAGGTGAAGACCACCGGCAAGCCCGGCTCCGGCTTCGCCGACAACACCGTCGACGCGATCTACCTGTTCCACGACGAGCGCGGCGCCTGGAAGCTGTGGGACGAGACGGTGCTCGGCATCGAGATCCTGCCGGAGACAGCCCCGGCCGAGAAGCCGTAACCCGACGCCAGGTCGCGCGTGGAGATCGATTCGCCGTTGAACACCCGCGCCCTCAGTGGGCTGCGCGTGCTGGATCTGACCGACGAGACCGGCCACCTGGCCGGACGCATCCTCGCCGATCTCGGCGCCGAGGTGCTGAAGGTCGAACCGCCGGGCGGCGACCCGACGCGCCGGCGCGGGCCGTTCATCGGCGGCACACCGCACCCCGACGCCGGCGTCCAGTGGGTGGCCCGCAACCTCGGCAAGCGCAGCCTCGTACTCGACCTCGACACCCCAGCCGGCTTGGCGCGCTTGCACGCGCTCGCCGCCGAGGCCGACGTGCTGCTCGAGACCTGTACGCCGGCGGCGCGCGCCCGCCTCGGTCTGGCGGCGCTGCAGGCACGGCACCCGCGCCTCGTTGTCTGCGCCATCACGCCCTACGGCACCAGCGGCCCGAAGGCGGCGACGCGCGGCTCCGACCTCACCGCGCTGGCGGCGAGCGGCAACCTGTTCATGACCGGCGACGCCGACCGCGCCCCAGTGCGCTGTTCGATGCCGGTGACGCACTACCACGGCGCCGCCGAGGCGGGGCTCGGCGTGCTCTTCGCGCTCTGGCAGCGCGACCGCACCGGCACGGGACAGCAGGTCGACGTAGCGCTGCAGGAACTGATGCTGATGTCGAACATGACGCACCCGGCGCAGGCGGCGCTGCAGGGGTATCGCGGCCAGCGCTCGGGCAATTTCAACCGCGTCGGCGAGACCATCCAGCAGGAGATCTGGCCGTGCCAGGACGGCTTCGTGTCCTTCGCCCTGCGCGGCGGCCCGGCGCGCATTCCTGGCCTCATCGCCGTCACGCGGTACATGGACGAGCACGGCATGGCGCCGCCGGTGCTGAAGGACCGCGACTGGTCGAAGTACAACAACAACCTGCTGACGCAGGCGCAGGTGGACGAGATCGCCGCGCCGTTCGCCGCCTTCTTCAAGACCAAGACGATGCAGGAGCTCTACGACGCCGCCTGCACGCGCCGCCTGATGCTGGCGCCTGCCAACACCGAGCGCGAGATCCTGGCCAGCCGCCAGTTGCAGGCGCGCGCCTACTTCACCGAGCGCGCGCCGGCGCCGGGCCGCCGCGAGCGCCTGCCGCTGCCGGCGCGCTTCGCCCAATTCCCGCTCGCGCGCGTCGGCGAGCAGGCGCCGCGCCTCGGCGACGCGGACGGGTTCGCGACGACGGCGCCGTTCGCGACGCCGCGCCGCACGCCGCCGGTGGGTGGCGAGGGTGCCTTCGCCGGCCTGAAGATCCTCGAGTTCGGCGCCGGCGCCGCGGCGCCGCTGGCGACGCGCTACTTCGCCGATCAGGGCGCGACGGTGGTCAAGGTCGAGTCGCGCCAGCGCCCCGACTTCCTGCGCACACTGCGCGACGACGGTACGGGCAAGCTCGACCACAGCCTGTTCTTCGCCTGCATCAACCCCAACAAGCTCAGCGCCGGACTCAACATGAAGGACCCGCGCGCCGTCGGCCTCGCCAAGCGCATGATCGGCTGGGCCGACGTGGTGATCGAGAATTTCGCCCCCGGCGTGATGGACAAGTGGAGCCTCGGGTACGCGGCGATCAAGGACGAGTTCCCCGGCCTGATCATGGCCAGCACCTGCCTGTGGGGACAGACCGGTCCGGAACGCGCCTATCCCGGCTTCGGCGGCCAGGGCTCGGCACTGGCCGGCTTCAACTACCTGACCGGCTGGCCCGACCGCGAACCGCTCGGTCCGTTCGGAACCATCACCGACTCCATCTCGCCGCGCTACGGCGTCGTCGCCATCGCCGCCGCGTTGCTGCACCGCGCCCGCAGCGGGCAGGGCGCCCACCTCGACGTCTCGCAGGTGGAGACGGGCGTCTACGGCCTCACCGAATGGCTGCTCGCCCACGCCGCCACCGGCGCCACGGTCGGCCGCATGGGCAACCGCTCGCCGCACGCGACGCCGCACGGCGTCTTCCCCTGCGCCGGCGCCGATCGTTGGGTCGCCCTCGCCGTGCACGATGACGAGGATTGGCGTCGCCTGGTGGTGGCGATGGACGCCCCGGCCTGGGCGAGCGACGCGAAGCTGGCGACGCTCGCCGGGCGCCTCGCCGCGGTCGACGCGATCGAGGCGCACCTGGGAGCGTGGACGGCGCCGCAGGATGGCACCGCGCTCGCCGCCCGCCTGCAGGCGGCCGGCCTCGACGCGGCGCCCGTGGCCGACATGCAGGACGTGCTCGCCGACCCGCAACTCGCGCACCGCGGCCACTTCACCGAGCTGACGCACGCCGTCATCGGTCGCTGCGTCGTCGAGGCCATGGGCTTCCGTCTCTCGGCCGCGCCGATGCGCTTCACGCGCCCGGCGCCCCGCCTCGCCGCCGACAGCCGCGAAGTGTACTGCGACCTGCTGGGCATGGATGCGGCCGAGTTCGAGGACCTGTCCGCCGCCGGGGTGCTGAGTTAGAGAACGAATGCACACGGAGACGCCGAGCACCCGAGACTGCGATGGCGCGACCTGCCACTGTCCGTTGCTCCGCTTCTCCGGGTGAAGGTTGCTCGGTGACATGTTCGTCGGCCGCACATTGATCCCCGTCCCGCACGGGCAGCTCGAGGCGCTCTACCGCCCGGCGCGCGAGGACGCCGCGCGCGTCGCGTTGGTGCTGCACCCGCACCCGCTGTACGGCGGCACGTTGCACAACAAGGTCGTCGTACACACCGCGCGCGCGCTGGAGGCGGCCGGTGCAGTGACGCTGCGCATCAACTTCCGCGGCGTCGGCGACAGCAGCGGCGGCTACGGAGAGGGGGTGGGCGAAGCCGAGGACGCGCGCCTGGCCCTCGACTGGCTGCTGGTCCAACAGCCCGCGGCGCGCGAGGTGTGGCTGGCCGGCTTCTCCTTCGGCGCCGCCGTGGCGCTGCGCCTCGGCTGCGCCGATGCCCGCGTCGGCCGCATCGTCGCCATCGCCACCCCGGCGCGCTGGCTCGACGTCGCCCTCCTGCCTGCCTGCGCGACGCCGATCGACTTCATCCACGGCGATGCCGACACGACCGCGCCACTCGCCGACCTGCAGGCCCTGCTCGCCGCCGCGCCGCGCCGCGCCGGCACCGCCCTGCACGTCCTGCCCGGCGCCGACCACTTCTTCGACGGGCACCTCGACGCGCTGCGAAACGTCATCCCGGTCTGAGGGCGCGCGGTCCGGACTCGGGGCGCCGGTAGCCATGCACATGGGGTCGGTCGGGTAGGCATGGCTCGTCGGCACCAAGGCGCGCATGCCGATGACATCGGCCGCGCGCGCCACCGCATGCGGGGCCCCCGAGCGCGCCGGCTGCGGATCCGGGCCGTGGTGGCACGCAGATGTTCACGGCGCCGCGGATGAGCCCGGCGGCGCGACTCATCGCGGGTGCTTGTTGCTCGGCGACGGCCGGCGTGGCGACCGCGGCGGCGGACTGAGCAGCGCGCCTCGCGCCAGCTCGAGGACGGTGCGCTTCCAGGCCGCGCGGTCGGGCGGCGCGACGCGGTTGAGGATGGCGGTCTGGTACGGCCTCGCCGCCAGGCTGTGGTAGAGGATCGCGCCGGTCAGGGCGAGCTGGAAGCGGAAGCGATCGACCTGCCGGAAGGCTCCGGCGCGCTGGCCCGCCTCCAGAAAGACGTCGATGCGGCGGTATATGTCGAAGGCCGCGGCGCGCGTCTCGGTGTCCATGAGCTCCGAGCGTTCCATCAGCTCGCGAAAGAGCAGCGGTACGACGTTGGGGTCGACCGCCACAAGATCAATGTACCCGCCGACGAAGTGCTCGAGACGGGCCTCGAACGGCTCCTCCACTTCGAGTCGGGCGGCGACGCCGCTGAGCCGCGCAAAGATGCCCCGCAGGACGGCATTGTAGAGCGCGTGCTTGCTCTTGAAGTGCTTGAAGAGCGAGGGGGCGCGGATGCCGACTTCGGCGGCGATCTCGCGCAGGCCGATACCGCTGTACCCACCGCGGGCGAACAGCGCCTCGGCAACCCGCAGGACCTGGTCGCGCCGCGCTTCCGGATCGGGAGGCGCCACCGCCTGCGCTCTGGCCATCGTCTCGCGCGGCTAACACATGTTAGCCAAACGAGTCAATGAGATGCGGGGCATGCGATTGCCCCGCCGCCGGTGGTGCTCTATCGCTGTCACGGCATGCGCGCCCTCTATTTCGACGCCTTCGCCGGCGTCAGCGGCGACATGACCGTCGGCGCGCTGCTTGGTCTGGGCCTGGAGTTCGAGCGCCTGCGCGCCGAGCTGGCCCTGCTGCCGGTCGGCGGCTACGCGCTGCGTGCCGCGACGCGGCTGGTGCACGGCATCACGGCGGTGAAGTTCGACGTCGACGTCGCCGGCCAGTCGGGTCCGCACGCTACGCATGCGCATCCACACGAGCACGATCATGGGCACCATCACGATCATGCGGGCGCAGCGCACGTACACGAGCCCCCGCCACCCGCCGATTCTGCGCACGGCCACCGTGCCTGGGGCGAGATCCGCGCCATGATCGCGGGCAGTGGCCTGTCCGCGCCGGTGCAGGAACGGGCGCAGGCGATCTTCGCGCGGCTGGCCGAAGCCGAGGGGCGCGTGCACGGCGTCGCGACCGAGGCGGTGATGTTCCACGAGGTCGGGGCGGTCGACTCGATCGTCGACATCGTCGGCACGGCCATCGGCCTGGTGGCGCTCGGCGTCGAGCACGCCTATGCGGCGACTCTGCCGCTCGGCTCCGGGAGCGTGCGCTCGCAGCACGGCGTCATTCCGGTGCCCGCGCCGGCGACCATCGAACTGCTGCGCGGATTCCCGATCCGCATCGGCGACGGCGCCGGTGAGATGGTCACGCCTACCGGCGCGGCGATCGTCGCGGCGCTGGCGAGTCCGGGCGAGCCGATGCCGCCGATGCGCGTCACGGCGATCGGCTACGGCGCCGGTACCCGCACGCTGCCCGATCGCCCGAACGTCCTCCGGCTCCTGCTCGGGGAGATCGGCGCGGCGGCGCAGGTGGATGCGCTGGTCGAAGTGGCGGCGACGATCGACGACGCGAGTCCGGAGTTGTACGCGCACGCCCTGGCGGCGGTGTTCGCGGCGGGGGCGCGCGACGCCTGGTTGGTGGCGGCGCAGATGAAAAAGCAGCGTCCCGGCGTCGTGCTGCACGCGCTGGTCGACGCCGCGGCGCGCGCGGCGGTGGCGGCGGCGATCCTGCGCGAGACCACCGCCATCGGCCTGCGCTGGCACGCCGTCGAGCGGCTGGTACTGCCGCGCGAGACGATCACGGTCGAGACGCCGTACGGCGCCGTGCAGGTGAAGATCGCGGTAGCCCCGGACGGCACACGCAATGTGGCGCCGGAGTACGAGGACTGTCGGCGGCTCGCCCTCGAGCGCGGCGTGGCGCTGAAGCTGGTGTACCAAGCGGCCATCGCCGCGGCGCTGCGCTGAGCGGCCAGGCCGCCCGCGCTCCCGGATGGCGGCCCTTTACAGCAGCGCGTCGAGGCGCAGGCTGCCTTCGGCGAGATCCGCCAGGCGGGTTCGGTCAGCCTCGCTGCAGGCGACGGAGCCGACCCACGGGAACACGCCGAGCGACGGGCCCAGCACCTCCTCCAGCAGCGCGATGTTCGTCTCCTCCGCCAGGTCGGCCCGCGACTGCAAGGTGTTGACGGCATAGCCGGTGACGCGCAGCCCCATCGCCGCCGCGACGCGCATCGTCAACGCGGCGTGGTTGACGCAACCCAGCCGATTGCCGACGACGACCAGCAGCGGCAGATCGCAGGCGGCAGCGAGGTCGGCGATGCTCGCCGCGCCCGCCAGTGGCACCAGGAGGCCACCGGCCCCTTCGATAATCCCCACCTCGCATGTGGCGCGAAAGGCGCTGACCTGTGCGGCGATACGCGACAGCTCCAGCACCACGCCCTGGCGGCGCGCCGCCAGCGCCGGCGCCAGCGGGTCGCGCAGCGGGTAGGGACAGACGACCCGGATGGGGTCGTCGCGGCCGGCGAACCAACGCAACTGGAGCGCATCGGCCGGTTGCGGTGTGCCGTCCGCAGCGGTCGGGCAGCCGGTCTCAGCCGGCTTCAGGACGCCGACATCGATACCGCGGCGGCGCAGGGCGGCCGCGATGGCGCAGCCGACCGTGGTCTTGCCAATGCCGGTGTCGGTCCCGGTGATGAGGTGACAGATTGACACCAGCGGATCTGCTCGGGGATCCCCCTAGCATCCGTAGTGTCAGTGCAGAAGACCCGCGCAGTCGCCGATCAGGCTGCCCAGGCCAACATCGCCAACCCAGCCCAGATGGCCAGGCTGATAACGGTGCCGGTCAGGAACCCGAGCAACGGCATACCCGGCAACCGATCGTTGCTGAGTTCGTCGCGGTCTTTGTAGCGCTCAAGAGTGTGTGCGGTTCGCTGCATCACCTGCTCCATTCACAGAGTCACCTAGCACAGAAGCAAGGTCGATGCCGCTAGTGGGGCCCTACATTTTTCACAGCATCGTGTGGATGCGGTGTGCAGAATCCGCGCAGCAAGTGCCAAGGAATTGTCCATTCGAGCAGAAACGGGCGGCGCCGTGACGGAGACTCGTCCAGGTTCATCCCGGCTCCAGGGCTAAGACGTAACTTCTTGAATAGATTCGTGAAGCACTTCTACCAGGAGTTTGAGCTCCAGGCCCGTGACGCTCAGCGGTGGCATCAGGATCATGACGTTCCCGAGCGGGCGAAGAATGACCCCGCGCCGTCGGGCGGCCTGGACGACCAGTTGTCCGATGCGGCGGACAGGGTCGAAGGGGGAGCGGCTGGCGGCATCCTCGACCAGTTCGACCCCGACCATCAGGCCCCATTGGCGCACGTCGCCAACGTGCCGGTGGCGCGCCAGGTCGGTGAGCAGGCCGGCGAGTGCGCAGGCGCGCTCGCCGGTGCGCCGCACGACATTCTCGGTGGTGAAGACGTCGAGGTTGGCCAGCGCGACGGCGCAGGCGAGCGGATTGCCGGTGTACGTATGGCCATGGAAGAAGGCCGCGAACTTCTCGTACGGGGCGAGAAACGCGTCGAAGATCGCCTCGCTGGCCAGCGTCGCGGCGAGCGGCAGGTAGCCGCCGGTGATGCCCTTGCCGAGGCAGAGGAGGTCGGGCGCGACGCCCTCGTGCTCGACCGCGAACATGCGGCCGGTGCGGCCAAAGCCGGTCGCGACCTCGTCGCAGATGAGCAACGCGCCGTAGCGGCGTGCCAGGGCGGCCAGGGCGGGCAGATAGCCGAGGGGCTGTGCCCACATCCCAGCGGCGCCCTGCATGAGCGGCTCGACGATCAGTGCCGCGACCTCGTCGCCGTGCGCGGCGAAGACCCGTTCCGCGTCCGCCAGCGCCAGCTGCAGGGCGCGCTCGGGCGTCTCGCCGCGCTGCCACCGAAATACGTGCGGCGGTTGGATCTGCAGGGCCGGGGTGACGACCGGCCGGAAGAAGCGGTGGAAGGTCTCGCTGTAGCCGACGCCGACGGCGCCGAGCGTGTCGCCGTGGTAGCCCTCGGCGAGAGCGACGAAGCGCGTGCGGCGCGTCTCGCCGCGCAGCTGGCAGTACTGCAGGGCGAGTTTGAGGGCGATCTCGACCGCCGTCGCGCCGGCGTCTGAGTAGAAGACTCGGCGCAGCGGTGCCGGCGCGATCTCGATCAGGCGGCGCGCCAGGGTGGTCGCCGGGACGTTGGCCAGCCCGAGCATGGTGGTGTGGGCGATGGCGTCGCACTGCGCCCTGAGGGCCGCGTCGAGCTCGGCCTTGCGGTGGCCGTGCACGTTGCACCAGAGCGATGAGACGCCGTCGAAGTACCGACGACCGTCGGTGTCGATGAGGTAGTTGCCCTCGCCGCGCTCGATCACCAGCGGCGTCTCGGCGAGCCAGTCCTGCATCTGGGTGAAGGGATGCCAAACGTACTGGCGGTCCCAGGCGACCAGCTCGGCGGTGGTAGCGTGGGTCATCGCGGAGGGCGCGGCTCCGCCGCACCGTATCTGATGTGGCGCGGCGGAGCCGCGCCCTCCAGGGGACGCCGCACCGCCGCGAAGGCGGCGATGGCGGCGTCGACGTCGGCCTCGGTGTGCGTCGCCATCACCGTCACGCGCAGGCGGGCGGTGCCGTCGGGGACCGTCGGCGGGCGGATGCCGTGTGCGAAGGCGCCGGCGTCGAGCAGCGCCGCGGAGAGCGCCATCGTCGCCTCGGCGTCGCCGATCATCACTGGCAGGATATGGCTGTCGTCCTCGCCCGGCACGACAAAGCCGAGGCCGCGCAGCCCGGCGCGCAGGCGCGCGGCGTTGCGCCGCGTCGCGGTGCGGCGGGCCGGCTCGCGCTCGACGATATGCAGGGCGGCGGCGGCGGCGGCGACGATCGGTGGTGGCAGCGCGGTGGTGAAGACCTGCGTACGGGCGCGATTGACGAGCAGGTCGATGAGCGCGCGGCTGCCGGCGACATAGGCGCCGAAAGTGCCGAGCGCCTTGCCCAACGTGCCCATCTGCACGGTGACGGCGGCCTGCAGGCCGAGGGCATCGACCAGTCCGGCGCCGTGCGGTCCGACGACGCCGGTGGCGTGCGCCTCGTCCACCATCAGCATCGCGTCGTGCCGCTCGGCGAGGGCGCAGAGGGCGGCGAGCGGCACCGCGTCGCCGTCCATGCTGAAGATCGAGTCGGTGACGATCAGCCGGCGGCGCGCGGGCACGGTTGCCAGCCGTTCGCCCAGCGCCGCGAGGTCGTTGTGCGGATACACCTGCACGGCGGCGCGCGAGAGTCGGCACCCGTCGATCAGACTGGCGTGGTTGAGGGCGTCGCTGAACACGGTATCGCCGGGGCCGACCAGGGCGCCGATGACGCCGAGGTTGGCGTGGTAACCGGAGGTGAAGAGCAGCGCGGCCTCGGCGCGTTTGAAGGCGGCGAGGCGCGTTTCGAGGTCATGGTGGACGCGCATCGAGCCGGAGATCAGGCGCGAGGCGCCGCTGCCGACGCCGAAGTCCCGCGCCGCGGCGATAGCGGCCTCGATCACCTCGGGGTGGTTGGCGAGGCCGAGGTAGTTGTTCGAGGACAGGCAGAGGACGGTGCGCCCGTCGATCGTGACGCGCGCGTCCTGCGGCCCGTCGATCGGACGCAGCGTGCGCCGCAGCCCGGCGGCCTCGAGGCGCGCCAGCTCGGCGGCGAAGTGGTCGTCGTGCCGCATGCGACGGGGATAGAGGGCGCGGCGGCGGGCGTCAACGAACCCACCGGGCCCGCACCGCTTTCGTCGGGCGGGTCTGCGGCGCCCGCGCCAGCGCGTGCTTTGCCTGGGCGCCCATGCGGCCGGTCCAGGCGTTGAGCTCTTTCGGCCGCCGGAGCGTGATGACGGCGGCCGGCTCGGTCACCTTGTGGAAGCTCTGTTCATACTACGGCGGATCGCCGGACGGGATAAGTCGGGGCGGCCCGTGCACGAGCAGCTCGCGGGCGGCGGCGACCGCCTCCGGGGCGCCGGCGAGGGCGACCACGTCGCCGGCCTGTAGCGTCTCGCGGCCGCTCGGGATCGTGACGCTGGCGCCGGCGCGCGAGATCGCCAGCACGGTGGCGCCGGTCAGGCCGCGCAGATTGAGCGCCGCCAGGGTCCGGCCAGTGCCGTGGTGTCCCGCAGCGAGCCGCAGCGGCACGGGTTCGCCGAGTCCCGGCAGCAGGTCGCGCAGCGGCGCGAGGGCGAGCGGCTCGTCCGCCGGCAGGGCGTGTCGCGACAGCAGCTCGACGATCACCTGCGCGGCGGCGCGGGTGTGCGCCTGCAGGGTCGTCGCCCGCCGCCAGATGTCGACGGCGGCGACCAGCAGCACGCCACCGAGCGTGAGCGCGCCCTGCTGCGGCGGCACGAACGCCTGCGTGACGGCCACCAGCGGCGCCGCGACGAGCAGCAGGACGGCGACCTGGAGGCCGACCGCCATGGCGCGGCGCGGCGCGTCGGCGAAGTCGACCTGACCGTCGGCCGGCAGCGGCAGCGCGATGGCGCCGAGGACGAGGCCGAGTCCGCGCACGGTTCGCAGCAGGCCGACGACGAACGGCAGCGCGACGACGGCGGCCGCGATGCCGACCAGCACCGCGGCCAGCGGCGCCGACAGCGGGACCGCGCGCGTCAGCCAGGCTGTCAGCGGCGGGCCCTCGAGCGCGGCGCCGACGACCACCAGAACCAGCACCAGGGCATCGATCAGCAGCGGCAGCGCCTGGCGGCGCACCGCCGCCCAGGCGCCCGACGACGACGGCGCGGCGCGCAGCCGTTCAAGCCAGGAGCCGTAGAGCGCGGCAAAGGTCTGCAGCCGCTTCGGCAACCTGGCATCGACGACGACGGCGACGTGTTCGCTGGCGCGGATCATCCATGGCGTCGTCAGGGCGGTGCACGCGGACACCGTGATGGCGATCGAATACAGCGCCTCGGGCACCGCGCCGAGGGCGGTGCCGGCGCCGACGATGATGAATGAGAACTCGCCGATCTGAGCCAGGCTCATGCCCGCCTGCACCGCCGTGCGGGCGCCCTGGCCGGCGAGGAACGCGGCGACGGCGACGCTGACCACCTTGCCGACGAGGACCACGGCGACGAAGGCGAACACCGCGCCGGCGTGGGCCACCGCCTCGGCCGGGTTCACCAGCATGCCGATGGAGACGAAGAACACCGCGACGAAGATGTCGCGCACCGGGCGGATCAGGCGCGCCACCTCGCGCTCGACGCCGGACTCGCCGACCAGCGCCCCGCCGAGGAAGGCGCCGAGCGCGACCGAGTAGCCGGCCGCGTCGGCCAGCAGCGCGAAGGCGAAGCACAGGCCGACGCTGGCGATCACCAGCGTCTCGGCGCGCAGGCGGGCGATCGCTCGCATCAGGCGCGGCACCACGAGGATGCCGAGGCCGGTGACCACGACGAGAAAGCCGGTCAGGCGGCCGACGCTGACGGACACCTCGAGCGCCGACGCGCCGCTGCCGGTGGCGATGGCGGTGAGCAGCGCGATCAGCAGCACGGCGATCAGGTCCTCGCCGATCAGGATGCCGAAGGTCAGGTCGCGCAACCGCGCCGGCACGCCGATTTCGCCGAAGGACTTGACCACGATGGTCGTGCTCGAGATGGCCACCATGGCGCCGGCGAACAGCGCCGACATGCCGCCCCAGCCGAGCAGCTGCGCCACCGTTGCCCCGAGCCAGGCCATGAGGCTGGTCTCGACGACCGCGATCATGAGGGCGAGCGGGCCGGTGCGCAGGAGCCGGCGCAGGCTGAAATCGAGACCGAGCGAGAACATCAGCAGGATGACGCCAAGCTCGGCCAGCGCCCGCGTGCTGCGCTCGTCGGCGAAGAGCGGGATCGGCGTGTGCGGCCCGACGAGCATGCCGGCCAGCAGGTAGCCGAGCACGACCGGCTGCCGCAGGCGCTGGAAGACGACCGTCGTCGCCGCCGCGACGCACAGCACCAGCGCCAGGCTGCGCAGGAAGTCGTCGGCGCCGTGCATGTCCCGCCGCTAGCACGCGGCCACGACCGGTTCGACGGCGGGGCGATCAGGCAGCGCGGACGGTGGCGACGAAAGCGCAAATGCGGGCCAGGTTGTGCCGATGTTCCCGGGCGTCATGCCGCCGGCGAGGATCACCGGCGTGCGCAGCTGCACGACGTTCTGGCGGCGGATCTCCAAATCGTGCATCAGGCCGATGGCGCCGTGCCGGCCGGCATGAACGGCGAGGATCTCGACTGAGGCAACCACCGTCCCGACACCAGCCGGGGGGTGGCAATTGAGTCGCCCGCCGACTCAGCGACGAGCAGAATCGTCCAAATTCCCCCTTGGTGGTGCCCGCATGATCGCTGTCCCGATGCCCGTCCGTTTCCTCCTGCTCGCCGCCGTGCTGACCGTGGCGGCGCCCGGGCCCGCGCCCGGGCAGCCCTGCGCCTCCGACTGCAACGGCAGCGGCGACGTGACGGTCGACGAGCTGGTCAGGGCGGTGAACATCGCCCTCGGCAGCGGCGCCATCGGTAGCTGCACGGCGGCCGACCGCAACGGCAACGGCAGTGTCACCGTCGACGAACTGGTCGGCGCCGTCGGCGCCGCCCTGAGCGGTTGCACGCCGACGTCGCCGGCGCCGACGCGCACGGCCACGGCCACGCCGCCCGCAGGCGGCACGCCGACCTCCACGCGCACGGTGGCGGTGACGCCCGGGCTGGCGCCGAATCAGCTCGACGACCGCTTCGGCGTCGACGGCCTGGCGGCGCCGAGGATCGGGCTGGGCGCCTCGTACATCGCCGGCCTGGCAAACGCCCCGGGCGGCGGCCTCTACTTCGCCGGCGACGGGACGGCCGGGACGCAGCTGAATGGGCACGTCGTCCGGCTCACCGCCGCCGGAGCCCTCGACACGACGTTCAACGGCACCGGCGTGAAGCCGGTCGACGTCTGGACCTGCACCGGTGGCGGCTTCAGCCCGCTCAACGAATCGATGTACGAGGTTGCCGTCGACGCGGACGATCGCGTCGTCATGGCCGGCAGCACGACGGTGGACGGCGGCACGGAGCGCTTCGCGGTCGCCCGTTTCACCAGCGCCGGCGCGCTCGACACGTCCTTCGGCAGCAACGGCTGCGTCACGATCGACGCCAACCCGGAGTTCGAATCGGAGTACGTGTCGTCGATGCTGATCCAGCCCGACGGGCGCATCCTGCTGGCCGGCTGGACGGAGGAGGAGGACACCTCGGCCTCGGCCGTCGCCGTCGTGCGCCTCACCGAGGCCGGCGCGCTCGACACGGAATTCGCCGACGGCGGCCGCTTCATCATCGGCGACTATCCTTCGCCCACGACCCTCGGCCTGCGGCCCGACCGGGTCGGTGTGGCCCTGCAGTCGACCGGTCGCATCGTCATCTCGCACAGCGTCGCGCTGGCGGGTCCGACGGTGGCCTTCGGGGTGACGCGTCTCGACGCCGGCGGCCGCCTCGACACCTCGTTCGGCGACGCCGGCAGTTTCGTGCGCCAGGCGATCAGCGGACGCTTCAACTTCGCCGTCGACCTGGCCGTCGTCAGCGGCGACCGCATCGTCGTCGGCGGTTCGGTGCGCAATGCCAACAACCAGTGCGACTTCGCCGTCATGCGCATCAGCGCCGACGGCGTGCTGGACGAGGCGTTCGGCGACGCGGGCGCCACGCTGATGTCGCTCGGGGCGACCGACGCCTCCGACTACCTCGGCGACCTGGTGGTCGACTCGGCCGGTCGCATCATCGCCGCCGGCGTGCGCAACGCCGTCGGCGCGATGTCGGGCCCGTCGCTCGCGGTGGCGCGCTTCGATGCCGACGGTCGGGTCGACGGCAACGGATTCTGTGCCACCGGCACGCTCGGACCGCGCGTCACCAGCAACGTCCGTGCGCTGGTCGACGACCAGGACCGCATCCTGGTCAGCTACTACGACCCGGCCCTGGGCAACCCGAATCCGAACGTCGTCGGGGTCGGCATCCTGCGCTACCGCGGCGGCGCCGGCACGGGCCTCTGCGGCGCCGGCTGACGTCCCCGGGGTGAACGCCGGCGGAAGGTTGAGCACGGGAGCGCGTCGCCGACCACGGCGATCGTTCACGGCCTCGTTCAAGGCGGAGGGCGCGGCCTTATCGCGGCAGGGTGACCGGACGATCCCGACGAGTTGTCGGGAGATGGTTCTGAGCGCGGCCGCGGTGCGGACACCGACCAGCCTCGAGGTCGTGCGCCTGCTCGCCCGGGTGCGGCGCCGCCTCGTCCGCCTGGCCCGTCGTCACGCCATCGCGCTTGACCAGCGCCGCGACGCTGACGAACAGCGCCCCGATCCGCGGGCGTTCTCGGATGAGCTGTCGGCGGCCTTGCAGTTCCGGCCGCGCGGCTCTTTTTTGGGCGCGATGATGCGGACCGCGCTGGGGTGGGATGCGGTGAGGTGTCGAAGGGCGCGCCGGCTGGGGCTCGGGCTCGCGCTCGCCGCGGCGGTGAACGTGGGATGCGGCCGCGAGCGACAGCCCCCGAAACCACCCCCGCTACCGGAGCAGGCGTCCGGACCGACGCTCGAGCCGGCGATTGCGGAGCGCGTCGCGCAGTACGGCCCGATGGCGCGGGGGCGGCTCCGCCCGTACTTCGTGACCGCCGCCGTGCCCTACCCGCCGGCGCGCTTTCTCCTCCTCGGCCTCAAGCACGAGCGCGAGCTGCAACTGTACGCGGCCGCAGCCGGGCAGTCGCTTCGCTTCATCCGATCCTACGCGGTCCTGGGCGCCAGCGGACGGCTCGGGCCAAAGTTGCGCGAGGGCGACTTCCAGGTCCCGGAAGGGATCTACGGGATCAACTACCTCAACCCGCGCAGCATCGCCCATCTCTCGCTGGCGCTGAGCTACCCGAGCGACTTCGACCGTGCCCGCGCCGCGGAGGACGGTCGCGACCAGTCGACGCTCGGTGGCGACATCATGATCCACGGCGGCTGGAAGTCGATCGGCTGCCTCGCCGTCGGCGACCAGGCCTCGGAGGATCTCTTCGTGCTCGCCGCCGACGCCGGCTGGGACTCCGCTGTCGTCGTCATCAGCCCGATCGACTTCCGCCGCGCCGCGCTGCCCGCCGGCTACCGCGCGCCGGCGCCGTGGGTCCCCCAGCTGTACGGCCAGTTGCGCGCGCGGATGTTCAGCCTGCCACCTCCGGCATGGTCGCCGGCAAACGCCTTCGCGACCGGCGCGCACTGAGCGCGGGCCGCGGCCAGCTGATCCGGAGCGCCGCCGCGATCCGCGGCGGATTGGTAGATCGGCGGTCCTGTCGGTGCACCCCGATCGCTGGGTGACAGGCTGCATCTGGCGCGCCGCTAGCGGCGCTCGGCGGCCGGCGCTTCGGACCTGGAGCTGCTACTGGTACTGCGCGGGGCGCTGCCGGTCGATTGGGCGCAGCGTACGCCGCGCCGCATCCAAGACGGCGCGGCGTACGCCGTGCCCTCCATGTGGAGCACAGGCGTCCGACGCGCTATCGATACGCACATGGCCAAGGCGCGCTCGGTATTCGTCTGTCAGGGCTGCGGCGCCCAGGCGTCGCGCTGGCTCGGTCGCTGTCCCGACTGCGGCGAGTGGAACACGCTGGTCGAGGAGCGCCTCGAGGCGGAAGGCAAGCCGGGCAGCCGCGGCGGCGGGGGGGCGAAGCCGCAGCCGCAGCCGATCACGCAGCTGGCGACGGCGAACGAGCAGCGCAGCACGAGTGGCATCGGCGAGCTCGACCGGGTGCTCGGCGGTGGGGTGGTGCCCGGCGCGGTGATCCTGATCGGCGGCGATCCCGGCATCGGCAAATCGACGCTGGTGCTGCAGGCGCTCGGTCACCTCGCCCGCCAGGGCACGGCGCTGTACGTCACCGGGGAGGAGTCGCCGCAGCAGGTGAAGATGCGCGCCGACCGTCTCGGCGTCACCGAGGCCTCCCTGTTGGTGCTCGCCGAGACGCAGGTCGACGCGGTGCTCGAGCAGGCGCGCGCGGTGCGGCCCCTGGTGCTGGCGGTGGACTCGATTCAGACGATGTTCACGGAGGCGCTCGGGTCGGCGCCGGGCAGCATCGGACAGGTGCGCGAGAGCGCCGCGCAGCTGGTGCAGTTCGCCAAGCGCAACGCGCTGGCCTGCGTGCTGGTCGGGCATGTCACCAAGGACGGCTCCTTCGCCGGGCCGCGCGTGCTCGAGCACATGGTGGACACGGTGCTCTACTTCGAGGGCGATCGCGGCCATTCCTTCCGCATCCTGCGTGCCGTGAAGAACCGCTTCGGGTCGACCAACGAGATCGGCGTCTTCGAGATGAAGGAGCAGGGGCTGCAGGCGGTCGAGAATCCGTCCGCCCTGTTCCTCGCCGAACGGCCGGTCGACGTGCCGGGCTCGGTGGTCATCGCCAGCATGGAGGGCACGCGCCCGATCCTCGTCGAGCTGCAGGCCCTGGTCTCGTCGAGCTCGTTCGGCACGGCGCGGCGCACGACGCTGGGTATGGACCACAATCGCGTCGCGCTGCTGGTGGCGATCCTGGAGAAGAAGATGGGTCTCCAGCTCGCCGGCCAGGACATCTTCCTCAACATCGCCGGCGGCGTGCGGCTCGACGAACCGGCCGCCGACCTCGGCGCGCTGGTCGCCATCGCCTCGAGTTTCCTGGACAAGCCGATCGACCCGCACACCCTGATCGTCGGCGAGGTGGGACTCGCTGGCGAGGTGCGCGCCATCAGCCAGGCCGAGGCCCGCGTGCGCGAGGGCGGCAAGCTCGGCTTCAAGCGCTGCATCCTGCCGGAGAGCTCGCGCAAGCAGCTGCCCGCCGTGCGCGGCGTCGAGCTGCGCGGCGTGCAGTCGCTCAACGACGCCTGGGCGCTGCTGTTCTAGCGTCGCATCGCCGCCGCCGGCGCGCGGCCGGCGATCACCCGGAGGCGACGGCGCGGCGGAACAGCCACATCAGCACCAGGCACGAGACGACGTTGCCGCCGGCGATGATGGTGAAGACCGTCTCGGCGCCGACCCTGCCGTAGTGCACGGCGGCGAGCCCGCCGCCGACCACCAGCGCGACGCGGGCGACGGTGACCGCCAGGGGGACGATGGCGCGGGCGAAGGCCTGGAAGGCCGAGCCGATGACCATGCTGGTAACGACAAAGACATAGGTCGGGCCCATGCGGTGGAAGTACGCGGTGCCGATGCGTTCGACCTCCGGCGCGGCGGAGAAGAGGCCGATCCACAGAGCCGGGTGCCAGGTGACCAACATCGCCGGTAGCGCGACGACGGCGGCGGCGACCAGGCAGGCCTGGCCGACGTAGCCGGGGATGAGATCGCGCCGGCCGGCGCCGGTGGCCATGCCGACCAGCGTCATGGCGCCGGCGGCGACGCCGAAACCGAGCGAGAAGAGCAGAAAGTCGAGTCGCGACCCGAGGCCGTAGGCGGCGAGGTGGGCGGTGCCGAAGCGGGCCACCGTGCCGGTGAGGACGACGAGGCCGACGTATGTCAGCGCGGCCGACATCGACGCCGGCACGCCGACGCGCAGGATCTCGGCGAAGTGGTGCGCGCGCAGGTTGCGCGGCAGCAGGCGCGGCTGCACCGGGCTGCGGGCACCGAAGATGAAGCGCGCGCGCGGGATCAAGCCGATGGCCTGGCCGACCAGGGTCGCCAGCGGCGCGCCGACGAGGCCGAGGTCGAAGGTGAACATGAACACCGGCGTCAACGCGATCTGCAGCAGCAGTGACAGCGTCGAGCACAGGGCCGGCACGCGGACGTTGCCGGCGCCGCGCAGGATGGCGTCGAAGGTGCCGACACTGAAGCTGATGAGCAGCCCGCCGAACAGCACGCGCGCGAACAGTACCGCCTGCTCGAGCACCGCGCCGTCGCCGCCCATGAGGCTGAAGAGGCCGCGCGCGCCGAGTTCCGAGGCGAGGGTGCCGCCGGCGGCGAGGCTCAGGGTGATGGCGTTGGCGTGCTCGGCGAGGGCGCGCGCGTCGCCGCCGCGGCCGGCGCCGAGGGCGCGGGCGATGCTCGAGGCGACGCCGGTGCCGAGCCCGCCCGACACCACCGTGATCATGATCATGGTGATCGGGAACACCAGCGACACGGCGGCGATCGCATCTTCGCCCAGGCGGCTGACGAAGTAGACGTGCAGGATGTTCGACAGCGCCGCGAAGAGCATCACCGCCGTCGTCGGCGCCGCCAACGCGACGATGGCGCGCAACGGGTGCTGCGCCAGGAGCGCCGCGGCGGCGGGGCGGTCGGTCACGGCGCGCCGCTAGGCGTCAGCGGCGTCGGTGGGGGGACCCGACTCGTGGCCGGGGCAGCGCTGGACGGGCAGGGGCGGGTAACGGGTGTAGGCGGGGTCGCGCGCGGCGCGCCCGCAGAGCAGGAACACCGCGCCGCGCCGGCTCTCGATCTTGCGCGCGTGACGGCAGTCAGCACACAGGCCGAGGCCCAGCCCGTCGCGATTCACCGATGCCCCTGGCCGCCGGCTCAGGACAGCGGCGTGCCGCCGCCGGCGGCGATGAAGCCCTGGCCGTATTCGATCTTCGCCTGGCTCTTGAGCTGCTCGAGGAAGACGCGCACCGTGGCGGCCTCGGCCTGCGCCTGCAGACGCTCGGTCAGCGCCGCCTGCTCGCTGGCGAAACGCGACTCGTCGGCCGGCATGCGCTCGGCGAGGACGGCGACCACCGCGTCGCCGTTGACGTCGAACACGACCGGCGCCACCGGCGCCTCGCTGGTGAGGGCAAAGGCCGCGTCCTTGAGCGCCGCCGCGTTGCCGAGGTTGGGCACATACGCGCCGGCACGCCCGATCTGCGGGCTCTCCTCGACCGTCAGTCCCTCCTGCTTGGCGAGCGCGACGAGGTCCTTCTTCTCCTTCAGCGTCGCCAACAGCCCCTCGGCGCGCGTGCGGGCGAGGGCGGCGGCCGTCTTGGCGCGCACCCCGACGTCGACCTTGTCGCGCACCTGCTCGAGCGGCGGCACCCCCGTCGGTAGACGCTCGACCACCTTGACGATGCTGTAACCGCTGGGCTCGGTGACGATCTCCGCCACCTCGCCGGCGTCGGTACCGAACGCCTCCTTGGCCAGCTCCGGGCGCGGCCCGAGCGCCCCGACCGGCTCGTTGGCGCCGAACGGCGGTGGCGTCTGCACCGTCAGGTTCAGATCCGCGGCGACCTTCTCGAGCGGCTCGCCGTCGAGGACGCGCTCGTGCGCCGTCTCGACCGCGTTCAGCGCCGCGGCGCGCGCCTGCTGGGTCTGCAGCGACTCGACGATCGACGCCCGCACCGCGTCGAGCGGCTCCTGCCGCGCCGCCGTCTTCTCCTCGACCTTGATGATGTGCAGACCGAACGGGGTTTCGATGATCTCGCTCACCGCGCCAGGCGCCAGCGCGAAGGCGGCGACCTCGAAGGGCGGCGTCATCACGCCGCGGCCAAAGGTCCCCAGGTCGCCGCCGTTGGCGGCGCTGGAATCCTCGGAATTGGCCTTCGCCAGGGCGGCGAAGTCGTCACCCGCCTTGGCTTTGGCAAGCACTGCTTCGAGCCGCGTGCGGGCCTTCGCCTTGTCGGCCTCGCTGGCGTCGGGCGCCACCTTGATCAGAATATGCCGCGCCCGCACCTCTTCCGGCTTCTGGTACTGCGCCAGGTTGCCGTCGTAAGCGGCCTGCACGTCCGCGTCGGTCGGGGTCACTGCCGCGGCGAAGGCCGCCGGGCTGAACTCGACGACGACGGCGCGTACGCGCTCGGGCTCGCGGAAGCTCTCCTGGTTGGCGTCGTAGAACTGCTTCCGCTCCTCGTCCGTCACCTCCACCTGGGCGACAAAGGCGGCGGCCGGCACGCGCACGAACTTCAGGCTGACCCGTTCGTTGTCGTGCCGGAAGCGGTCCTTGACTTCCAGCGGACTCACCTGCGCGCCCCGCGCGACGATCGTCTGGAGCTTCTGGCTGAGCAGCTGGTCGCGCTGCAGGTCTTCGAAATCGTTGGGTTTCAAGCCGTTCTGGCGGAGAACCTCGATGTACGCGTCCTTGTCGAAGTGGCCGTTGTTCTGGAAGTTCGGCATGGCGGCGATGGAGTCACGCAGCTCGCTCTCGTCGACCTCGAGGCCGAGATTGCCCGCCTCCTGGAGCATCAGCTCATTGGAGATGAGCTGGGTGATCGCCTGGCTGCGCAGGAACTCCGCGGGGGGGCCGCCGCTCGGCCCGCCGACCTCGCGATACAGATTGGCCAGGTTCTGGTAGGCGCGGTCGAACTGGCGGCGAGTGATGATTTCGTCGTTCACCTTGGCCGCGATCTCCATGCGGTCGGTGCCGACGGTGCCGACGCCCCAGAAGATGAAGACCAGGACGATGATGAGGAAAAGGCCCTTCAGCAGGATCGAATCGGCCTGCTTGCGCATTGCATCCAGCACGGTGCGGCTCTCCTTGCGAAGCCCCAGACGATAAAGAAGGGCCGTTTCAAAAGCAACTTGTGCGCGCCCCAACCTTGCTCGCCGACGAGAATTCTGTTAGCCCCGAGCGGTTCAACGACCTGCGTTCTCTTCTCACGACCCAGGCATACCGAGGCTGGCGGCGGATGGTGCTGAATTTCCTGCTGGGCATGTTTTCCAACGATCTCGCGATCGATTTGGGAACCGCGAACACGCTGATCTACGTCAAGGGCGAGGGGATCGTCTGCAACGAGCCCTCGGTCGTGGCGGTGCAGAAGGACGCTCGCGGCGGCCGGCGTGTCTTGGCGGTGGGGGCCGAAGCAAAGAAGATGCTCGGCCGCACGCCGGGCTCGATCGTTGCCATCCGGCCGTTGAAGGACGGTGTCATCGCCGACTTCGACATCACCGAGGCGATGCTGCGCTACTTCATCCACAAGATCCACAACCGTCGCACCCTGGTGCGGCCGCGCATCGTCATCTGCGTCCCGTTCGGGGTGACCGAGGTCGAGAAACGCGCCGTCAAGGAATCGGCCGAGTCGGCCGGGGCTCGCGAGGTCTATCTGATGGAGGAGCCGATGGCGGCGGCCATCGGCGCCGGCCTGCCGGTCACCGAACCGACCGGCAACATGATCGTCGACATCGGCGGCGGCACGACCGAGGTGGCGGTGATCTCGCTGAAGGGCATCGTCTTTTCGAAGTCGGTGCGCGTCGGCGGCGACAAGATGGACGAGGCGATCGTTCAGTACATCAAGCGCAAGTACAATCTCCTCGTCGGCGAGCGCACCGCCGAGCTGATCAAGCTCAGCATCGGGTCGGCGTACCCCGGCAACGAGATCCAGACGATGGAGATCAAGGGCCGCGACCTGGTCGCGGGCGTGCCGAAGACGGTCGAAGTGTCCGACGAGGAGATCCGCGACTCGCTGCTCGAGCCGATCAGCCAGATCGTCGACGCGGTGCGCATCGGCCTCGAGCGGACGCCGCCCGAGCTGGCCTCGGACATCGTCGATAAGGGCATCACGCTGGCCGGCGGCGGTGCCCTGCTGCGCAACCTCGACGTGCTGCTGCGCGAGGAGACCGGGCTGCCGGTGCATCTCGCCGACGATCCGCTGACGGCGGTGGTGATGGGCGCGGGCAAGGTGCTGGACGAGCTGACGCTGTTGAAGGACGTCACGATCCAGTGACTCCGGTGCCATGGAGTTTCTGCGCCGCAACCGCCTCCTGCTCAGCGCCGCCAGCCTGCTTGTCTGCTCCCTGCTGCTCGTCTCGATCACCATCCGGCAGCAGCCCTCGCGCGATCCGGTCGGGCGCCTGCTGCTCGACGCGCTGGCGCCGTTCCAGGTCGTGTTCTCCTGGTTCGGGCGCAGCGCCGGGCACCTGTGGTCCAACTACGTCGACGTGGTCGATGCCGGCCGTGACAACGAGGCGTTGCAGGCGCGCGTCGTCGCCCTCGAAGGCGAGTTGTTGCGCGTCGCGGAGCTCGAGCGCGAGAACCGCCGTCTCGCCGACCTCCTCAGTCTGCGCGCCCGCCTGCAGGGCAACGCCTATGGGGCGCGCGTCATCGCGCGCGATCCCGGGCCGCTGTCGATGATGCTCACCGTCGATCGCGGCGCGCGCGACGACATCCGACGCGGCATGGCGGCGGTGACGCCGCAGGGCGTCGTCGGTCGCGTCGTCGAGGTCAGCGCGACGGTCTCGCGCATCGTGCTGCTCACCGATCACAACAGCGGCATCGACGCCATGGTGCAGCGCAGCCGCGCCCGCGGCGTCGTTCAGGGCGGCGCCGACGACGGTGCCTGCTATATGAACTACCTGCACCGCGACGCCGACGTTCAGGTCGGCGACCGCGTCCTCACCTCCGGCCTCGACGGCATCTTCCCCAAGGGGCTGGTGGTCGGCGAGGTCGTCGAGGTCGGCCGGCGTCACCGCGGCCTCCTGCAGGCGGCGGTGATCCAGCCGAGTGTGGCGCTCGACCGTCTCGAGGAGGTCCTGCTGGTCGATCCGGCGGCGCAACCGATCGAGGGCGCGGTGAGCGCACCGGAGGAATCGTTGCCGGCCTCGCCCGCGGCGACGCCGGCGGCGGCGCCGGCGGGAGGACCGCCGGCGTGATGCGCACGGCGGCCGTCATTGCGGTCGTCGCGGGCTTCGGCGTGCTGCTGCAGACGACGTTGGTCCACGCGCTGCCGGCCCGTCTGCAATTGGCGCCGGATGTCCTGCTGGTGGTGTGCGTGTTCCTCGGGCTGCACCGCCACACCGTCGGCGGCGTCTTCGGCGCCTTCCTGCTGGGCTACGTCCAGGACGCCGTCTCGGGCGGCGCCGCCGGCCTGAACGCCTTCGCCATGGTGTTGGTCTACGTGCTCGTGTATCTGACGTGCCGCCGCCTGTGGGTGGACAACGTGCTGTCGAAGGTGGTGCTGGTGTTCCTCGCTTCGTGGGTCAAGGCGTTCGCCGTGCTCGGCGTGTCGGCCGCCTTCGGCGCCTTCGACGGCGCCTGGGCCGCGACGCTCGGCCAGGTGCTGGGGAACGCAGCCCTCGCCGCCGCCATCGCGCCGCCGGTCTTCGCGCTGCTCGCCGGCGCCCGCCTACCTGACGAGTCCGAGGCGGCCTGAGCATGTTCGGCGTCCACGAGGTCTCTCCCGCGGTGCGGCGGCGCATCGCGTTGGGCTCGACTTTCGCGGTGCTGGTGGTGCTCGGGCTCGGGGCGCGGTTGTGGACGCTGCAGGTGCTGCGCGGCGAGCAGATGGCGGCGCTGTCGGAGAACAACCGCATCCGCTTGCGTCGCGACCCGGCCACGCGCGGTCGCGTCGTCGACCGCCACGGCGGGGTGGTGATCGACAGCCAGGCGTCGTTCGACGCCGTCCTGGTCCCCGAGGATGCGCCGGACCTGCCCACCGTGGTCGAGACCCTGGCCCAGTTCCTCGACCAGAGCGCCGCCGAAACCCAGGCGGTCCTCGACCGCGCCGCTGGTCGTCCGGCCTTCCAGGAGATCGTCGTCAAGCGCGGCCTCAGTTACGACGAGGTCGCGGCGATCGAGACCCACCAACTCGAGCTGTCGGGGGTCAGCCTGCGCGTCACGCCGAGCCGCACCTACCCGCACGGCCCGATGCTGGCGCACGTCCTCGGCTACGTCGGCGAGGTGACGCCGGAGGAGCTGGCGCGCGACGAGCACTACCGACCCGGCGACCTGATCGGCAAGGCCGGGCTCGAGAAGGGGTGGGAAGGGGATCTGCGCGGCGTCGACGGCGGCCAGCAGATCGAGGTCGACGCGCTCGGGCGCCAGTTGCGCATCCTCGACGAGCAGGAGTCGACGCCGGGACACACGCTGGTGCTGTCGATCGATCTCGAGCTGCAGCGCGCCGCGGAACACGCCATGGGCGATCGCGTTGGCGCGATCGTGGCGCTCGACCCGCGCAACGGCGACGTGTTGGCGATGGTCAGCGAGCCCTCCTACGATCCCAACGCCTTCACCGGCGGCATCAAGCCGGGGCTGTGGAAGGAATTGCTGGGGAACCCGCGGCACCCGCTCACCGGGCGCGCCACGCAGGGGCAGTATCCGCCGGGCTCGACGTTCAAGATCATCGTCGCCGCCGCGGCGCTCGAGGAGGGCATCATCAACCCCTTCACGCGCATCCGCTGCCCAGGCTATCTGCGCTACGGCAACCACACCTTCCGGTGCTGGAAGCACGGCGGGCATGGCTCGGTGAACGTGCACGACGCGCTCGTCGGGTCGTGCGACGTGTTCTTCTACCAGCTCGGGGCGCGCCTCGGCATCGACACCATCGCGCGCTACGCGCGCCAGTTCGGCCTCGGCGCGCCGACCGGCATCGGCGTCGGCAGCGAACGCGGCGGGCTGATGCCGGACACCGACTGGAAGAAGCGCCGCTTCGGCCAGCCGTGGCACAAGGGCGAGACGCTGTCGGTGGCGATCGGCCAGGGGGCGGTGATGGCGACGCCGCTGCAGATGGCGCAGGCGGTGGCGACCATCGCCACCGGCATGCGGTACACGCCGCGGCTGGTGCAGCGGATCGAGGCGCTCGACGGGTCGCTGGTGCGGGAGATCGCGCCGCAGATGGCCTCGCGCCTGCCGGTGCGCGAGACCGCGCTCAAACAGGTGCAGGAGGCACTGGTCGACACCGTCTCGCGCGGCACTGGCAACAAGGCGCGGCTGCGCGACATCCTGGTCGGCGGCAAGACCGGCACCTCGCAGGTGGTGACCATCGGCAAGACGCGGCTGAAGGCGCATCAGATGAAGTGGAACCAACGCGACCACGCCTGGTTCGTCGCCTTCGCGCCGGCGGAGGAGCCGACCATCGCCATCGCCACCCTGGTCGAGCACGCCGATGGCGGCGGTGGCGCGGTGGCGGCGCCGATCACCAAGGACGTGCTCGAGGCGTTCTTCCGCCTGCAGCAGGAACGGGAGGCGGTGCGCCTTGCTCAGAATTGACCGCCGCCTGCTGGCGCATATCGAGTGGCCGCTGCTGGTCCTGGCGCTGCTGGTCTCCGGCGTCGGCCTGGTGACCATCCTCAGCGCGACCTTCCACGACGGCCAGTTCGTCAGCCGCTACGTAGTGCGCCAGGCCACCTGGGCCGGGATCGGCCTGGTCGCCATGCTGGTGGCGGTGAGCATCGACTACCGCACGGTCAACCGCTACGCCTACCCGATCTATCTGCTGCTGCTGGTGTCGCTGGTGCTGGTGCTGGTCGCCGGCGTCAGCGGCGGCGGCGCGCGGCGCTGGATCGGCATCGGCCCGATGGCGCTGCAGCCGTCGGAGTTCATGAAGGTGGGTGTCGTCTTGGTGCTGGCGCACGTCCTGCACCGCTGGGCCGGCGAGGCCCGCCTGCCGCTGCGCCGCCTGCTCGGACCGCTGGCGCTGATCGCCGTGCCCGCGCTGCTGACGCTGCGCCAGCCGGACCTCGGGACGGCCATCGCGATCTGCATGGGGGCGTTCACCGTCCTGCTCGTCGCCGGCCTGCCGACGCGTCTGCTGATCATCGCCGCGCTGGTGATGGGCCCGCTGCTGCCCTACGGCTACGCCCACCTCAAGCCCTACCAGCAGAAGCGGCTCGACAACTTTTTCAATCCACAGGCCGATCGCCTCGGCACCGGCTATCACGCCCTGCAGTCACAGATCGCCATCGGCTCGGGGCAGGTGCACGGCAAGGGCTACCTGCACGGCACCCAGAACCAGTTGAAGTTCCTCCCCGAGCAGCACACGGACTTCATCTTCTCCGTCTACTCCGAGGAGTGGGGGTTCATCGGCGGCGCCGCCTTGCTGACGCTGTACCTGGCGCTGGTGCTGCGCGGCGCCTACATCGCCAGTCGGGCGCGCGACAATCTCGGGGCGCTGCTCGCCGCCGGCCTGACCGGGACGATCTTCTGGCAGGCGGCGATCAACATCGGCATGACCAGCGGCGCCCTCCCGGTGGTCGGCATCACGCTGCCGTTCCTCAGCTACGGCGGCTCGTCGATGCTGGCGCTGATGATCTCCGTCGGGCTGCTGATGAACATCAGCATGCGCCGCCACACGTTCTAGGCGGCGGGCGCATCACCCGCAGACGAGAGACGCGCTCAGGCCAACGCGTCGTCGATGGCGCGCACCAACTGCGCCCGCGGTACCGCTCCGACGATCTGCTCGGCCACCTCGCCGCCCTTGAAGAGAATCAGGTTGGGGATGCCGCGCACGCCATAGCGGGACGGGGTCTGGGGGTTGTCGTCGACGTTCATCTTGACGACTTTCAGCTTGCCGGCGTAGCTGCCCGCGAGTTCCTCGACCACCGGCGCGATCGCCTTGCACGGTCCGCACCACGGTGCCCAGAAATCGATCAGCACCGGCGTCGCCGAATTGATGACTTCCTGCTCGAAACTCTGGTCGCTGACTTCCACAACGTTACTCACGCGCCTGTCTCCTTTCGACTGGTCGGGTGAGACTAACGGCGCCCCCCGCGGGGCGCAAGCCGTCCTCAGCCGGCCAGGCCGGTCTCGACGGCACTCATCTTCGACAGGCGTTGTTTCAGCTTGAGCTGGTCGCGCACCGTGGCGAGCAGGCGCGCGCGGTCGACCGGCTTGGGGATGAAGTCGGCCATGCCGGAGCGCATCGCGCGCTGTTTGAATCGCGTCAGGTCGTAGCAACTGAAGGCGACGATGGGGATGTTGCGCAGCTGTTCGCGCGCCAGGATGTTCTCGGCCAGGCAGTAGCCGTCCATGCCCGGCATGTGGAGGTCGAGCAAGATGAGGTCGACCGATCGCTCCTGCAACACGCGCAGCGCGTCCCACCCGCGGTCGACACAGATGCAATCGTACCCCTGGCTCTCGAGAAACCGCCGCGTGATGACAAGGTGGTCCTGCTCGTCATCGACCAGCAGAATGACTTCCTTCTGACCCGCTTCCGTCACATGCTCCATCTCGCCCTCTTTCGCTGTCTGGCGTCGCTGCCCAGCCGGCGTTTCAGCACGGGGCGTACCAAGTTGGGCGCGGTCGCCGCCGCACACGTCCCGGGCGCGCTGCAAACGGGCGCAAGCTCCGAAAGCACTAAGAACAGCGCGAAACGGTTCGCAGTCGTTGATTATTTGACGCCTGGCGCGTCTGCTAAACCCGGGCTCGTCCGCCGGCTGAGGCAGACGCTGTGGCGCCCTCAGGGCTGCGGCGGGACTTCGTTCGGCGGCACGGCTTCGTAGACGGGCAGCGACTGCGTGTTCGCGCGCACGTCCGGCGACAGCCGGTCGATCAACGGCTCGCCGGGGATGCCCGGTTTCACATAGCTGCCCGCCGCGGCCGCGCTGGCCTGCGGACGATCGCTGGCGGCGACGGTGCTGCCCTCCAGCAGAGCATTGTCGACATCGAGTCCGTCGCGCTCGCCGGTCCCAAACGCCTCCAGCCCGGCCAGCATCGCGCCGCGCTGCGCGGCATCCATGTTCTTGATCGGGCTCGGGAATTTGCCAGCCTCGACGCGACTCATCTGATTCGCGCCAACCGTGACCGCCGGGCCGATGAGGCCGGTACGCCCCTGGACGGCGACCACCCCCTCCAATCCGCCGACCTCCGTGGCGCGCGAGGCTGCGTCGTGGCGGACGACGAACTGGGTCCCCTGGACGCGAGCGATGGCCGACGGCGTCGCGATCTCGAAGCGCCCGCCCGCACTGCCGAAGCCGCTGACGATCGCCTCGACGGCGCCGCCATCGAGCGTCAGCAGCGCCCGGCGCGTTCTGGCGGCGTACTCGTCGACGCGCAGCGTCGTCGCCGGTGCCAGTCGCAGCACGGCGTCGTCGGCGAACACCAGCGTCGCCGTGCTGTCGGCGCCACTGCGCACGGTCTCGCCGTCGAAGACCGGGTTGCCGATCAGCGCCGGCAGCCACTCGCGGCCGCGTTGGATCTCGACGGTGCCGCCGGCACTGGCGACGGTGGCGACGATCTCGGCCGGCTTGCGCGCCGTCCGATCCGCCGCCGTGGCCGGCTCGAGGGCCAGCGCCAGTGCGGCGATGAAGACGGCGGCGCCGCGCACGGTGCCGCCGTCGCGCCTGCGGCGGATCAGAACTGGAGCCATACGTTGGCCTGGATGATGTTCCGGTCGTACTCGAAATCGGCGATGTTCGAGTCGTTGAGGACGCCGAGATAGGCGATGTCTGCCGAGATCCAGTCGGCGAAGCGGTGCGAGAACTGCACGACGAACTGGCTCTGCTTATCGTGCCGGCGCTTGGTGAAGTCGGTGCGGCTGTTCGGGTGCTCGTAGTCCTGCAGGTTGAACAGGTAGCCGATCTGGCCCTGCGCGAGGTCGAAGATGCCGAAGTCGAACTGCACGTCGAACATGTTGTCCATGTACGCGAAGTCGGTGCCGTCGCGCGACAGCGGGTCGTAGTCGTCCCAGCGATAGCCGACGCTCATCGTGCGGTCGGCGGCGCCGAGCAGGAAGTACTGCCGAATGCCGGCGGCATGGATGTACGCGTCGCGAAAGGGGTCGAAGGTCTTATCGAGGAAGTCCTGGCCGCCGAACGAGTAGTACACCTGCGTCGCCGCGACGTCGCCGGTGAACAGGTTGACGAACGGCGTGCCGCGTCCGGCTTGGTAGAAGCTCGCGTAGTCCAGCAGGTAGAAGTCGTAGAGCCCGGCGATGCCGAACTGGACCAGGCCGTCATACAGCGGTTGCGTCGCCAGGGTCATGTCGATGCGGTTGCTCTGCAGGTCGAAGCGCGACGTGTTGAAGTGGACGCTCTGGTAGAAGTTGTAGCCGATGTCGCCGTAGCCGTCGGCGTTCTCGAACATGCGGTACTGGGCCCCGGCCCCGACGCGGAAGAATCCGTCCATCTCGCCGTCGGTGTCGAGTCCCTGCTGCGCCGCCGAGCTGCTCGGCACCAGGCCGACATTGCTGTCGTAGCCGAAGCCGGCGTTGGCATGCACCGACCACGGCTTGCCGTCGGTCGGCGCGCCGCCTGCCGGGCCGCCGGCCAGGGTCTGCTTGGCCAAGGCCTGCTTCGCGATGACGGTGGTCTCGGCCTCGGCGGGGCCCGTCTCGACCTGGGAAAGCAGGGTGCGCGCCTCGCTGGTATCGCCGTCGCGCAGCAACGCCAGCGCCTGGTAGTACTGGGCCGCGCCGCGCAGGGCCGGATCCTTGCCCGCTTCCTCGAAGAACGGCACGGCGGCGGCCGCGTCGCCCATGCGCAGCTTGGTCATGCCCAGGTAGAAGGCGGCCGGGAAGCGCGTATCGGGCTGCTGATGGGCGCGCTGCAGCCACTGCTCGGCGGACGGGTACTGGCCGGTGTCGAAATAGAGGATACCGAGGTCGAGCAGTGCCGGCTTGAGATCGGGCCGCACGGACAGGGCCCGCTCCAACTCGCTGATCGCCGCCGCCTGGTTGCCGAGCCGCGCCAGGGTCAGCCCATGGTAGTAGGCAGCCACCGCATCATCCGGATCGGCCGCAACGGCCTGATCGAGCAGCACCTGCGCGTCCGCCCAGCGCTGCCCGGCAAAGGGGATCAGGGACTTGGCGTAAAGTTGCTGCGAGCGCGTGTTCGCACCCACCGGCACCGCCACCATCAGGACCAACAGCATCCCGAGGGCGCGGGTTCCTGATTCACCCCTCCACATACCCGCCGGCGCGGCTATACGTCGCGGCCCCGCCACTGGTCAAGCACCAATCCCCGGTTGGCACTCCGGCGCGCCCGCGCTAACACCGTCGGGCAAACGATGAAGAGCGCGGCGCCATCTCCTGCCATCGTCCGCGAGGTCGCCCGCCTGCGGCGCGAGATCGAAGCGCACAACGCACGCTACTACGTCGACGACGCGCCGACGGTGGCGGACGCCGCGTACGACGCGCTGTTCCGCCGGCTGGTCGAGCTCGAGACGGGCTACCCGGCGCTGCGCGACCCCGCCTCGCCGACGCAGCGGGTCGGCGCCGCGCCGGCGGCGCGCTTCGCGCCGGTGCGCCACGGCGTGCCGATGCTGTCGCTCGACAACGCCATGTCCGAGCCGGAGTTGCGCGCCTTCGACGAGCGGGTGCGCAAGCTGCTGCGCCGCGACGCCGCGGTCGACTACGTCGTCGAGCCCAAGCTCGACGGCTTGGCGGTCGAGGTGGTGTACCTCGACGGCGCCCTGGCGGTGGCCTCGACGCGCGGCGACGGCGTCACCGGCGAGGACGTCACCGCCAACGTGCGCACCATCCGCTCGCTGCCGCTGCGCTTGCACCAGGGGCGCGGCATCCCGGCGCCGCCGCCGCGCCTCGAGGTGCGCGGCGAGGTGGTGTTCCCGCGCAGCCGCTTCGCCGCCCTCAACGTCGAGCGCGTCGCGGCCGGCGCGCCGCCGTTCGCCAATCCGCGCAACGCTGCCGCCGGCTCCCTGCGCCAGCTCGACCCGGCCGCCACGGCGCGACGCCCGCTCGATGTCCTCTTCCACAGCGTCGGCGGGCTCGCGGGGCTCGGCTGCGAGACGCACTGGGAGTTCCTCGCCCTGCTGCGCGGCTGGGGGCTGCGCACCAGCGCCCTGAACCGCCGCGTCGCCGGGGCGGACGCGGTGGTGGCCTACCACGCCGAGATCGGCGCCCGGCGCGCGGCGCTCGAGGTGGAGGTCGACGGCGTCGTCGCCAAGGTCGACTCCCTGGCGCTGCAGCGGCGGTTGGGCGAGGTGTCGCGGTCGCCGCGCTGGGCGATCGCCTTCAAGTTCAAGGCGCAGCAGGGCGAGACGCGGGTGCGCGACATCGTCGCCTCGGTCGGACGCACCGGCGTCCTGACGCCGGTCGCCGAACTCGAGCCGGTGGCCGTCGGCGGCGTGACCATCGCCAACGCGACCCTGCACAACATGGACGAGCTAAAGCGCAAGGACGTACGCATCGGCGACATGGTCGTGATCGAGCGCGCCGGCGACGTCATCCCATCGGTGGTGCGCGTCCTCACCGAGCAGCGCAGCGGCCGCGAGCGCCGCTTTCGCATGCCGACCGCCTGTCCGGTGTGTGGCAGCGCCGTCGTCCGCGAGGCCGGCGCCGCCGCCTATCGCTGCATCGGCCGGCGCTGCCCGGCGCAGCGGCGCGAGGTGCTGCGCCACTTCGCGTCGAAGCACGCGCTCGACATCGACGGCCTGGGCGAGAAGCTCGTCGCCCAGCTCGTCGACGGCGGCCTGGTGGAGGATTTCGCCGATCTCTATCGGCTCACCGCCGACCAGTTCGCCGGCCTCGACCGCATGGGCGCGAAGTCGGCTGCCAACCTGGTGGCGGCGATCGCCGCGACGCGCACGCCGCCACTCGATCGCCTGGTCAACGGGCTCGGCATTCCGAACGTCGGCGAGCGCACCGCTCAGCTGCTCGCCGAGCGGTTCGGCTCGCTGGAGGCACTGGCCGCGGCCGACGAGGAGGCGCTGACCGCGGTGCGCGACATCGGGCCCGAGACCGGGCGCGAGATCCGCGTCTTCTTCCTCGAGCCGCAGAACCAGGCCACCCTGGCGCGCCTGCGCGCCGCCGGCGTCGCGGCGCGGCCCGCCGCGACGCGACGCCGCGGCGGGCCGCTGCAGGGCAAGGCGTTGGTGATCACCGGCACGCTGTCGGCGCCGCGCGAGGAGATCGTCGCCCGCATCGAATCGGCCGGTGGCCGCGTCACCGGCAGCCTGAGCAGGAAGACCGACTATCTCGTCGCCGGCGCCGAGGCCGGAGCGAAGCTCGCCAAGGCGGCCACGCTCGGCGTCGCCGTGCTCGAGGAGGCGGAACTCGAGGCGTTGCTCGGCGCCTGACCCGAGCGGAGGAGCAGGCATGTCGATCATTCAGACCGTCACCGGCGCGCGCGACGCCGCCACGCTCGGCATCACGCTGATGCACGAGCACCTCATCATCGGCTGGCCGGGCTGGGAGTCCGACGTCGCGGCGCCGGCCTGGGACCGCGCCGAGGCGAAGCGGCTGTGCGTCGATCGCCTGCTGGAGCTCAAGGCGCTCGGCGTCAGCGCGCTGGTCGACCCCTGTCCGATCGACCTGGGGCGCGACGTCGAGTTCGCCGCCGAGGTGTCGCAGGCCTCCGGCGTGGCGGTGATCGGCGCCACCGGCCTCTACAAGGAGGAGTCGGGAGCCGCCCCGTATTACAAGTTCCGCGGCGGCTTCACCGACATCGTCGCCGAGATGACCGAAAGTTTCGTGCGCGAGCTCAGCCAAGGCGTCGGCGCCACCGGCATCCGCCCCGGCGTCATCAAGGTCGCGACCGGCCCGCATCAGGTCACCGACTACGAGCGCGCCGTCATCACCGCCGCGGCGCGCGCCCACAAGGCGACCGGCGCGCCGATCACCACCCACACCGACGAGGGCACGATGGGGCGCGAACAACTCGCTATCCTCACCGGCGAAGGGGTCGACCCGGCGCGCGTCGTCATCGGCCACTCCTGCGGCAGCGCCGACCTACGTTATCACACCGACCTGCTCGACCAGGGCGCCATTCTCGGCTTCGACCGCTTCGGTCTCGAACTGCTGCACCCCGACCGGCTGCGCCTCGCCGCGCTGATCGGCCTGCTCGGCGTCGGCTTCGAGCGCCAACTGGTGCTGTCGCACGACACCGTCTGGTGCTGGCGCGGCCGCCCGCTGCCATTCGCTGCCGAGGCCCTCGCCCCGCACTGGGATCCCCGCCACGTGCTGCAGCGGATCGTCCCCGCCCTGCGCGAGGCGGGCGTGGCGCAGGCGAAAATCGACGCCATGCTGATCGAGAACCCGCGCCGCTACCTCTCCACGCCGGGGGCGGCGTAGCGTCGGCGGGTGCTGGGCGCGGCGTCAGTTCGCTGTCACCCCCCCTGCGTGATTGCGATTCCTTGCGATCCCACTAGCCTTGTCGCCGATGCCGCGTTCCTTCCGACCGTCGAAGCGGCGACAGCCGCGTCCACCCGGTGACGCCGCGGCGCTGGTGCGCGAGGCCCGCGCCAAGGCCGAGGAACGGGCGCAGGGGTATCGCCAACGCTCGCTCGCCCTGCACGGCTGGATCTGCGCCAAGTGCGCGCGCGAGTTCGAGGCGGAGACGTTGCATTTGCTGACCGTGCATCACCGCGACGGCAACCACGACTACAATCCCGCCGACGGCAGCAACTGGGAGAACCTCTGCGTCTACTGCCATGACGACCAGCACAGCCGCGGCCGGCTCGGCGACTACCTGAGCGGCCGCGACGACTGAATCCGCGACGGCTGTTACTTTCTCGCCGATCGCAAGGCGGGTGGAGTGCCGCCGCGACGCGCCCGGCGTGGGTGCAGTGCGATCCGTTCAGGGTGGTCCGCGCTTTGCAGCGATTCCAGACACCGCGTGTCAGCAGACAGGGAGTCGAGTCGGGATGTCACGTCAGTCCGCACAGCGTCTGGGCGATCAGGGTGGATACTCCCTGATCGAGTTGCTCGTCGGCGTGGCCATCTTCGGGCTGCTGGCGGCGACCGGGCTGCCGCACCTCGACACCCGCCGGCAGGACATTCAGACGACGACCAAGCAGGTGATCGCCGACTACCGTTGGGCGCGTACGCGCGCCATCACCAGCGGCGACCACTTCGCCGTCGAGTGGGTGACCAGCGGGCGCTACGAGATCCAGCGCATGAAACAGCAGGTCAACGGCAGCTGGGCGGTCGACGCGGTGGTCAAGGAAGTGACGCTGCCGGCCAACATCTCGACGGTCTGGTACTGGCCGCAGACGCACGAGTTCAACACCCGCGGCATGATGATCTCGTCGAACTATGCGCTCTGGCAGTTGCTCTGGGATGACAAGTACTACGGCTGGCACATGATCTCGGTCTGGCCGTCCGGGCAGGTCTATGAAGAGAACTGAGCCTCGGCGGCGCGGCGCGGGCGGCTTCTCGTTGATCGAGACGCTGGTCGCGCTCAGCCTGTTCGCCATGACGGCGGCGACGATGGGGCAGTTCCTCGTCACGCAGATCCGCCACGCCTCCAACAACCATCTGCAGACCAAGGCATACTCGCTGGCGGCCGAGCAGCTCGAGGCGACGCGCGCGCTGCGCTTCAACGACATGCTCGCCAGCAGCAAGACGGTGGCGTTCAACGGCGTGCAGTACATCGTCGCCACCGACGTCGACGACGACACCCCCTCCAACGGCCTCAAGACGATCGCGGTCGACGTGAGCTGGAACGACCCGACAGGACCGAAGAATGTCTCCGTCTCGACGATCTACACCGAAGTCCGCCGCTTCTGACGCCGGCTTCACCGCCGTCGAGCTCCTCATGGGCATCATGCTCATGGGCCTCGCCGTCGTCGCCACGTCGGGGATGTTCCACGCCAGCAAGCAGCACATGCAATTGCAGACGCGCGAGATCGAGACCACGCAGGCGGCGCGCGCCGCGCTGGACATGATCGTCCGCGACCTGCGCCTCGGCGGCGCCTGCCTGCCGGTCACCGGCGACTTCATTTCGCTCGAAGGCAACAACAACAGCTCCGAGGACGAGATTACGACGCGCACCGGCCTGACCCGTCCCGACCTGTCGTGCATCCGCTCCGCCGTCCCCACCGGGTTCACCGTCACCGCCAGCGGTGGTCCGGTCCCGGTGCAGGGATCGGAAGGGTTCGAAGCCGGCATGCGCGTCTATATCCGCCACCCGGACGGCCAGGGTGAGTACTTCAACATCTCGGCCGTGGCGTCGCCGACACAGCTCACCAAGAGCACGACCCTGTCGCGCGACTATCCCGAGACGAGCGGCGTCTATGCGATCGACGAGCGGCGCTTCTGGATCGCCTGGTGGAGCGGCCCGCGTGGCCCGCAGCCGGAGTTGATGCTGCAGGTCGGCAGCCAGCCGGCGCAGTCGTTCGCGGTCGGCATCGAGAAGCTCGACATCGAGTACCAACTGCGGCGCAACTGCCCGCCCTGCGACAACGTCACCATCCCTGCCGACAACGACGAGTGGTCGGTCGTCGAGCAGGTGCTGCTCAGCCTGACGGCGCGCTCGGAGCTGCCGGACGAGGGCGGCGACTACTACCGCCGCACGCTCAGCATGGGCGTCAAGCCGCGCAACCTGCTGCCACAGTAACGCACCACAACCGGGGGAGGAGCCGTGCGTCGACGAGACGATGACCGCGGCATGGCGTTGATCGGCGTCATCGTGCTGACCGCGCTGCTGATGTCGCTGGCGGTGGTGCTGGCGGTGCAGGTCGGTTCGGACACCCGTCTGCGCGGCGCCTTCGCCAGCGGCGTGACCGGATTCTACGCCGCCGAGTCGGGGCTCAACCAGGGCATGGGCGAGTATCGCAACATCTTCCTCGACTACAACGTGCCCGAGGGCGATGACTTTGCCGAGCGCCAGTATTCGCTCGGCGAGCGTGACGTGACCTACAAGCTGTCGGAGCGCCCCGGCAACCCGCAGAACATCGTCATCCCCTCCGGCGAGATATTTGCCGGCCTCAACGCCCTGCAGTACCGCTACATCGTCAATTCGCAAGCGGTCGACGTGAACGGCGATGTCGAAGCGTCGGTCGGGGCGGAGTTCCTGGTCGGCTACATCCCGCTCTTCCAGTTCGTCGCCTTCTACAAGAACGATCTCGAGATCCTGCCCGGCCCGAACATGGTGCTGAACGGCCGCCTCCACACCAACGGCAAGCTGTTCCTCAACGCGGTGAACACCCTGACCGTCGCCGACAACGCCGCGCAGCAGGTCTTCACCGTGCAGGTGTCGGCAGGAGCCGGCATCCACCGCGGCCGCAAGGATCAGAACAGCTGCACCGGCACGGTCAGCGTCGACATGCTGAGGGACGTCGTGGCGCCGTTCGGCGACCTCGACCCGCGCGTCCTGCCCTGCAGCGGCGGCGGCACGCGCCTGGTGCCGGTCGCCGAGCTGGCCAACTGGAAGGGCTCGATGATCGGCGACATCGGCAACATCGCGATCCCCGAGCCGGACATCATCAAGCCGCCCGCGGCCCTCAGCGCCGGCGGCGACAGCGATCCCGGCGTTTACTGGGACAAGGCCGACCTGCGTATCGTCCTGGACCTCGACCAGGCCGGCGGCCTGCCCGCCGGGCCGGGCGGCCTGGCGGTGATCGACGTCATCGACGCGGCCGGCGCGACGGACGCGGTCAAGACCGCCGCCCTGCAGGCGTTCATGGCCGACGCCGCCTGGAACGCCGGCCTCGTCGCCGGCCGGGGGCCGAGCTCGTTCCCCGGCACGATGCCGATCTTCTACACCGACGTGCCGTTCGCCGCCGGCAGCGGCTGCTCCGACGCCGCGCCGGCCTGCGCCAATGCGGCCGTCACCTCGTACACGCCGGCGCTGTCCGTCCGCCCGGGTGGCTCCGGCGCCTACAACGAGGTGATGGGTCCGGCCCTCGGTGCCTTCGACCTCAATTACCGGCGCGGCGGCTTCTATAACCAGCGCGAAGACCGCTGGATGATCCTGCTCAACATCAACGTCCGCGACCTCATCCTGTGGAACGCGCAGAACCTCAACCCGTTCCAGCTCGACGGCGACACCGACGAGGGCGGCATCGTCATCTTTGCCACTGTCGTCGGGCCGGAGGCCGGCGGCGCCAGCAACAACTACGGCGTGCGCGTCTTCGGCACCGCCGACGTGCCGCTGCCGGGCGGCATCAACGTCTCGCCCGATCCGACCGGCGTCACCGTCGCCAGCGACCAGGCGATGTACGTCGTCGGCAGCTTCAACCGCGGCACCGCCGCCGTGCCGGCCGGCGCGCCGCGTCAGCCGGCGTCGCTGATCGGCGACAGCATCAACATCCTCTCGCAGGGCTATTGGCAGCCACAGGCCGCCTGCAACGGCACCCAGTGCCGCGACGGGCAGAGCGTCGCCGCGCTCGGCGCCGCCGCCCGCAACGCGCAGAGCACCTGGGTCAACGCCGCCTTCCTCGGCGGCGTCGACACGACGCCGGACGGTTACCCCGGCAACGCCCAGTACAACGGCGGCCTGGAGAACTATCCGCGCTTCCACGAGAACTGGAACGGCACCAGCCTCAACTACCAGGGCTCCTTCGTCTCGCTCGGCGAGCCCGAGCACGTGGACGGGCTGTGGTGTGGCACCGGCGGCACCTGCAACATCTACAATCCGCCGATTCGCTTCTGGAACTTCGACCCCGGCTACAACAACGCCGCCAACCTGCCGCCGCTGACGCCGCGCTTCGTCTACGTCCAGCAGGTCCTCTTCACCGAGGACTTCAAGTAGCCGCGGCCGTGGCGGCTGGCGCCCTCCAGGGCGCCGCCGCGCGGCGGTGCGCGGCTACCGCTGCGTCCGCCAGCCGGGCTCTGGCAGCCGCGCCAGAGCGCCATCGGCGCGACGCCCCGATCGACATTATTCGCCCCTACGCTCTCCCCCGGCCGCCGACGCGATGCCATGTCCTCGGCAGTGCAAGCCCCGTCAGCTTGGTACACCGCGTGCTCCGCAGCATCCCAAGGCTGATGGAAATGACACACCGCATGGCTGGAATCCGCAACGAGAGGGGCATGGCGCTGATCGGCGTCCTGGTGCTGTCGGCGCTCCTGATGGTGCTGGCGACGACCCTGGCCGTCGCGGTGCGCTCCGATACGCAGCTGCGCGGCGCCTTCGCCAGCGGCGTCACCGGCTTCTATGCCGCCGAGTCCGGCCTCAACATGGGCATGGGCGAGTACCGCAAAATCTTTCTCGATTACAACGTGCCGGCGGGCAACGATTTCAACCCGCGCTTCATTGCCGTCGGCGATCGCCAGGTGCGCTACAAACTCACCGAGCGCGCCGGCAACCCGCAGAACATCGTCATTCCATCCGGCGAGCTGTTCGCCGGCCTCAACGCCATCCAGTACCGCTACATCGTCAACTCGACCGCCACGGACGTCAACGGTGACGTCGAGGCCGGCGTCGGCGCTGAGTTCCTGGTCGGCTACATTCCGCTCTTTCAGTTCGTCGCCTTCTACAAGGACGATCTCGAGATCCTCCCCGGCGCGACGATGACCCTGAATGGCCGCATCCACACCAACGGCCGCCTCTACCTCAATTCGGACGCCTCGCTGACCATCGCCGACAACCCCGCCGCGGGGGTGTTGACGGTGCAGGTGTCGGCCGGCAAGGGCATTTACCGCGGCCGCAAGAACTCCACCGCGAGCAACGGTACGGTGACCGTCGACATGCTGCAGGACGTCGTCGCCCCGTTCGGCAACCTCGACCCGCGCGTCCTCAACAGCACCGGCGGCACGACGCGCCTGGTCCCCGACGCCGAACTGGCGCAATGGCGCGGATCGATGATCGGCACGATCGGCAACATCGCGATTCCCGAACCGGACATCATCAAGCCGCCCGCCTCGCTCAGCTCCGGCGGTGAGAGCGAGCCCGGGGTGTACTGGGAAAAGGCCGACCTGCGTCTCGCCCTGCTGCTCAACACACCCGGCCAGCTGCCGCTCGGCCCGATCCTGCCGCATTCCATCGTCGCGCTCGGCCCCACCGGCGCGATCGACGCGGCGAAGACGACGGAGCTGCAGAACTTCATGCGCGCCGGCGACTGGAACAGCGGCCGCTTCGCCGGGCAGGGGCCGAGCTCGCTGCCGGGCACCATGCCGGTCTTCTACACCGACCTGCCCTACGCCGCCGGCAGCGGGGTCGGCCCGGGCGACGAGACCGGCCTGAACAGCGCCTCGGCCAGCTACGTGCCAGTTCTGCCGGTCGCCGCCATTCCGAACCGCCGCACGATGACCTTCGGCGTCAACGTGCCGGGTGTGTATGCCGAGGCGATGGGACAGCCGACGGTGCTCGGCACGGTCACGGTCGGCGCCGCGTTCACTTTCGACCTCGATTACCGCCGCGGCGGCTTCTACAACCACCGCGAAGACGATTGGATGCTGCTGCTCAACATCAACGTGCGCGATCTGATCCTCTGGAACGCGCAGAACGGCCAGCCGTTCTTCGCCACCAACGACAACAGCGAGGGCGGCATCGTCATCTTCACCACCGTCGTCGGTCCCGAATCGGGCAACAACAGCAACAACTACGGCATCCGCGTCTTCGGCTCCGCCGACATCCCGCTGGCGGGGGGCATCGGCGTCTCGGCCGATCCCACCGGCGTCACCGTCGCCACCGACCAGGCCATCTACGTCGTCGGCAACTTCAACCGCGGCACCGCCGCCGGCGGCCTGCCGCGCCAGCCGGCGTCGCTGATCGGCGACAGCGTGAACGTCATGTCGGACCGCTATTGGCGCAACAACGCCAACTGCCCGCACCAGTTCTGCCGCGATGGCCAGAGCGTGCAGTCGCTCGCGCACGCCGACCGCGACGCGCAGAACACCTTCATCAATGCCGCCTTCCTCGGCGGCGTCGATCCCACCGTCGGCGGCAACTACAACGGCGGCCTGGAGAACTACCCGCGCTTCCACGAGGACTGGGGCGGCGGGCAGACGCTGACCTACCAGGGCGCCTTCGTCTCCCTCGGCGAGGCCGAGCACGTCAACGGCCCCTGGTGCGGCACCGGTGGCACCACCACCAGCGGCTGCAACATCTACAACCCGCCGGTGCGCGCCTGGAACTTCGACGCCGGCTACAACAACGCCGCCAACCTGCCGCCGCTGACGCCGCGCTTCGTCTACGTCCAGCAGGTCCTCTTCACCGAGGACTTCAAGTAGACGGAGCCAGCGCGCCTGTGGCCGCCTGCAGGTGGATTGACAGTCGCGGCGGCGACGGGTTCAGCTACGATGGCGATGGAGGTCCCCATGCCGAAGGCTGATTCCCGGCCGCCGCGCCGCCGCGATTGGCGCCGCGCCCGCCAGGCGTTGAACAACCTCATCGCCGACCCGCGACGCACCGACCAGGTCTTCGAGCTCATTCGCGCCCTGTCGGGCAGCGCCTTCGAGCGCGCCTGGCAGCGCTTCCGGGTCCAGCCCGACGGCCTTCGCCTGCTCGCCGAGCGTCCCGCCCTGCTCGACCGGCTGAGCGACCGCGCCGCGCTGCGCGCCCTGCCCGAGGGCTCGTTCGGTCGCGCCTACGCGGCCTTCATGGACAGCGCGCAGCTCGACGCCGACGGCCTCGTCGCCGCCGACCTCGAGGCGGCGCGCAACTACGACAGCGGCGACGAGGGCCCGCTCGATGCGCAGCGCGAGTTCTTCGGCCAGCGGCTGCGCGACATGCACGACCTCTGGCATGTGCTGACCGGCTACGGCCGCGACGAGGCCGGCGAGGCCGCCAACCTCGCCTTTACCTACGCGCAGGTGCCGAACTTCGGCATCGGCGTCATCGTCCTCGCCGCCGCCGCCCTCGGCCCGCGCGACCTCTCGCTCGCCTGGCCGCGCTACCTGTGGCGCGCCTACCGCCGCGGCCGCCGTGCCGCACTGCTCAGCGCCGTCCCCTACGAAACGCTGCTGCCGCTGCCGCTCGCCGCGGTGCGCCGCCGGCTCGCCATCGAGCCACCCGAGGTCGCCCATCCGCGCGGGGTCGTCGTCGCCAGCCGCGACGATCTCGTCGCCGCCGGCGGCGGCCCGGCGCCGGGCGCGCACGCGGCGTGAGGGCGCGTCGGGTCCTGCCGCAGGCGACGCTGCTGGCCCTGATGTTCTTGGCCCCGGTCACCGCGCGCGCGCAGGATCCGACCTTCACCCGCATCGAGACATTCACGCCCATCCGCACGTTGACGCCGATCCAGTCCTTCACCGCAGTGCGCACCTTGACGCCGGGGCGCACGTTCACCGCCCCGCCGACCGCGACGCGCGTGGGCCGCACGCCGACACGGACGGCCTCGGCGACGCCCACCGCCACCGCGACGGCGAGCGCGACGGCGACCGGCCCGACGCCGACGGTCAGCGCCACGCGCACGCGCACGCCGCTGCGCAGCCCGACGCCGATCGGCGTCGCGTCGTGCGCCGGCGACTGCAACAGCGACGATCGGGTCGTCGTCAACGAGCTCGTCTTCGCCGTTCTCATCGCTCTCGATGCGAGCGGCGTGCAGGCCTGCGCGTCGCTCGACGCCAATGGCGACGGTCGTGTCGATATCGGCGAGCTGGTCGGCGCCGTCGGTCACGCGTTGACCGGATGCCCGTGAGGCGCGCGCCGCAGGCGGTGGTGATCGGCGACGCCGTCGCGCCGCCGCGCCTCGAACGCGTCGCCGCGCAGCTCGGCGCGCGACTGGCGCAGCTCGGCTTCACGGTCGTCACCGGCGGCGGTGGCGGCGTCATGGCCGCCGCCTGCCGCGGTGCCCGGCGCGCCGGCGGCCACACCGTTGGTATTCTGCCGTCGAGTCAGGCCGAGGACGCCAACCCCTGGTGCGAGGTGGTCGTGCCCACCGGCCTCGGGCACGCGCGCAACGCCATCACCGCGCTCGCCGGCGACGTCGTCATCGCCGTCGGCGGCGGCGCCGGCACGCTGTCCGAGCTCGCCTTCGCCTGGATGCACGGCCGTCCCATCCTGCTGCTCGCCGGCAGCGGCGGTTGGGCCGACCAGCTCGCCGGCCGCGCCATCGACGCCCGCCGGTCCGCGGTGATCGAGACCTGCGCCGACCTCGATGCCTGCGAGGCGGCGCTGCGCCGCCTCGTTCTCCGCCCGGCCCGCCGCCCCACCCATCGTTGAGGCGCGCCGGCCCGGCGGCGACGCCGGGTGCGCGGGCCACACCCGCAGCGGCCGCGGCGCTGGCGCGTCGCCGCCGGTGTCAACTTCCGGCCGCCGCTGGCGGCGTACTCCGCACCTGTCATGCAAGGTTCCGCTGCGGGTGATCGGTGCGACACGCAGCCGCCTCCACCGCACACTGGCCCCGCACTTGCAGAGCCCCTTCGTGCATGACCCGCGCCCCGGGCCCGTGAGGCCGGCGCGGGAGAGGAGGGTCGCATGGCATCATCTGAATCGTCCGTCGGCGCGGCGCACGCGGCGCGCGCCGCGACGATCGTCACCGTCCGTTGGGCACTGATCCTCACCTGCGCCTACCTGATGCTGCTCAGCCGCGGCGACGCGGCGCCGCCGTGGCTGGGGCCGCTGCTCATCGCCGCGTACCTGGCGTCGAACCTCTTCGTCGGCCGGGCGGCGGCGCAGCCGATGGCGCAGCGCACCAAGGTCGGCATCGCGGTGCTCGATTCGTGCTTCATCGCCGCCTCGCTGTGGGTGGCGGGCCAGCTCTCGGTGCAACTGTTGCTGCTCTGCCTCGGGGTGCTGGTGCTGGCCATCGCCGGTCTGTCGCTCGGCGTCATCGCCGCCGCGACGATCGGCCTCAGCCTCGCCTCGTTGGCGGTCGGCTGGCTGACCGGCAGCGAGAACCTGCTCGAGTCGAGCGTATTACTGCGCGTTCCCTTCCTGCTCGGCGCGGCGATGGTCTTCGCGCTGCTCGTCGACGGCGGCCGACGCGCCGGCCGCCGGGTCGGCAGCGACGATCTGGTCGACAGCCTCGTTGCCCACGTCGCGCAGCAGAACGACGCCGCCCGCCGCTGCCGGGCGGCGCTGGCCGACGGCGCCGTCGACAGCGCCCGCCAGGCGATGGAGGACATCATCTTCCACAACCGGCAGCTGGCGCAGAAGCTCGGCCAAGCGCAGCCCGAGACGGCGCGCCGCGCCGCGTAGCCCACACACTGAGTCTTGAAACGGAGCCACGGGGGGGGACGACTCCCGCCGTGGCTCCGTTTCTCCGTGTGCAGTCGTCTGCGTCGGGACGCTACTCCACGTCGGCCGGCGTGCACTCGCTCGGGGCGCTGATCGGGTTGCAGCGCGCCGGCATGCCGCCCGGCATGGCGACGAAATAGCCGCTGCCGAAGTCCGGATCGGGCACCGGGTAGTCGCTGCTGACGAACTGGGCGCCGCTCGCCAGCGCCGCGTCGCGCTGCATCGTGTCGCCGCTGCGCGCCTGCGCGGTCTCGGCGTCGGCGCGGGTGCGGACGATGTAGCCGCGCGCGACGACGTCCTGAATCTGCGCGAAGTCGGCGAGCGGATCGTTGAGCTTGACGAACGCCGCCTCGTCAGCCGGCGGCGCCGAGCTGGTGAACATCACCCGCCCGCGCAGCGAGGGGTGACCGGCCAGATAGGTGGCCTTCTCCTCCCCCTCGTTGTCGAGCGCGAAGAGCACCTTGCCGCGCGCCGCGCGCAGGGTCGGCCAGCCGTCCTGTTCGACCGCCTCGCGCAGCGTCGCACGCGCGCCGCGCACGCTGTCGGGCGTGATCAGGTGCGCCGGGGCGAAGACGGAGCGGATCTCGGCGTCGATGACGTCCAGCTCGGCGTCGCCGATCGGCACGGGGGTGACGAAATCAAACGGCCCGATGCGCGGCAGGGCGTCGTCCTTGGCCTCGATGAGGATCAGCAACGGGGCGTGTGTCGGATTGGCGAGCGACCAGTCGCGCACCTGGCGCAGGCACTCGACCAGCGTCGCGCAGGTGCTCTGCCAGTCGACGTCCTGCACGTGCAGCACTTTCGAGCCCGGATCGTCCATGCCCGCCAGTCGCGCCTCGGGGTCGCCGGTGAGCAGCGCCAGGCCGGCTGGCGTGGCGTAGAGGCCGCCCTGCGGATCGGCGAAGACGTCGAGCTCGATCTGCCGCACGCCCTGGTCGCCGAACTGTTCGGGCAGCGGCACGTGCGTGTAGTCGAGCGAATCGGCCAGCGCTTGGCCGGCGGTGGTGCCGAGGTAGAGGGCGATGGCCTCGTTGATCAGGTCGGCGGGTTCGATGTGGTAGCTGTTGTGGCTGCCCAGGACCTGCGCCTGGTTGAGGCGCAGGGCGTCGTCGCGGGGGTAGGGGTCCGGACAGCCGCGCAGGGCCCGGTCGACGGCGGCGATCAGCTCGTTCACCGTCACCACTCCGTCGCCGTTGCCGTCGACGGCCGCGCAGCGGTCGACCGGCGCGGTGCCGAGCGCGATGCCGACGCCGGCGATCAGTTCCTCGACGCCCACTTCCCGGTCGCCGTTGCAGTCGCCCTCGCAGGCCCAAGCCGGGAAGGCCGGACCGACGAGGGCGACGCACAACGCGGCCGCCAGCACATGACGCATGGCGAGACCCCTTTCGATGTGCGTACCCGAGCCCACCCGACTGTTGCAAGGCGGCTTGCAACCCGGCGCGGCTCGACTAGGGTGCGCGCCTGGAGGTTGCCCGCATGCGCGTCTGGTCGCTCGTTCTCGCCGGTCTCTCGGCCCTGTCGCTCGCCGGTTGTTCGATCTCGGACAGCGTCTCGGCGTCGTTCGACTCGAGTGCCTCGTCCCTGGGCAGCTCGTCGAGCAGCTCCGGCAGTTCGTCGACCGACCGCGAATCGTACCGCAACGACGTGCGCGACTATACCGACGCCTATGTGAAGTCGGGCGGTCAGTTCGACAACTTCACGCGCGGGCTGACCGAGATCGCCAAGAAGCACGGCGTCAGCGACTGGGAGGCGGACCAGGACACCTTCGTCGGCATCGGCGCCGGCCTCAAGAAGGCCGGCGTGACGCCAACCCAGCTGGCGGTGTGGAAATCCAATCTTGCCAACGGCGACGCGACCCGCGCCGCCTCCATCCAGAAGGGCTACGGGCAATAGTCCTCCTCCTCGCCCTGCTGGTCCTCGCCGCCCCGGCCGCCGCGGCGACGGTGGACTATCTCTACGTCGAGTCGAACGAGGGCGGCTCGAGCGGCGGCCACGTCGGCCTGGCGATCGACGACGAGATCTTCCATTTTCAGCAGGACGCCGCCGGCCTGCTGCGCCTGCGGCGCGACAGCCGCGCCCGCTTCCGCCTGCGCTACGCGTTGTTCGAGAACCGTCCGGTGCATCTGACGCGCGTCGCCCTGGGCGATGCGGACGCCGCGCGTCTGCGCGACGCCCTGGTGCGCCGCCATCTGCGCGAGGAGGCCGAGGACGCGCGCGGCGTGGCGCTCGACGCCGACGTCGCCCTGTTGGAGGCGGCGCTGCGCCAGGCGCGGGGCGGCGTCGAGACGTTGCCGGCGCGCGCCGCCGGCTATTTCGACGTCGCCGCCGCGATCCCTGCCGCCGCGCTCGCCGACCTGCGCGCCGGCGTCGCGGCGCGGCACGGCCCCGGCTTCCTCGCCGCTCGCGCCGCCGCCGTGCGCGCCGCCCTGGCGGCTCTGCCGCTGCGGGCGACGCCGGCGGGGACGGCGGCACTCGGCGACGCGCCGACGCTGGCGACGCGCCACCGCGAGCTGCGCGAGCAACTGGCGGCGCTGGACCTGCTCGCCGCGGCGCCGCCGCTGCGTGCCGACGCGCTGGTTGCGGCACCGGGGACGGCGTTGACGGCGGCCGAGCGGGTGGCGTTGGCGACGCATGCCGCCGCGCGCCGCGACGCCCTGGCGGCGCTGCCCGACTCGGCGCGACCGGACTGGGGCTACGCGCTGCTGCTCGGCATGGCGCGCCTGGCGGCGCAGCAGGCGTCGCTGGCCGAAGGCCGCCTGCTGCTGCTCGACGCCTGGCCGGCCGACGCGCCGGCGCCGCCACTGCCGCGCCCCGGCGACCAAGCGGCGTACTTCGCGGCCCTCCGGGGGCAGGCCGATGGCGCCGTCGCGCGCCGCCGTGCCGCCTGCCTGGCGCCGCCGCCGGGCGAGCCGCCCTGTGACCAGCGCGCCTACACGCGCCTGGAGACCGCCGCCAATCGCGCCGTCGACCTGCGGCGCGCGGCGGCGGCCGGCGCGCCGCCGCGCGCCGCGCCCGACCCGCTGCTGCCGGAGCGGCCGGCCGCGCGCGCCGACACGCTCGCGGTCGGCGACGCCGCGGCGGCGGCAGGAGAACTCGCCGCGGCGCGCGCGGCGGCGGCGGCGCACCGCGCCGGCCTGCGCGCCGCGCGCCGCTACGCGCTGGTCGGTCGCAACTGCGTCTCGGAGCTGTTCGCCAGCATCGACGCCGCGCTCGCCGGCGCGGATGGCGCGGTCGCGGCGGCGCCGCAAGCGGCGCTGGGCGGCCCCGTCGACGGCGAGCTGTGGGACGGCATTCCGTTCGTCTCCGCCGCCAACGTCGACGACACCTGGCACGTCCTCGGCCACCAGTTCTGGCCGTCCTTCCGCCAGCAGAGCCGGGCCGCGCGCCTGGCGCGGGCGCCAGGCGCTGCCGCCTGGCTGGCGGAGACGACGACGGTGGGGGCGGCCAGCTACCGGGCCGGCGCCGACGACTCGACCTTCCTCTTCTTCACCGACGATGCGCTGGCGACGCGCCCGCTGTTCGGCGCCGCCAACCTCGTCGTCGCCCTCGCCGACGGCGTCCTCGGCCTCGCCACCTGGCCGGCCGACGGCGGCCGGCGCCTGCGCGCCGGCGCGCGCGGCGCCCTCTACAGCCTGCCCGAGCTCGCCTTCGTCAACATCCGCAAGGGGACGACCGCGTGGCTGCGCGCCGACGAGATCAGTGCGGCGGCTTGGTCTCGATCGACGTCTTCCGCACCGTGATCCAGTCGTCGAGTACGTCGTCGATGGTGCCGTCCTTCTTCCACGTCGCCAGGACGGCGTTGAGCTCCGCCAGCAGCTGCGGATCGTCCTTCGGCACCACCCAGGCGAGGTACTCCTGGGTGAGCGGCCGATAGAGGCCCCGGAGCTTCGGGTTCGAGGTCTTGAAGCCGCCGGTGACGCGCCACACCGCCGGCGCGTCCTGGATGAAGAAGTCGATCTGGTCGGCCTCGAGCGCCGCCACTCCCTCCTCGGTGCTGCCGTACGCGTGCAGCTTGGCCTTCTTCAGGGTCTCGCGCGCCCACTTGTCGCCGGTCGTGCGCGAGATGAAGCCGACGCGCGACGACGGCTGGTCCATCGCCGCCGGGTCGCGCAGCTTCCCGAAGTCCGCCGTGCGCACCAGCGCCATCTGGCCGACCTCGAGATAGGGCGTGGTGAAGTTGAACTTCTCCTTGCGCGCCTCGGTGATCGAGGTGCCCGACATCACCATGTCGATCGACTTCACTTCCAGCCCCGGGCCGAGCTGCTCCCACTCGGTTTCGACCAGAACGATCGGGCGGCCGAGCGCCTTCTCCAGGCGGGCGGCGAAGTCGACCTCGATGCCGACCAGCTTGCCGTCCTGCTTGAAGGCCAGGGGTGGGTAGTTCGGCGCCATGCCGACCCGCAGCGGCTGCACGTCCGCACCCGACGCCGCGCCGGCCGCCAGGATCAGCAGCAGTCCCATCGTCGCTTCTCCGATTCGCATCGTCATCCTCCACTTCGCCGTCCGCCTGCTCTTGGCAAGGCATCGGCCGGCCGTCAAACGTGTGCGCCTGGGCACTCGTCACCGCCAGCGGAGGGCGCGGCACCGGACTCGGGGCCCGTCGAGTCCGTCATTCCCAGCGCAGCGCCGTGATCGGATCCAGCCGAGACGCCTTGCGCGCCGGGTAGAAGCCGAAGAAGACCCCGACCGCGGCGGCGAAGAGCAGGGCGCCGGCGATGGCCTCCGGCGGCAGCAGGATCGGCCAGCTGGCGAGGCTGGCGATGAGCACCGCCGCACCGCTGCCGAGGGCGACGCCGAGCACGCCGCCGACCGCCGCCAGCACCACCGCCTCGACGAGGAACTGCAGCAGGATGTGGCGCGACTTGGCGCCGACGGCCATGCGGATGCCGATCTCGCGGGTTCGCTCGGTGACCGAGACGAGCAGGATGTTCATGATGCCGATGCCGCCGACCAGCAGCGAAATCGAGGCGACGGCGAGCAGCAGGTTGTTCATCACCTGGCTGGCCATGCGCGAGGCGCGCGCGAACTCCTCCAGGCTGCGCACCGTGAAGTCGTCCTCCTCGCCGGGCAGGATGCGGTGGCGCTGGCGCAGGACGGCGCCGATCTGCTCCTCCGCTTCCTCCATCGCCTCGGCATCGACGGCGCTGGCCTGGATCATGTCGACCATGCCCGGCATCTCGGTGCCGAGGACGCGCCGCTCGGCGGTGGAAAAGGGGATGAAGACGACGTCGTCCTGATCCTGCCCCCACATTGTCTGCCCGACCGGCGCCAACACGCCGACGATGCGGAAGGGCACATCGCGGATGCGGATCGTGGCGCCGACCGGGTCCTGGCCGGGACCGAAGAGCTGGTCGACCACCGTACGCCCGAGCAGCGCGACGCGGTTGGCCGCTGCCTCGTCGCGATCGTCGTAGGCGACGCCGGAGGCGATCGGCCACGGGCGGACGCGGAAGTACGACGGCGGCGTGCCCTGCACCGCCGTCGACCAGTTGTTCTCGCCCGCCACCACCTGCCCGATCGAGCGCCGGAAGTGGGTGATCTCCGCCAGCGCCGGCGCGCCGTCGCGCAGCGCCGCGGCGTCGGCGGCGGTGAGCGTCGAGACGCCGCCCCAGCCGGAACGCACGCCGGCCGCCGTCGTCGCGCCGGGGATGACCATCAGCAGATTGGTGCCGAGGCTCTCGATCTGCCGCTGCACCGCCGCGTCGGCGCCGCGCCCGATGCTCACCATGGCGATCACCGCCGCGACGCCGATGACGATGCCGAGCGTCGTCAACGCCGAGCGCAGGACATTGCGCCGCAACGCCCGCAACGCCGCCAGCACGGTCATGCGCAGCAGCTTCATGGACGAAGACTCACACGCAGCAACGGAGCAACGCAGGGCCCCGGTCCCCGGATCCGATCATTCGTCATCAGGGTCGTCCCGTTCATTGCAATCGAAGTTCCTCGGTGACCGCGTGCCTCCGTGGGGAATCCTTCCGGACGTCGCTGACGACCAGCCCGTCGCGGAAGGTGATGACCCGTTCGGCCCAGGCGGCGACGTCGGGCTCGTGCGTGACGAGCACTACGGTCAGCCCCTCCTCGCGGTGCAAACGGGCGATGATGGTCATGATCTCGGCGGTGGTCTGGCTGTCGAGGTTGCCGGTCGGCTCGTCGGCGAGCAGCAGGGCGGGCCGGTTGACCAAGGCGCGGGCGATGGCGACGCGCTGCTGCTGGCCGCCGGAGAGCTGGTTGGGGAGATGGTGGGCGCGGTCGGCCAGCCCGAGCGCGGCGAGGGCGGCGAGGGCGCGGCGGCGCTGCTCGGCGAGCGGCACGTCGCCATACACCAGGGGCAGCTCGACGTTTTCCAGCGCGGTCGTGCGCGCCAGTAAATTGAAGCTCTGGAAGACGAAGCCGATACGCTGGTTGCGCAGCTCGGCGCGCGCGTCGGGGGTCAGAGCGCCGGCATCGACGCCGCCGAGGTGGTAGGTGCCGCGCGTCGGGCGGTCGAGGCAGCCGAGGAGATTCATCAGCGTCGACTTGCCGGAGCCGGAGGCGCCCATCACCGCCACCAACTCGCCGGCGGCGATGTCGAGGTCGATGCCGCGCAGCGCCGGCACCTCGACATCGCCGAGCGCGTAGACCTTCCAGATGTCGCGCAGCGCGACCAGCGGCGCGCTCATCGCCGATACCGCGGCACGCCCGGGATGCGCGGCCCCTCGCGCGGGCCGATCGGCTGGTCGAGGGCGATGGCGACGGCGTCGCCCGCCGCCAGGGCGCCGTCCTCGACCGCGACGACGCTGTCGTCGCGCACGCCGGTGCGCACCGGCACGGCATCGAGGGTCCCGTCGGGACGCAGCCGCCAGACGGTCTCACCGCGCGGGCGTGCGGCGCCGACGCCGGCGGGGGTCGGCGCGTTGTCCTCCTCCGCGTCGTCGGGGGGCGTGAAGGTGAGCGCGCGCAGCGGCAGGCGCAGGGCGTCGTCGACGCGCGCGGTCTCGATGCGCACGGTCGCGGTCATGCCGGGTTTGAGGAGCAGGTCGGGATTGTCGACGCCGATGACGACGTCGTAGGTGACGACGTTCTGCAGTGTCGTCGGCGCGTTGCGCACCTGCGTCACGCGGCCGGCGAAGGGGCGGCCGGGGTAAGCGTCGACGGTGAAGGTCGCCTCCTGGCCGTCGCGCACGCTGCCGATGTCCGACTCGCTGACGCTGGCGTTGACCTGCATGGCGGTCAGGTCCTGGGCGATCAGGAACAGCGTCGGCGTCTGGAAGCTTGCCGCCACTGTCTGGCCGACGTCGACGTTGCGCGACACGACGACGCCGTCCACCGGCGAGGTGATGTCGGTGTACGCGAGGCTGATGCGCATCTCGTCCACCTCGGCCTGCGCCTGGCGCACGCCGGCCTGCTCGAGTGCCACCTGCGCCTTCGCCTGCGCATGCGCGCTCACCGCCTCGTCCAGCTCGTTCTGCGCCAGCACGTTCGTGGCGCGCAGCCGCTGGCTGCGCGCCAGGGTGGCGCTGCGCAGGGTGAGGTCGGCCGCGGCGCGCGTCAGGCGGGCGCGCGCCGTTCCCAGGTTGGCGTCGGCGCGCTGCACCTTCACCAGGAACGGGGCGGGGTCGATCTTCGCCACCCGCTGGCCCTTGCGCACCGGCGAGTTGAAATCGACGTCGATGGCAAGGATCGGGCCCGAGACATAGGTGCCGACCTGCACCGAGGTCACCGGGTTGACGGTACCGGTGGCGGTGACCGTGGCGGTGATCGGACCGCGCTCGAGGCTGGTGGTGATGTAGCGGACAGCCTGGTCGTCGGCGCGGCGCCACCACCAGACGGTGCCGCCGGCGGCGACAAGCAGCAGTACGGAGACGAGCACGAGCGGACGGCGCGGCAGGGCGGTCATGGGTCGTCGGTCACCGTACCAGATCGCCGCGACGTGTGCGCCACCGTGGCGCCGCATTGGACGCGGCGCCACGGTGGCGGCCCAGCCCTGGCTTGGCCGCCGCCCCTCGGTGCGATAGCAGCGCGCCGATGACCGCGCCGACCGCCCAGTCCGTCCGCCTCTATCGGCGCCCGTGGCGCGGCATCGCGGCAGCCCTCTTCGCCGTCAGCCGGCTGGCCCTGCCGTTCATGCTGTGGCGGGTGATCGTCGCCAGCGACCCGCCGGTGTCGCCGCCGATGCTGGCGCGGGCGCTGCTGATCCTGTCGGTCCTGCCGGGGCTGGCGGCGTGGCTCATCGGCCGCGCCTTCGCCGCCCGTCTGCGCCTCGACACCGCCGGCGCGACGTTGGTCCGCGGCGGCAGCGAGCTGCGGCTGACCGCCGGCGCCAGCGCGGCCGCCCGCGTCGGCTGGCTGCCGTGGCCGGAGCCCGCCGTGGCGCTGCGGCGGGCCGGGGGCTGGCTGCCGTTCGTCGTCGCGCTGCGCGATCCCGGGCCGCTGCTGGCAGCGCTCGACGACGCCGCCGCGCGCCACCCGGTGGCCGTGTACGCCGCGGCGCGCGGCGCGGCGCCGCGCTGGGGGTACTGGGTGGCGCGCTACGCGGTCTTCCCGCTGCTGCCGGCGGCGGTGCTCTTCCGCGCCCACCAGTACATCGCCTACGGCGGCCCGTTCGGTCAGTACTACCTGCTCGGCCTGGAGCCCTACCTGCGCAGCGCGGCGATCCACTGGAGCACCACCGCCGCCTATCTGCTCCTCTACGCCAGTGCCTGGCGCGGCGCCGCCGAAGTGGTGGCATTCGCCACCGCCTGGGTGGCGCCGCGCGCCGCCCGGCCCGTGCGCCGCGCCGCCGAACTCGTCTGCAGTCTCGCCTTCTGGCTCGGCGTCCCGATCGTCCTCGCCCTGCGCTTCTGGGCGTAGGGTGCGGCGCCTGTGCGGATCGCGGCGCGCGGGCCGGGCACTTCCTCCCAACGCACGACGGGGCGCGGCGTTGCCGCCGCGCCCCGTCGCATCGCGAGAGATGCCCCTGGCCGCTCAGGGCGTCGCCGGGTTGAATCCGGACAGCGCCCAGCCCATGCGCTCGTGGCCGAGCTGGTTCCAGATCGGGTTCTTGCCGCCGACGATCTGCGTCGTGTAGTCGGGCGCGCCCGAGCCCGAGCCCGTGCCGCCGAAGAAGCCCACGTACACCGTCGAGCCGGTGTAGGTCGGATGCGTGTCGTCGGACTGCAGGTAGTCGTAACTCGTGCTGGCGTTGACGAAGTGCGTGTTGGAGTCGCGCAGCGTCGCGCGCAGCGTCACCGAGATGCGCTGCACGTAGTCGTTCTCCGACTCGCCCTGGACGTAGCGCAGGGCGTCCGAGTCGATCTGCCCGTCGCCGTTCGCGTCGTAGTCCGCGCCCATGTACTGCGCGAACGAATCGGCGCACTGGAAGCCGTAGGTGTTGGCGAAGTTGCAGGCGCGCCAGTTGCTGCGCGCCAGGTAGGGCAGGAAGGCGGTCTGCTTGTTGACCTTCTGCCCGGTGCCCGCGTCGGTGCAGCCGCTCAGGCCGTTGTCGGCGTTGTAGCCGGGGTAGAAGATGTTCGAGACCACCTTGCGCGTCGCCGTGGTGGCGTAGCTGTTGATCGCCTGCATGGCGAGTTGCTGGTAGGTGGTGCAATTGTTCAGCGCCGTGCTGATGACGCCGTAGTTGCAGGTGCCGCTCTGGCCGGCGAAGCTCGAACGCGCCTGCAGGAAATCGTTGCCGCACATCTCGAACGTCACGATCTTGGTCGTGCTGTTCTGCATGTACGAACGCTCGCCGACGATCTTGTTGTTGTAGATGTCGTTCGCCAGGGCGCCCGACTTGGCGCGGCGGATCACCTCGATGTCGGTGCCCCATTTCTGCGACAGGTACTCGCCGTCGACCCACGGCGCGGCGCGCTTGGCGACGCGCGACAGTGAGCCGTAGTAACCGGCGTAAATCGAGTCGCCGTAGGCGACGACGCGATACTTCGTCGTCGTGCCGGCACGATCGATGGTCCACGACGTATTCTGCGTGATCGTGCTCGCCAACGCCGCCGTACTCCCCCACAGCAGCGCGACGGCCGGCAGCGCGAGCGCAACACGACCCAGATGCCTCCTCAGCTTCCAAAGCATGCCTACCCCCCTCTCGGTTATGGGCCGCATCAGCGCAGCCGATACCTCGGCGCGGTAGCATGCCGCGAAAAACGCCGTCAACAGAAAAGACCGATACAGAAAAGACCGAGCCAGAAAAGACCGAGCCGCCCGCCGGCGTGGCGGGTGCGGGTGCGGAGGCTGCTCAGGGGTGCGCCGCCCTGACCAGCAGCTCGATGGGCCGTGCCAGGCCCTCATAAGCGACCGGCGCAGGCCGTCTGGTGGCAAACCGCATGGCGCCGTCGATGGTGATGCGCGCCTGCAGCAGCAGCCGCGCCGGCGGCGCGACGGCCGCCGCGGGCACCGCGAGGCTGAATCCGATCGGTATCTGCCGACCCTGCGTCTCGATCACCTGTTGCGCCAGGACCGTCGCCGGCGCGTCCGCGCGGGCCGCGTCGACCAGTTGCACGGTCACCACCGCGGTCGGCGGCAGGGCCACCCGCTCGCGATAGGTGACGGTGCCGCTGACCGAGGTCACGCCGGCTGGCGGCGCCGCCGCGCGCACCATGTCAGCCGGCGCCGCCGGCTGCCGCGCGCAGCCGGCGAGCGCCAGCGCGATGATGGCGAGGGCGGCGATGCGCATGTCGATGCGTCTCATTCGATTCCTCCTTCATCCACCTCAGCCCCTCACTTTTTCTCTGCCAAGGCGCCACGGGGACGCATGTCCACACGGCGTGGCGCGATCAGGTCCCCTCTCCCACGGGGAGAGGGACAGGGGGAGGGGCTCCCGACGCCGAGTCTCTCCGCCACCACAGCGGCGCCGCCAGTGCCAGCGCCGAGAGCGCCGCCGTCGGCGGCAACCAGTCGCCCCAGGCCAGCATCAACGTCCAGGGGTGCGCTGGCGGCGCCAGTGGCGCCGCCAGCGACCCGGCGACGCCGACGCCGATCGTCTGGCGAATCTCACCGGTGGCGCTGACGATCGCCGACAAGCCGGTGTTGGTCGCCCGCGCCTGCGGCCGCCGCGTCTCGATCGAGCGGAACGCCGCGACGACGAGATGCAGCCACGGCCCGTTGCCGGCGGCAAACCACGAATCGTTCGACAGCGTGACGATCAGCTCGGCTCCCTCGCGCGCCGCGGCGATGGCCAACGACGGATCCACCGCGTCGTAGCAGATCAGCGGCGCGATGCGCAGCGCGCGGCCGTCGGCGAGGTGCACCAGCAGGGTGCGCGCGCCGCCGCCCGGCGTCCAGGTGCCGAGCCACGGCAGCCGGGCGCGCAGGGCCGGCGTGTCGAGCCAGGCCGGGACGCGCTCGGTGAAGGGGAACAGGCGCGCCTTGCGGTAGGCCGGCGCGTCGGCCGGCGCCGCGCCGGGTTGCAGCACGAAGGCGGCGTTGTACTCGCGCCCCTCGCCGACGGCGTAGGCGCCGAGTACCAGCGGCACGCCGACGCGCGCCACGAAGGCGGCGATCTCGGCGTCGAAGGCGGCGCCGTCGGGGCTCTTCGGCGCGCCGAAGGTCGTCGGGTAGACGGTTTCCGGCCAGATGAGGAAGTCGGGTCGTGCCCGGCTCAGCAGATCCCGCGACAGCCCGACGTGCGTGTCGACGATGCGGCGCACGACGGCGTACATGCCGATCTCGGTGGCGAGTTGGTCGTAGTGGCTGAGGCCGGCCTGCACGACGCCGGGGGTGACGCCCGCCGCCGCCGGGGCATTGGCGAACTGGCGCAACCGCACGGCGCCGTAGGCTGCCAGCGCCGCGACGGAGAGGAGCAGCGCCAGCGCCGTCGCCGCGGCGCGCCGCCAGGCGCCGCGGCACGCGGCGCGCCCGGTCAGCAGCAGGGCCTCGTTGGCGAGCAGCAGGATCAGCGTCAGGCCGTGCGCGCCGCCGAGGTCGGCGGCCTGGCGCAGGTGCGCGTCGGCGAGGAAGCCGTGCCCGAGGGTGTCGGCGAAGAGCTTCGGCAGCAGCCATTCGGCGCCGACATAGGCGCAGGCGGAGAGCAGGGCGACGTGCCACGGCGAGGCGCCGCGCCGCCGCGCGGCCTGGTGTGCAGCGGCCTGGACGATGAACTGCGGTTGGATGAGCGGCGCGGTGAGGACCACGACCGCCAGGCCGACCGTCCACGGCGCGCCGGCGTAGCCGGCGACGGCGCCGACGAACCAGGGGAAGACGGCGAGTGTGAACAGCACGCTCATTGCCAGGCCGGCGGCGAGCGCGCCGCGCAGCGTCGCGAGGCGGTCGAGCGCCGCCAGCCACGGCACTAGACCGACCCAGCCGAGCGCGAACCACGGCCAGGCGACGCGCGAGTACAACCCGATGGCCAGCGCGCTCGCCGCGGCGGCGCTGAGGATAGCGGCGGCGCGGCGCACGCGGCGAGTCAGGGCGCGGTGTCGGCCGCGTCGGCGCCGGCGGGAGGCGGCTCGACGACCTCGATGTGGGTGTCGGGCACCGCCAGCATTTCGATCGGCAGTCCGCTCGGCGCCATCTCCGGCGGCACGACGCCGTCCGCCGGCAGCGCGATCGGTTCGCCGCGCTCGTCCACCCAGGTGAAGTCGGGATGGAACATCAGGATCGCCGGCAGCTGCTTGCCGTCGTCGGTGCTCTGGTAGTGGCGCACGTAGCCCGGCGGCAGTGCGAAGCCCTCGGGCACCATCAGGCCCGGCTTGGGTGGATTGGTGCCGGGGGGCGGGAAGAGGGCGATGCCGCTCGGTGCATCATCCGCGCCGGCGTCGGCGCCGGTGTCGCCCGTCTCCGCCGCCGCCGGCACTGCCGCCGGCGCCTCGCTCGGCGCCGGCGTGGGCGTGCCGCTGCCGTCGGCCACCGCCGGTGCGCTGCGCGGCACCGGCCGCGCGCGCGGTGGCGGCGCGACGGGGGCGGCCGGACGCGCCGCACCCGCGCCGAGCGGCGTCGGCGCCGCGGCGGCACGTGGCTCCACTTCGGGGACGCGCGCCGCGAGCAGCGGCCGGACCAGCAGCCACAGCGCCAGCCCCACCAGCGCCAGTGCCGCCACCAGCATCCACACACTGCCGCGCACGGCGGTCGGGTCGTCGCTCGCCATCGAGGGGCGACCATAGTGGCGCCCCTCCGCGCCGCGCAACCGGCGACACGCAACCGGCGCGCGTTGCGGCCGCGCCGCGAATCGGCTAGCCGCCTGCGCTATGGAGCCCGTCACCGTCTACCACAACCCCGCCTGCGGGAAGTCGCGCGGCGCGCTGGAGATCCTGCGCGAGCGCGGTGTCGACCCCGAGGTGATCGAGTATCTGCAGCAGCCGCTCGACCGGGCCGGACTGGAGCGGGTGCTCGAGCTGTTACCCGACGGGCCGGCGGCGCTGGTGCGCAAGGACAAGCGCTTCGCGGCACTCGGACTGGATGCCGCGGCGTATGTGACGCGGGCGCAGGTGGTGGCGCTGCTGCTCGAGCATCCAGAGCTGATGGAGCGCCCGGTGGTGATCCGCGGCGACCGGGCGGTGATCGCGCGGCCGTCGGAGAAGGTGCTGGAGCTGTTCTGACGGCGGCGCGCGCCGCTCAGAACGCGCCGCTGGAGTAGGCGCGTTCGATCTGCAGTTCGACGTTGCCCGTGGTGTAGGTGGCGCGGCTGGCCATTCCCGAGCGGTCGATGAAAGCATCGACGCTGACGCTGCCGGCGTCGATCCGGCAGGGGATGTCTGCGACGCCGCGGCGCGCCGGGCAGGCAATGCTCACCTCGACCGGCTCGAGCGGGCTGACGTCGGGCATCCACTGCGCCGCCGTCACCGTGCCGCCCTCCGGCGCGCCGGCGATCAGGCGTGCCAGACTGAGGTCGTCGCGCAGCGGCACCGCCGATTCCAGCCCGCCGTCGATGCGGGTGCCGCGCACCTCGCCCTGCACGGCGTAGGAGCCGTCCGGGGCGCGCGTCAATTCCAGCGAGTGCAGCTTCTCGCCGGCATTGACGGCGTCGGCCGAGGCCTGCTCGATGACGCCACCGGCATCGGCGACGGTGAGGCGCACCTGGTCGAGGCCGACCGCCTCGCCGCGCGAGCGCGGTTCCAGCAGCACCGAGCGCGATACGGTCACCCAGCGTCCGCCGTCGCCGCGGTAGGCGCGCAGCTCGGTGAAGCCGCAGGTGAGCGGGCCGAGGCGCGTCAGCGAGACATCGACGTACGCCGGCTGCGGCTGCCGCGCCGCGTCGGCGCCGACCTGCAACGTGGTGAGCATGCCGGACAGCACGCGCTGCACGGTGGCCTGGTAGCCGAGGCCGACATGCACGCAGCGCAGCGCGCCGAGGCCGACCGGCGCGAAGAAGAGCTTGGCGCGATAGAGGGCGTTGCTGCCGTTCTCCTCGGCGACGCCGATGACGTCGGCGGTGAGGTACGGCGTGCCGCCCACCACGGAGGCGTCGATGCCGGCAATCTCCTGCGAACTGGCGTCCTCGACCAGCTTGCGCGAGAGGAACTCGGCAGCGGTGGCGGCGATGGCCACGGGGCGGTCGGTGAGCCAGCAGTTGATCGGCGTGTCGGCACCGATGGGAATGTCGATCTCCCAGGTGCCGCCCTCGCTGTCGGCGCGTGAGCGCTCGATGATCGGTTGGCTCTGCGCCTCGACCTGGAAGCTGACCTCGCCGTCGTCCGAGGCCACCGGGCGGAGCGGCATACTCTCCGGGCCCTCGCGCCGCAGCGCCTCCCGCAGCGCCGACGACAACCCCTGCTGCGCGGCGCAGCCGGCCATCGCCAGCCCGATGGCAATGGAGGCGATGACGCGGTGCATGGATGCCGTGTAGCGGGTGCGCCGCACTGGCGCCATGGGGGATTTGCTCGAAACGACGAAAACTTTTCGCGACCGTGGACGAGCCCATCCGGGTCTCACGGCCGCCAGTTGCCGCTGCCTGCCGACGCAGCCGGACGCGTAGAGCGCGCCGTCGGCGGCGAAGGCGAGGTCGTCGACCGAGTGGCTGGGGAACAGCTGGCACCAGCCCTCGATCAGCACCTGCTCGGCGCCGACCATCGCGTCGCCGGCGGCCTGCAGGTGCGAGACGCGGCCGCCGCCGACGCAGCCGTTGCTGGTCGCGCCGCCGTTTGACATCCCCGCCGCCGACCCGCGATGCGGCAGGCATGTCCTATGTCCTGGTCGAGAAGCCGCGTCCGCACGTCAGCCTGATCACGCTCAATCGGCCGGAGCGCATGAACGCCATGTCCTTCGACACCGTCGCGCCCCTGTACGCGGCACTGCAGCAGGTCGGGGCGGACAACGACACCTGGGCGGTGGTGCTCACCGGCGCCGGGCGCGGCTTCTGCGCCGGCCTCGATCTCGAGGACCACGGCGTGCCGCCCGGCTGCGACGGCCTGCCGATGTCGCGCCTCGCCATCCGCGCCATGGAGTACATGTCCAACCTGGTGCCGGCGATGCGCGCGCTGCCGCAGCCGCTCATCGCGGCGGTGAACGGGCCGGCGGTCGGCGGCGGCATGTGCCTGATGCTCGGCGCCGACCTCCGTCTGGCGGCGGCGTCGGCGCGTTTTCGCAGCGCCGGCATCACCAACGGGCTCACCGGCACCGAGCTCGGCATCAGTTGGCTGCTGCCGCGGCTGATCGGCGCGGCACGCGCCTGGGACGTCATCCTCAGCGGTCGCGACGTCGATGCCGTCGAAGCGGAACGCCTCGGCATGGTCTCGCGCGTGCTCGCCGACGCGGCCCTGCTGCCGGCCGCGCTCGATCTTGCCGAACAGCTCTGCGGCTTCAGCGCGCACGGCCTGGCGATGACCAAGACCGTGCTCTGGTCGAGCCTCGAGGCCGGCAGCCTGGCGGCGGCGATCGATCTCGAGAACCGCAACCAGCTTCTGGTTCGGCTGACGACGCAGAACCTGGCCGAGGCGATTCGCGCCCGCAAGCAGCGGCGGGCGCCGCAGTTCGAGGACTGAGCATGGCGCACCGGCGCGCCGCGCTCGGCGCCGCGCTGCTGGCGCTGGCCGCCGCGGCGGCGCAGGCGCACCCGCTGGCGCCGGCCCTGCTCGAGCTGCGCGAAGCGACGGCGGGGCGGGTCGAGGTGACCTGGAAGACCTCGGCGCTGCGGGCGCCCGGTGCGCCGGTGACGCCGCGGCTGCCGGCGCAGTGCCGGGCCCTGTCGGCGCCGCGCGTCGTCGCCGAGGGCGACGCCCTGGTCGGCACCTGGGCGGTGGATTGCGGCGCCGACGGACTGGTCGGCCGGGCCGTCGGCGTCGACGGCCTCGAGGCGGCGCGCATCGACGCCCTGGTGCGCGTCACGCTCGCCGACGGCCGCGTCGTGCGCGGCGTCGTGCGCGCGGCGACGCCGCTGTTCGTCATCCCGGCGCGCGAGGCGCCCGGCGCCATCCTGCGCGCCTACGTCGGCATCGGCGTCGCGCACATCCTCGGCGGCCTCGACCATCTGCTCTTCGTCGCCGGCCTGCTCATGCTGGTGCCGACGCGGCGGCTGCTGATCGAGACGGTGACCGCCTTCACCGTCGGCCACAGCGTCACCCTGTCGCTCGCCGTGCTCGACCTGATCCGCCTTCCGAGCGCGCCGATCGAGCTGTGCATCGCGCTGAGCGTCTTCTGGCTGGCCGTCGAGCTGGCGCGCGCTCCCGGCGACCGGCCGAGTCTGCTGCGCCGCCAGCCGTGGCTGATGGCCGCGGCGTTCGGGCTGCTGCACGGGCTGGGCTTCGCCAGCGCCCTCCAGGAGGTCGGCCTGCCGGCCGGCGACGTGCCGCTCGCCCTGTTCGCCTTCAACCTCGGCATCGAGCTCGGGCAACTGACCTTCGTGGCGGTGTGGCTCACCGCCGCCGCCCTGCTGCGGCGCGCGCCAGTGCGTTGGCCGGAGTGGCTGCACCCGCTGCCGCTCTACGCCATGGGCGCCCTGGCGGCGTTCTGGTGCCTCGAACGGGCGGCGGCGCTGCTGCGATGACGCTATTTTCGACACGGAGGCGCGGAGTCACGGAGAGGACGTGCTTGCCTCCGTGTCTCCGTTTCTCAGTGTGCAGGGTTTGTCGGTATACGGTCCCTATGCCGCGCCGCGACCTTCGCGCCGACCTTGCCGGGCTCGCATCGACGCGCGATGACCCCACCGCGCCGGCGTCGCTGGTCCTGCTGCGCACGGCCTTGCGGGGCACCTCGCCGCATCTGGCGGCGGCGGCGGCGGAGATCGCCGGCGCGGCCGAAGTCGCGGCGTTGCGCGACGACCTGGTCGCCGCCTTCGAGCGCGGTATGAGCGAACCGATCAAGCGCGACCCTGGCTGCGTCGCCAAGGCGGCGGCGGCCGACGCGCTGTACCGCCTCGGTGCGCCCGAGGACGGCGTCTTTCTGCGCGGCATCCGCCACGTCCAGCTCGAGCCCGTCTATGGGGGCCGCGCCGACACGGCCGTCAGCCTGCGCGGCACCTGCGCGCTGGCGCTGATGCGCCTGCAGCATCGCGACGCGTTGACCGCAGCGGCCGGGCTGCTCGCCGACGCCGAGGCGCCGGCACGCCGCCTGGCGGCGCAGGCGCTGGCCTATGGCGAGCCGGCGGCGGCCCTGCCGTTGCTGCGCTTCAAGGCCCTCAGCGGCGATGCCGATCCGCAGGTGCTGAGCGAGTGCCTGCTCGCCCTGCTGGCGATCGCGCCCGGCGACTCGCTCGACTTCGTCGCCGGCTTCCTCGATCGGCGCGACGCCGAGGTCGCCGAGGCCGCGGCGCTGGCGCTCGGCGGCTCGCGCCTGCGCGCGGCCCTGCCGCTGCTCACCGCCTGGTGGGAAGGCACCTTCGACCCCGCGCTGCGCCGCACGGCGCTGCTGGCCATCGCCATGCTGAAGGACGACGCGGCGCTCGCCTACCTGCTGGCGCACGTCGCCGACTCGCCCGCCGTGCACGCGCGCGCGGCGCTCGAGGCGCTGGCCATCTACCGCCACGACCCGCGCCTGCGCGCCCAGGTCGAGGCGGCGCTGGCACGTCGCGAGGACGGCCTGTCGCTCGACTGGTAGCGGAGGGCGCGGCTACCGTCGCGCAGGTCACGCGACGCCGCGTTCGCGGCGGTCGGGCGGCGGGCGGCGGATGACGCTCGCGTACACCTGCTCGAGGCTGCGCGTCGAGTGGGCGAAGTCGTGTTGGCGGGCGCGTTCGATGCTGCAGCGGGCGCCGCTGCCGAGCAGGCCGGGGTTCTCGACCAGGGCGTCGATGTGTGCCGCCAGGTCCGCGGGATCGCCGGCGCGGAAGCGGAACTCCGGACCGGCGGCGAAGGCGCGCGAGGCGCTGTCGGGCGCATCGGCGAGCAGTGCCGGCAGCCCGGCGCCCATCGCTTCGAGCACCGCCATGCCCTCGAGTTCCACTTCGCTAGCGTGGACGAAGAGGTGGGCGTCGGCGTACAGCTGCGCCAGGCGCTCGCCGCTGACGTAGCCGAACTCGACCCGCAGGCCCCGCGCCCGAGCGCGCTGTTCGAGCTGTTCGCGCAGCGGGCCGGCGCCGGCGATGACGAGTTCGATGCGGTCGCGGTGGCGCGAGCGGGCCACCGCGTCGATGATCACGTCCTGTCGCTTCTCGCGCGCCAGGCGTCCGACGGCGAGGATCAGGAAGCGCGGCGAGCGCCGGTCGGCGGTGCGCAGCGCGGCGCGCGTGCGGCCGGCGGGCGTGCCGTTCGAGACGACGTACGTCGGCCGCGTCAGTCCGCAGGCGCGCAGCCGCTCGGCGCCGAACTCGGACGGGCAGATGACCGCGTCGGCGAGCTCGAAGAACCCCTTCACCCAGTAGCGGTACATCCAGTCCGCCGCCGGTCGCCAGGAGATGCCGATGTTCATCAACACGTTCTCCGGCTGGACGTGGAATGCCGCCACCACCGGTACGCCCATGCGGCGCGCCAGCCGCACGGCGCCGAAGCCGAGCGGGAAGGGGAAGTTGACGTGGACGACGTCGGCGCGCGCGAAGACGTCGCGCATGATGCCGCGCGACGGCCAGCCGAAGGTGAACCGATTGGCGCGCATGGCGTGCATCGGCACGCGGAACCCAGGCAGGACGACCTTGCCCGGGGCCGGGGCGCCGGTGGCGAGGACGGTCACGTCATGGTGACGACGCAGCGCCTCGACAAAGCGCACGGCGCTCACGGCCCCGCCCGCGATTCCGTCTTCGTAGGTGTCAGTTACGAATGCGATCCGCATCATCCCCTCCGCCGGTCGGCCATCCCTCGGGTGGCTCCGTCGCGCCAGCGGCCGTCGCGACGCTGGCCGAACCGCCCACAGCCAAGCCGGTCGCCGTTGCAAAAGCAATACCGGGTCGACCCCCCCCCCTGGGGCGCCGTTGCCCGCATTGCCCCATTGCTCCGGCTCCGCGGCCGCACTATACGGGCGCGTTCTCAGCACAAGGGGGGCGACGTGAAAATTGCGGTACCCAGGGAGATCGCGGCCGGCGAGCGGCGTGTGGCACTGACGCCGGACGCGGCGGCCGGGCTGGTGAAGAGCGGGCTCGAGGTGCTGGTGGAAGCCGATGCCGGCGCCGGGGCGTTCCATGCCGACGCCGCCTATGTGGCCGCCGGGGCACGCATCGTCGCCAGCGCGGCCGAGCTCTACGGCGCCGCCGACGTGGTGCTGAAGGTGCAGCGGCCAAGCCTGGAGGAGGTCGCCCAGCTGCGCGAAGGGGCCGTCCTGGTCGGGCTGCTGCAGGCGCTGAACAGCCCGGACATCGTCCGCGCCCTGGCGGCGAAGCGGATTACCGCCTTCGGCATGGAGCAGGTGCCGCGCATCAGCCGGGCGCAGAAGATGGACGCGCTCTCCTCGCAGGCCAACATCGCCGGCTACAAGGCGGTGCTGATCGCGGCGGAATCGCTGGCGAAGTTCTTCCCCATGCTCATGACCGCCGCCGGCACCGTCTTCGCGGCCCGCGTGCTGGTCATCGGCGGCGGCGTCGCCGGCCTGCAGGCCATCGCCACGGCGCGCCGCCTCGGCGCCCAGGTGTGGGGCTACGATGTGCGCGCGGCGGTGAAGGAACAGGTCGAGAGCCTCGGCGCCAAGTTCCTCGAGTTCGACCTCGGCATCGCCGACGCCGAGGGCGCCGGCGGCTACGCCAAGGCCCTGACGCCGGAGCAGAGTCGCCGCCAGCAGGAGCTGCTGGCCGAGAAGACCAAGGAGTTCGACGTCGTCATCACCACCGCGCTGGTGCCGGGCCGACCGGCGCCGCGTCTGGTCACCAAGGAGACGGTGGCCGGCATGAAGCCCGGCTCGGTGATCGTCGACCTCGCCGCCGAGGCGGGCGGCAACTGCGAGCTGACCCAGGCCGATGCGGTCGTGGTGGCGCACGGCGTCACCATCCACGGCCCGACCAACCTGCCGGCGGCGACCGCGGTGCACGCCAGCCAGCTGTATGCGCGCAATGTAACCGAGCTGCTGCGTGAGTTCGTCAAGGACGGCGCCCTGGCGCTCAACCTCGACGACGAGGTGCTCAAGGGCGCCTGCGTGACGCACGCCGGCGCGGTGGTCCACGACGCGGTCAAGTCCGCGCTGGCGGGAGCAACGGCATGAGCAGCGAACTCGAAGTCGGACTGTACATCTTCCTGCTGGCCGGATTCCTCGGCTACCACATCATCACCAAGGTTCCGCCGCTGCTGCACACGCCGCTGATGTCGGCGACCAACGCCATCGCGGCGATCTCGCTGGTCGGCTCGCTGGTCATCGCCGGCGGCGACTACTCGCACCTGGCGAACGGTTGGGTGGTGACCCTGCTCGGCTTTGTCGCCGTCACATGCTCGGCGACCAATGCCTTCGGCGGCTTCCTGATCACCGACCGCATGCTGCGCATGTTCAAGACCGCCGAGCAGAAGAAGGGCGGCGGCGGCGTCTCGCTCGAGATGCGGGCGGTGCTCGGCGCCCTGCTGGCGCTGGCGCTGATCTTGTTCGCCATCTGGGCGAACAAGCCGGACCCGAACATGGGCTTCGCCACCTACCTGCGCAGCGACGCCGCGGTCGAACTCATCCGCTACACCTACATCCTGTCCGCCATCATGTTCGTGCTCGGCCTGAAGGGCCTGAGCTCGCCGCGCACCGCCCGCGCCGGCATGCTGCTGGCGGCAATGGGCATGGCGGTGGCCGTCGTCGGCACCCTCTTCGACCACCACATCCAGCACTACGGTCTGATCTCCGTCGGCCTGATCATCGGCGCGGTGGTCGGCGGCTGGATGGGCCTGCGCATTCCGATGACGGCGGTGCCGCAGCGCACCGCGCTGTCGCACTCGCTCGGCGCCCTGGCCGCCTGCCTGGTCGGTATCGCCGAGTACATCCGCTTCTCGGGCGAGCTCGGCCGCGCCTCGATGGTGGCGCTCGACTTCCAGGTCATCGTCGGCGGCCTGACGTTCACCGGCAGCCTCATGGCCGCCGCCAAGCTGCAGGAACTCCTGCCCGGCCAGCCGATCACCTATCGCGGCCAGAACTTCGTCAATCTGGGCCTGCTGGGGGTGATCCTCGCCATCGCCGTCTACCTCGTCGTCGCGCAGGCGGCGACGCCGTCGTTCTACCTGATGGTGGCGCTGGCGATGGTCTTCGGCCTGATGTTGGTGATCCCCATCGGCGCCGCCGACATGCCGGTCGTGATCGCCCTGCTCAACTCCTACGGCGGCCTGGCCGACGCGGCGATGGGCTTCGTGCTCATGAACAAGATCCAGATCGTCACCGGCTCGCTCGACGGCACCTCGGGCTTCCTGCTCTCGCTGCTCATGTGCCGGGCGATGAACCGCTCGGCGACCAACGTGCTGTTCGGCGCCTTCGGCAGCGTCTCCAGCGACGCCGCGGTCAGCGACGGCGAGGCGAAGGGCACCGTGCGCAGCATCACCGCCGACGAGACGGCGGTGCTGTTCGAGACCTCCGCCAAGGTCGTCATCGTCCCCGGCTACGGCATGGCCGTCGCGCAGGCGCAGCACGCCGTCGGCGAGCTCGCCAAGATCCTCGGCGAACGCGGCGTCGAGGTGAAGTACGCCATTCATCCGGTCGCCGGCCGCATGCCCGGCCACATGAACGTGCTGCTCGCCGAGGCCAACGTGCCGTACGAGCAGCTGGTCGAGATGGAGCAGATCAACCCCTATTTCCCGGAGGCCGACGTGGTGCTCGTCGTCGGCGCCAACGACGTCACCAACCCGGCCGCGAAGACCAACAAGTCGAGTCCGCTCTTCGGCATGCCGATCCTCGACGTCGAGAAGGCGAAGTCGATCATCGTCCTCAAGCGCAGCATGCGTCCGGGCTTCGCCGGCGTCGATAACGAACTGTACTACAATGAGAAGTGCATGATGCTGTTCGGCGACGCCAAGGACAGCGTCACCAAGTTGATCAGCGAGATGAAGTCGCTGCTGTAGGCGCGTATTGACGGCCGAGACCACCGCCCTGGCGCTGCTGTCCTACGACGAACGCGAGGCGCTCGAGCGGCTGCTGCCCCGCGTGCCGCTGGCGCGCTTCGATCGCGTCTTCGCCATCGACCCGGGCTCGACCGACGGCACGCTGGAAGTCTACGCGCGGCACGGTATCGCCGTGCACATCCAGGCGGCGCGCGGGCGCGGCAACGCCTTCCTCCTCGCCCAGGAGATCGCCGGCACCGACCGCATCGTCTTCTTCAGCACCGACGGCAACGAGCATCCCGCCGACCTGCCGCGCATGTTGGCGCTGCTCGACGCCGGCAACGACCTGGTCATCGCCGGCCGCTTCCTGCAGGCCGGCGCCGGTAGCGACGACAGCGACGACCCGCTGCGCCTGCGCAAGCTCGGCAACATCGTCTACAGCGCGGTGGTGCGGGCGCTGTGGCGCTCGGGGGTGCGCGACTCGATCAACGGCTATCGGGCGATGCGCGTCGACGCCATGCGGCGCATGCGCCTCGACGCGCCGCTGCACGAGATCGAGTTGCAGAGCACCATTCGCGCCGCCAAGCTCGGCCTGCGCATCGCCGAGTTCCCAACCCGCGAGCAGCCGCGCCTCGGCGGCGTGCGCAAGGCCAGCGCCGGCACGTTCACGCTCGGTGTTCGCATCGGCTGGTTCCTGTTGCGCGAGATCGCCATCGGCCGGCGCTTCACGACGGAGGGCTGAGCGGTGTGGCGCCGCCACTGGCGCCTCGGCGTGCTGCTCGCCGTTGCCGGTCTCGCCTACGGGCGCGGCCTCGACGCCTACGGCATGTTGATGTGGGACGAGGCGGAGTACGCCTCGCTGGCGCGCGCCCTGGCGCGCGGCGAGGGCTACCAGGTCGCCGGCGCGGCCGAGGCCCTGCGGCCGCCGCTGCTGCCGCTCGCCGGCGCCGCCGCCATCGCGCTCGCCGGGCGCGCCGACGACCGCGTCGTCAAGGCGGCGTCCGTGGCCTTCGCCCTGGCGGCGCTGCTGGTGGTCTACGTCGCCGCGGCGGGCGCCTACGACCGCACCACCGGCCTCGTCGCGGCGCTGCTGCTGGCGGCGGCGCCGTGGTTCTGGACGGCGACGGCCCACTTCCTCAGCGAGCTGCCGCTGCTCACCTGCTTTGCCGCCGCCGCCTTTGCCTGGAGCGCCGCCCTGCTGCGCTCGCCGCGTTGGTTTCCCATCGCCTGGGGGTGCGCCGGCCTGGCGCTGCTGGCTCGCTACACGGCGCTGCTACTCGGGCCGCTGTTCGTCCTGCTGACGCTGACGGCGCTGGCGCTGCGCGCGCCGGGGGTGGGCGGCCGGCTGCGTAGCCGTCATGCCCTGCTGGCGCCGCTACTCGCCGTCGCCGTCACGGCGCCGTGGTTCGCCTATCAGGCGCTGACCTTTGCCGACCCGCTGGTCGGCCTGCGGCGCGCCGCCGGGCAGCTACAAGCGTATCTGCCCGGCGTGTCGATGCCCTGGCACGCCTATCTGACCGGTCTGCCGGCGATGCTGACGGCGCCGACGCTGGCGGCGGTGGTGTTCGGCGTCGCCTGGGCGGCGCGGCGGCGCGATGCGTTCGCGCTGCACTGCGTGGTGATCGTCGGCGTCGTGCTGCTGTGGTTCAGCGCCTACCGCTACAAGGAGCCGCGTCTGGTGTCGGCGCTGCTGCCCGCCGCGGCGATCCTGGCGGCGGTGGGGGTGACGCGCGGCCTGACGGGGGACCGGCCGGAGCGGCTCGGACTGGCGCTCGTCGGCACCCTCGCCGGCGTCGTCTGGCTCGGCGCCCTCTCGGCGCAGCGCACGCTGACGACCGTCGTGACGAACGGCTACCCATCGTTCCTGGCGGCGACGGCGTTCCTGCGCACGCACAGCGAGCCGCAGGCGCTGGTGGTGGCGCCCAATCCGCCGCAGCTGTGGTGGTACGCCGAGCGGCCAGTGGTAGCGTATCCCGACGCGGCGGCGCTGCCGGATCTCCTGGCGCGCGCCGACTGGGCGGTGATCGCCGACTTCGAGCGCGGCCAGCCGCCCTATGTCGCGACGCTGGCGGCGCGCATCCCCGCCAGCGCCTTCGCCGCCGGCGACGCGGCGCGCTTCGACGACGGCCGCTTCCGCACCCTCGTCGTCCGCGCCGCGCTGCTGCGCTGAGGTGCCGTGCCGCGTCGCCGTCTTCCCCGGCGAGGCGCCATCCGCCGCGCCGGTGCGCGGGCTACGAGGCGACGCCGCCCTCGGCCAGCCACCAGTCGATGGTGCGGCGCAGGCCGACGCGCAGCGGCGTCGTGGCGCGGAAGCCGAACGCGGCGGCGGCGCGCGTGACATCGAGGCAGCGCCGCGGCTGGCCGTCGGGCTCGGACGTGTCCCACTGCACCTGCGGCGCGACGCCGACCATCTCGGTGACCAGCCCGACGAGCGCGCGGATGGCGATCTCCTGGCCCGAGCCGAGGTTGACCGGCGCGCCGTCGTCGTAGTGCTCCGCCGCGAGCAGGATCGCCGCCGCGGCGTCGGCGACGTAGAGGAACTCGCGCGTCGCCGTGCCGCTGCCCCACACCGTCATCGCGCCGCTGTCGCGCGCTGCGATCGCCTTGCGGATGAGGGCCGGGATGACGTGCGAGGTCTGCGGGTCGAAATTGTCGCCCGGGCCGTACAGGTTGACCGGCAGCAGGCTGACGGCGTTGAAGCCGTACTGGGCTCGGTAGGCCTGCGCCTGCACCAACAGCATCTTTTTCGCCAGGCCGTACGGGGCGTTGGTCTCCTCCGGGTACCCGTTCCACAGGTCGTCCTCGCGGAACGGCACCGGCGCCAGCTTCGGGTAGGCGCAGACGGTGCCGATGGCGACGAACTTGCCCACCCCGGCACGCCACGACTCGTGCAGCAGCTGCGTCCCCATACACAGGTTGTCGTAGAAGTACTCGGCCGGGTGGGCGCGGTTGGCGCCGATGCCGCCGACCCGGGCGGCGAGGTGGATGACGACGTCGGCCCCGCCGGCGAGCAGGCGGCGGATGGCGGCGAGGTCGCGCAGGTCGTAGTCGCGGCTGCGCGGCACCACCACCTCGGTCGCGGCGCCGGCGCCCAGCGCGGCGACGACGTGGCGCCCGAGGAAGCCTGCGCCGCCGGTGACGATGACCCGTTTGCCGCTCCACCAGCTCATCCGCGAGCCATACCGCGTGCGCGCGCGGCTCGAAAGGTTCGCCACACCGATTCCCTCCTCTGGGACCTCGGCGCCCGGACGGCCGGGCGTTCTGGGAACCGAAGGCGGCGCGGGCGAGCACCGGCGTCGCCGCTGGCTATGGCAAGCCGCTTGCCTTAGGCAGCGGTATGCGATCGCTCCCGCCCGTCCGCCGCCGGACCGCGCCCATGCAGGGCGTCCTACATCCGGACTTCGCGGCGGTCGCCAGCGCCCTGCGGGCTCAGCTGGCCGCCTACCCGGGCGGCGCCGTCGACGGCGTGCGGTTGTTGTCGCGCCGCACCCTGCAGCGCGCCACCCGCGTGCAGGAGCGGGCGCGCGGGCGGCGCGTCCGCGGCGCCTTCGGCCACTTCGGCTTCGGCGGCTCCGGCGGCTGGGCCGATCCGCACCGCGACCTGGCGGTGGCGTTGATCGTCAACAGCGGCATGGGCAGTCCGTTCGGCGACCTGCGCATCCTGCGCCTCAGCGGCGCGGCGCTGGCGGCCGTCGAGCGCCGGCCGCCTGCGCCGCGCCGCGCCGCGGTCACTGCCCTCAACGCGGCGCGCGCCCTGCGTGCCGTCGGTCGCTGATCGGCCGGAAGTCCGACGAGGCATGCCGACGCCGCGCGCCCCGCAGTCGAGTCCCCAGCAGCGTTACTGGCAGAAGCGCCTCGCGGCGCCGGCCTTTCGACGCGCGCTGACGACGGTGGTGGCCGGCGAACTGCGCCAACTCGGGCGGCAGAAGGTTGGCGCGGTAGTCGACCCGGAGTTGGTGCGGACGCTGATCCGCCACTGGGACTCGCGGCTGATCGACCGCGGCGCCGTCACCGAGGTGATGATCGCCGCCAACCGTCGCGGCGCCGATCGCCTGACCACGCGCGACGAGTCGCTGATCGATCTCCTCGACCGCCAACTCGTCGCCGACCTCGAGGCGGCCCTCGACGCCAGCCTCGAGATGACCGACCGGGCGCGTGACTTCGTCGCCACCCTGATGCAGCGCGACTTCGTGCAGGGGTTGTTCGCTGACGTCATCTTCACCGCCGTGGTGTCGTTTCAGCAGAAGGCCAACCCGTTCTTCGGGGCCTTCGCGACGCGGGCGTTGGAAGGGCAGATCAAGGGGTTCATCCGCCTCTTCATGCCCATGCTGCAGGCCCAGGCGACGGCGTTCGCCGTCGATCGCGCCAACCAACGCGCCGTGCTCGACTTCGCCCGCGCCGTCGCGCGCCAGCTCCTCGAGGTGCCGATCGGCCGGTACGCCGCCCTGGCGGGCAGCGGCGGCGGCGCGTCGATGGAACGGCTGATGCGTCGCGCGGCGGAGAATCCCGCCCTGGCCGACCTCGGGCGCCGCGCGGCGCTGGCCAGCTGGGACGACCTGTTCGCCGCGTTGAAGGGCCGCCGCATCGGCGCGCTGCTGCCGCTTGGCGAGCACGCCGACTGGCTGGCGCAACGCTGCGTCGAGGTGCTGCTGCCGGCGCTGCAGCGCCCCGCCGTGGTGGCCTTCATCGCCGCCGAGGCCGCGGCCGTTGCGTTCGCGCCGCCGCCCGCCAAGCGTCAACGCTGACCGCGGCGCCGCCCCCCGCTGCAGTATGTCGTAGATCATACTGCCTTTTGCGGGCGCCCGGCATGATGCCGGTCAAGGAGTGACCGGAATGCTGTCGAAATCGCAGGCGCGGGCCTTCTTCCTCATCGGCACGGGCATCTGCACGGCCACCTTCGTCGGACTCACGGTCGATACGCTGCGGCGCATCCCGGCCCAGACCAACGCCGCCGGGCTGAGCGAGCAGGTGGTGCGCGGCAAGGTCCTGTGGGACCAGAACAACTGCATGGGCTGCCACACGCTGCTCGGCGAGGGCGCCTACTACGCGCCGGAGCTGACGCGCGTGTACGAGCGGCGCGGCCCCGATTTCATCCGCGCCATGCTGCGCGACCCGGAGGCGATGTACCCCGGGCAGCGGCGCATGGTGCAGTACGACTTCACGCCCGAGCAGATCGACGACTTGGTGGCCTTCTTCCAGTGGATCGGCACCATGGACCTGAACGGCTTCCCGCCCAAGCCGAATCTGATGCCGGTCGCCGTCGTCGCCGGCGGCGCGCCGCTCGCCGAGGCCGCCAACCGGCCGCAGATCTTCAACCAGCTCTGCATCGCCTGCCACGCCCTCGGCGGCCAGGGCGGCAACGTCGGCCCGGCGCTCGACGGCGTCGGCGCGCGGCTCGACGCCGCCTTCATCCGGCACTGGTTGCAGGATCCCATCGCGGTGAAGCCGGACTCGAAGATGCCCAAGCTGCCGCTCACGCAGGGGCAGATCGACGAGTTGGTCGCCTTCCTGTCGCAGCAGAAGAGGAGCTGAACCCCCATGCGCTTCCAGTCCCAACGCGTCGCCTACTGGTTCTTCGCCACCTGCATGCTGCTGCTGTCGCTGCAGATCGTCTACGGCTTCATCATGGCGTTCGCGCACGCCGGCTACGACGTCCTGCACCCGGTCATCGCTTTCAACACCGCGCGCGCCACGCACATCAACCTGCTCGTCGTCTGGCTACTGGCCGGCTTCATGGGCGCCGCCTACTTCATCATCCCGGAGGAGTGCGACCGCGAACTCTACTGGCCGACGCTGGCCTACGTGCAGCTCGTCGCCCTGGTCGTGGTCGGCGTCGTCGCCATCATCGGCTTTCACTTCAATTGGTGGGAGGGGCGCAAGTTCCTCGAGATCCCGCGCGCCCTCGACTACCTGGTCGTCGTCGACGTGCTGCTCTTCGTCGCCAACATCGGCATGACCATCTGGTACGGCCGGCGCAGTTCGACGACCGCGATCGTCCTCTTCTTCGGCCTGCTCAGCGCCGCCCTGCTGTATCTGCCGGGCATGATCGACACGCCGCACCAGACGGTCGACAGCTTCTGGCGCTGGTGGGTGGTGCACCTGTGGGTCGAGGGCGTCTGGGAGCTGATCATGGGCGCCATCCTGTCGTTCCTGCTCATCAAGCTCACCGGCGTCGACCGCGAGATCATCGAGAAGTGGCTCTACGTCATCGTCGGCTTCACGTTCCTCTCCGGCATCCTCGGCACCGGTCACCACTACTACTTCATCGGCACGCCGTCGTACTGGCTGTGGATCGGCGGCATCTTCAGCGCTATCGAACCGGTCGCCTTCCTCGGCATGGCGATCTACGCCGTGGCCATGGCGCGCGCCGGCGGCCGCCAGCACCCGAACCACATCGCGCTGCTGTGGACGGTGGGCTCGGCGATCATGGCCTTCGTCGGCGCCGGCTTCCTCGGCTTCGCGCACACCCTGCCGCAGGTGAACCTGTACACGCACGGCACGCTGATCACCGCCATGCACGCCCACATGGCCTTCTGGGGTGCTTACGCGATGCTGGTGCTGGCGATCATCTCGTACGCCATGCCGCTGCTCACCGGCCGCAAGCTGTACGCGCACGCCGCCTCGACCTGGGCCTTCTGGGCGTCGAACATCGGCATGGTGGCGATGACCCTCGCCTTCGCCGTCGCCGGCGTCGCGCAGGTCTACCTCGAACGGCGCCTGGGCATGGACTTCGTCACCGTGCAGTCGGAGGTGCAGATCCACTTCTGGGGCGTCATCCTCGCCGGCAGCCTGTTCACCGTCGGCATCGCCTGCTTCATCTACACGTTCATCCGCTACGGCCGGCCGGTCGGCGAGCTCGAACGCGGCTCGGTCGGCGACGTCGCCGACCCCGCCCAGCTGCGCCCACTCAGCGCATGACGCGGGGGCCGGTCTGATGACGCCCGACGGGCAGCCGTACTACCGCCCGGTCGCCAATGAGGTGGAGGTGTGTGCGCACGCGCATCGCGCCGGCCTGGCGCTGCTGCTCAAGGGGCCGACCGGGTGCGGCAAGTCGCGCTTCGTCGAGGCCATGGCGGCGCGCCTCGGCCGGCCGTTGGTGACGGTGGCGTGCAACGACGAGACCAGCGCCGCCGATCTGGTCGGCCGCTGGTTGGTGAAGGGCGGCGACACGGTGTGGCAGGATGGCCCGGTGACGCGCGCGGTGCGCGCCGGCGCCATCCTCTACCTCGACGAGATCGCCGAGGCGCGCGAGGACGTCATCGTCGTCCTCCATCCGCTCTCCGACTACCGGCGCCGCCTGTACCTCGACCGCAACGACGAAGAGCTGCAGGCGCCGCCGGAATTCATGATGGTGGTGAGCTTCAACCCCGGCTACCGCCGCGGCATCAAAGAACTCAAACCGTCGACGCGGCAGCGCTTCGTGGCGCTCGATTTCGGCTATCCGCCGGCCGACGTCGAGGCCGAGGTGGTGCAGCGCGAGGCCGGCGCCGACGCCGCGGTGGCGCGACGGCTGGTGTCGTACGCCGGCAAGGTGCGCGGGCTGGAGGAGCTGGCGCTGGCGGAGACGGTCTCGACCCGCCTGCTGATCAGCGCCGCGCAGCTCATCGTCGCCGGTCTGCCGCCGCGCGCCGCCTGTCAGGTGGCGATCGTGCAGCCGCTCACCGACGACCCGCTCGCGGCGCGCACGCTGCAGGACCTCGCCGATCTGACCTTCTGAGCGGACGGTGCGCCGTGGCGTGGGACGAATCCCTCTTCAAGTCCCTCTACGCCGCCGCGCGCGGCGCCGTGCGCGGCCGCGCCGATCGCGCCGCCGCGGCACGTGCCTGCCAACTCGCGGACGTCCAACGGCGGCTGCAACTGCTCGCCTGCGGGCTGGCCGGCGCATCGGTCACCGTGCAGGCCGCCGACGGCGACGGCGGCTGGCGCGCCGACGTACTGTTGCTGCCCGCCGCGCTCGCCTTCGCGCCGACGCCCGAGGCCAACCTCGCCGCCTACGTCCTGCGCGTCGCCTACGCCTGCACCTCGCGCCGCCTCGGCTTCGGGCTCGACGCCGCGGCCGATCCCGTCGCGCGCGCGCTGCTGACCTGGCTGGCGGTGCCGGCGACGCGAGGCGCCCTGCTCGACGATCTGCCCGGCGCCGCCGCCGCCGAGGCCGCGGCGCGCGACGCGGCGCTGGCGGCGCGCCCCGACCTGCCGCGCGGCGGCGCCGACGCCGCGCTCGAGACCCTGGCGCGCCTGCACCTCGGCGCCGCCCCGGTGGCCTTGGCGGCGCGGGTGCCGCCCGCGGCGCTGCAGTGGGCCGCCGCCGCGGCGGCGTGCGCGCCGGCCGACGCCGCGGCGTTGCGCGTGGCGGGCGCGGTCCAGCTCGCGGCCCTGCTGACGGAACTCGGCCGCCCGCGCAGCGCGCCGCTGGCGGTGCCGCCGTGGGGCTGGCTGACGCCGGTCGCCGCGTCGCGCCGCGCGGCGGCAGTGCCGCCGCTGCCCGCGGGCGCCGCCGCCGCGCTGCCGACCGGCACCGAACGGCGCAGCCGGCCGCGCCAGGCGGTCGAACGGGTCGAGCATCCAGAGGACCCCTCGGGCCAGAATCCACTCGTCCACTCCTTCGAGAAGGTGCACACGCTCGAGCAGTACACCGGCGGGCGTAAGCAGATCGACGGCGCCGACGAGCTGCAGGCACACGGCGACGCGCTCGACGAGCTCGAACTGACGCAGGTGGTACGCTCACGGCGCGCGACGGCGTCGGTGTATCAGGCCGACGTGTTGTTCGGCGACCTCGCCGGCGAGGTGAGCGACGCCGCGGACGGCGGCGGCATCCTGTACGACGAGTGGGATGGCGGCGCGCACCGCTACCGCCGCGACTGGTGCCGCGTGCGCGCCAGCGTGCCGCCGGCCGACGACACGGCCGGCGCGCTGCTGCGCGACGTGCGCCGGCGCCACCGCCGCCCCATCGACGATCTGCGCGCCGTCTTCGCACGCGTCGAAGCCGGCCGCGCCTGGCGGCTGCGCCAACCCGACGGGCCGGACATCGACGTCGACGCCCTGATCGACCGCTACGCCCGTCTGCGCGCTGGCGACTGCGCCAGCGACCGGTTGTACGCCGCCCGGCGCCGCCACTCACGCGACGTCGCGGTGTTGATCCTGCTCGACGCCAGCCTCTCCACCGACGCCTGGGTGGCCAACCGGCGGGTGCTCGACGTCGAGAAGGAGTCGGTCGTCGTCCTCGGCGAGGCGCTCGGTGGCCTCTACGACGAGGTCGGCATCGCCGCGTTCTACAGCCAGACGCGACGCGACTGCCGGTTTCTGGCCGTGAAGGGCTTTCGCGAGCCCTGGGCGGCGGGCTACGGGCGCCTCGCCGGCATCGCGCCGACCGGCTACACGCGCGTCGGCCCCGCCGTGCGCCATGCCACCGAACTGCTGCTGCGCACTGGCGCGCGCAAGCGCCTGCTGCTGCTGGTCAGCGACGGCAAGCCGACCGACCTCGACCGCTACGAGGGCCGCTACGGCATCGCCGACGTGCGCCAGGCCGTGCGCGAGGCCGACGCGGCCGCCGTCGAGTGCTTCGCGCTGGCCGTCGACGCCCAGGCGCGCCTGTACCTGCCGCGCATGTTCGGTGCGTCCCGCTTCCATATTCTGCCCTCGCCAGCCCACCTCGCCAACGCCATGGCGCGCGTCTGCGCCGAGCTGCTGCGGTGACGGTGACACGGCGCCGCCCGCGTGGCGTGCGGCGCCGGCAGGGCCCCTGCGATTCCGGGAACTGCGGCGCGCCCTCGCTTCCCAGATCTGGGAGGCCGCACCGACGCCGTTGGCGGGAATCCGTGCCGGCCTGACCCACGGCTGGTCGGACCGCAAAATGCTCCCACGCTCATGGGTAGGAGAGCAGCATGCAATACCAGCAGACAGCGGCCGCGGGTCGCCAGGCGCGGCTACCGCGCACTGTCTTCGTCGCGGCCCTGCTGCTGGCCGGTGCGTGCGATCGGCGCGCGCCGGCGCCGGACACGCCGGTGAATCTCGCCGCCGCGCAGGCGGACGTCGTCGTGGCGGTGGAGACGGCGCGCGTCCGGCGCGGCGCCGTCGCCGCCACCATTTTGGCGCCAGCCAGCCTGGTGGCCAGGCGCGAGAGTCTGATCGGCACCGAGGTCACCGGCCGAATTCTGGCGGTGCACGTTGCCGAGGGCGACCGCGTCGAGGCCGGGGCGCCGCTGTTCGAGATCGACCCCGAGTCCTATGCCACGGCGGTGCGGGCCGCCGAGGCGGGCTACGACGTGGCGGTGGCGGAGCGTCGCCAACTCGAGAGCGATCTGCATCGGGCGCAGACGCTGCGGCGGCAGGATGTGGTGTCGGCGCAGGACCTCGACCGCCTGACGACCAAGCTGGCGGTCGCGCAGGCGCGCGGTCGCCAGGCCGAGGAAGCCCTGGCGCTGGCGCGCCGCAACCTGGAGCGCACGACGGTGCGCGCGCCGTACGCCGGGTCGGTGGCGCGCCGCCTGGCCGACGAGGGCACCACGGCGCTGGTGCAGCCGCAGACGATCGTCGTCATCCTGCAGGAGACCGGCCAGCTCGAAGCGCAGGCTGCGATTCCGGAGAGCCAGTTGGCAGTGGTGCGGTCCGGCGATCGTGCCGTGTTGCGCGTCGAGGGCGTGCCGGCGCCGATCGAGGCGACGGTGACGGCGGTCAGCGACAGCATCGACGCGGCGACGCGCACCTATCTGGTGCGCATCCTGGTGCCGAACGCCGACAGGGTGCTCAAGGCCGGCGTGTTCGCGCCGGTCGAGATCTTTCCGCGCCAGCGCGCCGATGCGCTCCTCGTGCCGGTGGAGGCGGTGCGCAGCGAGGACGGGCGGACGCGCGTCATGGTGGTGCGCGACGGTATCGCGCAGGCGGTGCCGGTCGAGATCGGCCTCGGCAACGAGACCGAGGTCGAGGTGCTGGGCGGCGTCGCCGAGGGCGACGAGGTCGTCGTCGGCGCGGCGGCGCGCACCCTGGCCCCCGGGATGCGCGTGCGCGCCAGCGGCGCGCCGGTGCCTGCCGCATGAGAATCGCCGAGACCTCCATCCGCCGGCCGGTGTTCGCGGTGATGCTCACCGGCGGGTTGGTGCTGCTGGGCGTCATCTCCCTGCCGCGGCTCGGCATCGACCTCTTCCCGCGCGTCGAGTTTCCCATCGTCACCGTCACCACGGTCCTCGAGGGCGCGGCGCCGGAGACCGTCGAGCGCGAGGTCTCGCAGGTGCTCGAGGAGGCGATCAACACCATCGAGGGCATCCAGACCCTGCGCAGCGCGTCGAGCGATTCGCTGTCGCTGCTCTATGTCGAGTTCGAGCTCGATTACGACATCCAGACGAAGGCGCAGGAGGTGCGCGACAAGGTGGCGGCGGCGCGCGGCCGGCTGCCGCTCGACATCGAGCCGCCGGTCGTGGATCGCGTCGATCCCGACGCCGCGCCGATCCTGGCCGTCATGCTCGCCGGCCCGGACGCCATCCGCACCCTGAGCGAGTTCGCCGACAAGCGCATCAAGCCGCGTCTCGAGCGCATTCCGGGCGTCGGCAGCGTCGAGTTGGTCGGCGACCGCCCGCGCGAGATCCGCATCTGGCTCGATCCCATCCGGTTGAGCGGCTACGGTCTATCGGTCGAGGACGTCCTGGCGGCGGTGCAGCGCGAGCACGCCGAGCTGCCGGGCGGCCGCCTCGAGACGGCGCGGCAGGAATACACCATCCGCACCAAGGGGAAGCTCGTCAGCGCGGCGGGCTTCGGCGATCTGGTGGTGGTCGAACGCGCCGGCGGCGTCATCCGCCTGCGCGACGTCGCCTCGGTGGAGGACGGCATGGCCGAGGAGCGCACCGCGTCGTTCCTCAACGGCCGCCGCGGCGTCGCGCTGCTGGTACGCCGCCAGTCGGGTGAGAACACCGTCGCGGTGGCGGACGCGGTCGGCGCGCAGCTGGCGCGCCTGCGCACCGAGCTGCCGCCGGGCTACGAGATCATCGAGGCGATGGATCTCTCGCGCTTCATCCGCAGCGCCATTCATGACGTGTTCGTCGATCTCGCCTGGGGCGCGGTGCTCGCCGCGGCGGTGGTGCTGCTCTTTCTGCGCAACCTGCGCTCGACGCTGATCGCCGCCGTCGCCATCCCATCCTCGCTGCTCGGCAGCTTCGTCTACTTCTATTTCTTCGGCTTCACCCTCAATACGCTGACGCTGATGGCCCTGTCGCTGTCGATCGGCGTGCTCATCGACGACGCCATCGTCGTCCTCGAGAACGTCTACCGGCACATGGAGGGCGGCGCCGCGGCGCGCCCGGCCGCCATCGCCGGCACGCAGGAGATCGGCCTGGCGGTGGTGGCGACGACGCTGGCGCTGTGCGCCGTGTTCGTGCCGATCGCCTTCATGGGTGGCGTCGTCGGGCGTTTCTTCCGCGAATTCGGCCTGGTCGCCGCCTGCGCGGTGTTGAACTCGATGCTGGTGTCGCTGACGCTGACGCCGATGCTGTGCTCGCGCTATCTGCGCCTGGACCAGACGCACGGCCGCGCCTACCGGGTGCTCGAGCGCGCCTATGCGACGCTGGAGGCGCACTACCGGCGCGTGCTGGGGCGCGGGCTGCGCCACCGCTGGGCGGTCGTCGCCCTGGCGCTGGTGGCGGTGGCGGGCGGCCTCGCCATCGCGACGCGCGTGCCGGTCGACTTCCTGGCCACCGAGGATCGCAGCGAGTTCAACGTCTGGCTCAAGCTGCCGCTCGGCAGCACCGTCGAACAGACCCATGCGGCGGCGCGCCGCCTGGAGGCCGAGCTGCGTCCGTGGCCGGAGGTGCGCGCCGTCTTCACCACCATCGGTGGCGGCATCAAGAAACGCGTCAACGAGGCGGTGATGTATGTGCAACTGGTGCCGAAGGCGGAGCGGCGCAGCGGCCAGAGCGCGCTGATGGGCCGTGTCCGCGCCCGCGTCGCGGCTCTCGAGCTGCCGGTCGACGACGTGGCGGTCGAGGAGGTGCCAATGATCGGCATCGTCGGCGGGCGCAGCGCGCAGCTCATGTACGTGGTCCGCGGGCCCGACGGGGATCGGCTGCAGCGCTATGCGCGCGAGCTGACGGCGCGGCTGGCGGCACGGGGCGGCTACGCCGACCTGTACGTCTCCTACGAGACCGGCAAGCCCGAGATCTCCCTCGACGTGGCGCGCGACCGCGCCGCCGATCTCGCCGTGCCGGTGCGGCAGATCGGGCGTAGCATCGCGGCGCTGCTCGCCGGTGTCGAGGCGACGACCTTCGAGGAGGGCGGCGAGCGCTACCCGGTGCGCCTCCAGGTGCGTCCCGAGTACCGCGACGACCTGTCGAAGCTGGAGCTGCTGCAGGTGCGCTCGGCCAACGGCCGCCTGATCCCGCTGCGCAACCTGGTGCGCCCGCGTATCGGCAGCGGGCCGGTGCAGATCGACCGCGAGAATCGCACCCGCGCGATCACCATCTACGGCAATCTCGAGGGCAAGGCGGCAGGCACGGCCGACGACGAGGTGCGCCAGATCGCCGCCGAGCTCGGCATCGGCGGCGACTACGAGATCGCCCCGGTTGGTCCGTCGGAGCGCTTGCGCGAGACCTCCAGCGCGGTCGCCTTCGCCTTCGTCCTGGCGCTGATCGCGATCTACATGATCCTCGCCTCGCAGTTCGACTCCTTCGTCCACCCGTTCACCGTCATGCTCTCGGCGCCCCTGTCGTTCATCGGCGCCTTCGCCGCCATCTGGGTGCTCGGCGTGCCGCTCGACCTGATGAGCCAGATCGCTTTCCTGATGCTGATGGGCGTGGTGATGAAGAACGGCATCCTGCTGGTCGATTACATCAACACCCTGCGCAGCCGCGGCCTGTCGCTCTACGAGGCGGTCCTGGACGCCGGCCCGACGCGCATGCGGCCGGTACTGATGACGGTGGTCTCGACGGTCTTCGGCATGCTGCCGGTAGCCATCGGCACCGGCGACGGCTCCGAGTGGCGCGCGCCGATGGGGATCATCTGCATTGGCGGGCTGGTCACCTCGACCTTCTTGACGCTGCTCATCGTGCCGGTCGTGTACACCCTGATGGACGATGCCGGGCGCCTGATGGCCGCCGCGTGGCAGCGCCTGCGCCGCCATCGAACGGCACCCGTGTAGTCAGAATTGTGCCGGCAGGGGGCGCCCGCGGCGGCGCGCGTGCCGTCGCCCGCCGCGCCGCAGCTGGCGCGAAACTTGGACCTGCGACGCATCATTCCCGGCCGGCGGAGCGTCTCCGCATGCGGGTGCGCAACGAGGACCAAGCGGGGTGACGCGACACAGGACAGGATGGGGGGACGGCACAACGCTGGGCCTCCTCGCCTTCGCATGGGCGATGACGGCGCGCCTGCCCGCCGGCGCCCAGGTCGGGCCGCCGGTGACGCCCGGCTTCCCCAACGTGGCGCAGACCGCCGGCGCCGTGTTGAGCGGCCTCAACGCGCCGCAACAGGGCCGCACGGCGATCATCGCCTACCACAACGGCGTCCTGTTCACGGTGCCCGAGGTGCCCTCGAGCCAGCCCGGCGCCGACTTCCAGGTGCGCACCTGGGACATCACCAACCCGCGCGCGCCGGTCGAGCGCCAGCAGTGGGGCGTGACGCCGATGCCGATCAACGCGCACGGCTACTTCCACAGCGGCGAGTACCTCATTCTCGGCGCCAACTGGCCGCCGGGTGGCGAGTGGTCGTTCCGCTCCAGCGCGACGCCACGCACGGTGACGCGCGGCGCCTTCCCGGGTCTCACCTGCGCCGGGGCGCGCGGCTGCCTGTTCGGGCCCTGGTACATCAACGACACCTACTGGAGCTACGGCGAGATCTCCGGCGACGCGGAGATCTACCGCGACTGGCAGCTACAGTCGCGCTGGGACCACCTCGGCCTCACCGGCGTCGTCGGCCACCCGTTTCTGCTCGGCGACCTGCTCATCTTCGCCTCCGACCAGAGTCGCACCGGCGTCGCGACCTACGATGTCTCCGACCCCACCCACCCGGTGTTGCTCGATGTGCTCAGCACCGGCGGTCCGGGCGGCTATTTCCCCGAGATCTGGGGCGGCGGCGACGGCCGGCTGTACATCGTGTTCCCCTACAACAGCGACGGCAACGGGTTCCGCGTCGTCGATGCCACCGACCCGTCCGACCTGCGCTTCGTTACCGACCGGCCGCTGCCCGGCGCCGCGTCGATGTACATCCAGTTCCAGGACGAGTTCGCCTTCATGGGCGGCCACAAGGTCGACATGCGCACCTTCCAGTCGGTGCTGCACCTCGACGGCGCCAACGTCGCGCGCCCGAACCAACCCGGCCAGGTCGGCATCGACACCAGCCAGTTCCTGCTGCCGCTCGGCAATCTGCTGGTGACCGGCGGCGTCGGCGAGGACGAAGGCATGGCCGTCTGGGCGCACCAGGCAGCGCCGGATACGCGCGGGCCGTCGGTCGCCTTCCACATCCCGCACAGCGGTCGCACCGGCTATCCGCTGCGCGCGCCGATCTCGCTGCTCATCCACGAGACGCTGGAGAGCTTCACCATCGTCAACGGCCAGACGTTCATCGTCCGCCCGCTCGGCGGCGCGGCGCTGCCCGGTCGCATCACCTTCTCCTTCGACGACGTGCTGACGTTCCAGCCGGACGCGGCGCTGTTGCCCAACACGACCTACGAGGTCGTGCTGCCGGCGGGCGGCATCAAGGACGCCGCCGGCAACGGCATCATCGGGTACTCCTTCACCTTCTCGACCGGCGCGTCGGTGAGCGGCAATGCCCCGCCGGTGATCTCGGCGTTCACCGCCTCGGCCTATCCCGTCGCGCCGGGTACGCCGCTGACGTTGACGGCCTCCGCGACCGATCCGAACAACGACGCGCTCGAGTTCCGCTTCGACCTCGGCGACGGGACGCCGAAGACCGCCTGGGGCACGGCGCGCACGCTCGCCGCCAGCTACGCGGCGCGCGGCCACTACCGCGCCACCGTGCAGGCGCGCGACACGGCCGGCGCCGTCGCCAGCGAAACAGTCTCGGTCACCGTCACCGCCGCGCCGGCGGCGCCGCGGCCCAGCGCCGGCGGCCAGATCCTCTGCGACGCGGCCGCGCGCCGGGTCTGGGCCGTCAATCCCGACGCCGACACGCTGGTGAGCGTCGATGCCGACACGCGCGCCAAGCTGCTCGAGGTGGCGGTCTGCGACGATCCGCGCGCCGTCGTGCGTGCCGCCGGCGGGCAGCTGTGGATCGCCTGCCACGACGACGACCGCCTGCGCGTCCTCGACGCCTCCGGCGCGCCGATCGCCAGCCTCGCCACCGGCTACGGCAGCGCCCCCGCCGGTCTGGCCGCCTCGCCCGACGGCGCGACGGTCTACGTCGCGCTCGCCGGCGCCGGCGCGCTGGCGCGCTTCAGCGCCGCGACGCGTCTCGAGACCGGGCGCCTGGCGCTCGGCCCGACGCCGCGCGCCGTCGCGGTCAGCGCCGACGGCGCGCGCGTGCTGGTGACGCGCTTCCTGTCGCCGCGCGATCGCGCCGAGGTGTGGGACGTCAACGCCGCCAGCCTCACCCTGACGCGCACCCTCGCCCTGCCGAAGTTCGGCGGCGACGCCAACCGCGATTCCACCGCCTCCGGCCGCGGCGTCCTCAACTATCTCGCCGCCATCGCCATCGCGCCGGACGGGGCGAGCGCCTGGGTCGTCGGCAACAAACCGAACGTCGAACGCGGCCTGCTCTTCGCCGCCGACCTCGACCAGGACAACACGGTGCGCAACGTCATCGCGCAGATCGACCTGACCACCAACACGCTGCGCCGCGCCATCGACATCGACAACAGCGACTCGGCCAGCGCCCTCGCCTTCTCGCCGCTCGGCGACTACGTGCTCGTCGCGTTGCAGGGCAACAACGAGGTGGTGGTGCTCGACGCCCTCGCCGTCGCCGCCTCGACCGGCCTTGGCGGCTTCGTCACCCGGCTCGGCGCCGGCCGCGCGCCGCAGGGGCTGTGCGTCGACGCGACCAGCGGCCGCGCCTTCGTCAACGACTTCCTCGACCGCGCCGTCAGCGTGCTCGACACCGACGGTCTGTTCCGTCGTGGTGAGCTGTCGGTGGCCGCGCAACAGGTGTCGACGGTGGCCAGCGAGCCGCTCGCGGCGGCCGCGCTGACCGGCAAGCGCATCTTCTACGACGCCGGCGACCGTCGGATGAGCGCCGAGGGCTATCTGAGCTGCGCCACCTGTCACGTCGACGGCGGCCACGACGGGCGGGTGTGGGACTTCAGCGGCCGCGGCGAGGGGTTGCGCAACACCACGACGCTGCACGGCCGCGCCGGCACGGCGCATGGCAACGTGCACTGGAGCGCCAATTTCGACGAGATCCAGGACTTCGAGAACGACATGCGCCAGGCCTTCGGCGGCACGGGCTTTCTCACCGACGCCGACTTCGCCGCCCGTGCCGCGCCGCTGGGGTCGCCGAAAGCCGGACGCTCGACGGATCTCGACGCGCTGGCGGCGTATGTGGCGTCGCTCGATGCGGCGAGCGTGCCGCGCAGCCCGCAGCGCAATGCCGACGGCAGCATGACCGCCGCGGCACAGGCCGGCGCGGCGGTGTTCGCGGCGCAGGGCTGCGCGACCTGTCACGCCGGCACGCGCGCCACCGACAGCAGCGTCGGCGCGGCGACGCTGCACGACGTCGGCACCCTGCGCAGCACCTCCGGGCGGCGCCTCGGCGCGCCGCTGACCGGCATCGACACGCCGACGCTGCTCGGCGTCTGGGACACCGCGCCGTACTTCCACGACGGCTCGGCGGCGACGCTCGACGACGTCTTCCGCGTCGCCGGCGGGACGGTCGTCGCGGCCGAGTCGGGCAGCACCAGCGGCAACGCCGGTCCGGTCACGCAGTGGGTCGAGAACAACAACGACGACGCCGTGCGCGGCCGCGCCTACGTCGCCATCTCGGGTACCGACGGCCGGCTGACGCTGCGCAACGTCCACGGCGGCGCCGGCGGCGTCGGCGCGGTCGAGGTGCGCTACAGCTCCGGCTACGGCGTCTTCAATCTGACGGCGCGCGTCAACGGCACGGCCTACGCCACCTCCCTGCCGCTGCTCGGCAACGACCCCGGCTGGCGACACGTCAACTGGGGCACGGTGCGGTTCGAGAACGTCAGCTTCGCCGCCGGGGCGACCAACACCATCGAGCTCTCCTCGACCAGTAGTTTCCCGAACATCAGCCTCGATGAAATCGTTGTCAGCACGGCGGCGGAGCTTGCCGCGGCGCAGCCGCACCGCCTGGTGCTCGGGCTGGCGTCGACTGACCGCGCCAATCTGCTCGCCTACCTGCGCCAGCTCGACGGGCGCGCGGCAGCGGGCCCGGGCGCAACTCCGACGGCCACGCCGCCGCCCACCGTGCCGCCGACCGCGACGCGCACGCCGAGCGCGACGCCGCCGGCGGTGACCCCGGGCGTCGTCGCCGGCACGGTTCGTCACGCCGGCGATGGCGCCGGCGTCGCCGGCATCGACGTCACGCTCAGCGGCGCCGCGCAGGCGACGACGCAGACCATCGCCACCGGCGCCTTCGCCTTCGCCAACGTCGCCCCGGGTGCGTGGATCCTACGCGGGGCGCGTCAGGGCGGCACGGCCGGCGCCGTCGATGCCGGCGACGCCAGCGTGGCCCTGCGTTTGGCCGTCGGGCTGCAGACGGCCGGCGGCGCCCAGGCGCTGGCCTGCGACGTCAGCGGCGACGGCACGATCAGCGCCTACGACGCCGCCAAGCTGTTGCAGCGCCTCGCCGGCGCCATACCGCGCTTCCCGGTCGCGGTGGTGTGCGGCTCGGATTGGCTGGTGGTCCCCGCCGCGGGCGGCGCGCCGCCCATCATCGGCTCCGGCGCCTGCACCCCGGCCGCCCTCGCCGTCAGCCCGCCGATCAGCGCCGCCGACTTCACGGCCGCGGCCTTCGGCGACTGCGCTCTCGACCGCTAGCCCTGAGCGACCAAGGTATTCTTCACACGGAGCAACGGAGACACGGAGAAGCCAGGGATACCCGGAAGGTCACGACCGGCGTGCTCACCCCGGTCGTCTCGTTCTCTCCGGTCCTCCGTGTGAAGAGTCCTGCGGCAGATCAGGGCGGCGGACCAGCACGGTCGAGCGTGATGGCGATGGCGTGCGCCAGACCGTCGGTTGGCAGCGCGGGCAGCGTCAGCTGCAGGCCGGCGGTGGTGCGGCGCCAGGCGAGCGGCGCGCCGCTGGCGAGGAGGCGGACCGCCGTCGGGGCGGCGTCGAAGCCCGCGATGGTGATCTCGCCGGCCGGCGGCGTGCCGAGCAGGATCGCGTAGACCACGTCGCGCGCCGGCGTCGCGGTGAAGCGGACGTCGATGCCCTGGTCCGTCGCCGCGCCGAAGTGCGTCCACGGGCGTGTGCCGTAGATCGCCGCGCCGTTCACCGCCAGCCACTCGCCGAGGCGGGCGAGAATGGCCAGCTGCGGCTCCGGGATCGAGCCGTCGGCGCGCGGCCCGACGTTGAGCAGCAGGTTGCCGTTCTTGGACACGACATCGATGAGCAGGTGGACGAACTTCTCCGGCGGCCCGTAATCCGCCAGTTCCTCGTTCTGGTTGTAGCCGAAGCCGCGGCTCATGCCGCGCACGGCTTCCCACTTGTCGGGGGAGATGTCGGCCTCGACGGCGAACTCGGAGGTGCGGAAGTCGCCGGGCGGATCGGCCACCGCCGAGAGCCAGCGGTCGTTGACGACGCCGTCCGGCACCGCGGCGTAGAAGTCGCGGAACAACTGCTCCGCGTCGAGGGTGTTGGGGTTGGCGATGTCGTTCCACAGCAGCGACGGACGGTAGCGGCTGATCAGCTCGCGCCAGTGCGCCTCGGCATAGCGCGCGTAGGCCTCCTGCGGCGGCGCCAGGCGCAGGGCGTCGAGGAGGTCCTTGAACGGGGGCGGGTTCCAGGTCCAGTCGATGCCGCCGGAGTAGTACAGCCCCATGCGCAGGCAGCGGCCGCGCGCCGCCGCCGTCAGCTCGCCGACGACGTCGCGCGGCGCCTGCCACTCGGGGCCGCGCTGGGGATTGTCGATCGCGCTCGGCCACAGCGTGTAGCCGTCGTGATGCTTGGTCACCAGCACCACGTAGCGGGCGCCGGCCTGGGCGAAGGTGCGCGCCCAATCGGCCGGCTGCCAGGCGTCGAGCTGGGCGGCGAAGAGCGGCGCGAAGCCTTCGTACGGAAAATCCGCGCCCCAGACGGCGCGGTGATGCTCGGCGGTGCCGCTGTCGGCGATGGCGAGCGAGTTCCAGTACCATTCGCTGTAGGGGTTGTGGTTGAAAAACGCCGCGACGCCCTGCGTCGACAGGAAGTAGTTCGGGTCGGTCATGTCGGTGAAGATGATTTCCGGGTCGAGCGTGCGCTCCGCCCAGGCCGGCACGGCGAACGGTCCCCAGTGCACCATGATCCCGAGCTTCGCGTCGGCGTACCACGCGGGCAGCGGTCGCTGCGACCGGTCGGTGGGCTGCGCCGCGACGGGCGCCGCGGCGCAGCCGCGCAGCGCCACCGCGACGGCCCGCAGCAGCTCGTCGACAGTGATACCGCCGTCGCCGTCGCGATCGCCCGCGCCGCAACCGTCGAGGCCGGCGCTGCCGAGGGCGATGGCGACGGCGTCGACCAACTCGTCGACGCTCACCGCGCCGTCGCCGTTGCAGTCGGCGGCGCAGGCGGCCGCACAGGCCGTGGCGCCGGCCTGCGCCGCGGCGGTCGACGGCGGCGGCAGCAGGAGCAGGGTGCAGAGCGCGACGGCGCGCAGGGGCAGGGCTTTCATCTCAGCATGCAGCGGAAACCGAATCACCCCTGAAAGGCAAGCGTCGCGCCGCGCCGGCGGTCGCCCTGCGGGCGCCGAGCGCTAGCCGCGCAGACGGTAGCGGATCGGCAGCCGCTTGAGGCCGCCGACGAAGGTCGAGACCGTCTCTTCCGCCGCGCCGTCGGGTTCGATCGACTCGAGGCGCGGTAGCAACTCGCGCAGGAAGGCGCGCAGCTCGAGGCGGGCGAGGTGGGCGCCGAGGCAGAAGTGGACGCCGGTGCCGAAGGCCAGGTGCTCGTCGGCGTTGGCGCGGCGCACGTCGAAGGCCTGCGGGTCGGCGAAGACCTCGGCGTCGCGGTTGGCTGACAGATAGGAGAGCACCAGCCAGTCGTCGGCGGCGATCGGCGTGTCGCGCACCACCGCGGCGCGCGTCGCCCGGCGCATGAAGTGGCGCACCGGGCTGACCCAGCGGATCATCTCCTCGACGGCGTTGTCGATCAACGCCGGGTCGTCCTGCAGGGCGCGCAACTGCTCGGGGCGGTGCATGAGCGCCTGGATGCCGCCGGCGAGCGTCGCCGAGGTGGTGTCGTGCCCGGCGGTGGCGATGATGATGTAGTATCCGAGACGCTCGAGCTCGCCGATCGGCGCGCCGTCGATGGTCGCGGCCGACAGGACGCTGGCGATGTCGTCGGTCGGGCGCGCCTGGCGGTCGGCAGTCATGGCGTCGAAGTAGTTCTTGAAGTCGATCGCCGCGCTCAGCATCGCCGCGCCGCGATCCTCGCCGCCGAACTCGGGATCCTCGTTGCCGAACAGCTGTTGCGTGAGCTGCAACATGCGCGGCTCGTCCGCCTCCGGCACGCCGAGGATGCTCATGATCACCTGCAGCGGGTAGAACAGCGCCACGTCGCGGGCGAAGTCGCAGCGCCCGCCGAACGCCGCCATGCGGTCGACGTAGCGACGCGCCAGCTCGGCGACGCGCGTTGCGAACAACCGGCGCAGGTTCGCCGGCTTGAACCAGTCGTTGGTCAGGCTGCGATACGCGCCGTGCTCCGACCCGTCCATGTGCACCAGCGTCTTGATCTGCACACCGAGGGCGCCCTGCTGTTCGTGCATCGCGTTTGGCAGCAGCACCGACGTCTCGGTGTTGAGAAAGGCCTCCGGCTGGCGTTCGATGTCGCGCACCTCGGCGTGGCGGGTGACAGCCCAGAAGGGCCGGAAGCCCTCCGCCTCGACGCGCAGCAGCCGCGGCGCTCGGCGCAACGCGTCCGCCGCGCGGTGCCAGCCCTCGAGGTCCTGGTAGGCCGTGCCGTCGACGAAGATGCGCTGCAGCGCCTGGTTCGGATCCATGCCGTCACCTGCCCGCCGCGCGCCGGCTTCGTCAAGCCGCTGCGCGTCGGCGAACCGCGTCGGCGAGATTGCCATTGCATGCGGCGCGCGCGGTTCCCTATAAGCGAGCGGCACGGTGGTGGAGGCGTTGGATGGCGGATGACGCGCGCAAGACGTTCGTGCTCGACACGAACGTCATTCTGCACGACAGCTCGTGCCTGACCCAGTTCAAGCGGCACGCGATCGTGATTCCGATCGCGGTCCTCGAGGAACTGGATCAATTCAAGAAGGGTACGCAGTCGATCAACCATCACGCGCGCAAGTTCCTGCGCTCGCTCGACGCCCTCGGCGGCGCCGCCATTTTCGAGCGTGGCGTGCCGATCGGGGCCGGGCACGGCACGGTGCGCATCCAACTCGATCGCGCGCTGCACGCCGACCTGGCGTTCAATTTCCATCGCGGCAAGCCAGACGACCTCATCCTCAACTGCGCCTACACGTTGGCGCGCGAGAAGCCGCGCAGCCGCGTCGTCCTGGTCTCCAAGGACGTCAATCTGCGCTTGAAGGCGCGCGCCGTCGGCCTGCCCAGCGCCGACTACCTGAGCGACCACGTCAAGGATGTCGCGACGCTGTACACCGGCACGCGCGAGGTGAGCGACCTCGACATCGACGTCATCAACCGCCTCTATGCCGGCGAGCCGGTGCTGCCGGAGCACCTCGGGCTCGGCACGCCGCTGTTGGCCAACGAGAGTCTGATCCTGCGCAACCACCAGAAGTCGGCCCTGGCGCGCTTCGACCCGGCGGCGGGCACCATCCGGCGCGTCAACAAGGCCCCCGTCTTCGGCATCATGCCGCGCAACGCCGAGCAGACGTTCGCGCTGCAGGTCCTGTGCGACCCGGAGATCCCCCTCGTCACCATCACCGGCAAGGCCGGCACTGGCAAGACGCTGCTGGCGCTGGCGGCGGCGCTGGAGCAGCGGCGATTGTACCGGCAGGTGTTCCTGGCGCGGCCGATCGTGCCGCTCAGCAACAAGGACATCGGCTTCCTGCCCGGCGAGGTGAAGGCCAAGCTCGACCCGTACATGCAGCCGCTCTACGACAACCTGGCCGTGATCATAAGCGCCAAGAGTGCCGGCCATGCCGCTGGTGGGGGCGAGAAGGGCGCCGGCGGCAAGGGCGCCGGGCAGAACGGCGGTGGCGACGGCAAGTCGGTGGCGCATCAGATCCAGCAGATGCTCGACGAGGAGAAGCTGACCGTGTCGGCCCTGCCATACATCCGCGGCCGCAGTCTGAACCGCATCTTCTTCATCGTCGACGAGGCGCAGAACCTGACGCCGCACGAGGTGAAGACGATCGTCACGCGCGCCGGCGAGGGGACCAAGGTCGTCTTCACCGGCGATGTCTTCCAGATCGACCATCCCTACCTCGACGCGCAATCGAACGGACTGAGCTTCCTGATCGAGAAGATGCAGGGGCAGCGGCTGTACGCGCACGTCAACCTGGAGAAGGGCGAACGCTCGCAGCTGGCGCAGCTGGCGAGCGACCTGCTCTGACGGTGGCGGAGGCGGCGGCGACGGGCGAGTCGATCGCGCTGCCGGTCATCGGCCGCGCCCGCACCCCGTGGGGGCGGCGCGAGGACGCGCCGCATCAGCCGAGCGCGGCGCCCGAGGCGGTCGGCACCATCGAACTCGCCGCCGCCTACCGCGGCGCGTTGGTCGACCTCGAGAGCTTCACGCGTATCTGGCTGCTCTTCGTCTTTCACCGCAGCGGCGGCTGGGGGCCGCTGGTGCGGCCGCCGCGCGGCGGTCCGAAGCGCGGCGTCCTCGCCACGCGGGCGCCGGACCGGCCGTCGCCGATCGGTCTGACCAGCGTCGCGCTCACCGCCGTCGACCACGCCGCCGGCTGTGTGCACGTGCGCGGCATCGATCTGCTCGACGGCACGCCGATCCTCGACATCAAGCCCTACCTGCCCAACATCGACGCCTGGCCCGAGGCCGGCCACGGATGGCTCGAGCCCTACCTGCGCGCCGGCATCGTTCCGCGCCTGAAGAAGCCCTACCGCCCGCCGAGTGATCGGCGCCGCACGACGGAATAGTCCCCCAAAGAGGGCGCTGGCGACGAAAATTCGTTGACTTGGGAATTGCGCGATGGGTAATTGGTGACGTTTCCATGGCGCCGGCGGGGCCGTGTCGGTGCAGCGAACAACGGGGGGGGACCCATGAGCGATAAGCGAGCGACGACGGGGCATTCGCGACGGAGAGTGGCGTGGCCGCTCCTCGTCCTGGGATTGGCGGCGCTGGCCGCGCCGGCGGCGGCGCAACCGTCGTTCATCACCTTCGAATCGGGCCCGGTGCGGCCGTTGGCGTTATCGGCGGACGGCGCGACGCTGTACGCGGCGAACACGCCCGACAACACGCTGGAGATCTTCGACGTGCTGCCGGCCGGACTGAGTCATCGCGCTTCCGTGCCGGTCGGCATGGAACCGGTCGCCGTCGCCGTGCGCAACAGCGGCGAGGTGTGGGTGGTCAACCACCTCTCGGACAGCATCAGCATCGTCGCCGTCGGCGCCACCCCGCGCGTCACCCGCACCCTGCTGGTGGGCGACGAGCCGCAGGACATCGTCTTCGCCGGCCCGGGCGGCAACCGCGCCTTCGTCACCACCGCGCACCGCGGCCAGAACGCGCCGGTGCCGCGCGGCGACTTCACGGTGGAAGGCATCGGGCGCGCCGACGTGTGGGTGTTCGACGCGCTCAATCTCGGCGCCACGCTCGGCGGCACGCCGCTGACAGTCGTGACGCTCTTCGGCGACAAGCCGCGCGCCCTGGCGGTGAGTCCGGACGGCGGTACGGTGTACGCCGCCATCTTCCGCTCCGGCAACCAGACGACGGCGATCAACGAGCTGCAGGTGTGCAACACCAGCGCCGGCAACATCGCCAGCGAGACCCTGCAGGGGCCGTGCACCGTCGGCGGCTCGTCGCGGCCCGGCGGCTCGCCGCCGCCGCACAAGAACGTCGGCGGCAGCGGCCGGCCGGAAACCGGGCTGATCCTCAAGTTCAACCGCGACGGCGGCGTCTCGAACCAATGGCAGGACGAACTCGGACGCAACTGGAACAACGCCGTGCGCCTGTCGCTGCCCGACCTCGACGTCTTCGCCATCGACGCCGACGCCGTCACGCCGGTCGAGATCGACAACTTCGCCGGCGTTGGTACGACGCTGTTCAACATGGTCACCAACCCGGTGAGCGGCAAGATCTACGTCTCCAACACCGACAGCCAGAACCACGTCCGCTTCGAAGGCCCGGGGACGATCGCCGCCGGTCTCAAGCCGCTCGCCGAGCCGGCGACGGTGCGCGGCAATCTCGCCCAGTCGCGCATCACCGTCCTCGACGGAGTCACCGTCCTGCCGCGCCACCTGAACAAACACATCGATTACACGGACGTGCCGCAACCGCTGGGGGTCAAACTGGCGAGTCTGGCGACGCCGGTGGGCATGGCCGTATCCAACGACGGCGGCACGCTCTACGTCGCCGCCTTCGGTTCCAGCGCCATCGGCGTCTTCGACACCGGCGCGCTGGAGGCCGATGCCTTCACCCCCGCCGCCGCCGATCACATCGCGGTCTCCGGCGGCGGCCCGGCCGGCGTCGCGCTTGACGGCGACCGGCTCTACGCGCTGACGCGTTTCAACAACGCCGTGGTGACCATCGACCTGACCCTGGGCAGCGTCGGCGCCGAGATCCAGAGCGTCGCGCTGCACAACCCTGAGCCGGCCAGCGTCATCGACGGGCGGCCGTTCCTCTACGACGCCCTGCTCACCAGCAGCAACGGCGAGGCGGCCTGCGCCAGCTGCCATATTTTCGGCGACCTGGACGATCTCGCCTGGGACCTCGGCAATCCGGACGACGTCGTTGTCGCCAACGGCAACCCCTTCACCACCGGCTTCGGCGCGCCGTTCCATCCCATGAAGGGACCGATGACGACGCAGAGCCTGCGCGGCCTCGCCAACATGGGTCCGCAGCATTGGCGCGGCGACCGCCAAGGCAACGAGGTGGCGGCGTTCAACGCGTTCAACGTCGCCTTCCCGGGGCTGGTCGGCCGCGACGAGGGCGAGTTCTCGCCCGCCCAGATGCAGCAGTTCACCGACTTCGCGCTGCAGATCATCTATCCGCCGAATCCCATCCGTCAGCTCGATAATACCCTGCGCGTCGACGAGCAGGCCGGCCGCAACCGCTATTTCGGCGCCATTACCGACGGCGGGCTGAACTGCAACGGCTGCCACACGCTCGACCCCGCCAACGGTTTCTTCGGCGGCGATGGCAACTCGTCGGAAGAGGGCGAGACGCAGGAGTTCAAGATCCCGCACCTGCGCAACGACTACCAGAAGGTCGGCATGTTCGGCCTCGCCAATACGCCGGGCCTCGACGGCACCTTCGCCAACCTCGGCGACCAGGTGCGCGGCTTCGGCGTCCTGCACGACGGCGCCATCGACACCGTGCGCCGCTTCCTCAACCCGACGACGTTCTCGCTCACCGTCTCGGAACGTACCAATCTCGAGGCCTTCATCATGGCCTACGACTCCGATCTGCCGCCGATGGTCGGCCAGCAGATCACCCGCACGGCGAGCAACGGCGTCGTCGTCGATCCGCGCATCAGCGGGCTGCTCACGGCCGCGGCGACCGCCTACCCCTCGAAGCTACTCGGACCCGGCGCCCGGCAGTGCGACGTGATCGTCAAGGGCGCCGTGTCCGGCCAGGCGCGCGGCTATCTGTACAACCCGACGACGGCGCAGTACCGCAGCGACCGCGCCGCGGAGGCGCTGCAGGGGCATGCGGCGCTGCAGACGGTCACCGCCACCTCCGGCCAGGAGCTGACCTGGACCTGCGCGCCGTTCGGCTCCGGTGCGCGCATGGGCATCGACCGCGACCTCGACACCTACTTCGACCGCGACGAGCTCGACGCCGGTAGCGACCCCGCCGACCCGCTGTCGGTCCCCGCCGGCACCAGCGCGGCGCTCGTGTCGACGCGCAAACTGCTCATCAAGAACGCCTCGCCCGACAACGAGGCGAAGAACAAGATCGTCCTGGTGTTGAAGGACGCCTCCATCACCACGCCGGCGCCGGACAGCACCGACGACCCGCGCTGCGGCATGCAGCCGAGCGGCACGATCAAGGCGTCGCTGGCGATCTTCAGCGTCAGCACCGGCGAGAACCACACCACGCCGCTGCCCTGCCAGAACTGGTCGCTGCTCGGCAGCACCACCAACCCCAAGGGGTACAAGTACAAGGACTCCGAACTCGACGACGGCACCGCGAAGTCGGTGATCTGGAAGACCGGCTCGCAACTCAAGGCGACGCTGAAGGGCAAGGGCGTCAGCGTGCTCGATTACGACCTGCAGCTCGGCGTCCCCGCCGGCTCAGTCGCCGCCGTACTGTCCAATGGTGCCAACGCCATCTGCGCCAGCTGCCTGGCGTCGAACGGCAAGGACGGCAGCGACGGCAAGACCTTCCTCGGCAAGGACTGCCCGGCACCGGCGAGCTGCCCGACGCCCTGAGACACCAGGCGCCGGGATGGGGCAGCGCGCGCTCCCCCGTCCCGGCGCCGGCAGGCGTCTATTTCTTGAAGACCGCGCGCTTGGCGGCGATCTCCTGCTGTTTCTTCTTGTCGCTGGCCGAGCTCTTGGCCTGCTTCTGCGATTCGTTCTTGCGCACCGACTTCGGAGATTTGTCACCCATGTGGTGAGCACACTCACCTCTGGCGCGTCGGCGCAAGGCAGAAACGCCGCGCCAGACCGCGGCGACGCGCCGCCGCGGCGCTGCGGAGACCGCGCCTGGTCTATCGCCGTGGAGCGAGTTCTGTTACTATCCGTTTCCCACTGAGCGTTGCGGCGCGCGGGGATCCTCCTTGCGGAGGGCCGCGCACGGATGGTCAGGCGGACCCGCCCAACGGCGCGTCGTGAGGTTCGATACCAAGCGTCCGCTCCAGGGTCCGGCAGCCTTGGACTCCGTCCACCCGTGGTCGCTGCCGCGGCCCATCAACCAAGGAGCTCACATGGGTAAGAAACTCTACGTAGGCAATCTCGCGCCCGACGTCACCGACCAGGATCTTCAGGGCCTGTTCGCCCAGGCGGGTTCGTGCGAGTCGGTGGCCGTCGTCTCGGACAAGGGCACCGGGCAGTCGCGCGGCTTCGGCTTCGTCGAAATGGGCTCGGTCCCCGAAGCCCAGCTGGCGATCGAGAAGCTCAACGGCACGGATCTGAAGGGGCGCGCGCTCAATGTCAGTGAGGCGCGCGATCAGGCGCGTTCGGCGAACGGAGGCGACCGGCCCCGCCGGTGAACGCGGGCGCAAACCCTCCGGCATCGGGGCGCCGTGCGCTGCGCGCATTGCCGCGCACGGCGCCCCGCGCGCCATGGCCCGCCTGAGGCTCGTAGCCGCCGCCGTTGCCGATCGGTTCCGATGATCCGATCCGCGCCGCGCTGTTCAGTCTGGAGCGCCGGCCCGGTGCCGCTTGCCGATGACGGCGTGCGGCACCGGGCCGGCGCGCGATGCTCGGACGGCGCTACCTTGGCAGTTCCGGCTTCTTGATGTAGGCGAGGTCGATCTTGCCGGTCAGCGAACCGAGGAAGGCGACGATCAGGTCGACGTCCTGATCGCTGAGGGTGCGACCGAGTTGGTACTCGGCCATCAGCCTTACGACTTCGGGCAGCGTGGCCTTGCTGCCGTCGTGGAGATAGGGGTGCGTCTCGGCGACGTTGCGCAGCGACGGAACTTTGAAGAAGCCCGTGTCGGCGGCGTTGCCGGTCGCCTTGGCGCGGCCCGGGTCCTTGGTGGGATACGGCTTCACTAGGCCGAGCTTCTGGTACATGGAGCCGCCGAGGAGCGGCCCGGCATGGCAGATGATGCAGCCGCTATCCATGAACTTCGCCAAGCCCTCTTTCTGCTGCGTCGTCAGGGCGTTGGCGTTGCCGGCCAGGTACTCGTCGAAGGGCGACGGCGTCACCAGGCGGCGTTCGAAGGCGCCGATCGCGCGGGCGACGCTGTCGTAGGTGATCGGCTGGTCGGCGCCGGGGAAAGCCGCTTTAAACAGCGGCGCGTAGCCGGGGATCGCCTGCAGCTTCTTAATCACGTCGACGTCGGCGGACATGCCCATCTCGACCGGATTCAGGATCGGCCCCTTGGCCTGCTCCTCGACGGTGGGGGCGCGCCCGTCCCAGAACTGCACGAAGTGAAACGCCGCGTTGTACACGGTCGGCGAGTTGCGGTCGCCGCGTTCGCCCTTGTGACCGGGCGAGGTCGGTTCGTTGTCGACGCCATACTTGTCGAGCAGGTGGCAGCTGTTGCACGAGAGCTTGTCCGACGCCGACAGGCGCGGGTCGTAGTACAGCATGCGGCCGAGCCGCACCTTGTCCTCGGTGACCGGGTTGTCCGTACTCTCGGCTACGGCCGGCAGCTTGCCGAACGTCGCCACTGCCCGCTGTTGCAGCGCGGTTTCGCCCTGCGCCAGGGCCACGCCGTGCGCTGTCACGACGGCCGCCAGGGCCATCACCCGTATCAGTACTGCGTGCATGCTGTCGTCGCTCCCTTCGCTTCGCATCACGACCCGCCGACCCGCGTCAGCCGATCCTCCCGCTTTGTACAAAAGCTCGGTCGGTCCGAACAGCCCCGTTGCGCGCTGCCGGCGCTGGTCACGCCGGCGGTCGGGCGCGCCGCGTCGCGCCGCGGCGTCGCCTGGCGACGGCCTGCAGACGGGCGAGCTCGTCCTCGGTCGCGGCGATGATCGGCCGCAGGTCCGGCAGCACGTCGGGGTCGGCGGTGAGGGTCCAGTAGAGGCCGCCGTCGTAGCTGAGGATGGCGACGGTCAGCGCCTGCTGGGCGAAGAGGAAGGCGAGTGGATAGATCGCCTGCAGGCGAGCGCCGAGCAGGTAGACCGGCATCTGCGGGCCCGGGATGTTGGTCACCGACAGGTTGTAGAGGCGCGCGCGCGCCGCCATCCAGGCGAGCCAGCCGGGCAGCGGCGGGAAGAGGCGGTCGCTGAGCTCGGTGATCATCTCGACGCCGTGCAGTTGGCCGGAGTGCTTGAGCTGCCGCGTCGTCTCGATGATGGCGCGCAGCCGCCGGCGCGGGTCGCGCTCGCCGATCGGCAGCTGCAGGGTGAGTACGCCGACGCGGTTGCCGAGGGTACCGTGCTCGCTGGCGGCGCGCACGCTGGCGGGCATGGTGAGGCGGAAATCGAGCTCGCCGAGGGCGACGCCGGCGGCGGCCAGATGGCGGCCGATGGCGCCGGCGAGCACCGACAGCACGACGTCGTTGACCGTGCCGCCGAGGCGCGCCTTGATCGCCCGCACCGCCGCCAGGTCGAGGCGCGTCCAGTCGAAGCTGCGGCGCGGCCCGACGGCGACGTTGAGCGGCGTCGGCGAGGCGATCCCCATCGTCGCGCTGGTCGCGTCGCCGAGGTCGCGCAGCGCGGTGCCGGCAACGCCAAGCAGACGGCGCGGCGCGCGCCACAGCTCGCCGGCGTCGCGCAGGAGCTGCACGGGGAGGGCGACACGGCGCGCCAGCTCGTCGGCCAGCAGCCGCGCGCCGCTCGGCGCCGGCCGCGCCTGCCACGGCGCCGCCGTCGCGAGGCTCTGGTCGGCATCGAGGCGCAGCAGGGCGCCGAGGATGTCGATGCTGGAGAGCCCGTCGATCATGCAGTGATGGAACTTGGCGATCAGCGCGACACGCCGCCGACTCAGGCCGGCGACGAACCACATTTCCCAGAGCGGCTTGTCGCGCGCCAGGCGCTCGCCCATCAACCGCCCGGCGAGCTGCTTGAGCTGGCGCGGACCGCCGGGCGCGAGCAGGGCGAGATGGTGGACGTGCGCGTCGAGGTCGAAGTCGGGATCGTCGACCCACACCGGGTGGTCGAGCAACGGCACGCGGGCGAGACGCTGACGGAAGCGTGGGTTGCCGGCGAGCGACCCGGCGACGAAGGCGCGCATGCGGCGCGCATCGAGTCGACGCCGGCGGCCGAGCAGCGGTCCGCCCTCGAAGACGCAGACGGCGCCGATGTGCATCGATACGTTGGCGTCCTCGAGCTCGAGGAAGACCAGGTCGGTGGCGCTGAGGCGGTCGTAGTGCGGCGCGGTCACCGCCGGCCTCCGCTCAGGCCGGCGCGGTGGCGCCGGGTGACGTAGACGATGAGGCCGATCAGCACCACCGCCAGAATGCCGGACGCCCCGACCGTGCCGAAGCCAAGGCCGCCGTCGTCGGGCGACTTGGTCAGCAGGTCGCCCATGGTGGCGCCGAAGGGCCGGGTCAGGACGAAGGCCGCCCAGAACAGGATGGTCGTGGAGATGCGGGTGAAGAACGCGGCGGCCGCGATGACGGCGATCGCCGTTGCGATCACCGCCGCGCCGCCGGCGAAGCCGAGGCCGGAATCGTCGGCCAGGAAGTCGCCCAGCGCGGTGCCGAGGGTGTTCGAGACCAGGATCGTCATCCAATAGAAGACTTCGACCCGGCGCGAGCGGATCTCGCTGACCGCCAGCGATCCGATCGTGTAGCGCCAGAGCGCGAGCACGCCGACGAGTAACGTGACGAGGATCAGCGCGCCCGCGGCATAGCCGAGTCCGAGGGTGCGATCCAGGTAGTCCGACATCGTCGTGCCGGCGGTGCTCGTCGACAAGATCACCGCCCAGTAGAGGACAGGGTGATAGGCGCGTGCGGTCAACTGCGCCGTCAGCGTCGCCACGAAGATCGCCAAGAGGAGCAGCGTCGACAGCGCATAGCCGATGTGCAGCGTCATCGACAGGAGATCGCCGGCCGTCTCGCCCAGCGTCGTGGCGCAGATCTTCATCACCCAGAAGCTGAGGGTGATGGCGGGGACCTTGTTCAACAGGTTCGACGCATCGGTGCGCACCAGCCTGGGTCTCGGTCGCCGCCGTCACGCCGCGTCGGCCTCAGGCGCTGTGGCGGGCGAGGCGCAGGCCCTCGGCGGTCTTGCGCCGCGGTGGACCTTCCGCGTCCGCGCCGAGGGCGCTCTGTAGGTCGTGCGAGGCGCGCAGCAGCGCGCGCCACTCGGCCTCCGTGACCTGCGCCGGCGGCGTGGCGGCGATGAATGCCTCGAGTGTGTCGACGAAGTGCTCGGGGTCCTCGCAGTGCGGGAAGTGGCCGACGTCATCGAAGATCGCCAGGCGGCTACCGGGCATGGCGCGGTGGGCATCGGCGGCGTGGCTCACCGGGATGATCGGATCCTTGCCGCCCCAGATGATCAGCGTCGGCACCTGCGAGGTCAGATACAGCCGGTCGATGGCGCTCACCGCCTGGCCGCTGACGTCGATCACCGCGTGCAAGGTGCGGAAGAACGCCTGGCGCGTGTCGGCGTCGGCCAGTGACGCGTAGCTGCGCCAGACCTCCTCGATCGCCGGCGCGGCGCGCACGCCGAGCGCGTAGCCCCACGTTGCCAGCCAGTTGCCGGCATCGCGCAGCGCCGGGAAGCACACCGCCGGAAACACATACTCCGCGCCCGGCAGGGTGAGGGCGCGGAGCACCAGGTTGACCTCCAGTCCGAGCCCGCCGCTGCTCACCAGCACCAAGCGTTCGCAGCGCTCGGGGAACTGGTAGGCCATCTGCATCGCCACGCCGCCGCCGAGCGACTGGCCGACGAACGTCGCCCGGTCATGTCCGAGGACGTTGAGGAGATCACGCAGGAAGTTGGCGTGCGCGCCGAGCGAATACTCGCCGCGCCGCGGCTTGCCCGATTCGCCGTGCCCGAGCAGGTCCGGTGCGACGACCGTGAAGCGCTGCGCCAGCACCGGCAACACATGCTTCCACGTCACCGAACTGCCCGCCATGCCGTGGATGAGCAACAACACCGGACCGCTGCCGGCGGTGCGCACCGCGACCCGGTGGCCGTGAATCGACAGGTGCTGCAGTTTCATTCGGGCACTCCTCCATTCGGGCACTCCCCTTGGACGCGAGCACTGGCCCCACCGCAGTAGGGGAGCATCGACCATGCCGAGGACGGTAGCACGGCGATCGCACGCCGTGGCGCCGCCCGTGTCGCAAACTTGAGAAGGAGCCAGCGGTGGCGATGCGGGGGCGCATCGAGCGGCCGCAGAACCCTGCACGGGTGTGGCGATGGCAGCGACAGCAGGCGGGCACGCAACTGCTGTCCGCCCGCCGGTGCAGTGGTGACGGCGGCAAAGCGTGCTAGACCTTGCCGGTCCGCGCCGCCGCGGGCAGACACCTATGCGACTCCCCGACAGCCTGGCCGCGCTGGCCGAAGACGGCATCATCCAGGAGGTCTTGCGCCCGCTGATGAGCGGGAAAGAGGCCCAGATCTACCTGGTCAGGAGCGGCGGCGAGGCGCGCGTCGCGAAGATCTACAAGGAAGCGCAGAACCGCTCTTTCAAGCACCGCACCGAGTACACCGAGGGGCGCAAGGTGCGGAACTCGCGCGACCAGAGAGCCATCGCGAAGCGGACGCGGCATGGCCGCGCGCAGGACGAGGTCGCCTGGCGTTCGACCGAAGTCGACATGATCTACCGCTTGCAGGCCGCCGGCGTGCGCGTTCCGGTGCCCTACCACTTCGTCGACGGTGTCCTGGTCATGGAGCTGGTGACCGACGCGGCGGGAAACCCCGCCCCGCGGCTTGGCGACGTGCGATTCAGCCCGGACGAGGCGCGCCGGATCTACGATCGCGTGTTGCGCGAGGTGGTGCGGATGCTCTGTGCGGGCGTCGTGCATGGCGATCTGTCCGACTTCAACGTCCTGCTCGGCACGGACGGCCCGGTGGTGATCGACTTTCCGCAGGCCATCGATGCCGCCGGCAACCAGGGCGCGCGTAAGCTCCTGCTGCGCGACGTCGACAACCTGCATCGCTTTCTGCTCCGCAACGATCCGAGCGCGCAGCGCCTGCCGTTCGCCGAAGAGATCTGGGACCTTTATGAACGCAACCTGCTCACCCCGGACACTCGCCTGACCGGCACCTATCTGGCGGCCAGCAAGCAGGCGGATACGGCGTTGGTTGTCGACCTCATCGCCGATGCCAATCGCGATGAACAGCGGCGCCGTCAGGCGCTCGGGCTGAAGGCCGCCCCGGGCCTGCCAGCGCGAGTGGATGTCGCGCCGCGCCGCCGCGCCGAGCTGGGCCGGCAGGGAGGCGGCCGCGGCGGCGGCGCGCTGCCTGCACGGCCGCGCCCGGGCGATACGACTGAGAGCCGGGGCCGCACCGATGGCAGCGCGGCCGCGCCGAGTACGGGAAGCGACGCGCGGGACCGCGACCGTCGCAGTCACCACCCCGTGCGGGGGCGCGAGCAGGCTTCGGGACCTCGGCAAGCGAACCCCACGCCCGGCCAGCCGAGCACCGCCCCGAGGCAGGCGCACCCCGGTCACGCGCAACAAGGCCCACGGCCCGCGCCACGCGGCGCCGCGCCGCGTGGACAGCGGCCGTCGCCGTCGGTCCCCAATCAGCACAACCGGGTCAGCCCGGAAACCGGGCGTTCTGAACCGGCGAGTCCGAACGGGCGCGGCAGGACCAATAGGCGCCGCCGTTCCCGACCCGCTCTGGTCAAGCGTTGACCTGGTTCGAGGCGAGCTCGAGATCACCGCGGCAGTGTCTCAGCGCGACGCCCCTGTCCGCCGTCGGCTGCCCCGCCGCTTCTCCGCCCTGTCGGTGGCGGCTCGTACCTCGTTGAGGAAGGCGCGGATTCTCGGCCAGAGACGGTCTGGCGTCAGGCGCAGCTCGCCGATCCAGCGCGTCTCCAGCAATGGTGCGTTCGGCATTTCCTTCGCCAGCTCCGCCGCGTCACGGTGCGCGTGCAGGCGATCACCGACCGGCTGCAGGTGCGCCGCACCTACCTCGACGAGTTCGCCAAGATCCTTCCCGGGCGGACGGTCGCCCGCTTCTTCCAGATCGAGAACAAGATGGACGCCGTGATCCGCTACGACCTGGCGGCGACGATCCCCGTGGTCGATGAGGCGAGCCCGCCGCCTGCGAAGTGAGTGCGGCGCCGGCGGGCGCCGCGGCTCAGCCGGGACCGGATTCCTTTCACTCGCGTGCTCTCCGTTCCGCCTCCGCCGCTGGGGGTGTCCGGCGTGGCGCGGAGGTGCGTCGGCGCGGCCGCGCAGTGCGTCCTCACCACGGGCGGAATTCCGGGAAGGCAACCGTGCGGCCGAATCGCACGGTGGTCTGCGGCGCCACCGGCGCCGAGAGACGATATGCCATGCCAGCACGACGAGCGCGGCGCCGCGGGCACCCGCCAGCATTCAGGATCGGCCCGTGCCGCGAGCCTCAGCGCGCATCTCGGACACCCGGCCCCCACCTTGCCACCGTCAGTCCCGCACGCCGTCGAACGCGGAGGGCGGCGTAGGCGCGTCAGGCGGACCGGCCTCGGACACCCAGTCGACGAGCAGCGTGTAGGCCACCGCCAGGACCACCGGTCCGATGAAGAGCCCGATGATGCCGAAAGCGATGAGACCACCGATGACGCCCACGAAGATCAGCAGCAGCGGCAGGTCCGCGCCGCGCTTGATCAGCATCGGGCGGAGGACGTTGTCCATGGTGCCGCAGACGATCGCCCAGACGAGAAACACGCTGCCCCACCCGGCGCCGTACTCGCTGTACACCCAGATGACCGCGCCGATCAGCACCGGGCCCGCGCCGACCTGGGCCACCGCGAGAACGAACATCAGCACGGTCAGGATCGCCGCGAAGGGCACGCCGGCGACCGCCAGTCCGATGCCCGCCAGACCCGCTTGCACGATGGCGGTGACGACGACTCCAAGCGCCACCCCGCGAATCGCCTGGGCGGCGAGGTGCAGACTCTTCGCGCCGCGCGCGTCGGCCAGCCGCCGCGCGCCGCCGTCTCGCCGTTGGCGTACAGGATCGCTGCGATGATCACCGTCAGCAGGAACTGAATGAGCAGCAATCCGACCCCACCCACCTGGCCGGCGAACCAGCGGGCGAGCGTCTGGCCGTACGGGGCGAGGCGCGAGAGGACATCCCCGGCACCCGCCGCCCCGAGTTGCTGCCACCAGGCCGCGAGCTTCTCGCCGATGACGGGGATCGTCGCCACCCAGGCGGGCGGCTGCGGGGCGGCGAATGCCGCCATCGACCTGGACCATCCGGCGATATGGTGCGTGTTCTCGACGATGGCGGAGAGCCCGAAGTAGAGCGGTACCACCAGGATCAGCAGCAGCAGGAGTGTCATCACCGCGACCGCCAGGGAGCGCCGGCCGCCGAGCAGCGACTCGGCGTGCAGCAGGAGCGGCCAGGTGGCGCCGACAATCATGATCGCCCAGGCGATGGCGGGCAGAAACGGTTGCACGATCCAGACACTGCTTGCGATCAGCGCGCCGAGCGCCAGCAGCTGGAAGCTCGTACGCGCCAGATCGGGCGACCGCATCGGCGCGCTCATCGCCTCTCCAGTTGCGCGCAGAGAATCCGTCGCACCTCCTCGACGGGCGGCTCGGCGCGTGCTCTCGTCACGGCGTCGCTCCGCTGCGGCGCGAGTGCGCGGCAGTCGCGCGGGCCGCGGCGGCCGGAGGCAGAACGGATCCGATCGGCTGAGGCTGCATGTCGTCACTCCGGTCGGTCGTGCGGGTCCGGATCCCGCACCGCCGCATCCGTAGCGGAATGTCGCCGCGGCGGCGAGAAGCGGCAGCCCGCTGCGGTGTGCGCCGGTACGTGCGGCCGAGCCGGGGCGTTCGCATCTGGGGCGGTAACCAGCAACGTTGCGCGACGGTGCCTCGGTGATCGAAGAGACCAGGTCGGCCCGGCCGGTAGCCGGCGGACCGACGGCGCACCGATCGTTCAACTCGGGGCGCAGCCGCCGGCCATCTGCTGGCAGCCCGCGGGGTCGCCCGTCTGGCCGCACAGGGTCGCGTGGTAGTTGCACATGGCGTGGTTGTGCTCGAGGTCGTCGACGTTGCGGATCGGCATGCCGAAGGTGACGGCCTACTCGCCGTCGATGTGCTCCTAGAAGAAGCGCTCGGGCTTGTCGTCCGTGAAGACGACGGTGACCGTCGACGGCACCTTCGCCGCCCTCGTCGTTGGTGTTGGCGATCTGCCAGCTGGTCGGCAGCGCGTCGGCGAGGGCGGCGAAGGCGGGGTCGCCGCTATGCGGGCTGGCGAAGTTATACAGGACCGGTGCAGCGAAGCCCGTCGCGCGCGCCAGGTCGGGCGCGGCTAGGGTTGCCAGCGCGGCACCCAGGCTGTGACCGGTGATGTACAACTCGGTGTGCGACGCGGACGCGGCCAGCGCGTTGACCTCGTCGATGATGGCGGTGTGAACGGACTCGTAGATCGCCGTGAAGCCGGGTTCGGTCTTGCCGCCGCCGCTCACCGGTGCGTAGGGCACCTGCCTGAGGGTGGCTCCGAGATCCATTCTGGGATCGTCACGGTGCCGCGGAAGATCACGTAGGTGGCCGTGCCAGCCGTGGCGACGAAGGCGATCGGCACCGGGCTGGAGTAGGACTCGCCGGGGTAGTGCTCGGGCGTCAGATACTGCGCCCGCAGCGCCTACGGTGCCGGCCGCGTGAAGGTCGTGCCGCGCTCGAAGTCGATCAGCATCTGGTACGACTCTGCACGCACCCTCTACCGGACGCGGCCGAACGGTCAACGTACTCCCCCGCTGCCCGGCGTCGCTTCTCAGCCGCCCCGCCGTGCCGCGGGGGTATGGAGCGGTGACGCGACGGAAACCCCCGTCCACGCGGCCGCGGCCCTTGTGGTCCCCCGGCGCCAAAGGGCAGCGCCAGGGGGGACCACACTCCGCTCACGGGCGAGTGTCGCGACGCAGGCGCGCCATGCCGAACAGTGCCACCAAGCCGAGGGCGCCGACCGCCAACAAGACCCCGCGCTCCGACAGCGCCGACGCCGGCGCCGGCGCGACCGCGCAGCGCACCGCGCTCGCCAGCACGGTGCACGTGTCGAAGGCGTAGATGCACTCGCGGTTCTGCAGCGGCGGGGCGATGGCGATGCTGAACTGTCCGCTCGCGTTCGCCGGTCCGCTGCCGATCAGCGTATCGGGCGCGTCGCACGGCGGAGTGCTCGGCGTGACGCTGCCGCCGCCGATCTTGCAGATCTGAATCAGGTTGCAGCCTGGCGAACCGCTGCCGCTGACGCTGCCGTCGTCCGGTGCCAGGTCGCCGGTGAGCGCCGGTGGTGCGGCGGTGAAGGTCGGCGTCGCCGTCCGACTGGCCGTCGTCGTCGCCGTTTGCGTCACCGTCCCGGTCGCGGTGGCCGTCGCCGTGGCGGTCCCTGTCGCCGTTGCTGTTCTGGTCCCGGTCGCCGTCGCGGTGTGGGTTGCCGTGCCGGTGGTCGTCGCGGTCGCCGTCGCGGTGGCGGTGGCTGTGCCGGTCGCCGTCGTCGTGCCGGTGGCGGTGGGAATGGCCGTCGCGGTGGCGGTGGCTGTGCCGGTCTCGGTTGGCGTCCCAGTCGGTGTGGCGGTCGCTGTTCCCGTCGCGGTATGGGTCGCTGTCCCGGTCGCGGTGGCCGTCGCCGTCCCGGTGCGCGTCACGGTATGGGTGGCCGTCCCGGTCGCGGTGGCCGTCGCCGTCCCAGTGCGCGTCGCGGTTGCGGTGGCCGTTCTGGTCGCGGTCGCGCTGGCCGTCGGCGTCGCCGGACACACGCCGTTCGCCCCCCCGCACGAGTTCCCGGGCCCGACATTGCAACAGCTAATGTTCCCCAGGCCGCCGCAGAACATGGCGCACCGGGTGGTTTCGCAACCCTCGCCCATGTTTTCCTGCCCGCCTTGGGTCGTCCCATTGGCGCAGACGCAACAGTCCGCAGCCGCAGTTGAGGGGTCGAGCGCGCCGAGCACGACCGCCAAGAGCAGGACTGCGGCGAGGCGCGTGATCGCAGTGGAGAGCAATTGATGCGGCATGTCGGCACTCCGTGTTCGGCCCAAGAAAAAGTCGGGGTCAGTTCGGACATCGTTCCAGTTGATCGGGGCAAGGGCAGCGGGCGGAGCGTCTAACGGGATCGAGGTCTGGTCGCTGCGCGTCGTCATGCGGATAGCCCATCCAAGCTGCAGGTCGCGCGAGGGGCGTGGCGAGGTGGTGTCGGAACACGCGGCGGCCGCGGCTGCGTAGGCGACGGCGAGGGCCGGGACCCGGGGCGGGCAACCGGCACAGCCGGCTCGCTGCTGCGAGTTGGGGCGGCGCGATCTCTCCACCGGCGCGGTGCGCGGGCGGAGAGATCGCCGCTCACTACGCCGGGGGGGTCACCCGGTGGTGGCACGAGGCGCAGGCCTGGCGGCCGGCGCCGATGATCGGCGGATCATTCGACGGGTCGGCGTCGCCGTAGGCCGCGACGCGGGCGTCGGCCGTCGCCAGGCGCTCGGCGCCGAGGCCCTCGAAGGCCCAGCCGCCTTCGGTGGTGCGCGCCGCCTCGTACCACCGCTTGGCGGCGGTGGCATCGCCGGCTTTGGCGAAGAGGTCGCCGAAGACGACGAAGGTACCCGGGAACGAGCCGGGGCCGAGACCGGCGCCGGTACACACCTCCGGTTGGGTGAAGGCGCACTGGAACGTGGTCGGGTCGGCGAGGTAGGCGCTGACGGTGGCGAACGCGGCTTGGAACGCCGCGCTGCTCGGCGGCTCGGCCTGGATGACGGTCATGAGATCGAACACGTTGAAGAAGGCGTTGATCTCGATGGCGTAGTCGAGATCGGCGAGGGCGCGCTGACGCATCGGCTCGTCGCCGCTGGCGACGGCCAGGGAGTAGCGCGCCGCGGCGGCGAAGCCGGGGACGCGCGAATCGCCGCTACGCGTGGCGCGGTTCCACAGCAGCGGTTCGGCGGCGTCGAACGCCGCCACGGCGGCGCCCAGCTCGCTCACCGCCGTGGGCGACGCCGCCGCGATCGACTCGGTCAGCGTGCCGAAGCGATACAGGCGCAGCATCGCCAGCAGGAAGGGCGAGCGACCGTCGCGCGGCGAGCGCGCGGCGGCGGTGAGCGCCGCCAGCGTCGCCTGCTGGCGCGCCTCGGAGTCGTCGTCGCCGATCAGCACGGTCCAGAAGCCGCGCTCGGCCTCGGCGGCGCCGCGCGACGTCGTGCGGCTGACGATGCGCGTCGCCGAGTTCTGCCGAAAGAGGTGGAAGCGGCCGTGGTAGCGGCGCGCGCCGACCTCGAACCAGGCGAACGCGTAGCCGAGCGGTCCGGCGGCCGGCATGGCCTGCGCCCCGGCCAACTTCACGACCAGGCCGGACGGCCCGTAGACGATCGAGCGCACGCCGCCGGGCGCCTCCGGGTCGGCGTTGGCGTACGTCCAGCCGCTGGCGGTGCGGCGCCAGCGGGCGCAGTCGAGCTGCGCCTTCTCGCCCCGTACGACGGCGTTGGCGCTGACGGTGAAGAGCCCGAGCTCGAAGCTCGAGGCGGCCGGACAGGAGGGATCAGGGGCGTCGGCGAGGACCGGGTCGGCGCCGAAGCGCACCACGCCGCGCGCGTGCGCCGGATCGCCATCAGCGATGAGCTGCAGCATCTTGCCGCGCGTCAGGATGGCGAGATCGGCCGCCGCGGCCGGGGCCGCGGCGGCCGCGAAGGCGACAGCGGCGAGGACGACGAAACGGCAGGGATGGATGCAGCGTGTCGGCATCACTCCAGCTAGATGGCCGGGGCGGGGAATGTCCAGACCGCGGCGGCCGCACGCTGCCAGCGGGCGGTGATGGCCAGGGCGCACTCGATGTTGTTGGGGCAGCCGCTGGAGGAGACGGCGTAGTCGTAGGTGCGGTGCTCCGGGCGGCGCGTAGCGAGACGGCGAACGTCATGGCGATGACCACGGTGCAGCTGCCCTCGCGCTGCGTGTCCGTGCCGCTGGCGTGCAGCACGCCGTCGGCGTCGACGCTGCCGACGACCGGCGTGCCGTCGCCGACGTCGATCTCCGCCGTTCCGTCACGCTCGCTCACCACGTAGGTGGCGCTCAATCCGGGCAGCTCGCGGCGCACGGCGTCGTTCACCTGGCGCGGGCAGGTGGACCGGACGAAACGGTACGTGTCCTCGGTCCAGCGGCTGACCACCGGGGTCGCGGTCGGCGTGGCGGTGCGCGTCCTCGTCGGCGGCGGCGTCGGGCACGCCTGGCACGCACCCAACGCGTTACCTACCGCGGCGATCAGCTGCGCCACCGCGACGCGGCCGGTGCCGCTCGGGTCGAGGGCTGCGCAGGCCGTCAGCGGCGCGCCGCCCCCGCGGCGCGAAACTATTGACAGCACTACTGCAACTAGAGCAAGACAGCAGGCGGCGACGGGCAGCGGTGCCGGCCCGACCGGAGAACCGATGCCATCTTACGGAACCATCGACCCCGAGTACGCCGGGCGCCTCGCCACCTGCGCGCCGGAACAGGACGGTCCGATCCTGATGGTCAACTTCATGAGGTACCGCGCCCGCGCCGACTACGGCGCCGGCGGCGGCGACGGTGTCAGCGGGCGCGAGGCGGACGACCGCTATGCGCCGCTCGATGTGCTGGCGGCGATCGGTGCCGAGGTGGTCTTCTTCGGCGATGCCGAGGCGGGCGGTGCCTGGGATCGCGTCGGCATCGTCTGCTACCCCTCGCGACGCGCCTTCATGGGCATGCAGAGCCGTCCCGATTTCCAGGCCCGGCATGTGCACAAATCGGCTGGCATGGAGCGCACCATCGTCTGCGGCGCCCTGGTCGAGGTGGCGCCGGGCGGGCCGCTGGCGAGCGGCGGCGTGGCCTTCGAGCTGGTGACGGACACGGCCGCGCTACGCCAACCCGCGACCGCCCGGCTGCGCGTCGAGGGCACCATCATCGGCGACGGGCGCCGCTTCGCGACGCTCGGCGTGTCGTGGCTCGGGGCCCAGGCGTGCGAGGCCGCCGCGGGGCCCGAGCGCGTCGTCGCCGTGGTGCCGGCGCCGGGCCTCGATCGTCTTGCTTCACACCTCGGCGCGCGGTCATGATGGGCAGCACGTCGCCTGGCTGACGGGCGCGCGGGCGTGCCTGACGCCGCGTCGCCGCGGCACGCGACTGGATAGATGGGGGGATCACACATGACGGGCATTCGAGCGATCGCGACGGTGATCGTCGTCGCGGCGGCGGCCGCGCAGGCCCAGCCGGTGCCCGGACCGTGGGCGCGCACCGAGACGCGCCAGCCGTGCGCCAACTTCGACATCTTCCGCCAGCCGCATTTCGGCGACACGCATGTGCACACGTCCTACTCGTCGGACGCGGTCTTCGCCGGCACGCGCGAGGACCCGCGCGGCGCCTATCGCTTCGCGCAGGGCGAGACGATTGGCCTGGCGCCATACGATGCCATGGGGATCCCGACCCGCACCGCGCAGCTGCGCCGGCCGCTCGACTTCACCGCCGTCACCGACCACGCCGAGCAGTTCGGCGAGATCTCCATCTGCCAGACTCCGGGCCTACCCGGGTACGATTCCGCCGACTGCGTCGCCGCCCGCAACCAGCTGGCGGCGCCGATCAACCCGCTGCCCAACCTGCTGCCGCCGCCGGCGGTCATCGGCTTCCTGCTCGGCTACGGCGTCCTCAACCCGCCGCAGCGCTTCTCGTGGTGCGGCGCGGGTGGGGTGGACTGCCTCGCCCAGGCGTCGCTGATCTGGCAGGACACGCAGGCGGCGGCGGAAGAGTTCTACGACCGCACGGCGGCCTGCACCTTCACCAGCTTCGTCGGCTACGAGTGGAGCGGCCAACCGGGCGGCAACAACCTGCACCGCAACGTCATCTTCCGCAACGCCACCGTGCCGCCGCTGCCGATCAGCTTCATGGAGGAGCCGACGCCGCAGGGCCTGTGGGAGGAGTTGCAGACGCAGTGCAAGGACGGCCTGCCGGGCTGCGACGTGCTGGCGATTCCCCACAACCCGAACGCCAGCGGCGGCCTGATGTTCGCGCCGGTCAAGGCCGACGGCAGCAACAGCCCGCTCACCGCCGCGGACGCCGCCCTGCGCTCCGGCATGGAGCCGGTGGTGGAGATGAACCAGCACAAGGGCGACTCCGAGTGCCGGCCGGGGGCGCAGTCCACCGACGAGGTGTGCGGCTTCGAGAAGCTCAACCGCCTGCAGCTCTTCAACGCGGTCTCCGACCCCAATCAGGTTTTCCCGCCACTCAACTATGTGCGCAATGCGCTGCGCGAGGGCCTCGAGCAGGACCAGCTGCTAGGCGTCAATCCCTTCCAGTTCGGTCTCGTCGGCAGCACCGACACCCACAACAGTACGCCCGGCGCCACCGAGGAGCGAGACTTCGGCGACTACGGCCACATCGGTCTGCGCGACCATGCCAATCCGGCCTACATCCTGGCGCGCGTGACGCCTGCCGGCATCGAGGGCAGCGGCGGCGGCCTGGCGGTGGTGTGGGCTGAGGAGAACTCGCGCGACGCCCTGTTCGCCGCCATTCGGCGGCGCGAGGTGTACGGCACCAGCGGCAGCCGGCCGATCCTGCGCTTCTTCGGCGGCCGTCAGTCGGACCTGCGCTGCGGCGATCCTGACTTCGTCGCCACCGCCTACCGCGGCGGCGTGCCGATGGGGGGCGAGATCGGCCCGGTGCGCGGCAACAACAGTCCGCGCTTCGGCGTCCTCGCCTTCCGCGACCCGGGCACCGCGACCCTGGCGGGCACGCAGCTGCAGCGCGTGCAGATCGTCAAGGGGTGGGTCGACGCCGGCGGCCAGTCGCAGGAGAAGGTCTTCGACGTCGCCGGCGACGCCAACAACGGCGCCGCGGTCGACCCGGACACCTGCGCACCGACCGGCCCGGGCGCGGATTCGCTGTGCGCCGTCTGGACCGATCCCGAGTTCGATCCGTCGCAGCGCGCCTTCTACTACGCCCGCGTGCTGGAGAACCCGACCTGCCGCTGGAGCACGCTGTACTGCGCCGCCCAGGGCATCGACTGCAGCGTGCCGGCCGCCGTGCCGGCCGGCTTCGAGGAGTGCTGCAACGACGGCTCGGATCCGATGCATCCGCCGGTGCCGAAGACCATCCAGGAGCGCGCCTGGTCGTCGCCGATCTGGTACCGGCCGGAATCCATCGCACGCCTCAAGGGCCAGGTGCGCTTCGGCAGCGCGCCGGGGGACGACGTGCTCGATCTGACGGTCCGCCTCGGCGCTCTGCCGGCGGGCTTCTCGCCCGCCACGCAGCCGCTCAGCATCACGCTGCGCGACGACGACGACATCTACCAGGTCACCATTCCGGCCGGCACGCTGGAGGAAACACGGCCGCGCCGCTTCATCTGGCGCGACAAGACCGGCAGCGTCGGTGGCCTTCGCAGCGTGCGCCTGCAGGTGAGCGCCGCCGGCAAGGCGGTGCTGCGGCTGCGCACCGTGCCGCTGGCGCTGACCGGCGCCGATCGCGTCGACCACTTCGCCGAGCTGCTCGTCAAGGCCGGTTCGACGCAGCTGGGGACGACGCGGCTGTGGCGGATCACCGGCGGCAATCTGGAGACCGCCGACTGAGGCGGGAGCCGCGCCGCATGCGCCTCCTGCATGCGCCCCTGGCGCACTTCGTCGCCGGCGGTGGGCTGCTCTTCCTGCTCGTGCGGGCGAGCGGCCCGCCGCAGCCGGCGTACGGCGAGCGCACCAGCGCGCCGATCGCCATCGGGGCTGCCGAGGTGGCGCGGATGCGCGAGGACTACACGCGCGAGTCGGGCCTCGCCGCGACGCCGGCCGACGAGGCGGCGCTGATCGATAAGGCGATCGAGGAGGAGCTGCTCTTCCGCGAGGCGTTGGCACGCGGCCTCGACCGCAACGACCGCAGCGTCCGCACCTGGCTGGTCGAGCAGATGGAGGTGCTCAGCGACGGGGAGTCGACCGACCCCGAGCACCTCTACGCGCGCGCCCTGGCGCTCGGTCTCGACCGCACCGATCTCGTCGTGCGCCGCATCCTGGTGCAGAAGATGCGCCTGCTCGCCGAGCGCGTCGATGAGCAGCCGCCCGACGCCGCCGTGCTGCAGGCGTTCTACGCGGTCCACCGCGACGACTACCGCGCCCCCGACCGGATCAGCTTCTGGCACGTGTTCTTCGCCTCCGGCCGCGCCGCGCCCGCGGCCGATGCGGCGGCGCAACTGGCGGCGCTGTGGGCGCGGCCGACCGGGCCGCGCGACGCGGTGCGCTCCGGCGATTCGTTCTCGGCGCCGCCCCGCGTCGTCGGCCAGTCCCCGGCGCAGGTCGCCAAGCTGTTCGGCGCCGGGTTTGCCGCGGCGCTGCAGCACGCCGATGCCGGCGCCTGGTTGGGGCCGATCGCGTCGGCCTACGGGACGCATCTGGTGTGGATCGAGGCGCGCGTCCCCGGCGCGCCGCCGCCCTTCGAGGATGTGCGCGGACAGGTGCTCGAGCGCTGGCAGTCGGCGCAGCGCGCGTTGCGCCGCAACGCCCTGCTGCGCGACCTGCGCACGCGCTACCCGCTGCAGGTCGAATCGGCGGCGTGGCAGCAGCGAGGCCAGTCATGATGCCGGCAGCGGGCGCGCCGCGGCGCCGGCTGGCCGTGGCGGGGGCGGGGGCGGCGCTCGTGGTGCTCGTGTCGGCCGCGTCCGCGCTCGCGCACGGGCTCGATCCCGCCGCGCTGGCACTCAAGGAGTCCGCCCCCGGCATCTTCGCCGTCACCTGGCGCGCTTCAGCTCTGCGCCTGCCCGGCGCCGACGTCCGGCCGCTGCTGCCGGCGAGCTGCCGGCGGGTCTCGGACGTCGAGAGCGGTGAGGCGGCCGATCACGTCATCCTGCGCTGGACCGTCGACTGCGGCGCCGGCGGGTTGGCCGGCGCGACGATCGGCGTCGCCGACCTGGCGGCGGCGAAGATCAACGCCCTGCTCACCGTCACGTACGACGGCGGCGAGCGCGTCCAGGTGGTGCTGAGCCCGCGCCAGCCCGTCTTCACGGTGCCCGAACGCGCCAGCCGCTGGGACGTCGTCCACGACTACGCGCGCCTCGGCGTCGAGCACATCCTCAGCGGCCCGGACCACCTGCTGTTCGTCTTCGGCCTGCTGCTGCTGGTGGCGACGACGCGACTGCTGGTGCAGACCATCACCGCCTTCACGCTCGGCCACAGCATCACCCTCTCCGCCGCGGTCCTCGGGCTGGCCAGCGTCCCGTCGCGCCCGATCGAGGTGCTCATCGCCCTCAGCGTCCTCGTCCTCGCCGTCGAGCTGGCGCGCGACGACGGACAGGGCACGGCGCTGCGCCGCTTCCCGTGGCTGATGGCGGTCGCCTTCGGCCTGCTGCACGGGTTCGGCTTCGCCGGCGCCCTCGCCGAAGCGGGGTTGACGGGCGACGACGTGCCGCTGGCGCTGGTCTCGTTCAACGTCGGCATCGAGATCGGCCAGCTCGCCTTCGTCGCCGCCGTCCTCGCCGGCGGCGCGCTGCTGACGCGCTGGCTGCCGCTCGCCGCCGCGCAGTCGACGCGACCGGCCGTCTACGCCATGGGCGTGCTCGCCGCCTTCTGGTGCTTCGAGCGCGTCGCCGACTGGGTCGGCTGAACCCGACCCCCGACAGGAGTCCGCATGATCGATCTCTACACCGCCCCGACGCCGAACGGCTGGAAGGCCTCGGTAACCCTCGAGGAGCTCGAGCTGCCGTATGCAGTGCATGCCATCGACCTGACGCAGAACCAGCAGAAGGAAGCGTGGTACCTGCAGCTCAACCCGAACGGCCGCATTCCAACCATCGTCGACCGCGACGCCGGCAACCTGGCGGTCTTCGAGTCGGGCGCCATCATGATCTACCTGGCGGAGAAGACCGGCCGCCTGTTGCCGGCCAGCGGCGCCGAGCGCACGCGCGTCATCCAGTGGCTGATGTTCCAGATGGGCGGCGTCGGTCCGATGATGGGTCAGGCGAACGTCTTCTTCCGCTACTTCCCGGAGAAGATTCAGCCCGCCATCGATCGCTACCAGCACGAGTCGCGCCGCCTGTTCGAGGTGCTCGACCGCCGCCTCGGCGAGAGCGAGTGGCTGGCGGAGGCGTACTCGATCGCCGACATCGCCAACTGGTGCTGGGTGCGGACGTACAAGTGGTCCGGCGTCCCGCTCGACGGCCTGACGCACCTGCGGCGCTGGATGGACGCCATGCGCGCTCGCCCCGGCTGCCAGCGCGGCGTCGAGGTCCCCATTCGCCTGCCCAACCTGGAGAAGGACGGCGACGCCGCCAAGGCGTTCGCCGACCAGGCGCGCAAGTCCCTGCAGCGGTAGGGCTCCCCCGGCCAGCGCCGCCGCGAGCGCGGGGAGCGCTGCGGTGAGCGTCGGCACTGCCTGGCCGCGGAGAAACCACCCGTTCAACCCCAGGCTCGCTGCCCCCACGGCGACCAGGCCGATGGCGACGACGCGGGTCGAGCGCGTGAGCAGCAGGACGAGCAGCAGCGGCCAGCCAGCGTAGAACTGTTCTTCGACGCCGATCGACCAGAGGTGCAGCAGCGGCTTGGTGGCGGCGTCGGCGTCGAAGTACTGGGTGCCGGACCAGAAGTAGACGTTGGCCAGGTTGAGGACCGCGAAGAGTATCGAGGCGCCGAATCGCGAACACTCCTTAGGCGTGAACAGGAGCACGGCGCCGATCGCCGTGACGATGATCGTGCAGAAGAGCGCGGGCAGGATGCGCCGCGCGTAGAAGCGGGGCAGGCTGATGCCGTCGGCGGTGCGGGCGTCGTGGGCGAGGAGACGCGTGATCAGAAAGCCGCTGATGACGAAGAACACGTCGATGCCGACGAATCCCCCCGTGACCGGTCTCACCTTGAGGTGGAACAGCACCACCAGCAGCACGGCGACCGCGCGCAGGCCGTCGCGTCGATCAGCGCGGCTCGGTGATGACGACGGCGGCGAAGCCGCCGGTGGGGACGTCCACCGGGATGCGGCGGCTGCCGCTGCCGCCGAAGGACACCTCGACCGTGTGCGCGCCGGCGGCGACCGGCAGGCGCGCGACGAGCACGCGGTCGGGCAGCATCGTCCAGGAGCGCGTGTCGGGGCGGTCGAGGGCGACCATGGTGGTCTCGACCAGAATGCTGAGCACGTCGCCGAGCGCGCTGCTCTGCACATTGCCGCCGGCGCGCACCCCTTCCGCGACGGCGGCGCGCGAGGCCATGCGCGTCAGTGCGGCGGCCAGGATCTTGGGCTTCGCGCCGTCGTACTCCTGGCGGATGGAGGCCCCCAGGTCGGTGAGCAGATCGACGGGGAGGGCCTGTCCATCGACCGTCACCGCCGCGGGGCCGAGCGAGCTCTGCGTCGCCACCAGCTGCGGGTAGACGACCACCTTGCCGGCGCCATACTTGAGCCAGTCGATGTCGCCGCTCAACAGACTGCCGGCGATGCCGACCGCCGCGCCGACCGGGATGCGTTCGGGCACCTTGTGCGGCACGCGGGCGACGCTCAGCACGACCAGCAGCTCGGTGGGGGCGATGGGGTCGGCCGCGCTCTTCGCGCTCGGCTGCTGCGCCAGCACGGCGGACAGGCGCTTGCCGCGATACGGATAGCTGCGCGCCAAGCGGCGGATCGGCGCGTCGAGGGAGAGCAGCGGGCCGGCCGCCAGCGCCTCGTCGTAGTAGCGCAGGGCGCGGTCGCCCTCGCCGCGCCGCTCGAAGACGAAGCCGGCGAGATAGGCGCCGAGCGTCGCCGGACCATCGGCCGTGATGTTGAGCGAGGCGAGGTATTCGCGCATCACCTGGAAGCGCCGCGCTTCGACCGCCGCGCCGTCGAGATCGCCGTCGGCGAGGTAGTTCAGCAGATTGATCGGGTTGAGCGACAGGCGCTCGGTGGGCGGCGTGCGGTAGGTCTTGACGCTGTCGCTGTACAGGTAGCTGCCGAGCGCGCCGACCGGGTCGGTCTTCATGTCGAGCAGCTCGAGCTGCGGCTCGGCGCCCGACAGATCACGCGTCGAGCCCGGATAGTCGGCGAGCGCCTGGCGCAGCGATCCGCGCTCGAGCACCGCCAGCGGCTGATCACCGGTCCACTGACTGGGGAGTTGGTCACTGCTGGAGACGCCCATGACGGCGTTCACGTCGCTCACCGCGGCGCTGTAGTCGCCGGCCGAGGCGGCGCTGCTCGCCTGCGCGAGGCGATCGGTATAGGTCGCGCACCCGGCGGCCAGAAGCGCGACGGCTGCGGCCAACGCCAGCAGCGGCGAGGCTCCCGACCCGCGGAAGCCTCGCCTCCTGACAGGCGCAGGGGGCACGGACCAGACCAATGGAATCGCGGGTCAGCCCTTCACGGCCTTGGAACGCGTCACTTCGTTCTGGAAGCGGATCTGTCCGGTTTCAAGTTCGAGGACCTGCAGGAAGAGCGAATACTGGACCCGGCGCAGGTTGTTGAGCCGCTCGTCGACCGAGGTGACCTTGCCGGTGAACAGGTACTGGGCGCCGAGCTGGCGGCCGAAGCGCTGCGCCGTTTGCGGGTCGTACGCCGCGCCGGCCTGAACGCCGAGTTCGCGGATCAGCGCGTCCTGGCTGGCGCGATCGACGACGCGCACGCGGTTGGTGTTGACCAGCGCGGTCTCGATCGACGAGAGCAGGGTCAGCAGCTGATCGTCGAGATGCTGGGTGGTGGCGTTCTGGATGGGCCAGATGGCGACGATCGGCGGTTGCGCCGCGTTGTTGATCGTTCCCTGCCAGAAGGCCGACGCCTCCAGCGTCTTGAGATAGTCGGCCACCAGGTAGGTGATGTCGTCGCGATCGAGCGTGACGCTCATCGCCGGCCGGTCGAGATCGGGGTTGTCGGTGCCCTCGCCGCCGCGCATCGCGGTCGCCGTGCAGCCAGGCTGGTGGATCGCCATGAGCCCGACCAGCCCCAGCAGCAGCAGCCGCCGCGCGCCGCCAACCCGGGCGACCCGTCGTTGCACGTACGTCCTCATCCGAACAACCCTCCGATCGCCGCAAATGGCAGCAGGACGAGATCGAGCGGCACCGTCAGCAGGAACAGTGGCGCCTGGGCCGCCGGATCCATGGTCGAGTTGGACACGCCGCGCGTCAGCGCGAAGATGTAGCTGTTGTTGTACCAGCTCTTCGGCTGCGGCGGCACCGGCTGGTAGCGCGGTTCGAGCTCGCGCGGCGGCGGCTCCGTCGCTTGCGCCAACTCGATGACGTCGGGCTGGGGCGCGGTGAGCGGCAGCGCCTGGCCGGCGCCCGCCGTCGTCAGCGAGACGAGCGCGGTGAGCAGCACGATCCAGCGGCGGGTTCGTCGATGCAGATCCATGTGGCTTCCTTCTCGGGCGGTCCGACGCGGGATTCAGTCCAGGTCCAGGCGGCCGGTGCATGGACCTGAGCGAAAGCTCGGGTATCTGCCGTGTATGCGACCGCCGCCCGGCTGTCGAGAGCGCGGCGTTGGGCTCGACCGCCTTCGCCGCGGACGCGACGGAACGACGCGCGCCCGATCGGCCGCCCGGTCGTTACAGCTCGAATACCGCGCCCTCCGCGCCGGCGGTCACCCTCAGCCCGGGTGGGAGGGATGCCGTGGCGGCGGCGGTCAGGCGATCGATGGTATCGTCGTCGTGGGCGGGATCGTGGTGGAAGGTCACCAGGTGCCGGGCCCGCGCCAACTCGGCGAAGGCGATGGCGTGCTCGAGCGCGCTGTGTCCCCAGCCGACGTGCTGCGCGTACTCGGCCAGGCTGTAGTGCGCGTCGTGCACCAGCAGGGTGGCGTCGTGCGCCAGGGCGTGCCCCGAGGTCCAATCGGCAGCCAGCGGAAAGCGCGGCACGCCGAGTGCCGGCTCATGGTCGGAGAGATAGGTCAGCGTCGCGTCGCGCGCCGTGATTCGGTAGCCGACCGTGAATCCCGGGTGACAGACGCGGTCGCTGCGCACGCGAAACTCGCCGATGTCGAACTCGCCGGTCGGCAGGTCGTGCAGGACCAGGCGCGGCAGGTCGCGCAGGTGCACGGGAAAGAGGGGCGGGGAGAGATAGCGCATCAGACGCGCGCGCAGGTTGAGGGTTGCGCTCCCCGGTCCCCACAGGTGGGTTTCGACGTTCGAGTCATAGAGCGGGGCGAAGAAGCCGAGCCCCTGGACGTGGTCCATGTGGAAGTGGGTCAGCAGGATGTGGATGCGCCGCACCGTCGTGCCGAGGACGCGCCCGAGCGGCCGGATGCCGGTACCGGCGTCCAGTACCAGCAGCGTCCCGTCCGCGCCGCCGACCTCGACGCACGAGGTATTGCCGCCGTAGCGCGCCGTGTCCGGTCCGGGAGAGGCGACCGAGCCGCGCGTCCCCCACAGGCGAACCTTCACGACGCCGCTTCCCAGAAGATGACCACCGCGCCGAGGACCTCGTCCGTGACCCGCGTGAGCGGAAACGCCGTCGCCTCGATGTGCCGCCGCGCGCCGTCCGTGCGGCGAATCCAGAAGTCGCCGTGCACCGGCCGGCGTTCGGCCACGGCGATCATCAGCGGCAGTCGCTCGGGCGCCAGCGGCGTCCCGTCGTGCTCGAACGGGCTCCACAGCGTCGACCATTCGGCCGCCGGCATCTCGCCGGTCTCCTCGAAGCGCATGCCGAGCATGGCCTCGGCCGGCTCGTTGTAGAACACCAGCGTTCCGGCCGTGTCGACGAGGAACACTGGCATGGCGAGCGTGCTCGCCAGTTGGCGGGTGAGGATGACCTCTATCGGGTGTTGCGACATGGATGACCGATCGCGCAGCGCTCCCGTTATGACGAGGACCCAGCGGCCGTCAACGCGCTGGAAGGCCCGCGCTGGACGGCGCGGTGGCGGGATTCGGAAAAAACGCCGCCCATCGCGGTGCCGGTTGCCCAGCTTTCTGGCGCCCCCCGGGCCGCGCGATAGGGGCTCGCTCGCGGGGGGCATGATGATGATCCGACGGGTAATGGTGACGACGACGCTGGTGGCGTTGTGGGTCCTCGGTGCCGGGGCCGAACGCGCCGCGCAGGCGGCATGTGGTGGTTGCGAACGGGCTCAGCACGCCAGGAGGGGTCTATGCGTTCAGCACGCTTGGACGAAAGATCGAGTGGATGCGCACCAATCCGCTCGTGTGTCTGGAGGTTGATGAACGGATGAGCCGCCAGTTGTCCGCGCGCCACACGCCGTCTGGCGCGTGCCGGAGCGAGTGCGACTGAATCCCGGCTGTACTTGGCCGCGCAGTGCCCGTGTGCGAGCCTACTCGCGAGCCGCGCCGCCCAATAAGGGAGGCCGACCGCGGCGACTATTTCGAATGGAGTGTCAGTAGGGAGGACGTCATGCGAACCGCGTTCCCAGCACAGCGAGCGGGCGTCATCTACCTGACCGAAGGCGGCCAGGAGACCGAGATCATGTACAAGTTCGGGCACGACCTGCCCGAGTTCGCGATGTTCCCGCTGCTCGACCAACCGCGCGCCCTGGCCGAGTTGCAGGGCATGTACCGTCGTTACCTGGACACCGCGGCTCGCCACGGCTTTGCCGTGCTGATGGGAGGCCTCGACTACCGCGCCAGCCCGGACTGGGGGAGCAAGCTCGGGTACCCAGCCGCCGCGCTCGAGGATCTGCAGCTGCGGTCGATCGGCTTCCTGCGCGACATTGCCCAGCCGTACGCGGGTCAGCTGCCGGACATCCGCATCGTCGGGGTCGCGGGGCCGCGCGGCGATGCCTACGAGCTCAACCACGCCGTCACCGCCGATTCGGCCGAGGAGTACCACAGCGTCCAGCTGACCACGCTGAAGCGGGCTGATGTGGACCTAGTGGTCGGGATGACCTTCAACAACGTGCCGGAAGCGGTGGGCATCGCGCGCGCTGCCCACCGCATCGCCCTGCCGCTGTCGGTGTCGTTCACGCTCGACAGCACCGGCCGCCTGAAATCCGGGCCCACCTTGCGCGAGGCGATCGAGGCCGTCGATGCGCTGACCGGAGATGCGCGGCCCGACTTCTACGGCATCAACTGTTCGCACCCGGTGGAGTTCGAGCCGGCGCTGGAGCCGGGCAGCTGGTTCGGACGTGTGCGCTGCCTGCGGCCCAATGCGACCAAGATGGACAAGCTCTCGCTGTGCAAGCTGGGCCACCTCGAAGAAGGCGATCCGGTGGAGCTGGGCCAGATCATGGGAGACCTCGCACGACGCTATCCGCACGTCGACATCTGGGGCGGCTGCTGCGGTACCTGGGAGACGCACCTGGACCAGATCGCGCGCGGCGTGTTGGCAGCGCGCTCATGCCGGTGATCCCACGACCTGAGTGGGCTCTCCTGCCCAGCGACACGAGCCGCGTGGATCGCTCCACGCCCTGAGCACATCGGCCGGCCGCCGCACCGGTCGCGTTCGTGCCAGGGAAAGTACATCCCCAAGGGGAACGCAACAACTGCAGACCGAGGATGTGACTGACACTCTGCACATCCCAGCCTTCCGAAGGCATATTGACGCTGACGATGCAGCGGACGCGTGCGCTTGCTGGCTTGCCTCGCTTGCGCACGGTGTTGACCATCTCGCGCACCCGGCGATGGCTGGTGGCGAGGCGACCAACTACTGGCGGTACTTGCGAATCATCCGCGACCCGACCAGCCCCACCCCGACCGCCACGATCAGCAGGCCAGCGTCACCGAGAGCGCAAGGGCGACGTTCACCGGGCTGACGGCATGTTGCGCCCCTGCCGACGAGGCAATCAATACGGTTACGCATGCAGCGATTCTCGACATCGAAACACCTCCGCTCGCTCAGGCGCTGCGGATCGCACGGCGATGCCGCGATGTCCATCACCGCGCCCCTCGCCTGCTCCTCGGCCGCCACCTCCGGCATCGAGAGCGCCGCGCGGTGGTGAGGGGGCGGCGCGCACGTGGAGGTTCGACCGGTGTTCCCCGTGCCCTCGATTCCGGATCCGCTCAGTGGGGATGCACACGGACTGGGAGGTGCGCGTACCCCTGCACGAAGTTCGAACGGATCCGGACGGGGGCGCCGACGACCTCGACGTGGCGGAAGCGGGCGAGGGTCTCTTCCCACAGGACGCGCAACTGCATCTCGGCGATGCGGCTGCCCATGCAGAAGTGGACGCCGCGCCCGAAGGCGAGGTGGTCGCGCGCGTTCTCGCGATCGATACGGAACTCGTTCGGCCGCTCGAAGACCTCCTCGTCGCGGTTGGCCGAGACGTACCACATGGCGATCTTGTCCCCCTTGGCGATCCGCTTGCCGGCGAGCACCGTGTCGATGGTGGCGGTGCGGCGCATGTAGGCCAGCGGCGTCTGCCAGCGGATGATCTCGCTCACCATGTTGGGCAGCAGTTCGGGGTGGGCACGCAGCTTGGCGTACTGGTCCGGGTTCTCGTTCAGGGCCAGTACGCCGCCGGAGATCGAGTTCCGCGTCGTGTCGTTGCCGCCGACGATGAGCAGCACCAGGGTGCCGAGGTACTCCATGGGCGCGAGCCCGCGCGTCGCCTCCGCGTTGGCGAGGGCGGTGACGAAGTCGAGGCGGCCGGTGGACGGGGCGTTCTGCCGCGCCTTCCAGAGCGCGGTGAACACCTCCAGGCACTCCAGGAGTGCGGCGCGGCGCTGCTCCTCGGTGACGCCGACGGCGCCGACCCCCTCCGGGCTGGCGGTGGCCATGTCCGACCAGAACGTCAGCTTGCGGCGGTGCTCGTAGGGGAAGTCGAAGAGGGTGGCGAGCATGCAGGTGGTGACCTCGATCGACACGCGGTCGACCCAGTCGAACGTCTCGCCGACCGGCACCTCGTCGAGGATCTGACCGATGCGCGCGCGGATCAGCGGTTCGAGGTAGCTGATGTTGCGCGGAGCCGCGACCGGCTGCGCCACCTTGCGGTGGGCGTCGTGCCGGGCGCCATCCATGGTGATGAATCCCGCTTCCAGCGGGAAGTCCGGATCCGGGTCGCCGAGCACGATGCTGCGCGCCGAGGAGAAGACCTCCGGGTCCTTCTCAACATGGAGGACGTCCGCGTACTTGGTCACCGACCAGTACGGGCCGAAGTCGCTCCGCGCGCAGTAGTGGACCGGATCCTCCTTGCGCAGGCGTTCGAAGTACCCCCACTGCGTGTCGGTCTCGAAGAGCTCCGAATCGGACACGTCGATGCGCTCGAGGGGGATCGCGTACGGGTCGGCGCCAGCCTGCCCCTTGGACGGTGCGGAAACCGGGTCACTCATGGGTCAATCTCCACTCTGCGTGCTTCCTCATACCAACGTTAGACACTAGGACGAAACACCCAGCGCAGGGGCCACGGCGCCGCCCCGGCGGCGGCCGATGAAGGCGCGGGCCGACCACCCGCATGGGTAGCCGCTGCCGACGGAACATCCCTGTGTTGGTCCGCTCGCCCGACGCTCGCACGCGAGATGATCGGAGGAACGTTCGAACCTCGGCCGCGCCCATCTCCACCGGCGAGCGCCCGAAGTGGGTGGCGAGCGGACGGCCGCACCCGGGGTGGGTCTTCTGTAAGCGGATGCGGATAGCCCGGATGAGCTGGAGTAGATGACGGAACATCCCTAACTGGCCCCACCCCACAGCGGTCCGGATGGGCCTGCCTGCACTCGCGCTGCGCGCAGGCAGCGCACCGCCCGTGAGCACCATGCCGGGCGCCGACCTGTCAACGCGGTCGTTGCGCCGGGTGGCAACGCCGCGCCGCGTCTGGGATGGGGGCGCGCGTGTCGTCGACCCACCAGAACCCGAGCGATCGCGTCACCTGGGTCGACGTCGCCAAGGGCATGACCATCACGCTCGTCGTCCTGTCCCACAGCACCAGCGCCGTGCCGGACTCGCCGTACTACGTGTCGTGGATCGCCAGCCTCGACGACGCGCTACGGCTGCTCCGCATGCCGCTCTTCTTCCTCGTCGCCGGCTTCTTCGTCGAGCGCACGCTCGCCTTGCCCTGGCGGGACTTCATCGAGCGCAAGGTGCTGGCCGTCCTCTGGATCGTTCGAGCGCTCGCGCTGGCTCGCCCTACCGCTCAGCGGCGCGCGCGCAGCGCGAAGAAGCCGGTGACGATCAGCAGGGCGAGGATGGCGACCAGACCGAGGGGCGCCGCGCCGGGCGCCCCGGCCGGGGCGGTGACGCGCGTGCCGACGCTGCCCGACTCATCGCAGCTCTGCCCCTCGCCGGCTCAGTCTCCGCCCTGCGGCACCTGCGTCGGCGTCGCGGTGGCAGTCATGCTCTCGTTCGGTGATCCCGAGCCGCTTCCGTCGCCGATCCGGCGCACCGGCGCCCAGGTGATCCGGCAGTGCAGACGGTCGAGTCAGCCAAACGCGGCGGATAGCCCGCCGAAAAAGATGCGAGGGGCTTCTCGGCGCGTCGCCGTGCAGTATCCTGTGACACATGCGTACATCCATTTCCGTGTTCGGCGTCGTGTTGAGCGCCCTCGGCCTGCTCGGCGGCTGCGGCGCCGCGGCGCCACCGCTGCCGACCGTCGCGGACGTCGACCTCGAACGCTTCATGGGCGACTGGTACGTGATCGGCAACATCCCCACCTTCATCGAGCGCGGCGCCCACAACGCCGTCGAGTCCTACGCCCTCAACCCCGACGGGACGATCGCGACGACGTTCAGCTTCCGCCAGGACGGCTTCGACGGCGCCCTGCAGCAGTACCATCCGACCGCCTATGTGCAGGACGACGGCTCCAACGCCGTCTGGGGCATGCAGTTTGTTTGGCCGATCAAGGCGGACTACCTGATCGTTCACCTCGATGCGGACTACACGCAGACGGTGGTGGCGCGGAATCAGCGCGATTACGTCTGGATCATGGCGCGCACGCCCACCATGCCGGAGGCCGACTACCAGCGGCTGGTCGCGCAGCTCGGCGCCTGGGGCTACGACGCCGCCGCCATCCAACGCGTGCCGCAGCGCTGGGACGAACCGCCGCCCGGGCCCTGACGGACCGGGCTCGGCCGGGCGCTGGCGCGCGGACGCCGCCGCTGGTATGCGGCGCGCGCCGCCGCCGCTCGCGGAGCAGCGCCGCCGGGACCGGTTCTCAAGTCGTTCAGTTTCAGTAGAGTGCCGGCAGGCGCGCGCGTTTCCCGGCCCGCTCCCGGCCCAGGCGGCGCCCGACTACGACGCCCTGCTCTTCGTCTCGTTTGGTAGTCCCGAGCGCCAAAAGGATGTCATGCCGCTCCTCGAGAACGTCACCCGTGGCCGCGGGGTGCCCCGCGAGCGCCTGCAGAGCGTCGCGGGGCACGATCGCCACCTGGGCGGGAAGCGTTCGCCGAGCTGCTGTGCGCCGCTGCCGCGCAGTCCGCGCCGGAGGTGCCATGACAGGGGTCATTGCGAAGGGCGGGCGTCGAAGACTAAGGATTGATTGACTCTGAACTCGGGCGGAGGCGAGCCGCGAGACCACACGGTGCTGCCGGAAGGCGTAGGCATGCTGATTCACGAGCTGACTCAGGACGAATGCCGCCAGGCACTCGAGCGAACGAGTTTCGGTCGCTTGGCGTGCGCGCACGACAACCGACCGTACGTCCTTCCAATCTCCTTCTCGTACGACGGGAAGGACCTCTACGGGCTCAGCGCGCCAGGAGGGATCTATGCGTTCAGCACGCTTGGACGAAAGATCGAGTGGATGCGCACCAATCCGCTCGTGTGTCTGGAGGTTGATGAACGGATTAGCCACCACGACTGGTTGAGCGTGATAGTGTCGGGTCGCTTCGAGGAGTTGCCGGATGCGCCCGAATTCGACGACGTGCGCGCACGGGCCCTTACCTTGCTGCAGAAGCGGCCGATGTGGTGGGAGCCCGGTTCCGTCGGTGTCGAGCATCAGGGGCGCTCGGCGCCCATCTTCTACCGCATCCACATCACAGAGATGACGGGGCACCGCGCGTCGCCCGATTCGGTAGAGGCAGCCGCGACTGCCGCCAGACCTCCGACGGCTGACGAAAGCTGGCTGGGCAGCCTGCTGCGGCATTGGAATCGAACCAGCGCCTTTGTGTTGTTCGAGTCGCGGCAAACTGAGACCCACGCCCTGATCAAGCTGCCGCGTACCGAGCAGACGGACGCGCTACTGCGCCACGGCGGCGTGGCCTTCAGCTATGAGCGGATGCGCGGCCGCTATCATGTCCGGTTGGGGAAGGGCGACATCGAGAAGGCGTCGCACCTGCTGAGCCATCTCATGCAGCAGGCCCAACGGGCGGGAGGCGGGTGACACATCAGCCCCCCGGAGGACCGGATCCTACCCATTGGGGGACCCGCGCTCAGTGAGTGGTCGGCTCATCCTCGAAGGCATCGGGTGCCACGGCGGGATCCGGCGGTAGGGTTTCGACCTCCCTTCTCACCAACGCCTGGTGCGTCGCCTCGTCGTCGCCCAACTCGCTGAACAGCGCGCGCACCTCGGGGTCGTCGACGTGCGGCAGGATCTTCTCGATCGCCGCCGGCGCCGCGATCGTGGCCAACCGGCGCAGCCGGCCGCCGCAGTCGGAGCACGCCAAAACATCCAGCGCGAAGACGCGGCGGAGCACGGCAGCTATCCGCGAGGGCGCTCGACTGCCCGCCCCCAACGTTGCGGCGGTTGCGAAGCCCACCTGCGGCAGGCGATGCGTCGGCCATGCGCACCCAGACCGACGAGATCGCCGACGGTATCTTCCGCTTCTCGACCCTGATCCCCGACGTCACGCCGGACGGCTTCACCTTCAATCAGTTCCTGATCCGCGCCGAGCAGCTGCTGCTCTTCCACACCGGCAGGCGCGGGCTGTTTCCGTCGCTGTCGGCGGCGGTCGGGCCGTCATTCGGCCGACCGCGCGCGACCGCTGTTGCGCCCTACCCGGAATCGCGATCGCGGGAGCGGCCGCCTGGACCGCGTTCGACGCCTCGAAGTCGCCCGAAGGGCAACGATTCTCGCAAGGGGGACTGCGGGGCTTTCCCTTTTGCCTAAGGGAAATCCCTACGTTGAATTACCAGCGCGCCCCTTCGTATGGTCCTCGCATTCCAGAACAGCGAAGAGCAGTCGCCCGCGCCGTCGCGGTCGACGCTTGCGTCACTCGGGGGTTCAGGGAGATCGGCATGAAACTCGTTCGTACAAGCATTGGCAAGGTTCTGCTCATCGCGGTCGTGATGGCGTTATCGGCGCCAGCCGGGGCGGTGAGCGTCAGCTCCGGGGCGCAGCCGCATGGGCCGGACCTGATCGCCAGCCGCTACCGTTCGCTCGCCAACACCGGCGGCTCCGAGATCTACCTCGGCATTCCCGACCTCGGTTCAGCGGCGCGGCGCACCGAGATCAACATCCTCTGGCAGCTCGGCGCCAACGCGTTCACGTTTACCTACGACAAGCCGAACAACCTCCTGACGACCACGGTAGTCAACGGCAATGGCACCTATTCCCTGACCTATCCCAACGTGTCGGCGGCCATCGGCGGCACCTGCTCGGTGACGACGACGCAGCGCTGCGCCCGGCCGGGTGATGGGGCGTGCCCGCTCGGCGAGAGCTGCAACCCGGCCGCGCTCGACGACTTGAACCTGCTGCAGATCAACATCGCCAACCGCGACTCCGGCACGACGGTGGATCTCTCCAGCGTGCAGCTCGACGGCAACCCGCTCGGTACCGGCACCTTCTCCGGCGGCGTCGGCGCTCCGGGCAACTTCCTCACCTGGACGGCGACCGACTACTGCTTCGGCGCCGGCTTCACGCTCAGCGGAACGCTCACCCTGGGCGGCACCTTCAGCGGCTCGCAGGAGAACAACCGCGTCGACTTCATCGCCGGTATCAAGGACGGCGGTGTGTGCCGCGCCGCGGCCGGAGCGTGCGACATCGCCGAGAGCTGTACGGTGTTGAGCCCGAACTGTCCGGCGGACGGCTTCCAGAGCAGCGGCACCTGCCGCGCCTCGGCCGGGGTGTGCGACGTCGCCGAGAGCTGCAACGGCAGCGGGCCGAGCTGCCCGGCGGACGGCTTCCAGAGCGGCGGCACCTGCCGCGCCTCGGCCGGGGTGTGCGACGTCGCCGAGAGCTGCAACGGCAGCGGCCCGAGCTGCCCGGCGGACGGCTTCCAGAGCGGCGGCACCTGCCGCGCCTCGGCCGGGGTCTGCGACGTCGCCGAGAGCTGCAACGGCAGCGGCCCGAACTGTCCGGCGAACGGCTTCGTGGCCAACGGCACCAACTGCAGCGACGGTAGTGTCTGCACTGGCGTCGACCAGTGCAGCAGCGGCGTCTGCGTCGGCGCGTCGCCGCTCGATTGCGATGACGGCAGCGCCTGTACAGTCGACATCTGCGACCCCATCGACGGCTGCGAGTCGAGCGGCGCTGGCCCGGCGCCGGGCTGCCGCACGGCAGCGAAGAGCCTGTTGGTGGTCAGCCAGGCAACCAACGACGCCAAGGACAAGTTGATCTGGCGCTGGATCCGGGGCGCCTCGACCGACCTGGCCGAGATCGCAGAACCGGTGAGCTCCGCCGACTACAGCCTCTGTCTTTACGCCGGAACCGCCGGCACGCTCATCGGCAGTCTCGAAGTGGGCCACGGCGTCAACTGGACGTCGCTCGGCGCCAAGGGCTTCAAGTACAAGGACCGCCAGGGCCTGCAGGATGGCGTGCAGAAGGCGTTGCTGCGCACCAGCACGGTGAACAAGTCGCGCATGAGCCTGAAGGGCAAGGGCAACAACTTGCCGGATCCCACCCTGCCGCTCTCCGGCCCGGTGGTCGTGCAATTGGTCAACAACGACACCGATATTTGCTGGGAGAGCACCTTCACCAGCGCGACGAAGAACACCGCGACGCGCTACAAGGCCAAGGGGCCCTGAGCGGCGCGTCCTCTCTCCCGCGCCGCGGGGCGCGGGAGAGGCTCGCGGGGGCTGGCGATCGGGGTCTCACGCGCCGCCGCACCGCCCGGCTCGCACTGGACCTCGGCCGCCGGCGCCCGCCGGTGGCACCTGAGGTCGCGCGGACGGCGCAAGTCGTTGACGCCGCGACGTCCGCGACAGAGGGGGCACGCGCCCAAGCGCGGCGCGTATGTCGCAAAGACCCCCTTGAGGTAATCCTCACCCGCTGCGGACTATGCGCTGGACGCGCCTCGTGCACCAGACACATGACCGCGCCGCCCACGAGGGACAGCTCGGCTCGACGCCCGCGTGCCGCGAGTCGCTAGTTCAGTGCCGTCAAGGCCGCGGTGATCGTTGCGCAGTCGAGGAGCGACATGGCGAGAGCCCACTAGCTCGCGCTTCGCGACTGCCAGCACGACGAGTTGATGCGGCGCCCACCGCGCAATTCCCTGCGCGTCCGCTCGCCGCGTCGCGGGCGAAACTCTGCACGGTCGCGCCGGGCGCCGGCGCGGCGCGGCCGCGGGTGCGCGGATTCGCGGCGATGATCGCGTGGCATTGCCGATGCTCTACCGCGGGGTGGCAATCAAGCCGTCAGCCAGAGGAGGAAGCGCCATGTGGAACCGCACCTGCCCGTTGTCCGTCGCCGTCGCCGTCGCGCTGCTCGTCGGGAGTACACCCCACGCCGCCGAGGCGGTGGAGATCCCCTTCAAGATCGCCAAGATCTATTGGGAGTACAACGCGTCCGCGAACGATCTCGGCGTGCATGTCTCGCTCGACGCCGAGGATTGGCGCCGCCTCAAGATCCTCAATCCAAACCGGCGCGTGATCTTCGATGTCGAGGGCCGCGGTGCGTACAAGGAGCTGGGCATGACCGAACTGTTCTTCGAGGGTGCCGAGCCGTCCCTCGACGAATTCCCGCTCGCCGGGCTGCTGACTCGTTTCCCGGAGGGGATCTACGAGATCAAGGGCCGCACGGTTGATGACAACGACCTGGAGAGCGAGGTGCAGTTCTCGCACGCCATTCCGGACGGGCCCAGTGTCTCCGCCGCCGTCGGGCCGGGCGACGCACTGGTCATCAGTTGGACGCCGGTCACCAGCCCGCCGCCGGGCTTCCCGAGCAAGCCGATCACCATCGTCGGCTACCAGGTGATCGTCGGGCTGTTCCTGGTCACAGTGCCGGCGACGACCACCAGCGTCACGGTGCCACCCGAGTTCGTCGCCTCGCTCGCCTCGGGCGTGCAGCCGTTCGAGGTCCTGGCGATCGAGGCCAGCGCCAATCAGACCCTGACCGAGGGCACCTTCGTCCTGCCGTAGCGCGCGAAGGAGACGCGGGCGGCGCGCGACCGAGCCGGTCGCCGCCCGCGGTCTCCGCGGACGCGGCGTTCGCTGTCGTTCCGGGGTAGGCCGCTCTCTTCGCCGCCGCTTGCGCGGCGTGGGCGCGCATCTCCGCTTTGATGCGCGCCCCCTTCTTCTCCAGGGCCGGGCGCACGAGGTTCTGCAGCCACGGCATCCACTGCGTCAGGCGGGCGAGGTAGAGCGTCAAGGCTGGCAGCGAGCGCTCGCGCTTGCGATCGACGGCGCAGGCGAGGACGGCATCGGCCACCTGCTCGGCGGTGAGTAAGGGCTGCGAGAAGACGATGTCGGGCGCGTGGTCGAGGTCGTCGAGCAGGAAGGGCGTCGAGATCGGGCCGGGCGACACGGCGTACACCGCCACGCCGGCGCCTTCCAGCTCGGCGCGCGCGGCGAAGGTGAAGCCGCGCAGGCTCCACTTGCTGGCGCAGTGCGCATGGGCGGTATGAGCTGGCGAACTGACATAGTGGCCGGTATCGGACGTGCCGGGCACGCTTGGATTTGAAGTCGGAGACGATGGCCCGGGCCTGCCGCGCGAGATTCGCAGTACCGTGTTTCAACCCTTCATGACCGGAGGCGACGGGGGCTCCGGGCTGCGGCTGGCCTTCGTCGAACGAATCGTCAAGGCTCATCGTGGCTGCGTGGCGGTACGGAGCGAACCAGGACAAGGAACGGTTTTTGCTGTGAAACTGCCGATGGCGGAAGTGACATGAAGCGCGTTCTGGTCGTCGATGATGACCGCCGCATGCGGCGGACGCTGCAGATACTGATCGAGCGCATGGGGTTGGAGTCCATCGGCGCCGCCGACGCGCCCGACGCACGCGCGCAACTGGCGACGACGCGATTTGACTTGGTGCTCACGGACCTCAGGATGCCCGAGACGAGCGGTATCGACCTCCTCGAAGAGATTCACGCGGCGCACCCGAAGCTGCCGGTGATCCTGATCACGGCGTACGGCACGATCCAGACCGCCATCGAGGCCATGCGGAGGGGCGCGTCCGACTTCATCCTCAAGCCGTTCGACAACGAGAACCTCGAGCTCGTCATTCGCCGCGCGTTGGATCTCGAGCGGTTCCGCGCCGAGAACCTTTTCCTCAAGGAACAGGTCGACGTGTCCTGGGCCGTCGAGGACATGTTCCTGGCATTGCCCTGCATGCAGAGCGTTCGCGAGCTCATCGAGAAGGTCGCGCCCAGCACCAGCCGCGTCCTCATCACCGGTGAAACCGGCACGGGGAAGGAGCTCGCCGCCCGCTGCATCCACAGGCAGGGCCCGCGCGGCGACGCGCTCTTCGTCCCCTTGAACTGCGCCGCGCTCCCAGGCGAGCTACTCGAAGCCGAGCTCTTCGGGCATGCGCGCGGCGCCTTCACGGGGGCCGTCCACGACCGGCAGGGAAAATTTGAAGTGGCGCACGGCGGCACGCTCTTCCTCGACGAGATCGGCGACATGCCGCTGCCGTTGCAAGCGAAGCTACTGCGCGTGCTCGAAGACGCCATCGTCGAACCGCTCGGGACGAACAAGCGTATCAACGTCGACGTGCGCGTCTTGTCGGCCACCAATCAGAACCTGCAGGAAGCCATTGCCGCCAAGAGGTTTCGCAGCGACCTCTACTTCCGGTTGAACACGTTCGAGCTCCACCTGCCCTCCCTGCGCGAACGCCCAGAAGACATCGATGCCCTGGCGCCCCTGCTGCTCGAGCGGGTCGCGCGCGAGATGGGCAAGGGTCCGATGCGCCTCTCCGCCGACGCCCTCGCACTGCTGCGCACCTACGACTGGCCCGGCAACGTTCGCGAGCTGCGCAATCTCATGGAACGTGCCGCGGTGCTGTCGACCGACGCCGTCGTGACGAGCCGATTCTTCCAGTCGATGATCGCGGCGCCGCATCTCCCGGAGACCAGGCCTCGGGACGTTCTCGATGCACCGAGCGATGTGGCACCCGATCTTCCCTTGAACGAAGCGGTTGAGCGCTTCGAGCGCCACCTGATCCTCCGTGCGCTCGATGACACCGGTGACAACAAGGCAGAGGCGGCGCGGCGGCTGGGGATTGGCGAGCGCAATTTTTGGTACAAGCTGAAGAAGCACGGCCTCTGAGCCGGGTCGCAACGCTGCCGCCGATCAGGCGACACTGAAAGTTCTTTCCGGGAAAGCCGCTCGGGCGACCCCGGCAGACTTAGCAGGGATCGTGCTTCGCGCGGCCGCGCAGCCGCGGTTCGGCCCCGTGGCACCCATGCGCCGATCGTTGGCACGACTCCGGCAATAGGGCCTGTGAAGCGCGCTGCGCCCCCACGCCAACCAGAGACAACTGTCAGGAGGATCTGGAAATGACAACTTCATCGTCGATGCTCACCGCCGTGGCCCTGGGCACGTTGGTCCTCACGTCCTTCGGATGTGGCGACAGCGGAGGGAACGGCGGCGGCTCTCCCACAGCCACGATACCGCCCACCGCCGCGTTCACCTTCACCGCAACCGTGCCACCGACGCCCACGGTCCCCGCACCCACCGCAACACGGCCGGCGACGGCAACACGCACGCCGCCGCCGACGTCCACGCCGACCACCAACAGTGCGCTCGACATCTCGCGCTGCGCACCCGATGCCGGGCCGTTCTCGGCAGAGATCGACAACCCGTTCTTCCCCCTCCCAATCGGCACGCAGTGGGTCTTGGCCGGCGAGGAGGACGGCGCCCCGGTACGCGTCGTGATCACGTCTCTTGCCGACGCCGAGGTCGTGGCCGGCGTGACGACACGCGTGGTCGAGGAGCGCGAGTGGGACGACGGCGAACTCGTCGAGGTATCGAGGAATTTCTTCGCCCAGACCGCCGACGGAACTGTCTGCTACTACGGCGAGGATGTCGACGACTACGAAGCTGGCGAGATCGTCGGACACGGTGGGGCCTGGCGCGCAGGAGTCAACGGTGCGCTGCCGGGCATCTTGATACCGGCGAACCCGCAAGTGGGCCAGATGTTCAAGCAAGAGGTCGCCGTCGGCGTCGCCCAGGATCAGGCGGAGCAAGTCGCCGCCGGCGAGAGCGTCACGGTCGGTCTCGGGACCTTCACGGACACCATCCGCTTCATCGAGTCGAGTCCGCTCGACAGCGGGACGAGCGAGAAGGTCTATGCGCGCGGGATCGGGCTGCTCGTCGATGACCCCATCGAGCGAATTCCGATGTCGCGGTCGTTCTGCGGCACACTGGACGGTGACGGCTGCGCGCCTGACGGCGCACGCGTCGATCTCGCGGAGCCGACGTTCTCGAATTCCGCTGAGGTCACCAATCCGCTCTTCCCGGTTAGCCGCCAACACTCGGTGGTCCTCCTCGGCACCGTCGACGGTGAAACGTTCCGGGCCGAGGTCACCCTCCTGCCGACGCTCAAGACGATCGCGATCAACGGCCAGTCGGTCCAGGTGCTCCAGTCGCAGTACGCCGCCTTCCTGGACGGGCGCCTGCACGAGGTGGCGCTCGACTACTACGGCCAGGACGACGGCGGGGCAGTCTGGTACTTCGGCGAGGACGTGTTCAACTACGACGAGGGCGTGCTCGCAGACACCAGTGGCACCTGGCTCGCTGGCCGCGACGGCCCGGTGGCCATGATCATGCCAGCCAACCCCCAGGTCGGCGACGTCTACCGGCCGGAGAACATCCCAGGGCTCGTGTTCGAGGAAGTTACCGTCCAGTCGATCGACGTGACGGTCGACGGCCCCTACGGTCCGGTCATGGGCGCGATCACGGTTGAGGAACTCCACTTGGAGGGAACCACAGAGGAAAAGACCTTCGCGCCCGGTTACGGCGAGTTCTTCACAGGCGGGGGAGGCGACGTCGAAGCGCTCGCCCTTGCGGTGCCTACCGACACGCTGACCACGCCGCTGCCAGCCGAGCTCGCAACCCTGCAGGCCGGCGCGGACAGCATCTTCGACGCCGCGGCAGAAGAGGACTGGGCCGCAGCCGGGGGGACCCTCGGAATCATGACGGCCGCCTGGGAGGCGTATCGGGCAACCGGCGAATCTCCAATGCTGGAGGAACAAATGATAGACGCGCTCAGGTCGCTCCAGGATGAGATCGACAACGAAGACGCCGTGGAGGCTCGCAACGCCGTCATCCAGGTCTCTCGCGCCATCTTGGACTTCCACCTGCGACACCGCCCACCGGTTGAGATTGACCGCGCCCGCTTCGAGCTCTGGGCGCGCCAGATCCTGGTCGACGCGGAAGACGACGACCTGGAGGGGGTCAGCGGCGACGTCACCACCCTCGATTGGATTCTGGACCGCTTCGCGCACACGTTGAGCAGCTCCGACACCAGCGCGATCCAGACACGCCTCGCTCAGCTTCGGGCTGCCGTCGACGCGGAGGAACTCTCAGCCGCAGGCGACGCGGCCGAGCAGCTCCGCGCCGTCCTGGAGGGGATCGGAAACTAAAGCATACTGACGGATCCACGGCCTCGTGGATTGCGACGCACCCTTCGACAGGGGTCAGGGGGAGCGGCGGGGAACGATGAGGAATCAACGACAGGGCTGGAGGACTCTCCAGCCCTGTCGTCTACTCGAGCACGAGCACCACGGTCGCGGCCTCGGTGACAACATCCAAAGTGACGGAGCCGACGGCGTCCTCGTTCCCCTTCACGAAGCGCATCACAGCCTCTTCCGAGGCGAGTGTCGGCGGCGGAAACTCGCCGGCCTCGAAGTACCGTTGGTTTCAATACGTCGCCAAACGGCGGCTGTCCTGATCGAAGAGCTTTTGAGAGAAGAACTCCCGCGTGCTGCTTCCGGCTTCGCGATTGATGGGAACGATGGGGCGCCCGTTGCTCCAGAGCACCTTCTGCTTGAGATAGATTGCACGGACCTGCGGATAGCCCGGATGAGCTGGTGTTGACGGACCGCTGATCCTCGGCCTGCTGCAGATCGTGGCGCGCCTGTAGATTGACCCAGAAGTCCGCTACTACGCGACACGCAGTAGGTCGAGCGGTATGGCGTTCTGAACCGGAGAGGAGAAGCCGAGATGGCGGTAAAACCGCTGGTAGTCGCTACCGAGGACTACGCACCAAGGCTCAACCTCGTCGGCGAACACGGCCTCGGCACCCGGCGCGACATCCTGAAGGCGACACGACCTGTCCCAACTGCAGCGGCGACAACCCGGCCGGCAAGAAGTTCTGCGGCGATTGCGGCAGGGCGCTCGACAATCGCTGCCCGCAATGCGGGGCCGACAATCCGGGGAGCAAGAAGTTCTGCGGTGATTGCGGCGCCGAGACCACGTCGGGGACGCAGGCGGTTACGCGGTGGCGCGAACCCTCCGACACCCTTGCCGCCCGCTTAACCGCTAACCGCTCATCGTACACCCCCAAGCATCTCGCCGAAAAGATCCTGCAGAGCCGCAGCGCCCTCGAAGGCGAACGCAAGCAGGTCACCGTGATGTTCGCCGACGTGAAGGGATCGATGGAGCTGGCCGAGCAGCTCGATCCCGAAGCGTGGCACGCCATCCTCGATCGATTCTTCGCGATCCTCAGCGCGGGCGTGCACCGCTTCGAGGGCACGGTGAACCAGTACACCGGCGACGGCATCATGGCTCTGTTCGGCGCGCCGATCGCCCACGAAGATCATGCGCAGCGTGCCTGCTTCGCGGCGCTGCATCTGCGCGATCGCCTGCGCCAGTACGCCGACGAGCTGCGCCTCGATCCCGGCGTCAACTTCTCCTTCCGCCTCGGCCTGAACTCGGGCGAGGTGATCGTCGGCAAGATCGGCGACGATCTGCGCATGGACTACACGGCCCAGGGGCACACCGTCGGTCTGGCGCAGCGCATGGAGCAACTGGCGCCGGCGGACGGGATTGCGCTGTCGCAGCACACGCAAAAGCAGGTCGATGGCTACTTCGCCGTGCGCGCGCTCGGGCCGCTGCAGGTGAAGGGTTCGCGCGAGCCCGTCGGCGTTTTCGTGTTGGAGGGCGTCGGCAGTCATCGCACCCGCCTCGACACATCGAGGGCGCGCGGGCTGTCGCGCTTCGTCGGGCGCGGCAGTGAAATGGAGGCGCTCGAGTCGGCGCTGGCGCGCTCGCTCGAAGGGACGGGCCGCGTCGCCGCGGTCGTCGGCGAGGCGGGAGTCGGCAAGAGCCGCCTCTGCGCCGAGTTCATCGAGCGCTGCCGCGCCCGCGAGCTCGTCGTCTACGAGGCCCACTGCCCGGCGCACGGCAAGACGATTCCATATCTCCCGCTGCTCGAGCTACTGCGCAATCTCTTCGGCATCACCGACCCGGACGGGCCGCGCGAGGCACGGCAGAAGATCGCCGGCGAGCTGGCGCTGCTCGACGATGCCTGCGCCGCCGACCGCGCCCTGGTGCTCGACTTCCTAGGCGTCGGGGACCCTAAGGACCCGCCGCTCCAGCTCGAGCCGGCGGTGCGCCAGCGGCGGCTGTTCACCTTCCTGCGCCGCCTCATTCAACTGCGCACAGAGGCCGAGCCGATTGTGCTGCTGGTCGACGACCTGCACTGGATCGATCCGGGCAGCGATCTCTTCCTGGCGCAGATCGTCGAGGCGGTGAGCGCCACGCGCACCTTGCTGCTGGTGAACTTCCGTCCCGAGTATCAGGCCGACTGGACACGCAAGTCGTGGGTGCTGCAACTGCCGATGGCGCCGCGCGGCGCCGAAGCGCTGGCGGAGCTGGTGCGCGACTGGGTCGGCTCGAGCCCGTCAGTCGCCGGGCTTCCCGCTCTCGTCGGGGCACGCTCGGGCGGCAACCCTTTCTTCGCCGAGGAGATCGTTCTCTCCTTGCTCGACACCGGCCGCCTCGTCGGCGTGCGCGGCGCCTACGAGCTGGCGACGGCGATCGACGCGCTTCAAGTTCCGGCGACGGTGCAGTCTCTTCTCGCGGCGCGCATCGACCGTCTCGGCGAGCGCGAGAAGCTGCTCCTCTACACCGCGGCGGTCATCGGCAAGGAGTTCCTGCGCCCGCTGCTCGAAGCCGTGATCGAGATCCGCGCCGACGATCTCGAAACGGCGCTGGCGGCGCTGCTCGCCACCGAGCTGGTGCGCGAGCGCGCTCTCTATCCGGTGGCGGAGTACGCCTTCAAGCATCCGCTGACCCACGAGGTGGCGCTCGGGGCGCAGCTCGCCTCAGCGCGGCGGGCGCGGCATGCGTCGGTAGCCGAAGCGATCGCCGCCGCCCACGCCGAGCGCCTGGACGAGCAGGCCGGTCTGCTGGCGCATCACTGGACGGAGGCGGGCGAGGCGCTGCGCGCCGGCATCTGGCACGTGCGCGCCGCGCGCTGGGTACGCGCCAGCGATCTGGCCGCGTCACGCCGTCACTGGACGCAGGCGCGCAAGCTGCTCGTCGGACTTCCGGATTCGCACGAGCGCACGCGCCTCCTGCTCGAGGTGTACCCCGAGCTGATCGACACCCTGGATCGTCTCGGCGCCGAGCCGGCCGAAGCGGCGGCCGTCTTTCAGGAAGCGATCGCGCTTGCCCGACAGGCCGGCGACCGCCGCAGCGAGGGCCTGGTCGAAGCGGCCTATGCCTGGCTCCAGACGGGACAGAACGACTGGTTGGCGGCGACCGAACATGCGACGCGAGCTGCGACCTTAGCGGATGCCGAAGGCGATCGGCCCGTCCAGCTCTTCGCACGCTTCGCCCTCGGGCGGTCTTTAGTGTGGCGCGGTCGTCTGGACGAGGGCCTGCGTGTCTACAACCAAGCTGCCGAGATCGGCGGGGGAGACGCCGCCGCGGACATCGAGGTGCTCGGCTGGCGACCCTACGTCGAGTGTCTCTCGCTGCGGGCGGTCGCATGCAGCTTCCTGGGCCGGCCCCGCGAGGCGCTCGAGTTCGTCGAGCGCCTCCCCGTGCTGCTGCGCGGAACCGGCCGGCATGCGGACCTGTCCTCACCGGCCGCCGACCGCATCTGGACCTGCTGGTTTCTGGGCGATGCAGATCGGGCGCGGCGCTTCTCCAGCGAAGCCCTGCAGATTGCGGAGCGCTTCGGCGCGGATCGCAACATCGTCTACGGGCTGCTGGCGTGCGGCGTCGCGAGCTTCCTCGGATTGCGCTGGCAAGAGGGCGCCGGTTTTTTCGAACGCGCCCTCGAGCGCATCTCTGCAAGCGGGGCCGGGGTCGAGTGGAGGAATCTCATCGACGGCTACCTCGCGATCTGCTGGGCCGGACTGGGCGAGCGCGAGAAGAGTCTGGCTCTTGCAGGAAGCGCCGTCGAGCAGGCTCGTGCCAACGGCCTGGCTCTGCCCCAGGCCATCCAAGGAGTCTACCGGGCGCGAGTGTTGCGAGTTGCCGGCGGCCTCGATCATCAGCACGAGCTCGAAGCTCAGATCGCCGAGGCGCTGGAGATGGTCGAGCGCACCGACTTCAAGGCGGGCCTCCCCATGCTCCTGCTCGAGCGCGCCGGGCTCGCCCGCCTGCGCGGCGACGCCGGCGGCATGGCGCGCGACCTGGTCGAAGCGCGCCGCCTCTTCGCGGAGATGGGTGTGACCGGCTGGGACGACTACGCGAAGTCAATTGAAGGGTGATGGCGAAATGACCTGTCCACGGTGCGTCAGCGACAATCCAGCCGGCAAGAAGTTCTGCGGCGACTGCGGCGCGGCGCTGGGGAATCGCTGTCCGCAATGCGCCGCGGACAACCCGCCGAACAAGAAATTCTGCGGCGAGTGCGGCACAGAGCTGAAGGTGTCGGGTGCTGGGTCTCAGGTGTCGGGTGCTGGGTCTCCGGGCCTTCGCCATGGAAAACGATGGGCCATTTGTCGTCGCCGCGAGGGTCGTCGGTCCCACCTTTAACGTGAATGATCCGCTCGTGCTCTATCCCGCGGTCCCGCTGACGGTGACAACGGCGGAACCTGTCCTCCAGTCGGGGAGCGGATTCGCGGACACGATCCAACTCGTGACCGACGACGACGGCATAGCGCGCTTCTCCGTCGGGACGGCGTCTGCGAGCAGCATGGGACACAGGATCGACGTCCGCAGCGCCGACGGCGACTTCGCCACAGCCGTCTTCGTCTCGTTTTACCGCGCCATCCCACGCTCGAGCTGGAGCTCCCGCCGCTCATGCCTGGGAACGGAAGGCACCGCTCAAAATCAGGGCGCTTGGGCCGAGCGGGACCCCACAAGGCGGGTTGCACGTCGACATCGCGTTGACGGGCGGGGTCGTCGACGCGCGCATCGGGTCGCCGACGATGACAACGAAGGCGCGCGTCTTCCTGACGAGCGACGACATCAGCGTCTCCGTGACGCTAAGAAATCAGCCCGGCGGCGAAGTGTACGACGTGGTGGGAATCGGGAGCGTTCGCGGTCCCGTCGGCCTCGCGCTGCTGAACGGTCGGCGTGAGGTCGCCTCCACGACTGGGGCGGACGCGAATGGCAACCCAAGCGGCGCAGGCACCGTCAACGCGTGCCTCCCCCCCGTGAGACCCGCGAATTGCATCGACGCGAGCTATGGCGAGAGAAACTACTCGGGTGCGATCGGCGCATTTGCGAGCGTGCGCCAAGATCTCGTCGGCAGTCCGGCGACCGGGCTGGTCGACGCGACCGCGAACACGAGCTGGAACGATGGAAATGGAGGCGCGACGGTCGCGGACGCCGTCGTCATGTTCACGGCGGCGACGGCTGCGGTCCCTGTGCGGGTGACGCTCCGTTGTGCTGCTGGTGGCGAAGCGTTTGTGGGTCGTCAGATCGGCAATCAGGTGCTGTGGCAGGCGTACGTGAGCGGTCAACCGAACCCAGGCTTTCCGCTCTTTACAGACCCGAACGTCGAATGGACCTGGGGTGGAGGCGAGATCGTCACCGACGTGTATGCAGCACCCGGGGAGACCTATCGCATCTCGCTCTCGCGGAGCCTCGCAAGTGGGACCTGCTCATACGACGCCGACTTCGGGGACGACATCGTCTACGAGTGAGCTGCGCCAGGCGGATCGCCCGGATAAATCTGCCAAGGGACGTGCTAACTCAGGTCACTCAACGCACCAAGGCGCGGCGAGTGAGTCTACGTTGAGTGACTACGTCCCCTGCTTTCGGACGTCGGCCCTTGTATCGCAGGCAGCGCCAGGAGATCAGCCGTCACCGCAGCCGCTCAGCGCGTTGTTCACCGCCTTAACCAGGCAGTCGATGGTAACCTCGCGGTTGCCGTTGCAATCGAACACCGGGCACTGATCGAGGGTCGTGGTGCCGAGGGCGATGTTGACGCACTTGATCAGCTCGTCCACGGTCACGGTGCCGCCCCGATCGCAGTCGCCCACGCAGGCCGGGTGCGCCAGCGGCGTCGGCGATGGCATGGGGCTCGCTGTTGGCAGCGCCACGGTAGTCGTCATGGACGCGGTCTGCGACGCCGTTGGGCTGCCGCTCGGTGTGCCGGTTGCGGCGGCCGCCGTGAGGCTCGGCGTGGGCGTGGTGACCGGCGCAGTCGGCACTGCCGTTGCGGTCTGAGTGGGCGACGGCAGCGTGGACGGTGTGCGCGCCGGCGGCACCGTGCCGGTCACCGTTGCTGTGGCCGTGGCCAGCGCGCCGATCCCGCCCCAGAAACCCCCACCGAGGAAGTAGCCGCCGCCGCTCGCAGCACCCGCATCAGGTTGCCCGATGGTCGCAGCGACGCGGTAGTCACCCCCCGACGCCCAGGTCACGCCGCCGCCGTCGATAGTGCTGGAGCGGAGGTCGTACGAACCGCCGGACTGCGCGACCGATGTCGTCACGCATGCGGCCACGACCGAGAAGACAAGGAAGAGGCAAGCGGCGGGATCTCTCGGTGGCATTACCGGTACGACCCTAATCGCTTCGCCTGGTGGAGTCGTTTAGCCGTCGCACTTTCCCCAAACTGTTCTCGACGGCCCGCAGACGCGCGATCAGCCCAGCGTTCGCCGCCTGCAGAGCTTCGATCTGACTCTGCTGCTGCTTGATGGCGTTGACGAGCACGACGTTCAAGTGATCGTACTTGACGCCCTCGATCTCGCCCTTGCCGTTATGCGTGACCAACAACGGTTCGACCTTGGCGACCTCTTCGGCGCCGAATCCGAGGTCGCGCCCCCCGCCATCCTTCCAGGTGAAGGTAATTGGGCGCAGACGCTTGATGAGATCCAGGCCCGCGAAGAACGAATGGACCTGCGTCTTGTAGCGCAGGCTCGACCCGCAACTGGCCACAACTCCGGCGGCGGTCAGGCAGATACTCTGGTTGCCACCGGAGGCGAGAATGATCCTGGCGTTGCCGTTGACGTCAAGCTTGGCAAGAGGTGACAGGGTGCCGATACCTACGTTGCCTGACGTGTCGACGGCTATCCCGCTTGTCGAGGCCGGCGGTCCGCTGCCCGGGCCGGCGACCAGCTTGAGCGTCGACCCGTCGAACCGCACGTCGGCTCTGTTGCCGGTGCTTCTTATCCCGATCCCTGTTTCCCCATTGGGCGTGCCGAGGGACAGCTGCCTGTCCCCGCCCGGGGTGACCAAGGCGCCCCCGTTCACATGCAATGTCGCCTGCGGATCGGTCGTACCGACGCCCACCTTCACGGACGCAGTGGCGCCATTGATCCCGGCTATGCTGCCAAGCACCAGGGCATCACTCTGATCCACTTGGGCATTGGCGCCGATAGCGGTGGCGTTGGTGAGAGCACCCGATCCAAGGCTCGCGCGGGCGCCGAGTGCGGAGTTGTTGCTGCCCGAGGTACTCCCAATGCCCGATCCGAAGCCGAAGAACGCGTTGGTGTTGCCCGTGCCGTTACTCTCGCCCGCATTCGTTCCGAAAAAGGCATTGGCACTGCCCTCCGTATTCCCAAAGCCGGCCAACATTCCAAAGAAGGTGTTTTCGGTACCCGGAGCCTGTCAATGAAAGTGAGAGAGTCACGTTCGGAGTTTAGTGTAGCGCCGGCGGCGTCGACGAATTGCTGATCGAGGCGGCGAGGGCGCTGTTGTTGGGTGTACTGAGGTGCTCATCCGAGCCGCGATCGTCGCTCTGAGGGGTTCCTGTGATGTCGGTTTTCACGAGAAGGCTGGGTGGCGACGACTTCGGCGGGTTGATCCACACAGCGGTGGGTGGCGCGGCGGGTCGCGGCACGCCGCGCACGAAGCGCTCAGGATGCGCGTCGTAGGCGCCAGCCAGGACTTCGGCGCGGACGGCAAGCCGAAGCGCAGCCCGGCCCAGGTGAACATCCTCGGGGGTCAGCAGTCCGATGCCGCTGTGACGGTGCTCGGTGTTGTACCAGGTGAAGAATGCCTGGCAGAAAGCGCGTGCGTCTTCGATCGAGCCGAAGCGATCGGGAAACTCCGGCCGATACTTCAGCGTCTTGAACTGCGCCTCGGAGAACGGGTTGTCGTTGGAGACGTGAGGACGGCTGTGGCTCTTGGTGACGCCGAGATCGCTCAGCAGCAACGCCACGGCCTTCGAGGTCATCGACGAGCCCCGATCGGCGTGCAGGGTAAGTTGTTCGGGCACGATACCCTGCCGGGCGCAGGTGTCGGCGATGAGCTTCTTGGCCAGCGCCGCGCTCTCGCGGTGCGCAACCATCCAGCCCACAACGGAGCGGCTGAAGACGTCGAGGATCACGTAGAGGTAGAAGTACGTCCACTTCGCCGGCCCGGCGAGCTTGGTGATGTCCCAGCTCCAGAGCTCGTTCGGGCGAGTCGCCAAGAGCTCGGGGGCGGCGTAGGCCGGATGACGGAGCTGGTCGCGGCGCTCGCGGACCTCCTGATTCTCGTCGAGGATGCGGTACATCGTGCGCTCGGAGCAGAGGTAGCGCGTCTCGTCGAGCAGCTGGGCGTGGACTTCGGCCGGTGCGCGGTCCGCGAAGCGCTCCTCGTGGAGAACTGCCAGCACCGCCGCCCGCTCCTCCTGGGACAGCTTTCGAGCTGGGCTCGGCCGCGCCACCAGGCGCACTGGGCACAAGCGCAGGCTTCGGTAGTAACTCGCGGAAGGGACACCCAGCGCCAGACACGTCGGGGATACTCCCAGTCGCGGCGTGATCTCGCGGATCGTCTCCATCACGAGGGCTCGTCCAGCGGTGTCCCCAGCAAGATTGCAAGTTTTTTTTGGACCTCCACCAGTGCCTCCGCACGCTCTGCGCGCTTGCGCCACTTGCCGATCTCGCGCTCCTGCTCCGCGATCTGCCTGTCTCGCGGATCCGGCGCGACCGCCTTCGGCCCTCGCTGCTTCGGCGCCAGCCCCTCGAGTTCGCCCCGATCCCGCGCCGCCCGCCATACCGTCAGGTGCGAGGAGTACAACCCCTCGCGCCGCAGCAGCGCCCCGATCGCTCCCGGTGTGGTGCAGCCATCCGCCTCGCGCACCACCCGTCGCTTGTACTCGGCCGTGAAGCGCCGCCGCCGGGCCTTCGCCACGACCTCCGTCTCCATCGCCATCCCGGCCGCCGGGACCTCCGTCGGCGCGCCGCCCGGGGAAACTACAGTCGCCCTACGGGCTCCTTCCGTTTCCCCGGCCCCCTCACCGACCAGCTTCTTCTTCTCCACCATCTTCATCCATCGTTTCCTCACCGCCCTCTACAGTAATCTACGACTACCCGACTGTCTCACGGTCATTGGCAGAGAGGGACCGGTCGAATTCGAATAGCCTGCAGCGTCTCCGAAGAAGGCATTGAAGCCGCTATTCGTATTCGATTCGCCGGCGCCATTCCCCAGAAACAGATTTCCACCCGTGCGGCTCAGGATACGGCTGCCGCCAATGTTGTATTGCGTCGTGGCGTCGACTGTGTTCGCGGCAAGTGTTCCGCCCGCCGTCCCGTTGCCGCTGATGTTGAAGTTTGCGCCCGCCTGCGGCGTGGGTGAGTTCCGAATGAAACTGCCGTTGACGTTGGCGCTGAGGGTCCCCGCGACCGTCAGATTCCCACCAACAACGCCATCGCCTGAAATGTTGAAGTTCGAGCTCGGCTGCTGCGCCGTCGTGTTTTGCACGTAGTTGCCGCTCCCGGCCGGCAGGCTTGCCGCCGGAATGGTGCCGCTCACTTTGCTCCCGGCAACGGAATTGATCTGGGCACTCTGCACGCAGCCGATACACGCGCTCGACAGCGTGTCGGCGGTGGCAGCGCTGAGCGTTCGAATGGCGTAGGGCGAGGAGCTGATCTGCTGCCGCGGTGCCAGCGTCGTGAAGCTCCCCCCCGCGGCTGGCCGGACGCCGATCTCGACGAAGCGGTTTGCGCCCGGAAAGGCGTTGACGCCGAAGTCGAGCTGCACGGTGAAGACCCCGGCGCTGACCGGCACCGCCGGTACCGTCTGATCCGCGCCGATCTGCGCCCCACCCGTAGCGCTGCCGAAGAGCGCGAAGCGGACCTCGAAGCTGCCGTTCGCCAGCGCGCCAGCGTCGCTCAGTTGCCCCTGGTAGGTAAAGGTGGTGGTTTGGCCGAGCGCAACCCCGACACGCATCACAACCAGGATGAGGACGTGAACGTGCCGTAGCACGCGGGACGGGCTACAGGCGTGAGAGCGCACCATGGGCAGGTCTCCCTTTCGCAGCGCTGCGCGATTGTGTGGGGGCCTTCGGGGGGCCCGGTGGAGGCGCGTGCATGTGGGAGGCAGAGCCGTCGCGCTCTCCCGCGCGGGCCGTGGACGTATCAGGTGATGAGGATGTGCGGCAAGGCGGATCGCCCGGATAAACGGGGTCATTGACGTAAGATTCCGTATCAGACGTTGCCACGATGACGCTCCCATTCTCCACTCTCCCTCACCGCCCCGGCCGCGCCTTCCAGAAATAGTTGTGCACGCTCTGGGCCGTGAACAGCCGCCGGAAGGTCATCTCCAGGTGCGTGCCGATCGCCGACGTGCTCGCCTGCCCGGACTGCGGCGGGCGCCTACGCCTGGTGGCGACCATCAGCGACCGCCCGGTGATCGAGAAGATCCTGGCCCACCTCGGTCTGCCGCTTGCGCCCCCCAGCCCCGCGCCCGCGCGCTCGGCGGATTGGATCGCCGACCGGTTCGACTGACCCGTGACCACTGACCCTGCCGCGACCCTGCGGCATTGGCCGCGCACCCTTGCGCGGTGCTCCGGCCTCTGGGCCCTCGTCTCGGCCCCACGTCGCCGTTGACGCCGCACGTCCGCCCCCCGTATACCTCGCGGCGGGAGGAAGGCCGCGCGTGAACGGCCGCAACGCCGCTGAGCGACTCGGGATGCCGTACGTCCGATACTTCGCGTTACGTCACGCTTCGCAGCTAATACGGACTAGCCGCGGGTATTGAATGCAACGGAGGGCCGAGCGGCAGGGGCCTGATGCCTCTATGCACCTCCTCGCTGCGGGCCTCGCGGGGTTAGCGGCTCTGGTCACCTACCTGCCGGCCCTGAGCAATGGCTTCGTGTGGGACGATCCCCTGGTGCTGCGACAACTGCGCCAGTTCGATGACTGGTGGGATCTGCTCATCATGCCGCCAGAAGTGCCGCGATACTACTACCGCCCGCTGGTTTTCCTCACGTACCTCCTGGACCGCTCCGTTGGCGGAGAGACGCCGTACTGGTTTCACCTATCGGTAGTCGCCCTCCACCTGGCGAATACACTGCTCGTGTACCGGCTGGCCGTGGTCGTGCTCGGAAACAGCGTGAGCGTGGCGTTCCTCGCTGCGCTGCTCTTCGCCGTGACGCCGATCCACGTCGAATCTGTCGCCTGGATCGCCGGCAGGGCCGACGTCCTTGCGTGTGCGTTTCTGCTGATCTCGGCGCTGCTCGTTGTACGGCGATCAGGCTGGGGCGGCAGCTACCAGCTGGCGGCGGTCATGTACTTCCTCGCGCTACTCGCCAAAGAGAGCGCGATCACCGGCATGGTGGTGATACCGCTGCTCTCCCGGCTGCACCGACGCAGGATCGACTGGCGTGACGTAGCGCCCTTCGTCGTGGCCACGATTGCCTACCTGCTTCTCCGTAAGCAGAGCGGGGGCGCGTTCATCGGCGGAGCAGAGTCTTCACTTGATGTCTTCGAGTCAGCACAACTGACTCTGCAGGCGCTCGGCTACTACGTCGTTTGTTCCATCGCCCCCGTTAGCATCACACCCTACATCGCGTCCGTACCCGAGTCGCCCGTCTACCTGGTTGTGGGCGTCCTTTCGATGGTCGCCGCTGCGCTCGTTCCGCGTGCATTGCGTGCAACAGATCGTGCCAGGTGTTACGGGCTGCTGACGTGGTTCTTCCTGACGCTCATGCCGTCGTTCGTCGTACTCTATCGCGAAAGCGCGTCGGCCCCGATTGCGGATCGCTATCTGTACATCCCGAGCGTCGCGAGTTGCATGCTTCTCGCCTGGCTTCTCGTGGCACTTGCCCGGACGCTGCGACTCTCCGTCGCCTGGCCAGTGGCCGCCGGGCTGGCGTTCAGCGCCGTGCTGGCGCTTCGGAGTGCGACATACGCCCGCGTCTGGGCGGACGACTTGTCGCTGTGGACTGAGGTCATCGCCAGCGGGCCGCCGAGCGCCCTCGCGCTGACGCAGCTCGGCTCCGCACTCATGGATGCAGGACGCTTCGAAGATGCCCAACGCACACTCGAAGCGGCTCTGAAGGAACCGTCGACTCCGACCCAACTGGCGATGGTGCACGGCAACCTCGGTGTCGTGTACCGGCGCCAGGGGAAGCTCACCGAAGCGTACGAAGCATTCAATGCCGGTGCGCGGCTCGCCCCGCACCCGGTGACCTTCCACGGGCTCGGCATGACGCTGATGGGATTGGCCGAGCAGGCACAGGGTCGCGGCGACAGTCAGGCGGTCGTCGACAACGTAAAAGCAGCACGCAAGGCTCTCGAGATCGCGATCGAGCTGGGCAACTCGCCCTCTGCCGATGGTGTGTTTCTCGAGCAGTGGCAACCCGCCAAGACCTACGTGCTGCTCGGTCAGGTCCTCGGCGCCCTGGGGGACGGCGCCGCCGCGCGGGCACAGTATCTGGCGGCGCTGGGGGTGGAACCGAACGGACCGGTTGCGAACGTCGCGCGACAGCAACTCCTTTCGCTTCCGCCCTGAGGGCGCCGTGGCAACGCCGAGCGAGGCTCTCCGCGTTCGCGACGAGCGTTACGGGAGCGCATCGCATAGCCTTTAGCAAAACAATCGCGTTTGTTAGCAATCCCATTCGTTAAGGTAACTGACTTTCAGTTTCTGACTTCGTTAAGGTAACTGACTTTCAGTTTCTGACCACTCGATAGGCAAGAATCTCTTGACATCCACCCACGCAGTTGTTAATTCACTTACTTCTAGTCGCCGCTCACTCAACTCAGTATGGAGGTGAACGACCATGCGCTCTGGCATCCGCTTATGTGTCACAGTAGCTGTCGCGGGGTTGGCTTTCCTGCTCTCGGATGTCCGGTACGGCCATGCAGCATGCTCAACGAATACTGGCTACGGTACAGGCGTATTCGCATCTGATCCGGACAGTTGCTTCAACAGTGGTTTTGGCTACAACGCCCTCCAGACGCTTGAGACCGGGAGCCTGAACACCGCTGTCGGATACAACGCCTTGCGGGATAGTGTCGATGCATCACAGAACACAGCAGTCGGCGGGTATGCGTTAGAGACAAATTCGGGAGATCTCAACATCGCCATCGGATACTCCGCGTTGCTTTCGAATGCTGGCAGCTACAACATCGGATTGGGCCAGGGCGTCCTCAAATCAAACTCCGGCGACTCTAATCTTGCGATCGGGAACCTCGCGCAAGAGTTCAATACAACGGGTCACAACAATATCGCGATCGGCACGGCGGCGCTGTACGACAACACGACTGGGTCCAACAACACGGCTATTGGATCTGGGGCCTGCGGCAACAGCATCACCGCCTCCGAGAATGTCGCCATCGGACCGGAAGCTTTGGCTTCGAACGCAACCGGTACCCGCAATGTCGCAGTGGGGCACCGCGCCCTGAGCGGTACTACCGGAAGCGCTTCCCAGAATACGGCCGTCGGCGCGTTTGCACTCGAGTCTAACTCCACGGGCTCGCCGAGTACCGCTGTGGGTTACCAAGCGCTAAAGAGCGCAACGACTGCCTCGGGGAACAGCGCGCTCGGGTACCAGGCTTTGAGCACGGTCACGTCCAGCAGCAGCAATAGCGCTCTCGGCCATCAAGCCCTGAAGGTGCTGACTTCCGGTGGCGCGAACACTGCAGTTGGATATCAGGCGCTGACCTCGGCAACCACGGGAAACGCCAATACCGGGTTGGGCGTGGGGGCGCTGACAAGCCTCACGACTGGCGCGAACAATAGCTCTCTCGGGACATTGGCAGGCTACAACGTGACGACTGGTAGCAACAACGTCCATGTCAATAATGCGGGGGCGAGCGGCGACACCAATACGATCCGAATTGGAATTCAGGGGACGCAGAGCTCAACATTTGTTGCGGGGATCAGCGGAGCAACGAGCGCTAGCGGCGTGGCTGTCTATGTGAATTCGAACGGGCAGCTTGGGACTACAACCTCATCGGGTCGCTTCAAGCGCGACGTAGAGCCCATCGGGGATGAGTCTGCTTCGCTTATGAAACTCCGGCCGGTTCGATTCCGGTATGTGGAAGCTATTGACCCGACACGCCTGAAACAGTTTGGGTTGGTCGCGGAGGAAGTCGCGAAGGTGTATCCAGAGCTGGTGACGCGGGACGCAGAGGGAAAAGCCGAGTCTGTTCGCTATCACTTCGTGAATGCAATGATGCTCAATGAGTTGCAGATGCAGTCCCGGAGAATCGACCAGCTAGAGATTACCCTCCGAGAGCAAGCCTCGAGAATGGCGAGCCTTGAGGCCCTGGTGAAGGATGTTCAAGCCGTGTCGGCCAAGGCGCAATTCCGTTCAGGGATCGTTGCGGCGGGTGAGAGAGTGAACGGTCTCTGAGACTTCGCCGTGGAACCGTTTGAGCGCGCGGGAGGCAGGCCGCGCGTGAACGGCCGCAACGCCGCTGAGCGACTCGAGATGCCGTACGTCCGATACGTCGCGTTACGTCACGCTTCGCAGCGAATACGGACTAGCCGCCGTGCGTGCGAAAATCGAGCTGTTCAGCATCGACACCCTTGTCGACATGCCCGCACGAGCACAGGTAAAGGTGCGCCTTCGAGTGGAGCGATCCGGTCGGCGTGAAGCGGCCTGATCCGATCGTTGGAGCAGCACCAGAGATCCAGCCGAATCGCCGAACGCTGACGGTCAGCCGCGCGGCGTCCTTGGCCGCGTCGGCTGCACCGGGTTGTTCGGCACATCATTCGGGGACCCGAGACTTCCAAGAAGCAGGATCCTGGTGAAGATGGATGAGGCAGAAGACGACGAGGTTGTTCCCCTCGATGCGATAGAACGCACCGTATGGAAAGCGGTGGACAATTGCCCGGCGGGTTTCCCGGTGCAACACCTGGTATTGAAATCGGTTCCCGCTCACCCGATTGAGGGCCGCGTCCAACTCCGCCATGAACTCGCGCCCCAAGCCGGGTCGCTGCAGTTCGTACCGGCGTGCAGCGAGCTGCACATCGGCCTTGGCTTCTCCGCGAACAATGAGTCGGTACTTCACAGCTTGCGCAAAATCTCGTCGCGGGCATGCTCCCAGGGCTCGGAATCGTCGGGATTCACCTCGTGTTCGTCGATCCGCTCGTTCAGCAGGTTCATCTGCGCACTGGTGATCGGCAGGTGAGAAACGTCGTCAGCGATCTCGTCCCACAGTTGCTGCACGAGTCGAATCTTCTCAGCGGAGGGGAGTTTCCGAAAGCTGGCGATGATCGGTCCTGCGGCGTCATCCATGTTGCTGGAGGTACCCCTCTTCCGGCGTCGAGTCTAGAATCCTCAACCCTGTACCGTATTAGTCACGCTATCCCGTAGCAAAAGCAGCCACCCGATCGACACGCGACTCGAATGCCGTCACATGGTAGATCGCCGTATGCCTCGCGGCGGGAGGAAGGCCGCGCGTGAACGGCCGCAACGCCGCTGAGCGACTCGAGATGCCGTACGTTCGATACCTCGCGTTACGTCACGCTTCGCAGCGAATACGGACTAGCCGCCGACCTCGATCGTGCGCGTCTCGCGATAGTACCAGTGATGCAGCGTGCCGTCGGTGAGCACCAGCAGGTACAGCACCGCCGGCACCAGGCTGAGCGCCGCGACGCCGCGCGCCGAGAGCCAGCTGTCGCGACCGGTGAAGCGCAGCGCGAACAACAGCCAGCAGATGGGCACGGCGACGATGCCGAGATACAGGACGCGCCCCCAGCGCCGTCACGCTTCGCAGCTAACCTTGATCTGACAAAAGAATTTGTCCGTCGGTCGGCGCGCGCGTAGCCATGCGCGTATGACCGGCACATCCCAATCGGTTCCCATCGCAAGGGGCCGTGGGCCGGTCCGTCACCGCGCCGAGCGGAGAAAGCGGAACATCGACGCACGCGAGTTGCCCTCGTTCGTGGTAAGCGCCGCGCATGCCCCTGAACCGTCAAGTGGTGCTCGTCAGCGGCTGTTCGTCCGGTATCGGGCGCGCGCTCGCCCTCGAATTCGCGCGCGCCGGTCATCGGGTGTTTGCCAGCGCGCGTAAGCCGGAGGACCTCCACGGTCTCGAGGCGCTGGGCCTCGACGGGCTCGCCCTCGACGTCACCGATCCGACGTCGGTCGAGGCCGCCGTGGCCGCCGTGATCGAGCGCGCCGAGCGTGTCGATGTGCTGGTCAACAATGCTGGTCTGAGCGCGGTCGGTCCGCTGGCGGAAGTGCCGCTCGACACCGTGCGGCGCCTGTTCGAGACCAACGTGACGGGGCTGCTCGCGATGGTGCAGGCCGTGTTCCCGACATGGCCGAACGCCGCAGTTGGCGCATCGTCAATATCGGCAGTATGGGTCCGCTCCTGCCGACACCGTTCTCGGGCGGGTACTGCGCCACCAAGTCGGCCGTGCATGTGTTGAGCGACGTGCTGCGCATGGAGGTGGCCCCGTTCGGCATCGAGGTCACCGAGGTGCAGCCGGGCGCGGTGCGCTCCAGCATCGCCGACACGGCCTGTCGCGGCATGGAGCGCTACAACACCGCGGCGTCGCGCTACCAAGCCGTCTTCGACGGCATCGCCCGGCGGGCCCGGGCGTCGCAGCAAAAGCCCACGGAGGCGGAGGCGTTTGCCCGCGCGGTGGTCCCGGCGTTGCTCGCGGACAAGGCGCCCCGCATCGGGCGCGCCGGGCGCGGTGCACGCTTGTATCCAGCCCTCGGACGGCTACCCGGTGCAGCGCGCGATCGGGTGCTGACCCGTCGCTTCGGTCTGCACCGTCTCAGGGGTGAGCGACCCTGAGCGCGCAGCGGCGTTGGCCCCGGTGATCGAAGCGGCTGCAGCGCAGGGAGATGTCGGTGTCCAAAGAACCTGCGGATCGTCTCCCGCGGTCGCGGACAGCCCGTCCAAGGGGGTGAAGCGGGGTAACTCCAGAAGTGCCATAGCGGGCCAGTAGCCAACGGGCGCTCGCGCGACGCCCGGCGCGGGAGTGGAACAACCACGGCCACCCCGCGGCGTGGGCCAGCCACTCGATAGGGGGTGCCGGGGACCGCGGCACGGCCAAAGTGGCTCCGTGCGGGCCGGTGGTGGTCGCCCGGAGGCGTTGCCGGCGCCCGGAGTGCGGGCGGCTTCAGTCGGCGCAGCCCAGAGCCGTGCGGGCGCGCACGGCGGAGCGGGATCCGGCGGCGCGAGCGGCTGTGTGATCAGCGACAATTACTTTTACCGGCCGGCGAGAATAGTTGACGTCGATCAGCTGTGATTCGGCGTCGAACTTTGACCCCCTTCGGCGCCCAATCATGACCCGGGAGGCGCCGTAGGAATCCTATGTCTGGAGGTGGCTTGGCGGATCTTGAGTGGGGTCAATCTCGAACGCCGATCGGGGCGCAGACCCCGCGCTGATTCACAGGAAAGCGTCACACTCGACGGGAAGACTCTGCTAGACTCCGTGCTGCCGAGACTGCGAGACGGCAGAGCGCACGAGGTCGTGGTGCGGATGCGTCCGGCCGGAGACAACGGCGCATGAATGATCTGATCCCCGGAGCCGAGCCCCGAGGCCAAGCGCTGCTACCAGGAGGTGTTGTCATGCTCATTCACGAGATGACCGAGCACGAATGCCGTACCGTGCTAGGGCGCATTAGCTTCGGTAGATTGGCATGCGCTCGTAACAACCAACCCTATGTTCTTCCAGTCTACATCTGGGAATGTCCCAGCCGCTGCTAAAAATCGTCTGAGCGCCGGCCCCTGGTGACGAGTAGAATTACGCTGCTTTGTCTTCTCTGATTGTGGTCTCCGTGGCAATCGCACGATCGAGGGCGGCTCT
>Ga0163144_10000038_pt1 | contig 268566 bp, 242 predicted proteins | sample OliLak19BULKMAT1_FD_123175 | JGI IMG/M metagenome (GOLD analysis project Ga0163144, IMG submission 123175) | Freshwater microbial mat bacterial communities from Lake Vanda, McMurdo Dry Valleys, Antarctica - Oligotrophic Lake LV.19.BULKMAT1 | ecosystem: Environmental > Aquatic > Freshwater >... | reverse complement strand
GTCCGTATCGCGGTAGTCGCGAATCCCATCCTTGTCCGAGTCACAGTCCCCGCTAACGCACGTGCTCGCTTCCGTCACCGTGGCAATGCCATCGCCGTCGTCGTCCGTATCGAGGTAGTCGAAAAACCCGTCCTTGTCCGTATCGTCGCAGTCCCCATCCTTGCACGTGGCGGCTTCCGTCACCGTGGCGACGCCATCTCCATCGTCGTCCGTATCGAGATAATTGAGAATCCCGTCCTTGTCGGAGTCCAGCTGGAAGACGCCGCCCTCTTGCACCGTGAGTATTCCGTCCCCGTCGTCGTCCGTATCGAGATAGTCGAACCTCCCGTCGGAGTCCGTGTCGTCATCGTCGCAGTCGAGGTTTCGGTTGGCATCCTCGACGGAGTTGGGAATCGAGTCGTCGTCGCTATCGCCGGGTAGACATTCAGCGGCATTCGCAGCACGGCTCGGACTCAAAATTAACAAGAACGAGATCAGGGTGCCGAGGGTGGCAGAGATCGATCGCCACCTCGAAACGAGACGTTCAGTCAAATCGCCCTCCCGAGATCTATCAACTCGTGTGCTTGAATGCAGATCGAGCTCATCCTCTCACGAATGCTCGGTCCCAGCAACGAGAAATCGCTGCGGTACATGTATCTTCGAGTTCATCCGAGCTGGCCCGGGTAGTCGAGCTCGGACCCCACCCGCATCAGCTCGGACCCCAGAGCGGCCAGCCTCTCGTTTGGCTCGAAGTTCTGATAACGGAGGAGGTTCGCGCCGATCAGCGCCAGGCGACGATCGAACGACGGCGGTCTCCCAGGGTCGAGTAGCGGCCCCTCGTATCGCACATCGGTGCCTGCCTGAAGCTCGAGACTCAAGGAAATGCGCGGTTCCGTCGCCTGCCTGCTGCTTCGTCCGCCCCAATGCCAAATGTCTTGTCTCCAGATCAATACGTCTCCCGGATCCGCGGGCAGCGCCCGGGCGTCCTGCGGCCGGATGAGGGACCGCTCCTTCGCCGTCAACGGAGCCGGCACCAGATACATGCAGCCATTGGCCGGAGTTGCGTGCCCGAGCGGGATCCAAGCCGACATCGTGAGCGGCCGACCGTCGGGACTCACAGTAGGCGGACCCTTCGATCGATCGCGGTGAGGCGGCCATCCGGATCGGTTGGCCCCGATCTGGATGTACCAGGCCCAGAAGCAGGGCAAGAATCGGTAGGAGTCGCCCAGTATCTCGCGCCATACGGCATCCAGGCGACCGAATAGCATCCACGCCTCGTCGTAGCTCCACAGAAAGACGGGCGGCAACCCGCGCTCGCGGAGCGCCAGCATGCCCTCCCGTAGCCGCTCGACCAGGTCGTCTTCAGAAGGTCTGCGCAGCTGTGCCCATCCTTCCGCGACAAGCTCGGATTGCGCCAGCACCAACGTGGCCGTCGAAAAGCGGAGCGGCTCCAGATTGGCTCCATCGGAAACGGTCAGACGATTCCAACCGCGCCACCACGCCGGTTCGCGCAATCGGCGCACATCGTCCCGCTCGCTCATACGGATACCCGTTCAAGAGCGGCTCGAGCCTGTGCATGGCTCGGATCCAGCTGGATCGCACGTTGAAAATGGTCGTGCGCCTCTCGTCGACGGCCCACGTGCTCGTCGCAAAGGCCCAGGTTGTACCAAGCAACGCTTCTCTCCGGCGTGTCGGCGACCACCCGTGAGAACTGTTTCCCCGCATCGGAGTATCGACCGAGCCTGTAGTACACACGACCCACCGAGAACCGGATGTCTTCCTTCGGCGAGACCGCATAGGTGCGAGCGAGAACCTGATCGAGACACAACCCGATGTCGTTCCGAATCGCGCCGCTGACACTTCCTATCGAATTCAGGATGCGATCGGACCACAGCGAGAAGACGGTCGGATCGAAGCTCGACAGGCGTAGCACTAGCAGAATCATGGGGACGGGCGGGTCCTGCCATGACGCTCGAGCAAGCTTGAACAGCCGATGATATTCGGCGGGTCCGAATTCGTTGATGTGTTCACGAAACGCGCCGCGAAAACGCGGAAAAGGACCGTCGACCGTGCTGAAGGACGCGACCGTGAAGCGCGAGTATCGATTGTCGTGGGTCAGACTCACGCCGCCGAGATCGGAGCGAATGGCGTCGAAATTGGCCATGAATGAGAATCCGCCGTTCTTGACGAGCCCGCCGAGCCGTCGGCCCTCCAGGTCTTTCGCCCCACGAAAGCCCTTGTCTCCCGCCACCACGCAAAGACGACCTCCTGCCAGACTTCGCAGGAAGCGAAGCGCTCGAATGGCACCGACGGGGATCAACACCTCGGCGTGCTCCAGGGTATCAACGTAACGTGCGAGCAATGCGTCGAGGGATGGATCGTCGTAGTAGGGCAGCCGGACGGGCCGGCTGCCCCTTCGCATCTCCAACTCGACCGTGGCGTCCGGGGCAAGCTCATCGCGGGTTGAACCAGCGGGCATCAAGGCCTGGACCGTGATTTCATGCAGCTGACGGCCATTGACGAGAAACGCATCCTGGCGAAGCGAGTCCACTACATAGTTGAGGATGGCGATCAGGGGATTTCTGACGGGCGCCGGCCCCAGGGTTTCACGGGCATGCACGAGCTTCAGGGGGCCGGGCAGGTCGGCATCGAACATCGCTCCATCGAGGCGACCCTCGGCGAAAGCTTGACGGAGATCCGGGTGGTCCGGCCAGCGTGCGATATTGGCTTCGGCGAAATCGGTCCCGACGACTCGGAAACTCGGCAGCTTGCGCTCCTGCGACAAAATCGCGAGCTCATGCGAAAGGAGGAAGGACAGCCGCCCGGTACCGGCGCCCAGCTCGATTACGTAGATCGGCTCGTCGGGATCAATCGCCGCAGCCCCGTGGTCTGCGTCGATGTCGAGAATATCCTCGACCCAGGCGACGATCAGTCGCGCGTAGCATTTCGCGACATAAGCATTCGTCGTGACGTAGTACGGCACGATTCCGTCAGCCCAAGCGCCAGGTCCGAACGTCTGGAAGAAGCGGCGCTGAATATCCCACGCGACGGAATCAGAGAGCCTGCAGGGCTCCTCCAGCACCCTTTCGATCGACATCTCTGCACCCTCACGACCGGCTTGGCGTTCCGACTGACGAGTTGACGAGCGAGACGGGACCCGGGTCAGGCAAAGCGTCACATGCGCTGCCCCATTCGCACGAGGGTTCAATGAGGCATCCGACGGCCAGGGCCATCGAACAAACGACGAGCCTAACTCATTGATTCCAGCCTCGCGATCGGGGTTGGCCTTGGCCTCTCACGACCTATCCTGAACGAGAGGCAGTCGGCGGCACCGGGAGCGCGAATCATGGAACGAGTTCAAGACAGGATCGTCATGCGCCCGGAGCGACTCGGCACGGGAGCAGGGATCACACTCGGATCCGCCATCCGGCTGCGAACCGCGATTGTCCACGCGACGATGACTCCGCCGCCGGCGATTCTCTAGGCGTGTTGGCGCGCGACGCGGCGAAGGCGGCGCTCGCGCGCGGACGCGACCTTGCGAAGGCGGAGGACGTGCATGGCTCGATCGCTGCGTATCGGGAGGCGGTCGCGGCCGACCCATCGTTCGCGGTGGCCTACAACGCGCTCGGCGTGGCGCTCGGTCGCGCTGGAGACCCTGCAGGGAGCGAGCGCGCCCTGCTGGAGGCCACAAAAGCCAATCCACGCTGGGCAGACCCGTGGGTGAATCTCGGTCAGCAACGAATGCGCGCCGAGGACCGTGAGGGGTCTGCCCAGGCGTGGCGGTGCGCCGTAGAACGAGGCGGCGACGACAAGGTTCGGCTCGACCTTTACCGCGTGTTGCGCAAGATCGATCGTCGCAGCGAGGCCGCTGCGGTCCTCCGACCGGTCGCAAATCCGCCCGTCGAGGACCTGTTATGGCTCGGAACGTTCTACGTGGAGCAGGAGAAGTACAAGACCGCGATTCCGCTGCTACAACGTGCCTGCACGGTTCTGCACGAGCATTCCGACGCCCACTACGCCTTGGGGGTGGCGCTTCAGCGAACGCACCAGCTCGACGCGTCGGAGCGCGCATTCCGGCACTGTACGGCGCTTGAACCGCGGCACGCAGAAGCCTGGAACAACCTCGGCAACGTACTCAGGGCCCAGGTGCGCTTCGGCGAGGCTGCCCACGCCTACGAGGCCGCTCTGGCTGTTCGCCCCGACAAGGCAAACACCCACCGGAACCTGTTGTTCGCACTGCAGTATGACCCCGATCGCACGGCGGAGGACGTTTACCTCGCCCACAAGGCGTTTGGCGATCGATTCGCAGCTCCGCTTCCCGCGATTCCCATTGATCGGCGACCGAACCGACCGCTGCGGATCGGTCTGGTCTCGGCCGACCTCGGGCACCACCCGGTCGGCTACTTCCTTGCGCCGGTGCTCGAACATCTCGACAGGTCGAAGTTCACGGTCATCGCGTACGCCGGTCCGAGGCCGGTCGACGAGCTCACCGAGCGATTACGAACGGGGTGCGAAGAGTGGGTGCCGACTGGCGACCTCGACGACGACAGGCTCGCCGCGCGCATCCGGGAGGACGCGATCGACGTCCTGTTCGATTTCGGCGGCCACACCCGCGGCAGCCGCGTTCAGGTCTTCGCCAAGAAGCCCGCGCCCGTCCAGGTCACCTGGGCGGGCTATGTCGGCACGACGGGTCTACCTACGATGGACTACTTGCTCGGCGACGAGCGACACACACCAGCGAGCGCGGAGTGCTGCACCGTGGAGCGGATCTGGCGAATGCCGCGCAGCTACGTGTGCTGGGAGCCGCCGGCTGCGGCGCCAGCGTCGGGGCCCCTGCCCCAGCTGCGCAAGGGCCATCCGACGCTCGGCTGCATGAACAATTTGTCGAAGCTGAATCGGCGGGTGGTCGCGCTTTGGTCGCTCATCCTGCGCGAGCGACCGGACGCCCGCCTCCGGTTGGTCACCAAGTCGCTCGGCGATCCGGTGATTCGGGGCAGGTGGTGGGCCTGGTTTGCCGACGAGGGCGTGGAGCCCGACCGTATCGAGATGTCCGGCCGCGTGCCGCGGGAGGAGGTGCTTCGCATCTACGCCGATGAGATCGATCTCGCGCTCGATCCGTTCCCCTACTCGGGAGGACTGACGACACTCGAAGCCCTGTGGATGGGGGTGCCCGTCGTGACGCGGGGCGACGGCGATCGCTTCGCGTCCCGGCACTCCATGGGACACCTCGGCGCCGCCGGAATCGAAGGCTTCGTCGCGCGAGACCCCGACGACTACGTGCGGACGGCGCTGCGCTGGCTCGACGACCCCGACGGGCTCGCGACGGTGCGGGCATCGCTCCGGGACTCTGTTCGAGACAGCGTGCTTTGCGACGGACCGGGGTTCACCCGCGAATTCGAGAACGCGGTGCGGGGTATCTGGCGCGCCACCATTGGCGCTTAGGGACCGACCAGGGGCTCTCGCAGTGTGACGAAACTATCGGAATCAGGGGTCACCGTCTCTGCGACACGGCCGCGCGGGCTGGAATCAGCGCGCAGTCCGGGAATCGGCCTCGCCGATTGAGCCCGCAATCCGCCGTCTGCGGTTCGACCTCCGGGAAGTTCAATCGCCAAAACTCCGCGAAATTGCGGGATTCTCTGGGCGACCTCTGGCTGAACGCGAGAAGTCTCTGCACCAGCAGACTGAATGACGGTGGTGGCACTCTGCAGCATAACGAGAAACCGGCTGGAATGACCTCAGGGACCGAGATCTTCGTCGATATCGGGTGCGGTCACTTCGCGCGGTCTTCTGTGTAGCTCTGCTTTGATCGCCGCGATCATTGCGAGCTGATGTCGAGGCCCGGTCAGGGCTGCGCGGCCGAGGAAAAGCTTCGTGCCTTGCCACCACACGAGCGACTCCAGAAGGTCTGAATGGGTCGCCCCTGCAACCTCGCCGATCTTGCGGAGAATCACTCATGTACCCCTAGGCCGCGTTTTTCGGGCAGGGAGAACGAGCGCCCCTGCCATCGTCCATTCTCCAGAGCTATGCGCCATCCCGCGACCAGGCCGAGTGCGTCTTAGAGGTCTTTCATCGCTGGCTGATCGCCCACTCTGTTCGGCTCCGCCACCCCGATCGCGTCTCGGATCGCCGCCTCAGCCTTCAGAAGTGCGGCCCGAATAGCATCGGTATCGGGATCCATACGGGTCTCCTTTCAGGAAGCATCGTGGGCGACCTGGATCGACCGAAAGAAGACGTCCCCGGCCTCGCTCGACCAGTGAGCTGCTTCCTCGGGCCCTGGGTCGTCGAGCCAAACGAGGGCGCCGACCTTCCATTCGTCATTCTGGAGCTCGACGACCTCGAGAATGAATCGTGGAGCGACGGCATGGACGACGTAGGTCCGGCCCGAATCCGGCGAATCTCCAACAATCCAGGAATCGAAAGCGGGCACACGACCTCCGGACATCGGTTAAGGACCGGATGATGTGAATTTGTGCCCGAAAAGGCTCGGATCTGTGGGCAAAACGTCAGGCAGGGGGACAGATAGAGTCTAATTGCCACATCCCTCACAGAGCGGGCGGACCTCGCCATGGTAGGGTGCTTTCTGCGCACCCCTCGGCTAAGGCTCTCCCCCTTCCCTGGATGGATAGAGACCGCTTGGGTGGCGCTCCGATAGGGGTCGCCCGGATCCGCCTCGGATTTCGGGCGACCCCGATCCTATCTTGCCGGTGGTTCCCGACAGCGAGCCCAGCGGTGCCCAGTTCGTCGAGTCGCGATCCCTGACTTCGGGGATTGAGCCGGCAACGGGTGAGGCCGTTTGCAACTTGATCCTCAGGTAAGAATCCGACCGCTCAATCGACCTGGATCCAGCCCCTGAAGACCTCACCGGCCTCCTTCATCAATCGCTTCGCAGAACCAGGCTTGGGGTCATCGAGCCAATGGAGTGCGCAGGTCTCCCACGAATCCGCGCGCTCGACCATCTCGAGGATGAAGCGAGGCGCGACGGCATGGACCACGTAAGTGCGACCTGAACTCGGAGAGTCACCAACGATCCATTCATCCAATGAATACACCCCTGCCGTGGTGGTATTCGACAGTCCGGCTCGACCAATTTCCCGCCTCGAGCTTCACGAGGAGCACGGCGATCCGACCGTGGACCTCTCGTAGATTCTCGAGTTCCACCTGATCGCCGGACCGAGCCGGATCGAGCAGTGAGATCGCCTCAAGCAAGGCTGACTTTGCTGTTCGCCGGGCCCAGCGAAGCGCGTCATTCTCCACCCCCGCGTTCATCACTCGGCGACCTCCGTCCTAGAGCTCCGGATAGCAGGACGCGATAATGAGCTTCAAAGCGCGCCACCTAACGTGTAGAACTCTTCGATTCTGGGGAATCTGCGTACATGAAGCGTCTTCCCTTGTTAGGTCCCAAAACCTTACGGCTCAGGTGACGACGAGGCGCCGACGTAGACGAGTTCTATCGCCAGGACCGCACGGCCCTTACGGAAGGCCTTCTGACTGTCCTAAACCTGGCTTACAGTGAATCGTAGAAGGCCTTTTGTCGTGGCTAATGCCGACCCCGTCGACTGCAAGCTGGGACAGACTTATTTTTTGCAACAACGCCGCGATCAATTCTTGTGCGCTTTCGTAATCTTCCGTTCGAGAATCCAGTTTCGCAGATGACAAACAGACTTGCGCCAAGTCGCGCTTCTTTTTGAGAAGTGCAAGTTTGAGTTCCCCTTGATCTTTGCGCATTCGGGCACTCTCTTAGGACCCCCGACGATTGGATACCGGAACGCAGTAGCCGTTCGATTACCTATTTCCAAGTATTAAGATTCTCATATCTAGGTATTATGCGTAGCCACCATTCGCGGCAGTTTGAATTCTGGATTGCGTTGAAGCTCGAGCCAGGGAATTGCCTGCATAGTCGTCCAAGCGTATCGACAGAGTCGGGAGAGGTCTATTGAGGGGCGAGGTCGACGCGCGCTGCCGAATAGGATCTACTGAACTCCAGCCCCGCGGCCGAAACGGAAGCCAACGAGGTCGGGACTGGGGTCCCCCCATTTGACGGAGCGCGGAGGCCGCCGTGAGGGAAAATCGACAAGCGAAACGGGTGCGGCGGCGCGTGCCGTGCGAAATCCGGCACGAGGGGGGCCGGCAGAGCGGCATTGTGATCGATATGTCGCGCACCGGGCTGTTCGTGCAGAGCGGGACGCCTCTTCCGCCCAAGATCCTGATCGAGCTCGAGTTCGCCGTCGGCTCGAAAGGCGAGTGCGTCCTACTGCGCGCGCACGTCGCGCGTCGAGTCGCAGTCCCACACCAGCTCGCGACCACGTTAAAAGGTGGTATCGGCCTGAGCATTGTCGAAGCGCCGGCCGCGTACTACGAAGCGATCGAGGGCGGCGTCGGAGTCGGCAAATTTCCCCCGCCCAAGAGACCGCGCTTCCGCGTACGTGTGAAGCAGTCCGACGGTCCACGCTCGCGCGTGGTCGAGGTAGATGCGGCAACCCCCGATGAGGCGCGCAGCCGCGCCCTTTCCTCCCTTCCCGGCCAATGGGAAGCGCTGGCCGTCGAGCCGCTCTGATTTTGAATAGGAGGAAGACATCATGGGGTCCGACAGCGAAACGCTTCGGGCGGCGCTGCTCACGGCGGAGACGGCCCTCCGAGCCGTATCGCTGGAGGCTCGCGGCGAGGGCCCCATGGATGAGGCGGCTGTTAGGAGTTTCGACGACGCTGCAGCGAGGACGCGAGGGTGGCTCACTGCCCTCCAATTGGGTCGGTGGCCAGGACGAACAGCGGGCGACTAGAGCGTTAGTCTTTATTTAGGATATCGCCATGGATCATTCCAATGAAGAATTACGAGAAGCGCTTCGGGCTGCGGAACTTTCGGTCCAATTGGCGGTCGCTACGATGGTTAGGTCGGGGCCATTCGACGATGCAGCGACCCGAGATCTCGAGGGTGCGCAGGCGATGATTCGTCGTTGGCGCTTGGCCCTCGAGGGAGGAAGATGGCCCGGGCGGAACATGGCGGCCTCCACGAATGAAGACCGTTGATCGACGAATCGTGTCCGACTAGATCCCGCGCTGCCTCACCCCGCGAGGCTGGCGATTGATACGATTACGTCATGATCAGGGGTCCGGCTTGGATAGGTGGACTCGAAGACCGGTTGCAAGCGCCTCTCGAAGTCTTCTTACCCCCCCGCGTGTTGGACCTGGGGGACCATTGAACCTAGCGAGAGTGAACGTTCGGATTGAGCCGCTCGTCGTCAACATCGCCCTGCTCTCTGTTCGCGTCGCCGTCGATTCGTCCTGAATCTCCACCGGGATGAGAGGAGTCCGCATCCCGTCCACCTCCCCCATTGGTTCCACCCTAATGCGGGAGCGTTCCTCGCATTCCCCGGCCTCCACGAGCATTGGCATTCAAAGGAGACCGGCGAGCTGATCGAGTCGGCAACGGTCATCACGACGGAGGCGTCCTGCGACCTGGCTGACATTCACGATCGAATGCCGGTGATCCTCCCGAACGAGGCATGGGGTCGGTGGTTCGATCCGGGAGCCGACGTGGAAGATCTCAAGGCGCTGCTCGCTCCCGCGCCGACCGGGTCACTCACCGCGCGCATCGTGTCGAGCTGCGTCAACAGTCCGAAGCATGACGATCTGGAGTAGCTGACCAAGCTGGAATGTGCGTCTTCCAACGCTCCGTCAGAATCCACGGGTCTGATGTCACTGAACTGCGTCGACCCGCATGGTACGGTGGGCGTCGCGACACACCTGGATGGGCGCTCCCAACTTCCCCGGTCGAGCCCGCCAGGTGATGCCCAGTGAGACCGCCGAGGGGGTCGCATCTCTCCTCGGCGGTCTTCATGGCAGATCGGCGCCATCGGCGCAGCTCGTTGCCCTGAGCCTCTACCTCGACTTCTGAATTCAGATTTGGCCGGGGAAGAGCACCTGGCAAACGCCTGAGGCTGCGTTGTAGCCAACGCCGCCGCGGATCGACACCTCGATGCACTGACCAAAGCTGACGATCGCGCCACTCGGCGCCGCTAGCGTCGAATCGGCGCACCTGGCTGGCGGTGAGTACTCGCTCGAGATGAACTCGCTGCCCCAGTTCGGAACCGCCGCGGCGCTCGGAATCATGCTCTTGTCGGACGGCACGATCGAAATGTACGGCGCATTGTCGGCAGAAGCGGTCCGGTCCGCCTCGATCTCTGCGTGAGTCATGCCGAGGTGAGCGTTCGAGAGAGTGAGAGGAGCGTCGTCCGCAAGAGCGCTCCCCGGAGGCCCGAGCAGCGACACAGCGGCGGCCACGGTCGCCTGGGCCCAGGAGAAGACTGACCGCTGATTGGGGTGGCGAAGTCCGAAGCACTCGCATGCGAATCGCGGCATGGCAGGGAACTCCTTGGGCAGCGGCGACGCGTCTCGCTGCTACCGGGGACCGGTGATGATATGGCGCTGCGTCGAAGGTGCCCTTGATTTCGTCGATCGCGACGCCTGGGCACCAAGGATCATTGGTTAGAATTGAATTGGTCGACGGTGTAATTGGCCCGTGACTCGAACCCGGGCCGTGCGCAGTGTGCACGCATTTCGGCCCTTAGCTCTTCGATCATCGCCCCAGCGCGTTCGGAATGATCTCGCCTGTTTTCTTTCTTCGCCTCGCGCAAAAATTCCTCGGCGTAGGACAGTTTGAAACGGAGGTCGGCAAGTTGCCTCAACACGAACCCCGAATGGTCGCCATCGTACAGGGTCCTTCAGTTGAACAATGCCTTTGAGGGACGACCCGGGAATAGGCAGGAAGGTCGGGACCACTTGGGCTGGCAGTGATGTTCGCTGATCCCATGCAAAAGCACTCCGATCAGCTCTCTCGCGCACGCGACGTCGCGCGGGCGGGAGGCAATTTCGGCCGCAAAAAGAAATGCCCGCGCCAATCCAAGCTCGATCTGTAGATCTGCGAGCTTCAATTCCCATTCGTCACGCATGTTGCCCTGTACTCCCAATCCTCCCCCCATCTTATTTAAGCCTGAAGAAGCAATCTTCGAAGTCTGCTTCCCAGGTATTTCTGAAGACGAATCCGGGTAAGATCGGCGATGCACACCGTTCGATTTAAAAGCACCCCATCCGCTCCCGCGACCGGCGAATGGCCGGATCCGCGTACCGGGCTCGAGCTCAGTGCTGTGCCCAATGCGCCCGGTCCGCTTAGCGATCGAAGCATGAATTCAATCCCGTTTGAGCAGTCCGTGATGAGAGTACTTACTGCGATGTTGGACCGATGTGGACTTGCTCAGCTCCCCGCTTTTATCGACACCGTCCGCCTTAGACTGGGCGCGACGAGTCTTCGCCGACGATCAGGGTCGACCATCGGACGGCATTCGATCCAGATGCGACGTTCATTTACGTCGACTCGGTCGACTCGCTCAGCGACTGTGAGTGGCTAGAGACGACGGCGACTAATGGAGCTTCGTGGGCACCCTATTCTCGGTCTCTGGTTCGGTTTCTATGGATCCGACCCGTTAAGACTCCTCGAATTATTGGCATCATCCCGAATAACAAAAGTCCCTACCACGAGTTCGCGAGAGACGCAGACTAGATGGCGGTGGGTGCAGCCTCTCTCGAACTCGTCTCTGTACCGAATCCCCTGTTCTACAGGGAAAATGCAGGAATTTTCGACATATACGGCGATTCCACGCTGGAATGGCTCGATTTCCTGAGCGATTCCACGGGTCGCGCGTCCGTTCCGGCCTCCCTGTCGCCGAACCTGGATGCTCATGCTGGACGAGCACTCGCCGGGTTACGCGATTCGATCTGAGTGGCCCTGTGAGCCGCCTTGCGCCCGCGAGCGGCAGGCTTAAGCGCGGTTCGTCCGACTCGATATGGCGTGGCGGGGAGCCAGAAGCTGCGGGTGGGTCCCGTCCCAGGTCGCCTCGACGAAGTGGGATCCCGTTCCGACTACGCTGAATTGGGTATCGAGATCGAAATTCGATTCTCGACCCCAGAAGACGCTTGAACTTGATGCTCTGCTGGGTGTAGGCTGGCGGGGTGTGCGGGACACATAAGACGCGCTCCGACTGAGGGTCGGAATCGAGCGCTAGACCCACCTCACAGCAACTGCTCGAAAAATCCACCTCGATTCGCCTCGTCGTCCCTCCCGGAATGAATCACGCCACTGGACGTCTTCAGGGAGTTCCTTACGTAGGTCGGAGGATTCTCAATGACTTGTTCACCGCTTCGCCACGGGCTTCGAACCTGCGTGCTGTCGTTCGTCGCTCTGCTCGGGACTGTCGCCCATGCGACCCCTGCGGTTGCGCAGTTGACCGTCGCGATCGAGGCGAATCCAGGTGTCGCCGTGCCCGGCGAGCAGCTCGAGGTGCGGGTGACCGTCGCGAACCAGGGCGGGGTCGACGTCGCGGGCGTGTTCCTGAACCTGCTGGTTCCGGCGGAGCTCGACACCTTCCTGACGGGCGTGGCCACGCCGGCGGCGGGGGGCTGCACGCAGATCACCAACAACTTCGCGTGTCAGAGCGGGGAGACGCTGATCTGGAACTTCGGCACGATCTCGGCCGGCCAGAGCGTCACGGCATCGCTCACGCCCATCGTGTCCGCCGGCGCCGTCGGACCGATCGTTTTCAATCCCGTCCTCAACTCCGGGCCCTCGGCAAGCGCGTCCGTCGCGATCGATGCCGGGCTCACGCTGGACGTGAGCCTGAACGAGGCTGCGGCTCCCGTCGCGGCGGGCGGCGCGCTCGCCTACGCACTGCACTTCGGCAATCGCTCGACTCTCGATACGGCGCCAAACGCCCTGCTCCGCCTCCCGCTGCCGGCCGGCACGACATTCGTCAGCGCTTCCAACGGCGGCGTGTTCGTCGGCGGCGCGGTGGAGTGGTCGCTCGGGACACTCCAGCCGGGACAGTCGGGAACGCGCAGTGTCGCGCTCACGACCGGTGCGGGACTGCCGCGTGGCGGATCCGTGCTCGCGACGGCGACGCTCTCGGATACGAGTCCGCAGGTCGCCGAGTCGCGCGCTTTGACCGAGATCGATGGCCTCGAGGCGCTCAAGCTCTCGATGGTCGTGGGGCCTGATTCGTCCGCGCCGGGCGAGCAGCTCGACATCGAGCTCACCGTCAGCAATACGAGCGCCTCTGCGGTGCCCACGGTCACGCTGCTGCTGCGCTGGCCCCAGGAGATTACGCCGAATCTCACGGGGCAAGGCACCAACTCGCCCAGCGGCTGCAACCAAATCATCAACAACTTTGGCTGCTCGGCGGGGGAGTTCAGCGTGTGGAGCCTGGGCACGCTCGCCGCGGGGCAGAGCGTGACGGTCTCGTACTCGGCGGCGCTGGCGGCCGTTCCGGATGGTGCGATCGTCGATTTCCGGGCAACCGTTCAGAGCGCGAATCTCGACGAACGCGCGGAGGCCGGGCGGAGCATCGCGGTGGACGCCTCGAGCTCGCTCGACGTCTCGCTGCACGAAGCCCTGGACCCCGTCGCGTCGGGAGCCGATCTCGCCTACACCATCGCCTTCGGCAACCGCTCGACGACGGACGCGGCGCCGAACGCGCTGCTGCGCTTCCCGCTGCCGGCCGGCACGACGTTCGTCTCCGCTTCCGGCGGCGGCGTGCTGAGCGACGGCGCGGTGCAGTGGTCGCTCGGAACGCTTCAGCCGGGCCAATCGGGCACGCGCAGCGTCACGCTGGAGATCGCCGCCGGACTGCCGTCCGGCACGCTACTCCAGACCGACGTCACGCTCTCGGATACCTCGCTACCGCCCCAGCTTGCGCGCGCCGGTGCGGTGACCGAGGTCGATGCGCTCGGGGCGCTCGAGCTCGCGATGGTCGTCGGGCCGGATCCGGCCGCGCCGGGAGAGCAGCTCGACATCGAGCTCACCGTCAGCAACACGAGCGCCACCCCGCTGACGACCGTCACATTGCGGCTTCGCTGGCCGCATGAAATGGCCGCGAACCTTACGGGCCAGGGCACCTCTTCGCCGGGCGGCTGCACCCAGATCGTCAACGACTTCGGCTGCTCGGCGGGAGAATTCAGCCAATGGAGCCTGGGCACGCTCGCCCCGGGCGGGAGCGTGACGGTCTCGTATTCGGCGGCACTGACGGCCGCGCCGAATGGCTCGATCGTCGAGTTCGAGGCCTTGGCGCAAAGCGCCGCCACGCTCGAACAGGTGCGCGCGGGCCGCGCGGTGGCGGTGCAGGGGGCGCGACCGCTCGAGCTCGGTCTCCACGAAGCACTCGACCCGCTCGCGGCCGGGGACGACCTCGCCTACACGCTCTCCTTCATCAACCGCTCGATCGCCTATACGGCGCCGAACGCGCTGCTGCGCTTCCCGCTGCCGAGCGGCACGACTTTCGTGAGCGCTACCGGCGGCGGCGCGTTCAACGACGGCGCGGTCGAGTGGGCACTCGGGACGCTCCCGCCGGGTCGCTCGGGGACGCGCAGCGTCGTACTGGACACCGACGCGGGACTCGTGACGGGCACGCTGATTCAGGCCGAAGCACTGCTCTCGGATACCTCCCTGCCGTCCCAACGCGCGCGGATCGGCGCTGTGACCGAGATCGACGGCCTCGAGGCGCTCGAGACCACGGTCGACGTCACCCTCGATCACACGGATTGGGCGTACCAGGTCGACGTGACGGTCACCAACACGGACGTCGTGACCCATACCGGTGTCACGCTGACGCTGCGCATTCCCCGGGACGCCGTGGGCTTCGCCACCGCCACGGTCACGGGCGCGCCGACCGCCGGCTGCACCCAGATCGTCAACAATTTCACCTGCTCGGCGGGCGAGTTTCTGTTCTGGAATCCGGGCACACTGACGGCGGGACAGAGCGTCACCGTCCGGATCCCCAACCTGTACATCCAGGTCCCGAGCAGCGATTCGGCAGAGCTCTTCGCCCTGACGGCGATCGCGCTCGGCTCCGGCACGGGCGATCGCGCCGTGGACCGCGTCGTCCCCGAACCCCGCACGACCGCCGCGCTCGTCATCGGGACCGGGATACTCGCGCTGCTTTCGCGAGGTCGGAGAAGTAGCCCACAGAGCCTCTCCCGACATTCAATCGGCCCACCTCCCGAATAGTCCTCAGCGTGGCAATCGATGAGCTCGTTGCTGAGCCCCTGGTGATTCCACTCGCAATGATAGTGCTCGGTGTATTCATTCATGGCGTGGCGGAGGTGGCGCTCGCCAAGCGGAATGACTCGCGCGAGGCATTCCGACTTGATCATTGAATCCCCAGTGAGCCTTGAGGAATGATCGCCAGATGGTTCGCCGCAGCGGTGCGGGATCCACTCCATTCTCGAAAAGCACTCGTTTGATCGTGTTTCGACCGATCTCGAATCCAAGATTATGGAGCGCTCCCTTGATCCGGGTGTAGCCCCACCTGGGATTGTCTCGGGCCATGACGAGGATCAGCTGCTCGATCTCTGGCGATTTTCGTGGCCGACCCGGACCCCGTTTCTTGCTGCCGTCATACTTCTTGGCGATGAGCTCCCGGTGCCAGCGAAGCAGAGTATCGGGCGTGACGATCGTGCCAATCTCGGTGAGCTTCCGGCGGCCCAGCTGCTTGGCTCGCTCGGCGAGGCGACGTCGCTGAACGTCGGTGAACCGCACGCGTTTCCCACCCATCTGCTCTCGAAGGGCTCGATTCTCTTCCCGAATCGCGGCAGTTATCCTCAGAGCGCCGATCGGCTAGAACCAGGCCCGCAATCCGACGACGAATCCATAGTTTGATGAATCATCTCCCGAGTCCCGGGCAATGTTGCGCGTATCCCCGAACAATTGGTCGTAAGTAAATCCTATATAGGGTGCAAACTCCCGACGCAGCTCGTAGCGGATTCGCAAGCCGAGCTCGAGGCTCGTCAAACCCGATCCGATTCCCATTTCAGGAACGTCCTGCGCCGCGAGATTCATCTCGGCCTGGGGTTGCAGGACGACTCTCTGAAACAGCCGAATATCGTAGGATGTCTCGGTCCTGGCGAGTACGTCGCCGTGGTCGGACACGAAGAGCGCCCCTTGCACATTGAACCAGTAGGGTGCGAGCCCTTCGAAAGCCACATGTGCGTACGTTCGGCGGGTCGTGGGTTCGAAATCTTGACGAACGCCGACCTGCAGATCGAAAAACGGCGAGATCGCTCGCGAATAGAGAGCATGAAGCTCTGCGGATTCCAGCCCGGATTGGACGCCGCCTTCGCCCTCTGTTTTTATCACCAGTCGATTGATGTTCCCGCCCACGCGGCCCTCGCCCTCCCAGCGGTAGCCGCTCGTTCCTGCATCTTGGACCCTGAACTCGGCCAGATTGAGCATCACCTTCGTAATCAACGATCGCCCGTGCTCCCGACTCAGCTGATCCCGCGCGTGCTCCATCACCGCCGGATCGAAGACCGAGTCCGCCGCGTGGTCGAGGGGCGGATCGGGGGCCGGATCATCCCCCACGACTTCGAGGGTGGGCGTCGTCGTCATGGATCCGTGATCCATCGGACCCTCCTCGACGTCGTCCTGAGGCGCCTCCGATGGCTGAAGCGAAGGGTCGGAATGTCCTCCGTGGTTCATGTCTGGCATCTCTGGATGATGCTGGGCCCACGCGGGCGCCGACATGGTCGACCAGGAAAGCACGACGAAGAGGGCGAAGGCTCTCATCCGTGATCTGCCTGCAGCGGCCGCACGCTCACGACACGGAACATGCCTGCATGCATGTGATAGAGCATGTGGCAGTGAAAGGCCCAATCTCCGGGCGCGTCCGCGGTCAGGTCGAAGGTGGCGGATCCGCCCGGCAAGACGTTCACGGTGTGTTTGCGTGGATGAAACCCTGGGGAGCCGGTCAACAATTCGAAAAAGTGGCCGTGGAGATGGATCGGGTGGGACATCATCGTATCGTTCACGAGCGTCACTCGAACACGTTCGCCGAGTCGAAATGGAATCGGCTCGGTCGCTTCGCTGAACATCTTGCCGTCGAACGACCACATGAAGCGCTCCATGTTGCCGGTGAGGTGGAGCTCGAGCGATCTCGAAGGAGTACGTAGATCCGGGTTGGGCGCGAGCGATTCGAGGTCGGTGTAGACGAGCACCCTGTGATCGACATCCCGGAGTCCCTGCCCACGATCTCCCATCCGATCGACCGGCATGGGGGAGATCATCTGGACACCGGGGCCCAGCACCACTTGCGGCGCGTTTTCTTGATTGCGCATCGACATGTCCATCCCGCCCATTGCCATTCCGCTCATGTCCATTCCCATGTCGCGCATGTTGGCGAGCGGGCGAGATCGGCGAGCAGGTACCTCGGCAGTCATCCCCGCTCTCGGCGCGAGCGTCGCACGTCCCATCCCGGACCGATCGACCGTCTCCGCAACGAGCGTGTACGCCCTGTCCTCGCGCGGTTGGACGATCACGTCGTAGGTTTCTGCGATCGAGATCTGGAACTCGTCGACGCTCACTGGACGGACGTCTTGCCCGTCGGCGGCGACGACCTCCATCTCGAGACCGGGAATGCGGACGTTGAAGATCGTCATGGCAGCGGCGTTGATGAATCGCAGGCGAACCCGTTCGCCAGGGCGAAATAGCGCGGTCCAGTTGTCCTGAGGACCATGGCCATTGATCAGGAACTCGTAGATCGATCCGGTCACATCCGAGATGTCAGCCGGGTCCATGCGCATCGCCGCCCATTCGCGCCGATCACTGAACGACTGGTCTCGCCCTTCCAGGAGGCCCGCGATCGTCTGGCGCTGGAAGTTGAACACGCCTGCCTGTTGCTTCAGTCGCTGATAGATCGTGTGCGCATGCGTGAAGCTGTAATCGGATAGAACGACCACGTATTCCCGATCGAACCGAACCGGGTCTTCGCCCGCCGGCTCGATGATGATGGGGCCGTAGTGTCCCTCTTGCTCTTGGAGCCCCGAGTGGCTGTGATACCAGTACGTGCCGGATTGCCGAACCGGAAACTCGTAAACGAAGGTTTCCCGAGGACGAATCCCCGGGAAGCTGACGCCCGGGACTCCGTCGAATTGGAAGGGCAGGATCAGCCCGTGCCAGTGGATGGAGGTATCCTCATCGAGGTCATTGGCAACTGAGAGACGAACCGTCTGTCCCTCGCGCAGTCGAATCAAGGGGCCGGGAATCGTCCCGTTGATGGTCGTGGCGTGACCACGTTTCCCGTCGACGTTCCAATGGGATCGCGCGATCCGGAGGTCGATCTCCTCCCCCGAAAGTTCGTCCATGGGTGGAAGCCGCGATGGCTCAGCGGATCGCGCCCAGGAAGGGAACAATCCCGGAATGGCAATCCCTGCCCCTGCCAAGCCCACACCGGTGATGAAGGTTCGTCTGTCGATCGCCACGATATCCCCGCTTCCGAATGAGCCATCCAGCCGGCCCGACTGAAGTTTGTTCGACCCGGAATCTTTTCTCGAGATCGAATTCAACGGACCAGCTTCAACGCTAGAAGGCCATGTGGTTGACGCCGTGTGTGAGTTCGCCGCCGAGAAAGCCTTGCGTGAGGATGATCACCATGCTCAGCACCAGGACAATGACATACGCTCGAGAGCGTCATCGTTACTCGGAAGCCCTGCATCTGCCCATCCGACCGCGGCAGCGACGCACGCGCCCGCCGAAGGTTGCGGGACGCTCGTGAGCCTCCATCGTCGCGCTTGCGGCATGAGCCGCCGGCCCTCCAGACTCGACAGCGGAGGCACCTGCGCTGGGCATACGTCGTGCTGCCAATCGTGACCGCCATGCGTAGCGGAGTCGCCGTCGGGGACTTCCAGCCCCTTGATCAGGTCCTTTGATTGCACGGGAAACGCCATCGTCATGGCCGGCCAGCCGAGCGCGGGGATCGGGTCATGTTTCAATTTGATGGTTTCCGCACCCATGTCGATGGCGCGGACGTTTCTTGTACGCACCGGATCACCCAATCCCTCAAGTCACCTCCATCGGTCACCTCAAACCTCCGTCCGACGCAGTCGGAGGGAATTCCCGATGACTGATACCGAGCTCAGGCTCATCGCCGCAGCCGCGATCATCGGACTCAAGAGGAGCCCAAATACCGGGTAGAGCGCGCCGGCTGCGATCGGTATGCCAAGCGCGTTGTACACGAAGGCAAAGAACAGGTTCTCGCGAATGTTTCGCATCGTCGCACGGCTCAAGTGACGGGCCCGCAGGATCCCACGCAGATCACCTCGCACCAGAGTGACGCCCGCGCTCTGCATCGCGACGTCCGTACCCGTTCCCATCGCGATTCCCACGTGCGCCTGAGCAAGGGCCGGCGCATCGTTGACGCCGTCGCCCGCCATGGCGACGACACATCCCTCGGCCTGAAGCTGCTTCACGACTTCGGCTTTTTGATCGGGCAGGACGTCGGCGCGAACATCCTCGAGCCCAAGCTTCCTGGCGACGGCCTCGGCGGTCGCGCGATTGTCCCCGGTCAGTACGACGACTCGCATTCCCTCCGCTTGAAGCCCGCTGATCGCGGCGGGCGTCGACTCCTTGATCGGATCGGCCACCCCGACGAGACCCGCGAGCTCGCCGTCGACGGCCAGGAACATCACGGTTTGCGCCTCTGCTCGCATTCCGTCTGCGACCCCCTCGAGGCGATTCGATTCGACCTTGAGATCGGTCATCAGTCGCCGATTTCCGATCCCGACGTTTCGTCCGTCGACTTCGCCCACGACGCCTCGACCCGTTCTCGATTCGAAGTTCGTCAGGCCTCCAACGGTGATCCCACGATCCGTCGCGCCGGAAACGATCGCCTGAGCGAGCGGGTGCTCACTCGCGCGCTCGAGCGTGGCCGCGAATCGAAGGACCTCGTCTTCGCTGAATCCCGGGGAAGTGACGACCCGAACCAGGCTCGGCTTTCCCTCCGTCAGCGTTCCAGTCTTGTCGACGACGATGGTGTCGACATCCCGCAACAGCTCGATCGCCTCCGCATTGCGGAAGAGAACGCCGACGGTCGCAGCCTTTCCCGTCGCGACCATGATCGACATGGGCGTCGCGAGGCCAAGCGCACACGGACAGGCGATGATCAGGACAGCCACGGCGTTGATGAGGGCATACGCAAATCGCGGCTCTGGGCCGAAGAGCGACCACAGCGCGAACGTCAGCACCGCAATCCCAATCACGGCTGGGACGAAATACCCGGCAACGGTGTCCGCCAACCCCTGGATCGGCGCTCGACTTCTCTGCGCCTCTGCGACCATCTGCACGATCTGAGCAAGCAACGTCTCCGATCCCACGCGCTCTGCGCGAATGAGCAGGGCCCCCGTTCCGTTGACGGTCGCTCCGGTGACCGGGTCACCCGTCATCTTGGCGGCGGGAATCGATTCTCCCGTCAACATCGATTCATCGACCGAGCTCTGCCCTTCGACGACAACGCCATCCACCGGGACCTTCTCACCAGGACGCACTCGAAGGCGATCCCCCACCTGGACCTCCTCGAGCGGAACGTCGGCCTCGCTTCCATCGGCGTTCACCCGGCGCGCGGTCTTGGGTGCGAGCCCGAGCAGGGCGCGGATGGCAGCACCCGTTTGGCTACGCGCACGCAGCTCGAGTACCTGTCCGAGGAGAACGAGTGTCACGATCACGGCTGCGGCCTCGAAATAGACCGCGACCTGACCGTGATGACCGCGGAAGGAATCCGGAAAGACCGCGGGCGCGATCGCCGCAAGCGCGCTGTAGCCCCACGCAGCGCCCGTACCGATCGCGATCAAGGTGAACATGTTCAGATGCCGGGTTTGCAGCGACTTCAGGCCGCGCGCAAAGAATGGCCATCCACCCCAGAGGACGACCGGCGTTCCCAACGCGAACTGAATCCAGGTGAGAGTGGCCGGCGTGAAACGCCGTAACAGCGGCGTCCCCGGGAACATCTCCGCCATGGCAATTGCGAAGACAGGTGCCGTGAGGGCGAGGCTCACCCAGAAGCGGTGGGTCATGTCCTCGAGCTCCGGGTTCCGCTCGTCGGGTACTCCGCTCATCGGCTCGAGCGCCATTCCGCAGATCGGACAGCTGCCGGGCGAATCCCGAACGATCTCTGGATGCATCGGGCATGTATACGACCCCGCAGATTGAGGGCGAGTCGTAGGAACGCTCGCTTCCAGGAACTGACTGGGATCCGCCTGAAACCGGACGAGACAGCGCGACGAGCAGAAAAAGTATTCCGTGCCCTCGTGCTCATGACGGTGCTTGCCATCCGACGAAACGGTCATCCCGCAGACCGGGTCGGTATGAGATCCATCTCGATCCATCATCGACCTCCGATCTTGGAGAACCGCGAGAAGACATCCATCAATTCGGCGATCTTCTGCTTTCGGTCCTGGGGCTTCCCGGATTTGAACGCATCCGAAACGCAGTGCTCGACATGGTTCTGCAGCAGGACCTTCCCGAGGCCATCGAGCGCCGCGCGCACTGCGGAAACCTGCAAGAGCACGTCCACGCAGTAACGGTCCTCCTCGATCATTCGCTCGATCGCGGTCACCTGGCCGGCGATGCGGCGGATTCGGGTACGAGCTTGCTCGCGTGTTTGTGTGTCCATGACTCAATACCCTATACCCCATATGGGTATATGGCAAGTGGTCTGAATGGAATGGGTGGGAACGTGGTCTCCATATTATTTCTTTGGAGCCGATCCCGGCTGCTCGTCCGCGGGGAATGAGGCCCACGCGATCAATGAGATGAGTCCTACAGTGCGCGATGGGAATCGAAGACCCGAACACCCGTCTCGCCGAATGACATCACGTCGTAGGACTCATGGAGAGAGACGTCGGAATGTTCCATTCCGGGTGATCCAATCGGCATGCCGGGAACAGCAATTCCCGTGACTGCAGGCCGCGCGGAGAGCAGCCGTCGAATGTCAGTCGCCGGAACGTGGCCTTCGATGACGTATCCGTCGACCAACGCGGTATGACAGGACTGGAGGTCTTGGGGGACTCCTTGGTCGGATTGGATCGAGGCAAGGTGTGCGAAATTCGTTGCCTCGATCCTGAATCCAGCACTTTCGAGGTGCTCGATCCATTTCGAACAACAGCTGCAGGTCGCGGTCTTGAATACCTGGACCAGCCCGAGCGTCGGGTTCGTCTTCTCGCAAGCCGAGGACAATGCAGCCGCGAGACCGAGTGCGATGAGTGCTGGAGCAAAGCCTGAACGACGATCGAGTCCCGACAGGGTCGTTTCTCCGTCTGGGAGGTTTGGTTTGAATCGAGCCACGTGGCTTCGCCTGCGCTGAAACCCAGCGACAACGCTTTCATCCGGATTCAAGCAAGCAATCCTACAGCCGATCCGGAGCCCTCGGATCCATGTCCATCGGGGCAAGTCGGCCATCTCCATCATCGGTAGACGCGAATCGCTGCCAATCGATGGCCTTGTGCCCGATCAGGCCGCGCGAGCTGTATGAACTCGAACTAGCTGTCGACGAATAGTCACTCCTGTCCTGAGCCAGGTCGCAGCCGGCGGATCAATCCCGTGATGTCCGGCGACTGATTACGACGGCGCGACCCGCATCGCCACATTGCCGGCTACTTCGCCTCGGCCTCGTGTACGCTCGCCATTCCCTCGTACTCGACGGCTTGGGCCTTGAAGCCGTCCGCGATTTTCTGACGGTGCTTCTGCATCCGCAGTCGTTCAGTCGCTTTACCTTGAGCGTAGGTTCGTCCCATCTTCTCGTGACTCGCTGCCTCCGCGCGCGCCTCGGAGGCCTTCGCACGGTAGTGATGCGCCAGAGCCTGATGGTCCGCTGCCGTTTGAACCGACTCGACGAGTAACTGCTCGAGCGAATGGTCGTCGGCGGCGACTGCGACACCCGAGAACCCCGTCATGAGCCCGATCAACGCGATCGCGGCAAGTCCCTTCCTCATCGTCATCATTTTTCTCCTCGGATCCTCGACGCGCACGATTCGGGCGCGGGGTTCATTCCTTGCGTCAATGCGGCTCTGCCGCCGAAATGTGACATCGAACTGGATCGACTATGCCGCGCGCGGCCGGACTTGGTCCGAAATCGGGCGCGGGACGGACCATCTCGGGGAAAGGCGATAGTTCGCACTCCTGGCCGGCTCACCATTCTCGACCGATAATGGCCCGGGCAACGTTCTCATTTACGCGTAGATACCCCCTCACTCGCGATGGGCCGAGGCAAACGGCCCTGAGTCCGGCCTCCGCCGTGGCACGATGCCTCACATGGATCACTACGGAGGCGACGTTCGCCAATCACAGACGGCATACGATCTGCATACCCGAGATCGTGACTCGGAGGGGGATCAACCATGACGCATCTGAATGTTCCGACCGCGGCGGCCGTAGACAGCGATGAAACTCTCATGGAGTTCTATGTCGACGGTGACTTCAAGGCGTTCGATGTGCTGTACGACCGCTATGAGTCGCGTGTGTACGGCTTCTTCTTGAGGCGGACTGGGTCGCCGGAGCGTGCGCGTGATCTATTCCAAGAGCTTTTCCTGAGGATCCACCGACACCGGGATCGATACGAACGGGGCCGCCCATTCGCTCCCTGGTTCTTTCAGATCGCCCGCCGGCTTCTCATCGACGACATTCGGCGTGTCCACCGCAGTCATGAGGTCGAGTTCGAGGAAGAGCGACCTCAAACGTCGAACGCGCGCCCGGATCCGATGCTCGAATCGCCGGCCCCCGAGCATGTCCTCTCGGCCCTCTCGGCTTTGTCGGCCGATGAACGTCGAATCGTCATTGCATCCAAGGTCGAGGGTGTTCGCTACGATGAACTCGGTGTTCGGGTGGGGAAGTCCACGATCGCGGTCCGAAAGATCGCTTCGCGCGCCGTTCAGAAGGTTCGGCGGATACTCGAACACGAAGAAGCCCTTGAGTCCATCGGCACAAAATCGGCCGTTCGCACGTAATTTTCGTCCGAGGGCCAGACAGTTCGATGGAGCAAGAGCAACCCCCGACTGAGCTACGCGAGGGCGTCCGGCACGGAATCCTCTCCGCGATTCGGAAGGACGTCGAGCTCCGCGGCGGCCGTACTGCGCGACTTCTCACCCTCTCGGGGATCGTCGGCGTTCTCGGCGCGCTGGGCGTGATCCTGCTCATCGCCAGACATCCCTTTGGCCATCATCCGTCCTGGCACGTTCTGGTCGTGAGTACGGTCTGGGCCGGTATCCTCGTCGTCGTGAGCGCAATTGCATTGCTCGGCGTCCGAACGCCAAGCCTCGCTCTCTCGCGCGCCGGAATCGTCGGAATGCTCGGACTCGCGCTCGCCGGACTCTGTGGTGCCGCTTGTCCGGATCCCCATTTCCTCAACTGGTGGTCTGAGTCGACGATCGGATCGTGGCTCGTTGAGCACACAGGATCGGGAATCAGCGTCGCCTGTTTCGGATTATCGACGACGTTTTTCGTGGCAACCATCTCGGCCCTCATGATTCCGGGCGGCGGCACGAAGAATTCCGGCGGTGCAAGCCTGCCGGCCTCCGCCCTCGTCCTCCTCTTGCTACCCGGGGTCGCGCTTCAGTCGTTCGGAGCATCGCTCGGAGCCTTCGTCGCCTGGTTGTCGGGAACTGCTGTCGGCGCGTGGGCGGGCGTAGCCGTCGGCGATTGGATTTCGCGGGCCGTCCTTGGGCGCAGACGTCCGTGATTCTCTCTCCCCCCGAGCGCGATCCAGGCGTCAAACCGGTCTCCGCGACCATCGCTCAATAATCCAGCCGGCCGCCGACGAGCCCCTCATGCCAAAGCCCAGGAGCCACGATAAGATGTACATCCTCATGTACATCTAGGAGTCGACCCCATGGCATCCACCAAGGTCTCGGTCGCCGAAGCACGCCAGCATTTCGCCCGCCTCATCAAGCGTGCCGAGCACGGCAACGCCATCGAGATCACGCGTCGGGGAGAGCCCGTCGCCGTGTTGCTGTCCGCCTCCGAGTACGCCGCGATCACGGGCGAGCGTGCCTCCTTCATCGAGGCCGTTACGCAGGTCCGAAATCGCATGGACGTCGAAGCGCTCGGCATCGGAGATAGCGACTTCGACGAACTGCGCGATCCATCACCGGGGCGAGAGATCACCCTGTGACGATCCGCTACTTGCTCGACACGAACATTCTCTCCGAGGCGATCAAATCGCATCCCAATGAGAAGACACTCGAACGATTGACTGAGCACGATGGAGAGCTCGCCACCTGCTCGGTCGTATGGCATGAGCTGTCGTATGGAGCAGCTCGACTCGCCGCCTCGAAGAAACGTCGAGCGATCGAGGCCTACCTGGAAGAGGCGGTCCGAAGCACGCTGCCAATCCTTCCCTACGACCAGGAAGCAGCGACCTGGCACGCCAAGGAGCGAGCGCGTCTGAGCAAGAGCGGTCGATCTCCTTCGGCCGCGGATGGCCAGATCGCGGCGATTGCGCACGTAAACGACCTGATCGTCGTGACCGCGAATGGGAAGGATTTCCGGCGATTCAAGGATCTTCTCGTCGAGGACTGGTCCCGCTGAGACAGGTCGTCAGGCGCAAGCTGCGAGAGTGCGTCTGAGCTGCGGAAAACCGCGACGAAGGCGACAGTCCACATCCGCCCCTATCGCGCTGAGCCGTTGGCCTCGGGCGCCGACCAACGTGGGTCTCCCCGACCGATCGACGAACTCAGCGTCTCCAACGTCGCGGGCGGCGACGGCAGCGATGTCGGTGCCTGCGAGTACCTCCCCGAGCCGGATGGGATTGCTATGGGACTGCTCGCGTTGGCCGCTCTCGGCTCGGCACCATCGCGGCGCGTCCCGAGCGCCGGCGACGCCGGAAGATCGACTTGAGTTTCCTCTCTACGACGTCGAATCGGCGCCAGAATCGCCTGGAATCTTCCGAGGCCCCTCGTGACGAGTAGAAGAGAAGGCTCCCAATGGTGAGCCCAGAAATGAGCGGACGACCCCATCCCCGCTTATCCCCGTTTCTGGTCGGCCACCTTGATCGGACTCGATGGTCATCGCCCCGGCCTTGATCGGAACCGTCGGGAAGACCTTGCGCCCTCGGGTTCCCGCGTCGACCGTGTCGGCTGGCAGGGGTGAGCGAAGCTGCGATCAATGCGATGCCGGCCAGAGTGAATCAAAGGCCTCTGGAATTCATCATGTCCATCATCTTCATCATGGATTCGCCGACGCGGCGGATAGGCAAAATAAGCCCGCTTTCCGCACCACCGATACTAGGCGTTCTGACAACTGAGCCCCGGCGGGGCAGTCAGGCCCCTTCCTGGGCTTCGTCTCGCATGAGGACGTGGATCTCACCGGTTCGGGCACCGAGGATCGTCAGAGGATTGCGTGGTGCGTAGGATGAAAAATCCCCAATCTCAGCACGACCGATCACGTAGTTTCTGACGACTAGCCCCCGACCGGGCTACTCTGGCCCCGTCGCGGGGACGGTCACGAGACAGGTCTTCCATCGGGGCCAGAATTGAGCGAGGGCACCCCAGAAGGCGCGATCGAGCGGGATGAGCTGCGGACGAATTTTGAGGACCGACAGGCGAGAACCGAGAGGAAGAATGCAAACATGCTTTACTCCATTCACCGGTAATTGTTGCCGCTTTATCTGCCGTCCGCGACAGATTGAGGCGAAGGACGCTTCCACGAGGCTTGTGAGCCCGACCGAGAATGATTCGTTCTCGGCCCGACGTGGTCAGTCGAGGCTTGTTCCCTTCTTCCGTACGACCGGATCGGGACTGTCCGCGATCCTGACCTTTTGGGGCTCCGACGTGAAGAACCGCCGCATGTGGACATAGGCTCCAGAAATGGCGATGAAGGTCACGCCACATCCGAACATCAGCAGGTTGATGTCACTCATGTCGCGAATCTCCCAGCAGCAGCGCCCCTGCCGAAAGGATCGACGGCACCCAGATGCCGACGTAGATCCCCTGCTCTCGACTTCCGGTGAAGAAGAGAGAAACGGACATGACGAAGGACAGACCCGCCGCAAGGAAGAACAGTGCCTTCGGTCTGCTCATCCAGGAGCTCACGACTCGGCTGTTTCCCGCGATCGTTTGTGCTTCCGCGCGTTCGGGCTGTGTCTGTTGTCTGCTCATGGGATCTCCTCGAGTTGGCACTTTCGATGGTTCGAAAGCTCCGACGAGTGGCGCTGGCCGCGCTTTGCACTCATCAGTGTCCGATAGTAGGTTTAAGAATAGCCATCGTCCATCTCGCGAAAAAAGATCGATACGCATGACGCGGCGCCGCTCCCGGCTGGTTCCTGTATCCGTTTTCCATGGAGTCGATCGACGAGGGAATCCGGGTCGAATGACTGAATCAGCGCCCAGCCGTCCCGATCGCAGAGAGGGGCTGGCTCAGACGACCTCGTGGCCGACCGTGAGGCATCCCGCGTACTCCACCAGGGCGACGCTGACGCGCTGTCCCGGGAAGAGCGGAGCGAACGCGACCAGACGCTGGAGGGTGCCGCCCATGAATCCAATCGAACGCCTGGGCCCGTGCACATTCGTCACGACGATGTTGAAGGCACGCCGACGCGCCGCGATCACCATGCCGAGCTTCGCGACCCAGGCCCCCAGCAGCTCGATGGCACGAGCCACGGTATCGCCGCCGCGGGCAGAGCCCGTTCTTCGCAGCGCCCTGGTTGCGGCATGAATGCGGGCCACTCGATCCTCGAACGTCGATTCGTCCATCGGAAGATCCACGAACCACGGGGAGATTCGATTCCCGAAACGCCCGCGATCGCCTGACGATCGAAGGCTGACGGGGCAAAACGCGCGCAGTCCGACGAGCTTCGCGATGGGCAGATGGTTCTCGCGGCCGAGCCATTTTTTCATCGCCGCCGCAACGACGGCGAGCAGAAGATCGTTGCGCGTCGCGCCGAGACGTGAGGCGATCGAGTCGAAGTCCGCCGTCGCGAACTCGAACACATGGTGATGGCGCTCGGGTCCAACCTTCCCATTGAAGGGCGTCCGCGGGGATCTACGAAACTGGTCGCGCAGGAATCTGCTCGCGGCAGGCATGGCCGACCAGCCGGGCGTGCGGCTTCGCTGCGGAGATCTCGATCGAATCGGCCTCACGGCGTCTCCGCCCAGCAGTCGTTCGAACAGCGCTACACCTGCGATTCCGTCGGTCAGCGCATGATGGATCTTGATCAGCAGCATGAACTCGTGCGTGCCGCTGCCCGAGGAGTCCAACCAGATTTCCCAGAGCGGGTTTCGCGGATCGAGGGTAGACCTCAGAATCGAATCGATTCGTTCTTGCGGTCGAGAACAGCCGGGGGTTTCGTCCGGCACGCTGAATACGTGATTCTCGATCCGAAAGGTCTGCGTCTTCTCATCAGCACGCTTTGCAGTCGAGGCTCGTTCCGCACCCGCTCATCGAGGATGCGTTGCAGGGCTGGCAGACTCGGCATGACTGCACCGTGATCGATCTCGAAGATCACCATCGCCGCGATGTGCATTGGACGATGCCTGGATTCCCAGGCGAGAAACGCGAGATCCTGGCCACTGAGTCGGCTCATCTTTCCCGATTCAGCCACCTGGATTCGTGACTGGCTTCTTCGACAACAGCTCCTCGATCTTTTCGACGAGGCCTGAGTCGAGCGGCTGGGTGTGGGGCGAAATTCGTTCGACGAGCTGGCCGTCGCGCCCAACGAGAAACTTCTGGAAGTTCCACTCGATCTCGCCGCCAATCGGATCGGGTCGAGACGTCAGGAATTCGTAGAGCGGATGGGCGTCATTCCCGGTCACCGAGATCTTTCCGAACATCGGGAAATCGACGTTCCAGGTCGCGCGACAGTAGTTGGCGATCTGGGCATTGCTTCCGGGCTCCTGGCCCCCGAAGTCGTTGGAGGGAAAGCCGAGGACGACGAACCCCTGATCGCGATACTTCTTGAAGAGGGACTCGAGTCCCTCGTACTGCGGCGTATTTCCGCACTTGCTCGCGACATTGACGATCATGAGGACCTTGCCGCGATAGGTCGAGAGCGACTCTTTCGACCCGTTGATCCGATTCAGCGAGAAATCGTACACCGAGCCTGGTTGATTGGCTCCGAGTTGGAGCGCCATCACGATCAGGAAGCCGAGACTGACGAGACGTTCCATCGATTTGCTCTCCATTCATCTGGGTCCGTATCTTCCCGGCCGAAGCAGGCAAGCGATCTGGGCCATGCTCGCCAACGATCTCTTGCGCGAGCCTGCGATGAACCGGATCCCCGCCGTCGGCTCTCGGCGAGCGATGCCGGAACCGGTCGTCAGAAGCGACGGAGTGTAGATCGACGTTCCATAGTCGCGGCTCTACGACGGCCCGATGATCGTCTGTACGGTCCATGCAATCTCCCTGCGTGGGGGTTGATCTCGGTTTCGACGATCACCTTGAGGCGAGAGCCTTCACGGGCGCTCCGGGAGACCTGCTTGGCCTCGGCAACGGAGACGAGTACGGCAGCCAGTCAGGAGGGGGAGGGGCTGGTGCAGCGCCTGGGTGAAAAAACGGTCTTCCCGAACGCCCGCCGCGAGGCTCAACGGTGATGCGGCGCAGCGCCGACTTCCGCGGGAACAAGGCTGCATTACCGAGCAAACCCTGCGTGGGTTGCGGTCGGGTGATGACTTGGCGGCGGCGCTGGTGAAAAAACTGGGCCGACGTGAAGTACTGCTCCGACGCTTGCCGACGCAGCAAGGATCCGCGTAGCTGATCTGCGTTCCCTGATCGTCGTGCTGGGCGACCAACTCGATCTCGAGGAGGCGGCGTTCGACGGCTTCGATGCGAGTATGGACGCCGTGTGGATGGCCGAGGTGGCCGACGAGTCGACCCATGTCTGCTCGAGCAAGCCGCGAATCGCGATGTTCCTGGCGGCGATGCGTCATTTCGCGCTCGTTCTGGGAGCCGCCGGCCGCCCGCTGTACTACACGCGTCTGGATGCCTTGGGTAACGGCGGTCGTCTGGATGAGCAGTTGCAGGCCGATATCCTGAACCTGCGGCCGGCCCGCCTGGTAATGACCAACCCCGGGCGACTGGCGCGTGCTGCAGGCGATCAAGGGCGTCGCCGAGGCCCACAAGCTGCCGCTGGAAATCCGCGAGGACCGTCATTTCTTCTCCAGCATTCGCGAATTCGCTGAGCACGCCAAAGGCCGCAAGTCGCTACGCATGGAGTATTTCTATCGTGGTGGATAGGCAAGATAAGCCCGCTTTCCGCACCACCGATACTCGGCGTTCTGACAACTGAGCCCCGCCTGGGCAGTCAGGCCCCTTCCTGGGGCTTGTGCCATGGCTTCAGCGGCATTCAGGTAAAGGCAGCATGTGTCTCCCATTTACTCCCCGACTCGTAAATCTCCGCAGCCTCGGGTATATGCAGGCGTAGCGTGCGAATGATCCTTTCCATTCCCAGGCACCCGAGTTACATCTACACTAAGGTTGATAGAGGGACGATGAATGGCAGCCTCGCTTGAAAAAATTCTCGGCGGTACGGACACAACCCTGGCACTCTTGCAGGTTGTGGCCGAAAACAGTTTCGACTCAGTTTTGGTGACCGATGCTTCTCCGGCGGGCAAGATCATCTACGCCAACAAGGCCTTCAAGAAGTTGACTGGCTACGACCCGGGCTCGGTTCTCGGGAAGACCCCGCGGATTCTCCAGGGGCCAGGTACGGACAAGAAAGTGATCGAACGCCTTTCGACCGCGTTGAAGTCCGGCGGTCGATTCGAAGGCAAGGCAATCAATTACAAGAAGGACGGCACGCCGTTCATCATGTTGTGGCGAGTCTTGCCCATCAAGGTCGGTCGGAAAATCACGGCTTGGGTCGCCATCCAGCGCGAGGGGTCCAGCATCTAGCCGCGATCGGCTGCCGTCGGCGGGGTCGCAGGTTGCCCAGCGGCGCGCTGGCGCCGGGACGACGCGGTAAGCGCGATCGCCCGCTTCCTTGATCGACGCTACTCAGGTCGAAGACCTTCTGCCTTGGGCAGGAGCCCTTGCGCTCCAAAGATCCGGCGTTCACCGCAACAGGACAATCGCAACGGCCATCGACAGCATCAGGAACGCAGGCAGGGACTTGACCAACGGATCCCTGACCTTGGCATGCATCGATAGTGCCCCGACCATGAGTACCGCAACGGTCGCCGCGGCCGGCCGAACGACCTCCGGCACCCAGATGCCGACGATCAGCAACACCGCCGCCGCGATCTTCAAGGCGCCGACCAAGAAGAAAACCCAGTCGGGGAGACCGTACGCGGCAAACTCTTCTCTCAGCGACTGCGCCGAGCCACCGCGAAACGAGGTCGACGACTTTCTCCGCACCAGCCAGACGTTCAAGAGCCCGAGCCCAACGCCGAGTTGGAGCATGGTCGTAACCGAGAACAATGCCATCTCAAACCTCTACTAGCGGGTTGCTTTGCGATGCTGCCCGAAAATCGACCAGAATCACAACATCATGGACGCGCTCTACCAAGTATCCAAAGCCCTGTCGATTCTACTGTTTCTATACTACGGCCTGAGTGTCCTCGTCTCCAATGCGATGGTGACGGAGTTTGAACGCTTTGGCCTCAGTCGGGTACGGCGTCTCACTGGCAGCCTCGAGGTGCTCGGTGCCGTCGGGCTCCTGTTCGGCTACTTCGCCCCGATCCTCGTCATCGCCGCTTCGGGTGGCTTGACCGTGCTGATGGTCCTAGGCCTCATCACGCGCTACCGGGCTCGAGATCCAATTGCGGAGGCTCTGCCCGCTTTTTTTCTGACGCTCATGAACCTATACATACTCGTCTACGCGCTTGGACTAGCCGCGTAGCTTGGTCTTAGTTCTTCTCGACCCACTCAAAGCGAGGTTGCGATCGTCGAGGCTCGAGATCGAGGTCGGGTGCTCCGACAGTGATGATACGTAGGTATCCGTCGACGATGAGGGGCTCACGTTTGGCCGGTCGGTTCTCAAAATTCGTCCGAGCACCAAGACGCTCATTAAACAGCGCGTCTCTCGTCGTGAAATCGCAATCGATGATCGTAGCTCGACGGGCGCCTAAGATTCAGACTCGACCTTGGCCCGAGCCTTAGGCAGAATCGTGCGGTGGTCCGAATCTTTCTCCGATGCGTCTTGATCGTGTTCGCAACGATCACCTCCCTGTTCCGGAGTCGGCACGAACAGACGATCGTTGAGCTGGCTCTCCGCCAGCAGCTCGCGGTCTATTCCCACAAGCATCCGCGCCCTCACCTCGCCCGGATCGATCGCACATTCTGGGTTGCACTGGCTCGTTTCTGGCCTCGCTGGAAGTACTCCCTCATCATCGTCAAGCCCGAGACGGTCGTCAGCTGGCACCGGAAGGGCTTCCGCCTTTATTGGAGATCGATCTCGAAGCGAGGCCCCGGCAGACCGCCGATCTCCCTGGAACTGCGGGATCTAATTCGACGTCTTGCCCGCGAGAACCCCTGGCGCGCGCGAAGGATCCAAGCTGAACTCGAGAAGCTTGGGTTCAACGTGAGCCTGGCAACCGTTTCGCGCTACCTCCCCAAGAGGACTCCCGGCGACGATCAGCACCAACGCTGGATGACGTTCCTTCGGAATCACCGAGATCTCATCGCGGCAATGGGCTTCGTGGTCGTTCCCACCGTCCGCTTCAAGCTTCTATATGGGTGGTTCGCCGTCGAGCACGGGCGTCGTGAGCTCTTGCATTTCAACGTCACGGAGCACTTCACGGCTGCGTGGGTTGGACAGCAGCTGCGCGAGGCCTTCCCGGGCGATTCAAGAACGCGCTTTCTGATCCATGACAACGACTCGATCTTCGCGGATCAGGTTGTCGTGGCGATCGAAAAGCTCGGAATCCAATCTCGGCCAACCGCTCTGAGAAGTCCCTGGCAGAATGGCCTTGCGGAGCGTTGGGCTGGGACCATTCGACGCGAGTTGCTGGACCACGTCGTCGTGATCGACGAAGACCACCTTCGGCGTCTACTCCGAGAATACGTCGATTACTACAACCACGATCAAGTCCATACTCGCCTTCGGGATGCACCGAAGCATCGCGATGTTGAAAATCGCCCCTCGTCTGCCGCGAAAGTAATCGGATTGCCCCGCGTCGGAGGGCTTCATCATCGCTACTCGTGGAAAGAAGCCGCGTGATTCACGCGACTCGTGCTCGATATTGCGCAAACGGAGACCCCTGACGAATTTTGAGAACACACAGGGACCGAGTAAACGCCTTCGCCCAGAACCCCGCGGAATCGCGGGATCTTCTGGGACCGTCGCCGGCTGTGCGCGGGAAGTCTCTGCGATCGCAGACCAAATGGCGGAGAGAGTGGGATTCGAACCCACGGTAGGTTGCCCTACACACGCTTTCCAAGCGTGCGCCTTCGACCGCTCGGCCATCTCTCCGGTTGTCGTCCGCCAGACTCGGCGGTCCACCATTCAAAGCACGCCGGGCGCACCTCGAACGGGAAAAACGACGGTCGGTAGCCTACCGCGGGTCCCCGCCCCGCGATACCCGCGCCGGCTCCGGAATCCGCGCGCGCGCTCCCGCAGATGCGCGTGCCCCTGTCGGCCCCAAGCCGAGCCCCGGCCCGCGCCCGAACATGCCCGAGTCGCCCCTGGTGCTGTTCTTCCCTCTATATATATGAGCTGATCGCCATCCAGGAGCTGATCGCCCAAAGAGACCCAATCGCCTCCAGGACCCCACCACACATCCAAGAGGACATGAACTCTTGCGCGCCCGATTAGCCCCAGCCCCGGGATACCCGTCCCCACACGGCGCCCCCGCTCGCCCGTTGCCCCCTCGACCCTCGCGCCCCATTCAGGACCGCCGCCCTCCCGCGCAAACCCCGACTCTCTTCAGGGCCAGACCCCCTCTACCCCGCCGGCCTCCCGGTCGGACACTCGCCTTGCTCCCCCCCTCCGCCGCGTGCCATCGTCCGCCCCACGCCCCCGACTGCCCATCGAGGCCCCAGCATGCCCATTGGTCGTCGCTCCCCTTTGCTCCTCGCCGATCCCCTTGCCCATTACCCCGTCGCTCCGAGAACCCAGATGAAAACGCCCCTCCTCATCCGCATCGCGATCTCCATCCCCGTTGCCCTCCTCTTCTCCGTCGCCCTCCCCCTCCTCCTCGCCTGCGCCGGCGACGGAACCTCCTCGACGCGCCCCGCCGTCTCGAGCCGCGTCGCGCAAACGACGACCGACGGCCTCCAGCTCGCGCGCAGTACGAAACGCTCGGTTCTCTGGGTGAAGCCCGATCATCATCTCGGGCGCTACGACGACGTGATCGTGCAGGTCGCGGGATTTCTCTACGCCGCGGGGCAGCCGCCGCTCGGTCCGGCGCAGGAGAAAGAAGTCGGCGAGATGCTGTCGGGCGCTCTCGCTGGGATTACCGCGAATGGGCCCGTCGGCGTCGCGAAGGAGCCGGGGCCCTGCGTCGTCGTCGTCAACGTCGGGCTGAAGGATCTTCGCCTGCATACGGCCGAGGACTCGGGCTCGAGCACGAGCTACGTGACGTCCTTCGGATCCGCGACCCTCGTCGTCGAGTTCCGCGACTCGCTGACCGACATGCCTCTGCTTCGTTTCATGGCGGCGCGGGGTCTCGGTGGCGGGCCGGGTACGGGTCAGGGGGGCGCCAATCTGCCCCGTCTCGGGCGGACCCTCGGCGAAATCGTGACCGAGATGGTCGACGAGCTGGCCCGGATCGTCCCGTCGACGACGGCCAAGCAGTCCCATCAGTGCCGGGACGGGATCTACGCGCTGACCGGCCGAGGGTAAAAACCTTCGAAGTTCGACGCCGCCGCCTCGAAAAAGCGCCAAAATCGTCGCCAACTTCGGATCGGTTTCATGAGATACTGGCTCCGCCTCTGGGAAGGAGCACCATGATGAAGCTGTGTAGGACTCGATCGGCCGCAATCCGTACCGGACTGACGCTGGCTCTCGCGACTTGTTTGTTTTCCGCCGACCGCGCGCAGGCGGTCACGATTACGGTCGGCTACGCCGGCAGCCCGACGAGCTGGGTGACGCTGTCCGACCAGGACACGGCGCTCGGCTGCGACTCGACGGGAGCGCAGGGCCAACTGTCGTGCGTTGGCGGCGGGCTCGACGCCGGCGGCTGGTCCCTCGATAGCTGGAATCTCTCGACCGACCCGGATCCGACGATCAGCAACGTCTTCTCGGTCACGAATAACACCGCCGCGACCCAGAGCTTCGTCGTCTCGGTCGCGCTGCCGACGAGCATCTCCTTCGGTCCGCCGAGCTTGATCCGCGGCTCGATCCAGGGCGGGGCGACCGACAACAACTTCAATGGCGTGACGCTCTCGAATACGGGCTCGTCCGCGATCTACGATGCGCTGATCGATGGCGGAACGGTCCGCACGCTCTTCGATTCGCCGACCTCGGTGTCGGGATTCGGGAGCGTGTCCCTCGGCAGCATCTCGTACGGCATTCCCGTCCAGGAGTCGGTCGCGGTCGCGACGACGTCGTCGATCGGGCTGACGCTTCGCTTCAACCTGACTGCCGGCGACTCGGCCTCCTTCACGAGCGTCTTCGACGTTCAGCCGATTCCGGAGCCCGGAACGGCGCTGCTCGTCGGCTTCGGCCTGGCGAGCCTCGCCGCAGGTCGCCGCCGGGCCTGAAGCGGACGCGGGATGGTCGGGCGGCCCAGGTCGATCTGACAGCCGCTCTCGAACTGAGCCGTCCCGACTCGCAGGAGTCGGGACGGCTTTTCCGTTAGAGCATTCATATGCCAGCGCCTTCCGTGAATACGCGCTCCGCGAGCGGATCGGCTCCCCCGCCACGCGAGACCCGTCCCGCAGCGATCCCGACCACGAGCACGAATAACACGAATACGAGCTGGGGCGCCGAGGAGGGCGCGGCCGATTTCGCGGCCGCAAGCCATGCGTCGGTCTCGCGCACGAAGATGATGGCGGCCATCGCGAGCACGAAGCCGGCGAAGGCGCGGCGCAGGGATGCGGGATCGATCCGATCGGCGAGCCACGATCCGCCGAAGGATCCCGTGATCGCGGCGGCGGCGACGGAGCCGACGAGCGCATAGTCGACGGCGACGTGCGTCAGATAGCCCGAGAATCCCGCGATCGAGTTCAGGACGATGATGACGAGGGAGGTCCCCACGGCTTTCGGCATCGAGAGCCCGGCCCAGAGAGCCAGCGCAGGCACGATCAGGAATCCGCCGCCCGCCCCGATCAGGCCGGTGAAGAGGCCGACCCCGAATCCCTGCGCGAGGAGGCGACCGAGAGCGCGTTCGCCTGAACCCCCAGCCGCTCCCGCCCCCGCCGGCGCACGCCGGCCCTTCCACATCGCGATCGACGTCAGGACCATCATCGCGGCAAAGAGTAGAAGTAGAAGCTCGCCGTCGACGTACGCGCCAGCCCGCGCGCCGAGGTGGGCTCCGACCATGCCTGCCGCGCCGAAGAGGAGCCCTGTCCGGAGCTCGACGTGATCCGCGCGCCAGTGTTGGTAGGCGCCCGTCACGCTCGCCGCGGCGACGACGAGCAGCGAGCTCGCGATCGCCTGTCTCGGCTCGAGCCCGAAGACGTAGACCAGCAGCGGCACGGTCAGGATCGAGCCGCCGCCCCCGAAGAAGCCGAGGGAGACGCCGATCAGTACGCTCAGCGCGAGTCCCAGCGAGTACACCGGGTCGCTCAAAGCTGCGACAACCAACGGCGGTACGACGCCAGGCTGAGCTCGAGATCCGGGGGGGCCCCCTTCTTCCGAAGCGCTGTCTCGACGAGGTCGATTGCATGCTCGACGCTTGCACGGGTCGGGCTAGCGAACGCGACCGCGGCGGCGTCACCGACGGCAGCTCGCGCGAGACCTTGCCGGAGCTCGTCGCGCACCGCCTGCTGCGTTTGCCCGCCGACCTGCGCCACCCACGCCACGAGTCCGTCGACGAGCTCCGCGAGCGAGCTCGGGTCGGTCTTCTCCGTCGTCAAGCCGGCGTTGTTCCAGCCGATCATGCCGCCCGTGAGGTTCACGACGGGGCCGATGCCGAGAGCGGTGAGCGTCTCGCAGGCCTTGCCAGAACGGATGCCCGAGCGGCAGACGAGCAGGATCGCGCGGCCTTGCGGCAGTTCTCCGACCCGCGCCACGAGCTCGGGAAGCGGTAGGAGCGTCGCGCCGGGCACACGGCCGAGGGGGCCGTAGTACTCGTGCGCGCCGCGCACATCGACGACGTGGAATTCGTCGAGTTGGTCATGAACCTCCGAGGGCGAGAGCTCGCGATAGGCGTTCATCGTCCACATCCTCCACCGAACGCGTTGAGCGGAATCTTGAGATACGCGATCCCATTCGCCGCGGGCTCCGGAAGCTCCCCCGCGCGGATGTTCACCTGGATCGAGGGCAGGATCAGCGCCGGCGCCTCGAGCCCCGCGTCCTTCTTCTCGCGGAACGCGACGTACTGCTCGCGGGTCGTTCGCGCGTCGATCTGGACGTTGTCCCGCTTCTGCTCTCGGACGGTCGTCTGGTAGGCCAGCGGCCGATCGCCGGGCCGATAGTCGTGGCAGACGAAGAGCCGCGTCGACTCGGGCATCGCGTAGATCCGCTGGATCGAGTCGTAGAGCGTCGCCGCCGAGCCGCCGGGGAAATCACAGCGCGCCGAGCCGTAATCGGGCATGAAGAGCGTATCGCCGAGGAAGACGGCTTCGCCGATCCTCCACGACATATGGGCCGGCGTGTGGCCCGGGGTATGCAGCGCCTCGACTTCGAGGGAGCCGAATCCGAGTCGCATGCCCTCGTCGATCAGCAGGTCGAACTGTCGGCCGTCGACGGGGTATGTCTCGCCGAGGTCGTAGATGTCGCGGAACGCACGCTGGATCTTGCCGATGCGGGCACCGGTCACGGACCGCGCGCCAAAGCGCTCCTTGAAAAAGGGAAGACCCGTCATGTGGTCGGCGTGGGCATGGGTATCGATGACGTAGGGAACCGAAAGCCCCTCGCGATCGAGGTAGGCGGCGACCTCTTCCGACGAGGACCAGTCCGTCCGTCCGTTCTTTGGATCGTAGTCGCGGATGGGATCGATGACGACGGCGACGCGACCGTCGTGGACGACGTAAGTCAGGGTCGAGGTCGGCTCGTGGAAGAAATGCTGGATCTGCACGTCGATATGCCTCGAGGGATTTGCGCCGGATTGCCCCGTCCAGGACCGGATACCGCATGCCCGGATCTCCCGCTTGAAGTGCCCCGAATCCGAGGCCCAGGCGCTTGCCCGGGTTGGCCGCAGGTCGCCTGATGCTACAAAGTGAATCATCTTCACAATCAAGGATGACCCACCGTTGGAGCCCGGGACCGCGCAAGAAGGGGAACGGCTCGCATGAGCATCGTCGGCAGCAAGATCCGATCGGACATCGAGGAGACCGATGACGGCGAAGTGCGCGAGCTCCCGGCTCCCGCGCGACGCGGACGGCCGGCGCGCTTGTCTCGCCAGCGGATCATCGACTCGGTCCTCGCGATCCTCGAGCGCGAGCCACACGTCGTTCCGCAAATCGCGACCATCGCCCGCGCGGTCGAGGTCGTGCCCGCCGCGCTCTACCGTCATTTCGAGAACCTCGAGGAGATCCTCGATTGCGTCATGGCGGGCATCCTCGAGGCGAGTCAGGCGCTGCCCGACGACGAGGTGTCCTGGCAAGGGCAGCTCGAGAGCTGGATGCGCGATCTTCGACGCCATCTGCTCCGCTACCCCGCCATTCTCGCGATGATCGGACGCTCGGGCCGAACCTCGCCCGCCTGGCTCGAAGCCTCGTCGGCGCTGGTCGAAATCCTCGGACGAGCGGGTCTCACCGGTCGCGAGCTCGCGGCGGGCTACCTCTGGGTGCTCGAGACGACGGTCGGCCTCGTGATGCAGGAGGCCACGACGCCGCTTTCCGATCAGATCGCGAACGCGCGCGCGTCGCGGCATGCGTTCTCGCCGACGGCGCGCGCTCGCTTCGCGCCGATCGTTCGCGTCATCGAGGAGCTCGACGCTGAAGCGTTCTTCTCGTTCGCCGTCGAGCAGGCGATCACGGTCATCACGCAGCGAGTCGAGTCCGCACCTCAATGAGGCGTGAGCCCACCATCCGCGATCAGGACCTGGCCCGTGACATAGCTCGCCGCATCCGACGCGAGAAAGAGCGCGGGGCCGACCATTTCATCCGCATGCGCAGCGCGCCGCATGAAGCAGGCGCGCGCCATCAGCTCCTGCATCTCCAGCGTGTTGTTGCGGACCATGTCGGTATCGACCGTTCCGGGTGCCAACGCGTTGACGCGGATGCCGCGGGGCGCGAACTCGGCACCCATCGAGCGCGTGAACGACATCAGTCCGGCCTTTGACGCGGCGTACATCGCGGTCGCCGTCGAAAAGAGGAAGGCGCCTGCGGAGATCACGTTGACGACCGCTGCATTCGGGCTCTTCTCGAGCCAGGGCAGCGCCTCTTGCACGAGGAAGACCGGACCGCGCAGATCGACCCCGAAGACCTTGTCCCAGGCGTCGGGCGTGAAATGGCCGAGGGGCTGGGTCAGCGCCGTCGCCGCATTGTTGACGATGACGTCGATGCGACCGAACCGATCGACCGTTGCACGGACCAGATTCCTGACCGCGTCGAGATCCCCCATCTGGGTCGCGACCCCGAGCGCCTCGCCGCCCTGGGCGACGAGATGGCGCTCGGTCTCCTGGCACGCATCGGCCTTGCGACTCGCGACGACGACCTTCGCGCCCGCGGCGACGAAGCCCTCGGCGATCGAGCGGCCGATGCCGCGGGTGCCCCCGGTCACGATCACGACGCGACCCGAAAAATCGAACAGCTTCTGCCACTTCTCGCGATCCATCTGCTTACTCCCGGCCTGCCGACTCGACTTTCAATCGCCTCGCTCGGGCGCTCGAGGAGCGCATGGACGTCCGAGGTCGTGAAGCCCTGAGCTCTCTTTGGCGCAAGCTAATTTATGAACATTGTTCACTTTATCACCGGGTCTGATCGCCCGGCAAGGGATTCGAGTTCCGCGTGGGTCGAATTCCGGGGCGCGGATCGGAACCTCAACGCTGTCCTTTCTACAAAAAATCAAACCGGAGGACACGATCGACGGGGTGAGCCAGTCCATACCGCAATTCGGGGAATCCTCGGCTCTGCCCGCGGATGCGTCGTCGATCCTCGAAGTCGGCTCGATCTCTGCATATTTCCTCGTGAAGCTCGCCGCCGATACGATCGAGGGCATCCAAATGACGATTGAGCCGCCGCGTTGTTCGACCGGGATGGACGGAGTTCAACAACTCGTGAGCCGACTCTCGAGCGTGGCATCGGAGCAGCGGGTGCTGATCCTCGCGCCGGTCGGGAAAGACGCGAGGCTGCTGCAGGCGATGTTGGTGAGTCAATCCATCGTCAGCGACGTTTGCGCGGATCTCGACATGTTGATCGAGGAGATCGACTGCGGCGTGGCTGCGTTGTTGATCGCCGAAGAGGCCCTGCCCGCCGGCGAGGTCGCGCTCGCCGGCGTGATCGAGAGGCAGCCCCCCTGGTCTGACCTTCCGATCCTGCTGCTCACCCGTCACGGCGAGGATTCGTGCACGACGTTTCATGCGCTCGAATCGCTGGGCAACGTCACGTTGCTCGAACGCCCCGTCCGCGCGTCGGCCGTCGCGAGCGCGGTGCGGAGCGCCATTCGCGCGCGTGCGCGCCAGTACCAGACCCGCGCCCACCTCGTCGAGCGCGAGCAGGCCGACCGTCGCAAGGACGAGTTTCTCGCCACGCTCGCGCACGAGCTTCGCAATCCGCTCGCCCCCATCCGAAACTCGGTCCAGGTCATGCGCCTTTCGTCTCCGAATGAGCTCGACGGACAATTGCTGGAGATCATGGACCGCCAGGTCAACTACATGGTTCGCCTGGTCGACGACCTGCTCGAGCTATCACGAATCACGCGCGGCAAGATCGAGCTCCGCAAGGAATCGGTGGAGCTCAGGGAGGTGATCGCGACGACGCTCGAGACTTTGAAGCCCCTGATCGCGGCTGCAGGTCATGAGCTCACCGTCGCGAGCCCGGCGGAGCCTCTGGTGGTCGAAGCCGACCCGACTCGACTGGGCCAGATCTTCACCAATCTCATCGACAATGCGGCGAAGTACACCAACGCGGGCGGACACATCGACATCTCGATGGACCGCGACGGTGACGACGCAGTCGTCCGCGTCAGCGACACCGGAATCGGCATCTCGGCCGAGGCCTTGTCCAGCGTTTTCGACATGTTCGTCCAGATCGACAACCGCGAAAGCCGCGGACAGTCAGGACTCGGCATCGGCCTGACGTTGGTACGCAGCCTGATCGAGCTCCACGGGGGCACCATCGAGGCGAGGAGCGCCGGGCGCGGAAGCGGGAGCGAATTCGAGGTGCGGCTCCCGCTCACGAACCGGGAGAGCGCGCGAGCGAACGCGGAGCCCCGAGTCGAAAGTGCGTTGGTCCGCCATGCACGCGTGCTCGTGGTGGACGACAACCACGACGCTGCCGACAGCCTGGGAAGCGTATTGCGGGTGCTGGGGCTAGAGGTCCGCGTCGAATACGACGGCGAGTCGGCGCTCGCTGCGCTCGAGGAGTTCGACCCGACAGCCATCTTTCTCGACCTGGGCATGCCTGGAATGGACGGCTACGAGACCGCGGCGAGGATCCGCGCGCGGCGCGAGGGAAAGAAGGCGCTTCTCGTCGCGCTCACCGGTTGGGGACAGGACCGCGATCGCGCACGCACCGGAAGGGCAGGATTCGACAAGCACCTGGTCAAGCCCGCAGGCATGGACGCGTTGCAGAGCGTGCTCGCGATGCGTCCGCAATGAATGCCCAGGCACGTGTATTGCAATTCTATTTCGAATGGACGAATGGATTGTCGGAAACTCCCCCCTCTCGGGTCGCACCTACATGATCCATAGCCAGCATCCCCGCTTCATCCTCGAGGTCATCGACCTCGGGAATCGCGAATGGAACGCGGGTTCCCTGGTCTGGATCGACGATCCCGGCGCTCGAGAGGCGGGTCGCTGGACGATGCAGGCGATCGACGTCTACTTCCTGTCGATCGAGATGGGGCGTGGCGCCTGACGACCGCCTTGGTCAGGCGCGTCGTCGGCAAGTGAATCGGCGGTCGGCGCATATCCGGAAGGAAAGTCCCAGCCGTAGCCCCACCGCCAGGGCACCGGGATCCAAGGCGCCCCGCCAACCCGCGCGCCGAGCCACATCAGCGGGGCCATCGCTGGCGACCCTTTCGCCACGCATGACTCGAGCACACGGTCTGCCTGCGCCCGATCGTCGGCGCTACCCCCGCACCAGTAGGCGATATCGTGCTCGACGCAGCAATCGACCCAGCCGTCGTCGGGACAGAGCGAGCAGCCATCGGTCGTGAAGGGGTGGGGAGGCGTTTCTTCCTGTCCGCGCCGATCTCGGCACGCGAGCAGCGCGCGCGACCTCATCGACTCGGCCGACTCCGCCGGCCAGGGGGCGAGCTCCGATCGTGTGGGCGTCACGCACGCGACGCAGGCGAGCAGCGCCACCACGATGGCGCGCGATGGCATCGACCGTCGGCAGCCATCGGGAATCCGCGATCTCGCTTCGGCTCGGGTCAATCGGGGACGTAGCGCCCCGTGATCAACGGCAGATCCGCGTACGTGCGAATGCCCGGCGCCGCGTCGCAGACCGCGGGAATTGCGTTGACGACGGGCATGGCCGTCAGCGGGTTCGCCAGGTCGGCGACCCGACCCGACGCGATCTGCTCGGGCGACGGGCGGAACTTGACCCGCGTATGGATGTTGGGGCTGCCCTCCACCTCCATCGTATAGCCGTGATGCACGGGCCACTCGGGCTCGAGACCCTTGCCCGCATTCCAGACGACCTCGAGCTCGATCACCGATCGGTCGCCGACCATGCCCTTCCAGGTACACCGCTGACCGGCGAGGGATCCCTGGGGCATCGTAAATCCATTGATCGTCCGGGCTTCGGGCGTCACGGCGGGCTCGTATTCGAACGCGACCTCGCGGATCGGGATGCGCAACATGTCTGCCATCACGTCGACACACTCGGAGTACTGCCCGAGGACGCGCCGATTGATCTCGTACCATTTTTCGTCGGGGTCGAAGGACCAGCCGAGATTCGTGTAGTTGGCGATGGCATCGTAATGAGTCAGGTCGGTCGACTCGAGGAAGCGGATCTTCTTGAAGTCGCGGGACGCGCCCGCCATCAGCGCCGCGATGAAGTTCGCGAAGCCGGGGAAGATGCCGGCGCCGAATACGCTCGACCCGCCCTTGCGAGCCGCCGATTCGATCCGCGTGCGAACGCCGCTTGCGAGCGTCCGACCGTTGATGAAGTAGCTGCTCGCGACATTGACGCCGGCCTCTAGCAGTCGAACGAGCTCCTCTGGGTCGAGCTGATTGGGCGTGTAGCAGACACAGTCCGGCTTCAACGCGAGCAGGCGATCGACGTCCCGTGTCGCCTGGACGCCGACGTTCGGGACGCCGCAGAGCTCGCCGACGTCCTTTCCCTCTTTGTCGGCGCTCCATGCGTAACAGCCGACGAGCTCCAGATCGGGATGCCGGAGAATCCCCCTGGTGGCTTCACGACCGACGTGACCCGTGGTCCATTGGACGACGCGATAGGACATCGGGGTTCTCTCTCCTGTGGATTCGCAGATTGGACGAGAGCTCAGCCTAGTGCAGCTCCCTGGCACGCGCCCCGAGCGGGAGTGGCCTTCGAGACGACATCCTTCAGATGGCGAGCTTCAGCCCGTGTCGACTACCGACCTCGGCGAGCTTCTCCAGGTCGGGATTCAGGGGTTCGATTTCTCGTGCCATCTCGGAGAACATCGCCGACGCCCCGAGTCGGGAGGTCATCGAGATCATCTCGCCTCCCCCTCGACCGAATCGGAACCAATGCACGGTTCCAGCCGGTAGATGAACCAGGGTTCCCGGCGTCCCCGTCTTTTTTTCTGCGTCGATCCCGAAATCGATCTCGCCCTGGACGACGTAGAACGACTCGTCCCAGGGATGACTGTGTGGCGGCGGTCCGCTGCCTTCGGGACCGCGCTGGAGGAAGATCTCGTAGCCCTCGGTCGCGTGTCCCGACGCGAGCACGGTGACATGTTCGCCGACGATGTCGAGCGGATGCGCGTAGTCCTCCGGCGCGACGATGAACGGTCTTGCAGGCATCTCGTTTCTCCTTCCGCAGGCCGCAGGAATTTTGCTCGAGATCGAACGGCCCCTCCCTGTCGGCGATCGATCTCGGCCGGGTTCTGTCACAATACGTCATCGCGAGCGTCCACGGGATGCGCGCGTGCGACGAATCTTCGCGGTCGCCGCGAACCTTCGAATGCGGGCCGAGCCCGCGCAACGAGAGAGAAGCCGACCATGATCCATCCGAAGCCCAGCGACGTCCCTGCGATCGCCGACTACAACAAGCTGCTCGAAGGCCGCGTCGCGGTCGTGACCGGCGGCGGCGCCCGCGGCATCGGCGGCGCCATCGCATCCCTGTTCGCGCAGCACGGCGCCCTCGTCGAGATCGCCGAGATCGACGCGGGGCGCGCCGAGGAGAGCGTCGCCTCGATCACCGCGGCGGGCGGCACGGCTCGCGCCCACGTCCTCGACGTGACCCGGCCCGCGGAGGCGGAGCGACTGGCGAAGGCCGTGCTCGGCCATCACGGCCGCTGCGACGTGCTCGTCAACAACGTCGGCGACTACCGTCCGCTCGTCCGCTTCGCGGAATCGGGTCCCGAGTCGTGGGATGCGATGATCCGCATCAACCTGCTCCATTTCTACGCGGTGACCCACGCCTTCCTCGGCTCGATGATCGAGCGGCGGCGCGGGTCGATCGTGAACGTCCATTCGGTCGAGGGCATGCGCGGCTATCCCTGCGAGCCCGTGTACGGATCGCTCAAGGCCGCCAGCGCCCACTTCACGACCTGTCTGGCAGCCGAGCAGGGTCGCAACGGCATCCGGGTCAATGGCATCGGACCCGACCTCACCCAGACTCCGCAGGTCGACTACATCGCAGGCTTCGAGGACGCGTCGGACCTGTGGCCGTCCTGGGCGCCGGTCGGGCGCCTCGGCTGGCCGGAGGACCAGGCCCGCGTCGCGCTCTTCCTCGCGTCAGACATGTCCGCCTTCGTGACGGGGCATAACATCCCCGTAGACGGAGGGACCCGGGCCGGCAGCGGCTGGATCTGGTCGCCGAAGGAGAAACGTTTCGTCAATCGGCCCAGGCATATCTGAATCAAAAGCCAAGGCGGGCCGTCTACGAGCCGCCCCAAGCAGCGCGAACGCTCCGAGCTGCGGGTCGGGAATTGAACATCGACGACCCGCTCACGTCGGTTCGCACTGAACGACGGAGCGGGTTGCCGATGCTGGCGGGATCAGGCGCAGTCGCTCGATCCCTGATTCTGTCAATGGATCGGCGCGGTGCGGCGCTTCTCGGGCGGACCCGCTCCTACGCTCGGCGCCCCGCCCGATCTCGCTTCGGGGGCGAGCACGATCTCGACACGCCGATTCGCTTGCCGACCGGCGTCATCGCTATTCGACGCGACGGGCATCGATTCCCCGAGCCCCGTGATGGTGAGTCGGGAAGGATCGACACCCCGACCTCTCAGGAATGCCGCGACCGAGTCTGCTCTTCGTTGGGAGAGCTCGCGGTTGTAGTCGTCGGACCCGACGCCATCCGTGTGGCCCTCGATTGCGACTTGCCGGTCCGGATACTCATTCAACAGATCCGCCACTTCCCCCAGCGCGCGATTCGAGCCGGGTAGAAGGGTCGCGCTACTCGAGGCAAACAGAACGTCGCTCATCGTCATGACGAGACCCCGCTCGGTCTGCTTTGCATTGAGCTCCTCGAGCCGTCCCTCGAGCTCCCGCGCACGATCCTCTGCCGAAGCCGCCTGGGCTTCGGCTGAAGCCGTCTGGGCTTGGGCCGAAGCCGTCTGGGCCCGGGCCTGATCGACATCGTCGGTTCGCGCCTGAAGTCGCAGCTCGTCTCGCTGCTTGCCCAGCGCCCCGACTTCCGCCTCTGCCGCCCCCGCCTCGGCGGCCGCCCGCGCGATCTCGATACGCCGATTCGCGAGATAGGTGTAATGGGCGACGTCCTCTTTTTCCCGCCGACTCGTCGCTTCGAGTCGCCGAACGGCCTTGTCCGCGTCGTCCAATTGAAGCGCTGCGTACTCGGCGACCTGCGGATCGCTCGCGGCCTGCGAGTAATCGCTGCGTACCGACTTGGCGATCGGGGGCGGTCCGCTGGCGCAGGCCAATGAGAACACCGCGAGCGACGGGATGAGTATTCTAGAAAGAGTCATCAGTCATCTCCTCTTCCATTGCACCGACGGTCTTCTCGATTTCCTCGACCGACGCCAGAGCCTTTGCGCGGCGTGCCTTCTCGAAGGCGAGCTGGGCGTCGACCTCTGCCTCTTCTGCAGCGCGACGTGCCTCGACGCCTGCCCCTTCGTCGGACAACTTGTCGGCCCGTTCGAGCTTTTCTCGAGCGTTCCTCATCTCGAGCGCGGCGTACTGGGCGCCACCGTTGGCTTCAGCCTGGCCGAGAGCGGCCTCGGCTCGCGACACTTCTTTTATTGCGAGCGGTGCCGAGGCACAGCCGAGGCCGATCGTCGCGATGCCCGCGCTCGCGATCCAGGTCAAATGAATTCTGTTCATGTTGAGGTCTCCCTGCGCGCGACAAGGAGCAAGTCGCATGCCAAGCCTGATTCCCTCGAGTAAGCCCCTGTGCCGCCCTCAGCTCGACACAGGACGGCGTTTTCTACAAACAGGAGCTCTGGGCCTCCCGAGCGGCCGGATCACGCACATCAGGCCGACGACTTCTTTGGCACGTCGATTGCTCTTGGACTTCGAGAGCCATGAGTCCGTTTCAATCGAATCCGCAAAGGGAGGACCCCCATGAACAATGAGCCGCAGGTCGACTTCGAAGAACCGCTGGACATTCCGTACCGGGCACGCGCCGAGAAGCCGCTCGCACGTCGCTTGCGAACCGCGTTGAATGCTGCGCGCGGCAACATCCAGATTCGCCAGCACCTGAAGCGCCTCGCGGAGGATCCGGATCAGCTCGCCCGGGTTCGCTTGGAGCTTGGCGTATCGCATGCCACGGTCCGCGATCTCCTCGCGATCGCCGATCTCCCCGCTTGATGGGCCCGGCAACGGCGACCCAATGAAATGTCAGTCAAGGGAAGCCACCGCGGTCATCGTGGTGTTATTCGCGATCCTGGCTTGCGAAGACAGACGGAGGATTCCGCAGGACCCGCCTGTAGGCCCGATCTCGGGAATCATCATCAAGACCGATCCGCAACCCGACCCGATCCGAGTCCCCTACGCCATGGCTCCGGACGGTCGGGAAGGCTGAGGGAGAGCATCACCGTTTTGGCTCAGAGTCGCGCTCCCGCAGCGAGCGCGCGACGTCCGAGAACCACATTGACGCGCCCCCGGCTTCAGACGGGGCCGTCTTTCGCCAGGGCGCGAGCGAAAGCCGGCCGAGCGCTCAACCCTGAGAGCCAGCGGTCGACGGGATCGCCAGCCGGCAACATGCCGCGCGCGAAGTGCCCGAGGCTTCCGAGCAACAGATCAGCGGCGGAAAAATCGTCACCGAGCAGAAACGGGCCTCGGTCGAGCGCGTCGCGCACGCGTCCGTTCATCTCTTTCACGCCGCGGAACGCGCGGGAGAGGTCGGCGTTGTCGGCCAACCCGGCCGAATGGATCGTGACGACGGGCTCGATGACGCCAGCGTAGTAGGCCAGCCAGGTGAGATATGCGGCGCGCCCGGCGGAGCCGACGATCGGCCCCACGCCCGACTCGGGATACAGATCCGTCAGATAGAGGGCGATCGCCGCCGACTCGGTGACCAGGGCGCCGTCGTGATTGAGCGCCGGAACCTTCCGGTCGGGATGGGGATTGGCCGGATCCGCGGCCCCCGAGCCGTCCCTGCGCGGAATTCCTACGTATCGAATCGTGTAGTCGGCGGCGAGCTCCTCGAGAAGCCAGATGAAGCGCGAAGATCGGGACTGAGGCGCGTGGAAGAGCGTCAGCATCATGAAGCGTCCTTGGATCGCGAGGCGTCCTTGGCCCGCGGCAGCCGAAGCCCCTGCCTCGCGATGATGGTGCGCTGGATCTCCGACGATCCTGCGTAGATCGTTCCGACGGCGGCATGGCGATGGGCCCGCTCGATCCAGCCGCCGGCCGGGGCGCCCGGCTGGCCATGCTGCAGCACGCCCTCCGGCCCGAGCAGGTCGAGCAGCTCGGAACAGGTTTCCTGGAAGCCCGTCGTGTAGAAGAGGCGCCCGATCGAGCTGGCAACGGCGGCAGGCTCCCCGCGCTCCATCAGCCAACCTGGACGCCGGCCCAGCAGGTAGGAGACCTCGTTGTGGATGACCGCGCGCGCAACCGCCTCGAGGACGCCGGGATCGTCGATGCGTCGCCCCCCGTCGGCGTCCCGTGCCTCGCGGGCCCAGTCCACGAACTGACCCAATACGCGCGTGCCCTCCTGGCTGCCGCCGGCCCGCTCGTGGGTCAGCGCGACGCCCAATACAGACCAACCCCCGTCGACCTCGCCGATCCGGAATCGATCGTCGACCTGGACATTGTCGTAAAAGGTGGCGTTGGTGCGCTCGCCGCCGAGCGTGAGAATGGGGCGGATTTCGATCCCCGGCGTGTCGAGCGGGACCAGGAACAGCGTCAGCCCCTCGTGCTTGGGTTTAACGGGGTCGGTGCGCGCGAGCAGGAAGACGTACTGCGATTCATGGGCGAGGCTCGTGAATACCTTCTCGCCGTCGATCCTCCAGCCGGCCCCCTCGCGCACGGCACGGGTGCGCACCGCCGCGACGTCGGAGCCCGCGTTCGGCTCGGAGTACCCAAGCGCGACGAGCGACTCGCCGCGGATCATGGGCGAAATGAACTCCTGCTTCTGGGCCTCGGTCCCGAGGTCTCGGATCGTGTTGGCCACCATCATCGTGATCAGGAGCCCATCGATCGGCGCCTCCGCCAGCGCCGCCTCCTCGTGGAAGGCCGCCATCTCGGACGGGTCGCGCTCCTGGCCGCCGAGCTCGCGAGGCCAGGTCGCCGCGATCCAGCCCTTCGCGCCGAGCGCGCGATGGAGCGTCCAATCGTGATAGGTTCCGGACGCGTGCGCGCGTTCGCGCATCGAGTCGGTCACGATCTCCGCGAGGAAGCTGCGAACCTCGGCACGGAAGCGATCACTGCGCTCCCCCAGGCGGAAGTCCATTCCCGCGCCGACTCCCGCGCCAGCGGGGGGCGGACCGAAACGACCCGGTGCGTGATCGCAGGCGAGTACGCGGCGCGCGAGCAGTCGATGCTCACGGGCCGGAACGTCGAGGGCCAGCGACCATGCCTTCGCGCGCCGGAAGAAGAGCTGGATGTCGTAGTCGAGGGTAAACCCGTAGCCCCCGTGGACGTGCAGGCTCTCTCCGGCCGATTTCTGGGCGGTCTCGCCGGCGAAGAGGAACGCGGCCGACGCCAACGCAGAGGCGCAACGCTCCCCCTGGTCCGCCGCCCAGGCAGCTTCACGGACCAGCATGCGAGCGCCCTCCACGGCTGCCGCCACGTCAGCGAGACGATGGGCCAGGGCTTGGAACGATCCGATCGGAACGCCGAACTGCTCGCGCGACGTGGCATAGGCGACGCCCATCTCGAGTGCGCGGGCCGCCAATCCGGCGAGAGCGGCGGCCGACAAGACGCGCCATACGTCGAGGGCGCGCTCGAACGCTTCGCGAGCCGCGGCGCCCCGCGCGATGCAGATGCGTCCGCTTCCGGTGGCGGAACGATCGGCCAGCGGCGAATCACCTAGCGTCCTCGGCGCACCGGGCGATTCTCCGGGTCCAGCCTCCACGATGATCAGCTCGTCTCCCTCGAGCCCGACGACACGGGTCGCTACCGCTCCTGCCGGCACCAGGGAGAAGACGCCTTCGCGTGCCGGGCGCAGCGCGAGCGTTAAAGCAGGCGTCTCGCTCCCCGGTTTATCGGAGAGCGACGATCGCGGCGCCTCGACGAAGGCGAGCGCTGCGCGGCCCGCAACGATCTCCGCGAAGGGCACCGGCGTCAGATGGGCGCCCAGGGCTTCCGCGACCAACGCGCAGTCGAGCAGCGATGCCCCGGCTCCGTCCCGCGCAGTCAGGAGCGTCATCCCCGTGACACCCAGGTCCGAGAGTGCCCGCCAAAGCGCGCCGTCGAATCCGAGAGGCTCGGCCGCCCGGACGCGTGCGGTCGGAACCTCCTTCTCGAGAAAGCTTCGGACGAGGTCGACCAGGGCCTGCTGGTCTTCACTGGCTGCGAGTTGCATTGCCGAAGATTCTATGGCGTCCGACGATTCAGCGCCGCAGGATCAGCGCGCGCAGGTAACGGTTGGGGTGGCCACCCCGAAGCCGACCCGGAGCTGGCAACCGCGAACGCGGCGCAGGGCCCTGCGATTCTCGACGGGCAACCCCTCGAGCACCCGGTTCGCGCGCGTCTTCATACCGGCTCGCCCGAGCTGGAGCGCGAAGTCCAAACCGATCTCGAGATCGCGGGGATCGATCTTTGACGCGGTGGTACAGCTTCAGGGCCGCTCGACGTCCCTCTCGGTCGCGAAAGCGCTGGCGTCCTTCGCGCAGGACCGATTCGATGGACTGCATCCCGCAGCACCCCGATCGTGCGATCCCTGAAGCCTCGCTCGAGATAGCCGTCGCATGCGCGCCCATCGCTAGATCTGGCCGCCTCGAGCTCTCCGTCCTTGGCGAGCATCCGGCCAGCTTTCGGTGGAGGTCCGGATCGTTCGGCTCACGCTGGATTCGCCCCGGGGTTTCGCGAGGGTGGCGCCGCTGGACCCCTCATCTCCATAACGAGATGACGCCCTCACCCAAGCGCCGCATGCCCGCCTGCTTATGCTCGAGGCTCGACGGCTCTTCGCCGAGGGCGAGCCAGGACGGAACGATGACTCCCGTCACGCCCAGGTCTTCGAGGCGGCGGCAGAGCGCTGCGTCAGGAACGCCGTTGAGGGCGAGGGTGATCGCGAAGTCGCTGGCGACGGGATCCGATCTGCGACGCGCGTCCGCGAGTCGCTGCAAGTGGGCTGGAATATCGCTCTCGTCATAGTTGACCCCGACCCAGCCCTCCGAACGGGCCGCGCGGTAGAGCGCCGTGTTGCTATGCCCCCCGACCCAGATCGGTACCGGCGCCTGGGGCACGGGTGCGAGCTGGACGGGCTCGAAGTCGAAGAACTCCGAGTGGTGCTCGACGGCGCCTCCCGCGAGCAGCTTGCGGATCACGACGAGCATGTCGTCCATACGCCGCCCGCGATCGGAGAAGGATTTCCCGATCACGCGGAATTCGTCCGCCATCCAGCCCGCGCCAACGCCGACCACGATGCGATTCCCGGTCCAGATCGCGGCGGTCGCGATGCTCCGTGCGGCGCTGAACGGATCGCGAAGCGGCAGGATGTAGACGTAGGTCATGAAGCGAAGGCTTCGCGTCGCCTGCGAGAGCACGGCCGCGAGGATCCACGGCTCGGGATAGGGAGCGCTCGGATCCCAGAGGATCTCGCCGTCGGGTGTATAGGGGTAGCGCGACTCGATTCGAACCGGCGTCACGATGTGGTCGGGGATCGCGACGCCCGTGAACCCCGCCGCCTCGGCCGTGCGCGCGAGCTCGATCAGCTGATCAGGAGGCGCGTAGGAGATGGCCTGCCAGAATTGCATCAGACGCCGAGCAGCCCTTCGAGATTTTCGCGCATGATGAGCGCGTTCTCGCGCGCGGATCGCCCGGCCAGCGCCAGCGCGAAGTCGCGCGGATGGGCGCAGCCCTCCGGATGCGGAAAATCCGAGCCGAAGAGCACGTGCTCCGCTCCCATGCAGCGCAGCAGGTATTCCATGTCTTCATCGGGCCAGGGGGAAACCCAGACGTGCTGCTTGAGGAGCTCGCTCGGTTTCTGCTTCAGGCGCCCGCCCGGCCACGGACCGCTCGCCGACCAGACCGCCGCGCGGTCGAGGTTGTAACAGAGCGAGGGCAGCCAATCGCCGCCGTTCTCGATGCTCAGGATCTTCAGGCCAGGGAATCGGCCGAAGAGATTGTGGTGGATCATCGAGACCAGCGTGTCGACGATCGCGCGAGGCTGCCAGCAGCAGGTCCACTGCCAGAGGGATTGCTCGAAGACCGGCGGATCGGGCCGCTCTCCCCAGTACTCGGAGAGAATGCGAACATAGCCCGAGTCGCTCGAATGGAAAGCGACGTTCAAGCCCGCCTCCTCGACGCGCGCCCAGAACGGATCGAGCGAGATGTCGGCGGGGGACTTGCGATGCTGGGGCCCCGGATCGATGTGGATCACGCGCGCGCCGCGCGCCAGCACCCATTCGAGCTCCCGCACCGCTTCTCCGACGTCGTAGAGGCAGAGGTAAGGCGACGTGAAGATCCGCCCCTGGTAGGCAAAGCCCCAATCCTCGAGCAGCCAGCGGTTGAAGGCACGGGCACTCGCCTCGAGCAGCGCCACGTCGTGCCAGAAATGGGGCTGGGTCGTGATCGCCAGCGACGGAAAGAGGAGCGCCTTGTCGATTCCCTGGCGATCGAGGAGGGCGAGGCGCGCCGCGGGATCCATGTACTCGGGGTAGCGCCGGGTCGAGACCTCGGGATCGAGAGTCCCGGATTTGGCGCCCTCGGTGAACTCGGCCATCGCCCCCGGTCGGCCGAAGTGCAGGAACGGATTCGGGAGATAGGTGTACTCCCGTCCGTCGACCATCGGCTTGCGGGTGCCGTCGGGCCCGGTCACGAGCTGGAGCGTGCGATCCCGGAACTTCGCCTCGATGTGGCGCGTGTAGCAGTCCTCGGCTTCGTAGAAATGGTTGTCCGCGTCCGAGTAGAGCGGCTGCGTCGCCGTCATCGCGCCCGCGCCTTGCGCTCGCGGAACCGCTTCATGAAGTCGCGACAGGTCGAGGGATGAAAGAGATCCTGGTCCTCCCCGTAGCCGACGACGCCGTCGTACTCCCAGCGCGTCAGGCTGATCAGGTTGTAGATCCCGGTCGAGGCCAGGAAACCGATCTTGTTCAGGATCGTGCCGACCGCCTCGAACTTGCGATCGTGGTCGTCGACGCCGCGCAGCACGACGCGAACCGGATGGTTCAGCTCGTTGCGTTCGACCTCGCGCTCGCCCGAGACGAAATGCCCGAGCTCGCCGTCTCGCACGTAATAGCCGGAGAGGACCGGATCGTGGTCGTCGGTCGCGTTCGGGCTCGTGATCACGAGGAAGCCGTTGTTCGCCGACGTGACGGCGTGGCAGTAGCCCATGCGGAGCGTGCGATTCTCGAGCCGCGGTCCCCAGGAGCGGTCGCGTTGCGAGATGCAGTCGACGGCGATGATCTCGTCGCCGAGGCGGATCGTGCCGGTCGCGCGGCCGGGGTGGTCGATATGCCCTGCGAAGAGATAGGGAACGTCCCCGCGCGGCTGGGAGAAGGCCGGCAGCACGGCATCCCAGACGATGTCGACATCGTGCTCCTCGCTCTTGTAGGTGACGTGATACTTCTTGAGCGGCTCGAGGCATTTGAGCGACGTGCCGTTCGGAAGCGAGCAATCCCGCAGCGTCTTCACCTCGGGCCAGGGCAGATGCCATTGCAGATCGAAATAACGCACGTCCCAGGGCAGCCAGGCGGAATCGTCCCAGACCATCGCGCCGCCGCCGTAGATGCGTTGATTCGGATAGAACTTCGTGTAGAGGTAGCCCTCGAGGTTCTTCTCGGGGACGTGGTAGGAGAACCAGAAGGTCTCGAGGTACCAGGGATTGTCGTCGGGCGCGTGAAAATCATCGTCCGCGTGGGTGAGCTCGACGCCGGCGAGGGCTTTCGTTTCGTTCTTCCTGGTCGTTTTGCTCACAGCGCCTCCAGATCGGGTTGGGGGTTGTAGTAGAGGGAGCCCAGCACGGGAGCCCAGAGGCTGGTCCTGCGCTCGCAGCGGTGAAAGAGGTAGGCGATCAGCTCGGGCTCGGTGCCCTTCGCATGGCGCGTGATGTGCTCCGAGAGCGCCGCCTCCGCCGTCGCGAGATCCGGGAACCGCCGGCCGAGCACCGCCGCGATCTCCTCGAGCTCCTCCGCCTCGAGAGTCGGCCGCAGCGCGCTCGCGCGCTCGAGCACGCGCGTCAGCGAGGCGAGCTGGCGCGCGCGGTGCGCCGTGTAGGGATCGCCGACCGACGGCCCGAGGATCGACTCGATGTTCTGGGCGAGCACGCGGAAGTAGGGGGAGAACGTGTTGTCGGGGATCGGCGGCGGAACCCGGCTCTCGACGGGCTCGAGGCCCGCGGTGTACGCCATGATCTGGGCCATCCCGCGCATGCCGAGCACGAGGGACATCGTGTTCAGCGTGACGTCGGTCGCCGGGTCGTAGCCCTCGAGCGCATTCAGCTCGCCGACGGCGGCGCGCATGAACTGCAGGTGCATGTAGTAGCGGATGGTGTCGAAGTCGATCTTCAGTCCCGAGCGCTTCTCGTACTCACGGATGTAGAGCGAGAGATTGCCGAAGGGCGTCCAGAATCCTCGGATGCAGATGCCCGCGAGATCTTCCATCGGATCGCCGACGTGCGAGACGTCCCAATCGAGGACCGCGGTCAGCCGCCCCTTTTCGAAGAGGAAGTTTGCGGGCCCCGCATCCCCCTGCACGAGCACGGTTCGCTGGACCTGCCGCGGCACGTGGTGCTCGAGCCACTTGAATCCGAAATCGACGACGGGCTCGCGCACCGTCACCCGTTCATCGTAGAGACGCCGCCACGAGCGGACCTCGAGGAGCGCATGATCCTCGGGCGTCTCGGGAATCGGGTGGTCGGGGAGCGCGAGGGAGCGTGGATCGAGGGAATGGAGCAGGCAGATCTGGTCCACATACTCGCGCGACACGTCGTCCCACTCGCGCTCGTGCCCGGCGACGCCCGCGATTCGCCGGAAGTCGGCCTCTCCGGGCATGCGCCGCATCAGCGTGCAGCGTTCCTCTTCGTGGATGCCGAGGATCTCGGGCACCTGGAGACCCGTGCCGCGAAGGGCCTGGATCGTGCGACCTTCACGCGGAAGTGTGTAGCGGGTTCCGGAGAGCGGGCCGTTTCCCGCATCGCGGCGCAGGAAGAGGGCCTGCATCGCTCCGTCGGCGCCCCGCACGTCGACCCACCAGCCCTCGCGGGCGCCGCCCGCATGGCGCCGCTCGATCGACGAGGCGCGGCCGCCCGCGGTCGACTCGATCCAGCGAACGAGTCCGTCGGACAGCTCCAGAACGTCGCGACCGGAAGTCGTCTTCACGCGGGCACCCCTCCTGACGGCGTCGCAGGATCGAGGCCCGTGCGATGACGCCCGCCGCGATCTGCACGCTTACTCTATGCTCGTGGGGCGCGTACCCGGTCGGCCGGGCCGGCCAGAATCGCTTGCCGATGCGGTCAAGCATGGCGCGCCGAAGGCCGGAGCAGGGCAAAATGCCCGCACGTTCGCCGAGGTGCGGAATGCACGAAACACGAGCCAGGGAAGACATCACGATGTCGTCGTGCCTGATCCTTCCGCTCGTCGCTTTCCTCGAGCGGAGCGGGCTCTCGCCGCCGTCCATCCTCGCCGCCGTCGGGATCGATCTCGAGGCGCTCGCCGCCCCCGGAGCGCGGGTCTCCCACGATCTGGCCATGCGCCTCTGGGATCATGCCATCGAGGCGACGGGCGATCCCCAGGTGGGTCTGCGGGTGGCCCAACACGTCGACTCGGGCGTCATGGACCTGATCGAATACCTGGCCCGTTGTAGTCGCACGCTCGGGGAGTCTCTCGAACGCACGAGCGCCTACTTCACACTCCTGCACGACCAGGTCGCGTTCCGCGTCGAACGAAGCGACACGTACGCCACCCTGCATAACGAAGTACCGCCGGGCCTCTCGACGTCGCCGGCCTACAGCGAGAACGCGCTCGCCTCCACGATCGTGATGGCAAGGCGAATGACCAACGGCGAGATCCCCGTCGAGGCCGCCTACTTTCGCCACGCACCGCTCCGTCCGAGCGACGCCTATCGCGAGATCTTCGGCGAGCGGGTGGTGTTCCGTGCGCCCGTCGATGCGCTCGTGATCCCGACCCAATGTCTCGACGCTCGCCTGACCCAGGCGGATCCGGCCCTCGCCTCGATCCTCGAGCGACACATCCAGATGGTCCTCGCGACTCCGCCCCCCGTCACGCTGCGCGCGCGGACGGCTCGTCTGATTCGGGCCGAGCTCGAGGGCCACTCTCCACAGGCCGACGACATCGCGCGGCGGATGCGCATGAGCGCGCGGACGCTGCGCCGCCTGCTGAACGAAGAGGGATGCAGCTTCCGGGAGATCCTCGCAGACGTCCAGCGCGAGCTCGCCTTCCACCATCTGTGTGATCCCGCCGTCCCGATCGGAGAAGTGTCGTATCAGACGGGCTTCGCCGATCCCAATGCCTTCCACCGCGCCTTCAAGCGTTGGACCGGTCGAACGCCGGGGGAGTTCCGAGCCGAAACCCGGCGGGACCGAGCCATCAGGCCCTGAGCGAGGAGCCGGAACACGATGCAGTTCACGTTGAACCTGCCGATGGCCTCGGGCCGCTTCCAGGCCTTGCCCCCCGGCGAGTACCTCGACGTCGCCCGCGCCGCCGAGACGGCGGGATTCGACGCCATCAGCGTTCCCGACAACGTGATGTTCCCGAAGACGGTGAGCGCACCGTATCCCTACGCAACGGACGGCGAGCGGATCTGGGACGAGGACACGCCCTGCATGGATCCCTGGGTGGTGATTCCGGCGATGGCCGCCGCGACGACGCGCATCCACTTCTTCAGCAACGTCCTCAAGCTCGCGATCCGCGAGCCAATCCTTGTGGCGAAGACGGTCGGATCGGCGGCCGTGCTCTCGGGCGATCGGGTCGCCCTAGGCGTGGGCTTGAGCTGGATGCCCGAGGAGTTCCGATTCCTGCACCAGGAGATGCGGACGCGCGGCGCCCGCGTCGACGAGGCGATCGCCTTGATCCGTGCGCTGCTCCGCGGCGGCATGGTCGAGTTCCACGGCGCCCACTACGACTTCGAGCCCCTCCAGCTCTCCCCTGCCCCGGCACGACCGGTCCCGATCTACGTCGGCGGCACGTCGACGCCCGCGCTCCGGCGGGCCGCCGATCTCGCAGACGGCTGGATCTCGATGATCCACACCCGCCCCGAGCTCGAAGCCCTGGTCGCGGAGCTTCGCCTGCTGCGGCAGAGGGCGGGCCGCGCCCAACGACCCTTCGAGATCAAGGTGCTCTGGACCGAGCCGCTCCGCCCCGACGAAGTGCGATCCCTCGAAGACCTCGGCGTCACGGACCTGCTCGTCACGCCCTGGCTCTTCGAGCCCGTGACGAGCCAAACGCCCGAGGGCAGACGCGAGAGCCTCGCCCAATTCGCAGATCGCGTAATCGGACGGTCGGCGTGAGTCTCGTGCAGGGCGCCCCCGAGAGCGCCGGATGCGAAAGCGGAACGACCGTCCCCTGTTCAAGTCCGAATCTGTGACCTCCGATGACGCGGTAGGACCCGCCTCGCCTCGTCCCTAGGGCTTTCCCTGGAGCGGAGGAGCTCGGACGCATGCATCGAACAACCTTCAGTCCCAGTCGATGGGAGACCGCCGTTCGCGTTGGTGTGGCCGTAGCGAGCTGTTCTCTGCTCGCGCTTCCTGCCTGGAGCTCGAATGACCTGATCGAGCTGAGCCTCGAAGAGCTGATGAACATCGAAGTCACCTCCGTCTCGAAGAGGGCGGAGAGGAAGGCCGACACGGCGGCTGCGATCACCGTGATCACCGCCGAGGACATCCGCCGCAGCGGCATGACTTCGGTACCCGATCTGCTGCGCCGGGTCCCCGGCGTCCAGGTCGCCCAGATCACCGCCAACCGCTGGGCGATCGGAGTTCGCGGCTTCAACGAGGAGTTTTCCAACAAGCTGCTCGTGCTGATCGACGGACGCAGCGTCTATACCCCCTACTTTGGCGGGACCTATTGGGACGTCCAGGACTACCCGTTCGAGGACATCGAGCGGATCGAGGTCATCCGCGGTCCGGGAGGCACGGTCTGGGGCGAGAACGCGGTCAACGGCGTCATCAACATCATCACCAAGAGTGCGAAAGAGACCCAAGGCGCGCTGATCTCCGGGCATGGCGGCACGCCGGGCTATGGCGGCACGCTGCGCTACGGCAGCTCCGTCGGCGAGAAGCTCGACTACCGCGTCTTCGGCCACGGCTTCAGCGTCTTCGACTACGACACGACGAGCCGCTATTCGGCCCATGACGAGTGGGCACAGTTCCGGGTGGGCTCACGAATCGACGCCCAGCCGACCGAGGCCGATACGGCTCGGCTCTCGTTCGAGTACTACCGGCAGGATGCCGACTCGACCTTTGCGTCGAATGTGACCCCCGGAACCTTCGACACTGCCTACGGCGAGGCGAATGGCGGGCACGTCCTCGGGACCTGGAGCCACACCTTCAACGAGCTTTCCAGCCTTCGGACCCAGGCCTACTACGACCGGACGAATCGAGACGCTCCCAATGCATCGGGCGAGGACCGCAGTACCGTCGACTTCGATTTCCAGCACGACCTGCAGATGCCCGATGCAAACCTCGTCGTGTCTCCGGAGCTGGCCCTCGTCGAGTCGCTCGATCTCAGCTGGGGAGGAACCCTCCGTCATTCGGAGAATCATCTCGGCCCCGCGAATCAGGCTGCCGTCGTTCCGAACCACGATGAATTCACGCTGGGAAACGGCTTCGTTCAGCTCACGGGACACTCGTGGGACGAGCGCGTCGCCGTCTCGTTGGGCGCCAAGGTCGGCGTGAACAACTGGTCGGGCTTCGAATATCAGCCGTCGTTCCGTTTCCTGGTGAAGCCGGTCGAGAACCATTCCGTCTGGGGAGCCGTCTCTCGCGCCGTGCGCCTACCGACTCAGGTCGATCGGGACGTCCGCATCGGAATCGGCCCCCTGTTGCTGACCGGCAGCAACGATTCGCGCGGCGAGGACCTGACCGCCTTCGAGCTCGGGTACCGGTTCTCGTTCCTGGAGCGCCTCACGACGGAGCTCTCGCTCTACTACAACCTCTACGAGAACGCGCGGGCATTCGCGTTCGTCTCGCCCGGCGTGATCCGCTTCGTCAATCAGGGCCGAGCCTCCAGTCGAGGCCTCGAGCTGGAGACGAAGCTTCGACTGACCGACTGGTGGACCGCGACTGTCGGCTACGCGTTCTTCGACGTGGACGAGGACTTTCCCGGAAACAATCTGGTGTTCACGCCGGCCAAGGGTGCGAATCCGGACCACCAGGTGGTTCTCCACCAGCGCTTCGATGTCGGGGACCAGGTCTCCTTCGACGCATCGATCTTCTACATCGACAGCCTGAGCCGCCAGGTTCCGGCCGGAGAGACGGGCAACATCGATAATTATGTGCGATTGGATCTGCGCGCGGCCTATCGGCCCCTCGACTGGCTCGAGCTGGCCCTCGTCGGCCAGAACCTGACCGACCCGCGACACTACGAGTACGCCGACATCCAGCTCGCCGAGTCTTCCCAGGTCCCGCGGACCGTCCACGGATCGGTCTGGATCGAGTTCTGAGCCGTCCGTTTCCTCAAGCGGCTCCGCCGTCTGCGCGGTGTGCCGGCTCGCACACGAATCCCTGGTAGTCCTTGCTGGCTACTTCGGCGATGCGCTGGTAGTACAGCGACCCACCCAGGTACGCAGAGAAGTAACGAGGCTTGCCCGGAACGTTCGCGCCCGTCCACCACGAATCGGTGCGGGGGAAGAGCGTAAAGTTGGCGAGCATGCTGACTTCGGCGGCCCAGGTCTCTTCGCTGGCGGTCGTGGGCTCGATCGCGCCCAGCTTCTGCTCGCCCAGATGGCGGATGCAGTTGCCAATCCAGCCTAGCTGGCGCTCGGCGCCGAGCGGCATGTTGTAGAACACGCCGGGTGACCCGGGGCCATGGATCATGAACAGGTTGGGAAAGCCGCCGATCATGAGACCGAGATAGTTGTGGAATCGGTCGCTCCATCTCTCCTTCAGGCTCACGCCGCCGCGCCCCTTGGGATCGAGACGCAGCATCGATCCGCTGATGGCGTCGAAGCCCGTCGCCAGTACGAGCATGTCGATCGGGTGCTCACCCGCTCGGGTCACGACGCTGGCCGACGTGAACCGCTCGATGGGATCCTCGCGCAGATCGACTAGCGTGACATTGTCGCGGTTGTATGTCTCGAAGTAGCCGTTGTCGAGGATCGGGCGCTTCGTCATCACGAAGTGGTCGGGCATCAACTTCTCGGCGGTCGCGGGATCGAGCACGATCTGGCGGATCTTGGCCTTCACGAAATCCGCCAGCGTTTTGTTGGCCTCCTCGCTGATCGCGATGTCGTTGTAGCTCTCGAGGAAGAAACGGAAGCTCCCTCGCTGCCAGAGCTTCTCGTACAACGCCTCGCGCTCCTCCGGAGTAGCGTCGAGCGCCGCTCGCGAATGGGGGTCGGCCGGGAAGCCTCCGGGATGCGCGATCATCTTCGCGCGGGTGGTCTCCCAGTTCCTTCTCGCTTCCGCCATATCATCGGGCGTGATGGGTCGGTTGCCGGCCGGAAAGGCGTACTGCGCCGTGCGCTGGAGCACCGTCACGTGCGCGGCCTCTTTGGCAATCTCGGGGATCGCCTGGATGCCCGAGGAGCCCGTACCGATCACGGCAACGCGCTTGCCCTTGAAAGAAACGGGCTCGTGAGGCCAGCGGCCGGTGTGGTAGGTCTCGCCGGCGAAGTCCTTGATCCCCGGGATGTCGGGCATGTTGGTCGTCGACAGGGCGCCTACCGCGCAGATCAGGAACCGGGCGGAGGCGCGCACGCCCGTGCTGGTCTCGACCGTCCAGCGCTGCGTGGCTTCGTCGTAGCGGGCGTCTCGAACCCAGGTATCGAATTGGATGTCGCGGCGGAGGTCGAACCGATCGGCGACGTGCTCGAGATAGGCCAGCACCGCGGACTGCTCGGACTGGGTCTCTTCCCAATCCCATTCCTTCATGAGCTCGTCCGTGAACGTGTAGCAATAGAAGGGGCTGCCCGGGCCATCGACCCGTGCGCCCGGATAGCGGTTGTACCACCACGTACCCCCGACGTCGCTGGCTCCGTCGTACACCCGGACGGAAAGGCCCATCTCGCGCAGATGGTGAAGGCCATACATGCCGCTGACGCCCGCTCCGATGATCACGGCGTCATAGTGCTCGACCGGTCCATCCGCTCGCAGAGGTTGATTCTTGCTCGTCATTCATTTCTCCTGGAAACACGGCGCCTGGGTGTTCCGCGCGCGGCGTGGATCGCGCCGAAACTATGGCACCAGAACGGTCATTCGTCGCCTCGGGGGCGAATTTGCCTGGGGACCGGTCCTCGGTATTGCGCAGTGTGCCAAAACGCCGCCATCACCGCCGGAAGCGCTGTACTGATCAGTCGGCTCCGCGCCACTCCTGCTGAATCTTCGAATCCAATTCCCCTGGAACGGCGCGATTGCGGATTCATCGGAGCTCTCGCCTAACGTTTATTCGGGCGGTAACCGGCCAGCTCTCGCAGGACCCGTCCAAGGTCGGGCACTGGCCGACCGCAAACCGGGGAAGTCCGACCGGACTCTCCTATCCGGCTTCGCGCACGGGCTGCCATTCAACCCATCGAGGCCGGCGCCGTAACGGCACATCGCGAGGCGTATTTTGTTGCGAGGGAGTCGCAACATACTTCTTCGTCGATCTTTGTGACGATTTCGTGAATGATTCGTCGAATTGCCGCCGCACCCGAAAGGTCGGTACGCCCGACACGGCACGCGATCCACGTGCATCGCGCGTGTGACGAGATTCGCGGTCCCGGGTGATGGAATCAGACCGTGATCGCGCTAATCCTTCATACCTCTGCAGTCCACGCTTTCAAGAAGAGGCAAGAGCGATGCCTACGTTCTGGTATGCAATCGAAAAGTGTGAGTTTCCGTATTTCGTGCCGTTCAGGACGCCACTATCCCAGTTGAGCGATAGCGACCGAGCACGAGTCGCTGAGCTTTGCGCAGCGGATTACCACGACGAGCATATGGGGCGGGAGAGCCGCTGGCCCGTCGTGGTCGAGCTGAAAAATCAGCCTGATGGGCCGGTGATTTCCCGCCACTCAGTCGAACGTCAATCCGCTCCGATCTTCCTGGCGAAATCTCTCTCGGCCGCCTAATGGATGCGATCAGGCGGAACAGGGCGACGTGTACAGGGTACCGGTGTCGATCGTATTGGTCTCGCTGAAACGACTGCTCATTCCTCCCCGAGCGGCGCGGCGTATACCACCAGCAGCGACACGCGCGATTCGGTGAGAACCCGTTGCCGCCTAAGGCTGAGCGTTGCTCCGGCCAGCCCCCACTTGGCTTTCATGCCGATCACGACCAGGTCGTAGCCGGCATCCGCCTCTTCGAGCACCGCTTCGGGGGGATCTTCGTGCTCGATGACCCGAATGATGACCTTGCCCGAGTGGAGGTCGGGCTGGGGAAATTCCTGTGCACCCGAGCCGACTGCCGTGCCGAGCTGCTCGGAGAATTGGTCGCGTCCGGGTCCGGGGTGGTCCGCGCTCCCCGGGCGGACCACATGCAGCAGGGTGAGCTGCGTCCCCGGAGCCTTCCCGATTCGCCTTGCCAGATTCAGCGCTGCCAGATCTTCGGGTCCGCCCGCGTAGGCAATCAGCACGCGTTCGACCTTGGTCAATCCGCGATCGGTCAGGACCGCGACCGGACAGATCGCCTCCTCGATGACGTCGCGCACGACACCGCCATGTCGACCCTCCAATAACAAGGGCTTGTGGGACCCGAGCAGCACGAGATTCGCCCGATGGAATCGGGCCGTGCGGCAGATGTCGAAGCCGGGATCGGCGGATACGAACGAGATCGGCTCGATCTCGGCGCCGAACTCGGCAGCGCGCGCAACCAATGGCATCAGCGGATTCGAATCCTCGTCGTTTACCTGACGATTCAGCTCGACGGAGGGGCGATCGCTGGAATTCCAGAGATGCAGACCGAACAACCGGCTCTCCGAGCCGGCCGCTCCTCGCAGATGCGACGCCAGCGTCGCCATCGCCGGTGCAATCGTCGCGTCGATCAGGCAGGCGAGCACGGTGTAAGCCGGAACATCGGGTGCCGGCCTGGCGTCGATCGTCACGCGGTCGCGTGCGAGCTCCGCGTCGGGATAGACGAGACGCAGAATCGGGGTCGTCGCGAACGTCGTGACGAGCGCCATGATCACCATCATCGTGAAGATCGTCGGCGAGATCACGCCGAGATCGAACCCGATGTTGAGCACGATGAGCTCCATCAGGCCCCGTGTGTTCATCAAGATTCCGATGGCGCTGGACTCTCGCCATCGCATACCGGTGACGCGGGCGGCCAGGGTGCTGCCGCCGAACTTGCCCGCGGTGGCGACCAGGATCAGCACGCCCGCAACGGCCCAGTCTTCCGACGAGTCCACCAGGCCGATCTGGGTCCGTAGCCCGCTGTAGGCGAAGAAGAGCGGAAGCAGCAAGACGACGGCCACGGTCTCGAACTTCTCGGCCAGCGAGTGGGCCAGGCGGCCTTCCTTGGGCAGGATCGCGCCGAAGAGAAAGGCACCGAACAGGGCGTGGATGCCGATGATCTCGGTAATGCTGGCCGATGCAATCAGCATCAAGAGGATGATGGCCACAACCGTCTGCGTCAGCCCCTCGCGGCTCGCGACGCGCTCGCCGAGTCGCGCGAGGAACGGCCTTACGAGAAACACCATCGCGAGAATGAAAGTGATGGCCATGCCCGTGGTCCACACCGCAGACATCACGTCCCGCGCCCGAGCCACCGACACCACGAACGCGAGGATGCACCACGCCGTCACGTCGTCGACGGCCGCACAAGCGATCGCGATCGATCCGACCCGCGTTGCCATCAGCTGGCGTTCGGAGAGGATGCGTGCCAGGACGGGAAACGCCGTCACGCTCATGGCCGCGCCCATGAACAGGGCAAATGCCGTGATCGATACGTTCTCCGGCGAATAATTCTCGTGCAGCCCGTAAGCCGTTGCGAAGCCCAGTGCGAATGGGACGACGATGCTGGTGTGGCTTATCAAAACGGACGTGTGGGCTCGGCCCTTGAGCAGCTTCGGATCGAGCTCGAGCCCGACCAGGAACATGAAGAGAACGAGCCCGACCTGCGCGAGCATCTGCAGCCCCGGCATGGACGAGGCCGGAAAAAGCGCCGCCATGGCCTCCGGCCAAAGCCAGCCCAGGAAGGACGGCCCGAGCAGGATCCCCGCGAGTACTTCGGCGATGACCAGCGGCTGCGCGATCGCTCGCGCTCCGATCCCGAGAAGTCGCGACACGATCAGGATCGCGGCGATCTGGGCGAAGAGCAGGGTGAGGGCGCTGAATTCGAGATGAGGCATGACGGAGAAACAACTTAGCGAATTCGAAAGTTGCCCCTATCGGCGCAGGAGGCGACGGAACCCAATCTCCGCCTCGACACCCGCCGTGCTCGTCTCAGAAGCGATAGCGAAGTGACGCAACCTGCCAGGAGTAATAGAAGCCCTGGCCCATGACCTTATCGGGCAGGAAGTTGAAGAGCATGCGGCTGCCGACCGAAACCTGCTCCGTAAGGGCGTAGTCCGCCCCCAATCCCACATTGACCAGAAAATCCGCTTCGTCGCGGGTGTTCCGCCGCCCCTCTTCGATGTAGGTGAAGCCTAGACCCGTCTGGACATAGGGAGTCAAGCGATCGAGCATCTGATCGGAGCCTCCGCCGAGATCGAATCCATAGCGGCCGAACACGGTCGGGGAGACGAGCACGAAGTGGTCCTCGAGTCCGATTTGAATCGCTGGTCCGGCCGCGAAGCCTTCGCCGAACTCATAGGCTCCTTCAAACTCGAGCAGGAAGCTTTCCGGGTTCGCAGTAAATCCCGCGCCGCCTTGAACGGAGAATCGGCCGTCGTTCGCGTCCTGCGCCCCCGCCGTCAACGATGTGAGGAGTCCCATCACTCCCAACGTCGTCGCCACGGCATTGCGAGTGGTATCAGATGCACGGCCCATTGTAGAAAAAACCATGTCGTTATCCTCATCGTTGGTTATGAGCAGTTCGAAATAGGGGTCGCAATCCCGTTACCTGCGGCCAATTGAAACTGACCTAGCCCCAGCACTTCAGATCAAATCATTGAGATGCACACATCGTGCCGCACTTAATACCGATGGATAAATTTCGTCCGCCGATACGAACGCGCTTGTCCGAAAAATTCGAGCCTCGATCGAAATTTTTTCATCGCCGCGGAGCGATCAGCGGTGGGCTTTCGATCGCCGGGATTGGGTCTGAGCCCCGCATCCATGGCCAGGACGGGCTCGAATCGTGCGCCGGCGGGCTTTGGCTCGCAGTCTGTGCGGACATCCCAATTCTACAAATCATCCCGCGTCAGATGTGGCTCTCGAGTCCGATCATCAATCTCGCGAGAGCACTCGCGGTTTCTGCCGTTCTCTTGGCTGCAACGGCTTCATCGGCGCAGTACGCGCAGGGCGAACGAGGTGATATGGGTCGAACAGAACGGGGCGGTTTCGACATTGGGTGGATTGGGCTGATTGGCCTTGGCGGGTTGGCTGGATTGATGCGAGATCGCGCCAAGGCTGGGTTCGTATCCGCTATCAACCCCACGTCCGGACGAGTCTAGAAGCGTTGCGTCGGGAACCTGAGCGGAGCCGCTCGCGCAGTGAGGCCGAGCGGCTCCGATCTTAGGGCAAGACGAGGCCCAGACGACCGAAAGCGCCATTCGCGAGAATTTTAATCCCGCGCTGACACGCCTACTAGGTACCCACTGAGTTTTCAAGTCGTCGCGTGCATTCGCGAGTCCGTCGACAAACTGGGACGCGATCAACGATTCTTCGACGGCTTCAATCGTCTTCGAGAAGCCGGTAGCTTACGGGCACGGTTTGAAGAAGAGATCCCGTACCGCCAGGTTTGCGATGAATGAGATGGGTAACGGCAGAACTAGATTCGCGCTCTTCCGCACGAGTCGCTGATGCGCCAGGCGTCTTCGACGCGAGGCGACGCAACGGATCGAAGCCCCCCGGCCCGCGGCGTTTCAGGTCGCATTACCGGGTTTCAATGATTGTGATCATGCCGCTGACGTGCAAAATTCCGGCGCAGCCGCGAGAGTGTGGCCAACCCACGGAGGTGAAGAGGTGGGAAGAGTTTGCCTCGAGGAGTGGAGCAGAGATCTCGACGACCTCCACATCGAGCTCGGATTGGCGGAGGCTTCTTTGCGAGAGGCTGAAGCAGATCTCCGCGCCGAACAGGCGCGGTGTTCCAAGCAGAAGATTGCGGAGCTGGAGACCGAGATCAGCGCGCGACGCGCAAGACCATTCTCGACGTAGTCTCGCTCTGCTCATTTCGCATACTGTCTTTCTGGGGAGGAGACAGCCGCGGTATGCAGGAGTCCGGTCGCTACGCCTGAGAGATTGCGCTGACAATTTCCCAAGCGAGAGGCTAGGGGCGTACGAGGTCCGCTTCGCTCAACTTGTGAGAGCAATCCGACGGCCGTTCGCCCTCTCGGATATCGGCCGTCGGCAATTCGAACCGCCGAAACGGCGCACGAGCGGGGGCGCCATTTGGCGGACTACCAAAGCTTCTCGGTCTGGGATTCGCCGATGCCGTTGCCCAGAACCCCGCGGAATCGTGAATCGTGAGAACTTTTTCGCCGGCGCGCGCTCCTGGTGCAGGATCTCCGGGAAATAAGTCTAGATGGCGTCTGGACGAGAGCGGGAAGCCAACCTCTGCGCCCATTTCCCCTGATCTACTGGGAAAATACAGGGAAATTCGACAAATTCGGCCCGTCTCCGCCCAGAATCAGCGGGGATTCCTCAGCGATTCCGCACCTGTAGGCTCGAATTCCCTGTGCATGTGAACAGGGAATTAATACGAGGCGAACGGCGAATCCGCCATGCGATCAGGGAATCGCGACATCCTCGACACCGCATCCACATTCATTCATCCCCGACCAATCAGTTACTCCGTCCGATAGAGGCGCCACCGATCCGAACGATCCATGACCGACCATCGCCCAATTCAACGTGTGCGAATTGAGGCAACTCGACTGATTACCTTTCAGTCCAGAGCCTCGCCCCATGGATCCGGCGGCTGGTCCCGTTGATATCCCGGACGGCCAGCAGAACGCGGCGACGCATAGCGACGCTCGGCCGCTCCAGCGATGTCTCAGGCCCCGCTCGAAGCGCTGGAGCGACAGACGGGCGGCAATCCCCTGCTCCTCGGTGAAAGCCTGCGGTCAATCGAAGCGCGCGCAATGCTCCATGTCGAGCAGGAGCCGAGGCAATGGGAGGCGCTCCTTCCGCACGGCGTCGAATATCTGTTCGACGCAAAGCTGCGTCTGCTTTCGGCCGACGCCCCGCGGTTCTGGCGGGCGCGTCGGGAATCGGCATCGAGGTCGAGGCCAATCCGCAACGCCGTCTATTACGCGCTGGTTCCGGGAGGATCACTTCGACTCGATCTCTCCCTGGGGATCGCGATTCACCGCCCGCAGCATGGACGGCACGACTCATGATCGTTGGGCGGCGACGTCGGTGAGAATTCCGCAGCGAGGGGCGCCCCCCCCGAATCGAGCAGTTGCCGCCAGATTTGTCGCATGGGCGAGCCGGGGGTTAGCCGGCGAACCGGGAAAGCGTTGATCCAGAATAGCGTCGGCTGTCGATCAGACTGTGATATAAGGAAAAAAATGGTCAATTTCGCAGGCGCCGTAATAGGCCTGAGCCGACCCGCCCTCGGTCGACTGCGAGCTCTGATTCCCCGGTCGTCAGACGCGGCTCAGCGAAGGAGTCGTCGATGCTTCAAGTCCTGCTCGGCACGCTAGGCGTAGCCTCCGTCGTGGCCATGGCCCTTCCGGCCATGGCCGTAACGGTCGTCTTCCAGGCGACTGACATCCCTGACGTCACCCCGGGTCAGAATCTCTACCGCTATGACTATTCGCTGAGCGACTTTCCCTATCCGGCCCAGCATTCCTTCGCAGTACAGTTCGATCCCTCGCTCTACGCCTCGCTGCAGACCTCACCCTCCCCACCCGGCCCGCTATGGGACGTCGTGTCACTCCAGCCCGATCCCCGCCTGCCTCCCGATGGGATGTACGACGCTCGATCGCTGGTGGCCTCACCGACGCCGTTGACGGGCTTCAGGGTCGAGTTCGTCTGGCGGGGCGAAGGCGCGCCCGGCAGCCAGCCTTTCGTAGTCTACGATGATGCGTTCGCAATAATCGAGTCCGGGCAGACGGTGCCCGAGCCGGGTAGGGGAGCCGTCCTCATCGCGAGCGCAATCCTGCTGGGTGCCGCTCGCCGGAGTGGCCGGCTTCGTCGAGAGCAGCACAAGGCGGAGCGACGACGAACAACCGCGCCGTGGATCGTTCTGGTGACAGGAGGCTGGAGCGCGGCAGCCGGTGCCCAGACGGTCGAAGTCGACAACTTGACGGCCACGCAGACGACGCGCGTGTCGCGCACGGTGTTCGAGTACACCTTGACCGCTGAAGCGAGCAATTGGGGCGACGCTGATGCGACGCTCGACGCGTCGGTCGTGAGCACCTCGCCGCACACCGTCGTCGTCGAGGGGGACGTCTCCTTCGGCGCCGTCGCCCGCGGAGCTACCCACGAGGGCGCCGATACCATCACCCTCCGTCACGACCGCCGCTACCTCTTCGACGAGAAAACACTCGCCTGGACCGTCCAATCGACGCCGCTGGCGAAGACGACCTTCGAGCTGATCGACGACGCGTGGGCGGATGGTCTGATCAGCGAAGAGACGGCGCTCATCTACAAAGTTTTTGCCGAGTTTGGGGACGATCGCCTGCCTGTCGCTTATCTCGGTCGCGCCTCTGGCGGCTTCGAGGCGCTCACCCTCGGCGAGGCGGAGCTGCGATTCGCGACGCTATCGCCCGCCACCCAGGCCGTCCTCGCGCCCTTCCTCGCGCCGCAGGACATTTCGGGCGTACCGCTTGGACCGCCTCCCGGACTTGCGCAGGCTGCTGGCTCGGCGGTTTCGCCCGCGTCGAACTCAGCTCCGCCGGGTCCAAGCTCCGCGTTCACTCCTGCCGCGGGCTGGAGCGGCAAGTGGGCGATCCAGGACGAGATCGCGGTCTTCTGGGACGACAGCGCGGTGGACGGCGAGGTTGTCGCGGACTTTACCGCAACCGAGGTCGCTAACGTTATCTGGCCAAGGCTCACGGCGCTATTCGGCCACCCGCCCCCGGGTCGCTTCATCGAGATCTTCCTGGACCAGGGGCCCCAGCTGAGTCCGGACGATCCGACCTCGTACGCGACCAGCCACGCCTGCACGACCAATCCCGAGGTCCACATCGCGGAGCAACATCACGCCCTGACATACGTCCTCGCACACGAGATGATGCACGCGCTGCTGTACTACCGATTCCCCGCGCTGAACGGCTGCAACCAGAGCACCGAGTACCGCTGGATGCACGAGGCCACGGCGAAATGGGCCGAGCACTTCGTCTACCCGAGGAGCATGGGGAATCGCGAGCACGAGGTGGCCCCGAATTTCCCCAATGAGCCCGCCCTCCCGCTCGAGTTTTTCGGCGATAAACACCAGTACGGCGCATACCTGTGGTTTTTCTATCTCTCCAAGGGGAAGACGTGCTCGACCGTCGCCGCGTGCGCGGCCGATGCGGATCTCCCGCGAGTCCCCGCTACCTGGCGCTGGACGCAGTTCAACAGCAGCCTCGGCGCCGTGAACGCAGGCATCGGCGGCAATGGGACGCTGCTCGACGAATGGCCCAAGTTCGTCCTCTTCAATTGGAACCGCATCCCGCACGTGAACATGCCGTACCGCTCCTACTACACGTGGGATCGGCTTCGACACCGGGCGCGAGAAAGCACGAGTGCCGTCGCGCCGGGCGGCTTCCAGCCGCCCAGATCGATGTCGCTCGATGGAAAGATCTTCGAGGCCTATCCGCTGATCCACCGGATCAACCATCTGGGCGCCAAGTACTGGCACTTCGACTTCACCGACGACGACAAGATCCGTCGCATCCGCCTGAAGCATCCCTATGCCGACGGCGGCGAGCCGCGCGCCAAGGTCCAGGTCATCGTCAAGATCCGAGGCGAGGACTGGAGACCCGCCGAGGACTGGACCGGGTTCGAACGCAAGACGCTCTGCCGCGACAAGAACGGCGCGGACGGCAATCCCAGCGAGGACGTCGAGGAACTGATCGTGGTCATCAGCGACAGCGAGTACCAGGATCGCAGCCACGTCCTCGAAGATTCGACCGCCCCATTCCGGACCTTACTGGAGATGTCGGCCCTTGGCTGTACGAACTGGGTCGGCAGCGTGGACTGGGACGCCCAGGCGACGGTCGACGGCATTCACATGACCGAGACGGCGCGGGCCACTAACGTCCGCTTTGAGATCGAGGTCGACCGATTCTCCGCGCAGGTGTTCCGGCTCGAAGGCGGCACCGTCGAATGGACGCACCACGCGCAAGGAAATCGCGACGACGGGGACGCATGCAGCGGTGATTCCCAGGGAGGCTACGCGCTGGACCCCAACATCGGCCTGGCACGACTGGAATTCAGCGCTGTGGCCTTCACGAACCCTCCGCTGGCGCCCAAGTACAATGCCTACGGGTTCAGCTGGGGCGAGGCCGGACCCGCCGACTACCTCTGCATCGACTCCCAGCCGCCATACGACCCCTATTGGGACCCGCCCATCTATGGGGCCCACGATCTCTGGCTGGATTTCGGGACCCTCTTCATGGATCCGCTGCGGAGCCCCGAGTTATATGATTCTCAGCTCCCAGGAAATCCCCTTGCGGGAATTTCCGTCATCATCGACGAGTTCTTCTACAACAAAATCAAGACCTACACCTGGGTGTTCAATCGTGACCCCAACGCGACGACCCGTTTTGAAGGATTCCAGGGTGAGCCCGAGGATTGAAACGAGAAGCGGAAAGAGTCGGCCCGCCCTCTGGCCAGCGTGGGATCTTTTCGAAGGCTGACGACGTCGCGGTCTGGAACGGACACGTTCGCGGGCTGTCGGATTCGGCTCGACGATCGTCGATAGTGTTTTCGCGCAAGAACGCCGGCAATAGCATCAACCTCGATCGCAGCAGCCGCGCGAGCGACAGCGGTCCGACCTCAACCAGTTCGTAGGGATCAAGGGCATCAATGGAGACGTCGTACTGTGCCAAAACTCAGTAGACGCCTACGCCGCCCTCCGATAATGGCGAAGGAGCCCACCGAGCCTCTCCCGACACCCGATCGGTCTTCGTCCCAAATGGTCTTCGACGTGGCGATCGATGAGTTTGTTTCCAAGTTCTTGGTGATTGCGCTCGCGATGATAGTGCTCGGTGTATTCCATCACTGCGTGTCGGAGGTGGCGTTCTCCGAACGGAATGACCTGCGCCAAGCATTCCGATTTGATCGATCGAACGAAACGCTCGGCGTACGCGTTCAGATTAGGGCTTCGCGGCGGGAGTCGGATCGAGAAGGCTCGGATCACATCGCTATTCTGAACTTCCGCCGCGCGACCATCCTTGTGGCCACGACCCCAGCCCTGTTTCGCAGTCAGCGTGAATAGGCGATCGTCGAGCTTGCGCTTCGTCAACAGCTCGCGGTCTACGCCCGAAAGCATCCGCGCCCTCGCCTGTCCCCGCTAGGAGTTTGAACCGACTTCCCTGGGTAGCCCATGGCAGAACGGGATTGCAGAGCGATGGGTAGGCTCGGTCCGCCGCTTGCTACTCGATCACGTGGTGATACTGGACGAGCTCCATCTGCGTCGCCTGCTCGGGGAATACGCCGTGTACTACAACGAGGATCGCGTCCACACTTGCCTTCAGGATGCGCCACGACGCCGAGCCGTCGAAAATCGCGCCACGTCTGAGTCGAAAATCCTCGGATTGCCGCCACTCGGAGGACTACACCATCGCTATTCGTGGAGCTACGCCGCGTGATCGCCGGGAATCGGTGTCCATCGGAAGCCATGTGGCATCGCCGGACGATTTTTGAGAACCGACAGGTATACAGGCCCGCTTACGCATTTTCAGTCTGCGCAAAGTACTTGCAAGACCCTAAGAGCATCAATCTTGTCCAAGTCGAGAAGGACCTTCGGTCTGCCTTAAAGTCGGCTGCAATCGGTCATTTTGGAATCACAAAGGGTGAAATTGAAGCAGCACTCTTGGGCTTGGGATTTGGGGTGGGGAGTGACAAGCCCTTAGGCTCGAATTAGCCCTGCTCATGGCTGACGCGAATCCAGAGCGAATCCGAACCGTCCACCGCGGGATCAGAGATAAACTCGCGCGGGCGCTCCGATTGGGCCCGCAACTCGCCGTCTTCCGGTTCGGGTTCCCCTGACCCCAATCGCCAAAACCCCGCAAAATCGCGGGATTTTCCGGGCCCGTATCGGGACGCGCGGGAGAAGTCTCTCGAACCGCAGCCTCAATGGCGGTGGGCGCAGTCTCTCGCGAACTCGTCTCTACAGCGAATTCCCTACGACCAGGAACAGGGAGTTTTTCGACGTGAACAGGGAATTTTTTCAACGAGCAGGGAAACCCGCCGGGCAAGCCCTCCCGCATGCTGCGGTGACAGAGACGGTCGCTACTCCCCCACTCGGGAGCCAGCAGGAATGTCTCGTCCGGTCCGGAGTATTCGGCGTGGAAGGCAAATCGACGAACAACTTCGAAACTCGTTCGGCCAACGATTGGCATACGACGGGGTGCCAAGAGTGATCTCAGTCCCCAGTGTCGATCGTCGCCCAACCTCGGGAAGTTTGATGAGTTTTCCGTCGACGGAGTTTTTGCACACTACGCGATCCAGCGATGCGGGCGCACGCTGCGGCAGCACGCAATACTGACAGTCGTGCTCGACGCGACAGAAACGACTTACCAGCTCGCAAGAGGTTCGGCGCTCGTGCTCGCGCTGGGAATCGGCCTGATGCTCGAGCGCTACCGCCCGCATTCACGGCTGCGACGCGCCTGGGGTACGAATCTCGGCCTCTGGGCCGTCGACGGCGTCGTGATGGCCATGGTCTGTGGAGCCTGCGGCTGGGTCGTCGCCGCCTGGGCCGCGAATCAGGGACTGGGACTGCTCGCGTGGGTGGGAGCCGGCCCGTGGATTGCCGTCGGAGCAGGAATGCTCGGGCTCGACGCGGTCTCCTACCTCTGGCACCGCGCCAACCATCGGCTGCCGCTGCTCTGGCGCTTCCATCAGGTCCACCACGCAGACACGGGCTTCCACGTCACGACGGCTCTGCGCTTCCATCCGGGGGAGCTGCTCCTCGCCCTCCCCGTCCGCCTCGCAGCAGTCGTCGCGCTCGGCGTTCCGCCGGAGGGAATACTCATCTTCGAAATCGTATTCGGCGTCGCGAACCTGCTCGAACACGGGAACTTCGATCTTCCCCGGCGCCTCGAGCCGATGGTCCGACGCGTCTTCATCACACCCGCGCTCCACCGCGCCCATCACGCGGCGAACTGGCGCGAGCTCGACACGAATTTCGGCACCGTATTTTCGACCTGGGACCGGCTCGGTCGAACATTCCACGCCAGTGACCCCGAACGCCGCGTGGTCACCGGCCTCCCAGATCGGACGAACCTCGACGCGCCGACGCTCGCCGAATCGCTGCTCCTGCCGCTTGCCGCCAGTCGGAGTCGCATTCATTGATCGCGCCTGCACCGTCGACCGGTGGGGCGGAGCGGCTATTCCAACGCGGCTAACGCGGCTCCAGGCCGCTCTTCCCGCCGAGGCGCGGAAGCCGGTCATCGAGCTCGATCCAGCCAGCGCGATCGTCCCAGTACACGTGTGCGCGAGGAACGGCGCCATGATCGGCCGCCAGGCAGGCGAGCGCGACGTCGATGACGCCCGGATGCGTGTCGAGCGTGCAGAACATGGAGCTACCACACGTGCGGCAGAACGAACGCGTCCCGATATCGGACGAGCGGTAGCGCGTGACGTCGCCTTCGCCTGCCGTGATGCGCACGCGCTCTTCCGACACGGCGGCCCACGTCACGAATGCGGCACCATGCGCACGTTGACAGATCGTGCAGTGGCAATGCGCGACGTGATCCAGCGCGCCGGTGACCTCGAAGCGGACGGCGCCGCAGAGGCACGAGCCAGTCGTATTGCGTTGGTCCATGTCCAAGATCGTCGTCGAAAACGAGGGATGTCGCCAGGGCCCGAGCAGGCGCTGGCCTTCCATCGCACGGCCGATCGCATCGCCGTGGCGGCGCGTGAGCACGATCGTGCGCGCGTCCTGGAAGAGCTCGGGGCGACGCTCGAGAGCTGCACGTCATGCCACGCGACCTGGAAGCAGCAGGTCGTCGATGAGGCCACCTGGGAGGGTTTGACATCGACCGGATCGATGGACCACGCCATGGCGCGCTGACCCCAAGCGCGTTCGCGATGCCGAGGAAATCTATGTAATCGGATTTGGTGACGTTGATGCACCAGCGTTGACAACAGTACGTCTACGTCCTCGGGCTCGTTCCGGGATGGACGCCGTATGGTGCCGAAACTCGATCGGCCACCTACGCCGCCCTCCGATAATGTCGGAGTAGCCCGCCGATCCGCTCGCGACATTCGATCTCGCCGTCTCCTCGATAGTCCTCGGCGTGCAAATCGATGAGTCTGTTGCCGAGTCCGTGGTGATTCCGCTCACGATGGTAGTGCTCGGTGTACTCCTTCACGGCGTGCCTAAGGTGCCTCTCACCGATCGGAATGACTTGCGCCAGACATTCCGACCTGATCGAACGAACGAATCGCTCGGCGTAAGCATTCAAATTTGGGCTTCGCGCAGGGATCTTGATGGGGCGGACTCCCGAACTCGCCAAGGTGATCTCGAATGCCTCCGTGAACAGCGGATCCCGATCGTGAATCAGGAATCGGGCGTCCATGAGGAACCCGCATTCGGGGTCCGTGAGATTCCGAGCGACCTGAGTCACCCATTGATCATCGGGCGTTGGCGACATCCCAGCGATCACGATCTTTCGCGTCTTCAAGTCAATCACGAAAAGCACGAGATATCGCGCCAGTCCGCGCCAGGTGACGACTTCGATCGAGAAGAAATCTGTCGCCGCGATGGCCCCCCAATGAGCTTTGAGGAACGCGCTCCAAGTGGTCCGTCTCAGCGGCGCCGGGTCTATTCCGTTCTCAAAGAGCACTCGCTTGATCGTGTTTCGACCGATCTCGAATCCCAGGTTGTCGAGCGCCCCTTTAATCCGGGTGTAGCCCCATCTGGGATTGTCTCGAGCCATGACAAGGATCAGCTGCTCGATCTCCGCCGGTTTTCACGGGCGCCCGGGGCCACGCTTCTTGCTGCCGTCATACTTCTTGGCAATGAGCTCGCGGTGCCAGCGAAGCAGCGTATCGGGCGTGACGAGCGTCCCGATCTCGATGAGCTTCCGGCGGCCCAGCTTCTTGGCGCGCTCAGCGAGGCGACGTCGCTGACTATCGGTGAAGCGAAGGCGTTTTCCACCCAGCTGCTCACGAAGGGCTCGATTCTCTTCCTGGAGGTAACCGATCACGTCCTGCTGGGCTCAATTTAACCAGCCGGCCAGAATCATCGCGAGTGCTTGAAGAGGTAGAGCGTTCATGTGCTCAAGCTTAGGTGACTAAAAACCCTGAATCCTGCTCGAAAACGAGACTCGTCGTGGGCTCCAACTCTCCGGAATCGCTATCGAGTCGGCTCGCGTTTGTTTTGGCACCATACGGCAAAACGACTCGATCACCTTCCGAAGGTAGGGATTCGGATAGTCAGCGCGCCCCGCGACGAAGAGTTCACTGTCGCGCGGCGCGCTTGCGTCGGTCACGTACGTTTCGAGCATCGGACCATCCACGCGACGCCGATCACGCGCTCTCAGTGAATACGGGCGCGAAGCCTCCACCGGCCGTGCGGAAGTTCGTTGTCTGCCCCTGGTAGAGACGCGCCGCCATGAGTTGAACGTGTCCGTCGTAGACGTAAGCGCGAAGGTCGAGCTTGAGCGGGACTCGCTCCCCGTTCAGAGAGATGGTGCGCTCGCTCGGCTGCACGACCTCCTGGGCGACGTACTCGCGACCGGCCATCTCTGCCCACTTCGAGGTCGTGAGCTTGTCGCCTCGATACGCCGCCTTGCCTCCATATCCGGCCACCGTCTTGAAGAAGTACTTCTTGCGGTCCTTCCACAACGCATCGCGGTTCGACGGCGTCACCAGAATCGTGCGTGGCACGCGCGCCGTCAGCCTCGCGATCGTGTCGTCGTCGGCACCGAGCTCGACCATTCCTTCTCGATCCGAGAGCGTAATGAGGTTGCGCTTGTCTGCGTACAGTGCGTGAGCATGGGGGTCCGGCGTGACGACGACCGACCCGGTCTCGTAGGCCTCTCGCAACGCGTCGTGGCTGGCGGACTCGAAGTAGAAATCAGTGAGGCGATTGTAAACGAGATCGATGACGTTCCCCGCCGCGCGCAGCCGTCCACCCTCGAAGGTCAGCGCATCTCCCGGCACGATGACAGCCTCGAGTCCGGCCGCGCGAAACATCTGTTGGAACAGGAGGAACTCGCCATAGAGGTACTGGGCCTCGGGTTCGTCGTCGACGATGGCCACCGTGCGAAGCGGCTTGTCGCCGCGTTGCAACGCGAACTCGCGGCGGAACATGGCGACGAACTCCCCCTCCAACGAGTCGAGAGGTCGCGGTGCGCACGTCAGGGTCGCCATCTCCGGACAGCACGCTTTCTGCGCCCGGCCCAGCAGGGCGTTGAGCAGCGCTCCACCGGCGTTCGTGTTGATCTCGATGAGCTTCGGCCCATCCACGGCGAGATGAAAATCGTAGCCGTAGAACACTCCTCGCGGTCCGAACGCATGCCCGGCGATGGCAGGCGCCCGTGAAATGGCAACTATCGCGTAGGAAGGCATCGCGATGACGCGCTCGATCGCCGATACCGCCGCGCTGATCTCCGCCACATGGGTACGCGTCAAGAAAACGGGAACGGACGAGAACAGATGGGGTTGCCTTGCGAGGATCGAGGCATAGAGACCGCCGACGTCTCCACGGTCGAGGAGCGCTTCGAGCGCCGGCCGATCAATGGAGAGGCAAGCACATTCGCGATTGAGTAGGTCTTCGTTTGCTGCCATGGGACGACCTCACAATAGCACCATCGAATCCAGATCGCGGTTCGACGACGGAACTAGCGAATATGGCGATGTACGGCCGATTGGGTACAGCTGGTTATGCGAGTATTACAAAGTCTCGCCGAAGCTCGGAGTTCATCGCGATCGCAGAGCCGAAGTCATCGCAACTCAGCCGCTCCGCAAGGTCAGATGCTGCCTCTCCATCCTGCGGTGAGAAAGCTGATAGAACCGCGACCACGTCATTGCATGAAAGCGTACATCCCGCCTCTCTCCTGACCGTCTGCGGATCGGGTTGAGGCAGTCGAGATCGGCGACAACATACTGACGGCGGATCCAGATGGGATCCTCGTTCAGATCGCCGATTCCAGAATCCGCTTCCTGCACGAGTCGTGAGCCGAAAAGCCCCGATCGATCTCGTCAGGTCGGTCGACTTTGTCGCTGATGCGACATCACCGCTGTCCCACTAGGGTTTCGGCGAAGTGACCTCGACGCTGAGGCCATCGGGATCGATAACCCTGGCGTTGAACGACGCCTCTTCCTCAAAGATATCGGTCACCGCAAACCCCCGGCCCAAAAGCTCGATGCGCCATTTCTCAAGCTCTGCAATCGACCCTACGCTGAACGATACGTGATCGATCATCGCTGTTTGCCCATGGGCGCCGCCGTCTTGGAGGCCGATGATGAAGGAAGCAGTCGGGTGCCTCAAGCCGGCGAAGGCTCCACCACTCGGTATCTCTCCGGCTACAAACTGCTCGAGCCCGAGCACGTCGCAATACCAGCGCGCCGAGGCTGCAACGTCAGTGACGACCAATTGCATATGCGAGAATCCGCGAATCATTGCAGGACTCCATGAATTATTCGCGTGAGTGGCGACGTTCAACTCAGTGCTTGATCTAAAACTATCGCATTCTGTCGACAATCGGATTCCGGAGCCTGCTTACCGACGTTGTGGAAGCGGCCATGCCGAGAGGGATCACGAAGACCGAGTCACGCCGTCGTTGATGGGCACACATTCGGCCTCGCTGGGAACACGCCCGTGATTCACCGCGCAGACTCGCGAATGCGAAGCGAATGGCCGCTGGAATCTCCGACTTCCCGCCAAGATCCGTTGACTTCTTGCCCACTGGGAGCGTCCATGGGGACAAGGAGAAGCCCCATGGCCAACCGGAACCGCGCCACCGAAACACTCACCGCGGACCTCGCAGCACTTGAAGATCTGCCACGCAGAGAACTTCAACAGCGATGGAGAGATTTGTACGAATCCCCGTGCCCCGTCCGCATCAGTCGAGTTCTCTTGATCCGAGCCCTCGCCTATCGGATGCAAGAGCAGGTATTTGGAGGGGTCGACCGAACGACGCTTCGCCGTCTCGAACGAGCCAGCGCGGACCTCGCCGCAGGACGAAAGCCCAAGTCCACGCTCCCGCCGAAAAGCTCTCGCGCGACAGCGGAGAGGGAGGGCCAGGGCTTATCCCGGTACTGCACGACGCCGCTATCGAGGATGACGACTTCGTGGACGATGCCGTGCCATTCGCGGAGGAGGCGGGTAGACCCTGACACTTACCGGTCGTAAGGCGCTGGACTAAATCCATCCTCGCTGATGGTCCAGACAACTCGACTTTCTGGGCTGATCTCTGCGCGCAAACGAGCCAAGTCTGACTTGCTTAGGTCGATGAGCGGCTTAGTTCCTGCGCGTATTCGCACGCGCACTAGCTCAAGGCCCTTCGATCGCAGGTGCAGTGTTGAACCCGGCGGAAACTCTTCGGAGGTCGTAATGCCGTCGCTCCACTCGATCTCGAGCCAGACAGGCTCATCCAGCGTATTTTGTATGGCCCCATAGGACTCACCACAAGTAAACGCAATCGACGATATCATCAACAGGAACAATTTTGCCAGGAGCTTCCTCACGATGGTAGCCTCCTACGGAAAATAGCTTCCGCCTAACGCATATGTATTCGCCGCTTTTTCGAAAGGATTCCTGTCACTAATCCCTCCAGACAGAGCCCACGCAGGAATGAAAAATGGACCTAGAATCTGGCTCTGATAAGTGTGAGCCTCTTCGTGCCGGCCGAGATTAATTAAACCTAACGACCCGTATAACTTTTCGAATGTCTTCGTCGGATTTGATCCAATCGGAAAAAAACTGGGTATTCCCCAGTGTCATTGCTTGACCGCGTGATCCGACTGGAAAATTTGTGAACTGGACTGCGTTATTTCCGGCTCCGAGGCCAACTCCAACCTCAATCCGAACCGCCGAACTCGCCCGCAGAGAATGGGACCAGCGATTGCGCCATCAGGCCCGCTACCCGCGCGTCTCCGCTTGGGGTTCGCCGATGCCCTCGCCCAAAACCCCGCGGAATCGCGTGATTTTTCGGGTCGGATCGCGCTCCGGGCGCCAGCTCTCCGGATCCGCAGCCTCAATGGCGGAGAGGGAGGGATTCGAACCCTCGATAGGTTTCCCTATACGCCCTTAGCAGGGGCGCGCCTTCGGCCTCTCGGCCACCTCTCCGGAGCGCGGGAGAGTACCGAAACGAGGCCCGCCCGCCCCCCTTGGCCGGGCGGATCGCGATGCGCCCCAGCGGGGCGACACAGAGGCGCCGCGGGCCTGAACGCGGCATCGTCCGGCTCGAGCCGCCCGAACGCAAGGAGTCCCGATGTCCAAGTCGTCCCCCTACTCGACCCTCCGCCTCGAGCGAAATGGCGCGATCGCGACCTTGACGCTCGCCCGGGCGAGCCATGCCAATGCCCTCGACCTCGCGATGTCCCGTGAGCTGCTGCATGCGGCGATCGAGCTCGACGAGGACCCGGCCGTGCGCGCCGTGATCCTGACGGGCGAGGGGAAGATGTTCTGTGCGGGCGGGGACCTGGCGGGCATGAAGGAGGCGGGCAGCCGGGCTCCGGCCTACATCAAGGAGCTGGCGGGCAACCTCCATCTCGCGATCTCGCGCCTGGCGCGGATGCGGGCGCCGGTCATCGCGGCGGTGAACGGGACGGCGGCGGGGGCCGGGTTCTCGATGGTGTGTGCGACGGATCTCGCGATCGCTGCGGAGTCGGCCAAATTCACGATGGCCTACACGGGGGCCGGCCTCTCGCCCGACGGCAGCTCGAGCTACTTCCTGCCGCGCATCGTCGGCCAGCGCCGCACGCTCGAGCTGATGCTGACCAATCGGGTGCTGAACTCGGAGCTCGCGCTCGAGTGGGGGCTCGTCAACCAGGTCGTGCCCCTCGACGAGCTGATGCCGGCGGCCGAGAAGCTCGCGGGCCAGCTGGCGACGGGACCGACGAACGCGTACGGGATCGTGAAGAAGCTGCTGATGAACAGCGCCCATGACAGTCTCGAGAGCCAGATGGAGCACGAGACCCGCGGCATCGCCGACTGCGCACGCACGGCCGACGGCCAGGAGGGCATCGCGGCATTCCTGGAGAAGCGGCGTCCCGAGTTCAACGGAAGCTGAGATCGGAGCGGTTCGCGCGGGCGGGAGCGGCACCGGGCGCCGAGCATTGGACCTGGAACTCGTTCGAGCTCGAGGGGGACAAGGCATGGCGAGCGGCCGGATCCTGATCTACGGCGCGACCGGCTACACGGGCAAGCTCGTCGCCCGCGAGTCCGCGCGCCGGGGCCTCGACGTCGTGCTCGCCGGACGCGACCCGGAGAAGCTGAAGGCGGTCGGCGAGACTCACGGCTTCGAGAGCCGCGCGGTCACCCTCGACGATGCGGCGGGCCTCGCTGCCGCTCTCCACGACATCGCAGCCGTCCTCCATATCGCGGGGCCCTTCTCGAAGACCTCGCGACCGATGGCAGATGCTTGCCTCGCGACGCAGACCCATTACCTCGACGTCACGGGCGAGATCGACGTCTTCGAGGCCCTCGCCCGCCGCGACGCGGAGGCAAAGAGCGCGGGCGTGACGCTGCTCCCCGGCGTCGGCTTCGACGTCGTGCCGAGCGATTGCCTCGCGGCCTACGTCGCCTCGCGGATCGAGGAGCCCTCGCTGTTGCGCATCGGGCTCGCGGGCCTCGGCGGCGGGGTCTCGCGGGGCACCGCGCGGACGATGCTCGAATCCCTCGGCGACGGTCTGCGTGTCCGCCACCAGGGCGTTCTGGTCCGGCGCCCGATGGGAGGCCTCGAGCATCATTTCAATCTCGGCGCCGGGCCGCTCCGCGGCGTCGCGATGCCGCTCGCCGATCTCGCGAGCGCGTTCCATTCGACGGGGATCCCGAACATCGAGACCTACATGGTCGTATCGGGATCGGTGCCCCTGCTGCTCAAGGCGAGCCGGCTCGTCGCGCCGCTCTTCCGACTCGCGAGCGTGCAGTCGTATTTCGGGTCGCGGATCGACCGGATGCCGGAGGGGCCCGACGACGCCACGCGCGCGAGCACACGCGCCATCGTCCTCGCGGAGGTGACGGGCGCCGGCGGCCAGCGCGCCGCGGCGATGGTCGAGACGCCGAGCGGTTATGCGATGACGCAGGTCGCTGCGGTCGAGGCCGCCCGTCGTGCTGCAGCGGGAGAGACGGCGCCGGGCTTCCAGACGCCGGCGACGGCGTTCGGAGTCGACTTCGTCCTCGAGTGCTCGGACAGCCGGCGAACGGATCTCTGAACGCGCGACCTCGCGCGCCCGCGCGCCGGCCGGGTCCGCGCTGTTATTCGCCCTTGAAGACCGCCGGCCGCTTCTCCATGAAGGCCCGCGGCCCTTCGACCGCGTCCTTCGACGACATCACCTTCATGCCGTGCTGCATCTCGATCTTGAAGGCCTCTTCCTCGGTCAACGACTCGGTCTCGCGCAGCGTCGCGAGGATGCCGGCGACGGCGAGGGGTCCGTTGTTCGCGATGCGCTGCGCGATCTGCTTCGCCTTCGCGAGGGCCTGGCCGTCGGGGACGACGTGGTTGATGAGACCGAGATCGTAGGCGCGGCGCGCCGGGAGATCCTCGCCTGCGAGCAGCATCTCCGCCGCGATCGCGTACGGGATCTGACGGCGCAAACGGACCGCCGAGCCGGCCATCGGAAAGAGACCGCGCTGGACCTCCGTCACGCCAAACATCGCGCTCTCGCCGGCGACGCGGATGTCGGTGCCCTGGAGGATCTCGGTGCCGCCCGCGCGGGCGAAGCCCTCGGCGGCGAGGATCACGGGCTTGGTCGGGCGATAGGTCTTGAGCCAGCACGCGAGCGTGATGTTCGAGTCCTTCATGACACGTGCCATCCACTCGTTCTCGGGCTTGCCCGTCCGCAGCTTCGGAATCTCGGAGAGATCCATGCCGGCGCAGAAGGTGTCCCCGTTGCCGGTCAGGATCGCGACGCGCAGCGCGGGATCGCGGTCGAGCTCGACCCACGCGTCGTAAAGCCGACACATCACCTCGGAGTTGACGCAGTTCTTCTTCTCCGGGCGGTTCAACGTCACGATGAGGACGGGACCCTCCTTCACGACGATGACGGCGGGCTTCGGCTGGGTCTCGGACATCGGAGGGGATCCTTTCGAGGAGCGGGTGGGAGCGGGCGACGGGCGGACAGCCTGGCTTGATATCCGAGCCGGACGCGGCGGTCCGCGAGAGGGCGCATTCTAAGGAAACGGCCGGCGGGGCACAGTACCCGGCCGGGGACTCGACCCGATCTACCGGCTCGGCCCGTGGACCCCACGGGGCATCCGTCTATTTATAGGCCTGCCGGGGCGCCGGCAGGGTCATGTCGGAGGGCCTGGAAGTCGATGGGCGGGGTCCAGCGAGTGGCATCGCGCGCCCCACCTTGAGGAGCGCGCCGCGTTCCGGTACAAACCGGCCGCAGACCTGCTCCCCGATCGTCTAACGGCAGGACAACAGACTCTGACTCTGTTAATCGTGGTTCGAATCCACGTCGGGGATCCAGTCGATCTTTCATCAAAGATGGCAACCGCCACCACGGCGTTCCGAAGTCCGTCACCCTGACGCGGTCAGGGACGGGATCCTGGTTGCGAATCCATCGGACGCTGCGCCCCGACAGTCCCTTCCCGATCGAAAGTTCTTCACGCCCGACCAAGTCCGCAGCCTGCTCGAAATCGTCGACGAGATCGGCACGCCGCAGACGATTGCGCTCGTGACGTTGCTCGCGAGCACGGGAATCCGAATCGGCGAAGGGCTCGGCCTTCGGTGCCAGCGTAAGGGAAGTGGTCCACCACCCAATGCGGGGTCATCTGAACCCCGGAGCGGGGCTGTCCCGATATCTTCGCCGATGGGGGTGCGGTGTTCCATCAGGCGCAATCATATGCGCCCACCCCGCGTCTCTAGACTAGCGATGCCGGCGCCGCAGAATAACCACCGCGCCCAGTATGAGAAGCGACAGCGACGTCGGCTCGGGAACGGCCACGGCGACGATGCTGTACGTCGAGAAATGTCCCACCAGCCCCTCGAAGCGCAATACCGTTGGATCGATCAGGCCCAGTGGATCCAGCACCAGACCGTTCTCATCCAGCCACAGAACGCGCACGCATTCGTCGGCCACCGGAATCATGCCAGGAGCGCAGACCTCGAACAGTTGCAGCACCGCGCCGGGGTCGTTGCCGCGCACGGCCAGGGTGAGCAGGGCGTCGTCATGCAGGAGGTCGAGGAGCGACTGGCGGCTCGGGTTGTCCATTGCAAGCAGGTTGATCTCGAAATTCAGCTCTGCATCCTGTCCGAGCGTGGGGGTGTCGAAAATGAAGCGATAGCGTTCCAGGTGGGTGGCGGCATTGCCGTCGACGATTTCGACGGCGCCACTCGTCAGCTTCTCCACGCTGAACGGGACGGGGGCGCCCGCTGGGAACGCGCCGGTGGGCGCCACCATCTCCATGGTCGCCTCGCTGTTGATCATCGTGAGGGCGGTCTGCACTGCGGCCGTGGTCGCTTCGACGGTGGTGTATCCGTCGGCGGTCAGATCAAGGTTGCCGCTAACGTCCGGACTGCCGAGGTCGAGCGTCCCGGCGCCGGTGGTTTCGAGGGTCAGGTTGCCGGCGACGGTCGTGTTGGCCGCAAGGTTCACGGCCGCGTTCCCATTGTCGGCGATCGTGAGATCGCCCGCGACGGTGCCTTCGGCGATATTGATGGTCGTCGCGCCGTCGTTGTTCGTGATGATTAAGTTCCCCGCGGACACTCCGTTGGCGATGTTGATGGTCTCCACGAGCGGATTCTGCGTAATTTCGATTGTCCCTGTGGCGGTGGTGCCTGCGCCGATGTTGACGACGGTGATGCCGTCGTTGACGCCGTCGTTGCCGACGATGCGGATGCTCCCGGGCTCCGGTAATGCCTGGGCCATGGTCGAGGTGAGGGAGACGCCTTCGGGCACGATGAATGAGATCGCGCCCGCGTTGAGCAGGTCGAGTTCGCCCTTGGAGAACCCCGATCGGATCTGATAACCGATGTCGAAGACGTCGCCGACATTGACGCCCGTCTTGGTATAGGTCGCCGTGATATCGACCGGGACGCTGCCCAGCGCGAACAGGCTCTGCGCGCCGGTACCCGCGTCGGCGCCGGGGTTGAATGCCGCCACCCGGTTGTTCTCGTTGACCAGGGGGTCCGGATTGAAGGTGCCGATCCTGGCCTGGACGCTGCCGGCGAGGAGCTGGTTGAACGGACCGGCCGGGACGGTTCTCATCGCGCCCGTGACGCGAAGCTGAAACGTGATGTCGAACGGCCCGGCCGCGGTGCCCCCGACCGTGTAGCTGTCTTGAAACGACGCGTTCATCACCGCCCCGATATTGGAGACGATGTAGGTTCGAACGCGGTCAGGCAGGATCTCGGCGTAGCCCGTGGCGGAGCCGATGCCGTTGGAGCGGGTGTGCGTCGGAATCCCGTTCGGCGGCGCAACCCCCGGCAGGTTGCTGCCGGCGCAGTCGTCGAGGTCTTCATCGGGACACACAGAGGCGTCGAACTTCATCCAGACGGTCGAGCCGACCGGCATGAGGATCTCCGCAGCTGAAGCCGACCGGATACAGAACGTCGCGACCACGAGAGCGAACCCAATCAGTGCGCAGCGCGACAGTCTCATCTCGTCCTCCGCGTCGATACGGTCGGCGCTTGAGCCGGAAATGCCCGGAGAGACGTAGCCTTTGCGAAACCGTCGTCCGCGGCGGATAGGCCGTTCAAGCTTGATATTCGACACCACCGCTCACGGCGTTTCTGACAACTGGCCCCTAATCTTTCTACTCTGGCCCCGTCAAGGGACGATTTCAAGCTTTTTCTCGGATCCGCCTTGCGTTGATTGACGGGTGCCCTCGGGGCGATCTTCCCTTAGGCGCACCCTTCCCATGCCGGACCTCAAACCGACGGGCGAGATCTGGGCTCGACGGGTCTCAGGATTAGGCGTCGTGCACTTGCGCGCGGCGTCGAGATCCGTGATCGCAGCCCCGGATCGAGAGGGACTTGGATCGCCACGCGGTGGTTTGACGGGATGGATCTTTGACGGCCAGTTGACGGCCACACGGAGGCCGGGCGGTGCTGGACCGTGCCGGGAGACCCCTGTGGGAGACTCTGACTCTGTTAATCGTGGTTCGGATCCACGTCGGGGATCCATCCACGCTCAGGTCCGGAATCCGTCCGGGGCTTCACAGCGGAGAAGCCGGCCGCGATCCGGATCCGAGTCCCTTCGCGCGAAGTCGATTCAACCGAGGTTCCGTGTGACGCGCCCGCGTCGATGTGCTCGCGCGAGCACGGTCAGCCCGAGCCCACCCGTCACCAGAAGAATTCCCACCCCAGGCTCCGGCACGAGCGCCGGCTCGCAGGCGTCGCCGATCTGGTCGAGGTCCGCGTCCTCCTGGTTCGTCGAGCAGACGCCGCCTGCGCCGCAGTCCACGTTCGCCGTGCACTCGAAGGCGAGTGTCGTCAAGGCGCCGGCGGTGCAGGTCCCGCCACCCGCGGCGTTGGGCGCGCCGGGGCAGTTGTCGATGCCGTTCAGCGCGAGATCGAGGTCGCGGTCGCGGGCCATGCGCTGACCGGTGCCGGGGGGCACGCAGGAGAACGTGAGCTCCTGACCGGCGACGGTCGCCTTGGCGCGGAGCGCCGCCGCGGAGATCGCGGCCGTGCCGTCGTCGGGGAGGAACGTGCCGGCATCCTGGCGCAGGTAACCCTTCGATTGACCGCCCCCCGTGCCCCCGATCTCGACGAGCTGCGCCACGAGTTCGCATTCGCGGGACGCGCCACCGAGGATCTGGGAGGTGAACGGCTCCGCCGCGCGCTGGATCAGGAGATCGACGCGGCCGTTCAGCAGATTGGCGTTCGGTCCAGCGAGGAGCGCCGGCGAGAGCGTCACCTGCTGGCCGACGATCGGCGCGAAATCCGTTGGGAAGGCCATCATGAAGGCCTCGATGTCCTGCTGCTCGGCAGACGATGTGTTGAAGACGGCGTTGCTGAGGAAGCGGAAGGCGGTGTCGAGGCTGCCGTCGTGGCTGAAGCCGGTGCCGCGGACCTGCGGGCCCTGGTGCGCGAAGCCGGCGTCGGTGGTGTTGCCGAGGTCGGGCTGACCAAACATGCCGACCTTCTGATAGAGGTTTCGCAAATGCGGCACCTTGAAGACCTGCGGCTCCGCGTCGAAGGTCGTCTGCCCATTGCCGCCGAAATGTCCGGCCGCTGGATTCACCGTGTGGCAACCCTCGCAGTCCGCGAGGCCGTCGGTCGGGAGAGCGGGACCCGGGACGCCGTAGATGGTTGCGCCGTGCTTCTCGTTCGGGCCGCTGGCGGGATCGCGCAGCGTGTTTTCGAGAGCGCGGATCGGGTTCGGCGGATAACGAAGAAGCAGCGCGAACTGGCGGAAGGCGGTCATGTCCGCCCCGGCGATCGGGCCTTCGTCGCGGCCGATGAGGCCGGGGAAGGCGGCATTGAACGCCTGGAAGGCCGCGATCTCGTTGCCCTGGCGATCGCCACGCCAATGCTGAGGGCCCATGTTCGCGAGGCCTCGGAGGCTCTGGGTCGTCATCGGGCCCTTGTGCGGGTGAAAGTTCCGGATCACTGCCGGAATGACGATGGCCGGTGTGACCGGGTTGAAAGGATTCACATTGGCGACGACGTCGCCGTCGGGGTCGCCGAGGTCCCAGGCGAGATCGTCCATGTCGCCAAATAGGTGACAGGAAGCGCAGGAGGCCTCGCCGTTGCTGCTCGTGCGGTTGGCGTCGTAGAGGAAGGGCCGGCCGGCGATCACCGTCGACGGCTCGGGGTTCGAGAGCGGGATCCGCTGGACCTCGGCTTTCGTCGCGATGTCGAGGATCCGAAGCGCGTTGTCGAAGCGGGTCGTGACGTAGAGCTTGTCGCCCAGGCGCAGCACGCCCGAGGGTCCGCCACCCGAGACGGGGATGGGATCGCTCGCCTGGACCGTGAAGGAGCCGTTCTCGAGACCGGCGACGTCGTAGACGCCGATCCGATTCGACCCGAAGCCCGCTACGTAAAGCTTCGAACCGTCGATCGAGAACTCGAGGGCTGTTGGCGTCGAGAGGCTCCTCGGCTTGACGTTGGCTGGGGTCGGGACCGTGTCGTAGGGGATATGTTTGTTGAGGTGGCGGGGCGTGACGGCGCCGCTCTGCGGGTCGATCAGCGTGATGCGCGACTGGGCGAGGTTGCCGCGGACGCTCGCGGGCTCGCCGACGGGCTTCGTACCCGAGTTGCTCACATGGGTCCCGGGACCTTCGAAGCGCACGTGGTTCATCGCCTCGGTGTTGCTGACGAAGAGCCGGCCCGACTGGGGATGGACGGCCATGTTGAAGAGCGTCGTACCGACGCCCACGAAGGGCGTACCGGTCTCGACGGGGATCGGCGCGCTCGCATCGATCGTGAAGACGTCTTCGTCCGGGAGGTCGAAGCGAACCAGGGCGCTCCAGTCGCGGCCGAGCTCGTCCTGCCAGGCACCGCTCGCGCCGCCGTCGCGATCCTGTCGGACGATCAGCCCCGTCTCCTGTCCGCCGACACCGGCGTGGTTCTTGAGCGGGGTCGGTAGGCCGCCGGGCGAGGCCGTGGTATTCGCGCCGGTACCGACGAGGCAGGGGCCCTGGACGACCTCGTTGGCGCGGTTGGGGGCCGACGTGTCGCAGACGGCGACCTCGTTGATCGACGTAGTGCGGTTACCGGAGCGGAAGACGGCTGCGTAGACGCGATCGCCGGCCGCATTGCGGGCGAGAGCACGCGGCCGATCTCCGAATAACGTCACAACGGTCAGCCGGTCGCCGGCAAGGGACGTCCCGAGGTTCGCCGCGTCGAAGACGTAGACGTCTGCGCGCCCGATGCCCGGGGTGTCGTAGTCGCCGTCGACGACGGGGGAATTCTGGCCGCGGTGGGCCGCGCTGATGAAGGCGCGTCCGTTTCCGGGACCCGCGAAGACGATGTCGTTCGGCTCGTCGCCGACGAGCAGCGTGCGAACGACCCGGGGCTCCGGCCCCGAGACGTCGACGATGCTCACGCTGTCGGAAAGGTGGTTCACGACCCAGACTTCGTCGTCATTGCGTGCGGCGACCGCAACCGGTTCGAGGCCGACGGGGACGCTCCCGATCGGGGTCAGACGTCCGATCGTATCGACACGGTAGATCTCGAGCTGGGCGTCGGGCGTGTTCGCGACGAAGAGCTTCTGACCGTTCGGCGAGGAGGCGAGCGGACGCACGGGGCCGGCCTCGAAGAGGTGGTAGGCGGATTGGGCGCGGGCAGGAGAGGTGGCGATCAAGGCGATCGGCAGCGCCAGCAGGACGGCAGCCAGGCGGCAAATCGGCAAAACAGGTCTCCTCGTCAGCGGTCGATGCGGCGGGCCCGCCGGGATTTCAGCTCACCTGGGATTGTCTGCTCGGAGTGGGGTCGGGGTCAAGTCGAATCCACTGGATGTTGTCGACCCACGGGGCCGTCTACTGTGACAGATGAACACATAGCGATGGGTGGCTCGCGCTCCTTCCCGTCGCGAGCAGGAGATCGACTCCGATCCCGCGGCGCGCTAACGGAATACGGCGCCGATGAGCAAGCTCACGAAGCCGATGACCAGCAGGACCCGTCGTACCGCGAAGATCGCCATCCAGCGCGTGCGATAGGTCTCCCAGTCGGCCGGATATTGCATGGGCGTCCACGTCTCGATCACGCCGTTGATCGGCACGTTCTCCCGCACCATGAGCGCGGCGTCGGCAATGAGCGCAGCGAGGGCCACCGCGCTGGTCATCGCCATCCACGGATCACCGTCGAGAGCGCTCAGCACCAGGACGCTCAGGCATGCGGTAAGCGCACCCAGGTACACGACCGGCACCCGACGCTTCATCACGGCGTTGATCGCATTGCGCAGCTCGATGTACGCCGGGGCCGACAAAGCACGCGACGCGTGGCCCAACGCGATGGCGTAGAAAAGGGGCTGGCTGACCACGGTCGCGAAGAAAACGAGATTGACGAGCATTGCCAGCTTCAGCATGGTCGAAAGCTAGGCGAGCTCCGAGTCCCTCGCTTGTATGAAGTGTCGCCCGCTGAGGCCGCTCGAAAAATGGCTCGCCGTTGCGACCCTGGGCGTCGGCTCAGACGCCATTGCGGAGACGGGGCCGGCCACTCTGTCCGACACGCCGGCGCCCGGGCCGGGCCAGACCGCGGGGAGGTACACCTCCCGCCCCCCCGCTTGTCGCAGCGCCCGTCCCGTCACAGAGTATCGGGGGGCGAACCGGGGGAGGTCGGAGCGATGGCGACGGCAGTGAGCATAGAACGGTCGACCGCCCAGGCGGACAAGTCGGACTGGCGGAGCATTTTCGGCGGCCTGCGCCAGGGACAGCTCCATCCGGAGGGCTGGTATGCGGTCGCCCTCTCGAGCGAGGTCGAGACTGGCCGGGTGAAGGGTCGCCCCTTCCTGAACGGGCGCGTCGCGATCTACCGGAAGGCCTCAGGCGAGCCCGTCGTCGTCACGGCCTACTGTCCCCACATGGGCTCCGACCTGGCCTCGGGTCAGATCGTCGGCGACGAGCTGCGCTGCAACTATCATCATTTCCGCTTCGGACCCGATGGCCGCTGCGCGGGCGTCCCCGGCGACAACAAGATTCCGCCGAGTGCGCGAATCTTCAGCTATCCCGCGAGCGAGCGTTTCGGTCTGATCTGGGCCTACAACGGCGTAGAGCCGCTCTTCCCGCCGCCCGAGGTCCGCGATTTCGCGCAGGATGCCCTCGTCTGCCGGGCGCGCCGCGCCCATGTCTACGAGAACGTGGCCGCCTGGCTCCCGATCGGGAATACCTTCGACTTCCTGCATCTTCGCCACGTCCACAATCTGGGCTTCGACTTCGCCTTCGACCGCATCCGCTGGGGAGCCCACGAAGCGGAATACGAGATCGACTTCGACTCTCCGGACATGGGTGCCATCGAGCAGCGCATCCGCGTCACCGGAACCAACATCTCGACCCATGTCACCGTCGGCGCGACGACGACCGTCGGCGTCACGACCGCGACCCCGGTCGGAACCTCGCTCGAGCTCTACATGGTCGCCTGCACGCCCAAGGACTCGAGCCGCTTGCCCGAGTCCCTCGACGCCGAGCTGCGAGAGCAGGAGGCCTTCGTCGACAATCTGCTCGCCGACGACATCCGCGTCATGACGGGCATCTCGTTCCGCGCCGGCACCTTCGTCCAGGAAGACCAACCGATGGCCCGCTGGCTGCGCTGGGTTCATGCCTTCCCGGTCGCGGATCCGGCGGCGGCTTATCGCTGATATGAGAAGGCCCCTCCCGCGATGCGGGAAGGGCCTTCGGGTCGGGCCTCGGATTCGTCCCCTGCTAGGGCAGGAAGACCGGAGCCGGGAACCCGCCAACCGGCGTGCACGCTCTGCCCTCAGCGCGGATCTGCGCCGGGAGCTTGCACATGCTCACACCCCGGGACTCACTCGCGCCGTAGCTCGTGTCCGACCACGCGCAGGCCTCCTGGCACCACCACGAAGGCGCGCTCGACAGGACGAGAGACGGCGGGTACTCCGCCACCGTCGCGGCGGACACGGCGCTGGCCGATCGGACATTGCCGACGAACGATGCTCCGGGATTCGAGTTCGTCGCAGAACATCCGCCCTGCGAGGTGCTCGAGCCGAGCACGCAGGACGTCTCCGCCGCGTTATACCACATCCGCAACGTGCTTCCGGCTCCCGCGGCGAAGGCGCCGCCGCCGCTTCGGGAGTCGAGACCGAGGGTCCGGTTGAAGAGCATGCTCACACGCGGAATGACCGTATCGGCAGCGGAGGTCGAGATCCAGCCGCCCCATTGGCTGCCCATCGTGGACGGCCGGACCATGCGATTGCGATAGAAGGCGAGCCGCCGTCCGAAATCCGTCGCCCTGCCTTCCATCTCGACGTGGCAATGAAGATCATTTCCCTCGATCAGGATGCCCGACGTATTGCCGCCGCCCCCGTGGAAGAAGATGGATCGACCAAATCCACCGCGAGAATTGATGACGTCGCAGGTCGTCTCCGACACGGGCCCGATTGGCTCCTGGGTCATCTGGTAATTCCAGGCCGCCACGCCGCCGACACCACCCGCCTCATACGTGAGGAATCGACCGACCCGATTCCCAATCACGTTGTTCGCGAAGTAGTGGCCATTCGAATTCGGGCTTCCCACCGCCCACGCGCTGTTGTTGTTCGCGCGGTTGTAGGCGAAGTACAGCTCATCGAATCGATTGCCACGGAAGATGCCGTGGTCGCTGTTTCCGTTGGTTGCACCGCCCTGGAGCCGGACGAACACGTTGAAGGTATGCGGTATCCGAACGCGTTCGAGTCGAGCATGGCGGACGCCCTGAAACTCGACGACCGGAATTCCGAACCAGGGACATTCCACGGAGCCGCCCTGAATGCATGCGGGGGAGTTGGCCGCCGTGTCGCTGACCCGCGACGAGCCCGTCTGGTCGACCGTCAGGTCCATCAGACCGACGTTCTCGACCCAACCGTTCGAGGTGTTCTTCGCATTGTAGATCTGGACCGTCGTCGCGGAGGCGCTGAAGTCCACGGGAAGCGGGTCGGCCAGTACGACCCGGCGACTTCCGGAGCCGCTGATCGAGGAGACGACGCTCGTGTGTGTGATGCGTTCGCCGTCGGGATCCGCGGAGCCCAGCAGCAAACGGGTTCCGGTCTGGATCGCGTTGGCTGAATCGGAGATCGTGACAGAGGACGTTCCCGCCGAGAATCCGGCGGTCCAGGTTGCCGAGATCGATTGGACCTGAGCCATGCCGGCGATGCCCGCGGTCACGGCGGCGGCCTTTCCCGTCGTGCGCACGTCGTAACGCAGAATGGTTTCGTTCATGCCGCGGCCGACGATCATCACGTCGGACTTGTTCAGGATCCGCAGGCTCGAGGACGGCCCGTTGTAATTGCAGGGCGTCGCCCGGGCGTCATCGAGGTAGATCACCGTCCCCGACGTCGACGCGTCGATCGCCGCCTGGATTGCGGCGAAATCGTTTTCCGTCCCGTTCGCACAGCTCACGGCAGCGACCCGCCGAACAGTCCAGCCCAGCGCCTGCAGGTCAGCGAAGGAATCCCGGGCATCGGCGTACGCCTCGATCGCATCACCGTTCTCGAACGGAATCGAGCTATCCCATTCAGGCGTCGACAGCGCGAGCATCGGGGGGCGCCCCGTCGTCTGGGCGAATGCGATCGGGGCAGCGAGCCAGCCGAGCAGGACAAGGATCGAAATTTTCTTCATCGGAGACATACCCCAACGCAGGTTGCGTCTATTTCGGTTTGGTTGCCGAGTCGTTCCAAAAGCGCACATGAATTCGTCGCGACGCTGCACGCTGTAGATCCTCATGGGAGGCCGTCCCGTTCGTCGAGGCATCCTACCCCCGTTCCTGGACCGGCTCGGCCGCGAGGAGATCTTCGGCGTCTGCCGCGGGGATCCCCGTGATCATCCTCACGACGGTCAAGAACTACGGGAATGCCTCGACTCCCGCTCCCAGCGCTCGCAAACCTCCCGGTACTTCGCATCGACCCCGCCCTCGGAGGCGTTGAACAGATCCTCCGTAGCACGGTAGGCCTCGAGCCCCGCCCGCCATTCGCCGAGGCCCCGGCGCCCCAAGAACCCCATCAGGGCATGCGCGCGGGAAGCGCGCAAATGATGGGCAAGGACGAACTCCCGTAGCGCGCGATCCTGGGGCATGGCCGTGCGTGCGATGTAGGCCAGATTGAGCAGAGAGCTGAATACCATCCGGCGGGGATCGGGTCGGCCCGAGCCGACCTGCATGTGGTAGAGGATCGCCGCCTCGTTGCGGACCAGACAGTACTCGCGCCCGACGCGGTAGCTGAACTCGACGTCCTCGGCGGCGGCATAGCCGGCAAAGGCCTCGCAGAACTTGAAGCGGCGAAGCGCGTCGGTTCGGTAGGCGGTGCACCCGCCCGGGAGCCAGGAGACGGCCTTGAGCGACGGATCACGAAGCGACGACGGGAGCGCGAACTTCGGATCGAAATGCACGGGCGGAAAGACGGCGCCGACATATCGGGCGTTCCATCGCTCCAGCCCTCGCCGGGCCTCGCTCTTCCAGGACTTGAGCCAGTCCCCGATTCCCGCCGGTGCTGCGGAGGCGCCCGCCAACGGCGCGCCTGCGTTCTGCGCTTCCCACCAGCTCTGCGCGACCGCGCCCTCGAGCGGAATTCCCGCTACGCCCCCCACGAGGCGTTCGTGATCCGCATCGAAGACCTGCATGAGCTGGTCGACGAACTCCGGCGGCGCGAAGCAATCGTCGTCGAGGAACAGACACGTCTCGGTCCCGATGTGGGCGATGCCCGCATTGCGCTGGCGGGTCAGGCCCTTCGCCGAGCGGACGAAGATCAATCGCGTCTGCGTGCCGAGCTGGGCGCGCAAATCCGCAAACGTCTCCTCCTGGGTCAGCTCGTCGCCCTCGGCCGCCACGACGATGATCTCGTCGGGCCGGCGCGTTTGCTCGAGCAGCAGCTTCAAGCAGATGCGCACCGTGTCGGGGCGGCGATATGTCGCCACGAGCGCGCCCCACCGCGTCATCCCTCTTCCACTCACCGAACCACCTCGTTCTCGCGACTCTGCACGGTGGGAATCGTGCTCGAGGCCGCGTCCGAATTCTCGGAAAGCGCCTCGAGGACCCGTTTGAGGGCCGCTCCGTAGCTGTTCTTCGCATCGCGAAAGGGAGCGGCCATGCTGGCGCAGGCGGCCTGTAACTTCCAATACAGGGTCCGATCGTCCGCGAGCTGGAGCACGGCCTTCAGATATCCGCCGACGTCGTCCGGCGGAACCTCGAGCACGGCATCGCGCACGTAGTCGAGGGCGGGACAGACCCGAGAGGTAATGACGGGCCGACCGGCGAGCAGCGACTCGACCACGACCTGATTGAATCCTTCGCCGACGAGCGAAGGCGTCGGAACGACTACGGCGTGGGCGTCTCGGTAGATCTCTCGAAGCCGCGCCTGGTCGCACCAACCGTGAAGCACGAAGGTCCGCTCGAGTCCTGCCTGGACCGCGGCTCCCCGCAGCATTTCGAGAGCCCCCCCGGAACCGCAGACGTCGAAGCGCACCTCATGGCGCCCCGCCGCGCCGAGCTGGCGTGCGACCTCGAGCAGCTCGAAGACCCCTTTCTCCCGCTCGACCCGGCCGATGAACAGCACCCGAAGCTCGGGCCCGGGTCGGGTCGGCGCTTCGACTCCGCCGTACATCTTCTCTTCATAGAGCGGCAGGAATTCGAGGATCGGACGCGTCGTTCCCCCGGCGAGCGTTCGGACCTGGCGCGTGATCACGTTGGAGGCCGAGAGGATCGCCGCGGCTTCCTCGCGGTAGAAGCTTTTCTGCAGCCAGAGAGCCGCTTTGCGTGCGGGCTTCGTTCGTCCGTACTCCGGCCAGAGGGTGCAGGGCAGCATCTGGACCATCCGGACATCGGGCGGGAGGGCGCGGACGATCAGCGAGGGCAGTATGTCATCCATCACGAGCAGCGTATTGGCTCGAAAGGACCGGACCTCCGTCGCGATCTGGCGGGCGTACTCCATCTGTGCGCGATAAAAAGACAGTCCCCCTTGTCCCTCGAGGGGATTCGGGCGGCTCTCGATCGAGATGCCGTCATGGGAGAGTCGTTCGACGGACGGGAAGGTTGGGAGACAGAGTGCTTCCGCCCCCACAGCTCGGCAAACCTCGAAAAACTGGGACGAGTAAGAAACGTGGGACGTCCGGGTGTCCGGCTCGTTCTTCGACCAGCAGCGAAAAGTGTGGAACGCGTCTCCACTTCCGCCGACCTGGACGATTCGGAGCTTGCGACTCACGGGTAGGGACGAGCCTCCGAGCGGAAATCGTTGCGGCCGGGCGAACCATACCAGACCGTATTCGGGCACATCGGACGGCCGCGGACGTCGCTGTATGGACTAGCGGCGAGTGGGCGGTCCATCCCTTCAAACCAATCCGGAGGCTCTATATTGCGATCAGTCGGGTACCGTCTCGGCCGAACAAGAGGGGCGTCCTTGGAACGAGGCGGCCGGTCGTCCGTCCACCTCGAGTAGAGATCCCTGCTCCCCGCCTTTGCTGCGGGCTGAGACTGAGATCAGGAGCAGGAGAGTCGCGATGACGGACCCGACGCAGGTATTCGAGAATCTCGAGCTCTACGAGCAATGGGATCGCGATTACTACCATCCGGCCGCGATTCGCCTCTACGATCGAGCCGTTGCGCTGATGCTCGAGGACCTGAAGGTCGAGCCCGGTTCGCTGGTTCTGGACGCGGGCTGCGGCCCCGGGGTTCACAGCATTCGTGCGGCCCGCCTCGGGGCCCGGGTCCTCGGGATCGACATCTCCCAAACGGTGCTCGACGAGGCGCGGCGTCGGATCGACGGCAGCGGCGTCGGGGATCGAATCGAGCTCCGTCGCCAGGACCTGACCCACCTGGAGCTGGCTTCCGAGTCGTATTCGGCCGTGTTCTGCTGGGGCGTCGTCATCCATGTGCCGGAAATTGCCCGGGCCCTGGCCGAGCTTGCTCGGGTCCTCGCCCCAGGGGGCCGGCTGGCATTGCAGGTGACCAATCGGCAGGCCTGGGACCACAAGATCGAGCGGCTCGCGAGGCGGCTCCTGAGACGCGAGCGACAGTCGTGGGAGCGCGGACCGCTCGGCGAAGGCCGTTGGTTCGAGATGGAGGGGGGCGGCGAGCTCTGGGTCTGGCGAGTCGATGCGGACGATCTGATCCAGGTCCTCGAGAAGGCCGGACTTGGATTCATCGGCCGTCGTCCGGTCGAGTTCACCGAGCTGCAGTGGCGGGTCAAGGCGGCGTTTCGGCGCCCGTTGATCTGGCTCAACTCGTTGTGGCAGCGGGCCGGCGGATCGCCGAAGGGCTGTGCGACCTCCATCCTGGTCTTCGAGAAGCCGCGCACGAAGTAGCGCCGGATTCTCGGAACGATCAGAACGGGGAGCGCGTCGGGCCGATGCCACGGAATCAGCTCGTCACGATGGTCGCGAGCGGTCAGCTGACGACCGCCAGCCTCGTCTGGCGCGAAGGCTCGAGCGAATGGTCTTCGACGCCTCGGACCAAGCGGCTCGTCGCTCGAGGCGCACCGTCTCAGCGACTGGATTCCTGCCCGCCGACATCTGGACGATCCCACCCGCAGGTCTTAACGTCCGGCCGGCTGCAATCCGGACGCTAGGCGAGAACGGTTTGGATCGTCGGATGAATCAACGCACTCCGATAGTGGGAAAGAAAGCGGAAAAGAAAGTGGGGGGAAGATGAGGATCTCGCTTCGAACGCATGGAGCTCGTCCCGTGTCGTCCGGCAGCGGCCTGCGCCGGAGCGTCTGGTCGCTCGTCGCCGCCGTCGCTCTCTTCGCGACGGTCTTCACCGTGCTCGGCGCCGTCGCTCCGGACAGCGCGCTCGCCGCGCCGAAATCCCGCTTCACGCCTGCCCGCAAGCTCGGGCGCGGCTTCGCGAACACGTCGCTCGGCTTTCTCGCAATTCCCGGGCAGATGGTGGCCCAGACGCGGGAACGCGGCGCCGCGGCGGGGCTGCCAATCGGCTTCGGGCTCGGAATCGGCTGGTTCGTCGCGAGCGAGCTGACCGGGGTCTGGGAGATCCTGACCTGCCCGTTCGAATTCCCGGAAGGCTACAAGCCGATCCTCGAGCCGGAATTTCCCTGGGAGTATTTCGAGGACTAGGCGACGTCGACGGTCCCCGCCCGTCGCCCTTCATCGCGGCCCGATTCGCTTCAGCGTTCCCGATCTAGGGCTTGCAGCTTGGCCTTCGCCCCGCCGCCTGCGCCTGCTGGTAGATCGGCATGAACTTGGGAATCGCCGCCTGGAGCTGGCTGATCCGCGTGGTACTGCTCGGATGGGTCGACATGAACTCCGGCGGCGCCGCCCCCCCGGCCCGCGCCATGTTCTGCCAGAGCGTCACGCTCTCGCTCGGATCGAAGCCGGCGCGGGCCATCAGCTCGAGGCCGATCAGGTCCGCGTCGCTCTCCTGCGAGCGGCCGTACGGCATCAGCGCGCCGTACTGAACGCCGACGCCGAGGGCGCCCATCAGCAACTGCTTCTGCGGGGTCTCTGCGCCGAGCAGGATCGAGCCGAACTGCATTCCGATCTCGGCGAGCGCGCCCTGCGAGACGCGGGCGTTGCTATGCCGATCGAGGACGTGGCCGACTTCGTGGCCGAGCACGGCGGCGAGCTGCCCCGGCGTCGTCGCCACGGTCAAGAGACCCGTGTGCACGCCGATCTTGCCGCCAGGCAGCGCGAAGGCGTTGGCCGTCTCGTCCTCGAAGACCTCGACCTCCCAGCTCGAGACTGCGACCCCGCGCATCTGCTCGGGCGGGACGACCTGGGTGATCGCGTTCGCGACACAGCGGACGTAGGTCACCTTCGTCGTGTTCGACGAGCGTGGGGTCTTGCTCTGGAGATCGGTGAACGCGGCGACCCCCATCTGGGCCATCTGGCTCTCCGAATAGAGCAGGAACTGCTGCCGGCCCGTCATCGACGTTGCGCAGGCCATGGCAATCGTCGCCGCGACGGTTGCTCCGACGGCCGCAAGAATCCGGGAACGGTGGCTCTGGATCGACATTTTTTCTCCTGTCCGCGCGATGCTTCGATGGGGCCCCCTCGCCGATGGCGGAGAGGGTGGGATTTGAACCCACGAGGACTTTCGCCCTGCCGGTTTTCAAGACCGGTGCCTTCAACCGCTCGGCCACCTCTCCGCGTCGAGCTATGGGAAGCTAGCATCTCGCGATGGACCTCGATCTCCGCTCGAAGCGTGTTCTCGTATCAGGAAGCTCTCGCGGCACCGGCGCCGGCATCGCCCGCGTCCTCGCGCGCGAAGGCGCCATCGTTTTCATCCACGGCTTCGAGCTCGAGGCCGCGGAAGTCGTCGCCCGCTCGATCCGCGACGAAGGCTTCGACGCCCGCGCGGTCGCGGGCGACATCCGAACCGATGTCGGAGCCCGCGACGTCGCCGCGTCCACGGGCGAGGTCGACATCCTGGTCAACAACTATGGCGTCGCCGAGTCGGGATCCTGGCAGAGCCCAACCTCGGATTGGATCGACATCTACGAGAAGAACGTGCTCTCGGGCGTGCGGCTCGTGCAGGCCCTGACCTCCGGCATGAAATCCCGGGGCTGGGGTCGAGTCGTCTTCGTCAGCACCGTCGGCTACGCGCGTCCGAATTCCCGTATGCCCCACTACTACGCCTCGAAGATGGCGCTCATCAACATGACTCTCTCCCTCGCCAAGGAGCTCGCCCATACCGGGATCACCGTAAACTGCATCAGCCCCGGCATCATTGCGACCGCCGAGATCCGCGAGATGTACGAACGCCGCGCGATCCAGCAGGGCGAGCCGAGCGACTGGTCCGCTCTCGAGCAGAAGATCGTGCGCGGCGACATGCCGAATCCCGCAGGCATCGTCGGAACGCCGGAGGACATCGGCGAGCTCGTCGCCTTCCTCGCGAGCGAACGGGCGCGTTACATCAACGCCGCGAACATCCGGATCGACGGCGGAGCCTCCGACTCGACCCACTGACGGCCTAGATTTTCCGGGCCTCGAGCTCGGCCAGGATCGCGCGGTGGCGATGACGGCCGAGGGTATAGCCGCCGGCGACGAGCGCGCTGAGCACCACGAAGATCGCCGGGACCAAGGCCGTCATCGTCCGCAGCGCCCAGACGACCGACTCGTCGTTCTTCTGCCCGGGCCGGAAGCCCGCGAGATCGAGGACGACGAAGGCGCCTGCGACCCCGATCGCGCCGGCGATCTTGCGCAGGAACGTGAAGACTCCGACGTAGAGCCCCTCGCGTCGTTCGCCCGAGGCCAGCTCGTCCTCGTCGGCGACGTCGGCCACCATCGACCAGGGGATCATGTCGGCTGCCGAATAACCGATGCCGGCGAGCATCGTCGCCGCGAAGGTGAGCGCGAAGGGCCACTCCGGCTGGATCACGAAAAGACAACCGAGCCCGAAGACCCAGCCGATGCAGCCGTACCGGTAGACCCTCGCCTTGTCGCGTCCCCGGGCGAAGCGAAGCCACGCCGGCATCGCGACGACGACCGAGATGAGGAACCCGCCCATCACGATCTCGAAGTCCTGCGGTCGACCCATCACGTAGGTGAAGTAGTGCAGGAAGAGCGCCATCGGGAGATCGATGGCGATGCGGCCGAGGGTGAAGAGACCGATCAGGCGACGAAAGCTCTGATTGCGGTAGAGCAGCCCGAAATACTCCCGCGTCGAGCTCCCCGCCGCGGCGCCATTGAACGTCCGCCGCTCGTAGGTCACCCGCCAGATCGGCCACCATGGGAGCACGATCCAGACCGCGAGCACGGCTCCGGCGATCTGCCAGGCGCGCGCGTCGCCCCCGAGCGCCTCGGCGAGGGGCCGGAAGACGACGAGCGTGAAGAGGGTTCCGAGGATGGAAGCGACCGAGCGATAGGTCGCGAGCGAGGTCCGCTCGTGGTAGTCGTCGGTCAGCTCGGGCAGCAGCGCGTGGTAGGGAACTGCGGCGACCGTCATGCAGAGACTGGTCAAGGCGTACAGGCCGGCGTAGTAGGCGAACTGGAGTCCGGCGCTCGTGATCGGCGGCGCCCCCCAGATCGCTGCAAAGGAGAGAGCGAAGGGACCCGCGCCGATCAGCAGATAGGGCCGACGACGCCCCGCCTTCCAGGTCGTCCGATCGGAGATACGTCCCATCCAGACGTCGGCCACTGCATCCGCGATTCGGCCAACCAGGGGCACGAGCCCCGCCAGCCCGACCCGCATCCCGACGACCTCCGTCAGGTAGAACGGAAAGATCATCGCGAGAGCGACGAGCGCGACGTTCACCGAGTGGTCGCCCATCCCGTAGATCAGCTTCAAATGCAGGGGCAGACGCTCTGAATTCACCTTCGGACACTACACGACGGCCATCGAACCCGACTATGCTGCCGCGCATGAATCCGACGCCGCATCGTTTTGCCGCCCTCGACTGGATGCGAGGCTTCGTGATGGTCCTGATGGCCGTCGATCACGCCTCGCAGACCTGGAACGCCGGCCGGGTCTCCGCCGACTCCGCCTATCTCCTCGACCTCGCGACCGGCAATCCCGCCTGGATCCCCGGATCAGAGCTCGACCTCGCTCAGTTTCTGACCCGCTGGATTACCCATCTCTGCGCCCCGACCTTCCTCTTCCTCTCCGGTGCATCGCTCGCCATGAGCCTCGAGCGACGCCGGAGCGAAGGCGCGACCGCGAGCAGCCTCGATCGGCATCTGCTCGTCCGCGCGCTCGTGATCCTCGGCTTCGAGGGCGTGCTCACGCTGCTCGCGGGTCAGGGCGTGCTGATCCTGCAGGTCCTCTACGCGATCGGCGCGTCGATGCTCGCGATGATCGTCCTGCGGCGACTTCCGACGCGCGGCCTGCTGTTGATCGGCCTGGCATGGCTCGTTGGCAGCGAGCTCGCGTTGAACCACTTCTTTCCGCTTCCCTCGCCGGGTCTGCTCGCCCGGCTCTTTTTCATCCCGGGCTATTCCGCGCCGGTCTACGTCCTCTATCCGATGACCCATTGGCTCGCGATGATGCTTCTCGGCTGGGCCTTCGGACGCCATCTGCTCGAGCGCCGGGCGGACGACTCCGCGCGCGTGGAGACCGAGAAGCTGCTCCTGCTGTCCGGTCTCTCGGGCCTGCTCTTGTCTGCCTTCGTCCGGCGCGCGAACGTCTACGGGAACATGGGTCTCCTGCGCGACGACGCCTCCCTCGTCCAGTGGCTCCACATGAGCAAGTACCCGCCCGCGCTGGTCTATTCGCTCCTCGAGCTCGGCCTGATGGCGCTCTTTCTCGTCGCCTTCCTCCGCTACGAGCGCCGCATGCGCGGCGCGCCCAATCGCTGGAATCCGCTCCTCGTCTTCGGTCAGACCGCGCTCTTCTTCTACATCCTGCATTTCATCGTGCTCGGCGGCTCGGCCCTCGTGATCACGGGCGGCATGATGCAGCGCGGACTGCCCGAGGCCTACACCGCCGCAGCGGCGACCCTCGTCCTCCTCTACCCCGTCTGCGTCGGCTTCCGTCGTCTGAAGCAGCGTCATCCGAATAGCATTCTCCAGTACATCTGATCCCTGTCGACGCATCGGATCCTGACGGCGCATCGAGTTTCAGGGACACGGAAGCGATGCGCCCATTTCAGCAGATTATCTGCTCGATCCATTTCCTCTCCGGTACGGTCGTCGCCCTGATCGGGCTCGGGACCAGCCTCCCCTCGCATGGAATCCTTCGGCGAGCGCAAGCATCGGTCGACCTCGAGCGAGGCCCCTGCTGGGAGCCCGACGCGGCGGTACCATGATCGTTCGTGCGCCCACCCCCGCACCCCGCACGAGGAGCCACGAGCTTGGGCGAATACCGCAATCCCCCCAGTCACCGATTCGAGCAGGTCTCCAACTTCCGCGATCTCGGCGGACATTCCACCACCGACGGCCGCCGCGTCGCGAAGGGAAGGCTCCTGCGCAGCGGCCATCTCGGCCATGCGAGCAAGAGCGACCTCGCGATCCTGTCGGGCTACGGCCTGCGCCGCGTCTTCGACTTCCGCACGGCCTCGGACATCGAGGCCGAAGGCGCCGACCGATTGCCGCCCGGGGCCGAGAACGTCCAGCTCCCGATGCCCGACCCCGCGCGCGGCGGCGACATCCGCAAGCTGATGCAGGAAAACTCGCCCGAGCGCCTGCCCGAGATCTTCGGCAATGGCCGCGCCGAAGCGATGATGCGCGATTCCGCCGCCGGCCTCGTGCGCGAGCGACGCGAGCCCTACTCGCTCTTCCTCAAGGCGCTCGCACGCCACGACGCATTCCCCGCGCTCTTCCACTGTTCCGCCGGCAAGGACCGCGCCGGCTGGGCGGGCTCGGTCGTGCTGCTGACGCTCGGCGTGCCCGAAGACGAAGTCGTCGAGCAATACCTGCTCTCCAACCGCGCAGCGCAGGAGATCATCGACCGCAATCGCGTGCCCGGCCGCGAGCATTGGAGCAGCGGCGTGCTCGCGCCCCTGATCGGCGTGCGCGCCGAGTACATCCAGGCCTCCTTCGAAGCGGTCCAACAGGAATGGGGCGACTTCGACGGCTACCTGCGCGACGGCCTCCGTATCACGAACGCCGAGCGCGAAGCGATCCGGGCCCACCTGCTCGAATAGCATCCGCGGATCGGGTTCAGGCTCGGACCGCGGAGAATCGACGCTCGCTCGCGGATCGTCAGCCGTCCGTCGACAGAAGCTCGAGCAGATTGCCGTCGGGATCGCGGAAGTAGACCGATTGCCCGAGCTTGCCATCGGCGGCAGGTCGCGGAACGGGCCCGTCGACGACCTCGACGCCGTGCTGCGCAAGCAGCGCGACCGCTTCGCGGATCGGCCCGTCGAAGCGGAAGCAGACGTCCTCGGATCCCGGCATCGGAACGCGTGCATGCGGCTTCGCGGGGGCGTCCGCCGAATGAATGCTCATGCGACTCTGGCCGACCTGCAGGATGACGACGGGGATCTTCCCTGCGCGCCACTCGGCTTCGTAAAGCGTCGTCGCCCCGAGGACGCGCTTGTAGAAGTCGAGGGTCGCGTCGACGTCGGCGCAGGTGATGGCGATGTGGTCGAGGGAACGGATGGGCATGCTGGGGCCTCGGGTTGGACGGGTGACCGCGCCAGCCGTATGACGACGCGACGGCGCACCGTCGAGATCCGCCGCGTCGTGCCCGCCAGAAGATTTTGGGGACACATGGATTGTGCCCGATCGACAGTTTCTCTTCGGTCTATTCGTCAACAGATCCAGACAGATACAGTATCGTGTCAGCCGCGGAACGGTCATCTGTCGTCCGGCAATCGTGCGAAGCTCGATTCGCAGACGCAACAGAATCCGACTCAGCGAATCGCCGATCGTGAGCTGGCTTTCGAGCTGTCCGTCGAGGTGAGCGATGCGCTTTCATTTGATCATCGCTTTGTACCTGGTCGCGTCGACCGGAGCAATCGGTCAAGACGCTCTTGCTGCCAGCTACCGGAGGACGAACGGGACGATCGTGGATCCGATGACTTCGGCATTTTGCGAAGGCGGTTGGATTTGCACCTATCCGTCGCCCTACATCAGCGAGATTCATCCCTTCGGCGGACCGCCGCTCGAACCCGGAGTGAGCATTCCCGGGGCCGACCTGTCGATGGCAGACCTGCGAGATGTCGATCTGCGCGAAGCGGATCTGAGGAACGTCGATTTCTCGTACAGCGATGTTCGAGGAGATCTCCGGGCCGCCGACCTGCGCCTCGCCGGCGGCATCAGCCCGCGATTCGAAAGCGCAGCCCTGGATCACGTCGACCTGCGAGGAAACTGGTTGGCAGGCGCGAATCTGACCAACGCTGATCTCCACGCTGCGAATGCAGACGGAATGACATGCGCAGGGCTCGGGGGATCAGGCAACACCAGCCTGTTGAGTGTGAACCTGTCGAGTGCGCGCGTGCGCGATTCCTACTTCAACGAATATTGCTCCCTGAGCTCCGCGAACTTTGGAAGAGCGGACCTTCGAGGTTCCGATTTCAGCGATCTGGATTTTTCAGACGTCGACCTCGATCGGGCAGATTTGCGAGGGGTGTATCTTCAGTTCATCTCGCAGATGGGTCAGACCCGAGGTCAGGCCTACTACGACTCGACGACGAACTTCTTCGCGGTGTCTACGGGGCTCATCGGCGGCGCGCCGTTCGACCCCGTCGCCGCCGGCTGGATCGACCTCGACGAAGTCGACGTCGACGTCGACGGAATTCCGGACTCGGCCGACAACTGCCGTTTCGTGGCGAATGTGGACCAGGACGACTTCGATGCCGACTCGCTCGGCGATGTTTGCGACTTCTCGCCTTCGACCGCTTGCCTCGAGATGGGGTCTCTGGTCCGGAGCACGACTTTCCTCGCCGCTTTCCAGGACAATACCTGCGAGGACTGGTCCTGGGTCGAGCAACCGGCCGCAGACCTCCAGTCGGCCGTATTGACCGAGACCTATTTGAGATCGGCGAACCTGGCGGGTGCGGTCATGACGGACGCCGATCTTTCGGGCGCCGACCTGACGGCCGGTCGGCTCACCAATGCAGATCTGTCGAATGCAAATCTCGATTCCGCGGTCCTGGCCTATGCACACCTGAGCTTTGCAAACATGACCGGCGCGAATCTGGCGCATGCCGATCTCGAGTCCGCCGACCTGATCGATGCGCTGCTCATGTCTGCTCGATACGACGAGGAGACGGTTTTTCCATCGGGGCGTAGGGTGGCAGGTCCGCCCTGGGGGCTACCGAACGGCGTCACGCCGTGGGGGGCTGGGATGATCCCGGTACCGGAGCCCGGGTCGTGGCCGGCGATCATGATCGGCGGGAGTGGGATTGGACTGGCCGGGATCGGACGGCGATCGCGCCGGCAGCAACGAAACCGTTAGGTCTTTCCGACGAGCGACTCGACGATCCCCTCGACCGCCCGATCCGCAATCCCCTTCATCTCCGCATCCGTCCGATCCTGGATCGGATGCTCGACGTAGACTGCAGAAGCCATCGCCCCGAGCGCCTTCGCCTGTGCATCCGCCCCCGAGACGAACTCGACCGTCGCGACGAATACGCTGGGCAAGCCGCGGTCTTCGAGGTCCACCGTGTCGTGCACACTGCACGACGTGCAGCTCCCTCAATCCGCGAGCGCCTCGACGACCGCGTCGCATTGGCGGGCGATCTCCTGGCGGAGGTCGATGGGCGCGGGCTTGGTGAACGTCGGCTTCTTGAAGCGGAGCACCTTGGCGCCGCGTTCGACGAGGCGGCTCTCGAGCTGGTCGAGGAAGACATCGCCACGGGCCTTGGCGATGTCGAGGAGACCGACCGTTCGGCCTTCGATCGACGGAAGACGCGGCGCTCGGATGCGCTCGGCGGGGACGCGTTCGCTGGTCGGGTCGAGAAGGATCGTCATGCTTGGATCTCCCTTGCGAGGGTCTGGCTGCCGAGCTCTCCGTTCGCCCAGCCGGGGATGATCGCCGAGAAGAGTCCGGCGCCGCCTCCGGCATGAACGATATGGATTCCGTTTTCCCGGAACTTCGGGATCATACGACCGCGCACGGACTCGGGGAGCCCTTCGGCGATGCCGCCTGCGCCGCGGACGAGCTCGTCGCCGGGGATCGTCGTCAGCTCGAGCAGGCGCTTGCGCAGGCGATCTTTCGACCAGCGCGCCTCGCGGAAGATCCGCGAATGATCCGGGGAGACGATGAGCACGGCATCGAAGGCCATCACCGCCTTCGGCGAGAGCATGGCGCGCAGGGCGTAGGCGAAGCTGTGGGCCAGCGCTTCGGGGGTCCGCGCGAGCTGGTCCACGAGGGTCCGCGGGCCTTCGCCGGGGAAGATCGTGACTACGCTCTGACCCGCCTCGAATCCGAAATCCGCCGCGAGCGGCGTCCAGGGCGAGCCCTCTTCGTCTTCGGCGAAGCAAAAGCCGAGCTTGCCGGGGTTGCCGAGGGTCGCGCGGTCGATCTCGCCGGGGCGGCCGCCGCCGACGTTGCGGATGACGAGCTGGAGCGCGCGGCCGATGGTGTTATTCGCGCGATTGCCCTGGCCGAGGACGTTGATGCCGGAGTTCATCCCGATCGCGCGGCGGATCGGGCCGTTCACGATCAGGACCGGGCCGACGGACATCGTCGTCGCGAGCACGCCGTGGATGTTGAAGGCGGGCGTGCAGGCCATCTCGACGGCCGCCAAGACGACCGGGAGGTATTCGGGCTTGCAGCCGGCGAGGACGGCGTTGATTGCGACCTTCTCGACGGTGCATGAGACGAGATCCGGCGGAACGACGGCGACGATCTCGTCCGGCGCCCGCGTCGTCCCGGCGAGCATGGCCATGACGCGGGCCTCGGTCGGCGGCACGACGGGCAGTCCATCGCTCCAGCCTCGGTCGAAGCAGGCCTCCTGCTCGTCCTCGAGCGGTGCGAGCTCGACGCGTCGGGACCTCATCGTCTTCGCGCCGCGGAAGCGGAGCTCGAGGGCGCGGGCGTGGACCGGATCGACGGAGAGCGAGCCGCATCCCGGTCGCCACGCCGGGAGTCCGGCGCCGAGTCCCTCGACGCCCGTGAGGGCCTCCCATTCCTCTCGCTGCCATCCGACCGCCCGCTCGATCTCGCGTCCGTCGGCGACGAGCAGGAGCGTCGGAACCGCTTCGATCGCGTGGTGCCAGGAAACGGTGAGATCGCGGTCGTCGACGGGGCGGAGCTGCGCTGGAAAGGCGGGATCGTCCTGGCTGTAGATCGTCAGGGGAACTCGTCTCGCGAGCTCGGCGAGGACCGGAGCAACGAGCTCGCAGGTCGGGCATTCGCGCTTCACGAACACGACGACGCCGGACGGGAGCGGCGGCAGGTCCGCGAGGGTCTTGGCGGGCGTAATCGCGGATGCGCTCGTGGACTCGATCCGGGAGGCGTCGGCCATCGCGCGAGCATAACCGAGGCGACCCGTTCGCCAGCGGCTGCTAGCTTCGGATTCCGCCTTGCCGCACGGCTTTCGCTCGAGCCCTCGCGTCCGTCCAGGAGTCCCGTTTGATGCCCAGCGCGCCCTCCCAGCCCCTCCCCCTGACCGGCCTTCGCATCCTCGCGATCGAGCAGATGCAGGCGATGCCCTTCGGCACGCAGCTCCTCGCGCGCATGGGCGCCGACGTCGTCAAGGTCGAGTCGCCCAAGGGCGGCGAGTCCGGGCGCTCGGGCCTGCCCAACATCCGCGACGTCGACGGCTCGACTCCGGGCGCGACGTTCCTGCGCAACAACCTCTCGAAGCGCAGCATCGGGATCGATCTGAAGCATCCCCGCGGTGCGGAGCTCGTCCGCCGCCTCGTGCCGCATTACGACGTCATCGTCGAGAACTTCAAGCCCGGAACGATGGAGCGCCTCGGGATCGGCTACGAGGCGCTCGCGAAGGCCCATCCCAAGCTCATCTACGTGTCGGCCTCGGGCTTCGGGTCTCTTCGTGAGACGCCCTACGGCAGCTGGCCGGCCTACGCCTGCGTCGCCGAGGCGATGGGCGGCTTCTACTCGTTTCGTCCCGAGCCGGGACGGCGGCCCAACATCGGGGTCGGCGGCGCGATCGGCGACATCGGCACGGGCCTCTTCGCGATGATCGGCCTGCTCGCCGCGCTGCGCGGCCGCGACCAGACCGGCCGGGGACAGAAGGTCGACGTCGCGATGCTCGACGCGATCATCTCGATCATGGACATGGTCGCCTTCAATCCCTCGATCGGGGTCGACGACAACAGCATCGCCGCCTGGCCCGGCATCCTCGAATCCTTCGAAGCGAGCGACGGCCTCTTCGTGATGCAGATCGGTCGCGAGCATCAGTTCGAGCGCTTCGCGCAGACCATCGGTCATCCCGAATGGGTCGGGGATCCGCGCTTCGCGACCCGCGAGCAGTGGAGCGCGCAGATCGAGCCCGTGCTGCGCCCGGCCGTCGAGGCCTGGGCCGCGGGCAAGACGAAGCTCGAGGCGAGCCGACTTCTGGCAGACGCAGGGGTCGTCGCCGGCCCGAGCTTCGAAGGCGATGACCTCCTCAGCGATCCCCACGTGAAGGCCCACGAGATGATCGTCGAGATCCCCGCCGCGACGCCGACGGGCGTCGTCCGCGTCCACGGCAATCCGATCAAGTTCTCCGCGAGCCCGGAAGGCCCGGCGACGAAGTGGCCCCTCATCGGGGAGCACACGGACGCCGTGCTCCGCGCGGATCTCGGCCTCGACGCGAAGGAGCTCGAGTCGCTTCGCGCCGACGGGGTCATTCGCTGAGCTGAGATTACGGTCGTCCATATTGATTGACATATGTAAACTCCACTGCAAGACTCGGGCTCCCGCGCAAGGAGGCCCGTATGTCGATCGCCTTTGCTCCCGACCGCAGCGACTTCTATCTCGGCGACCCACATGCGGCATTCCGGCGTCTGCGAAGCGAGGATCCGCTCCACTGGCATGCGGACGGCCCCTACTGGTGCGTTACGCGCCACGCCGAGGTCATGGAGATCTCGCGTCGGCCGCGTCTCTTCTCGTCGGCCCACGGCACGCAGCTCTTCGAGATCGGCGATCGCATCGCCGGCCGCTCGTCCATCCTCGAGAACGCACCCTCGATCATCCGGATGGATCCCCCGGAGCACAATCGCCATCGCAAGCTCGCGATCGGCGCCTTCACGCCGCGAATGATCGCGGCCCTCGAGTCGCGTGTGCGCGAGCTCGCCCGGGAGAGTGTGGCGACGATCCGGCCTGGCGAGCCCTTCGATTTCGTCGAGCAGGTCGCGATCCCGCTGCCGATGTTCATGATCGCGGAGCTGCTCGGAGTTCCGAGCTCCGACTTCGCCGACTTCCGCCGCTGGTCGGATGCGATGGTCGAGGTCGGCGCTCAGGGACCGAAGCCGGAGACGGTCGGCATCGTGGCCGAGCTCGTCGGGTACATGCTCGCGAAGATCGCCGAGTGTCGTCGTTCGCCGCGCGAGGACGTGCTCTCGACCCTCGCCCACGCGGAGCTCGACGGGGTTCGATTGACCGACGCGGAGCTCGGGATCTTCTGCCTGACGCTGCTCGTCGCCGGCAATGAAACGACGCGCCACCTCATCTCGGGCGGAATGGGTGCTCTACTCGCGGATCACGCCCAATGGGAAAAGCTCTGCGCCGAGCCCTCGCTGTTGCCGAACGCGATCGAGGAGATGCTCCGCTTCGTCAGCCCGATCCAGAACTTCGCGCGCCGCGTCGAGCAGGACGTCGAGCTCGCGAACCGCACGCTGAAGGCTGGGGACTATGTGGTGATGTTCTACGGCTCGGCGAATCGCGACGAGGCCGTCTTCGGCGGGGATTCGGACCGCTTCGAGATCGCGCGCCGGGAGGCTCCTCGCCATCTCGCATTCGGTTTCGGCGAGCATCTCTGCCTCGGCGCCTCCCTCGCTCGACTCGAGGCGCGCGTGATGTTCGAGAGCCTGATCCTGCTCGGGCCCGGATTCTCGCTCGCGGGCGTACCGCAGCGGATCCCGTCGACCCTCGTGAACGGACTCGCGGAGATGCCCGTCGTCCTGGAGGCGAGTCGATGACGGCCCGGCCGCGCGAAGGCGCCCCCGCCGTCCCGTGGCCCGGGAATCCGCCTTCGCCCTTCGCGCGCGCGAGCGCCCGAGAGAGGCAGCGAAGCGCGACCCGCGAGCGGATCTTCGACGCGGCGATCGCGGAGTTCCGGCGCGTCGGCTTCGAACGCGCGAGCATCTCCGACATCGCGCGGACGGCACAGGTCTCCCGCCCGAGCATCTACGCCCACTTCCCGACCCTCGACCACGTCCTCTTCGAGCTCGCATGGCGCTGCGCGCAACAGATCGTTCGGCGTCTCGAGCCGGCGACGACGCTCGCGGAGGTCCTCGACCGCCTCGCGGAAGCGATCCTCGAGGCCGAGGCCTCCATCGGCGATCGTTGGCTGTTTCGCGAGCTGACGAGCGTCTTCTCGCGCCGGTCGTCCGTACCCGACTTCGACCTGGCCGATATTCCCGTGCTCGCAGAGCTGCGAAGGCGCTTCGAGGCCGCTCGCCTTTCGGGGGAGCTGCGCGCGGGGATGCCGCCCGACCAGGCGGCACGTCTATGCCTGTCGGCCGTCCTCGGACACCTCGTCGGGATCGAGGCCGAGCCCCCGGAGCGACTCGCGGATCTGCGCGCGATCTTCGCTCTCTACCTGGCGGCTTCCCCGCGCGACAGCGTCATCCGCTGATCCGTCCGATGGATTCAGCGCTGGAGCGCGGAGCGGATCCGATCGGCGACGGTTCCGGCCGTCGCCCGGGCGTCGGCGAACGCTTGTTCCGCGCTCGCCTGGATGGTGTGCCACGAATCTTCGGCAGCGGACGTCAGGTCCTTCATCAGCCGTGTCGCGTCCTTGCGCTTGCCCTTGAGCACGTTCAGCTGGGCCTTTCCTTCCTTGCGCAGCTCACGAATCCGAGCCTTCGCGTCGGCCTCGATCGCCTTCTCCGCCTTTCGAAGGCCCTTCTGGACCTCGCCAATCGACTTCTCGACGTGCTTGATGCCCTTCTTGATGTCGCCGTAGGCGGCCTTCGCGGCCGGGGACGGGCGGCCCACCTTGCGCGTCGTCTTCCTCGCGACCGTTCCCGATTTCTTCGCTGCCATTCGTCTCTACTCCTCGAGGCGCGACCCTGCGCGCTGATGTCGAATCCCACGAGACCGGTCCACCCGGGGCTCACGTTCGCTAGGTCGTGACGGCCTGCTCAGAGTCAAGCGATCGCGAGAAGGAATACACGATGGAAGCCCGAATCTTCCCCTCGGCGTTCAGCTCGTCTCGACCCCGCCCGACGCGATCAGTCGCTCGAGGCGCGATAGGCGCTCACGGCCGTCGTCGTCGATCCGCTCGAGCCAGCCGCGGACATAGTCGAAATCGAGGGGCGAAGGCGACGCAAAGATCACCCCGGCGATGTCGTCCCAGTCCTTGCTGCGGTTGAAGGTCGCCTTGTAGACGATCAGGTCCTCAGCGCTGAGGACATGGATCGGATCGCCGTAGAAGTCGACCCGGCGGCGGCGCTCCATCGAGCTGCGGTGGAGCGCGTCGTAGGCGAAGAAGAGGTCGATCGGCGTGCCCTCCCACCGTACGCGGACCTGCTCGTCGCGCTCGGCCAGCACTCGGAGTCCGGGGTTGGCGACGTCGGCGCCGAGGTGCGCGAGGACCTCGAAGACGCGCCCCGCCTCGGTCGCGGGGAGGAAGACATTGACGTCGATGTCATGGGTCGCTCGGATCGGCCCGTAGTAGGCGAGCGACTGGGCACCCCCGAACGCATGGGGGATCTCCGCCGCCCCGAAGGCCTTCTCGATCGCGACGATCTGCTCGTCGAGCAGCACGGCTACGCAAAGCTCCGGCCGGAGCTGAAGCGCGGATACCTCTCCTCGGCCGGCTCGATGACTTCGGGCCGCGACCGGACGACGCGACTCGCGGTGCGCAGCAATCCACGCAGCGCGCGGCCCCGAACCGACTCCGGGCGCCCGACCCAGTCGACGACGTCCTCGAGATGCTCCGGCAGGGCCCGGTCCGCGGGACCGGTCGCCGCCCCGGCGGCCGGGAGCTGGAGCAGGGTCAGTGCCTCGACGAGGAGCTTCGCCAGGACCGGCTCGATCGACCCGCCGTCGCGCAGATGGGCGAGCAGCCGCCGCGCATCGTCCTGCCGAGGCGTCTCTGCGACGGGAATACCCTGGGCTCGCGCGCGGCGCAGGAGCTCTGCGCTGTCGAAGGGCCGACGGGCGGCGGCGAGGGCGCGAGCGAGATCTGCAGGCGTCAGGATTCTTCGAAAACGCGCGAGGGCGCGCTGGCGCGGCCCCGAGGAAGTCGGAACGCATTCGCGTATTTCGAAGACGTCGCCCTGCTTGCGGATCGAGGCCATCGCGGAACAGTACTGAATAGTACTAGGATCACCACCGGGCCGGTCCCAATGGCAGTTCACGCGACGTGGGCGACCTGGACCGGAATCCCGTTCAGCACCGCATTCCCGCTCGCCACGTCGATCACGGCATCGTCGGTCAGGACGTTGCTCGCGACGCCCGGATGCGCGGAGGCGACCCGCATCTGCACGCCGGCAACGTCGTGTCCCCAGCCGTGCGGCAGCGACACGACGCCCTTCATCATCGCTTCGCTCGTCTCGACCTCGACCTCGAGTCCGCCCGCCTGCGAGCGGATCGCGGCCCGCCCGCCACTTTCGAGGCCGCGCGCGGCTGCGTCCTCCGGATGCATCAGCAGCGTGCAGCGGGAGCGGCCGCTGACGAGCGACTCGATGTTGTGCATCCAGGAGTTGTTCGAGCGGACATGGCGGCGGCCGATCAGCAGGAGCCCGTCCGCGGGCCGCGGATGGTCGAGTCGCTCGCGCACCCTTCGCCAATCGTCGACGAGCGGCCCCGACGCGAGCTCGAGCAGCCCCGACTCGGTCGCGAGCCGCGCCGGGAAGCGCTCGACCATGGGACCGAGATCGACGCCGTGGGGATGCAGGACGAGCTTCGCGAGGGAGATACCTCCGTCGCGCTGGCCGAAGAAATCGCCGTGCCAGCCCGTCCGCAGTCGCAGGTCGAGGAGCTTGCCGACGGGCGTGAGTCCGGCAAGCGCGCGTCGGATCTCCTCGGCGTCTCGGCCCGCGAGCGGACCGGATTGATCGTTTCGCTCACGCTCGATGAATTCGTCGACGAGGGCGTCATGGATCCGGGCCGGGTCCGTCTTCGCGCCATCACCGCGGAGGATCGAGACGAGCGTCGCAAAGAGATCCGCCTCGGAGGGACCGTCGCCGGGCTTGCGCGCGAAGACCGGCGGCGCGTACTTGGCAAAGCTCCGCACGGCATTGCCGAGGAAGGTGAGCTCGTAGTTCTCCTCCTCGAGGGCCGAGGGCGGCGGCAGGATCACGTTCGCGTGGCGCGTCGACTCGTTGACATAGATGTCGACGGCGACATAGAAGTCGAGGCCGGCGAAAGCGCGGTCGAGCCGCTCGCTGTTCGGATACGAACGAACGGGGTTGGTCGCGACCGACAACAACGCGCGAATGCGCCCCTCGCCGGCGGTCTCGATCTCCTCGGCCAGCGCGGCGGCCGGAAACTCGCCATTGACCTCCGGATGGCCGCTCACGCGACTCTTCCAACGTCCGATCCGATAGCCGCGACCACCAGGCTCCCCGTCGTCGATCCGCGAAGCGACCGGCGACGACGTCATCACGCCACCGGGTCGGTCGAAGTTGCCCGTCAGGACGTTCAGCACCGCCGCCATCCAGGCGGTCGCCGTTCCGAACTCGACCGTGTGGTTGCCGATCCGGCCGTACACGGCCGCGGAGGCCGCTCGCGCAAGCGAACGGGCGATACGGCGGGTCGTCGCCGGGTCGATGCCGCAGAGCGGTGCCACGCGCTCTGGACTGAACGGCGTCACGAGGGTGGCGATCTCTTCGACGCCGACGACGAAGGGTTCGAGCCGGCCGATCGAGACGAGGTGCTCGGCGAAGAGGGTATGGACGAGGGCGGCGAGCCAGAAGACGTCGGTGCCCGGGCGGATGAAGATGTGTTCGTCGGCGCGCTCGGCCGTCTCCGTCCGACGCGGGTCGACGACGACGAGCTTCGCGCCGCGGGGTTTGAAGCGTTTGAGCCGCCCGGGAAAATCGGGCGCGGTCACGAGGCTGCCGTTCGACGCGAGCGGGTTCGCGCCCAGCATCAGGAGATAGTCCGTGCGGTCGATGTCCGGGATCGGGAACGCATTCGGGTCGCCCCAGAGGAGCCCCGAGACGACATGCTGAGGCATCTGATCGACGGTCGACGCCGAGAAAAGATTGCGCGTCCCCGCCGCTCGGATGAGCGGCCGCAGATAGAACGCCGGTGCCAGATGATGGGTCACGGGATTGCCGAGCAGGACCGCGAGGGATTGCCTTCCGTGGGCGCCGAGAGCCCGCGTGAGACCACGCTCGACCTCGGCGAATGCATCCTCCCAGGAGACGGCAACGAATCGGCCATCGCGACGGACGACGGGCTGGCGCAGGCGGTCGGGGTCGTGGTGGACCTCGCCTAACGTCGAGCCCTTCGGGCAGATGAACCCCTGGCTGAAGGGATCGGCATCGTCTCCCCGGACCCGCACGACCCGATCGCCCTCGATCTCGATCGCGACCCCGCAGGTCGCCTCGCAGAGCGGGCAGGTCCGGTAGGCGGTTCGAACCGCGGAGCCCGATGATGCCGCGGAGCCCATTGCCGCGGAGCCCATTTAAAGCAGCTCCTCGGCGAGCAGCTCGAGCGCCTCGGGCTGGGCGGCCCCGAGCAGCATCGTGCCGACCTCGCCGCGTTTGCCGGCCTCCCTCCAGACCTGGAGCCGATCCCGGATCTTCGCCTTCGACCCGACGAGATGGACCGCATCGACGAGGGCGTCGGGCACGGCCCGGATCGCCTCTTCTTTCTTGCCGGAGAGAAAGAGATCCTGTATCTCGACCGCCGCGGACTCGAAGCCCATCCGCTTGGCGTAGTCGTTGTAGAAGTTCTTGTTGCGGGCGCCCATGCCGCCGATGTACTGGGCGAGATTCGCCTTGACGGGCTGCATCGCCTTCTCGACGTCGTCGGAGACGATGACGGTACACGAGGTCATGACGTCGAATCGCGCGAGGCCCTTGCCGCCGCCGGCCTTCGCGAAGCCCTTCTCGAGCGACGGCTTCAGCAGCTCGGCATAACGCTCGGGGTCGTACATCATGGGGATCACGCCGTCGGCAATCTCGGCGGCGACCTCGAGACCGTTCGGGCTGATCGAGGCCATGTAGATCGGGATCGACGTGTCGCCGTGGAGGATGCTCTTCAGGGGCTTGCCGAGGCCGGTCGTGCCCTTCCCCTTGCAGGGGATCTCGTAATGCTCGCCCGAGAACTCGAGGGGCTTCTCGCGGGCCCAGATCCGGCGGATGATCTCGATGTACTCGCGGCTGCGCGTGAGCGGCTTGCCGTAGGGCACGCCGTGCCAGCCCTCGACGACCTGCGGCCCCGACGGCCCGAGACCGAGCTTGAAGCGCCCGTTCGAGAGCTGGTTCAGCGTCGTCGCGGTCATTGCCGTCATCGCCGGCGTGCGCGCGGGAATCTGCATGATCGCCGTCCCGACCTTGATCGTCTCGGTCTTCGCCGCGACCCAGGTCGCCGTCGTCACGGCGTCGTTGCCCCAGGCCTCGGCCGTCCAGGCCGAATCGAAGCCGAGGCGTTCGGCATGGCGGATCAGGTCGAGATTGATCCGGATCTTCGGACCGAAGGACAAGGCGTTGATGGCGAGCTTCACGGGGATTCCTCCTGGGGATCGACGATTCAGGAACGCGGGCGGAGCGCTGCGAGACAGCCCGAACGCGCAAGCAGAGCGTCGAGCATCGCGTCATTCGCGAGCTCCGCGTAACGCGCACGCAATGCGGCGAGCGACCTCGCATGGTACTTCTGTGGCTTCTGATGAAAGCGGCGTCCGGCGAGCTCGACGCTGAGCTCCTCGTGTCCGCCCTCGAGAGCGGCTTCGTTGGCGAGCGTCCAGGGACAGAAGAGCGCGCCGACCTGCTCGGCGAGGAAGGGCTCGAGAGTCGGAAGGAGCGACGCGAGCGGCTCGAAGGCTCCCTCGGCGCGGGGCCAGAGCATGCGGTGGATCCAGTCGAGGACGCTCGGCGCCGACCGCTCGATCCAGGCCCCGCCGGTCGGATCGGTCCAAGCCTCGTAGAGCTGGCCCCAGATCCCGAAGTCCGCGAAGCAGGGCCGGCCGCCGAACAGAAAGGGGCGGTCGGCGAGATGGCGATCGAGCAGCGCGAGGGCGTCGCGGAAGGACTGCTCGATCTGCGGCGCCGTGTCCTCGTTCGAGCCGACGAAGCCGACTCGGCTGCTCATGCGCTCGATCACCTTCTCGCGCATCGCGAGCCGCCCCGCCTCGTCGCCCCGAGCCACCATCGCCGCCGCGATGCGCCCGCCCGCCGAGAGCCGATCCTCGGTCCGCGCCCATCGCAGATGGAACATCCACTTGTTGCCCCACTCGTCGCCGAACTCCTCGAGCAGGAGAGAGAGAAAGCGCGCCGCCGGCTCTGCGGGATGGGTCGAAGGCTCCGGAAAGCGCTTTTCGATCGCCTCGAGGATCGGTGTCGAATCCTGGATTCCCTCGTCCTCGGGCGTCACGACGAGCGGAATCAACGAGAGCTTCGCGAACCGCTGATAGTCGGCCATCGTGTCGGCATCGCGGACCAGGAAGCGGTGCGGAATCGACTTGTAGCGGAAGAACGAGCGGACCTTGACCGAGTAGGGCGAGAGCTCCGATCCATAGATACGATAGAGCTTCGACATGGTCCTTCTCCGTGCGACTAGAGTCGCGTCCCTCCGGTCAGGATCGAGTCACACAGCGCCGCGTCGAGGGGGACATAACGCCCCAACGCCGCATCGCGGAAATAGATCGCATCGGAGACCTGCCGCGGGTCGAATCCCTCGCGAACGAGATCGACCTTGCGATGTTTGAACGTACCCGTGACCTCCATCTCGGGCAGGATGCGCAGGAAGACCGGGCGGGCGTAGGTGGCGAGACCGTCGTGGATCGCGTCGGAGAGGCGCTCGAGATCGAATTTCGAGTTGACGACGAGGGCCGCCATCCCCGCCCGGCCGTCCTGATTCGGGATCGCTACGCCGTAGACGTTCGCTTCCGCGACGCCGGGGTCGACCCCGATGACCTCGGCGACCTCGCTCGTTGCGACGTTTTCGCCCTTCCAGCGAAAGGTGTCGCCGATCCGGTCGACGAAATAATAAAAGCCGTCTGCGTCGACCCGCAGGAGATCGCCGGTGCGGAAGTAGGCATCGCCCTTTACGAAGGCGTCGCGCAGGATCTTCTTCTCCGACGCGCTCGGATTCGTGTAGCCCTCGAAGCGCGTCGAGCCCGTGATCTGGATCAGGAGCTCCCCTGCTTCGTTCGGCGCGCAACGCTCGCAGAGTCCGTCGGGCCCGCGCACGAGCGACTCGGACTCGACGTCGTAGCGCACGAGCTCGATGCCGAGGCGTTTGCGGACGAATTCCGGCAGCTGGCCGACCGCCCCGAGGCGACCTGAAGTATTGAGGAGCGCGAGGTTTCCTTCCGTCGCACCATAGAACTCGACGATCCGCGGGATCGCGAAACGCTCCTGAAAGGCCTGCCAGACGTCGGGACGTAGACCGTTACCCATCGCGCTCCGGATGCGGTGGCGACGTTCTTCGGGATGCGGCGGAGAATTCACGAGGTAACGACACAGCTCCCCGATGTATTGGATCGTCGTCACTTCATGGCGCACGCAATCGCTCCAGAACTGGCTCGCCGAGAACTTGCGCGCGATCACGATCGAACCGCCGGACATCAGCGCGCCGCCGACCGCCATCATCCCGCCCGCGCTGTGGTAGAGCGGGAGACAGCAGTAGGTCCGATCGGCGGGGCCGAGGCCCTGCGATTTCCAGGAGGCCATCCCGGTCAGGGCCGCCTTCAGATGACTGATCCGTGCCGCCTTGGGGAGGCCCGTCGTCCCGCTCGTGTAGATGAGGAAGAGCAGGTCTCCACCGCGACGGGACGCCGCGATCCCCGGCTCGATCGCCGTCGGCGAGCCTGCCCCGAGATGCGCGTCGAAGGACTCGAGCGCGACACCCCGGGTCGACGACTGCGCCGCATCTCCATTCTCGGCGACGCCCGCGGCGACGCCGCTTGCGAGATCGGCGACGAAGATCGCCGGCGGCTCCGAGAGATGCGCGACGGCCGACAGGCTGCCTTCGAGGAGCTCGGCCCCGACGAGCCAGGCGCGCGGCGCGGCCTCGCGCAGACAGTGGGCCAGACGTTCGCCGGTCAGGTTCGTATTGAGCAGCGCCGTCACGACGCCGACCCGCGACAGGCCGAGCCAGATCCCGACGAATTCCGGTCGATTCTCCATCGAGAGCGCCACGACGTCGCCGCGCTGGAAGCCCCGTCGGATCGCCCAACCGGCGACGCGCGCCGCAAACTCGTCGAGCTCTGCCCACGTAAACCGGGACCGATCTCCGATCAGGACGAGGTCGCTCTGCCGGGTCTCGAAATGAGCACGCAAGAAGTCCGAATAATCCGCGGGAACATCCGCTCGCAGCTTGCGCACCCCCAGCAACGTCGACGCCAGCACCCGGACGAGCGGAAGATGGGTGCGGAGACGTTCGAACATCGTGGGTTGCCTCTCGGAGGGAGCAAGTCGAACATTCTCGCACGAGAAGAGGCCGGGGGCACCCGAACGCGCCAAGAACGAGCGTCACTGAATTCCCGAATCCGCCCCGTCGCGACTATCGCGCGCTCGCGGCGAGCTGAGGCGCGTTCTTATGGCGGACGAAGATCGGCGACGACCAGGCGCGCTCCTCCGTCTGCGATAGACAGTCGTCTTCGTCCGGCCGTCCGAAGCAGGGGTCGACCTGGACGCAGCGCCCAGCCCCGTCCCGGCGACAGCCGAGGGGATCCGCGGCCACCGCAGGGCTCGGCGCCTCGATCGCCCGCGCATAATAGAGCGCATCGCGCCCCCCTCCCTCGAAGTCTTCGTCGCTGAAGGTTCCGACACATCCCTCGGCGCTCGGCGCGCAGTCGATCACCCGCCACGGGTCCTCGACGAGCCCGACGATCGCCTCGTCCTCGGTCTCCTGCGGGCGGATGCGCACGATCTCGAGGCGCGTAATCGGCCGCCGTACGCTCGTCGGGTTGTAACACTCGCCCTGGCAGAGCCTCATCAACCGCTCGGGTGCGAGCGCCGACATCGAAACGTCGCCGCAGCCCGGACCCTGCTCGAGGGAGCCGACGGCGCGCACCTCGAATGTCGGCGCGACGGCGAGCTCGACCTCGCTGCCCATCGGTCGGCGGACCGCGTCGGGACCATTCACGAGATCGAACCAGAGCAGGATCCTCGGACCGCTCGTGCCGTAGACCTCCCGGCGCTCCATCGCTTCCCAGATGGAGTCCCGGTCGCGCCCGCTCGCATGGACCGCCGCGAGGCCCCCGTTCAGGAAGAACGAAGCGCCGCGCTCGATCTCGAAGGCGCCGAGCGGTGCGGTGCGACCGGCGACGAACTCGAAAGGGACGGGCTCGTCGAGTGGACCGGCAGCCTTTTTCTGGAACGCGACGGGGGTCTCGCGGAAATGGCCGAAGCGCTGCTCGGTGAACTCGGTGCGGGCGACCTCTTTGTAGCCCGTACCGGGGCGGGCGGAATGATTGTCGCTCGAGGCGATGAAGCCCATCTCGAAGCGCAGCGGATTGCCGTTCGCGTCTTTTCGACCGAGGGCCATGATGTACTGGACCGAGCTCTTCGGTCGATAGTTGAAGGACGGCTGGAAGCAGTCGCGACACTGCCCGGCATCCTGCCAGTCCGCGACGGTCGTCTCCGGCACGACCTGGGCACCGCCGTTGTTGCCCGCCTCGACGAACATCTGACGCGTGCGCGCCGCGCGTTCGCTGCAGACGACCGCGGGCTGGCTCGCCGCCAGACAGCGCGCCTCGATGATCTCCCCCGCGCGCCAGCAGCTCGGCAGATGGCCGGGCCCCGGCTCGGGACAGGAAGGCCTGCCCTCGGCGTCGAATACGATCTCTTCGAAGGACCGGAGCTCCTCCGAGTTGCCGTGGCCCGAGAAGACTTCGATCAGCTTCTGTCGATCCGGGTCGTGATTGGCGGCGGTGAGCTGCTTGTCCCAGGAGGAGCCCAGCGGCGTGTAGAAGCCCCAGGTCGTCCCGTGTGGGATCACGATCGAATCGAAGCCCCATTCGTCGAGCTTCGAGAAGAGCTCGGCCGGCGTCGCCGCCGACTCGCGACAATCTCGCGGCAGATCCCGGACCGGGACTCCACGCGGACACTCGTCGACCTCGGCCAGCTCCGCTTGATAGGTCACCAGGTCGAGGCCCCCGCGCTTGCGGTCGTAGAGGCCGTAGGCCCCCATGAAGAGCGGATTCGGCAGGACCGCGCCGACGTCCTCGACGCCGAGCGGCGAGCCGGCGGCGATCGGTCGCGGCGGAATCTCGTCGTCATCGAGGCCGCGCAGGATGACGTTCTTGTGGCCATAATGGGTCTGCGGCGTCGCGCCGACCTGCGTCCATTCCCAGCCGAGATAAGTCACGAGATCTGGATTCGCCGCGTCGCCGGCAATCGCGTTGCACTGGCGGATCGCTTCGATCGTCTCCTCCCAGCGCGTCGGCGTGAGGGTCAGATCGTGGTCGTTGATCGAGAAGAAATCGAGAGACGAGCAGTAGCGCGCGTAGTCGCAGGCGTCGGAGACGGGATGGGCCCCGTCGCCGCCGCTCATCGGAAGCGCGAGCGTGAAGGCGTCGAAGGAGAAGGTCGAGTGGACGTGGAGATCCCCGAAGAGGATCTGCTTCGGCTCGGAGACCCCGACCGCGGCCGCACCCTGACGGACCGCCTCCTCCTTCGCCGCGATGAAGCTCCGATCGATCGCAGGACCCGTGATGACGCCGGCGTCGGGACGCACCCCGAAGAAGCCTTTGCCGGCGGCGAAGACGACGAGGAGCAGCACTGCCGCGCCAACGATGAGGACGCCCGCGACTCGACGCATCGTGAATCCCCCTGACGCTGCCGGCGATCGACCGGGAGCGGCTTGCTCGAGTCGCCAGTCTAGCCAGCGATTGCGCGAGCGAGCGCGTCTGGCTGGCTGGCTGGCTGGCGATGACCTGCGATGCTAACGGGACCGCATGTCAGGCGTGCGCACGATTCGTTCACTCGCCCGGATTCACGCCCCGCTGCTGCGGTCCCACGGACCGCGCATCGCGGCTCGCTCCATCGCCGAGCGGATGGCGTTCCTCGCGTTGAACCTGACCATCGCGACCACAGTCACACTGCCGCCCTCGGCGCAGGCGCAGGACACGGCCCAACCGTCCGCACGATCCGCGACTCCGGCCCCGACGCCCAGCTCGAGCGAAACTGCGACGAACACCGCCTCGGTTCCGCCCTCGGTTCCGCCCTCGGTTCCGCCCTCGATGGTCGCCGAGTCGATGGTCCCACGAGCGACGCGACGCGCGCGGGAGGCGAGTCTCGTCGCCGTCCTCGCGGCGCGTCGCCAGGCCGAGGCGGATCTGCGCGCCCTCCAGAACGAGCTCCAATCGGATGCCGCCCGGGGACGGGAATCCGAGCTCGAACGCAAGGTCCGCTCGAGCGCCGCCGAGCTCGAGCGCCTGTCTCGCAGCTTCTCCGAGCTGGCGACGGGCATCGATCCGCTCACCCTCGAGGCGGATCCCGAGCCCGTCCCGTTCGAGCTGGGGCGCGAGCTGCGTGTACTCCTGAGCCCGCTCATCAACGAGCTCAAGCGCGCCACCAGCCGTCCGCGCGAGCTCGACCGCCTCCGCACCGAGATCGCCGAGCGCGGGGCCCAGATGAATACGATCGACAAGGCGATCGCAAGGCTCGACGCCGTCCGCGACGCATCGAAGGACACTCCCCTGGTCGAGGCGCTGGAAAGCGAGCGCGATCAATGGACGCGCCGCCGTGCGACCCTCGAGGCGAGCCTCGAAGTCACCGAGCAGAAGCTCGACGAACGCACCGCGGAGAGTCAATCGATCGGCGAGGCGATCCAGGAGGTCTTCTCGATCTTCTTCAAGAGTCGCGGGCGCAATCTCCTGCTCGCGCTCGTCGCGATGCTGAGCTTCCTGTTCGTACTTCGCCGGATCCGCGCCTTCCTCTCGAAGCGACGGCAAGTCTCGCAGCGGGGCCCGACCTTCCAGGGTCGGGTCTTCAGCCTCGTCTTCTCGGTATTCACCGTCGTCGGCGCCGTCGCCGTCTTCGTCGTCGCCCTCTATTTCTTCGGCGACTGGGTGCTCTTGATCCTCGCCTTGCTGCTGATCTTCGGGCTGATCTGGGCGTCCAAGCAGGCGCTCCCGCGCTTCTGGTCCCAGGCGGTTTTGATCCTCGACATGGGCGCGGTGCGCGAGGGCCAGCGGGTGATCTGGAACGGGCTGCCCTGGCGCGTCGAATCGATCGCCTTCTACTGCGTGCTCACGAACCCTGCGCTCGTCGGAGGCCGCATCCGCATCCCGATCGAGGACCTCGCGACCCTTCGATCGCGTCCGACCGAAGAAGACGAGCCCTGGTTCCCGACGAAGGCGGACGACGTCGTGCTGCTCGAGAGCGGCCGCTCTGCGATCGTCGAGCTCCAGTCGACCGAGGTCGTCCGGCTGCGGGCACCCGGTGGGAACCGGATCTTCATGCCGACGGCGGAGTTCGCCTCGAAGACGCTCGAGGTCCTCTCCCACGGCTACCGCGTCGACCTCGAGTTCGGCCTCGACTACGAGAACCAGTCCGAGATCACGACCACCGACCGCGACCTCATGCAGGCCGAGGTCGAGCGCCGCTGGCGAGAGTCGCGTTGGGCGAGCTCGCTCGTCGACGTCTCCGTCGAGTTCAGCAAGGCCGGGCCGTCGTCCCTCGACTATTTCATCCGCGTGGATCTCGACGGCACCCAGGCGGGGGAGTACGCGCCGCAGAGGCGGCATCTCGCGCGCATTTGCGTCGACGTGTGCAACGAGAACGGATGGCTGATTCCGTTCCAGCAGCTGAAGGTCCACGTGGCCCGGCCCGACGAGACTTGAGCCCCGGACTGGCCGTTACGGCGCGACCTGGTCGCCCTTCTCGAAGCCGTAGGGCTTGAACACACCGAGACACATGTTCTCGTGCATGCCGTACGCGACCTCCCCCGTCGACAGATCGAGACGGCAGAGCGTCTCGTTCAGCATCGCGAAGGGCGTACGCTTCTCCTGGGTGCTCATGTCGTACTGCTTGCCCTGGACGACGAGCTTGCCCTTGTAGTGGCCGTGGCCCCAGTCGTCGCTCGGGATGTAGCCCGTGCCGGCGGCGAGATAGACCGTGCGCAGGGGCGTGCTCGTGATGACGAGATCCTTGCCGTCCGCGTCGACGAGCGTCGTGCGGGCCGATTTCAGCTCGCGCGTGCCGGAGAGGAAGACGGGCTCGATCTTCGGCGTCCCGAAATGCTGGATGCCGCCGGACTGGCCGTAGGCCGGCGCGAACGCCGCCTCCTCGACGATCACGCGGCCCGAGAAGTCGGCATCCCACATGACCTTGTACATGCCGCGGTCGAGCTGGAGCGGGATCCAGTGATGGCAGAAGCCGTGCTGGCCCGACATCAGGTCCTCGATCGCGATGCCGGGCGCCTCGCGCTCGCCGACCGGCCGGACGCCCCAGGAGCGATCGCGCGCGCCCTTCCACTTGTCGGGAGTGACTTCGTATGTCTGGCCAGCGACGGTGACCCGGCCCGTGTAGCTGCCGACTTGCGCATAGCGCGAGACGTCGGAGGTGATCCGCGCGCGGTTTCGCTGGAAGGTCTTCGGTTCCTCGAGGGCCGGGACGGTGCCGTCGAAGCGGATGTCGAACGAGACGCCCCACTCGTTCTCGGCGCATTTCAGGCGCAGCGACTTCAGGCCTTCGATCACCTCGATCGTGAACGGCCCGACCGAGGTGTCCATGCGATTGCTTCCGAGGGCGCGGGAGGCGCGTACGGTGTACTGCTGCGTGCCGTGTGAGATCGTGACGAAGGCGTCGGTGACCCCGAGATTCGGGTACTGCCCGAGGCCGGCGACCATGAAGAAGTCGCCCTTCGAGTCGTGCATGTTGAAGTAGTAGCGGTCGTAGAAGTTGCGATCGCTCGTGAAGACGTAGTCGAAGGTGTCGGTGGTCTGGTGGGCGAGATATTCGTCCATCGGGCTGATCGGCATCGAGGGGCTCCAGCTTTTTCAGTTGTAGAGACGCGTAAACAATCGCGTTCGGGTCCGGCGCGGCGCGGGCCCGGTCCGGGTGGCCGCGATTCTAACCCTTCGCTTGCCCCTTGGTTCCCCCCGGCGGCCGCCGGTAGACTCGGCCCCCTCGTCCCGTCCCACCCCTGCAGAAAGGCCCCGCCATGACCAGCCCGCTCGCCCTCACGCACCTCGACGAAGAGGGTGTCCTCACGATCACGATGAATCGCCCCGAGCGCCGCAACGCCATGAATCCCGAGGCCTTCCGCGCCGTCGGCGACGCCTTCGTCCGGGCCCAGACGGATCCCGCGGTCGCCGTCGTGCTGCTGACCGGGGCCGGCGACGATTTCAGCTCGGGCATGGACCTGACCGCGTCGCACCAGCCGAGCGGCGGCCCGCCGCCCTTCGAGTTCATGATGGACGCGATCTGCGCCCTCGAGAAGCCGTTGGTCGCTGCGGTCCGCGGCTGCGCGATCGGTTACGGCATGACGGTCCTGTTCCACTGCGACGTCGTCTACGTCGGCGAGTCCGTTCGCATGCGCATGCCCTTCGCGAACCTCGGCCTCGTGACCGAGGCGGCGTCCTGCTACATGGCGCCTCTTGTGATGGGCCAGAAGCAGGCGGCGGAGCTCCTCTTCACAGCCGACTGGGTCGACGCCGCACGCGCGGTCGAATACGGCATCGCGACCTGCGCCCATCCGGACGACCGCGTGCTCGCCGAGGCGACGGCGAAGGCGCGGCAGATGGCCCAGTGGCCGACGAGCTCGCTGATGGAGATGAAGCGGATGCTGAAGTCCTTCCACACGGAGAACGTCCGCACGGCCCGTGCCCTCGAGACCGCCGGCATGTCGAAGCTCTTCGGCGGCCCCGAGAATCGGGAGGCGATCCAGGCCTTCGTCCAGAAGCGCAAGCCCGACTTCCGTCAGTTCCGGAAATAACAGTTCCAGGCCGGATTCATCGGCGGTCGTCACTGACACGTGTCATCTGACGGGACCCCAACAGCGATCGGATGCGATTCCGCCCCGCCCGAGAGGGCCCTCATCCCCACGAAATATCGCCTAATGCAAGAAATCCCGGACCACGACGGAAACAGCTCTTGCATTCCCCGACGGCTGTGATGTGATCGACCGTGAAGCCACGATCGACTCACATCCCTGATCGAGAGCCTCTCGCTCGCCGGGGCGTGCGGTCCGGATCCCGAAGCTGCTCCCGCCTCTTCGAAGCCGACGAGACGCTGCAGGCAAGGAATCGGACATACAGGGCGCACGCCTCGATTTCGATCGAGAGCCCCACGACGACGGTCGCCTGTCCACGGCAGAAGGCGCGTTTCCCGAGGCGGACGCGACTCATGTAAGCCTGCCGGACGCAGACGGCGACCGTCGTCCTTCGGACCTCGGCTCGCGTCAGGCGAGCGAGGCGACGACGGCGTGGATGCCGTCGGTGAGCCGGCGTAGATCGACCGCTTCGATGATGTAGGGCGGCATCGTATAGACGAGCCGGCCGAAGGGTCGGATCCAGATTCCCTGCTCGACGAACGCGGGCGCCACGCGCTCCATGTCGACCGGCTCGTGCAGCTCGACGACGCCGATCGCTCCGAGCACGCGCACGTCGGCGACGGCCGCAAGACCACGGCAGGCGGATAGCCCCTCGACGAGGCCCGCCTCGATCCCTGCGACCTGTCTCGCCCAATCGCCCGTCTCGAGCAGGTCGAGGCTCGCGTTGGCCGCAGCACAGGCGAGCGCATTACCCATGAACGTCGGGCCGTGCATGAAGGTCCCGGGAACGCCCGAAGCGAGCGTCCGACCGATTTCCCGGCTCGCGAGAGTCGCCGCGAGGGTCGAGGTTCCCCCGGTCAACGCCTTGCCGACGCAGAGGATGTCGGGCGCGATCCCGGCGTGCTCGCAGGCGAAGAGCCGTCCGGTCCGGCCGAATCCCGTGGCGATCTCGTCGGCGATCAGCAGCACGCCCGATTCGTCGCATAACCTTCGGAGCTCGCGAAGGTAGTCGGCCGAGTAGAACCACATGCCTCCCGCCCCCTGCACGACGGGCTCGAGGATCACGGCGGCGAGCTCGTCGCGATGGGCTTCGAAGAGTCTGCGGAGATCGGCGAAGTCTTCGGGACGACAGGCCTCGCCGAATCGCCGTGCGGGGCGCTCGGCGAAGAGCTGCGACGTCAGGGATCCCGCGAAGAGCCCGTGCATCCCGGTCACGGGGTCGCAGACCGCCATCGCCCCGAACGTGTCGCCGTGGTAGCCACCGCGCAGCGCGAGCATTCTCTGCCGCTCGGGGCGACCGAGCGCCTGCCAATATTGGAGCGCGAGCTTGAGGGCGACCTCGACCGCGACCGATCCGGAATCGGAGAGGAAGACCCGTTCGAGCCCCCCCGGCGACATCTCGGCGAGGCGTTCGCAGAGACGGACGGCCGGCTCGTGGGTCAGCCCGCCGAACATGACGTGGGGCAACCGCTCGAGCTGGGCCTTCACCGCCGCCTCGATCCGGGGATGCCGATAGCCGTGGATCACGGACCACCAGGACGACATGCCGTCGACGAGCTCGCGCCCGTCTTCGAGTCGGATGCGCACGCCGCTAGCCGATTCGACGCCGAAGAGCGGGCTCGCGACCGGTCCCGCATACGGATGCCAGACGTGCCGCCGATCGCGCTCGATTAGGTTCGTCACGGCTTTTCCCCTGCTCTTCCCCTGCTCCGCGTCCGATCCGAATCGGGCTGGCCGAATCGATCTCCGGTTCGACCCGGAATCCAGGAGACGGCGTCGTATACTGGCGCGACGATCCGCTGGAGCCAAGTGGTGAGCTCGTTTCTCGTCCTCTCCCTCGTCAGTTTCGCCTCGATCGCCATTCTGCTGACGATGACCGGCGCGGTCTTGTTCCGGATGGGAATTCGTGCGCTCGCCTACTGGCTCCTCGGCTGGGCCGCCCTGCTCGAGGCCGGCTTCGTCACGCTCCTGATCCCCGAGTACCCGGCGATCGAGGCGATCGGCCCGCTCTTCAGCACCTTCGTCGCGCCGCTGATGTTGATCGGCGCCTTCGCCCATACGGACCGCCCCGAGCCGATCTGGATCCTGCCGACGAGCTTCTTCGTGAGCGCGCTCCGCGCCGCAGGCTATTTGCTTGGCCATCCCGAGCATTCGATCTCGATCGCGATGGCGACGGAGCCCATGGTGGCCTTTGCCGCGGCCTGGATCATCCTGCATCCCCGTCGCGAGCCGGCCTCCCCGGTCCCCGTCAACGACCGGATCCTCGCCGTCGGATTCCTCCTCTACGGCGTGGTGGAGTACTTCGATGCCTGGAGCCGATCTCACGGCGGATTTGGATGGACGAACTGGATCGCGTGGATCTCGGTCGGACTCCCGCTCGCGACGATCCAGATCGCGCTTCACCTCGACCGATTCGGCCGCCGTGCCAGGCGATATCGCGACGAAGCACGAACGAACGAGATCCGCCTTCGCGCCCTGGCGGCGTCGAGCCTGGGCTTTCTCGCGGAGTTCGACGCGCACGGAATCCTGACCTTCACCAGCGCGGAGGCCAACCTCGCACCAGGCGACCTCCGCCAATCGCTCGTCGGACGGTACCTGTTCGATTTTCTCCCTCCCGACGCCGACTCGCCGATCGCACGAGCCCTGAAGGAGCACAGACGCCTCACGCCCGGGGACGTCGCCGCCGAATCCAGCGCGCCACAGCGCGCGCTCCTGCCCAACGGTTCGGAGCGTTGGTTCGAGTACTCGCTGACGAGCTATTCCACGCCGGACGGCGAGCTCCGCGTCCTGTCGCGGGTCCTCGACGTGACGGAGCGAGCGGCCCGCGACGAAAGGCTTCGAAAGAGCGAGGAGATGCTGCGACGTGCCGAGCGGATCTCGGGTGTCGCGAGCTGGGAGCTCGATCTCCGCAGCGGAGAAATCACCTGTTCGGATGCCGTGTCCCGACTATTCGGGCTGGAGCCCGGCGACGGGCCCCTGACCCGCGAGATCCTTGGCCGTCATATCTACCCAGAGGACAGGGATCTCACGATCGAGCAGGTGCTTCATCTCCCCGATCGCGCGAGCCCGATCGACTACCAATACCGGATCATCCGAGCAAGCGACGGCCAGGTTCGCACGTTGCGCATGGTCGTCGAAGCCGACGTCGATGCGGCGGGCGAGTACACGCGCGTCGTCGGTACCACGATCGACATCACCGACCAGCTCGAGCTCACGAACCGGCTTCGCCTGGGCCAGGAACGCTTCCAGTCGCTCATCGAGTCGAACATCGTCAGCGTGTTCATCGCCCAACGCGAAGGCCGGATCCACGAGGCCAACGACGCGTTCCTCTCGCGCCTCGGATACACGAAGAGCGACCTTCCCCTCGATTGGCGCGAGCTGACCGCCCCGGAGTACCGCGGCGAGGACGATGTCCGGGCGCAAATGTCGGAAGACTCTGGCCTTCCCCTGCCATTCGAAAAGGAGTTCGTCGCCCGCGACGGGCGCCGGATTCCGATGCTGATGTCCGTCGTCCAGATCTCGCTGAACACGGCGATCATGATCGGCGTCGATCTGAGCGACCGGAGACGTGCCGAGAGCGATCGGGCGCAACACCAACAGGAGCTCGAGATGACCGTCGAGCTGCGAACCCGCGAGCTCCTCGAATCACGGGCCCGCCTGATCGAGAGCGAGCGGCTCGCCGTCGTCGGCACCCTCGCGGCCGGCGTCGCACACCAGATCAACAATCCGATCGGCGCGATCCTGAATTGCTCCGAGTACGCCCTCGTGTGTCGGGACGACGCGGACGCAAGGGAAATCTTCGAACGCGCGCTGCTCGACAACCTCGCCGAGGCCCGACGCTGCGCGCAGATCGTTCGCAGCATGCTCCAGTTCTCGCGCGACCAGCCGACGACGAAGTGGGTCGAGGACCTGAACCGCGTGGTGCGCCGCGCCCAGCGCGCCATCAGCGCCTACGCCAAGGATCGCGGCGCCACGATCTCCTTCGCGACCGAAGACGAGAGTCTGCTCGCGCGCATCAGCCCGATCGAGCTCGAGCAGGCGATCGTGAACGTGCTGCACAACGCAATCGAATCGCGGTCGCGCGACGCCCGCATCTCGATCGTGCTCGCGCGCCGGGACAAATGGGCGATTCTCGAGATCATCGACGACGGCTGCGGCATCCCGCCCGAACATCAGGAGCGGCTCTTCGAGCCCTTCTTCTCGACCCGAACCCGTGAAGGGGGGACGGGACTCGGGCTCTCGGTCGCCCACGGAATCGTCACCGACCACGGCGGTCAGATCCGGATCGAGTCGTTCCTCGAAACGGGAACCCGCGTCGTCATTACGCTGCCGATCGCGAGCCCGCCTCCCGACCTCGAAATCGGTCTCCGCCGGGGCAATTGACCTGCCCCTCGAAACCTCCGAGAATCGCAGGGCGGCCCATCGCGGCCGTCGGACGTAATCCAGGAGGCCCCCGATGACCAGCCGAGCCGAGCAACGCATTGTCGACGGGAGCGCCTGGCGTGATTTCTGTCGCGCCCTCGAGAAAGCCGGCGACTCGATCCTGCGCCCCGGTACGCCCACCGACGTCTTCGATCGCGCCGAGGGCATCCGCTACCTGACGCGGCTACTGCGGGCCGGGCTCGAAAGCCAGATCGAATCGTCGGATCCGTGCCATCCGCGCTTCTTCCAGCTCTCGAACGACACGATCAAGATCGGTAACGACAACCCCGACAACATCTACCACAACTGCAACATCTCGGGCCGTTACGACTACCTCATCCGCGGTACCCGAGGAACGGTCCCGTATCTCAGCTTCGGAACGAAGGCCGGCAGCTACGACCGTGACGCCGAGATGCGGCCGACCGGACAGATCGACGCACGACGCATGCAGGTCGAGCCGGACGGGCGCTTCGAGATCCTCGTCAGCCGCAAGCAGCAGGCCGGGAACTGGCTCCCGATGGAGGAGTCGTCGGAGAGCATCATCGTCCGACAGACCTTCGACGAGCGCGAGGGCGCGACGCCGGCACACTACGAAATCGAGTGCCTGAATCCGGACGAGCGCGAGCACGCCGACGCCCTCGATCCCCTCGCGCTCGAAGCGGCCCTCGGCCGCGCGACCTCTTTCGTGACGCAGACTTCGAACCTCTTCATCGACTGGATGGGGCTCTATGAGAAGCACCTGAACCAGCTGCCCTCGGACGACCAGGATCGCTGCCAGCGGGCGGGGGGCGATGCGAACATCCACTACCACCAGAGCTACTGGATGCTCGATCCGGATCAGGCGCTCGTGATCGAGACGGACCGGATCCCCGCCGTCGGGACCTGGAATTTCCAGCTCTCGAACTACTGGATGGAATCTCTCGACTACCGCCATCACCGCATCCACATCAACCAGGCCACGGCCGCCTATGAGCCCGACGGCAGCCTCCGGATCGTGGTCGCCCACCGCGATCCCGGCCCCCGCTACCCGAACTGGCTCGACACCTGTCGGCATGACCGGGGCGGCATGCTCTTCCGCTGGATCGGCTGCGGGGACGACCATCCGCCGGTTCGGACCCGCGTCGTCCGCCTGTCGGAGCTCGCGGCCGGGACACGCTGACGCGGATGTCCTGGACAGGGGGCCAGTACTCGCTCTACCGCGCTGCCTTGGCGATCGCGGTGGCCTGTGCGACCGCGGAGGCGATGCGGGTCGCGAGCGGGGCGGGCCAATCGGTGGCCGGCGTGCTCCTCGTGGCGATCGGCCTCGCGGCCTCGGTCGCGCTCGGGATCGGCTTTCAGGATCGTGTCGCCGCGTGCTTGCTCGGGCCCCTCGTCGTAGCGGCCGAGCTGATGGTAGGCGGGTCCATCGCGGTTCCGTCGTGGACCGGTCTGCTGACGGAGCGACCCGGACTCGTTCTCGCGGTCCTGCTCGTCCTGCACGCCGCGACACCCCGCGCGCCCTACGGCTCGCTCGATGCGCGGGATCGGGTCGATCCGCGCGGCGCCTGGAAGCGGCCGGGCTGGATGACCGAGATCGGCTGGGTGCTTCTGGTGCTCGTCACGACCGCATCGACCTTGCTCACGGACGACGTTCGTTCGACCGCGGGACGCAACTTCGACGGGCCGCTATTTCGATACGGCCCAGAGCTCGCCGCCGCAGCCGTCGGGCTCTGCTTTCGCCGGTCCCGGAGAGCCGCCTGGAGCGTGCTCGTGATCTGGCATGTCGCCCAGTTCTTCGCCTTCGGCGCGCCCGGGGGCGAAGCGAGTCGACTTCTGCTCGTCTTCTTCGCGGCCGAGCCGGGCTGGTGGATCGGGCGCTCGCTTCGATCGGGCGTGGCGAAGTCGACATCCGGAACGGCGGAGACCGCAAACGCGAATGCGGGCGCGCAGAGCCCGGCGCGGCTCTTCTACGACGGCGACTGCGGCTTCTGCCACCGCAGCGTTCGCCTCATACTCGCGGAAGAACAGTCGACTCCGGCATCGCTTCAGCTCCGCTTCGCGCCGCTCGCAAGCGTGACCTTCGGCGAATGCCTGGCCCGCCACCCCGAGCTCGACCCGACGACGCTCCCCGACAGCATCGTGCTCGAGCTCGAAGACGGCTCGATTCGGACGCGCTCGGCAGCGGCTCTCGAGATCGCATCGCGCCTCGGCGGCGGCTGGCGGTTCCTCGCCGTCGTCGGGAGCCGTCTGCCGAGCGGCCTGCTCGACGCGGCCTACGACGCGATCGCGCGGGTCAGGAAAAAGCTCTTCACGCAGCCCAAGGACGCGTGCCCGATCCTGCCACCCGATCTGCGTGCCCGCTTCGACGCCTGATTCGACGCCGGATCGCCAGCGCGCGCGAGACCTGACCCTCTGGCGCGCGATTTCGACCGAGCTCCCTCAGATCGACGAAAGCGCCGTCACGAATCGGCGCGTCCGGATCGCGACGACGCGATAGCCCTTCTCCGTCAGCGTCGAAGCGAAGCGCCGGACCTCGCCCTCGGCGCCGATCGACAGCTGCATCACCCCGTCGAACGGAGCCGGTCGATCGGCCATCGGGAATCCGTCGCGGACGATCACATAGCGGGGAGCAGATACGCTCGCGAGCAGCGCCGGCCAGTGGTCGCGAACGAGCTCCCGCGAGCATTCGGTCCGCGTCATGTCTCCGGGGCGGGCGACGAACACGAAGAGCGAACGATCTTGCTCGTTTCCCTCGGTCCAGATCCGCTCGCTGACCTCGAAGAAACGATTCGCCGGCTTGTCCATGAAGTTGCGCTCGTCCTCGAGGATGGGCAGCGCCGCATCGCTCGCGAGCGTCGCGAACATCGCATCGAGGGCCGCTTTGTCCGGATAGCCGAAGGAAGTGACGACGTCGAAATCGACCTCGCCGTACAGCTCCTCGTCGATGTGGTGACGGGCGTAACGGTCGAGATGCGCAAGCAGCGGCTTCGCCACGTGGACATGGGTGTTTTCGTAGTGCTCGCAGAAGGCTTCCCGGTCGATCGTCGCGAGTCGCTTGATGAGGGCCAGGACCTGGATCACGGAGCGTCTCCTTCTCGAATGCGCCGCCAGAGCATGGCGAATCGCGCTTGCTCGGGCTCGTCCGGTCGACCACACTGGCCACGCCAAAGGGGGCCAGGTCGGAAAGGGGCCGCGTGGGAAAGGCCGGGAAGCTCTTTGCGCTGCTCACGATCGCGACCTTCTTCGAAGGCTTCGACACGCGACTCGTGAGTCTGGTCCAACCCGTGATCGGCCGCGAGTTCGGCGCCTCGAAGGAAGAGCTGGGCTTCGTGCTCGGCCTCTCGAGCCTGGGGATGGTCTTCGCCTTCTTCGTGATCTACCTGGCCGACCGGGTCGGCCGGCGTCCGGTCTTTCTCGGCGCGCTCGCAGGCTATTCGTTGCTGACCCTGGCAACCGCTTTCTCGCCGAACCTCCTCGTGTTCACCCTGCTGCAGGTCTTCGCGCGCATGGCGATGGTCGTCGAGCTCGGGCTCGCCTATCTGATCTTGTCGGAGGAGATGCCCGCGAAGATCCGCGGCCGCGTCAACGGCGTCTTCGGGGGCTGTGTCGTCCTCGGCGCGAGCGTGCCCGACGCGCTGCTGCATCCGCTGAATCAGTGGGGCATCGGCTGGCGCGGCCTCTTCTTGATCGGGGCCGTGCCGCTCGTATTGTTTCCCTTCTACGTCCGGAACCTCGCGGAGACGTCCGCTTTTCGCGCACGGAAGGCGGCGGAGAGCGGAGCGGGCTCGGGCTCCGGTTTCGCCGATGAGCTCGCGCTGCTCCGGGTACTCTTCTCCCAAACCCATCGCCTGAGGCTCCTCTCGATCACGGGACTCTGGTTCCTCGTCAACTTTTGGTCGGGGACGGCCCTCTACTCGTTCACGCTCTTCATCTTCGACGAGCGCGGCTGGCGACCCGAGGATCTCGTCCTGCTCCCCCTCGGCACGATCCCCTGCGGATTCTTCGGTTATTCGCTCGCGGGATTCGCGATGGACCGGGTCGGTCGGCGCGTAGCCGCGACCCTTTATCTCGCAGCGGCGTGGGGCGCGACGATTGCCTGTTATCAGGCGAGCGGATCCGCCTCGATCCTCGCCGGGTATTTCGCGCTCGTCGGGCTCGGGGGGATCTGGGCGATCGTCACGACTTGGACGGCCGAGCTCTTTCCCACGGAGCTGCGTGCGACCGCGTCGGGATTCTCCAACAATCTCGTCGGCCGCTTCGGTCTCGTCTTCGGGCCGATCGTCGCGGGGCTCCTCGGCGGGGCCTTCGCTTCGACCGCCGACGCGGTCAGCCTGCTCGCGATCGCTCCGCTGGTCGGAATCCCGATCGTCTGGACCCTGCCCGAAACGAATGCGATCGTGCTGTCCCAGGCGGATACCGGAGCGCCCGCGGACGGCATATCCTGAGCTTCCCCAGGCTACCGGAGGCCGCATGCGTCGCTCTTCATCCCCCGCGCTTCTCGTGCTCGCGTTGCTCGTGCTCGCCGGCGTGCTTTCCCAGATGGGCTGTAGCGGGATGTGGGAGAGCGTCCGGGAGAACGAGCGCGGCTTTGCGCTCCAGAATGCTCGAAGCCAGGCGAAACGGGGGAACTGTGCCAAGGCCCTCGAAGACCTCGACCGCGCGGAGGCGATCATGTCGATCGATCGCTTCGCCATCGAAGCGATCCAGCTCCGTATCCGCTGCTACGAGAAGCTCGGTCTGTCCGCCTTCCAGTCCGCCCACCGGCGGCTGCTCGACGACTACTACACCGAAGAGCCGATGGCGTTCCCTGCCGCAGACGGCTCGTCGGCGTTTCGCGTGACGAAGGGCGCCCCGGTCCGATTCGATCGACCGCCGAGCTGGCTCGAGATCGCAAGACCGCGCTACACGCCTTACGCGCAGCGCTCGAAGATCATCGGTCGAGTCGTCATCGCCTTCGGCCTCGCCGACAACGGACGCACGAAGGACATCCGGATCCTCGAGATGCCGCATCCCCTGCTCGCGACCTGGGCCATCGAAGCGGTGGGTCAGGCGAAGCCCAAACGCACGGGCCAGGCGCCCATCATCGAATCGGATCGCGTCTACGTGACGACGTTCAATTTCGAATGGCGGTGGGCGGACGAGTGACCCGGCTGGACGCGCGGAGAGCCGTCGGAACCGGCGGCGCTCAGCGCGTTCGTCGACGCGTCCCCGCGATCGCGGCGATCGCACCGATTCCTGCGACGATTCCGTTCGTCGGCTCGGGAACGGCCGTCAATCCAGCGATGCCGTTCCAGGCGACGAGCGTCCCGTTCGGCGAAGTGACCGAAATCTGGGCCGGAGCCATAGCGTCGAGATCGCAGCGGAAGGGTCCGAGGCAGGACGCCATCGTCGACGTGCTGGCCGAGACACGCGTCCACCGATTCGTGGGAACGACGACCTGGAGCGAGAGCGACGGCGCGAGCACGCCGACGGAACCGGGCGTGACTTCGGCGAAGTCGTCCGAGCAGTCCGGCAATCCCTCTTCGTCGGCCCAGTGCAGATCCGAGCTGCGCTCGACGTGGAGGCTCTGCCCGCCCTGGATCGAGGGGACCCAGCTCTGGCCGACCTGCTGGTAGGCCGAAAAAATCCCGAGCGCGACGTCGAGCTCGTTGATCTGCAGTCCGTTCGGATCGAGGAGCTCGTTCGACGTCGTCACGACATCGGCGCAGGGATCGAACGCGCGGATGTCACCGTAGACCGGAGTCGACCAGTCGGCGACGTTGAGCGGAACGAAGGGGACGTCGATCGATGCAGAGATCGTCGCGCTGACGACGAGGGTCGCCGTCGCGCCACCGCCCGTGACGTAGACCCAGTCCTGGATCTGGGCGGCAGCGGTCGCTTCGACGAGGTGGTTGTAGGTCGGGCCGCCGCCCGGCGCCGCGTCGTAATATCGGCGGCCGTAGTCGGGCGTGGCCGCCGAGGCCTGCGCGGCGATCTGGCCGGCCACCAGATTGAAGCTCGACTCCCCGTCGCTCTCGATCGGACCGTCGCGTCCGAGACTGCCGTCGAGGAAGCCGCAGGTAGAGGTCCCACACTGCGCATCGAAGAAATGCTGGCCGACGAGCAGGAACGGCGAGAATGCGCTCGGGAACGTGACCGGATCTTCGAATACGAGGAAGGATCGGACGCCAGCGTCGTTCGGGAGCGGAGCAGAGCTGACGCTCCCGCCCGCGCCCGGAAAGAAAACGTAGTCGACGGAGCCGGGGATCATCGAGAGATGGCCATGGCCTGCGCCGGTCCCCGCCTGACTGCGCGTCTGCTGGCCGCCGCCCGGGCTCGGGAAGACCTCGACATCGTGGCTGCCGTCGTCGGATGCCGCGGAGACTTCCATGTGGACGACCTGCGACGAAGAGCCGCGATCGCTGAGCGTGAACGGGGGCGTGCCCTGCGCCTGAGCGGCGCCCGCGCCGAGCGAGAGGGAGAGCAGGACGATTTGGAGCGGGGTCGGCGTCGTCATCAGAAATCTCCTGTCGGGCCGGGAGGCTGTGCGGCGGAGCTGCCCGGGAGCCTGCGCGTAGGTTCTCCTGTGGGTGTCCCGGAAAGTACCATCGGGGTCGGATTCCGGGAAAATTTCCGGGCCGGCGTCGCGAAGCCGGCCGGACCAGGCCCAGCGAACCGCCCGAACGACGCTAGTCGCCGTCCTCGAGCGCCACGCCATAAGCGTCGATGTAGGGGCGCGTACGCGCCCGGATCTCGTCCTTCGTATAGCCCCAGTCCTCGGGCTCGTAGCGGTGCTTGCCGTACTTGTTCTTCGGCTTGTGCGCGAGATAGTCGCGAATGCGCTCCGCGTGGGCGGGGGCGAAGGGGCGGCCGATCTGGCGATAGGCGGACTCGATCGCGACGACCGGATCGCGCATCTGGTCGGTGAAGTGGAGATCGACGAAGCGGGCGGGGAGATCGCCCTTCTCTCGGCGCTGCTTCACATGGACCATCAGGTCGAAGATGCCCGTACCCCCGGTGCGGATGCGCTCGAGGTCGACGACGTCGCTGCGATGCCAGCGACACGAAGCGAGCGTCGACAGCCCGGAGGGCACCGTCTTCAGCGGATCGCGATGGGTCAGCAGGATCCAGGCGTCGGGATAGGTCGCGAAGACGAGATCGAGGATCGGCAGGTAGACCGGCGTCTTCAGGATCCAGGTCGCTTCGGGCTTCCCGTACTGCATCAGCTGCAGGAAGACCTTGTGGAATTGCATCGACGCGACGAAATCGACGTTCCAGCCGGGCACGTCCGCGAACATCCACCACATGAAGCTCGCGAAGGACGGCATCGTCGCGTGGATGCACTCGACGGGGAGATCCGAGCGCAGCTCGTGGATCGTCGCGAACTCGGGCTGGACGTCGGACCAGAGCTCCTGCTCGCATTCGGTCATCGCGATCAGCGCGGCCGGGTCGCTCGTCTGCGGGAGCGGATGCGCGGCGTCGGTCGCGGCGATGCTGCGGGCCTTCGGATCGAGGGAGAGCAGCTCGAACAGGATCGTCGTCCCCGAGCGCCCTTGTCCCGTCACGATGATCGGCGCGACGATCTCCTCGTCGAGGATCTTCGGTTGCTCGTCGAGTCGGCGCGTGATGAAGAGCCGTGTCCGCAACGAGCGCAGGATCTCCTGGCGCGTCAGCAAGCGGCCGACGACGTTGAGCCGCGCGCCGTCCTCGATCGCGGCGACGAGCGAATCGAGGCGCCCCCGCCAATCCCCGTCGAAGCTTCCGAAATCGGAGAGGCCAGTCGAGGACCGGGCGAGATCGACGATCTCGTCGACGTCGAGGGAGACCATCCGCTCGGCCCCGCCGACGGAATCGCCCATCGCATTGACGCGCCGCACCCAATCGGGTCGCGGATACCGATCAGCCATCGACTTCAGCACGGAGAACCTCCTCGAGAAGGCGCCCTCGGACGCCGGGCCGAGGCTAGTACAGCCCGGGGCGACCGACCGGGGCGCGAGCTACGGTCGACGAGCCAGAAGGAGACCTCCGATGCGATTCGACAACCGGGTGACCCGCGATCTCGGGGTTGCCATTCCGATCGTGCAGGCGCCGATGGGCTGGATCGCGCGATCTCGACTCGCGTCCGCCGTCTCCCGGGCCGGCGCCCTCGGCATCATCAAGACCTCGTCGGGCGAGCTCGACGCAATCCGCCACGAGATCCGCGAGATGAAGCGCCTCTCCGATCGGCCCTTCGGCGTCAACATCGCCCAGGCCTTCGTCCGCGATCCCGGCATCGTCGACTTCGTCGCCGGCGAAGGCGTCCGCTTCGTCACGACCTCCGCCGGTAGCCCGACCCAGTACACGAAGGCCCTGAAGGAACGCGGGCTCACCGTCTACCACGTCGTCCCGACGCTGCGCGCCGCCTTGAAGGCGGTCGACGCCGGCGTCGACGGCCTGATCGTCGAGGGCGGCGAAGGCGGGGGCTTCAAGAACCCGAGCCCCGTCTCGACCTTCGTCCTGCTGCCGCTCGTCCGCTCGAAGGTCGACGTGCCGATCATTGCCGCCGGGGGGATCTGCGACGGCATCTCGATGGCCGCCGCCTTCGCGCTCGGTGCCGAAGGCGTCCAGATGGGAACGCGCATGGTCTCGGCCCTCGAATCCCCCGTCCACGACAACTGGAAGAACGCCGTCGTCGCGGCCGCCGAGACCGACACGCTCTTCCTGCGCAGCGAGAAGGGCCCCGCCCTGCGCGCGCTGCGCACCGCTCGGACCGAGCGCATCTTCGCCGGGGAAGGCAGCGCCATGCAGGGTCTCGCCGACGGCCTGACTGCGCTCTACTTCGGGGGCCAGCTCGAGGCGGGTCTCGCGTTATGCGGCGAAGTGGCCGGCCGGATCGAGTCGATCCACCCCGTCGCGGAGATCATCGCCGATACCGTCCGCGAGTACGCGGAGACGGTCGAGAAGCTCCACGCGACGCTGCGCGCCTGATCAGACCGGCGTCAACACGACCACCGGAATCCGCCGCCCCGTGCGCTCGCGGTACTGCTCGTAGTCGGGGGACTCGACGACGAGCTTGCGCCAGATCGCCTCGCGCTCCTCGCCCTCCGCGTCGTGGGCGCGCACCGCGATCCGCCGCGCACCGACCTGGATCGAGACGTCGGGTCGCTCGCACAGATTGTGGTACCAGGCCGGGTTCCGCGGCTCGCCCAACACCGAGGCGATCACGACGAACTGCTCGCCCCAGGGCAGATAGGTCAGCGCGTTGAGCCGTGACGACCCCGACTTTCGGCCGACGGTCTCGAGCAGCAGAACGGGGAGGCCCGCCATCCTCGCCCCGATTCGTCCATTCGACCAGCGGTAGAGGCGTTTATGCAAGCTCCAGAAGAGCTCGACACCGATGTTGCGGGTGATGGCCATGGCGGTCTCCTTACGCGGCGTGCCGCCAGACGCTCAGCTCGATCCCAGATCCCGCAGCACGTCATCCCACACGTCGGGATCCTTCGTCCAATGCGCGACGAGGCTGACGCGGTCGATCCTTCCGTCGCAGCGTGCGGCGATCTTCGCCGCGACGTCCTTCATCGGCGCACAGACGGCGACCGCCTCGAGGAGCTCGTCGCTGACGAGGCCGGCCATCTCGGTCCATTTTCCCTCTTTGCTCATCCGATTGAGCTCGAGCTGGAGGTCGCCCCAGCCGTGGACCTCGAGGACCGGTCGATAGGCAGGAGTCGAGCCGTAGAAGGCGATCTGCTGCTTCGTCGATTGGCGGATCCGATCGATCTCCTCGTCCGTCGTTCCCGAGCAGATCATCAGCTGGGCGGAGGTCTCGATCGACTTCCGCGTGCGACCGCTCCGCTCGAGTCCCCGTTCGAGGGCGGGCAACGTCAGGCGGCGCAGCGATTCGAGCGTTCCGAAAGGGTGGACGAAGAAGCCGTCGGCGACCTCGCCCGCGATCTCGGTCATGCGCGGGCCGACACCGGCCAGAAAGATCGGCGGAAGGGGGTATTCGGAGGGGGTCGGACTGAAGACCGGCGTCATCAGCGTGTGCTGGTAGAACTCGCCACGAAAATCGAGGCGCTCCCGCGTCTGCCAGCAGCGCCAGATCTCCTTCGTCGCGAGCACCATCTCACGCATCCGCGAGGCCGGATGCGACCAGGGCATCGAGAAGCGGCGCTCGATATGGGCCTTGATCTGGGTCCCCAGACCGAGGATGAAGCGACCCTTCGAGAGCTGCTGGAGATCCCAACCGATGTTGGCGAGGATCATCGGATTACGGGAGAAGCCGATCGCAACGGCGGTGTAGAGCTGGATCCGCTCGCTCGCCCGCGCGGCCAGCAGGAGCGGGAAGAATGGGTCGTGTTGGCCCTCGAAGGTGAACGCGCCCGAATAGCCCTTGGACTCGAGGCGGCGGACCTCCGCTTCAGGGGCATCGAAGGAATAGAGGGGGGCGTCGACTTTCATGGGGTCTCCCGAAATGGACCGGGAATCTAGCCGTCCGAAGGGCTTTGGTGCTTTAGGGGCGTGGTCTCGAGGGACCGAGTTCGGGGCTACCGCGGGGATCGAGGCTTCGAGGGGGAACCCGAGCTAGGGTCGTGTCATGTCGACCGAACGCCGCGATCGTGTTTCGCCGTCCGACCCTTCCGCGGATTCCAGCGATTCCGCTTCGGGAGGCCAGGGGATCGAGCTCACGCCCGACGCCCTGTCACCCGAGGCGTTGCGGGGTCTCGTCGAGGAGTTCGTGAGTCGCGAGGGGACGGACTACGGCCACGTCGATCGCTCGCTCGAGAGCAAGGTCACCGACGTCTACCGCCAGCTCGAAACCGGCGACGCGACGATCGTCTTCGATCTCGAGACCCAGAGCGCGAGCATCGTATCGACGCGGGATCTCGCGTCGCAGCGGGAGCACTAGCTCGTGGGGTCCGGGAGCCAGTAGAACTCAGGAGCCGGTAGGGAAAGTCGGAGCAGCGATCGGCATGGAGGTCGAAGTCTGCGGTCGAGTCGACCCGGAGTCCGTCTGCTCGAGCTTCTGGAAGCGACGCCACAAGACGAAGACGAGCGTCCCGAGCGCGCCGAGCGGAAGCAGCGAGAGGAAGATCGTCGAGATCAGGAAGGCGGTATTGCTCTCGTCTTCGCGCCCCGCCGAGCAGACCGCACACGCGGCCGCGACGTTGGGCGACAGGACGATCCCGGCGGCAACGGCCGACGTGACCGCCGCTGAAAGCGCGAACGGGATCCACGCCCTCACAGGTAGACCCGCCAGTAGATGATCGGCCAGGCGCCGACCACGAAGTACCAGAAGACCGCGGTCGTCGCGAGCTGCGAGGGCTGCAGCCAGCCCCGCGCATGGCGCCGCCAGGTCTGCATCATCATGACGAGCGCGGCCACGACGTGGAACGCGTGCATTCCGACGATCAGATAGAAGAAGCTGCCGAGAGTCGACGACGTCAGCGTCAGTCCCTGGGCGATCATCGTGAGCCATTCATAGCCCTGGAAGAGCACGAAGATCGCGGCGAGAACCATCGCCAGGGTCAACGGCAGCCGGGCCGACGGACGCGAGACCGCGAAGCGGCGTTGGGCAAGATAGACGCAGAAGCCCGAGGCGAAGAGGGCCAGCGTATTGACCGCCGTCTCTTCGATGGGCAGCCGGGGTTGGTCCGGCGGCGGCCAGACGGCAGCGGATGCACGAACGATGTTGAAGACGCTGATCATGCCCGCGAAGAGCATGATCTCGGTCAGGACGAAGAGCGACATGCCGAGCACGCCGTTCGACATGACCCGGGGCTCGCCGTGCTCGGCGGAGACCAATCGAACCGGAGGGGAGGAGACGCGCGTCATCGTGGCTGCCTTCCCCGTTCCGTCGTTCGTTTTCGAGTCGCTGGGATCGGACGGGCTGACCGGACTCTAGTGGCCCGCGCCCTCGTGTCCATCGCCGTCGCCTTGTGAATGGCCTTGTGAATGGCCTTCGCCTTCAGCTTCGGAATGACCCTCGGAATGGCCGCCCTGGACCGCGGCGCCGAAGCTCGCTCCGACCTTGTCTCCCGCCGCGTAGGCCTTTTCGGCGGCAATCCAGCCGGGCTTCTCCCAGTTCGTGCCATGGCTCTTCATGACGTCCGGAGCCGTGCCGGCGAAAAAGAGCAGCATGAAGACCAGCGTCGTCGTGAACGTGTAGATCACGAAGCGGGGCGTCGCGTTGATGTGCATGAAGTTCACGATCACGAGATAGGCCTTCACGAGCGCGATGCCGAAGGCCGTGATCAGCGTCAGCCACTTGATTTCGGCCATCGGCCCGAGAATCGAGATCGTGAGCAGGACGAGCAGGACCGCCCAGATCTTGACGTAGTGGGAATCTCCGTGCGCGGCGTGATGTTCACTCATGATTGACCTCGGATCGATTCGTTATTTCGCGATATAGAGGAGCGGGAAGAGGAAGATCCAGACGAGATCGACGAAATGCCAGTAGATCCCGATGATCTCGACCCGGTGGAGCTCGAGATTCTTCTTGGCCGTCTGCGCCACGATGAACATGATGATCATGCCCGCGATGACGTGGGCGGCGTGGATCCCAGCGGCCGTGTAGTAGAACGACCAGAAGGTATTGGCCGTGATCGTCATGCCGTGGCTGATCTCGGTCGTCCACTCGAAGGCCTTCACGCAGAGGAAGACCCCGCCGCCGAGGATCGTCAGGTAGAGCAGGTTCGCCGCGCGCTTGCCGTCGCCCCGCTCGGCCGCCTGATGCGCCAGCACGGCCGAGAGGCTCGAGGTCAACAGAACGAAGGTATTGAAGGCGCCGATCCAGGGATTGGTATTGGCGGCGTAGTCGGCCCAGATGCCGTGGGCCAGGCGGTGCATGATGTACGAGCCGAGGACGCCGCCGAAGATCACGATCTCGGATGCGATCAGCCACCACACGGCCAATCGCGGGGTCGGCATTCCGGCCGCGCTGCGCGTCGTTGCAATCGGTCTCGCAGACATCATCGACTCCATTCGCGGCGTACGGATCGTTCCGGCACCACGCTTCTAGAACTTCTTTTCGAAACCCACGCGACCCATGGCCGCTTCGAGCCGGTTCGTTCTGCGGCCACCCGAGCCGGCTTACGCCGGCTCGTTCTGCGGCCAATAGTCCGACGACTTGCGATCCGGATGGCTGTACTCGTAGGGACCGCGGTAGCAGGTCGGGAGACCCTCGGGCCAGTTGCCATGGGGCGGCGGCGAGGCCGCGGTCCATTCGAAGGTGTTCGAGTTCCACGGATTCTTCGGCGCGATCGGACCCGAGATCCAGCTCGAGATGACGTTGTAGAAGAAGATGAACTGGGCGAGCAGCATCACGATCAGCGAGTAGGTCGCGAGGGCTTGCAGATCCCACATCCAGGGGTACGAGAGCTCCGGGTAGTTCCGGTAGTCGAAGATGCGGCGGTGGTGGCCCGCGGCGCCGAGGACGAAGAGCGGCAGGAAGATCGTGTTGAACGGGATGATCGTCAGCCAGAAATGAATCTTGCCGAGCTTCTCGTTCATCATCCTGCCGAACATCTTCGGGAACCAGAATGTGAACCCGGCGTAGGTCCCGATGATCGCGATCGGGTAGAACGTGTAGTGGAAATGCGCGAGCACGAAATACGTGTCGTGCATGTAGATGTCGTTGCCCGAGGCGCCCAAGAATATGCCGGTGATGCCGCCGATCAGGAACTCGAAGATGAACGACAGGGCCCAGAGCATCGGGGTCGAGAGCGTGATCGAGCCGCCGTAGAGCGTCGCGATGTAGACGAACATCATCTCGGCGATCGGGACGGAGATCAGCAGGGTCGTCACCGTGAAGACGTTCGCCATTCGGGGGTCGATGCCGGCGATGAACTGGTGATGGGCCCAGACGGTGAAGGAGAGGACGCCGGTTCCGATCGCGGTGTAGAGAACCGTCTTGTACCCGAAGAGCTTCTTGCGGGCGAAGACCGTGATGACCTCGGCGACGATGCCGACGGCGGGCAGCAGCACGACGTAGACCTCGGGATGACCAAAGAACCAGAAGAGATGCTGCCAGAGGATCGGGTCACCACCGCGGTCGGGATCGAAGAACGCCGTTCCGAGGTTCTGGTCGAAGAGCATCATGATGCCACCGGCCAAAAGCGGTCCGACGGAGAGCATGAACAGGATGCTCGCGATCACGATCATCCAGACGACCATCGGGATGTCCCACATCTTCATTCCGGGGGCGCGGCTGTTCATGGCGGTCGTGATGAAGTTGATGCCGCCGAGGAGGAAGGCCACGAACTCGAGGGCGACGGCCGTGATCCAGAATGTCGATCCCAGCGGTGTCAGGCTGTACTCGGCCTTGGTCGACAACGGCGGGTAGGCGGTCCAGGCGCCGCCGAAGGCGCCGCCTTCGACGAAGAAGGACGCGAGGATGATGATCGCCGAGATCAGGAAGATCTGATAGCTGAGCCGATTGATCTTCGGAAAGACCATGTCGTCCGCACCGATCATGAGTGGGATGAGATAGTTGCCGAAAGCCGCGATGAGCACCGGCATCGCGACCCAGAAGATCATGATCGTACCGTGATTGGTCACGAGCGAGTTGTAGTCGGCCGGCGTGACCTGGCCCCAGAGCGGCGCGTCCGTGCCGGGGAAGGCGATCTGCCAACGGAACGCGTAGGCGAAGAAGCCCCCGACGAGGGCCATGAACATGCCGGTGAACATGTATTGCATGGCGATCATCTTGTGATCGAGGGGGAAGATGTACTTCGCGGTGAAGCTCATCTCGTGGTGGCCGTGGTGATCGTCGTGATGAGCTGCGTGCTCGACCCGAATCGATTCCGCCATATCTGTCTTTCTCCTCGGCAGTCGGAGTGCGCCTACCGGCCGTCCACTTCGAGCGGTCCCGATCCGGGACCTTGATCCGAAATTGCTCGTCGGTTTCCTAGTTCGCCGCGACCGCAGCGACCGCGAAGGGCGAGTTTTCCTCGACCCACGCCGCGTTCTGCTCCGTGGAGGCGATGATGATCTTCGCGGGCATCAGGGCGTGGCCGATGCCGCAAATTTCCGCGCACTGGATGTCGAACTCCCCGGTCATCGTCGGCTCGAACCAGCCCGTGATGACGCGGCCCGGAATCGCATCCTGCTTCAAGCGAAAGATGGGCACCGAGAAGTTGTGCAGCACGTCCAACGACTCGAGCTTGAAGTGGTAGAGCGTGTTCTCGGCGACATGCAGCTCGTTGATCGTCGTGATGTCGTCGGCCGTGTCGAGGACGTTGTCGGGGCCGGGATGAACGAAGGTCCAGGCCCACTGCTGCGCGATGACGCGTACGGTCGCCTTCGCCTCGGGCAGATTCTGCTTCACGTCGTACCAGACGTTGACCGCCATCACGACGATGATCACGTCGAAGATCAGGATCGGGACGTGGGCCCGGTGGATCCACTTAATGTACTGGTGCTCGGTCCCCGTGATGTACATCGAATTGGTCCCGTTTTTCTTCTTGAATCGGAAGATGAACGAGAAGAAGAGGTAGCAGGAGACCAGGAACGGAATTCCGACGAGCAGCGTGATGACGTCGAAGAGACGATCGATTTCAGCTGCGTAGGTCGAACCTGCGGGAACGAGCGCGTTGAGAATCATTTCACTTGCCTTTTCGCTGGCTGCGGCCCATCTGAAGGGAAGCGGGCGGCCGCGCTAGAGGATCCAGGGGATGCTCAGAGAATGAACGTGAACACGACGGCGATGAAGCCGAGGACCCCGAGGATCCCCATTGCGAACAGACGCGTCGCCAACTGATCGGCCGGCGGATTTTCGGGTTCGACGTGATCGTGATCGGACATCGGGATTCTCCTGGAACGAATTTTCGACTTCGACGGATCGGGCGAGAGGGAATTATTCCGTTCGGCCTGCGCTTAGTTCCGGCTCTCAGTCGTCAAGAGTCTGGATATGAGCGATCACGTCGAGGACCGCGGCGTCGTCGGGCAGCGTCGCCACCATTCCGATCATCGCGGCCCCGAGCGCGTCACCGGGCAGACTGCCGCGGATGCTCTTCTTGTATTTCTGGATCGACGACAGAAGATACCAGTCGTTCATGCCCTTGAGCGGCGGAGCCCCCATTCCCTGATTTCCGGAGCCGTCCGGCGCATGACACGCGCTGCAGACCGCGTAATAGCCCACGCCCTTCGCGGCGTCGCCCGCCTGCGCGAGGGTCGCCGCGGGCTTCACCGGCGGAAGACTCGCGACATAGGCGGCCACGGCCTTCTGCTCGCCTTCGTTCTGGAGCCAGCGCGACATCGGGTACATGCGAAGACCGCCGGTATCCCGCGCGTGCAGCCCGCGTTGACCCGACTTGAACTTCACGAGCTGGCCCTCGACGTACCAAGCGGGCAGTCCGGCGATGGCGGGCGCAAGCGCATCGGAGTTGCCTCCGCCGTCTGCGCCGTGGCACTGGGCACACAACGCGAACAGCGCCTCGCCCTTGTTCATGTCCACGCCCGCTTCCACGCCGTCTTCCACATTGGAATCGGCGTCCTGCGCGAACGCCGCGCCCGCGAAAGCGAGAGATCCGACCAGGATCCACAGCGCGCTCATCGATACGACTGATCTAGACAAACGTTTGACCACCCGGCTCATCGCTCTCCTGTCCTGTCTTCTGTCCGGGCTTTCGTCCGGCTCGACGTTCGGCTCGACGCCTAGTTTTCCGTCCGCACGACGCGGCGATTCGACGCAGCCAACAACCGCCTGAAACGCCCATTCGGCCGTCTCGGACGGCGCGAAGCACTCTCGATTCGGCCCGGGAAAGTGTTCGCGAAGTAGCCCACCACTGCGAGATTCGTCAAGTCCGACGCGGCCTTTCGCCGGTGACTCGCCTGCGCGACGGCCCTCGCCGAACGCGTTGGACCCCGTGCGTCCATCGGGTGAGATTAGGACGCGCCGCGCGGCGATTCGCGCGGCGTCGTCATTCTGCAACGATTGGATGCAGCGGTCTCGAGGGATCACACCACCGGCGGATTGAGCGGATAAAGAAGGAGGTAGATCAGCACGCCGGTCACCGAGACGTAGATCCAGATCGGCCAGGCGATCCGCGCGAGGCGTCGATGGCGCTCCCGCTCGCCCCGGGTCCCGAGCCGGATCAGGGCGATCGCGAAGACCGGAACGGTCATGGCGAGAAGCACGTGGGAGGCGAGCAGCCCGAGATAAGCCAGCTTGGCGGGCCCCTCGACGTTGAAGGTCGTGTTCTCGAAGCCCCTGGAGACCTTGTGGGCCAGATAGGAGACGAGAAACAGGCTCGAGACGGCGAAGGCCGCCAGCATGACGCGCCTGTGGTGGTCGACCTCGCCGCGCCGTGCCAGCCGGCGGCCGGAGATCAGGAGAATCGTCGCCGTCGCGTTCAGCGCGGCGTTGATCGGGGGGAGCAGCGATAGGTCCATGACGATGTCCGACCGTAGCAGCTCCGGAAGAGGTCTTGGCGCTACGATCGAGGGCCCATGAAGCTTCCGGCCAGCTCGACCCCGACGCGACGGGACGCTCTCCTTGCGCGCCTCGACACGAGCGGCCGTTATCCGACCTGGGTGCTTCTCGCGGCCCTCGCGGGCATGTTCGCGACGAGCTTCCCGGTCACGATCCTCGCGGTCTCGCTCGCCTCGATCGCCGACGAATTCGGGGCGGATGAGTCGACGATGGCCTGGGTCATCTCGGCGCCGATGCTGCTCTCGGCGGTCACGTTTCCGCTGCTCGGCAAGCTGGGCGACCAGCGCGGTCATCGACGGGTCTTCCTCGCCGGCTTCGCCGGCTCGACGGTCGTCGCGGCGCTGACCGCCTTCGCCTGGGATCCCACCTCATTGATCGGCTTCCGGACCCTCGCGGCCATGCTCGGCGGGGCGACGCAGCCGACGGCGATGGCGCTGATCTTCTCGGTCACCCCTCCCTCGCAGCGGGTCCGCGCGATGGGCTGGTGGTCGATGACGACCGCGGCGGCCCCGGCGCTGGGCCTCTTCGCCGGAGGGCCCCTCGTCGACGCCTTCGGCTGGCGGGTCGTCTTTCTCCTCCAGGCTGCCTTCTCGGTCATGGCCCTGGTACTCGCGATGATCGTCTTGCGCGAGACGCCGCGGCTGCGGGTGCGCTTCGATTTCGCGGGCGCGGTCGCGCTCATGTTCGGCGTCGGCGGCCTGATGTACGCGCTGGGCAGCGTTCGCAGCCCCGCGAGCTTCGCCGAGTGGATCCCCACGAGCCTCGTGATCGGCGTCGGCGGGATCGCCGCCTTCGTCTTCATCGAGAAGCGCGTCGAGGTCCCGCTGATGCCCCTCGACTTCTTCCGCTCCGCGAACTTCTCGGCGACCCTCGCGACCAACGCCTTCACGAGCGCCGCCTACATGGGCGCCTTCGTCGTCGCGCCGATCTGGCTCCTCGAGCTCGGCTACTCGGTGACGACGGCGTCCTACATCGTCCTGCTGCGGACCGCCTCGCTGACGATCTTTTCTCCGTTAGGCGGCCGCTTCGGCGAAGCTTGGGGGGAGCGCGCGGCATCGATCGTCGGCTGCGCGATCATGACGATCGGGCTCTTCGGCTCGGCCTGGGCCGCCTGGGACGAGAGCCTGTCGGGGTTCGTCGCCGCCCTGGTCGCCCAGGGCGCGGGTCACGGTCTCTCCCAGCCCTCGATCACCGCCGCCATTGCCCGGTCGGTCACCTTGCACGATCTCGGCATCGCCGGCGCGGCAAATCGCCTGATGGGACAGGGCGGCGCCGCCTTTGGCATCACCCTTCTCGCTCTCGCCTACGGCGGTCGAAACACGCCCGAGGCCTTTGCGCTCGCCTTCGCCATCGGAGGGCTGCTCTCGGCGCTCGCCGTGGCGACCGCCTTCGGCATCGGCATCGGCATCGACTCGGATTCCGCCTAGCGCCTGAGCCGCTCGATCTCGTAGCCTCGATAGCCCACGCGAAACCCCGCCTGCTCGAAGACGGGCGCGAGCCCCGCGCTCCGCGCGGGCTCGCCGTCGATTTGCTCGACCGCGAGCCGCTTGACGCCCAGCCGTTCCGCCCCGGCGGCGAGGGCGCGGAGCGCGACGAGGACCCGCGCGTCCTCGGAATCGATGGCCGTATCATCGCGCCTCGAGCTCGATCGAAAGACGAGCAGACTGCGCCCCCCACGCTCCACGAAGAGCGATGGCTTCCCATCGACCAGCACGACGGCCGATCCGACCGCGCGTCGCGGTCGCCCCGCCTGCACCGCCGGCCAGTCGAGCTGGGCACCCCAGGGCTGCGCGGGATCGAGGGACGCGAGCAGGATCGCCTCCGGGTTTGCAGGGCACGCGCGAAAGGCACGCATGCGATCGACGACACCGGCCAGCGCGAACTGCGCGCTGCTCGCCCCGAGCCAGAAATGCCCGCGCCGCACGCGCCCCATCTCCTCCATCTCCCGCAAGACCGGGTAGATCGCGCCGAAGCCTCCGGGAAGGGATTCGCCGTCGAGAGATTCCCTCGACACGATTCCGTGTCGTTCGAGCAGCGTCACGGTCCGCCGATGAAGGAGCTCGGTCGGCGAGACCGCCTCGCGGAGGAGCGAGCGCACGAGAGACCAACGACCCGAGGTGGCCGACGGCGGCGCGTTGCGCCCGGGACGGCGGGCGCGCGCCGGCGGTGGCTTCTGTCGAGCGCGCAGCGGCGCGAAGGTGTCGTTCGTGACGAGGCCCTGCCAGACGAGGTCCCAGAGCCCGCGCTCGACCTCCTGCGACGAGATTGAAGGACTCGCGGCGCAGACGGCCGCGATCTCGGAGAAGAACGACGCGCCGCGCGCCGCGAGCGCCGCGTGGACCCGCGACGCGGCGGGAGAGAGCGAGGCGAGCGCCTCCGCCGACTCGACCGAGGCGAGAAGCGCGGCCAGACGCTCGCGCCGGTAGAGCGCGACGCGACCGTCCCGCTCGCCGAGCGCCCCCGCCCCGATCCACACGATGCGTCCCTGAGCCCCGGCCTCGTCGAGCATGCCCGGACCGAAATCGCCGACCCGCGCGGGCAGGATCGCGCGCTCGAGCTCGGCGAACGAGAGAGGAAGGCCCGCGAGCTGATCGATCGCCACCTCGAGGTTCGCCATCCCGCGGCGGGGCTTCGCGATGCCGTGCCAGTCGAGCAGGAAGCGCGCGAGCACCTCGCCGGCGACAGGCTCGATCTCCTGGCGCAGACGCGCGACCGTGTTCTTCTTGAGCCGCCGCAGGACATCGGGCTCACACCACTCGCGCTCGCTACGGCGCGGATCGAACTCCCCGGCGAGCAGTCGACCCCGGCGCGCGAGGGAATCGAGGAGGGCTTCGAGGCTCTCGCTCCGCAGTCCGAAGCGGGCCGCGAGCGTCGCCGTCGTGAAGGCGGCGTGGCTTCGCGCGTAGCGCATCACGAGCTGCTCGAGGGGGGATCGCGCGGGCTCGACGAGCGCCGCAGGCAGACCTTCCGGAAGCGAAACTCCGAGGGCGTCGCGATAGATCGCCGCGTCTTCGACCACGATGAAGCGCGACACGCCTGCGATCTCGACGCCGATGACCCGCTTCGCTGCGAGCAGGGCTGCGACGGCGCGCTCGAATTCACCCTCCGCCGCGGAGAAGCGCGCTGCGAGCTCTTCGCTCGAGAGATCGCCGAGCTGGCGCAGGCGATCGTGAAGCGCATCGGCATGGCGCACCTGCTGCTCGGGCGCGATTGCCTGGAGCACCCGCTCGACCTCGTCGAGGGCGCTGACGTCGAGCAGACTTCGCAGCGCCGTCCCGCCGAGCAGCTCGCGCAACATGCTCCGATCGAGGGAGAGAGCCTGGCTCCGGCGCTCGGCGGCGGGCATGTCCGGCTGATAGAGGAAGCCTGCCGTATAGGCGAAGACGAGGGAGCGGGCGAAGGGCGACGCGGACGGCGTCTCGACGTCGCGGACCTGGACCTCGCCCGCTTCGACGCCCCGCAACAGCTCGACCAGGCTCGGCAGATCGAAGATGTCCTGCAGACACGTGCGATAGGTCTCGAGCAGGATCGGAAAGTCCGGAAAGCGCCGGGCGATGGCGTGGAGATTCTGCGCGCGCAGGCGCTGCGACCAGAGCGGCGTCCGCGCTCCGGCCCGGCGTCGAGGCAGGAGCAGCGCGCGCGCGGCGTTCTCCCGGAACTGCGCGGCGAAGAGCGCCGAGTCCTCGAGCCGCGCGCAAACGAGCTCCTCGAGGGCCTCGGGATCGGGGAGGAAGAGCTCGCGCGGGGGCGGCTCGTCGGCGTCGACGAAGCGGAACAGGATCCCGTCGTCCGTCCAGAGCGGGTGCGCGTCGTCGATGCCCCATTCGACGAGCCGCTGCGCGATCGCGAGCGCCCACGGCGCATGCACGCGCGCCCCGAAAGGCGAGAGGATCGCGATGCGCCAGTCGCCGAGCTCGTCGCGAAAGCGCTCGATCACGATCTGCCGGTCGTTCGGCACGACGCCCGTCGATGCGCGCTGGATCGCCAGATGGTCGACGAGATTGCGGATGGCGTACTCGTCGAGCTGCCCCTGACCGCGCAGCCACGCCTCCGGCTCGCGCTGCTCGCCGAGCGCGCGCACGAAACGGCCGAGCGCCCGGCCGAGCTCGATCGGCCGGCCCGGACCGTCGCCGCGCCAGAACGGAAGACGCCCCGCCTCCCCCGGCGCCGGCACGACGAGAACGCGATCGCGGGTGATCTCGACGGTCCGCCAGCTCGAGGCGCCGAGGGTGATGACGTCGCCGGGCTTCGTCTCGTACACCATCTCCTCGTCGAGCTCCCCGATTCGGGGCCCGTCCGGAGCGACATGGACCGCGTACTGCCCGCGATCGGGGATGGTACCGCCCGAGAGGATCGCGATCCGGCCCGCGCCCTCGCGGATCTCGAGGCGCGAGCGATCGCGGTCCCAGTGGATCCGCGGGCGGAGCTCCGCGAAATCCGTAGAGGGGTAGCGCCCCGAGAGCATGTCGAGGACCGCGTAGAAGAGCTTGCGATCGAGATCGGAATAACATGAACAGCGCCGGACGAGCGCCTCAAGCGGATCGACGTCGATCGGCCCCTCCGCGACGATGGCCACGATCTGTTGGGCGAGCACGTCGAGCGCGTTCTTCGGCACCGCGATCGACTCGACCTCGCCCGCGCGCATTCCGAGCGCCACCACGGCAGCCTCGAGCAGATCGCCGCGGTGCTTCGGAAAGAGGATGCCGCGGCTCGTCTCGCCGACCGCATGCCCCGCCCGACCGATCCGCTGGAGCCCCCGCGCGACGGCGCCCGGACTCTCGACCAGGATCACGAGCTCGACCGCCGCCATGTCGATTCCGAGCTCGAGGGAGCTCGTCGCGACGATCCCCTTCAGCTCACCCGCCGCCAGCGCCCCCTCGATCTCGCGGCGCTTGTCCTGCGACAGACTGCCGTGATGCGCGCGAACGAGGGGCTCGCCCGCCAGCTCGTTGAGGGCCTGGGCGAGGCGCTCGCAGAGGGCGCGGCTGTTGGTGAAGACGATCGTACTGCGATGGGCGTGGATCCGCGCGAGGAGCTCGGGATGGATTGCAGGCCAGAGACTCGTCGCTGCGGGCGACGAGGGCTCCGCTTCGTCCGCCGTCGTGCGCCCGAGCAGAGGTCCGGATCCGGTTTCGGGGATCCCCGTGACCTCCGGCCGCGTCATGTCGGGCACGGGAACTCGGATCGAAAGCTCGATCGCGGGCCGGGCGCTCGCGTCCACGATCTCGACCTCGCGATCGCCGCCGAGGAAGCGCGCGATCGCCTCGGCGGGCCGCGCCGTCGCCGAGAGCCCGATCCGCTGCGGCTCACCCGCCCGACACCGCCTAGCGACCCGCTCGAGCGAGAGCGCGAGATGGACCCCGCGCTTCGTGCCGGCCAGCGCGTGGATCTCGTCGACGATGATCGTCTCGACCGTCTCGAGGGTCGCGCGCGCTTGCGACCCGAGGATCAGGTAGAGGGATTCGGGCGTCGTGACGAGGATCTCGGCGGGATCGCGCGCTTGGAGTCGGCGCTCGCGCGGCGTGCTGTCGCCGGTCCGGATCGCGACGCGGGGTACGCGGAAGTCCGACGGTCGGGCCACGCTCGCGCGCGCGACCGCGTCCTCCGCTTGCACCGCGATCCCCGCGATCGGGGCACGCAGATTGCGCTCGATGTCCGAAACCAGGGCCTTCAGCGGCGAGACATAGAGAACGCGAACGCCGCGGGGCGCGTCGGCGGGCAGGCGCCCGAGACGATCGATGGCCGCGAGGAAGGCGGCAAGGGTCTTGCCGCTGCCGGTCGGTGCGATCAACAGGGCGTGCCGACCGGCGCCGAGGATCGGCCAGCCCCGCTGCTGAACGGGGGTCGGCGCGGCAAAGCGGTCGGCCAGCCAGGCGCAGGTCGCGGGGGTGAAGAGGTCGACGAGGCCGGACATGGCGGGAAGCTAGCTTCGCGAGGGGACACGGGGATTCGTGCTCGACGACGCGATGTGCCGTGACCTCCGCCGTGACCTCCGCGTCCGGTTTGATCAATCAGCGGGCAGATCGGCCTCCATGCGGGCGATGCGGCCGGCCCGACTGCGCAGGATGCAGCCTGTTCGAGCACCCAGAAACGCGATCGGGTCGTAAATTGCGTGGCACGTCCCTTGCTCCTCCGTCGACCGTGCGTCGAGGATGGCGAGTGACGCCCTCGCCGCAGCCGCGGTCGGCGACCCGAGACCCCGCGGAGATCGGGATGCTCCTGGAGCCTTCGCAGACACGGCCTCGGGACGCACGGGACAAGGCGCTCGCGGTCAACCTCGACCCCCGGCGCTATGGGACCTTCGCCGAGATCGGCGCGGGCCAGGAGGTCGTGCGCTGGTTCTTCCGGGCAGGAGGCGCCGCCGGCACGATCGCCAAGAGCATCTCCGCCTACGACATGACCGTGAGCGACGCGATCTACGGCCCCTGCGAGCGCTATGTCTGCCGCGAGCGCCTCGAAAAGATGCTCGAGTACGAGTACGCGCTCAACTGCGAGCGCTTGAAGGATCGGCGCGGGCATCAGACGGCCTTCTTCGCCTTCGCGGATACCGTCGTGGCGCGGAGCTTTCGGGGCAATCACGAGTGCCACGGCTGGATGGGCGTGACCTTCCAGTCCCATCCACGCGACCAGGCGAGCCGGATCGTGATTCACGTGCGCCTGGTCGACAGCGAGACCACGCTCCAGCAGGAGGCGCTCGGCATCGTCGGCGTCAACCTGCTGTACGGGGCGTTCTTTCTCTTCTCTGACCCCGATGCCCTCGTCGAATCGCTGCTCGACGGGCTCAATACCGACCGGATCGAGATCGACATGATCGAGTTCTCGGGCATCGAGTTCCGCCATGTCGACAACCGCGTGATGAGCCTCCGGCTCGTCCAGCTCGGTCTCTCGGGGGCCGCCATGTTCGCGGCGGACGGGACGGTGCTGCAGCCGTCGGAAGCGCTGCGCAAGCGGCCCGTGCTCGTCGAGCGCGGGAGCTTCCGGCCGGTGACCCATGTCAATCTCGACATGCTCGCGAGCGCGCTCGAGCAATTCGAGGAGCAGCTCGAGGACGGCGAGCAGCCGCTCGCCCTGATGGAGCTCACGATGAGCAACCTGCTCTCCGAGGGCGAGCTCGACCTCTCGGATTTCCTGGCACGCATCGACGTGCTCGCGGCGACGGGACAGACCGTCCTGATCTCCGACTACTTCGAGTTCTACCGGCTCGCCCGCTACCTGTCGGCGACGACCGATCGCCCGATCGGGATCGTGCTCGGAGCGGGTAGCCTGGCCCAACTCTTCGAAGCCCGTTTCTACGAGAAGCTCGACGGCGGCATCCTCGAGTCCTTCGGACGGCTCTTCAAGAACGGCCTCACGATGTACGTCTATCCGCTCCGGGATCCGAAGAGCGGAGAGCTCACGACGGTCGCGAACCTGGAGCTCGCTCCGGGACTGATGACGCTCTATCGATTCCTCGTCGACCAGGGGAGCATCAAGCCCATCGAGCGCTATCGCGAGGACGTACTGCCGATCTTCTCGCGGGACGTGCTCCGGCTGATCCGGATCGGAGATCGTGCCTGGGAGAAGATGGTGCCTGATACGGTTGCGGCGCTGATCCGCGAACGAGGGATCTTCGGTTATCGACGACCGGTCGACGCCTGAATCGTCGGACGGCACGCAGCAAGTGGAGAAACCCGAAGGCGCTTCGGACGCCCCGAGCGCCGTGTAACGGTCGGGCTATTCCCGGCGCACGCCTTTGTACATCCCGCGCTCGACGATCCACGGAAACAGCACCCGATCGACGATCCACGTGGCGAGTCGCACGCTGCCGCCGCGCGGCGTGAAGACGCGGAGCCCCTCGCGCTGGACCCCGAGGACCGAGCCCCAGCGATGCGGCGTCGGGACGAAGCGCTTCATGCGGGTGTCGTCGCCTGCGAGCTGGCGTCGGATGTTATGCGCGACGACGAGCGGGCCGCCGTTGCGTGCCGACGAGCGGTTTGGATCGGTGGCGGCCACGTCGCCGACGGCGAAGACGTGGGCCAACCCGGGGACGCGCAAGTGCTCGTCGACGCGGACATAGCCCTCGCCGTCGAGCAGCGCGGGCGGGAGGAAGTCCGTGTTCGGATGCTCGAGACCGATCGCCCAGAGCGTGAGCTCGGCCTGGAAGGGCGGCTGGCCCGTCTCCCACTCGACCGCGTCGGCCGTGAGCCGTTCGCCTTCGAAGCCCGGCGGCAGCAGCGCGCGATGGCGGGCGTGCAGCACGACGCCCTGCGACTCGAGGCGAGACCGGATCGCGCTGCGGACCTTCGGGTGATAGTCGGGCAGCGGCGCATCCCGGCTGAAGAAGAGATGGACCTCGGACTCCGGGTGCTCCTCCTTCAAGTTCGAGGCGGCGCTGACGGCGCTCGCGCCCCCACCGACGACGGCAATCGAGCGGGCCCCGGCGAGCCGGGCGGCGTCGCGGTCGATCCGGCGATCGACGGACTCGAGATCTTCGAGGATCGCGTCGCGCCAGAATCCGTTGCGGACGCCCGAGGCGATCACGAGCACGTCGTAGTCGAGGTCCTGCTCCACGCCGTCGATCCGGCGGACATGGACACGGTGACTCGCGAGATCGACGGCGGTGATCAGCCCGTGGACGATCGGCATGCCGTCGAGACGCCGGTAGCGCGAGAAGGGCATGCGGTAGCGGCGGCGCCAGGCCGCAGGCTGCGCGAGCCGACTTCCGAGCTCCTGACCGCTCACGAGGGCCGGCTTCGGCGAGATGCCGACGACGTCGAATTCGGGATGGAGATCGAGGGCGACCAACAGCCCCGTGTCGCCGAGACCGGCGATGACGATGCGCGGACGTGTGCTCTTCGGGGAGGTCTCGACCATGATGTGGTCGCGCATCCTAGCCCGCCGGTCCGGGGATCGCGCTCGACACATCGGGGCAGCCCGCCCGCTCCACTCGACAGGCTCCCGAGATCCTCCCTCCGGCGAGCGCGCGAGCGGTGCTCGGACAGGCCGTTTCGGGAGGATGCGCGCTGGTGAAGGTCAAAGGCGCTGCTGCCAGACCCCGAGCCGCGGCCGATCCGATACACCCTGATCTCCGCGGACGACCATCTGATGGAGCCCGCCCATGCCTTCGAAGGCCGCCTACCGCGGGCGCTCCAAGACGAGGCGCCCCACGTCGTCGAGACCGAGGAAGGTCACGAGGTCTGGGTGCTCGAGGGCACGCCCTATTTCCAATCCGGGCTCCAGGCCGTCGCGGGGCGGGCCTGGAGAGACTGGCAATTCGAAGAATGGCCTTCGGCCCATCCCGACCAGGCGGTGATGGCGAAGCGGCTCGCCGACGTACCCGACGACGAGGCCTGGAAGATCACCCACGAGAACGAGGCGAAGCCCTACCGCCATCCGCTCCCGAAGAGTCCCTGCCGCCATCTGTCGCCGACTCCGGCCGTTCACGCCCCGAGTCTCTATGGACACCCCGATGCCAAACCGTCCGGCGGTCGATTCACTCCATTCGCCCCCTGGTCGTTTCTGCTGCCCATCACCGCGATCGCGACCCCGCGCGGCGATTGCATGGACCCCATGAATGTCCCATTCTCGGAAAGCGGCAGGCGAGCATTGATCGCGTCGTTCGACGATGCTGCAACCGCGGCTCTATTTCACGGTGCCCCGGCGCGCGACACCAGGCGGATTCCGTCTACGATCGTTCGCGTTGCGATGAGGAAGCTCGACATGCTGAACGCAGCGCGGTCGATCGACGACCTCCGATGCCCACCCGGGAATCGACTCGAGATGCTCCGCGGGGACCTTCGAGAGCTCTTCAGCATCCGGATCAACGATCAGTGGCGGTTGGTATTCCGTTGGGATGACGGAGATGCGCATGAAGTCAGGATCGTCGAATACCACCCCTAGACCGCGAGCCCGCGAGGTGTCCGATGCGAGCGAAGAACAGGGTTCCGACCCATCCTGGCGAAGTCTTGCTCGAGGAGTTCCTCGTACCGCTGGGACTCAGCCAGGTCGCCCTCGCCGAGCATCTCGAGATCTCGCTCCAGCGGATCAACGAGATCGTCCGCGGCAAGCGCGGGATCAGCCCCGAGACCGCCTGGCTGTTCGCCGAGGCATTCGGAACGACGCCCGAATTCTGGCTGACGCTCCAGACGAATCACGACCTGGCGAAGACCAGACCGCGGCGAAATGTGGGTCGAATCAAGAAGGCTTCCTGAATCAACCCATCCCACTCACCCGAACGGTCGCTGCGAGCTCCCGACGACCCACATGCTGAAGTACTGCGAGTTGGCGCCGTAGGCCATGCCGAGGGCCGTCTTCGCGCCGTCGACCTGCATCTCACCGCAGACGCCGCGGACCTGGTTTGCGGCCTCGGCGAAGCGCAGCAGACCCGACGCACCGATCGGGTTCGACGAGAGCACACCGCCCGAGCAGTTGATCGGGAAGGCGCCGCCGATCTCGGTGTCGCCGCGGTCGATCATCTTCCAGCCCTCTCCGGGCTCGGCGATCCGATGCGCTTCGAGCCAGATCGCCTCGTGCCACGAAAACGGCACGTAGAGCTCCGCCATGCTGAGCTGCTTGCGGGGATTCGTGATTCCCGCCTGCTTGTAGACGTCGTCCGCACATTGCAGACACGCCGCGGGCCGCACCGGATCGCGCCCCGGAAAGCTCGGCGGCTCCGAGCGCGACGAAGTGCCCAACACCCACGCAGGACGCCGACCGTCCGCCGCCGCCGCCTTCCCGCCCGCCTCGTCCGTCAACACGACCGCGCAGGCCCCGTCCGACGACGGGCACGACTCGAGGAAGCGGATCGGGTCCCACATCATCGGCGAGGCCTTCACCTTCTCGATCGAGATGTCCTTGAGCTTCAGATGCGCGTAGGGGTTCTTGAGCGCGTTCTGCCGATCCTTGACCGCGACCTTCCAGCCGATGTGCTCGGGCGCGCCGCTGCGATGGATGTACGCGCGAATGAAGGGTGCAAAGGCGCCGCCGGCCCCGAGCGAAGCCCCCTTCCCGCTCCCCAGCGCGAACTGCGCGTTGCCCTCGGACTGCTTCTCGAAGGCAACGGCGAGCACCCTCTTGTGCTTGCCCGCTTGAATGTGCGACGCGGCGACGATGGCGGTCGAGCCGCCGACCGACCCCGCCGTATGCACGCGGAACATCGGCTTGCCGACGGCGCCCAATGCATCCGAGAGATAGAGCTCGGGCTTCATCACGCCCTCGAAGAGGTCGGGCGCCTTGCCGAGCACGACCGCGTCGATGTCGGCCATCGTCATGTGGGCGTCCGCCAGGGCGCGGAATACGGCCTCGCGCACGAGGCCTCCGAAGGAGACGTCGTGGCGGCGGGTCTTGTGATGCGTCTGGCCGACGCCGACGACTGCGCACGGGATCATGACCGGCCCTCCACGATGCAGATCAGGTTCTGTTGCAGGCAGGGACCGCTGGTCGAATGGCCCAGCGCGCGGCGCCCGCCGGAGAAGACGTGGTCCGCCGCGTAGCCGATGCGGCAGAGGCCCGACGCCATGATCGGATTCGACTTGAGCGCACCGCCGGAGGGATTGACTCGGACGTCCGGACCGAGCTCGAGGACGTGGCGCAGCAGCAGCTCCTCGTGGCTGAAAGCAGCCTGCAGCTCGGCGACCTCGACGGGCGGGCCGTCGTGGAGGCCCGCAGCCTTCGCCGCGATCCGGGTCGCCGGCGAGTCGTCGAGGCGGCGGAAGGACGGGTTGTGGCATTCGGTGCGGTGGTCGAAGCCTGTGATGTAGGCGGGGCGCTTCACGAGCTTGCGCGCGCGCTCGCCGGTCGCGAGCAGCATCGCGGCGGCGCCGTCGGTGATCGGCGGGAGATCGTGGCGGCGGAGCGGCTCGCGGACGTAGTCGCTCTTCAGCAACGCATCGATGTCCGCCTTCGCGCCCGTCCGCCCGCGCGAGCGGACCGAGACCTCGGCCATGCGGCGCTCGTCGGCGATGCCGGCCGCGATGACCGCGCGGGCCTGCAACGCCGCGAAGGTCAGCGGGTCCGCGCCGAGCGGCGCAAGAAAAAAGGGATCCATCTCCATCGGGTAGATCAGCGCGGGATCCCCGGTCGAGGAGCGCCCCGAGCCCGTCACGACGGCGATCTCGATGTCGCCCTCCTGCAGCCGGAGCCACGCTTCGTAGAGCGCCCAGGCGCCGTCCATCTCGACGTGCGAATCGCGCTTGGGCGGCCAGGCGCCGATCGCGTCGAGATTCGAGACGAACGAGAAGGCCTGGCCCGTGATGTAGTCGCAGGAGCCGAGGCAGGTGAAGTCGATGTCGGCGCGCGTCAGGCCGAGGGGCTTCAGCAGGTCCGTGATGACGCCCATCAGCATCTGGGTCTCGGTCAGCTCGGTTCGCCGCACCATCGGCGTCTGGGCCCAGCCGACGATCGCGATGTCTTTCGAGACGCCTTTCGAAGGAGTAGCGGTCGTGGTCATCAGAAGATCCTGTTCAGGAGGTCGGGGTCGTTGACGTCGGGCTCGCCGTTGGGCGTCCAACCGAGCAGGCTTCCGAGATGCCCGCCCATCGCGCCCGCCTCTTCGTGTTCCTCGCTCGGCGGGGCGAACACGGCGCGCACCCGCAGGCCGACACGCACCTGGTCCCAGGGCAGATCGACGGCCGCCTGATAGCCGTAGACGACGTGGGTCCCGTCGACCAGCACGAACATCCGCACGAAGGGCTCGGTCTCGGTCTGGCCCGGGTACTGGACCGGCGTGATCACGACGAAGTTCGTCACCGTCCCGACGGTCGGCAAATCGAGCTCGTGCTCGGAACCGAGCGGGATCGCGCAGAGCACGCAATAACCGCGCCCGCCGGCGTAGGTCGAGGCGCATTGCGGACATCGCTGGGCGAGCAGCCTGCCCTCTCTCGTGGCGGCGATCGCGCGATCGGCCGAGGTGGGGACCGGATTGCGATAGGTCGTCGTCGCGAGGTAATCCATCATCGTGACGAGGTCGGCGGACGGCGGACCGTCCACGCCCTCGACCTCGGGCTGTGTCCCGAGCACGAAGCAGGCGATGTCGTCGATCCGCCCGACCCGCGTCCCCTTCCAGCGCGGTGCCACGCGCGCGCCGTTCTCGAGCCGCTCGGGTGAGCCCGCGTCGACGGCGTGAAGCAGCGGGGTAGTCGCCCCGTCGAGGCGGATGAACGCGAAGGCGAAGGGATGCTTCATCGGATGCTGCGCGGAGGGCTTCGGGACCCAGGTCCAAGACTCGACGGTGCCGGCCGGCCCGACCTCGATCAGATCGAGCCCGAGGTCCGCTCCCGTTGCGGGATCCCACTCCATCGGCGGGACGAGCACGCGCTCACCGCTGCGGATCCCGAGGATGCGCTTCTGGGTCAGCGCGGTCATGAAGGTCGTGAGCAGCGGCCCGAGCGAGCGCCGGTAGGGGAACGTGATCGTACTTTCGACGAATCGGGTCACGGCAACTCCTGCCTCTTCAATCCATGCCGCCTCATGCTGGCACAGGGACGCGAAGAGGACGAGGTGTCGGCGACCCGGACGCTGCGGCTCCCGTCGGCACGCTCAATCGCTGGTGGGCGGGCCGAGGTTCACGACGAGCTTTCCGAAATGATCGCCCTCGTAGAGGCGGACCAGCGCGCGCGGCGCGTGCTCGAGCCCGTCGACGACGTCGATGCGGTGGACGAGCGTGCCCGAGATGAGCCAGTTCCCGATTCGCTTGAGGGCTTCGGGGAACAGATCCCAGTGATCCATCACGTTGAGCCCGACCATCGACGCGCGTCGGCTCATCAGGCGATCGTAGTGGCGGAGCCGATACGGCTCCTGCGCGTTGTCCGTCGCGAGGGTTCCGCAGAGCACGATCCGTCCGCGGTGCGCGATCCGCCGCAGCACGAGGTCGAGGAGCGGCCCCCCGACGTTGTCGAAGAAGACGTTCACACCCTTCGGACAGAGCGCCTTGAGGCGCGCGTCGACGTCCTCTCGCTTGTAATCGATGCAGGCCTCGGCGCCGAGCTCGTTCGTGACCCAGGCGCATTTCTCGGGAGAGCCGGCGATGCCGATGACTCGCGCGCCTTCGAGGCGAGCCAGCTGAACGACGAGGGAGCCGACGCCGGACGCTGCGGCCGAGACCACGTAGGTCTCCCCCTCGGCCGGCGGAGCGACGCGGGTCACGCCGGCATACGCGGTGACCGCCGCCTGTCCCAGGACCGTGACCCCTTCGGCAGGCGTGCAGCCTTCGGGCAGGGGCGTCGCGAATTTCGCGAGATCGGAGAAGTCGCCGCAGGCGAGCGCGTACTCCTGCCAGCCGCTCAGACAGGTGACGAGCGTGCCGATGGGCAGCCGCTCGCTGCGCGACTCGACGACGACGCCGACGCCGTTCGAGCGCACCGGATCCCCCAGCTCGAGGGCGGGGAGATAGCCGCTGCCCCGCGCATCGATCCAGCCGCGGATTGCCGGATCGATCCCGACACAGAGCACGCGAATCAGCGCCTGGCCACTGCCCGGGATCGGAATCTCGCCCTCGACCTCGGCGAAACACTGCTCGTCGACCATTCCGATCGGACGACGGACGAGCACGATCTGGCGATTGACTCTCGGCGACTTGAACGGCATGGAAACCTCGGCTCCGGCCGCATCCGGGCCTTCGCAGGGGACGGGTGTCCGCGCCGAAGCCCCCCTCGCGCGTCGTCCCGTCGTGCGCAGCGAAGCTAGGCGAGTCATCGGCCCCGGTCGGGTCCGATCGTCGGTCGCGAGGGGTCCGCGCGTCCGATCGCGACCGCGTTTCGTCGGACTCGTCGGCCAATCGAGTCTCAAATCGGGAAATGCGCCCGGAAGGGGCTATCGGCGATACGCCTCGAGGATCGGCACCAGCTCCGCCGGCGTCGCGCCGTGCAGGATCACCCCGTCGCAGCCGAGATCCCGCTGATGCCGGATCGCCGCCACGCAGCGCTCGGGGCTCCCGGTCGCCGAATACGAGAGCCACTGCTCGGGGATCAGCTGAGCGATCTGCTCGAGCTGCTGGGTCGTCGCATGCACGTCGATGCCGCCGCGGAAGGTCGAGATCATCGGATCCGTCCGGAAGCGCTCGAGCACCTTCGGATCCCAGCCGTTGGTCCGCACCAGCAGATCGCCGTAGCCCTGGAGATAGGTCGCGAGGCGGCCGACCGACTTCATCAGACGCCGGTCCTCCGGGATGTGGTCGCCGATCGTCGCGAAGCACGACCAGACCTTCACGCTCGCCGGATCGCGTCCGGCCTTCTCGGCCGACTCCTTCACGATCTTCACGGCGCGCGCCGTCGTCTCGTCGGTGAAGTACGTATGCAGCACGACCTCGTCGAAGCAGCGACCGCCCAGCGCGAGCGAGTTCGGTCCGAAGGCGCAGAGCAGGAGCGGCACCTCGTCCGCGACGTTCGGCCCGAGCTGGAGATAGGGAAACGAGCCGACGGGCCCGTCGTGGCCGATGACCGCCTCGCCACGCAGCAGCCGACGCGTCAGCAGGGCGAAGTCCTCGAGCTGCGCCGTCGTGATCGGCGGGATGCCGTAGGCGCGCTGCATCGCCGCGATCCCGCGGCCGACGCCGAGCACGAAGCGGCCGCCGGTCAGGCCGTGCATCGTGAGCGCATAGCCCGCGGTCACGATCGGATGGCGCGTATTGTGGTTGGTCGCTGCCGTCGCGATCCGGATCGAGCTCGTAACCGCGCCGGCCGCGCCCGAGAGCGTACCGATCTCCTTGCCGTTGTAGCGCTCGGACAGGAAAGCCGTGCCGAGCCCGAGCGCCTCGCCCTGCCGCAGCTCGTCGATCAGGTCCCGGGGCGACTTCGGTTGGCCGGCGAGGGCATAAAAGCCAAGCTCTTCGTTCACCGTCACCATCGATTCCTCTCCAGCTCGCACCGATCCGTCGACCCGCGCCCCTACCGCCGCAAGAGCTGTGTCTTGACCCCCGAGAGCTCCCGCGCGACCGGCGCGTACAGCGCCTCCTGTCGCAGACAGCGGCGCTGGAAGAGCTGCATCAACGCGACCTCGTGCTTCTCGCCCCGGTCGAGCACGAACTGCTCGAGCTCGGCCTCGCGGTCGACGGGCTTCGTCTTGCGCCCGAGGAGCTTGTCGATCTCGCCGGCCTCTTCCGCATCCATTTCCGGTCCCATGGACTCGACGCGGGAGAGATAGGTCGCGTTGCGCCAGGTCGTGTCGAGCTCGTAGCGCTTGAAGCCCTCCTCGGCGGAGCGCAGCTCGCCGAGCTTCGAGACCAGCAGGTCGTGGCCGCTCGCATAACGCGAGCGCGCCGGCTCGGGGATCGTCGGGCTCGGGAGATCGACGCCCATCGAGTCCGCCATGACCTCGATGCAGGCCCGCGACCAGACCCAGTACCAGCCGAGGTACTGGACGAGGTCGACGGTCGACGGCGGCTCGGCGACGAGCGGGGCGCAGGTGAACGGGGTCGCCAGGTTGAAGCGGACGGTGTGGTAGTCGATGACGGAGTTGGGGATCCGCTTGCCCGTTCGCTTGAAATAGCGCTCGTAGGCCGGAATCAGATCGCCCATCGGCTCGGCCATGTCGCGGCCGCGAAGGCCCGCGAGATCGGCGGCGGGATCGCCGATGCAGGAGAGCTCCATGTCGATGAAGGTCGTGACGCGGCCGTTCTCGAACAGGAATTGACCCGTGTCACCCTGCAGGCAAGCGACCTCCTCGCGACCCTCGGGCACGTTGCGCCGGAGCCAGCCGTTCACGAACTCGATCAGCGGCTCGGGCCGCTTCTTGCCCTTGCGGTAGGAGCGATCCCAGCGGTCGATGTCGGAGAGGCCGAGCGCTCGGGCGCCGCGGGGCCGCTCGTAGCCGATCTCCTCGAAGCGCTTGGGATCGATCTGGTGCAGATCGGCGAGCAGATCCATGAAATGATCGAGCACGGCAGTGCGCTCCGCCTCGTCTTTCGCCGTCGAGAGATCCGGTCGCCCGGGCATCTTGTCCATGACGATGACCTTGGGATCGGGGCAGACGCCGTAGATGTGCGGCGAGGGAAGTCCCTCGGCCTCGAGGACCTGGAAGACCTTCGCCTCCTGCTCGAAGGGATAGACGCCGTGGTCGAGGGCGCCGCGTTCGCCGCGCAGGTAGAGGGGAAGCGGCTTGCCGTCCTTCTCGGCCTCGCAGAAGTAGGCGGGGCGCCAACGCGCCTGTCGGTCGAAGGAATGGATGCGAATGCCGAGCTCGCTCTCGATCCAATCGAAGGCGCGTTTCCATTCGGGCTCGAGGGTCGAGCGGTCGGTCTCGGCGTTTTTCTTACGGGCGTCGATGTTTCGCGTCATGCCGAGAGGCTAGACAAATCGGACGCCCCTGCCGATCCCGGTCCGGGACCGAGCGCGTATGCCATACTGCGCGGCCGAGGAGCACGAGTGGGCCAGGGCAGGATCGACGCGGCGAGCAGCGCCGGGACGCGCGGGGGCGGGGTGGCCCTTTCGGGGGCCCCCGACCTCGAGCGCTGGACGATCGCCCGCCCCGAGTTGCTCGCCGCGACGGAGCTCGCCTGGGCCTGGCACGGCCACCTGACCCGCAAGGGCCGCGCGACCTCCTATCTATCCCATCTGCTCGCGGTCCAGGGCCTCGTCGTCGAGTGCGGCGGCGGTCCGGACGAAGCGATCGGCGCCCTGCTCCACGACGCCCTCGAGGACGCGGAGAGCCGCGACGAGCGGTGCGCGCGCGAGGGAATGATCCGGGAGCGATTCGGCGGGGCCGTCCTGCGGATCGTCCTCGACTGCACGGATACGCTCCCCGACGAGAGCGGATCCGACAAACGTCCCTGGCGCGAGCGCAAGGAACGCTTCCTCGAGCAGCTCGCCCGCGCGGAGAGGCCGAGTCGACTCGTCGCTGCCTGCGACAAGCGGCATAACCTGGGCGACCTCGTCTGGGATCTCCACCACGAGGGCCCCCCGACCTTTGCCCGCTTCAATGCCGGTCCGGCGGAGCAGCTCTGGTACTTCGAATCGGTGACCCACCTCTGTCGAGAAGCGATCCCGGCTCGCCTCGCCCTCGAGCTCGAGCGGCTGATGGCGGACCTGCGCTCGTTCTGTCCCGCTGCTTCTACGACTGCGCCACCTGGAGTCGCCCCGTGACCGAGCCCGCCCGATCCCCCGCCGAGCCGCCCGCCTATCCGCCGTCGCATCACATCGTCCGCGACCTGCAGGTCGTGATCGATCGCTCGCAGGGAGACTGGGCGATCCGTCTGCCGATCGTGCCTGCGATCTTGGACGCGAGCGGGCGGCCGCGCGTCGGCGTCGCGGCGGTGATCGCCGACATGATCGCGGGACAGACGGCGATCCGGGAGGTCTCGCCGAGCTGGATCGCGACCTCGAATCTCGCGCTGCAGGTCGGCGAGCTGCCGAGCGAAGGGAGCCTCGTCGGACATCCGAAGGTCCTTCGCAAGGGGGCGACCACGATCGTGATCGAGGTCCGCCTCGACCATCACGACGCCCACGGCGCCGCGAGCGGGCGCCCGGTCGGGCTCGCGACCCTCGGCTTCGCGATCCTGCCGCGGCGCAATGCCCTCCAGGCGGAATTGCATCGATCGCGCGCGAGCGGCGAGGATACGGTCTACGCGCCGGTCGGAACGGGCTTCGCGCGTCCGCTGCTCGAGTCGATCGGCGTCCGCTTCGACGCTGCCGATTGCGCGGAGGTGGACCTCGATCCCTATCTCCAGAACACCCTCGGCGCGCTGCAGGGCGGTGTCGTCGCGATCCTCGTCGAGGCGGCGGCCGAGCGCCTGGCGGCGAGTCGCATCGGGGGGCTGGTCCGGGTCCGCGGGATCGAGCTGCAATACCTGAAGCTCGGACGCAAAGGCCCGATCCGGGCGCGGGCGCGGGAGCTCGCGCCGACCGCCTCGGGCATGATCGTCCGCGTCGAGCTCGACGATCGGGGCGACGGCGAGGCGCTGCTCACGGTCGCGACGGTCTGGATCGATCGACTTACGACGTCGGGGCATCCGGGCTGAGCGCGACGAGCCGGTTCGTGCCCGCGCGCGTCTCGAAGGCGGCAGCGCGGCGACAGTCCCCGGAGCGCGTCTTCACGGAATCGCTGAACCAGAACTCCGCCTGCGCGCGCTCTGGCGTCAGGTCGAGGATCACGAAGCCGTTCTCGTCGAGGTTCGAATAACGGATGTGCGGCAGCGAAGGCGCCGACTTCTCGACCATCTCCCGCGCGCCCGGATAGGTTCCGAAGGGTCGAGAGCTGACGGCCGGAGCCACGATCTCGACCGCGCCGAAGGGCCGCTCGACGATTTTGGCGAACGCGTCGTGGCCTTCGCGATCCGCCTCGGGACCCGGTACGTCGAGGGCCCAGGCGCTGTGGACGTCGCCCGACAGGATCACGACGTCGCCGATCTCCTCGCGCTCGAGGGCTTCGAGGATCTCGCGGCGATTCGCGCGGTAGCCGTCCCAGGAGTCCGGATTGAACTCCCCGAATACGCCCCGCAGCGGCGCGAATACGACCTGCTGTCCGATCACCCGCCAGCGCGTCCCCGCGCGCTCCGACTCCGAGAGCTGCTCGAGCAGCCACTCCGTCTGATCTTTCCCGAGCAGGCTGCGCGCCGGATCCGCGGCACCGGCGGGATCCTGGCCCCCGATCTGAACGTCGCGGCCCTGAAGCCGCGTGTCGAGCAGGATCAGATCGACGAGCTGCCCGAAGCGGAAGCTGCGAGAGAGCCCGTTGGGCAGATCGCGGATCGGCATCCATTCCTGATAGGCGCGAATCGCCGAGAGCCGCCGCAGATTCCAGTCGCCCTCGTCCGGCGAATGATTCTCCGCGCCCCCCGCCCAGGCGTTGTTCGCGCTCTCGTGGTCGTCCCAGACCGTGATCCAGGGATGGCGAGCGTGGGCCGCCTGGAGGTCGGGATCGGCCTTGTAGAGCGCGTGCCTGCGGCGGTAGTCCTCGAGCGAAACGGTCTCGTGCGCCGGATCGGGGATGCGACCGATCGCCGATCCGTCGCCGTAACCGACGTTCCCGTACTCGTAGAGGTAGTCGCCGACGTGGACGACCACGTCGACGTCGTCGCGTCGGGCGATGCAGGCGTAGGCGTTGAAGAAGCCGTGGGGATGGTTCGAGCACGAGACGACGGCGAGCTTCGCGTGCGCGGCGTCCTCGCCCGGGAGCGTGCGTGTCCGGCCGACCGGCGAGTCGACGCCGTCGCATTGGAAGCCGTAGTAGTAGTCGTGGCCGGGCTCGAGGCCCTCCGCGTCGACCTTGACCGTGAAGTCGCGCTCGGGTCCGACGTGCAGGTAGCCCCGCAACACCACGTCCCGGGCCCCGGGATCCCGCGCGATCCACCAATCGACGTGGAGCGATCCGAGCAGCTGGCTCGCCTTCGGCGAGACCCGCGTCCAGAGGATCACGCGATCCGCGAGGGGATCGCCGCTCGCAACACCGTGGAGAAACGGGCTCTCATCGCGACCGCGCGGCGAAGCGCCGGGATGCGTGAGCATCCGCAGCGCACAGCCCGGAGCGCCCGCGAGGCCAACCACTGCCGCACCGACGACACCCGTCCGCAGGAATTGCCGGCGGCCGACCCTCACCCGGGTCTGCTCAGGCCCGGCGCAGCTTGTAGTGGATCGGGAGGCGCTTGACGCCGCCGACCAGCCCCGAATGCAGCCGGTCGACCTTGCCCGTCAGCTCGATCTCGTCGATCCGCGGAAGCAGATGGCGATAGGCGACGACCATCTCGAGCCGCGCGAGATGCGCGCCGAGACAGAAATGCTCGCCGACACCGAAGCCGATGTGACGATTCGGATGGCGGTCGATCTTGAACGAGAAGGGATCTTCGAAGATCTCTTCATCGCGGTTCGCGGAGGGATAGAAGAGCGCCAGCGAGTCGCCCTTCTTGATCACCTTGTCCCGCAGCGGATAATCCTGCGTCGCAGTCCGCCCGAAATGGATGATCGGCGAGGTCCAGCGCACGACCTCTTCGACGGCCGAGTCGAGCAGCTTCATGTCCTTCTGCAGCCGGCGCAGCTCGTGCTGGTTCTCGATGAAGGCGAGCATGCCGCCGGTCGTGCCGTTGCGGGTCGTCTCGTTGCCCGCGATCACGATGATGAAGCACCAGGTCAGCACTTCCATGTCGTTCAGCGGGCGGCCCTGGTACTCCGACTGGATGAAGGCCGTGATGAGATCGTCCTCGGGCTTCTGTCGCCGCTCTGCCACGATCTTCGCGAAGTAGCCGAAGAGCTCGATCTGGGCGCGCTGGGACGTCTCGCGCGCATCTTCGCCCTCTTTCTGGTATTCGGGGTCGCCGGCGCCGAGGGTCTTGTTCGTCCAGTCGTAGAGCATCGGCCAGTCGCTCTCGGGAACCCCGAGCAACCATCCGATCACCGCGATCGGGAGCGGCGCCGAAACCTCGTTCACGAAATCGCAGGTCCCCTCGTCGCCGCGCTCGTAGAGCTTCTCGACGATCTCGCGGCCGATGCGCTCGATCGGCTCGTGGATCTTCTTCAGCATGCGCGGCGTGAAGCGGCGGCTGATCATCTGGCGGAATTCGCCGTGCATGGGCGGATCCATCTGGATCAGCGTCGGCGGCAGGTCGCGGACCTCCTCCGCGAGATGCTGGATCACGAGGCGGGGACCGGAGAGGAAGAGGTCGGGGCGCTTGCCGATCTCGGTGATGTCGGCGTGCTTCGTGATCGCCCAGTAGTCGACGGCGTTGCCGGGCTGGGTCTGCCAGGAGACCGGCTCCTCCCGCCGGAGCCGAGCCCAGATCGAATGCGGGTAGCCGTGCTGCGCGTAGTCTTCGGGATGGACGAGTCGGAAATCGGCGGGAACGGGATTCGGGCTGGCGACCATCTTCGCGATACCTCAATCGGTTGGACCGGGATCGCTCGACGCTCGTTGACGAGCGTGGGCGGACCTCGGTCGGGAGTACGGGGCGCGAGTCGACGCGGGACGGCCTCCAGGCCAAGAACCTGCATTGTCGCCGAACGAACGATCGTTCGTCAAGGTCCGTCCGCCTCGGAAACGGGCTCGCCGGCCGCCATTGCAGGCGGATGGGTCTGCGCGATGACCTGCTCCCGCAGCGGAGCCAGCCGGGCGAGCACGCGATTCTGGACCGGCGTCGGAATCCGCAGCGACTCCATCGCGCGCCAGAGATCCTCGACGAGCGCGTTGAACTCCCGCTGGCTGATGTCCATGCCGCGATGGACCTCGGAGAGTGAGGCGCCCTCGTAACGGCAGGGCCCGTCGAAGGTCTGGCAGAGATGGAGCGTCAGCTGGGCTCGAAAACGCTTTATATCCGCGCTCCGGAACTGGGGCGCCGCATCGGGATCGAGCGCCAGCTCGTGCAGGAATCGGTCGACGAGCACCGCCAGCCCCGCCTCGCCCCCGAGCTGTGCGTAGAGGGGCCGGCGGTCGAGCTGCGGCGCAGCGCAGGCCGTCAGGCCGAGCACGACGGCGGCCGCGACCCCGCCCGAGACCGCAAGGGAGGCCAACCGGCGCGATCTGCGCAAGCGCCCCCGCGAGCCCGGCCGCGAATCCGTCGATGCCCGTTCGTTCTGCATCAGAAGCTCCCTTGCAACGAGAGATAGGCGCCGTCCTGATGGCCGAGCCCAGCGACCTCGCCGAGCCGCGCATAGGCCGCGACGACCTTGAAATGGCGGCTCGGCACGATCGCGAGGAACGCCGCCTGCCAGGGATCCTCGTTCACGGCCCGCAGGTTCTTCGACTTCTGCCGGAAGTCGTACCCGACGACGACGCGCCGGGTCAGGAAGACCGCCGCCGTCCCCTCGAAATGGAATTGATAGTTGTCGCGTCCCGGCCCGCCGAAGCCGAGCAGCCCGATCTCGTTGGCCTTCGACGCGCGCACGACACCGTTCAAGAGCACGTTGTGTCCGAAGAGTCCGCCGAGGAAAAGCTTCGAGACGCCGCCGTAGAGATCGACCCCGAAATCGTCGTCGGCCCCGACGGCCTTCGGGATGTCGAAATCGAGCATGTGCTTGTACTGCGCGCCGAGGGCGATCGCGGGCACACGTCCGTAGACGAGGTCCCCCGCCAACCGGACCTTCAGGCCGAAGACGTTCTGCCGCAGGTCCTCGTCGAGCGGGCGGACCTCGAGCACCTGATGGGCGAAGGAGAGCTCGACGCGATCGTAGAGCCCGCCGGCGATGCCGAAGCTCGCCAGCCGGAGATCGTCGACGAACAAGCCCGTCGCGAAGCCCGAGCCCCCGATCTCGTCGCGGGTTCCGGTGCCGGCGATGACGGCCCACGGAACCAGCCCGCTGCCGGCCGAGCCCTCGATCTGAATCGCACCATCGGTCGCGAGCAGTCGCCCACCCGCGCGCGCCGGACCGGCGGCGGCGACGAGCGCGGCCGCACACGCGAGCGTCCATGCAGCCGCAAGCCGATACCAATCTTGCGGCTTCGCCTCACGCATCGATGCCCTCTTTCACGAAGCGATCGAGCCAGGCGAGGAAGTCCGCCGGCGGCATCGGGCGGCCGAGGAAATAGCCCTGGGCGACGTCGCAGCCGTAGTGCGCAAGGAGATTCCAGGTGGTGCGATCTTCGACGCCCTCGGCGACGACGTGGAGCCCCAGGCTGTGGGCCATCTCGATCGTCGTGCGCACGATGACCGCGTTCGCGGTCCCGGCGCGCAGCCCGCGCACGAAGGCCTGATCGATCTTGAGCTCGTCGCAGGGCAGGGTCTGGAGCTGGGCCAGGGACGAGTGGCCAGTCCCGAAATCGTCGATCGCGATGCCGATGCCGAGATCGCGAACCCGGCCGAGCAGCCCGGCCACGCGCTCGGGATCGGTCATGACGACGCTCTCGGTGACCTCGATCCGCAGGTGCTCGGGCCGCGCCCCGTGCTCGCCGAGCACCGCGGCGATCCGCTCGGGCAGGGACTCCGACGCCGCGTCGTCGGCCGAGAGATTGATGCTCAGGTTCAAGTCGATTCCGCGCGCCGACCAGAGCGAGGCCTGGCGGATCGCCGTCGCGAGCACCCATTCCGAGATCTTTCCGATCAGTCCCGCCTGCTCGGCGATGCCGATGAACTCCTGGGGATTCATCGGCCCCATCTTCGCGTGGCGCCAGCGGATCAGGGCCTCGGCGCCGATCACCCGCGCCGACTTCATCGAGACCTTCGGCTGGTAGTAGAGCTCGAGGTCGCCGACCTCGAGGGCCCGCTCGAGCTCGATCAGGATGCCGACGCGCCGGTGGTTCGACTCCTCGAGTCCCGACACATAACACGCGCGCGCGGTTCGATCGGTCTTCGCGAGGGCGACGGCCATCTCGGCCCGACGCATCAGGACTTCGGGGTCGTTGCCGTCCTTCGGGGCGAAGGCGAGGCCAGCCCTGAAGCGCGGCACGAGACGCGCTCCACCGACGTCGTGGGGCGCCTCGAGATCTTCCATGAGCCGCTCGACGGCACACGCGGCGCGCTCGTCTTCGACGCCTTCGACGACCAGCAGGAACTCGTCGCCGCCGACCCGCGCGGCCCAGGCGACGGACGCAGCATTGCGCAGCCGATTCGCCGTGCCGATCAGGATCTCGTCGCCGATGGCGTTGCCGAGGTTGTCGTTGATGTCCTTCAGCCGCGCGACGTCGAGCAGGATCACGACGAATCGCTCGCCGCGACCGAGTCGCGCCGCGAGCTCGGCGGGGGTGGCATTGCGGTTCGGCAGGCCCGTGAGCCGGTCGTGTTGCGTGTCGTGCAGGATCCGGCGCTCGCGCTCGCCGAGGGCCTGCTGCATGACCCGGAACGACTGGGCGAGCTGGCCGATCTCGTCGCGCCGGTCCGCGACGGCGACCGCTGCCTGGAGGTCGCCCGAGCTGATCGCCGCGGCCGCCCGGGCGAGAGCGCCGATCGGCTCCGTCAGTCGACGCGCCGTCCAGAGGGCGCCGCCGAAGGCGAGCACGAGAGCGGCCCCGAAGAAGCGCAGAAGATCTCTGCGCTGGGCCGCGTAGGCCGCGAGGGCGAGCTCCCTCGAGGTCTGCAAAACGGCGCCGGTGTGCGCCCGATTCGCCGATCCGACCGCGACCGGAAGCGAGAACCAGTTCGCATCCTGGACGACCGGGGTCGCGCTCGCCTGCGAAGTCGCGAGCCCGCCCTCGGCCAGACGCTCGGCGAGGCTCGCCTGGTCCGCGGGCGCCAGCGTCGAGGCGAGCCGGACGGACTCCTCGCCCTTTCGCGACGACCAGAACGAGACCTCGAGGCTCGTCAGCTGGCGTAGATCGCTCGCGAGCTCGCGGTCGAGCTCGAAGCCCATCCCGATCCAGCCGACCAGGATCGGCGCGTTGACCGACGCCAGCACGATCTGATGCGGACGTCCCGACACGAATCCGATTCCCGACGCCCGTCCCTTTTGCTTGGCTCGCTCGAGCAGACCCCGCAGGTCCTCGTCGCCGACCTCGAGATCCACGCCGAAGGGAGTCGCCGCCTCGATGCGACCGTCGAGATCGATCAGGAACGCAAGGTCTGCGCGAATGCGCGCGCCGTGATTTTCGAGGGCGGACACGACCGTCGCCCGATCCTTCGTCGCCACCGCCCGCCGCAGCCCGAAATCCCCGACCAATACCGCCACGTTCGAGAGCAGCTGTCGCTCGCGCTCCCCGACCAGGCGCTCGAAGACCCGCCCGCCTGCCTCGAGCTGGGTATGGGCATGGGACTCGGCCTCGCGACGCGTGCGCTCGAGGACGACGAGGCTCGTCGCCGCTTGCAAGCCGACGATCAGCAGGAGCAGCGTCGCGAGGAGTCGAACGCGCAGGCCGACGCGGCTCATCGCTCGGGCGCTCCGAAGAGCGATTGCAGCGGATCGACGTCCTGACGCGACGACGGGCGGGGCGGCGGGCGCTCGCCGAGGGTGAGGGTCAGCGGGGACTCGGCAGGCAGCTCGATCTCCCGCTCGAGAACGATGCTCTCGTCGATGCGCGGATGGCGAAGCTCGAGTCGGTAACGTCCGGCTCGAACATTCGGGATCTCGAGGGCTCCGGCCTCGTCGCTCACCGCGAAAAGCGGCGTGTCGAGGACGTAGATGAAGCCCAGCATGTGGTCGTGGATATTGCAACCGAGCACGACGAGGCCGGGTTCGTCGAAGGTGATCGGCGGCGCCTCGAAGCCGCGGTAGAGCTTGATCTCGAACTGCTTCGCCGCCGAGAACGAGTAGATGCTATGCCGGACCTGGTCGCTGTTCGGGAAGTCGACGACCGTCCCGACCGACACGGCGAGCACGTGCGGGACGAAGGCGAGGCCGACCTGGTCCATCGTCGCCTCGCGCGGCGACGGGGGAGATGCGACTGCCGGCGCCGCTCCGGGCACGACGGGCACGAGCGAGACGACCGCATCGAGCACGGGAGACCCGTCCGGCGCTTCGACCCGGGAGCGGAAGGCCGGCTCCGCCGCCCATGTCGGGCTCGCAAGCGGGACGAGCGCGACGAGGATCGCGGGGATCAGACTCCCGCAGATTCCCCGTCGACTCGTCCGCCCCGCATCGAGAATCGCCATGGGCGACTTCTCGACGGGTCCACCAGCCGTCTTGAGCGACCGTGTGCCGGGCCCAGCTCGGGCCGGACATCGGCCCGGGCGAAGGCCGGGCTCAGCTCGTCCTCAGCTCGGATCGGGCTTCGGCGTATTCGGCCCACTCTCCGGGAGGGTCGGCTTCGCGATGTACGCCGCATCGACCTCGCCCGTCAGCGCGCCGAGGAAGGCCACGATGTCCGCGATCTGGGCGGGCTCGAGGGTCAGCCCGACCTGGTGGTATCCCATCAGCCGAACGACTTCCTCGAGGCTCGCGATCGAGCCGTCGTGGAAATAGGGACCGGTCTTCGCGACGTTGCGCAGCGACGGGACCTTGAAGACGTGCCGGTCGGCGGGATCCGAGGTGACCTTCTCGCGACCCACGTCCTTCGTCTCGTACGCGAAGACGAAGCCGAGCTTGCGGTACATCTGGCCGCCGAGGGCCGGGCCGTTGTGGCAGGAGTTGCAGCCGGTGTTGAAGAAGGTGTCGAGGCCACGGCGCTCCTGCTCCGTCAGCGCATCGAGCTGGCCGCCCATGAACGCGTCGAGGCGCCCCGGCGTCATCAGGTTGCGCTCGAAGGCGCCGATCGCGCGGGCCATGTTGTCGTAATGGATCGGATCCGCCTCGCCGGGAAAGGCCGCTGCGAAGGCGGTCGCATAACCCGGAATCGACTTCAGGATGTCCACGACCTCGACGTCCGACCCCATCGCCATCTCGGCCGGGTTCAAGATCGGACCCTTCGCCTGCTCCTCGACGTCCGCCGCCCGGCCATCCCAGAACTGGGCGATATGCAGCGCCGCGTTGTAGACGGTCGGCGAGTTGCGCTCGCCGCGGGCGCCCTTGTGGCCCGGCGAGGTCGGCTCGTTGTCGACGCCGTAGGCATCGAGCATGTGGCACGAGTTGCAGGAGATCTCCTGGCTCTTCGAGAAGCGCGTGTCGTAGTAGAGCATGCGGCCGAGGTCGATCTTCGCCGGCGTGGCCTCGTTCGCGGGATTCGGAACCGAGGTCGGCAGCGGCTGCAGGATCGCCTTCGCCTTCTCGGCGAGGGCGACGGTCGCCGCATCCGCCGCAGGCGGCGCGGGCTCGGCGGGGGCGTCCGCGGCATCCGGGGAAGCCGGCGCGCTCGCCGCCTCCTCCGACTTCTCGCTCGAGCAGCCCGAAGCCGCGAGCCAGCCGAGCAACAATCCGCACGCGATGGTCCTACCCGTCCCCTGCAAACGCGTCCGACCCCGATTCCCCGACTCGATCTGGCCCATGATTCTCTTCCCCTCTCGATGACTGACCCTCGGCCTTCCGCTGCAGAATCTCGTCCGCGCAGTCGCCCCGACCGCGTCAATCTAGTTTCAGGATCGCCGCGAGTCACCCCTCGCCGCGATTCCCGCCCGCAAGACATCGATCCCGCGCCCCGTTTCATGGCACCGAAAAACGGCGTGTGCTTCCCTACGCCCATGCTGGACCCGCGCCTCCTCGAAGACCGCCGCGACGAGATCGTCGAGAGCTGTCGCGCGCGCCATTTCCCCGCCGACGTCGACGCGACCGTCGCCCTCTACCGCAGCACGAACCTGCTCCGGACGGCGCTGAACGAGACCAACCGCCAGCGCAACGAGCACCAGAAATCCGGCAAGCAGAAGCTCGACCCCGCCGCCCGCGATGCCCATACCGCCGAGGGAAGGCGCCTCAAGGATGACGTCGCTGCCCAGGAAGAGGCGTTACGCCTCGCCGAGACCGGGCTCGAGGTCGCTCTTCGCAAGCTCCCGAACTTCCTCCATCCCGAGTCGCCCCGCGGCGGTGAGGCCGACTTCAAGGTCCTCGCGACCTCGGGCCAGCCGCGCGCCTTCGACTTCGAGGCGAAGGACCACCTCGCCCTCGCGACCGCCCTCGACCTCGTCGACTTCGAGCGCGCCGCCGCCGTCGCGGGACAAAAGTTCTACTACCTGAAACGTGAGGCGGCGCTGCTCGAGCTGGCGCTCCAGCGCTTCGCCCTCGACCAGGTCATGCCGGAGGGATTCCTCCCGATCGTGACCCCGGACGTCGCGCGCCCCGACGTGATCGAAGCGCTCGGCTTCAGCCCGCGTGGCGAAGAGAGCCAGATCTACTCGCTGACCGGTCAGGAGCTCTGCCTCATCGGAACCAGCGAGATCACCCTCGGCGGCATGTACGCCGACTCGATCCTCGAAGAGCACGAGCTCCCCCTGAAGCTCGCCGGCATCTCCCATTGCTTCCGCACCGAAGCGGGAGCCCACGGCCGCGAGAGCCGCGGCCTCTACCGCGTCCATCAGTTCAGCAAGGTCGAGATGTTCGTCTTCTGCCGGCCCGAGGACTCCGAGGCGCAACATCAAGAGCTGCTCCGCCTCGAGCGCAAGATCTGGGACGCCCTCGAGATCCCGTACCGCGTGATCGACATCGCGAGCGCCGACCTCGGCGCCCCGGCCTATCGAAAGTTCGACCTCGAAGCCTGGATGCCCGGCCGCGGCCAGGGCGGCGATTGGGGCGAGATCACGAGCACCTCGAACTGCACCGATTTCCAGGCCCGCCGCCTGAAGGTCCGCTTCCGCCGCAGTCGCGAGGGCGCCGCTTCCGGAGAAGCCAAGAAGAACGAGCTCGTCCACACCCTCAACGGCACCGCGATCTCGAACGCCCGGGCGATCGTCGCGCTGCTCGAGAACCACCAGCAGCAGGACGGGAGCATTCGCATCCCCAAGGCCCTCGTCCCCTACCTGGGCACAGACCGCATCGGCCCGCGTTAGGCGCTCAGCCTGCGGAAGCCGGAGGGGCGCACGATGTCCGACGCCACCGCCCCCAGGAACGCTCCCGCCCCGAGCCTCGTCCTCGGCACGGCGGGCCACATCGACCACGGCAAGACCGCCCTCGTCCGTGCGCTGACCGGCCAGGACACCGACCGCCTCCCGGAAGAGAAGGCCCGCGGCATCACGATCGAGCTCGGCTTCGCGACCCTCGATCTTGCGAGCGGCATCCGCCTCGCGGTCGTCGACGTCCCCGGCCATGAGCGCTTCGTGCGCACGATGGTCGCAGGCGCCTCGGGCCTCGATCTCGTCCTGTTGGTCGTCGCCGCCGACGAAGGCGTGATGCCCCAGACCCGCGAGCACCTCGCGATCTGCCGGCTCCTCGGCATCGAGCACGGCCTCGTCGTGCTCAATAAATGCGACCAGGCCGACGCCGAGATGCGCGAGCTCGCCGAAGACGAAGTGCGCGAGCTGCTGTCGGACGGTCCGCTCGCGGATGCTCCGATCGTCGCGGCGAGTGCCCTGACGGGCGAGGGCCTGCCCGAGCTCCGCGCGACCCTCGAACGCCTCGTGCGCGCGCTTCCGGCGCGCGCCGCCGACACGCGGCCCGCGCGCCTCGCCGTCGATCGGGTCTTCGAGAAGCACGGCTTCGGAGCGGTCGTGACCGGGACCTGGTCCGGGCGCGGAGGCTCCGTCGGCCAGGCGGTCGTGCTCGAGCCGGGCGGACGCAAGGCCCGCATCCGCGGCCTAGAACGCCACGGCGAAACGATCGCGGCGGCGACGGCGGGGGCACGCATCGCCGTGAACCTCCAGGGACTCGCCCTCGAGGCGATCGGCCGCGGAGACGTCGTCTGCGAGCCCGAAACGCTGATCGCGACTTCCGCCTTCGATGCCGAGATCGATTGGCTGGCGGGCGACGAGGCGCTCGAAGAGCCGACCTCCGTCGAGCTCCTGACGGGGACGAGCGAGCGGCGCGCGAAGGTCGCGCCGATCGGAGCGGAGGCGATCGGCCCCCGCGAGCGCGGCTTCGCGCGCATCCACATCGAGGGGTCCCCGCTCCCGCTGCTGCCCGGCGACCATTTCGTCCTGCGCGGCTTCGCCCGGGACGCGGGCATCGGGGGTACGTTAGGCGGCGGTTGCATCCTCGATGTCGACCCGCCCCATCGCCGACGGAGCGACCCGAAGCTCGTCGAAGACCTGGAGATCCTCGCGCGGGGCCCCCTCGAAGATCGTCTGCTCGTCCGGATCGAGCGCGCCGGCCTCGCCGGGACGACTCGCGAACGCCTCGGCCGCGAGACCGGAGTCGAGCGCGGCGAGCTCGAGCTCGCCCTCGCTGCGCTCGCGGCGCGCTCCTCCGATCTCGCAATCCTCCGTCTGGGCCCGGAGCGATGTTTGTCGGCCGCCGCCGGCGCGCGTCTGACCGATCTGCTGAAGAGCGCTCTCGACGAATTCCACGCGAAGGAGCCGCTCCAGTCGGGCATACCGCGTGCGACGCTGCAGGGCCGATTTCCCGAGAACGTCCCGAGCGAGATCGCTTCCGCGCTCGTGACGCGCCTCGCCGAAGCGGGCTGGCTCGCGATCGACGAGCAGACCGTTCGCCGCGCCGACTTCCGCTCGAGCCTCGACGCCGGTCAGGAGCGTCTCGCGCAGGCGATCCTGCGCTGCCTCGGCGAGGCTGGCCTCGAGCCCCCCTCGCTCCGCACCCTCACCGAAGAGCTCGCCGCCGATCCGGCGAAGCTGCGCGCCATCGCCTACCACCTCGAGCGCCAGGGCCAGCTCGTCGCCGCCCCGGAAGAGCTCTTCTTCGAGCGCGCCTGCGTCGAGCGGCTGATCGAGCGCGTCCTCGAACATTTCGCGAGCTCGCCCGAGCTCGATACGCAAACCCTGAAGAATTTGATCGGGGCGAGCCGGCGGACGGCCATGCCGTTGATGGCGCTGCTCGACGATCTGCAGGTCACGCGACGGGATGGGAGCGTGCGACGGCTGCTGAATCGCGAGGTGCGCTGGTCGCGCGGGAGACCCGCCTAGCGACGGAAAAATCTCCGCTCAACCCCGCAAGCTCGCAACCCCCTCTGCAATCCACCCCGCGAGCCTCCCCGAGAGCGCCCTCTCCCCGAATAGCGGCGCCATCCCCAGAAAGAGCAGCAGCGCCCCGCAGACCGCGAGCACGACCTGCTCGTTCGTCAACGCACGACTGACGGCCCGGCGGTCCTCGTTCGGCCGCAGCATCTCGACGAGCGGACGCCCGACCGCCGTCAGCGCGAGGACCGTCGCGACGACGCCGGCGAGGAGCCAGCCCCGATACCCCGCGTGCTCGACCGCCGTCAAGACGTCACGGCGGGCAACGAACCCGAAGGTCCCGGGAAAGCCCGCGAGCGAGAGCAGGAAGAGCGCCAATAACGTCGCGCGGGTCGGGCTCTCGCTCGACATGCCGGCGAGATCGCCGACCTGCTCGCAGGCGCGCTCGTGGTGGGAGAGCGAAGAGAGGATCGTGAGCACCCCGACGATCGAGACTCCCGTCGCGACGAGGGCGACGACGAGCGCCTCGCCGCCCTGGCCCCGCGCGTCGACGAGGGCGAGGGTCAGGAACCCGATCTGCCCGACCGCGAGCCAGCCGACGAGGCGGCGAAGGCCGACCTGGACGAGCGCCATCGCGTGACCCCATAACAGCGTCAGGCAGGCCAGGAAACCGAGCCAATCCGGAATACGCCGCGCGAGCTCCGAGGCCAGCGTCGGGTCGGCCGGCAGGATCGCATGGAGCAGTCGCAGCAGAACGAGAAAGCAGGCCATCTGGGCGGCGGTCGCGAGATGCGCCGTCACGAAGGCGGGCGCGCCCTCGTGCACGTCCGGGGTCCAGGGATGAAAGGGCGCGACCGCACAGCGTGCGACCAGACCGACGAGCAGGAGCGCCGTGCCGACGTCGAAGAGGAACGGACGTGCGACCGCCTGCTCCGACAAGAGCGCGATGTCGAATCGACCGGTCGCCAGGTAGAGCAGCGCGATGCCGATCGCGAAGACGAGGCTCGCGAAGGCGTGGGCGAAGAAGGCCTTGAGACTGGCCTCCGAAGAGGAGAGCCGGCGCGAGTCGATCGCGACGAGCGCCAGCGGCGGCAGCCATGCCAGCTCGAGGCAGAGCATCAGGACGAGCAGATGGTCGCTCGCGATCGCCGCCAGGAATCCGGAGAGCGAGAACAGGAGCAGCGCGATCGGCTCTCCCGGGCGCGCGCGCGCCATGCCGAAATGCGTCAGCGAGAGCGTCAGGACGAGGAAGCTCTGGGCGACGATGAGCGTGATCCCGACGGCGGCGAAGGAATCGACGGCGATGCCGAGACCGGCGACCTCGACGCCGACTCGCCCCGGCAGCAGCAGGACGACGGAGAGCAGCGCGAGCACGGCGATCACGCCGAGGCGAATGCCCGAGAGCGCCGACGCACGCGTCGCCCTCGCCGCCCGGCCCCCCGACCCGCCGAGCGCATCGACGAACAAGACGAGCAGCGCCCCGAGCGCGGGAATCAGAACGATGCTCATCCCGGCTCCTCGCTCGCCGCGTGGACCGCCCGCTCGGCGCGCGGGCTCGCCGCGGCGGTCGCCGAGGTCGCGCTCGTTCCAACGGGAAGCGAGTCCCGCCCCATCTGATGCAGGATCTCGAGCACCGCCGGCTCGACCCGGCGCAGGAGCGGATTCGGGTAGACGCCGATCGCGAGGATCGGAATCGCGATCGCGAGCAACATCGCCCGCTCGATCCCGTCGAGATCGATGAGCCCCCGATTTGCGGGCTCCTCGACGGGCCCAAAGAAGACGCGGCGCTGGACCCAGAGCAGGTAGGACGCGGCGACCCCCATCGAGGCGAGGGCCGCGACCGAGAGCTCGCGCGAGAGGTCGAGGCTGCCGAGCAGGACGAAGAGATCGCCGATGAAGCCGCCGAGCAGCGGGAAGCCCATCAACGAGAAGACCATCAGCCCGAAGAACGCGGCGCAGACCGGCATCGGCCGCGCGAGGCCGCCGAACGCGAGGACCGCGGTCGTGCCGCGGCGCAGCGCCAGCGCGCCGATCAATATGAAGATGCCCGCCGTCGCGAGGCCGTGGGTCAGGAGCTGGACGACCGCGCCCGTCAGCCCCTGCACGTTCATCGTCGCGATCCCGAACATCGCGAAGCCCGCGTAGCCGACGGAGGTGTAGGCCATCAGCCGGTTCAGCTCTTTCTGGACGAGGGCGACGAGGGACGCATAACCCAGGGCTGCGATGCCGACCAAGGCGAGGATCGGGCGCGCCTCGAGGGCGGCTTCTGGAAAGAGCGGGAGCGCGAAACGCAGCAAGCCGATCGCCGCCGTCTGCGCAAAGCCCGTCGCGAGCAGGATCGAGAGCCCCGTCGGCGAAGCGGCGTGGGCCCCCGGCAGCCAGAAATGCAGCGGAACCAGCGGAAGCCGGGTCACCAGCGCGAGGACGAGAATCCCGAACAGCATGCGCTGATCGTCCAACGGGATGCGCAGGTCGAGGAGCGTTGCGCCGTTCCCGCCCGCCGTCGACCCGCCCGCCGTTGCGATGAGGTCGAGGCTCGCGTGGCCGAGCTGATCGAGACTCATCTCGGCGAGGGCGAAGACGACGAACAAGAGACCCGCGAGACCGACCGACTCCGTCGCCCAGACTCGCGTCGCCATCCGGCCCCGTCCCTCGCCGCCCCAGCGGCCGAGCCAGTGGAGGATCGGAAGCAGCGACTGGGCCCAGAAAAAGAGGAAGCCGTGGAGGTTTAGCGAGAGGATCGCGCCGAGCAGGCTCGACTCGAGCATGAGCACGACGAAGATCCAGCTGCGGACCGAATCCTCCGTCTCGGCCCGGGACGAGAGGATCGCGAGCGGAGCGAGCCCCGCCGTCGAGAGCAGGAAGCAGAGTCCGATGCCGTCGACGCCGAGCAGGATGCGCGGCTCGCTCGAGAGCGCACCGCCGACGCTCGCGACGAATTGAGGACCGAGCTGCTCGGGATCGAAGCGCATCGCGACGCCGACGAGCGTCAGCGTGAAGGTCGCGAAGCCCGTCACGATTCCGGCTCCCCGCCAGATTCGCTCGGGCAGCGGCGACAAGCCCGCAAAGCCCTGGACGAGGCCGACGCCGACGAGGCCGAGGGCGACCAGGGCGGGCAACGCGACGACGGTGAGCAGGATCGGGTCGAAGCCGGGGCTCATCGCATCACTCCGAAAGCCAGGCGATGGAGAGCAGAAGCGCGATCAAGCCCAACATCGCATAGCTCTGGACGCGTCCGTTCTGGAGCCTCCGCAACCCGCTCCAGACCATCCGCCGCGCGACTCCCGCCCCGCCCGAGACGACCACCCGATCGAGCAGCCGCGCCTCGACCGCGCCGGCGAGCAGCAAGCGCGAGAAGGATCGAAGAGGGCGCACGAGCACGCGATCGAAGACCTCCTCGAGAAAGAACGCCTCGCGCAGGATCTCGGTCCCGGACTCGAGTGCGCGCCGCTCGAAGGCGCCGCGATGACCCTGGCGCGCATAGCGGTAGGCCGCCCATCCGATGCCCAGCAGCGTGCACGCGACGCAGGCCCCGATCGACTGCCAGCGCAGCGCGCCGTCGAGGCTCGGGTCCGGAGGACCCGCGATCGTCTTCGACAGGAATCCGCCGATCGTATCCAGCCGCTCGATGCCGAAGAGCGAGCCCCAGAACTGCGACGGCGAGAGCATGCCGACGCTGATCGCCATGATCGCGAGCAGCGTCACGGCGTATTGGATCATGCCGGTCGGATCCTGACCGACGCGCGACTCGAGCGCGTCGGCGCGCTCGTATTCGTCGACGCTCGGCCGGCTGCCCCAGAAGATCAGGAAATGGGCCCGCGCCAAGGCGAATGCCAGCAGCAGGATTCCGACCAGGCAGGCCGCGAAGACGAGCGGATGTCCCTCCGCAGCGACCCAGGCGAGCAGCTCCTCCTGCGCGAAGAAGGTCCCGATCGGCGGAAGCCCCATCACCGCGAGCCCGGCGACCGCGACCATCGCGTGGGTCCAGCGCATCGAGCGCGCGAGCCCGCCGAGCCGGCGCAGATCGGTCTCACCCTTCTGGCTGGCCTGCACGATGCCGAGCGCGAGGACCAGATGGGCCTTCGCGTAGGCATGCGAAAGCAGCAGGAAGGTCGCCGTCGAATGGGCTCCCAACCCGATCCCGATCAACACGAATCCGAGCGCCGCCGAGGTCGAGTAGGCGACGAGTCGCAACAGATCGAGCTGCGTCGCCGCGGCGAGCCCCGCGACGACGACCGTCACCGCCCCGAAGCCGACCAGCGCGCTCATCGCGACCGGCGCCATTTCGAGCAGGAAGGAGCAGCGCAGCAGCACGTAGCTCCCCGCCACCACCGTCGTCGCCGAATGGATCAGCGCCGTCGCCGACATCGGCGCCTGCGACGCGCCCGCGAGCCAGAAATGCAGCGGCACCTGTGCACATTTCGTCATGGCCGCGACGACGAGACCCGCCCCGACGAGCTCGAGCAGGGGAAATCCGCCGCCGCCGAGCAGCTCGGGGAGCTCGACCTGCGAGCCCTCGAGCAGACGATAGGCGGCCTCGACCCCCTCGAAGGAGAGCGCCGGCGCGCCCGACCGGGCCAGGCCATCGAAGAGCAGCAGGATCGCCGCGAGCAGCGCGAGATCGCCGACCCGGCCCAGCACGAAGGTCGTCGCGCTCGAACGCGAGGCGCGCTCGGACTCGAAGTCGAAGGACGAGAGGAGCTGTGAGGCGACGCCGATCCCCGTCCAACCGAAGAAGAACAGGATCAGGTTGTCGGCCAGCAGCAGGACGAGCGTCGAGCCGACGAGCAGATCGAGGAAGACAAAGAGCCGGTGGACCTGATCGCCGGGCAGGGCTCCGCTCTGCATCCGGCCGAGGGCGTAGAAATAGACCGCGAGGGCGATCGAGGTTACGACGACAGAAAAGACCGATGAGAGCGGGTCGAGGCGAAGCGAAAGATCGGCGCTGAAGTTGCGCGTCCCGACGCCGCCGCCGAGCCAGGGGCCCACGCGATCGACGATGGGCTCGAAGGACTCCCCTCCGACGAGGTCGAAGATCGAGGCCGCGCTCAGCAGGAACGAGACGGTCAGGGCGGCGGTCGAGACGAGCCAGATGGTGCGCGGGCTGATCTGCAGACGCAGGAGCCCGATCATCGCGGCGTGTGCCAGCGACGCGAGCAGCGGCAGGAGCGCGATCCAGCGGATCAGCGATGCCGTGAATCTCTCGTCCCAATCGAGGCCGTTCATTCCGTTTCCTGCAATTCCGTTTCCTGCAAATCTCTCACGCCTAACCTTCGAGCAGCCGGGCCTCCTCGGCATCGATCGACCCGCGCCGGCTGACCCGGGCGTGGACCAGGGCCAGCCCGACTCCGATCTGGAGACTCCCGACGATCGCCGCACACAACGCCAGCCCTCCCGCCGGCGCCGCGCTCGCGTCGTCCGCCTGCAGCAGCCCGACCGCGAGGGCGAGCCCCGCGACCGACGTCCAGGCCAGTCCGAGCCCGACGAGCATGCCGACGAAGCTCCGGCGCCAGACGATGCCCAGCATGGCGACCCAGAAGAGGGCGAGCGCTCCGAAGACGAGCCAGACGATGCCCTGTAATGCGCTCGTCATCCGGCGTCCGTCCCTTCGTCGCGCAGCAGACAGAGCGCCGTCAGCAGGGCCGCCGCGATCAGACAGCCGAGGATCGCCGGAAGCGCGCCGCTCGCCCCGAAGAAGAAAGCGCCGACGGCATCGGGATCGAGCGTCGCGAGACGCGCGCCCGGCGCGGGGGCGAGCTCGCCGCGGCGCAGCGCCTCGCGGCCGAGCAGCCCGAGTCCCGCCGCGAAAATGGCGAGCGCGAGTCCGCGGGCGAACGCCGTGCGCAGGGCGACGCGCGGCAGATGATCGTGATCGATGTCGACCAGCATCCATCCGAACAATTGCACGATCGAGAGGGAGAGCAGACCGACGATCGCGACGCAGAGGGCGACGACGCCTCCCCCAGCCGCGAGACAGACGAGCCCGAACGCCGCGATCGCCGCCGCGGCCGCGACGATCGAGCGCGTGAGGACCTCGCCGAGCAGGACGGCCGCGAGGGCGCAGACGAGGGCGAGCAAGACCGCGCCCTCGATCAGCTCGATCATGCGGCTCCCTTCCCTGCCGTGTCGAGCAGGAGCGTCGTCGCAAAGACGAGCAGCAGATTTGCCCAGGCGAGCGGAAGGATCCGGCGAGTCACGAGCCGGATCCACTGGTCGTCGCGCAGCGCCGCCATCGAGCGCGCGCTGCGAGCGAAGAGGACGAGCACGAGCACGAGCTTCGCGAAGAAGACGCCCGTTTCGACCGCGCAGCCGAGGATCGCGGGGAGCCCCTCGCCGAAGAAAGGAACCAGCGGCGCGATGATCCGATCGGTCGGCAGGAAGGGAATCGCGCCGGCGCCCAGGAACAACGCCACGAGCAGCGCCGCGCCTAACACGCCCGCGAGGCGTTCTTCGATTCGTGCCCAGTAGAGCTCTCCCGGATCGTCGTCGTGGCCGAAGGCCGCGAGTCGGGTTCCGCCCCCGATCGGATCGAGGGAGAGCGGTCGCCGCAGCAACAGACCGAGCACGGGGACGAAGAGCAGCGCCGTAATCGGCTGTCGGAAGAGATGCCAGGCGGGCCAGATCCGCGCCTCGAGGATTGGGCCGAGCGGCGCTGCGGCGCCGTCTTCGAACAGGCCAGCAAGGAGCGCGAGCGGCGCGATCGTCCCCTGCTGGTCGAGCACGATCGCATGCAGCCGAAGCGAGCCGCTCGTCAGCGCGAGCGGGGCGAGCACGATCGCGAGCGTGCCGACGAGGGCGAGGACGCGACCCGTGATGCGCAGACAGGCGAGTCGCGCGAAGAGGCCGGCCTCGGCTAGGCCGATCGCGACCTGCGCCATCGCCGCCAGCAGGACGAAGAGAATGAGGGCTACGAGCCCGTGCTCCAGATCGACGACGACGAGGGGAGCTCCGTCGGGCCGACCTCCGACGCTGCCCGCGAAGGGCACGAGCGAGAGGGCGCTCGCGAGCGCGATGCAGGCGACGCCCCGGGCGGCGAAGCGAAGCCCCTCGCTTCGATCCGCGACGCGCGTTCGGGCGCGCACGATGCGGGATCCGCTCGCGAGGGCGCGGACCAGCATGTGGCGGCCGGGCGGATGCAACGGGCCCCCGCCCCAGAGCGCGCGCCGGGGGGCGAGCTCGGGGCGGTCGGACCCGGGCGCCATGCGAGCGCGCCGCTCGACGGCGGCCGCCGCGACCAGCGCCAGCGAGATCACGGCGAACCACGCGATGGCGAGCCCGACGCCTAACATCGAAGCTCCCGGCGAATCACGGACTCGGGCTCCGGCGGCGCGCGTGGAGCGTCACGAGCAGACTCGGCAGGACCAGCGCGAGCGCGCCTTCGAGGGCACCGATCCCCTCGCGCCGCAGCGCCCCGACGCCGAGCAGAAGCAGCAGCGCCGGGAGCGTCAGCAGGGCCGTCGCGAGCAGCGTGCGATGCAGACGAACGGGCTGTCGGGGAGAGCGCTGGGCCCGGGGTGAATGCCCGAAGGCGATCGGTTCGACGGGGACGCGGGCGCGCGCGGCCCTGGAGAGACCCCTTCGAACGACCCAGGAGGCGGCGGGAATCGCGACGAGCGCGCCGGCGAGCAGCCCGAGAAAAGCGAGCCATGCGATCGCCACGTCGACCGGACTCGCCTGCGGATCCAGCATCGAGGTCCCCATTCGTCGGCCCGTCATGCGCGCGTCGTAGGACGGGCGGTGGCGCCCACCCCAGGCGGCTCGACCGATCCCGAAGGGAATCGCAAAACTAGCCGTAGCCCCTCGGCGGGTCAACGAAATGACAGCGTGCGACTTCCGATCCCGCCATCTGATCTCGACGCCATCTGATCTAGAGTAGGAGCGTGAGCACACCCACCGCGGTCCTCGGCGCCGGCAGCTTTGGCACGAGCCTCGCCGTGCTCGCGTCGCGGGCCCACGACGTCGCGATCTGGTCCCGCCGCGAGGACGTCGCGGCCTCGATCAACCGCGAGCGCCGCAACCCCCGCTACCTGTCGGACGTCGAGCTCCCGGCGGGCATCCGTGCAACCGCCGACCTGCGGGAGGCACTCGCCGGCCGACGGCTCGTGATCGTCGCGGTCCCCAGCCAATCGCTGCGGAGCGTGATGCGGGATGCGGGACCGTTTATCGAGCCGGGGGCGATCGTCGTCTCCGCCGTCAAAGGCATCGAGTTCGAGTCCGGGCTCACGATGCACGGCGTGCTCGAGGAGGTCCTCGACCCGGTCCACCACCCGCGCCTGGTCGCCCTCTCCGGCCCTTCCTTCGCCTCGGAGATCGCCCGCCGCCGGGCGACGATGGTGACCCTTGCCTGCTACGAGGAGACCCACGCGATCACGGTCCAGTCCGCGCTCTCGTGTCCCTGGTTCCGCTGCTACACGCAGCGCGATGTCATCGGGGTCGAGACGGCGGGGGCCCTCAAGAACGTCATCGCCATCGCGGTCGGTATCTCCGACGGCATGGAGGGGGGGCACAACGCCCGCGCGGCCCTCATGACCCGCGGCCTGACCGAGATCACCCGGGTCGGCGTCGCCCAGGGTGCGGAGGCCGAGACCTTCCTCGGGCTGGCTGGCATCGGCGATCTCCTGTTGACTTGCACAGGCGACCTCTCGCGCAACCGCCGCATCGGCCTCGGCCTCGGCCGGGGACGCAAGCTCGATGAGATCGTGGCCGAGCTCGGCGAGGTCGCCGAGGGGGTCCAGACGACTCGCGCCGCGGTCCGCCTGGCCGCGCGTCTCGGTGTCGAAGTCCCGATTACCAACATGGTCCGCGCCGTCATCGACGGGGAGAAGACTCCAGCCGAGGCGGGCTACGCCCTGATGACCCGACAGCTGCGCAGCGAACGGGATCCCGAGATCTGAAGCGAATGCGTTCGCAAACAGATAACTCAGCGTTTCGAAAAGAAATTCCGACCACGATCCCCAGAACAGGGATGCCCACGACTCCTATGCTTACGACAGCGATTCCCACGATAGAAAGCACTCTCGACCAGGCCCCGATCGGCCACGCGGTCCGGGTCGCCTCGGTGGCCGGGGACGACGCGATCGCCCGGCGATTAGCCGACCTCGGAATTCGCGCCGGGATCACGATCGAATGTCTGCGCCGGGCGCCCCTCGGTGACCCGTCGGTCTTCGAGCTCTGTGGCTATCAGCTCTGCCTGCGCAAATCAGAAAGCGCCCGTGTTCGCGTAGTTGCAATCGAGCCGCCGGCGGATGCGGCTCGACCCCCGGTCGTGAAGCGATGAGCGCGGTCCCGACCTTCGCCCTGCTCGGGAGTCCGAACGCCGGCAAGACGACGCTGTTCAACGCGCTGACGGGGCTGCGCGCACGGGTGGGAAATTACCCCGGTGTCACCGTCGAGCGCCGGGAGGGATCCCTCGAGCTCGCGGGCCGGAAGGCGATCCTGATCGATCTGCCCGGGACCTACGGGCTGACCCCGATCAGCGCCGACGAAGCAGTCGTCGAGGACGTGCTCGCGGGGCGCGTCGAGGGGGTCGCCCGACCCAACGCCCTGATCCTCGTCGCCGATGCCTGCTCGCTCCCGCGGACCCTGCCCTTCCTCGGCGAGGCGCTGCGCATCGGGCGCCCGACCTGCGTCGTCCTGACGATGCTCGACGAGCTGGCCGCGCGCGGCGGCCGCCTCGATCTCCCGCGACTCGAGGCGGCGCTCGGAGTCCCGGTCATCGGCGTCATCGGCCACCGCGGCCGCGGCGTCGATCGGCTCCGCCAGCTCCTCGCCGATCCCGAGGCCTGGTCGAAGCCGCCGATCCTGCCGCCCGCCGATCGCCGGGAGCGCGAGGCCTGGGCCGACTCGATCGCGGCGAACGTGATCGAAGTGCGACCGGCCCGTCATCGGCTGACGGAACGCGTCGATTCGATCGTGCTCCACCCGTTCTGGGGCTCGCTGCTCTTCGTGGCGGTCATGCTGACCTTCTTCCAGCTGATCTTCCGATTTGCCGGGCCGGCGATGGACGCGATCGACGACGGCGTCGCGGGGCTCGCGCAGCTCGCGCGGGCGGGCCTTCCCGCCGGCTGGATCTCGGACCTCGTGGCTGACGGGCTGATCGCGGGGGTCGGCTCCGTCGTGATCTTCGTGCCCCAGATCGCGATCCTCTTCGCGCTGCTCTATCTGCTCGAAGATCTCGGCTACATGGCGCGCGCCGCGTTCGTGATCGATCGCGTGATGGGGCGGATCGGGCTCGAGGGGCGCTCGTTCGTCGCGCTGCTGTCGTCGTACGCCTGCGCCGTACCGGGAATCATGGCGACGCGGACCATTCCCTCGCCCCGGGATCGGCTCGTGACGATTCTCGTCGCGCCGCTGATGACGTGCTCGGCGCGGCTTCCGGTCTACACGCTGCTGATCAGCGCGTTCGTCCCCGACCGGGCCGTGCTGGGGCCGATCCGGATGCAGGGTCTCGTCTTGCTCACGCTGTATGTCGGCGGGGCGGCGGCGGCGCTCGTCGTCGCGGCGGTGATCCAGAAGACGCTCGTCCCGGGCGATGGTCTGCCGTTCACGATGGAGCTTCCGACCTACCGCCGACCGACCTTCCGGCTCTGGCTCTCGCAGGTCCTGTCGAGCGTGCGGGCGTTCCTGCGCCGCGCCGGCACGATCATCCTGCTCGCCACCGTGGCGCTTTGGCTCCTGCTCCATTTCCCGCGCGTCGAAGCCCCGCCCGGAATCGAGGGCAATGCCGCCACGGCCTACGCCCTCGAGCACAGCGCCGGCGGCCGCCTCGGCCACGCCCTCGAGCCCTTCATCGCCCCGCTCGGCTTCGACTGGAAGATCGGCGTCGGCCTCGTCGCGAGCCTCGCCGCCCGGGAGATCCTCGTCGCGACCCTCGCCCAGATCTACGCGACGGGCTCCGACGAAGGCGCGTCCCTGCGCGATGCGTTGCGCGCCGATCTGCACCGCGAAACGGGGCTTCCCGTCTTCACGCCGGCGACCGTCGGCTCGCTGCTCGTCTTTTTCGTCTTCGCCCTCCAATGCACCTCGACGATCGCGATCATGCGGCGTGAGACCAACTCCTGGCGCTGGCCGGCCTTCGCCTTCAGCTACCTCCTGGCGTTGGCCTACGGCGCGAGCTTCGTCACCTACCGCGTGATCGGAGCGTTTTCTTGATCGGCTATCGTGCTCCCACCATGCGCTCGCGCAAAATCGCCGCTCTCGGCGCCCTCGCGTTCTGTCTCGTCATCGCCCTCACCAGTGGCTGCGCGACCCGCGCCCGGCGTCATTCGATCATCGACAAGACGGGGATGCAGGTCGACCTCGTTCGCTACGCGCGAGGCTTCCGGACCGAGCCCCAGGGCTTCGAGCATCCCGCCGTCATCTCGAAGGAGCGCCTCGTCCATATCCTCGGCGCCCTCGAGATCGAAACCCGCGAGGAGGACGGCTCCACCATCCGCCAGCCGGGGATCCACGACGAGATGGTCGAACCGATCGCGGAGGCCCTCTCCGATGCGCTCCGCCAGGCCGGACCGGACGAAGAGATCGGGATCCAGGCCGTTCGCAAGGAGCGGAGCCTCGGCATCTTCCACACCAAATACCTGACGACGTTGCTGGCCTACGTGAAGAGCGGCTCGCTCTTCCTCCAGCTCCACCGCTCCGAGTGGCCGATTCCCCAGGCGAAGGAAGACAAGCCCCTGCCCGAGCCCATCCGCGATACGCGCCCGATGGATTACCGCGTCGTCTCCGGAGAGTTCCTCTATTTCGCAGGCCCCCAGACCCTCGAGATCGACTGGAAGAACGACATCTTTCGAGCGCCCTATCGGCTGCCCGGCTCGACCGGCGGCGAGAAGCGCCGCCGGGAGGTCCTGATGGAGTCGCCGATTCCGCAATCCGAGCGCAAGACGCTCGACAGCGACGGCGTTTCCGTGGACCAGCTGACGCCCGAGCAGCTCCGGGCCCTCGCCGACCTCGAAGAGGACCGGCGCTCGGGACGGATCACGGAGCAGGCTTACCAGCGCGCCCGCCGCGAGCTCCTCAGACAACGAGAATAAGAGGGTCCCGGTACGCAGGACCTCGCGGAGAGGGACGGGGTTGAACCTCAGGTCGGGGCGTCCGACGGCCGCTACCGTGAGGAACCTTCGTCTGCTCAGAATGCATGGACCGACTGACCCGAACGCGCCCGTGCTGACGGCGCCGCGCTCCGCCGGAGATCGCTCTCGATGTCGACCCTGATGCAAGCCCTCGTGATCGCCGTGCTCGCCACGGTCGGTCTGCGCCTGCCGAAGGGAGCGACCCGCAGCCGCCTCTTCACCGTCCTCAAGGCCTGGTTCACGGTCCTCTGCTTCTGGGCGCTGCTCACGCATCCCATGGAGAACGAGGCCGGCGAGCGGGTGATGGCCCTCGAGCTGATCGCCGACACGATCGACGAGATCGACGCCGGCACCTTCTGGCTCTTCGTCGCCCTTGCGACCGGCATCAAGATGATCGGCATGATCTCCTCGATGGTCCGTTGGCAGCTGATGCTATTCGGCCAGGGCATCGAGCTCCCCTTCAAGCACCTCTTCGGCTCGTTTCTGATCGGCCGCGCGATCGGAACCTTCCTCCCGTCGACCGCCGGCCTCGACGGCTACACCCTCTTCGACGCTGCGCGCTGGAGCGGCCGCACAGTCGAGGTCACCGCCGCGAAATTCGTCGAGAAAGTCTGCGGCTTCTCCGGCGTCTTCATGACCTTCCTCGTGACACTGCCCTTCGGCATCGCGATCTTCGGCGAGAACGCCCGCTTCTTCGCCCTCGCCTCGGTGCCGATCGCCGCCGGCGTGATCGGCGGGCTGGTCGTGACGCTTCTCTTTCCGGGCTTCGTCCAGTGGATCCTCGAGACGGTTCCGATTCCGGCGAAGCAGCGCATCCACGGCCTCGTCTCGCGCATCTCGACCTCGGCTGCGGCCTATCGTTCGCGGCCGGGTCTCGTGCTCCAGATCCTGTTCCTCTCCTTCCTCGTCCATTTCACGACCGCAGCCATGTACTTCTTCACGGCACTGGCGATCGGCGCCGTCGGCGCGGATTTCTGGGAGGTGACGTTCGGATCGTCGATCCAGATCTTCGTGACGGTGATCAGTCCCTTCACGATCGCGGGCGAGGGCATCCGGGAGGCCGCGCAGTACGTGCTGCTGAAGGAGCAGATCGGCGGGGCCAAGGCGATCCTCTCGGCGGCGCTGGGGTTCTGGGCGGCGGAAGCGCCGACGATGCTCGGCTTCCTGTTCTGGTGGGCTCGCGGCGACGATTACGCGCCCGCTTTCGCGCGCGTGAACGGTGTGCAGGTCGATTACGCGGCGGCGGCGCGCGCAGCGGCCTCCCTCGAAGAAGACGTCGACGTCCAGGCGGGCGAGATGGCGGCGACGCCGCTGGGCGAGCGGCTCTGGCGCTGCGCTTCGGCGGGGGCGTTCGCGGGGGGGACGGCAGGGCTGCTGCTCGGGCTCGGCGAAGCGTTCGTGATCGCGCAGGGCGGGCTCGGAACCGAAGGACAGGTCTTCTGGTACGGGCCGCTGATGTGGGCGGCCGTGCTCGGCGGGCTCGCGATCCTCGGCGGGCTCTTCCTCGCGGTGCTCCCGATGGACCGGTTCGAGATCGGGAGCTGGGTCCCGCGGCTCGGGCTCGGGGCGTGTCTCGTGCCGTTCGGGCTATTCGTGGTCTTGTTCCGGCTGCGGCGGGACGTCTACCTCGAGCAGATGCCGCCGCTCCCGGTCCTGCTCGGCGTGCTCGCGGGCGGCGCGATCGTGCTCGCCCTGATCCTCGGCCCGCTTCGGCTCGTCCTTGCCCCATTCGCGACGCGACTGACGACGCCGCTCGCCCCCCTCTCGGTCCTCGTGTTCGGCATCTTCGGGCTGGGCGGCGCGCTCTCGCTGGCTCTCTCCCCCCCTTTGCCCGCGGCGCCCGCGGCGAAGACGATCCCCTTCGAGCTCGCAGCGAAGCCGAACGTCCTCCTCGTCATGGTCGACACGCTGCGCGCAGATCATCTCTCCTGCTACGGCGGCCCCGTTGCGACACCGAACCTCTGTCGTCTGGCCGAAGAAGGCACGCGCTACAAGGCCTTCTCCCACGCCTCCTGGACCAAGCCGGCGACGGCCTCGCTGCTGACCTCGACGCTTCCGTCGACCCACCGTGCGATGTCGAAGCCGTCCTCGCTCTCGCCGGACCTGACCCTGATCTCCGAAGCGATGCAGCAGGGGGGCTATACGACGGGCGGCATCGTCTCGAACGTGAACCTCGCGGAGAGCTTCGGCTTCGACCAGGGCTACGACGACTACTACTACCTCGCGCCCGACTACATCGCGGGCGCCGCGGAATCGAGCTCGAAGCTCATCATCTACCAGCTCGTCCGTCAGGTCGCCCTCGGTGTCTTCGGCGGCGACGAGATCCGCTTCAACGACTTCTACCAGGACTCCGAGGTCGTGAACGGCGTCGCCTTCGACTGGCTCGAGGCGCGCGGTGACGAACGTTTCTTCCTCTTCCTGCACTACATGGATCCCCACGATCCCTATTTCGAGCATCCCTACAACGGCGTCGGCGTCGCGCGCGTCTCGCTCCCGGACCCGAAGCCCGAGCAGGCCGAGCGGCTCGTGGCGCTCTACCGCGGCGAGATCGCCTACCTCGACGAGCAGTTCGGGAAGCTCCTCGCGAGGCTCGAAGAGAAGGGTCTCTACGACGACACGCTGATCGCCGTGACCGCCGACCATGGCGAAGAGTTCGCCGAGCACGGCGGCTTCTGGCACGGCCTCACGCTCTACGACGAACAGATCCATGTCCCGCTGCTGATCAAATGGTCACGACACGACGCCGCCCCGGCCGAAGGGGCCAACGCCGGGCTGGCGCGCTCGATCGACATCGTGCCGACGCTGCTCGGCGCCGCCGGGCTCCCGATCCCCGAGACGATGCAGGGTGTCGACCTGCGCAAGCCCTACGCCGAGCGCCTCGAGAAGGACCGCCAGGTCTTCGCCGAGGAGGACCACGAGGGCAACGTCCTCTGGTCGCTCCGCACCGAAGACGAGAAGCTGATCGTCGCGAACCCGAACAATCCGCGCGGCCTGCCCGAGCGCGCCTACTACGACGTCGCGAGCGACCCCGGCGAGACCGATCCCTTCAGCGAGCCCGACGCGGAGGCGCGGCTCGAGGAGCTGGCCCGGCTCCAGCGGCTCGCCGCCGAGGGCAAGGCCGTCACGGGCGAAGAGGCCGAGATGACGCGTGAAGATTGTGAACGATTGCGCGTGATCGGGTACGTAGAGGACTGCACGCACGTAAAATGAGGCGATCGCCTTCATTCGAGGAGCAAGATGAGATGAAGATTCGAAGCAAGCTCGTTCTCGCCGGTTTGACCCTCGGCGCCTTCGCGCTCGCCACGCCGGCCTTCGCGGACCACCACGAAAAGCCCGCCCAGGCCAGCCCGTCGAGCCCGGCCGAGCCGGGCAAGTCCGGGAAAATGGAGCCGAGCGCCAAGGACCGGGCGACGATGGCGGATGCCCATCAGAAGATGGCGGAGTGCCTGCGAACGAACCGGCCGTTCGGCGAGTGCCGCAGCGAGATGATGAAGCGCTCCCATCCTTCCATGGGCCACGACAAGGCCTGCAAGCACGGCGAGAGCTGCCCTCACGACACGGACTGCCCGCACGGTGATGCCCGCGACGGGTCCTGCAAGCATCACGGCCACCACGGTAAAAAGTCCGGCGAGATGGGCGAGCAGGCCGAGGGCAAGCCGAAGGGCGACGCAGCAACGCCGAAGGCCGATTCGAAGACGAAGCTGAAGAAGAACTGACCGCGCGCGATGGGGCAGAGACGGGGGCCGCGTCCGGTCCCCCGTCTTGTCCGCCCATTCATTCGTAGAACTGGCGTGCCCACATCCGGAGTTGGTTGATGGGGCCGTCGCCGGGGACGAGCGGCGGCTTGTCGCGGTAGACCTTGTTGCCCCAGATCACGACGTCTCGGCCAGCGCTGTCGGCCACCGATCGGACCAGGACTCGCTCGTTCGGCGACAACTCGGTCGCGCCCGATCCGCCATCCACCAGAAAGAGCATCCGGAACCAGGTGTATTCCTCGTCGATCGGCGTCGTGCAGGTCAAGAAAGTCAATCGCTCGCCGGTGCGGACCCAGACGAGACCGAGGCCGAAGGCTTCCTGCTCTGTGAACGACTCGCCCGTCTCGACGTAGAGACTGCGCTGGCGGTAGACGTGGCCATCGATCTTGATCTCGGCCCCGGGTGTGAACGGGGCGTCGTGCACGGTCTTGAAATGCGCAGTGTCGGGGATGTTCTCGGCGAGCTCCTGCGCGTGCATACGCACGCGCCATTCAAAGCTCTCGTAGCCGACCCAACCCGGTCGACCCCATTCGGGCAGGTCGGGCATCTGCCACGACGGCTCGCGATCCCCTTCGTCGTGATGCAGGAGGATCAGGCCGCTGGTCTCGTGGACCCGATGACGACGCAGCCCGACGCGGGGCGGTCTGCGGCCGCCGTCGTAGGGAACGTCGTCGCAGCGCCCCTCGACATCGAAGCGCCAGGCGTGGAAAGGACAGCGGATTCCCTCGCCGTCGACGACGCCTCCGTATCCGAGATGGGCGCCGAGATGGGGACAATGGGCGTCGAGGACGACGGCTCGCCCCTGCTCGGTCCGGTACGCGACGAGGTCCTGCCCGAAATAGCGAAGCGGGACGGCCGCTCCAATCGGAAGCTGCCTCGACTCGAGCGCGAAGAACCAGCCCGTGGGATAGGAACCGAACGGGTACCTGGACATTGATGCACTCCTATTTCGAAAACAGGGTCGGCAGCGCGACTACGCAAGGACATCACAGATCGAGGATAAAAACCAATTTCTCATCCATTCACCGTCGTCGTATCGGCGCCCCGCGACAATCCCTGCGCCATCTGATACTCAAGCGCGGCGTCGACCGGCCGACACTGTCCTGGGGGATCCCGTCGAGTGGCTGAGCTCGTTCCGACCCAGCTCTCCGAGCTCCTCGCCAAAGGCGACGATGCTGGCGTCCGGGCACTTTTCGAGTCGCTCTCGGAGAGCGATCGGACCCACGCGGCGAGCCGCCTCCCTTCCGAGGATCTCGGCCGGCTGCTCGACATCCTCGGCTCCGAGGCCGCGGCCGGCCTGATCGAGATCCTGCCGCTCTCGCAAGCGGCGGCCGCGATCGAAGAGGTCGAGCCGAGAGCAGCGGCGGAGATCCTCGAGGAGCTCTCGAGCGACGACCGGGCCGACGTCCTCGGCGAGATCTGGGAGGACGACCGCCAGGCGATCCTCGAAGCCTCCGAGGTCGACACGGCGCGCGAGGTCCGGGCGCTCCTCGCCTACGACGCCGATACCGCCGGCGGTCTGATGCGGACCGAGTATGTATCGCTCCGAAGCGACCAGATGGTCTCGTCGGCGATCGATCAGATCCGGCGCGAGGCCGATGCCTACGCGGGCTATGCGATCCAGTACCTGTATGCCGTCGATTTACGCGGACGGCTCGAGGGGGTGGTCCCGCTGCGGGGGCTCCTGCTCGCGCGCTCGGACGCGCGACTCGCGGACCTGATGGTGCGGGATCCCGTGGTCTTCCGGGTCGACGATTCGCTCGAGACGCTCGCGCAGGTCTTCCGCAAGCAGGGCTTCCTGGGTGCCCCCGTCATCAACCCGGCCGGGCTGCTGGTCGGCGTCGTCGAGCGGACGGCGATCGACGACGCGGCCATCGACGTAGCCGAGTCCGACCACATGAAATCCCTGGGTATCGCGAGCGGCGAGGAGCTGCGCTCGATGCCGCCCATCGAACGCTCGCGCAGACGGCTCGCCTGGCTGACGATCAACATCGCCCTCAATCTGCTCGGGGCGAGCGTGATCGCGGCCTATCAGGACACGCTCCAGGCGGCGATCGCCCTGGCGATCTTCCTGCCCATCATCTCCGACATGAGCGGAAACTCGGGGAACCAGGCGGTGGCAGTCTCGCTCCGGGAGCTGTCGCTCGGCGTCGTGCGGCCGAGCGAGCTTGCCCACGTGCTGCGAAAAGAGGCCTGGGTCGGCATCCTGAACGGCCTGGCCCTGGGCAGCATGCTCGCGCTGCTGGCCTATCTCTGGCAGGGGAGCGCGCTCCTCGGCGTGGTGGTCGGTGTGGCCCTGGCCTTCAACACGCTGATCTCCGTCTCGATCGGTGGCACGACCCCCCTGATCATCAAGCGCATGGGCTGGGACCCGGCCCTCGCTTCCGGTCCGATCCTCACGACCCTGACCGACGTGTGCGGGTTCTTCCTGACGCTCCAGCTCGCCTCGACGCTTCTGATCTGAGCCTCCGCTCGGACGGGGATCCTCGAGCATTGCGCCCGGGCGGCTTACCGCCGATCTTCAGCCTTCCACGCGAAGCCTCCGAATCACCCGAGCCCCGCGAACCATGCGAGCCCTCCTGCGACCATGACCCAGGTCTTCCTCGAGCTCGATCACGAGCGCCCCGAGCGTCTCTCCCCCGAGCGGGGGGAGGCCGTGTTCTTCAGCTCGAAGGCCTACGACAAGACGACGAGCAACGAGGACGCGGCGCTCTTCTGCGAGCTGCCGGGGGCGGTGACGGTGCTCGCGGTGGCCGATGGGGTCGGCGGATTGCCGGCCGGGGGCGAGGCCGCGGCGACCGCGATCGGCGCCGTGCGGCGCGCGGTCGAGCGAGCCGTCGAGCGCGCGGCCGATCGAGTTGCGGACCGGGAAGAGAGTGACACGCTGCGCTCCGCCATCTTCGACGCCTTCGAGGACGCCAACGCCAAGCTCCTCGGCCAGGGCGTCGGCGCAGCCACGACGCTGGTCGTGGTCGAGGTGCGGGACGGGACCGCACGCGCCTATCACGCCGGCGACTCGGGGGCGCTGCTCGTCGGTCAACGCGGGCGCGTGCGCTTCGAGACGATTCCGCACTCGCCGGTCGGGTACGGTGTCGCAGCCGGAATGCTCGAGCCCTCCGAGACCCACCACCACGACGAGCGCCATCTGCTCTCGAATTGCGTGGGCTCTCGCGACATGCGCGTCGAGGTCGGCGCCCCGGTCGCGATGGCAGCGCGGGATACGCTGCTGCTCGCGACCGATGGTGTGCTCGAGAACATCGAACGGAAAGACCTCATCGCGCAGATCCGGAGCGGGCCGCTGCTGCAGGTCGCGACCGATCTCCAGGCGCGGCTGCGGCTGACGATGGCGGGCGTCGACCCGAAGCTCCCCGCCCATCCCGACGACGCGACGGCCCTGCTCTTTCGGACCTGCGCCGACCGCCATCGCGGGCCGGTCGGGATCCGGCTGCAATCGCCCGCGTCGACCTCGTCGAGCGCCCGGACACGTGGAGCGCGTCGATGACCCAGGCGCTTCGCGTCGGCAATCGCCTCGGCAAATACCGCCTCGAACGCAAGCTCGGCGAAGGCGGCTCCGCGGTCGTCTGGCAGGCGCGCGACACCGTCGAAGGGCGCCGCGTGGCGATCAAGGTCGTGCTCGACTCGGTGATCGGCGAATGGGGCCGCGCCGCGGTCGAGGGCGAGGCGCGCGTCGCCGCCCAGCTCGATCATCCGAGAATCGCCGGCATCCGCAACGCGGACTGGATCGACCACCACTTCGTGATGGTGACGGATCTCGCGCGCAAGAGTCTCGACGAGTACCCCGGCGCGCGCCGCTCCCCCGATCTCGCGCTCTCGATCCTCGCCGACGTCTCCGAAGGCCTCGCCTACGCCCACGAGCGCGGTCTGCTCCACCGCGACATCAAGCCCGCCAACATCTTCCTCTACGAGGGCCGCCGCGCGAAGCTCGGCGACTTCGGCACGGCGCGCCTCGCCCCCGCCGCGACCCGCGTGCTGACCGAGGTCGGCACCTTCGGCTACATGGCCCCCGAGCAGGCCTACGGCCGAGCGCGTTTCGCCTCCGACGTCTTCAGCCTCGCGCTCACCGCCTACGAGCTCTGGGCCGGCGCGCTGCCGGGCTGGCCCTTCGAGTGGCCCCTCGAAGGAGCGCAGCGCTTCATCGTCCGCTGCCCCGTCCGCGTGCAGCCCGTCATCCGCCGCGCGCTGACCCTCGACCTGCGCAAGCGTTGGGGCGACGGCGTCGAATTCCACGAAGCGCTGACGAAGGCGATCGAATCGACCGCCTCCGACCGCGCTCGCTCGAAGAAGAAGGACAAGACCGCTTCGCGCACGACGCGCAAGACCGGGACGCCCCCCGATCCCTTCGTCCTCGAGACCGAGTGGTTCCGCAAGCGCTTCGGACGCGCGCTCGAAGCGTCGTTCGCGTGTCATGCCTGCGACGGGCCGATCGCGGAATCGATGAGCCACTGCCCGTGGTGTGGCACGACGCGCAATTCCTTCGCGCAGGTGACGCGCTTCCCGCTGGTGTGTCCGAGCTGCGAACGCGGGGTGCGCGCCGAATGGCGAGCCTGTCCGACCTGCAGCCGCGGACGCTTCGAGGGCAACGGCAAGCCGATCCCCCACGGTCGCCACAGCGAGCGAACCTGTCGTCGACCGGGCTGCGGTGCCCCGATCGATCGACTCATGCGATATTGCCCGGCCTGCAAACAGAAGGTCGCGAGGCCCTGGAAGGTCGAAGGACTCGCGCCCTGCGAACGCTGTCGTTGGCCGATGGCGAGCCGTTGGCGCTTCTGCGCCTGGTGCGGGAAGAAGAACTCCACGGCCATGCAGGTCTCGATCGGCCGTCGTCGACGCGGTCGTGGCAAGACCTGACCGCGCGGTCGTACGCCGCGCCCGTTCCCCCCATCCTGCGCGGATCGCGTCCCGATTGGCCGCGCTCTCGGCCTGCTCGCTTGCCGCGATCGCAATCGCGTCCGCGGCGATGGCGTCCGCGGAGATCCAGGCGTCGAGCCCGACGGCGGACCTCGATCCCGAGCGCAAATGGCTCGTCGGGGGCATCTCGATCGAAGGCAACGAAGAGATCGCGACCTCCGCGCTTCGCCGCGTCATCGAGACCCGACCCCGCAACCGGTTCACATTCTGGCGCGACCGGCCGACGTTCGACGTCTCCGTCTTCGAGGACGATCTCGGGCGCATCCTGCGCTTCTACGAGAGCGAGGGGTACTTCAAGGCCCGGGTCGAGTGGCGGGTCGAGTCTCGTCGCAGCGAGGAGTCCGAGATCCTGGCCCTCGTCGTCCTGGTCACGGAAGGACCCCGCGCCGTCGTCACGTCGATCGAGATCGATCCTCCCGAAGACGCCCTGACCGGGGCGCCGGCGAGAACGGCCGATGACGAGGCAATCGACCCGACCACGACGATCCGTCCGGAATGGGCGCTCGAGGTCGGAAGCCCGTTCCGCGAGGTCGACTACCAACGCTTCGAGGCTCAGCTGCGCGCCCTTCATCTCGACCGCAGCCATGCCGCGGTCACGACGAAGCGGATGGCCCGGGTCCGACCGGACAAAGAGGGCGTCGCGATCCGCTACGAGATCACACCGGGCCCGCCGGCTCGTTTCGGCCCGATCACGATCGAGGGCCTCGAGAAGGTCGAACGCCGGCTGATCGAGCGAGAGCTCACCTTCGAGCCGGGCGATCCCTTCTCCCTCTCCCGCATCGAAGAATCCCGCCGCCGCCTCCAGCTCCTCGACCTCTTCGCGTCGATCCAGGTCGAATGGACGACGGATCCCGCGCGCAACGACGAAGCCGCGATCTCGATCCGGCTACGCGAGAAGAAGCCGCGCGAGCTCCGCATCGGAGCCGGCTACAGCACGGAAGAACGCGCCCGCGGTCACGTCCGCTGGCAGCACCGCAACTGGCTCGGAGGGGGGCGACGGCTGCTGCTGTCGGGGCGTTATTCGAATCTCGTCCGCGCCGCCGGGATCTCGTTCGCCCAACCCCATGTCGGCAACCGCGACAACCGCGCCCTCTTCGAGTTCAGCCTCTTCCAGCAGGACGAGCCCAACTTCACCCGCAACTCGGTCCAGGGCGTTCCCGCCTTCGAGCACACCTTCACGCCCCGGCTGGTCCTCACCACCGGCCTGCGCGTCGAGACGGCGGAGGTCCGCGACGTCGAGCCCGAGGTGAAGGAGAGGATCGGGGGGGTGCGCGACGAAGGCACGTTGATCGGCCCGCGGGTCCATCTGCAATGGAACCGCGTCGATGCGATCGCACGGCCGCGCAACGGCTTTGTCGTGAGCGTCGACGGCGAGTACTCGACGCGTCTCGTCGGGGCGACCTACGACTATTTCCGGCTGGTGGGCGAGGTCTCGGTCTTCAAATCCATCTTCGACTACGCCGTCGTGGCGGGCCGGCTGAAGGCGGGGGCGGCCCAGGCCTTCGGGGACAAGGAGCGCCTTCCGATCTTCGAGCGCTTCTACGCCGGGGGCGAAGGCAGTGTCCGCGGCTACCGACGCCATCAGCTCGGACCGACGGCGAACAACGGCAATCCGCTCGGCGGCCGCTCCCTGATCGAAGGCTCGATCGAGACCCGCATTCCCGTCTGGCGGGAGATCGGCGCGGTTGCATTCTTCGATTTCGCGCAGGTCTCCCTCGACCGCTACGACTTCGTGCCCGACGACCTTCGCTATGCGGCCGGTCCCGGCATCAGCTATTCGACGCCGATCGGCCCGATCAGCCTCTTCGCCGGGTTCCCGATCAATCGGCAGGCGGGTGAGCCGCCGTGGCAGATCCATTTCAACATCGGGTTCTTCTTCTGATGCTGGCCAGGATCCTACGTATCGCGGTCGAGGGAACGGCGCTGCTGCTGGGCGCGCTGATCGCCCTCGTCCTGCTCGCGTCGACCCTCCTCATCCTCTACACGACGACCGACGATTTCCGGACACGACTGCTCGCTCGCCTCGAGCCCGAGCTCGACTCGCGCATGGCTGGGGATCTCTCGATCGGGGGACTCGAAGGCTCGCCGTTGACCGCGCTGCGATTCCAGGACGCCACGCTCTCCTGGCACGGCGAGGAGATCGCACGCGTCGCCTCCGTCGCCGTCGCACTCGACTGGAACGCACTCCTGACCGGGCGCCTTCGCGTCGCGCGGGTCGGACTCGAGGAGCCGCAGATCCTGTTCCGGGAGCACGCCAGGCTCGGATGGGATTGGCGCGATGCCCTCGCCCCGCTCATCCCCGGCCCCGACGATCCGCGGCCGCCGCGCCCGGACCCGCTCCCCGTCGTGATCGAAACGCTCGCGATCTCGAATGGCCGGCTCCGGATCGCGGCCCTCGATCGGCCCGTGATCCTGCTCGAGAGCATCGATCTGCGCGGACGCGTCGATTTCGGCGAGCGGTACTTCCGTCTCGAGCAGGCGACCCTCGCGACCGGCGACTCGAAGCTCTCGGCGACCGGCGAAGTCCCGTTCGAGGGGCGATTCGCCTTCGAGATCGAAGTCGAATCGCTGCATTCGCGGGACCTCGCCCGCATCGACCCCGCCTTCGCCGACGCGCTCGGATTCCTGCCGGCGACGAACGCGAGCCTCGTCGTTTCCGGCGAGCCGGATGTCCTCGACATTTCGGGCCAGCTTCGATGGCCCGAGACGAAGCTCCGCTTCGATCTCCGTGTCGACCAGGCCGAGCCGACCCTCGAGCGGTCGATTCTCGCCCGATCGACGCTGAAGGCGCACCTCGAGTCCCGCGATCTCGCGCGCTTCGTGCCCCGCTTCGAGGTCGCCGGCGCCCTCGATCTAGCGCTCGAGGTCGACCGCGGCGAAGGGACCTTCGGCGCCGGCCTGCACCAGGCGAACGGCGGCGAGCTTCGCGCGGACGGTTCCCTTTCGTGGAACGGGACGGCGCAGACCCGTTTGCGCTTCGCAGCCAAGAGCTTCGATCTCGCCCGGGCATGGACCGCCCATCCGGAATGGGCCGGCTCGTTGACGGGAAGCGGAACGCTCGATGCGGCAGGCCGCGATCGCGACTCCCTCGCCGGATCGATCTCGCTCGGCCTCGAAGCTTCGAAGATCGGAGCGCTGACGCTCCAGCGCGGCCGACTCCGCGCAAAGCTGGACGGCGAGTCGATCGAGCTGGCCGAGCTTGCTCTCGAGAGCCCCGTCGGACGCGCGGCCCTTCACGGTCGGCTCTCGACGACGCCAGGAGGTCCCGTCGCGCTCGAAGGTCGCATCGACGTCGACGACCTCCAACCCCTGCTCGCCCTCGCGCGGCGCCAGGGGGCCGGACGTCTACACGGCGACCTCGACGTCGAAGGCCAGCTCACGCGTGCGCGCGTGGCCCTCGACGTCACCGTCTCTGACCTTCAGCTCGACGATTTCCGCGCGGAGCGGCTGCGGCTGATCTTGCAGGCGCGCGGCGGGCGCAAAGGCGAACGCGTCGAGGGCGTCGTCGATACTGCGGTCTTCGAGACGGCCCTCGGCATCTGGCAGCTCGAGAAGGCGGTGCGTCTGCGCGCATCCGAAAACGAAATCGAGCTGGACTCGGCGCGCTTCGCGAGCGGGGAAGCGTCGATCCTCCTCGGTGGTCGACTGGCTCGGAGCGGACGACAGGATTTCCGCCTCGAGGCCCACGCGCTTCCGATCGCCGAGTGGGCGCGCGCGTTTCCGGAGCGCCTCGCCCCGGAGATCCTGACCGCCGGCGTCCTCGATTTCGATCTCGCGGTCGGAGGAACGGCCGCTGCCCCTACGGTCGACGCCCACTTCCTGCCCGATCGACTCGTTCTCGGGGAGAATCCGATCGAGTCGGCCGACGCGACGATCGGATTCGCAGCGCGACGCGCCTTCGCCACGCTCTCGGCGACGTCCTCGCCCTCGCTTCGCCTCGACGCCCGGGCAGAGATCCCCTTCGAGCTCGCCTGGCAGAGCGACTTCGTGGCGAGGGCGCATGGCAATCTCGACGCGAGCGCCGTTTGCGAGGCGAGCGATCTCGCGATCCTCGAGCCCTTCGCCGAGGGCCGGGTCGAGAAGCTCGGGGGGCGAGGGAAATGCCAGATCGAGCTCGCCGGCCCCCTCGATGCCCTGCGTCCTTCGGGAACCGTCCAGCTCCACGAGCTCACGGGCAGCCCCCGTCGCACGGGCGTCACCGTCGTCGACGGCGAGCTCGAGGTCGAGCTCGCCGCCGATCGATTCTTCGTCCGGCAGGCGAGCGCCACCGTCCTGGGCCACGAAAAGACGGCCCGCTTCCGGGCTGAGGGAGAGGGGCCCCTGCCCGTCTTCCTGACACGACTCGTCGCAAAGACGCCGGGGTCGGCTTCGAATCCGGCCAGCACATCGAATGGGGATTACATCACCCGGATCGAGCTCGATCGCTGGCCGCTCATCGAGACGACACGCGATCGTCTCATCGCGACCGGTTTTCTCAGCGCCCGCGGCACCTTCGAAGCCCCGCGTGTGGAGGGCAGGATCTCGATCGACGAGGGCAAGCTTCGCCCGAATCTCACGTTCCTGTCGAGCGGTCCTCCGCCCCGGGACCCGACGATCGAGTTCGAAGTCGACCCTCCGGAAACGAGCGATGAGGCCGAGGCACAGAACGCAGTGGGCCCGGCGTCCCAGGGCCCGAACCTGCTCTCGACCTTCGAAGCCCTCGAGCTCGAGGTCGACATCGACCTCGGAAAGAATCTGCTGATCCAACACGAGAAAGCCGAGGCCCTGCTATCGGGGACGCTCGCCGCACGCAAACGACGCGACGAACGCGTCTCCCTCGCGGGCCGGATCGAGGCCCAGCGCGGATTCGCGGATCTGCAGAATCGACGCTTCCGGCTGATCGACGGCAGCCTCGAATTCATCGGGTCCACGAAGATCGACCCCCTGCTCGACATCCTCGCGCGCCACCGCGCCCCGGCGCATACCATCGACGCGCGGCTCACGGGCACGGCGTCGAAGCCGGTGCTCACCCTCTCCTCCGACCCCACGCTCTCGCAGGAGGACATCCTCGCCGTCCTGCTCTTCGGCCGCCCGGCGAGCGAGCTCTCGGAGGCGCAGCAGACCTCGCTCGGCCAACGCGCGAGCGAGATGGCGAGCTCCCTCGGCATCACGGTGGTCGGGCGGACCGTGGCGAGCGCCATCGGGCTCGATGCGCTCGGGCTCCAGATCGAGGAGATCTCGAGCAGCCGCGCACGGGTCGGCGCGTACGTCGGACGGAACATCTTCGTCGCTCTCGGCCAGGAGTTCAGCGGAGAGCGCGGCCAGGAGCTCTCGATCGAGTACGAGTTCTTTCCGGGCTGGAGCGTCGTCGGATCGACGACCTCCCAGGGCACGAACTCGGCGGATCTCGTCTGGAAGCTGCGTTACTGAAGGCGCTCGCTCCGACTAACCCTCTTCGTCCGGACGCAGCCGGGTCGCGAGCATCGCGACGCGCGCTTCGAGGGCGAGCAGGCGTCTGCGCAGATGGAGTGCGACCTGGACACCCGCCGCGTTCACGTCGAGCTCCTCCATCATCAGCGCTGCGATCCGCAGCTCCTCCGCTTCCCTCGGATCGACGAAGTCGGCTTCGAAGAGCCCCTCGCGCCGCAAGGCCTCGAGCAGATCCTCACCGCCACCGAGATGGACGAGGACTTCTCGGATCTCGATGCGACGGGTACGCGTCATGAAAAGAGCCCCTTGCGCGGATCCTCCTCACCGAGCTCGCGGAGGACCTCCCCGAGCTTCGCGGCGGCGTCCTTCGGAACGACGATCTTGATGCGCGCGTAGAGGTCGCCGGCGGGCGTCGTGCGCGATGCCGGGACGCCTTGACCGCGCAGGCGGAGACGATTTCCGCTGCTCGTGCCGGGCGGGATCGTGACGGTCGCGCGGCCATCGAGGGTCGGGACCTCGACCCGCGCGCCGACGACGGCCTCGGCAAGCGTGATCGGGAGATCGAGCTCGAGATCCCGGCCGTCCCGGCGGAAGAAGGGATGGGGCTCGACTCGCACCTGAACCCAGAGGTCGCCGGGCTCGCCGCCATTCATGCCCTCACCGCCCTTGCCGGGAATGCGGAGGCGCCCGCCGTCGGTCACGCCGGGGGGAATGCGGACGTTGATCTGCTCCTCGAGACGACCTCCGTCGCTCCGCGGCCGCGCGATTCCGATCCGCCGCTCCCCGCCCTTCACGGCCTCGACGAAAGAGAGCGACATCGATGCTTCGACGTCCGGTCCGTCCATCCGGAACCGGGCGCCCGCCTGCCCCCCGCCCCGCGCGCCGAATCCGCGCAACAGATCTTCGATTCCACCGAACGCATAACCGTCGCCGAACCCCTCGGTCTCCGGGGAGCCGAAGCGCGAAGAGAAGCGGTCGCGGGCCCCGCGCGCGCGGTCGGCATCGAAGCCTGCCTGGAGGGAGATCTCGCCGAACTCGTCGAAGTGTTTTCGCCGCTCCGGATCGGAGAGGACCTCGTAGGCGGCCGAGACCTCCTTGAAACGCGCCTCCGCCTTCGCGTCGCCGGGATTCAGATCGGGATGCGTCTCGCGCGCGAGGCGGCGATAGATCTTCTTGATCTCGTCGGCGGACGCTTCCCGCGCCACGCCCAGCACTTGATAGGGGTTCATCGAACGACTGCTCCCGGTCCGCGCCGGCGAGGCCGCCGTTGGCCGCCCGCCGCTCATTCAATTGACGAGAGCGTCGAGCTCCTCGTAGCTGTCCTCGAGCTCGGTCATCAGGGTCTCGACCTCGGCGGCGAGACCTGGCGCGACGTCATCCGTGGTCTGGACGGCGATCTTGTTCAGCCCGACCTCGAGCCGCAGCCAGCGCTCTTCCTGCTCTTCCCAGAGGATCTCGGCCTCCTGGTCGAGCTCGTCCTCCTGCTCACGGATCCGGCGGCGGATCTCGGCCCGCGTATGCCGCAGCTCCTCGATCGTCGATTCGGTATCCCGAATCCAGGCCGCCCCCAGATTCTTCTTCGCCGGCTCGGGCTTCTTGGCTGATGTCTTCTTGGGTTCGGTCTTCGCCATCTCTCTTGGTCTCTCGTGGTCGCTTGAGGTCTCGCTTGGTCTCTTCGCGGATTCGGCAGGGCTCACCCCAGAGAATTCCCGTTCGGCCGCGGTCGCGCCAGCGCCTCGGGAAGCATTCCGGCTAGAACGAGGCCTCGTTCTAGCGTGCGGACGGCCCACCGAGCCAGCCCCTGGCCCGGAACCATCCGACCATCGCCAGAGCGCCGATCAACATCCCCCCCATCACGACCGGATAGCCGAACCGGGATCGGAGCTCGGGCATGTAATCGAAGTTCATCCCGTAGATGCCGACGACGAAGGTGAGGGGAATGAAGATCGTGCCGACCAGGGTCAGGACCTTCATGACTTCGTTCTGACGGTGGCCGAGGGTCGCGAGGATCGCGCTCATGGCGTCGGTCGCCGAATCCCGCGCCGCATCGAGGCTCCCGAGGATCTGACGGGCGTGGTCCTCGACGTCACCGAGGTAGATGCGCACCGCGTCGGGGACGAGCTCGGAGTCGTGGCGGACGAGCGAGTGGATCGCGTCGACCTGGGGACGGTGGACGCGCAGGAGCTGGGTCGTGCGGCGCTGGAGGCGATGAAGGCGCGCGACGAGCTCGGGCGAAGCGTGGTCGAAGATCTCCTCCTCCATCGAGTCGAGCTCCTCCGTGACCTCCGCCATCAAGGGGTAGTACTGATCGATCAGGGCGTCGACCAGCGCGTAGGTCAGGTAGGCGGGTCCGGAGCGCCGAAGCGAGCCCTTCGGGTTGCGCAGGCGTTCGCGCACGCCGTCGAAGAATCCGAAATGACGCTCCTGGAAGGTCACGACGTAGTCGCGCGCCAGCAGAATACAGACCTGGGGCAAGCGTTCGTTCGCATCGAAGGAGGCATGGGGGGCGTGGATGATGATCAGGATATGATCGGGATAGACTTGGCATTTCGCGCGCTGGGGCACGTTGATGGCGTCCGCCAGGGCGAGCGGGTGGATGCCGAAGATCCTGCCGACGTCCCGCAGGCAGGCCTCGTCGCCGAATCCCTGGATGTCGACCCAGGTCGGTCGCTCGGTCTCGGCATAACATCGAAGCTCTTCGGGGCTCTCTACCTCGCCTTCCTCGAGGATCTCCTCGTCGTACTCGACGAACCGGATTCGCGGTGCGGGCGAGCCCGCGGGCAGGAACAACGTCCCGGGACTCGCGTTGACGCGCCGGGCCTCGAGAGCGGACTCGGACATCTCAGGTCTCGTCCTTCTCGAGGCGGAGCGACGCGGAGTTCATGCAGTAACGCAGGCCGCTCGGCTGCGGACCGTCCGGGAAGACGTGTCCCAGATGGGCGTCACACTGGGCGCACACCGATTCCGTCCGCACCATGCCGTGCGCCGAATCCACTTTCTCGGCGACCGCGCCGTCGGCGATGGGCGTATGGAAGGAGGGCCAGCCGGTCCCCGAATCGTATTTCGCCTCCGAGCGGAAGAGTGGCGCGCCACAGCAGACGCAGTGGTAGGTCCCGGCAGCCTTCTCGTTCCAGTAGCGGCCCGTGAATGCCCGTTCCGTCGCCGAGCAGCGGGTGACCTGGAACTCCTGCTCGGAAAGCTGGCCCCGCCACTCCTCGTCGGTCTTCTCGATCTTGCAATCCTTCACCATCACCCCACCTCCTCTCGAATCTTCCCTCGTTCAGCTTTCCTCGAGCGTGACGCGCAGCGCCACGCCGGCCGCCGTGACCGCGACGATGCGCGGATTGGCATCGCTCTCGCGAAAACGGAGCTTGACGGCGCGCAACGCCGGCGCCATCGCGACGGGCCCCGTCGCATCGTCGCCGACCGGCCAGACCGCCGTGATCGGATGGCCCAGCAGGCGCCACCACGGGTCCTCGTCGTCGAGCGGCACGAGCCCCGGCGGCAGCAACGCCCGGTCCGGTACCGCCTCGGCGCGAATCTCCTCCGCTTCCGGACGCAACACGATGCGTCCGATGTCGAACGTCAGCGCCAGCAGTCGCGGATGCGGACCGGCCGGGTCCGCCTCGACGCGCAGCAGTCGCCCGCGTGCCGCAACCGCACGTTCGAAGATGTCGAGAGGAGCCTGCGAAGCCACGGGCCTAGTCTACACTGGCTCGGCGCCCTGCGGCCGCCCGGGCTCGGGTTCGTCGAGTCGAGGCGCGCGCAGACCCCGACTTCCGAGGAGAGATCTTGCCCGCCCGCGCCCGCTCCGACGCCCGTCGAAACGACCTCGTGCTCCTCGACGGGCTTTCGGTCCGTCGCCGGCGTCACGCCCACGGCTGGTCCCATCGGGACCTCGTCGTCGCCATCGAAGCCGCCAGCGAGACGTCGAGCGGACGCAAGCGCTCGCTCTCGCCGAACCAGATCGAAGCGATCGAGGAGCGTTCGGAACGAATCCCCTACGACCTCGTACTGCTGCTTGCCGACGGTCTCGATTGCGACCCGATCGACCTGATCGCCGAGGGAGAGCTTTCCAGCAAACGACCCGCCCCGCGTCTGTATTGAACGCGGCCCCCAGAGAGGATCGAACGATGGAGTATCTGGAGCCCGAGATCGCCCGAAATCGAAGCGGCCTGCGCCTCGTGCTGACCGCCGGCGTCCCCGGGCCCTGGGGTGAGGCGGCGAAATCGATCTTCGCCTTGAAGGGCATCGACTTCCTGCCCGTCCGCCAGACGGCGGGCGAATCGAATCCGGCGCTGCTCGCCTGGACGGGCCATGCGAACGCGCCCCAGGCCGTGCTCGACGACGAGCCGGCGCGGACCGGCTGGGCCGAAATCCTGCTCCTCGCCGAGCGGCTCGCGCCGACGCCGACCCTGATCCCGGAGGATCCCCACGAGCGTGCTCTGTTATTCGGGCTCTGCTTCGAGATCTGTGGCGAGGACGGACTCGGCTGGCATCGCCGCCTCCAGATGATGGACGGAATGCTCAGCCTGCCCGAGGCTGCGACCCATCCCGCGCTCGAGACGGCCCGCGTGATCGGCCGGCGCTACGGCTACAGCCGCGAGGCCGCCGAGCGCTCGAGCAAGCGCGTCCGCCAGATCCTTCGTCTCTTCTCGGAGCAGCTCGCGGCCCAGACGCGCGAGGGGAGCAGCTATCTCGTCGGCCAGCAGATCTCCGCGGCCGATGTCTACTGGTCGACCTTCGCGGCCATGCTGAAGCCCATGCCCGACGCCCTCTGCCCGATGCCCGCGCCGATGCGGACGTCGTACGCGACGCTTCCGCCCGAGATCGCCGCGGCCCTCGATCCCGCGCTCTTCGAGCACCGCGACCGGATCTACGCGAAGCATCTGAAACTTCCGGTCGAGTTCTGAGCGGGTGCCCACGCCGGACCCGATGACTGCAGCGATCGGCCAACCGCCGAGCGAACGCTACGTTCGTTACGTCCTGCTTCTCCTGTTCCTCGTCTCCGTCTTCAACGTCTGCGACCGGACCATCGTGTCGGTCCTCGTCGAGGACATCCGCCGCGACCTCGCCCTCGACGACCGACAGATGGGCGTCGTGATGGGCCTCTCCTTCTCGGCGACCTACCTCTTCGCCGGAATTCCCCTCGCCTATCTCGCCGACCGCTATTCGCGGACCTGGACCGTGTCGATCGCGCTGCTCGTCTGGAGCGCGATGACCGCGGTGACCGGGATGGCGCAGAGCTACGGGCAGATCGTGGTGGCCCGCATGGGCGTCGGCGTCGGCGAGGCCGGCGGCAGTCCGGCCAGCCACTCGCTCGTGATCGACTATGTCATCCCGGACCGGCGTGCCCGCGCGATGTCTCTCTTGAGCGTCGGCTCGATCGTGGGCCTCGGGGGCGGGATCCTCTACGGCGGCTGGGCGAGCGAGCTGATCGGCTGGCGCTGGACGCTCGTGAGCGTCGGCGTCCCGGGCCTCCTGACCGCCGTCGTCTTCTTCACGACGGTCGTCGATCCGCCGCGCCGGGCCTCCGAATCGACCCGCCCAGATACCTTTACGGGCCGACCCCTCGGCCGCGTGATGCTCGAGCTCCTGCGGATGCCGACCTTCGTCGCTCTCACGCTGGGCGCGACCTTCGCCAACGTCGTCTCGATGGGTCGCAATCTCTGGGAGCCGACCTTCCTGCGCCGTGTCTACGACATGGGCGCCGCCGAGGCGAGCCTCGTCTACCTCTTCATCATGGCCGTGCCCGGAATCCTCGGTACCTACGCGTGCGGCGCGCTCACCGACCGCCTCGCCCGCCGCGACCGCCGCTGGTACGGCTGGTTCCCGGCGCTGACCTGCTTCCTGCTCGTCCCGATGAGCCTCGGCTTCTACTTCTCGTCTCCCGACACGCGGATCCTGGGGGTTCCGATCGGCTTCATCTTCTCGTTCGGTGCGTCGATGGTCGCCCCGGGATGGTCGCCTGCGACGATGACGACGGCGCAAAGCCTCGTACCGCCGAGCGCACGCGCCGTCAGCGCGGCGACCTGGAGCATGATCTCGAGCTTCGTCGGGATGGGGATCGCACCCGTACTCGTGGGCGATCTGAACGTGCGGCTCGAAGGGACCTACGGCGACGAGGCCGTGCGCTATTCCCTGGCCATCGTCGGAGTGCTTCCGTGGCTCGCGACTTTGAGCTTTCTCGTGCTCGCCCGACGTCTTGGGCGCTAGCGTCGCGGTGGACCGGCCGGATCGCCGAACACGACCGGATCGCCGACCCCGACCGAACGGAGGAACCCGACCGATGCGTGTGCAAGCTCTCGTCGTGATCTGCTCGCTCGTCGTCCTCTCTCAGGCGGCGACGGCCGAGCCGAAGAGCTACTCCCCCTTCGTCGACGATTCGAATCCGATGGAGCTGCTCTGGGGCGATACCCACGTCCACACCTCCTTCAGCATGGACGCGAACTCGATGGGCAACACGCGCCTCGGCCCGAGCGACGCCTATCGTTTTGCGAAGGGCGAGGTCGTGACCTCGAATACGGGTCAGCCGGTCCGCCTCGATCGACCGCTCGACTTCCTCGTGGTTTCGGATCACGCGGAGTACATGGGCGTGCTCCCGAAGCTGCGCGCGAAGGACCCGCTCATCCTCGCGGATCCGGCGGGCCGGAAGCTCTTCGACTCGCTCAACGACGAGGATCAGCGCGGCGGTCAGGCGATGGCCGACCTGATCGAATCGCTCGTCACCAACGAGCCCCTGCTCGACAACGCCGCCGTCAAGCAGGGCGTCTGGGACGAGATCACGCGGGTCGCCGACCAACACGACCGACCGGGCATCTTCAGCGCCCTGATCGGCTACGAGTGGACCTCGATGCCTCGGGGCGACAATCTCCACCGCGTCGTCGTATACGCCGACGGCGCCGACAAGGCCGCACGGCTGACGCCGGTCTCGGCCTTCGACGGCGATCGACCCGAAGATCTCTGGGCCTTCCTCGAACGCTACGAGAAAGCGACCGGAGGCCGGATCCTCGCGATTCCCCACAACGCGAACCTCTCGAACGGCCGCATGTTCGCCGTCGAGGATTCAGCCGGGAAGAAGTTCAGCAAAGACTACGCGAAGACGCGTGCGCTCTGGGAGCCGCTCGTCGAGGTCACCCAGATCAAGGGCGACGGCGAGACCCATCCGATGCTCTCTCCCGACGACGAGCTCGCGGATTTCGAGACCTGGGACAAGGGCAACCTGAACGTCGGCAAGTCGCTTCCGAAGGAGCCCTGGATGCTGCGCTTCGAGTACGCGCGCTCGGCGCTGAAGCTCGGCCTCGAGCTCGAAGCGAAGCTCGGCGTCAATCCCTTCAAGTTCGGCATGATCGGCAGCACCGACGCCCACACCTCCCTCGCCACCGCCGCCGAGAACAATTTCTGGGGCAAGGCCGTCGGCGTCGAGCCGGGGCGCCCGCGCACGAACATGACGTTCCTCGCCTCCGCGAAGGATCCCTCCCTCGACGTGATGGCATGGCAGCAGGTCGCCGCGGGCTACGCCGCCGTCTGGGCCCGAGAGAACAGCCGCGCCGCGATCTTCGACGCCATGATGCGCAAGGAAGTCTACGCGACGACGGGTCCGCGGATCCAGCTGCGTTTCTTCGGCGGCTGGCGCTTCTCGCCCGACGACGTCACGCGTCCCGATTCCGTCGCGCGCGGCTACGCAATCGGTGTCCCGATGGGCGGCGACCTCCCGAAGCGGGAAGATCGCGACGGCGCACCCCGTTTTCTCGTTCTGGCATCGAAGGATCCGATCGGCGCGAATCTCGAGCGCGTACAGATCGTGAAAGGCTGGCGCGCGAAGAGCGGGGAGCTGCGCGAGAAGGTCTACGACGTCGCGGTGGCGAAGAAGACCGGGTCGACGGTCGATCTCACGAGCGCGACCTACACGAACGCGATCGGCGACGCAGAGATCTCCGCTTCGTGGGAGGACCCCGACTTCGATCGGCGCGAGCAGGCCTTCTACTACGTCCGGGTCGTCGAGATCCCGACGCCGCGTTGGACCGACTACGACGCGGTCCGGCTCGGAACCGACGTCGCGAAGGAGTCGCCGATGGCGCTCCAGGATCGCGCCTACTCGTCCCCGATCTGGTACACGCCGTAGCCGACGGTCGATCCTCACCGGTCGCGGGCGAACCTTCGCCGTAGGGCCGGGGGATCACCTCGAGCAGGTGTTCGTCGGGATCGTGGAAATAGAAGCCGCGCCCGCCGTAGAAGAGGTTGATCTCGCCCGGACGCGTGCGCGCCGGATCCGCCCAGATCTCGGACCCCCGTTCGAGAGCTCGACGACGAGGAAGTGCATGAAGCGGCGCGGGGCTGGTAGACCGAGCATGGCAGTCAGGAAGTCCGCCGATCTCCGCTGATTTCGGCACCAGACGATCGTGTGATTGAGCTGTGCCATGCGAGGACACCTCTGTCATCGTCGGCGCGTCGAGCCTTCGACGAGCGCCGGCCAGAGCGGCGCCTCGCGTGGCTGGACTCTGTGCCAGAGTAGGCGACGCCGGAGGAGCTGGGCAACGATCGAGCTCGACCTCGCGACGGAGGAGTAAAGCATGACGATCCACGCGTTGCGCACGCCCGACGAACGGTTCCACGATCTGCCCGATTGGCCCTTCGCGCCCCACTACGTCGAGATTCCCGATGGCGAGGGGGGTCGTCTGCGGATGCACTCCGTAGACGAGGGACCCGCCTCCGCGGCGCCGATTCTCTGCCTCCACGGCCAACCGACCTGGTCCTACCTCTATCGCAAGCTGATTCCGATCTTCGTCGCGGAGGGACGGCGCGTGGTCGTGCCCGACCTCGTCGGGTTCGGGCGTTCCGACAAACCGGATCGCGTCGAGGATTACAGCTATGCGCGTCACGTCGCATGGCTCCGCGCGTTCGTCGAAGCGACCGATCTGAGGTCGATCGATCTGGTCTGCCAGGATTGGGGTGGACTGCTCGGACTGCGGCTCGTCGCGGAATGGCCCGAGCGCTTCGCACGGGTCATCACGTCGAACACCGGACTCCCGGATGGAAAGGCCATTGCGCTCGAGGCCGCGCCGGCGCTCCGGGCGCTCTACGCCGGGCTCCCGGTACCGCGGACCATGTCCGACGTCTTCGCGGGCTTCGCCGCGGCGGCGAAGGGCGGCACGCCGGCGTTCATGTACTGGCAGAAGCACTGCGCCGACTCGCCCGATTTCACGCCGGAGGCGGTGATGCGCGCGATGTGTCCCCGCTTGTCGGAGGCGGAGGTCGCGGCCTATGCCGCGCCCTTCCCCGACGAGCGTCATCGGGCAGGTGCCCGCCGATTCCCGACGCTCGTCCCGATCCTGCCCGACGACGTCTCGATTCCCGACAATCGCCGCGCCTGGGAATCCCTGTCCCGATTCGAAAAGCCCTTCCTCACCGCCTTTACCGACGGCGATCCCGTCACGGCCGGCATGCACACACGCTTCCAAGAGGAGATCCCCGGCGCCGCCGGCCAGCCCCACACGACGATCCGCGGCGCCGGCCATTTCGTCCAGGAGGATGCAGGCGCCGAGCTCGCGCGCATCACCCTCGACTTCATCCGTCGCACGCACGCCGGAATCGCGTAGAGTGGTGCGCGGACATTCTTCGCCGATTCCAGGAGGCTCGATGACCGTCGTTTCCGAGAAGAACGAGAAGCGCCGCATCATGCGACTGCGCGAGACCGCGCCGCCTCCGCTGGCCGACGTCGAGGCCAACGTCCGCTGGCTCCGCGATCGCGAGCTGATCAAGGACCTCTATCGACGTTATGCGTACGGGGTCGATTCGGTGAACTTCGAGCTCGTCCGTTCGATCTTCCATCCCGACTGCGTCGTCGACGGGACCCTCGAGGGCGGGGGGCTCGACGAATACCTCGGCGGGCTCGAAGAGGCGATGTACCAATGGGACGCGACGATGCATTTCGTCGGAAACCAGTACGTCGAGATCGACGGCGATCGGGGCTTCGTCGAGTCCTGGGTCATCGGCTACCACATGGAATCGGACACGAGCCCGATCGACCATCTCGTGCTGGCGCTCCGCTACCAGGACGAGGTCGTGCGCGTCGGCGACGGCTGGAAGGTGATCCACAGAAAGACCTCGAAGCAGTGGCATACGGGTCCCTTCCCGCGGCCCACGATCGGGCCGCCCTCCTATCCGCGACCTTCGCGCGCGAAGAAATGACGGGGAGGGTCGGCGTGCAGGCGCGACTCGACCATGAAGTCGTGATCGTCGGCTCCGGCTTTTCCGGGATCGGCGCCGCGGTGGCGCTCCGGAAGCTGGGGATCGACGACTTCGTTCTTCTCGAACGCGAGCAGGAGTTCGGTGGAACCTGGGTCCAGCACGCCTACCCGGGTCTCGAGATCGACATGCCCTTCTTCGTGTACTGCTACCCCTTCGAGCCGCGATCGGATTGGAGTCAGCTCTATCCGACGGGAGACGAGTACCGGGACTACACGCGCCACTGCGCCGAGAAGTACGACGTCACGCGGCGGATCCGGTGCAACGCGGCCGTCTCTCGCGCCGAGTACGACGAGACCGAGAACGTCTGGCGGACGACCCTCGAGAGCGGCGAGACCCTGGTCTCCCGTTACCTCGTCAACGCGACGGGGCTCCTCGTGATTCCGAAGATGCCGGACATTCCCGGCATCGACGCTTTCGAAGGCAAGATCATCCACACCGCGCGCTGGGACCACGCATTCGACCTGACGGGCAAACGCGTCGCCGTGATCGGAACCGGGGCGACCTCGATCCAGGTCGTGCCCGCGATCGCCGAACGGGTGCAGCAGCTCGATCTCTATCAGCGGACGCCGATCTGGCTGATGCCGAAGCCGAATCCGAAGCTGTCGCCCGGTTTCCAGCGACTGCTCCGCCGTGTGCCCTTCCTGCAACGCCTGATGCGCTGGGCGATGAACCTGCTCGTGGAGGTCGTTTTCGGCCTCGGCTTCATTCGCTACACCCGGTTCCCCGGCATCTTCCGCGCGATCGAGAAGCGCCTCGTCGATTTCATCCGGAGCGAGGTCCCCGACCCCGCGATGCAGGAGAAGCTGATCCCGAGGTACGCCTACTTCTGCAAGCGGCCGAGCTTCTCGAACTCGTTCTACGCGACGCTCAACCGCCCGAACGTCGCGCTCGTCACCGACGCGATCGACCGCCTGACGAAGCGCGGGATCGTGACGGCCGACGGCCGGGAACGCGAGTTCGACGTCCTCGTCTGCGCCACGGGCTATCAGGTCTTCAACCGCAAATGCGTACCGGGCTACGAGGTCGTGGGCCGCGGGGGCCGGAACCTCGGCGAGTTCTGGGAGCGGAGCCGCTTCCAGGCCTACGAAGGCGCCACCGTCGCCGGCTTCCCGAATCTCTTTCTCTTTATGGGTCCGTACTCGACCGCCGGTCTCTCGTATTTCACGATGATCGATACCCAGAGTACGCACATGATCCGCTGCCTCCGTGAGGCCCGCCGCCGGGGGACCCACTACGTCGAAGTCGAGCAGGCCGCGCACGATCGCGACTTCGCGAAGATCCAGCGCCGGGCGAAGCGGACCGTTTTCGGCGGCCAGAACTGCGCCGGCTCCAACAGCTACTACGTCGATGGGTACGGCGATGCTCCCGGTATTCGTCCCGTGACGGGCTTCGAGCACTGGTTGAACAGCCGGCTCTTTTCCCTCGACGACTACCGTTTCGATCGGCGGGGGCCCTCTCCGCGTGCGGGGAGTGCGGAGAGCGCCTGATGGGATCGGGAGCTTCCTTCGACGCAGATTCCCTGCTTGCCGAGGCCCGTCGCCGGACGGGTCTTGATGATTTCGGCGACCCGTGTTTCCGAGAGCCGATGGAGAAGCTTCTCTTTTCGCTCGACGAGGAGGCGCGGCTCACGCACGCGGGGCGCGAGGCGCAACGCGAGCGGATTCTCGGTAGCCTCGTCACGCGCCTCGAGGCCGAGGCGTTGATCGTCCGGCATCCGGAGATCGAGCAGGAGCAGCTCGAGGCGCCGCTCGTCATCGTCGGGCCGACCCGCTCGGGGACGACGCGGTTGCATCGCATGCTGTCCGTCGATCCGAGACATTTCGCGGTGCTGTGGTGGGAGAACCGGAGTCCGGTGCCGCGACCCGGGACCGTTTGGCGGCGGGATGACCCGCGCATCGCCGAGGCGCGCGAAGAGGTCCGCCAGGTGTTGCTCGCCGTGCCGCAGATGCGGGCCATCCATCCGTGGGATCCGATGGGTCCGGACGAAGACGCGCTGCTCTGTGAGCATGCGTTTCTGTCGTACGTTCCGGAGTCGAGTGTCCACGTTCCCTCCTACCGGGACTGGATGCAAGACCAGGACGTGACGCCCGCGTATCGATTTCTCGCGCGCATGCTTCGGATCCTGCAGTGGCAGAAGCGCGAGCGGGGCGAACAGGGAGCTCGCTGGGTCCTGAAGACGCCCCAACATCTCGGCTTCATCGAGACGTTCTGTCGTGTCTTTCCCGACGCGCGCGTCGTCCAGACCCATCGCGATCCGCTCTCGGCGGTTCCGTCGGCGGCCAGCATGTACTCGACCCTCTGGCAGATCACATCGGACGACGTCGACCTGACGGCTGTCGGTCGCCAATGCCGCGATCGACTCGACCTCGATCTCTCGCGGTTCCTGACTTTTCGCGCGCGCGAGCCGGCCGAGCGTTTCTTCGACGTCTGGTACGACGACATGGAGCAGGATCCGATCGAGCCCATCGAACGGCTCTACGCCTGGCTCGGAACGCCCTTTCTCCCGGAGACTCGGCGACGACTCGAGACGTGGCTCGTCGAGAATGCGCGCGAGAAGCGCCCGCCCCATCGCTACACGTTCGAGACCTTCGGCCTGTCACGGGACGAGGTCGTCGAGCGCTTCGCCGACTATCGCGAACGGTTCATTCTCTCACGGAGGGGAAGATGGGAAAGCTGACGGGGAAGGTTGCGCTCGTGACCGGGGCGGGGCGGGGTCTGGGTCGCGGGATCGCGCTCGAGCTCGCGCGAGACGGCGCCTCGATCGTGATCGCAGAGCTCGACCCCGAGACGGGTCGCCGGACCGCGGACGAGGTCGAAGCGCTCGGCCAGCGGGCGATCGCCGTAGTCGTCGACGTCCAGGTCCGTGAACAGGTGAACCGGACCGTCACGGTCGCGGTCGAGGCCTTCGGTTCCCTCGACATCCTCGTCAACAATGCCCAGATCCAGCGTCAACAGGTCGCCTTCGAGGACACGACGGACGACGACATGGAAGTCGTGCTCGGCTCCGGCCTGATGGGGACCTTCTACTTCATGCAGGCCTGCCTTCCCCTGCTTCGCCGACGGGGGGGCAAGGTCATCAACGTCGCATCGGCGGCGGGCCTGGTCGGTTATGCGGGCTGGGCCTCGTATGGGGTCGCCAAGGAGGGCATCCGCGCTCTCACGAAGGTCGCAGCCCACGAATGGGGAAAGCACAAGATCAACGTCAACGCGATCTGTCCCCTCGCCTTGACGCCGAGCATGAAGGAATGGAGCGCGGGCAATCCCGAGCTCGCGAAGATCATGGTCGAGTCGATTCCGCTCGCCCATTTCGGGGATCCGGAGAAGGACATCGGGCGGGCCGTCGCCTTCCTGGCCGGTCCCGACTCGGATTTCATTACGGGCATGACGATGATGGTCGACGGGGGCCAAACGATCCTGCACTGAGATCGGTACGCCGGCAGGTCGCGCCTCACAACGAACGAGGGCGGCCCGCTCTCGCAGACCGCCCCGATTCGATTCGATCGGCGTCGGACCCGAGCTCCTGAACTACTGCGGGCAGGTGCCGCCGCCGGTGCTGGTGCCGACCGGGAAGACCACCTGCAAGTAGATGACACCGGCTCGCTCGACCGTCACGAGCTGGCCGCGGGGCTCGAAATCGAGCAGCTCGTGGCCCCGCTCGACCTTCGTATCGAACTCGATCTCGCCTTCGACCCGGCCATTCGCGAGCGCGCGGACATCCAGTACGCCCTGGACCACGCCGCCGACGGTCACGTCGTAGTTGGCCGCGTCGAGGTCTTCCGCCTCGAGCTTGAAGCTGATGCGGTTGCGCTTGCGCTTGCGAAGCCGGTATTCGGCCTTGCCGCTCGCGTCGGCGTCGGTGCCCGTATTGACGAGGGAAATGCGGGTTCGCTCGATGTCCTTGGCCACAGCGGCCGAGGGGATCACGAAAGCGGTCAGGGTCGCGAGGCCAAGAGCCAGGGAGAGGAGTTTTCGAGTCAGCATTTTGGGATTCCTTCGTTTTGGTGTTGCCGGGTTTGGCGACCTGGATCATCGGCTGGCCGGCATCATTTTTTGTGAAGTTTTTCCCATTTATAGGATCTGTCAATGGATGCAGGCCGGGTGCGCATTCGAGAACCCTCGATTTGGGCTCAGGAATTCATGAAAGTCTCAAAAGGTGAGGGGATTTGTCCGAATCGGGGATCGGCCCGGATCCAGGCGGCTAAGTCGCGGGCTCTTCGGAGAGCTCCCATCGGCCCCGTCGTGTCTCGCCTTCGAGTGCGCGATCGAGGGCTGACAGGAAATCGGAACGCCGCCATTCGGTGGCCCCGAAGCGAACGAGGTGCTCGGTCCTGACCTGGCAATCGACGAAGTCGAAGGTCCATCGCTCGAGCTGTCGCACGAGGGTGACGAAGGCAATCTTCGACGCGTCCGGGACCAGCGTGTACATCGACTCCCCGAAGAAGGCCCGTCCAAGCGAGACCCCGTAGAGGCCACCGACGAGACGAAGTACTCCGGTCGCGTCCTGGTCCCACGCTTCCGCGGAATGCGCGAACCCGAGAGCATGAAGTCGCTCGTACGCCTCGATCATGTCGTGCCCGATCCAGGTTCCGTCCTGCCCCGGCCGCGGCGCCGCCGCGCAGGCGCGAATGACCTCCCCGAACGCGCCGTCGAACGTCACGGTGAAGGGCCGAGCGTCGATCCGCTTACGCAGACTCCGGCCGACGTGCACCGCGCGCGGTAGGAGAACCATCCGCGGATCCGGTGAGTACCAGAGGATCGGATCCTCGTCGTACCAGGGGAAGATGCCCTGGGCATAGGCCGCGAGCAGCCGCTCGGGCTCGAGATCGCCGCCATAGGCGAGCAGGCCCCGTCGATCGGCGCCGCGCGGATCGGGAAAGGGATAGGCGCGCACGAGCTCATCGACGAGCTCGCCGGTCGTTCGACTCATCGAGTCGCGAACCGCAGGGCGTCCTCGGGCCACGGGACCGCGCACTCGATCGCCGGCAGGACGTGATCGACGTGGTCGACCGCCTGCCACATCTCGAGATGCGCCTCGCTCATGAAGCGTTCGCTGACGCTGCTCTGCAGGAGCGTGAATAACGGATCGTAGAAGCCCCCCTGATTGAGGATCACGATCGGCTTGCGAAAGAGACCGAGACGCTTCGAGGTGATCGCCTCGAAGAGCTCCTCGAAGGTGCCGGAGCCGCCGGGAAGCGTCACGATCGCGTCCGCGATGGCGAGCATGTCGCGTTTGCGGCTCTGCATATCGTCGACGAGGCGCAGCTCGCTGATCCCCGTATGGGCCCACTCCCGCTCGCGCATGAAGCGGGGGATGATGCCGATGACCCGACCGCCTTCGTCGAGGGCTGCGTTCGCCAGGGCACCCATCGATCCGACGGCGCCGCCTCCGTAGACGACGGTATCGCCTGCACGCGCGAGCGCGCGACCGAGCGAGGCCGCCGCGGAGTGGAACGCGGGGTCACAGCTGCCGCTCGAAGCACAGAATACGAGGACGTGGCGTCCCTGGTTGACGGCATCCGACATCGGCCGTAGGGTTGCGGCTCCAGGTTCGAACGCAAGGGGTTGATTTCAGGCGCTTGCAGACCCTCGGACCCGCCCGGCCAATCAGGCCTGGGCTCCCGCCGAGTTGCTAAGCGCCCGCCTTCGATCTCCCGTCCCGAGTGGCCGCCTCTGCATGTGAATGTACGCAGGGGGTCTTCGTGGATCGGAAGGTCATCGGGGGCAACTCGAGAGTCCGCACCAGAGAGCCGTTCAAGCAAGTCGTCGACCCGCGCCCGGCGCGCGGATGGGGAGGATCCATGTCCGAGCTGCCCAAGGAACCGAGCAATCGCGGGAGCGCCACGAGCTCCGTCCATGCAGGCGAGCTGCGCCAGCAGGAAGCCAACGCGATCACCACCCCCATCTACCAGACCTCGACCTTCTGGTTCCGCAACTCGAAGGAAGTCACCGACTATCAAGAGGGCAAGAGTCAGCGCGAGGAGTACGGGCGCTATGGCAACCCGACCTGGCGCGCCGTCGAGCGCAAGGTCTCGGCCCTCGAAGGAGGAGAGGAGTCGATCCTCTTTGCGTCGGGCATGTGTGCGGCCACGACGACCTTCATGGCGCTCCTGCCGCAGGGCAGCCATCTCATCGTGACGAGCGATTGCTATCGCCGAACGCGCCAGTTCATCAACCAGTTCCTCTCGCGCATGGGCGTCGAGTCGACGGTGATCGAGCCGGGCAACCTCGCCGCCTTCGAAGCCGCAATCCGGCCGAATACCAAGATCTTCTTCACCGAGTCGCCGACGAATCCGTATCTGCGCGTGATCGACGTCCCCGCTTTCGCGAAGGTCGCCCACGCCCGCGGCGTCAAGGTCATCATCGATTCGACCTTCGCGACGCCGGTGAACCACAAGCCGCTCGCCGACGGTGCGGACCTCGTGCTCCACAGCGCGACCAAATATCTCGGCGGCCACAACGACCTGCTCGCCGGCACGCTCACGGGCCCGAAGGAGATGATCGATCCCGTACGAAAGGCCTTAGGCGTCCTCGGCGGCATCATCGACAGCCATGCCGCCTGGCTCCTCCTGCGCGGCATCAAGACCCTCGACATCCGCATGGAGCGCCACAACGCGAACGGCATGGCGATCGCCCGCTACCTCGAGGCGCATCCGAAGGTCAAGCACGTCTGGTACCCCGGCCTCGCCTCGCATCCCGATCATTCGATCGCGATCCGGCAAATGAAGGGCTACGGCGGCGTCGTGACCTTCGAGATCGACACCGACCTCGCAGGGGCCATGCGTTTCATCGACTCGACGACGATCCCCTACCAGGCGCCGAGCCTCGGCGGCGTCGAGAGCCTGATCGAGCTCCCCGTGACGATGTCCTTCTGGGACATCCCCAAGCCTGAGCGGCTCAAGCTCGGCGTGACCGACAGCCTCGTGCGTTATGCGGCGGGCATCGAGAACGCGGCAGATCTACTGGCGGATCTGGAGCAGGCGTTGGCGAAGGTGTGAGTCATGCGCGAGATCGGCTTCTTCTCGATTCTCGAGTCCCCCGGCATGAACGGGCTGCTCGGTCAGGACTCGCTGAGATCTCCTCGACCCAACCCCGATCCGAGCGTAGAGGTAGGGCCGGGCGCAACTGCCCTCGAAAGACGTGTACTCAGCGCGAAACGTTCGACCTGCCAGGACTGGCAATCCATGCAGCACTCGGACCACGGCCGGGTACCTGAGTAAGGGCGAAACGAGGATCGTCCGGGTCGGTTCCGCTCTGGAGTACCGCCTCCTGCGGCGTCACGCCCTGACCCACGATCTCCTGGTCGTCTCCCAGTCGGAGGACGACCCAAAGCCCTTCCAATTCTCTCGGGATCCGTCTGAAGTCGACATTGGGAATCGATTCGATGGCCATGGCCGCCCCCCGACACATTTCAGCATTCGTTCCGCAGAACGGCAACGGATCGATCTCGAGTCGCGATCCAATCGGTGTCAGGTTTTCATCGACTCAGGAATGCGCGCGGGGGTCGCGTCGTCGCCGCCGCCGTAAATCCGCTCTACCCCGTGCCTAGAAGAGCCGCGCCTGTGCGAGTTCGCGCCCCGGCACCGCCCCTTCCATCACGAGCAGCCGCGCCTTGAGCTCGACTCCGCCCGCATAACCCTGCAGCCCTCCGCCACGGGCGATGACGCGATGGCACGGGATCACGAGCGGGATCGGATTCGCGCCGTTCGCCGCGCCGACGGCGCGCACGGCCTTCGACTGGCCCAATGCATCGGCGATGTCCGAGTACGCGAGCGTCTCGCCGTACGGAATCCGGGCGACGTGCTTGTAGACCGCGAGCTGGAAGGCCGTCGCGCGGAGGTCGAGGTCGAGCTCGAAGACGCGGCGCCCGCCTTCGGTGTACTCGAGCAGCTGATCGATCACGGCGTCGTTGCCGACGCGGCGGTCGAGGAGCTTCGCGTCGGGCGCATGGACCTTCATCCAGCCGGCGAGACCGCGACCGTTCTGGTGGGGAAGCTCGAGGTAGGCGAGGCCCTTGTCGCTGCAGACGACTCGCAGCGGACCGATGGGCGTGTCGAATCGGCTGGCGGCGAGGGTTTCCATGGCGCGGAGTCTACCCCGATCCGAAGAAGTTTCGACGAAATTCCCGGCTCAGCTCCCCTCAGCGTCGGATGGATCGGTCCCGTCGGCGTGAAGCTCGGCGTCGCGAATCTCGAGGCGCTTCATCATCTTCTGGAGCGATTGCCGCGGGATGCCGAGCTTCTCGGCCGCCGCGCTCTTGCTCCCCGCCTCGCGGACGGCAGCCACGAGCATGCGGCGCTTCAACGCATCGACGGAGCGATTCAGGTCCCAGTCGAGAGCGATCGCGGTCGCGGCCGGCGCCCCCGGCAGCTCCGGTCGGTCGTCGAAGGGATGGCGTGCCTCGCTCGCCGCGCGGGACCCCGCGCCCCCCGCACGCGAGCTGGGCCGAGCCCCGCGCACGTGATCGGAGAGATTCTCGAGACCAATCTTCTCCTCGGGGCCGGCAAGGGCGGCACTCCGCTCGATCTCGTTGGCGAGCTCGCGGACGTTGCCGGGCCAGGTATGGGCGACGAGGCGATCCATGGCGGCGTTCGAGAAGCCGCGAAAGGTCCGGTGCATGCGCGCTGCGGAGGCATCGAGGAAGGCGTGAGCCAGGGCCGGGATGTCGGAGGTGCGGTCGCGGAGCGGCGGGAGCTCGATCTCGACGACGCGCAGGCGGTAGTAGAGATCCTCGCGGAAGCGCCCCTCGGCAACGAGCTTCTTCAAGTCGCGGTTCGTCGCCGCGATGACCCGGACGTCGACCTTCTTCGTATCGGCGGCACCGAGCGGCCGGATCTCGCCGTCCTGGAGCACGCGGAGCAGCCGGACTTGCATGCCGGGCTCCGTCTCGCCGATCTCGTCGAGGAAGATCGTGCCGCCGTCGGCGACCTCGAACAGGCCTTTCTTGTCGACGTGGGCGCCGGTGAACGAGCCGCGTTTATGGCCGAAGAGCTCGCTCTCGAGCAGCGTCTCGGGGAGCGCCCCACAATTCTGCGCGACGAATTTCTTGTCCCGCCGAAGCCCCGCATAATGGATCGCCCGGGCGAGCAGATCCTTGCCCGTGCCGGTCTCGCCGGTCAGCAGGACCGTCGCATCGGTCTGCGCGACCTTGCGGGTCACGTCGAAGACCTTCTGCATGGCCGGCGAGGTCCCGATGATCCCGGCGAACGAATAGCGCGCCTCGACCTCGCGGCGGAGATAGAGGTTCTCGGCGCGCAGTCGCTCGTTGGCGCGGGCGAGGGCGGCCGTGAGCTCCGCGTTCTCGCTCGAGAGCTCGTAGACCTCGAGCCCGCGCTTCACGCCGATGCGCAGCTCGTCGGGCTCCCAGGGCTTCGCGATGTAGCGGTAGATCCGGCCCTCGTTGATGGCGCGGACCAGGGAAGGCATGTCCGAATAGCCGGTCAGCAGGATCCGGATCGCGCGAGGATTGCGCTCGATCACCTTCTCGAGGAACTCGACCCCCCGCATGCCGGGCATGACCTGGTCCGAGATCACGAGGGCGATCTCCTCGCGGTCGAGGATCGCGAGGCCCTGCTCGGCGCTGGTGGCCGTGAAGACCTGGTATTCGGCGCCCAGCGTCAGCTCGATGGACTCGAGGATCGCCTGCTCGTCGTCGACGACGAGGATGCCGTAGCGACGGGTCTCGTCGGTCGGTCGTGCGCCCTCGATCTCGGCGTTCCCGGTCATGGGGACACGTTACCGCAGGCGCTGGACCCGGGTCGGCGGCCCGAGCGACCGGCCAAACGCGCCCCCTAACGCCCCGCCACCATCGCCTCGACCCGGTCCATGACCTGCGCCTCGAGGCGTGCGTTCTCGAGGGCGTTGATCTCCTGGACCCCCGTCGGACTCGTCACGTTGATCTCCGTCAGATGCCCCCCGATCACGTCGATTCCGACGAAGAAGAGCCCGTGCTCCCGGGCGAAGGGCCCCACCCGCGCGAGGATCCGACGATCGGCGTCGTCGAGGGGCGCGCGGGCGGGCGTCCCCCCGACGTGAAGGTTGGCCCGGGACTCGTGGGCCGCGGGCACGCGCAGCACGGCCCCGATCGGCTCGCCCTCGAGCAGCAGGATCCGCTTGTCGCCCTCGCGGACGTCGGGCAGGTATTGCTGGGCCATGACCGAGCGCTTCCCGAAGAGGGTCGACTGCTCGAGGATCGAGGACAGGTTCCGATCGTCCTCGGTGACGTGGAAGATCCCCTCGCCGCCCTTGCCGTCGAGGGGCTTCACGATCATCTGCCCGCCGTGGGCTTGCATGAACTCGCGCAGCTCCCGGATGTGACGCGTCACACGCGTCGCGGGCATCAAATCGGCGAAACGAACCGCGAGGAGCTTCTCGTTGAAGCTGATGACGCTGGAGGGCCGGTTCAGCACGATCGTCTTCGTGCAGACGTCGAGGATCTGGGTCGCGACGATGTAGTCGCGGTCGACGGGCGGGTCCTTGCGCTGGAACGCGACGTCGATTTCCAGGTCGAAATCGACGCTGCGCACCGGACCCCGGCGAACCGGCGTTTCCGAGGCGAGATCGAGGGTGATCGGGGCGGCTTCCGCCCGGACGCGGCCGTCGTCGACGCAGAGATCGGCGGGATCGACATAGAGGACGTGGTGACCCCGATCCTGCGCTTCTCGCATCAGGACGATCGTGGTCGAGGCCGCCATCGGCTCCCGCTCGACGGGGTCCATGACGAAGGCGAGCGAAAGCGGGCGGGAAGAACGAGAGCGGGACGACATGGGAGCTCCGCGGAGTTAAGGACTCTGCCTCATTGGGCCGAAATGGAGAGCGCTGGCGCGACGCCGCGAGACGCCGTGGCGGCCAATCGGTAGCGCACGGTCGGAGGCGTCGGCTAGCTTGCGCAGCTGCGGAGTACCCATGGCATTGTTCCGGTCTCGGGGGGTCCGGATCGCCCTGATCCTGCTGGTCGTTTCGATCGTCGGCGCGGCGAGCGGGGCGGCCGCGATCCATTGGTTCGTGATCCGCGAGCTGCCCGACTTCGAGAAGATCGACGACTACCAGCCCCCGGTGACGAGCCACGTCGTCGATCGCAAGGGTCGCCTGATCGCGGAGTTCTACACCGAGCAGCGGCTGCTCGTCCCGATCGAAGAGATCCCGCCCCACGTCCGCATGGCCTTCGTTTCCGCCGAGGACGGCAAGTTCTACGAGCACGAGGGCTTCGATTTCGTCGCGATCGTGCGGGCGGCCCTCGCGAATCTCCGCGAGGGGGGCATCGCCCAGGGCGCGAGCACGATCACACAACAGACGGTGAAGAGTCTGCTCCTCTCCTCGGAGAAGACCTACGAGCGCAAGCTGAAGGAGATCTTTCTTTCCTGGCGCCTCGAGCAGCAGCTCACCAAGGACGAGATCCTCTACCTCTATCTGAACCAGATCTACTTCGGCAACGGCGCCTACGGCGTCGGCCAGGCAGCGCGGAGCTATTACGGAAAAGAGGCGAAGGACCTCACAGTCTCCGAGGCGGCGCTGCTCGCCGGCCTGCCCCAGCGCCCGAGCGCCTACGAGCCCAATCGAAACCCGAAGGCGGCCGAGGGTCGCCGACGTTATGTGCTCGGCCGCATGCTGGCCGAGGGTCACATCGATCAGAAGACCCACGACGCGGAGCTCGCGTCGCCCCCCGTGATCCAGGACCACTCCGATCGGGAGGCCTTCGAGATTGCAGGCTATTTCAGCGAAGAGGTGCGCCGTCTCCTCTACAAGGAGCTCGGCCAGGACGCGGTGCTCGAAGGCGGTCTGCGAATCGAGACGACCCTCGATCTCGATCTGCAGCGAACTGCTCGCGACGCGGTCCGAAAGGGGCTGATCGCCCAGGATCACCGCCACGGCTACCGCGGTCCCGTGCGCCGCATCGGGCCCGACGAGCGGGCCGACGAGCTCGAACGGTTGGCCCTCGTCAACGCGCAAAAGACCCCGTCGAAATCTGCAGCCTCGAAGAGCCCGCAGGCCGCTTACGCCGCCGAGACCCTCTCCGAGGCCGAACGGGCGGAGACCGCGGACCGGATCCGAGCGCGCCTCGAGGAGGGCGAAGCGCTCGAGGGACTCGTGCTCGCGGTCGACACCCGCGAGCAGAGCGCGAAGGTCGGCTTCGGCGCGGGCGTCGTCGGACGGGCCGCGCTCGCGGACGTGAAGTGGGCGAGGAAGCCGAATCCGAGCTCCGGGCCCTACGCGGTCTCCGAGATCGGATCGATCTTCGACGTCGGCGACGTCGTCCCGTTCGTCCGCATCGCTGCGGTCGGGGAGTCGACCGGGGAGTCGGCGGCGGCGACGAACGGGGACGCGCGGGCGAGCGAGCCGATCGTCCGCCTCGACATCGGGCAGGAGCCCTTCGCGCAGGGCGCGCTCCTCTCCCTCGACAACGCGACGGGCGAGGTCCTCGCGATGATCGGCGGCTATGACTTCGCCAAGAGCGAGTTCAATCGCGCGGTCCAGGCCGCGCGGCTCCCGGGCTCCGCCTTCAAGCCGTTCATCTACGGCGCGGCCCTGACGCGCAGCTACACGCCCGTCTCGACCGTGATCGACAGACCCGTCGTCTACACCGACCCGTCGAGCGGCTTCATCTGGGCCCCGCGCAATTACGGCCGCAAATCCTACGGGCCGATGACGATGCGCGACGCGCTCAAGAAGTCGATCAACAACGCGACCGTCTATCTATTCCGCGACATCGGCCCGAGCTACGTGATCGAGCACGCGCGGCGCTTCGGGATCCAGTCGAAGCTGACGCCCGATCTGTCGCTCGCGCTCGGGACGAGCGCGGTGACGCTGCTCGAGCTGACACGCGCCTACGCGGTCTATCCCCGCGGCGGGAAGCGCGTGATCCCGAAATTCATCAAGCGTGTCGTCGACCGCGAAGGCAACGAGATCCTCGCGGACGTGGCCCTCGGCGACGTGCCCCCGCCGCTCTCGCCGCTCCCGAGGTTCGAAGAGACGACGACGACCGGTGACTCGACCTGGCCCAACGAACCGAGCGGCAGCTCGAGCGACGCCGACCAGGTCATCCGCTCGGCCGACGCCTATCTGATGTGCGACATGCTCCAGGCCGTCGTCCGCGAAGGAACGGGCGCCGCGCTCGCGAAGTACGGGCGGACCTTCGCAGGCAAGACGGGCACGACGAACGAGTATTCCGATGCCTGGTTCATGGGCTTTTCTCCCGAAATCACGACAGGAGTCTGGGTCGGAAACGACGACAACCACGTGCTCGGCCGCGGCGAGACCGGCGGCACGACGGCGCTCCCGATCTGGGGCGACTTCATGAAGGTGGCCGTGGCGCCCTACCCCGATCACGACTTCGAGGCCCCCGCCGACATCGAGTTTCGCCGTGTCGACAAGGCTTCGGGGCTCCTCGCGGATGCCAGCACCCAGGATGCCTACTTCCAACCCTTCCGCGCCGGGACTGCGCCCGAGCGCACCTTCACCGAACAAACCGCCGAGAAGAAGACCCGCCAGGCCGCCCGCGACGACACCTTCTGATGATCAGGTCGCCTGCCCCCTTCGTTGACATCGGCGCGGGAGATCGGTAACTCCGCGCACATGGGGGGACACGCGAGCACGAGTTCGCGCGGTGGCACGCTTGCGTCCAACGCGCTGGACCGCCGCCACGATTCGAAGCGCGCCACCGACCGACGTCGGGCAGCCGAGACGGCTCTGCTCGATGCGATGCTGTTGCCGGCGGACATGCCGCGCGATGGGGTCGGGGTCGAGGGTCAGGCGCTTCTGATGCGTGCGCTGCGGCGATTGCTGCGCCAGGACGGCGTCGCCGCCGCGGTCGCGTGGGTCGCCGATCCTGAGCGACGACCCCAGGTAGTCGCCGCGCTCCCCGCCGACATGGCGATGCGAGTCCAGCCGACCCGGGAGTTCTTCGAGGCCCTCGTGCGAACCGGCGGGGTCCAGATCCTCGCGGACGCGCCCCACGACCTCGAGCTGAAGGCCCTCGCCGCCCAGGGCGTCGCCGCCGCCGCCCCGATCGCGGGTCTCGGGAGCCAGCCGGCGGCGGTGATCCTGATCTATCCCGAACGGATCGGGCGTCCACTCCGGCCGCGGACCCTCTCGGTCCTGGCGGAGGTCGCGGATCACCTCTCCCAGTCGATGGCGACGCAGCTCGCCGTGGATCGCCTCGGCCAGATGGACGATGCCGTGGCCCGCCTCGATCGGCTCGCGTCCCTCGGCGGGCTCGTGACCGAAATCGTCCACGAGATCCGCAATCCGCTCGTCGCCGTGAAGACCTTCCTCCAGCTGCTGCCCGAGCGGCGCAGCGATCCGGAATTCTACGACGGCTTCCGGATGTTGGTCGGCGAAGAGGTGCAGCGCCTCGAACGCATGCTCGACGATCTGCTGCGCCACGCCCGCCCGCGCAGCACGCCCTCGATCGGCGAGGGCGCGCATATCGGTGAGGCGGCCGAGACGACGCTGCAGCTGCTCAGCTACCGCTGTCGCGAACGCGGGATCGAGCTCGAGACGCGGGTCCGGCCCGACCTCCCGGCCCTCGGCCTCGCCCCGGACGCCCTGCGCCAGCTGCTCCTCAATCTGCTCTTGAATGCGACGCAGGTGACGCCGCGCGGCGGCGCGATCCGGCTCCTCGCCGATTGGAGCCCGGAGGTCGCGAACCACCTCCTCGTGTCGGTCGAAGACGACGGCCCGGGCGTCGAACCCGAGCTGGCCGCACGCATTTTCGAGCCCTTCTGGACCCGCCGCAGCGAAGGCGCCGGAGGCCTCGGCCTTGCGATCTGCAAGCGCATCGTCGAGGACGCCGGCGGCACGATCTCGGTCCAGTCCGGCCCCGGCGGAGGCGCCCGCCTCTGCGTCGAGCTCCCGATCGGGCTCTAGACCGGTCGCTCGATCAGGGCGAGTCGGGTTCCCGGCCGTTGCTAGTCAAGCGAGCTGAGCCAGCCGCGCACGCTGCGTCCGAGCTCCGAGAGTCCCGACATGAAGAAATGATCGACGCCCGGGAGCACGACGAGCTCGACATGCTCGATCCCCGCGACGAGCTCTTGAAGCGCATCGAGGGGAACGTAGGTATCCCGGTCGCCGGTCACGATCAGGGTCGGCCGCCGCGAGTCGAGGAAGCTCGCGCGATCGAGCATCGACGGCGGCGGGGCCACGAGGACGAGCTTCTTCACGCGCGGCGCCTTCATGCAGGTCCGGAAGACCGCGAGCGAGCCCCAGGAATAGCCGCACGCGACGATGCCGCCCTCGACGCTCTCCCGCATGAAGTCGAGGGCTGCCCGGCAATCGGTATCGGCGTCGGCGATCTCGCCGGAAGTCTCGCCCGCGCTCGCGCCGACCCCGCGCCAGTTGAATCGCAGCGAGACATAGCCCGCATCGCTCGTCGCGAGGCCGAGCTCCGTCGCGACCGGCGAGTCCATCGAGCCGCCCATCAACGGATGCGGAGCCGCGACGATCGCCCCGCCGCGGTAGTCGCCGGCGATGCCCATCGCTCGACGAGCCTCCGACGCGCCTTCGGCATCGGGCGCCGCATCGGATTCAGACGCGCCCGACAGATCGCGCGGAGAGATCGCCTGCGATCGGGCCGGGAGCCAGAGCCCTTCGAGCGAGGCGCCCGCCGGCAGGTCGGGGGCTTCGGGCAGCAGGATCGTCGCCGGTCGTTCGAAGGGGCGCGGTGTCATGGCGCCCAGCCTAACTTTCCGGATGCGGTCCGTGCGAGGGCCCCGAAAAGGAGCCGAAATGAGCGAACGACGGGTCCATCGAGGCGCCCAATTCGAGCTGGTCACCGAGCGGGTCGCGCTGCCGAACGGCCGGAGCATGCTCCTCGACCTGCTGAAGCATCCAGGCGCAGCGGCCGTCGTGCCCTTTCTCGACGACGGGCGGGTGCTGCTGATCCGGCAGTACCGCTTCGCCGCGGGCGGATACCTGCTCGAGGTCCCGGCCGGGAAGCTCGATGCGGGCGAGGCGCCGGAAACGTGTGCAGCACGGGAGCTCGAGGAGGAGACGGGCTATCGCGCGGGACGCCTCGAGAAGCTCGGGTCGATCTGGCCCTCCCCCGGCTTCACCGACGAGAAGATCCATCTCTTTGCCGCCTTCGAGCTCGAGCGCGCCGAGCAACGCCTCGAGGCCGACGAGATCATCGAGCTCGTGCCGATGGCCTTCGAAACGGCCTTGCGGGCGATCCGCGAAGGGGACATCCAGGATGCGAAGTCCGGCATGGCGCTTCTGCTCGCGGCCGAGAAGCAGCGAGCGGATCGAGACCGGTCGGCCGGCGAGGCAAGACCCCGTAGAGACGAATAATAGTCATTGGCCCCGAGGGGAAAGAACCTTCCGAATCCCCCGACCACGGCCCTTTTCGTTGACCCTCCATTCAACCATCCTTACTCTCCCGGTGTCCTGCGGGAGCACGCGCCCGTCCCGCCGACGACACCACGTAGAGCGGTCCCTCGACCCAGAACCCATCCGGAGTGTCCAGGCTTGTACGGACGCGGCGGCGCACAATTCTCATTCGGACCCCCCGTGACCCCGGAGATCATCAAGAATCTCCTGATCGCGAACGGCGTGGTGTTCATCGCGCAGCTCCTCGGGCCGAGCATCGGGTTCGATGTGACCTCGTTCGGTGTCGTCCAGCCCGCCGCCGTCTGGGGCGACTTCCAGATCTGGCGGGTCTTCACCTACATGTGGCTCCACAGCGAGCACCAGTTCATGCACATCGCCATGAACATGCTGTCGCTCTGGATGTTTGGCTCCCAGCTCGCGCTGGCCTGGGGTGAAGAACGTTTCCTCCGCTACTACCTCGTCTGTGGGACCGGGGCTGGCTTCTTGATCGCCTCGCTCCCGTTCCTGCTCGGCATGATCGGGATCCCGTCCTCGATCTCCGACATCACCGGCGTGACCCTCGGCGCCTCGGGCGCCGTGATGGGCGTCTTGCTCGCCTACTCGTTCACCTGGCCCGACCGCACGATCATGCTCCTCTTCCCTCCCATCCCGATCAAAGCGATCTACCTGATCCCGCTGCTCTTCGTGATGGAATGGATGTCGAGCGGCCGCGGCAACAACGTCAGCCATACGGGCCATCTCGCCGGCGTGCTCGTCGGCTGGATCTACCTGCTGAACGAAGGCCGCACGCCCGGCGCACCGACGCTGCAGTCCTTCGTCCACAAATGGCGCCGTTATCGCATGCGGCAGAAGATCAAGGCGGTCCATCGTGAGGACCGCATGGACCGGAAGACCCGCGACCGCGACCACGACGATCCGAGGCGACTCCATTGAAATGGCGACCCGGACACCACGGCGAGGGAGGCCACGCCCGCAGTTTCGGCCCCGGCTTCGGGGGGCTTCTGCGAAGCCTCTTCGCGAATCTTCCCTGGGCCGAGTCCGCGTCTCGCGAAGAGAGCCTGATCGTGCCCTCCCCCGCCGGCCGCGCGATCAGCGTCCACAACGCGAACGGCAAGACGCGCATCATCGGCGAAGACCGCCAGGACATCGAGATCCGCATCCACAAGAGCGTCCGCGCCGACTGCCCCGACGTCGCGACCCGACTGCTCGACTCGATCCGGATCCAGAACACCCCCGCCGCGGAGGTCCTCGAGATCGAGGTCCAGATTCCGCGCCGCTGCTCGCGCCACGCCGTCGCCCACATCGAGCTCCACGTCCCGCGCGAGACCCGCGTCTCGACCAGTTCGAGCAACGGCAAGATCTGCCTCGAGGGAATCGACCGCGACGTGCGGGCACGCTCGAGCAACGGCTCGATTTCGATCCGCGAGGTCAACGGCGACATCGACGTCACGACGGCCAACGCCAAGGTCGACTGTCGCTGCACCCACGGCCATCTGCGCGCCCGCTCGAGCAACGGCAAGATAGAGCTGGGCGGTCACCGCGGCTCGATCGACGCTTCGACCAGCAACGGCGTGATCCGCGCGACCCTCGAGAGCCTGGCCCTGGTCGGCGTAACCCTGACGACGAGCAACGGTCGCATCGTCCTCGAGCTTCCCGAGCACACCGACGCCGACATCGACATGCGCGTCGAGAACGGCCTGATCCGCAACGACCTCGACCTCGAGCAGCAATCGGGCGACGAGCAGGGCTGGGTCCGGGGCCGGCTCGGCAAGGGCGGCTGTCCGATCCGACTGCGTACCTCGAACGGAACGATCTCGGTACGCTGAAACGCCAGGCCGACGAACGGACCTGCGATGACCCTCCTCGAGATCTTCGAATTCGCGAGCTACGTCGTCACCGTCGTCGCCCTCCCCTTCGCGATCGTCGTCTTCATCGCCGAGCAGCAGAAAGAGCGGCAGAACGAGGAAGAGGAATCCTTCCAGCTGCTCTCGAACTCCTATACGGACTTCCTGCGCCTCGTTCTCGAGAACCCTGACCTCCGCCTCCACTCCGACTCGGCGACCCCCGACCTGACGGGAGAGCAGCACGAGCGCATGCTCGTGCTCTTCGACATCCTGATCTCGCTGTTCGAGCGCGCCTACATCCTCCTCTACGAGGTCCCCATGCCGGCCTATCGCGAGCGGCAATGGCATTCCTGGGACGACTACATGCGGGAGTGGTGCCGGCGGGAGGATTTCCGATTGGTGCTGCCGACGCTCCTGCGCGGCGAAGATCCCGAGTTCGTGGCCTACATCGAGAGGCTCGCGCAGGAAGAGGAACCGACCCGATGACGAGCCCGAGAGAGCGCGTGCTGATCGTCGGCGCCGCCGGCCGCGACTTCCACGTCTTCAACACCGTCTTCCGCGACGACGGCGCGACCGAAGTCGTCGCCTTCACCGCGAGCCAGATCCCCGGCATCGCGAGCCGCTGCTACCCGGCCGCGCTCGCTGGGGCGCGCTACCCGAACGGCATCCCGATTCGGGACGAAACCGAGCTCGCGGCGCTCGTCGCCGACGAGAAGGTCGACCGGGTCGTCTTCGCCTACTCCGACGTCGCCCATGTCGACGTCATGCACAAAGCCTCGATCGTGCTGGCCGCCGGCGCCGACTTCGCGCTGCTCGGACCCCGTTCGACGATGCTCGTCTCGAAGCTCCCGGTCCTCGCCGTCTGCGCCGTCCGGACGGGCATCGGAAAATCCCAGGTGAGCCGATTTCTCTCTCGCCTGCTGAAGGATCGCGGCCTGCGCGTCGCCGTCGTGCGCCACCCGATGCCCTACGGCGATCTCGCACGCCAGGCCGTTCAGCGCTTCGAGTCCGCAGCCGACCTCGATCGCGCCGGCTGCACGATCGAGGAGCGTGAAGAATACGAGCCGCATCTCGAGATCGGAAACGTCGTCCACGCCGGCGTCGACTACGGGCGCATCCTCGCGCAGATCGAGCAGGAGGCGGACATCGTGCTCTGGGACGGAGGCAACAACGACTTCAGCTTCTACCGCCCCGATCTCCACGTCGTGCTCGTCGATCCGATGCGTGCCGGCCACGAGTCGCTCTACCACCCCGGCGAGGCCGTCCTGCGAATGGCCGACCTCGTCGTCGTCGCGAAGACGAACTCCGCGCTTCCTGCCGACATCGAGCGCGTCGGCGCGAGCGCGCGCGCGCTCGCGCCGAGGGCCACGATCCTGCGCGGCGCATCCCGGGTCGTGCTCGACGATCCCGCCCGGGTCGCGGGCCGGCGCGTGCTCGTCGTCGAAGACGGACCGACCATCACCCATGGCGGCATGGCCTACGGCGCGGGCCTCGTCGCCGCCCGGGCCGCCGGCGCCGGCGAGATCCTCGACCCGCGCCCGGCGGCGCGCGGACGCCTGGCACAGGTCCTGGCCGAGTATCCGCATATCCGCGAGGTGCTCCCCGCCATGGGTTATTCCGAGGCGGAGCTCGCCGATCTGCGCGCGACGATCGAGGCGGCCGCCCCCGACGTCGTCATCGCGGGAACGCCCTGCGATCTCGAGCGTGCGCTCGGGACGGGCATCCCCGTCGTGCGCGCGCGCTACGAATACGAAGAGGTCGAGTCGCCGGGCCTCGGGGACCGGGTCGTCGAGTTCCTCGATCGGCGCGCCGTCAAGCCCTGCGATTCGCGATCGCATGGCAGGCGATGAGGACCTCCGCCGGCAGCCCATCCGTCCGGACCACGACGAGATCCTCGAGCTCGTCGCCCGCCGGTCGCTCGTGGATCTCGAGCTGGTGGTCGAGCACGGCGGCATCCGCCTCCGACGCATCGATTCCCCGTGCCATCCGCGCCTCGACGCGCTCGCGCAGAACCGCGATCGGCGCCTCACAGATCACTGTCGTCAAACCGATTCCCTCCTCCCGCGCCAGCGCCCGAAAAGGTTCGCGCTCGCTCCGCCGCAGGAAGGCGGCATCGACGATCACCGACAGTCCACTCTCGAGCATCGCCTGCGCGAGCGCCGCTAGGCGGGCGTAGGTCCGAAGGCTGCTCTCGCGGTCGTAGAGTCCTTCGCCGATCGGGCTCCTGGAATGCGCCGCCGCGACGAGGCCCGCCATCCGCTTGCGTTCGACGTCGGAGCGGATCCGGAGCGCGGGCAGCAGCTCGACGAGCTGGCCCGAGACCGTCGTCTTGCCGGATCCCGCGAGGCCGCAGGTGATGACGAGTCGGGGGTTTCGCGGTGCGGCGAGCGCCTCGGCGACGGCGACGTGCCGCTCGATCTCCTGCGCGATCCGCGCCGCGGCCGCCCCGTCGAGTCCCAGCTGTCGCGCGCGGATCAGCGCGACCTTGGCGCGGACGAGGGCGCGGTGGATCGAATAGAAGCGCAGGCAGGCGACGCCGGCGTAATCGCCGGTCTGTTCGAGATAGGTGTTCACGAAGCGGTGGCCGAGATCGCGCCGACCGTTCGCCAGGAGATCCATGTAGACGAAGGCGATCTCGTCGATCACGTCGATCGTACGAAGCGCTCGGTCGAACTCGAGACCATCGAAGAGGACCGGCCGATCGTCGACGAGCGCGACGTTCGCGAGGTGGAGATCGCCGTGGCATTCGCGCACGAAGCCCTCCCGCTCGCGCTCGACGAAGACGGGTTCGAGGCGGACGAGCATCGCTTCGAGCGAGACCGAGATCGAGTCGCAACGCGCTCGCAGAGCGGAGGAGAGATCCATGCTGAGGATCTCGCCGAGATTGATCCGAGCTGCCGCGCACGGCGAACGGATCGCCGCGCACGGCCCGAGCCCGGCATGAAAGTCCGCGACGGATCGCGCGAGGTCGTCGATCAGCGCGCCGTCGACCTCCCCGGCCTCGACCCGCTTCGCGAGCAACGCCTCGGGATCGAACTGACGCATCTCGACGGCGTACTCGATCGGCGGCCCCGGCCCATCGATCCGCGGCCGATCGGGGGAGCCCGCGATCGGGACGACGCGCAGGTAGAGATCCGGCGCCGTGCGCCGATTGAGGCGCAGCTCGTCCTCACACGCGAGGCGCCGACTCTCGAGCGACCTGAAGTCGAGGAAATCGAGTCGCAGGGGCTTCTTCAGCTTGTAGGCGTACGAGCCAGTCAGGAGGATGTAGGAGACGTGGGTCTCGAGAACACGGATCGGACCCGTCGCGTGCGGATGACAGGCGGGATCGCGCAGCGCCTCGACGAGCCTTTTCGTCGCGCGGAGGGCCTCGCTTTCGCTCGGTCCAGAAGGCGAGCCGACAGACGACCGCGGTGTCCTCGTCGGTCGATCGATCGCCACGGCGCGCGGCTCCCCGCGTCCGCTCGAGCTCCGAGATCGAACGCCTAGAACGAATAGCTCTCGGGCCGCGCCTCTCCGCGAGCCGCCGCCTCCCACCCATCGTGGGAGACCTCGCATCCCTCGGCAAGATCGACTTCGTCGATTCCGCCGGTGACCCCTGCCGCCCAGGCGAAATCGAGCAGCCCTCTCGGAAAGCCGCAGTGTTGATGGAGCGCGTCGCGCAGGCGCTCGTATTCGCGGTCGATCCGGGGATCGAGCGCCCGGGGACACAGCAGCGGTGAGCCCTTGCACTCGGGCGTCAGCTCGCAGCGCGAGACCTCATGGGAGAGCGCGTGGAGCTCGCGGCGAAGCTCGTCACAGGACGACTCGAGCCGGATCCCACCGAGGGCCAGACGGGCGGAGGCCTCGTGGCCGACCTGCGGGTCGGGGGACCCGCCGTCGCTCAGGACCTCGTGGCGATCCAGCGCGGAGACGAAGGTCGCCGCGGACACGAGGGCGAGGCCGACCAGACATGCCGCGAACGCGAAAGACGCGATGAGCCGACAGCGCACGACTTTCTCCTCCGCACGCCGCGAGCCCGTGCGAGACCCTCGACTCGATCCTACAGGAACGGGATTCCGACCCGCGGAGAAAATGTCATGCTCGACTGCGAATCGCGCCGAGCTGATTCGGCGTCATGCTGACGGGGAATCAAGAACCATGTCCGACGATTCCAGCGCGCAGAATCCGAAACCGACGCTCTCGGGAAGCTGCCTCTGCGGCGGCGTGACCTATCGCTGCTCGGGGCCGCTCGGTCCGATCGCGCGCTGCTACTGCGTTCAGTGTCGCAAGGCTTCGGGCGCGGAGTGTGCGACGAATGCGGACGTGCGGAGAGGCAGCTTTCGGCTGCTGACGGGCAAGGAGCTGCTCGGCGAGTTCGAATCGTCGCCCGGACAGCTACGGGTCTTTTGCGGACGCTGCGGATCGCCGATCTTCAAACGTTATGCCGACGATCCCGACCGCATTCGCATCCGGATCGGTCTGCTCGACATCGAAATCGAAGGCCCGCCTCGAATCCAGGTCTTCACTTCGCAGAAGATCGGGCTGACGCGGATCGACCCGTCGATCCCGAGCTTCGAGCGGACGCCCTGATCAGTCCCCTTCGCCCTGTCGCTGCTCCTGCCGCCAGACCAGGAAGGTCGCGGCGAGGACGGGGACCGTGAGGGCCAGGCAGAGGTAGCCGATGGCGGCGGGGAGGGCGTCCGGCGGCAGGAAATAACGCGCCGCGATCCATTCGAGGCTCGCGAAGAAGGAGAAGTAGGCGACGACGAGGATCGGGCGACGCCAGGCGCGGAAGCGGAGCATGTAGAGCGACGCCAGCAGGAGCGCCACGCCCAGGGGATTGATGATCGATTCCATGCCCGCTCCTCGAACCGTCTAAACCCTGTCGGACGATGCGTGCTCGGCGATCGAGCGCCGTACGTCGAGCCGTTCCGGGCCGTACTCGAGGAAGACGGGAACCCCGTGGTATTCGAAGTCCGGCGCCAGCTCGATCTCGCCGACGTCGAAGCGACGAACGAAGGCGCGCAGCGCCTCGCAGCCGACGAGCCGCGCAGTGCTGGCGCCGATGCAGAGATGGGCCCCGCCGGAGAAGGCGAGATGTTGCGGAGCTCCCCGGTCGAGTCGAAACGCATCCGGGTCGTCGAAGACCGTCTCGTCGCGATTGGCGGACAGGATGCCGAGGGCGAGTCGCTCGCCCTTCGCGAGCGGGATGCCGCGGAGCTCCGTATCCCGCATGACGTTGCGCAGGATGAACAGCACCGGCGGATCGAGGCGCAGGGTCTCCTCGACGGCCGCCGGCACGAGCGAGAGATCGTTCCGGATCCGGGTGTGGAGCTCGGGATCGCGCAGGATCCGGTAGACGAGGCTTCCGACCATGTTCGTTCCCGTCGAGAAGCCGCCGACGATGAGCTGGACCGCGAGCGTGCGCAGCACGGTCTGCGAGAGCGGCTTGCCGTCGAGGCTACAGCGCACGAGCCGCGCGAGGACGTCGTCGGGTACGTCCGACCGGCGTCGTGCGTCGACCAGCGCGTCGAGATAGGCCGAGAACTCGGGGAAGCCGCCGTGGACTCCGTAGCCCCGCTCGCTCCGGTGGTGGGAGGGCCAGTCGCTGTGCAGCAGCTCTTTCGCCCAGTCGATCAGCTGCTGCGAATCGGATTCGGGGACGCCCAGCATGTGGAGCGAGACGTCGTTGGGCAGCCGGTCGCAGAAGTCCGCGACGAGCTCGGCCGAGGGCTTCGCCGCGATCTCGTCGACGAGCTGCGTCGCCCGGGCGCGGGCGTATCCGACCTGGTCGGCGACGAAGCTCCGGGTGAAGCCCGTGCGCATGACGCGCCGGAGCGCCGGATGCCGCGGCGGGTCCATCTCGCCCAGCATCCGCTCTTCCTCGGGGATGTCGACGACCTTGAAGCCGTTGGCGTTGCCGAAGGTGATCGGATCGCGAAGCACCTCCCAGCAATCGTGCCAGCGCGCCAGGTAGAGGAGATTCGGCGCCAGGCGCACGATCGGCGTCCTCGCACGCCAGCCGCGGACGAGCTCGTGCATGGCCTGGCTCTGGCGGTGGTCGAAGAGATCGACGCCCTCGACATCGTGTGCACTCGCCGTCATTTCCGGACTCCTCCCTGCCCCTCGGTCATTCTCACCGATATCGCCTCGCGGGGGCAACCCTGCCCGGCGCCCGCCGCGGCCGGGGTCTGGTCACCCAAGAGCCAGGCGGATAAGCTCGAAGGGTGAAAGCAAGACGACCCGAGCTCGACTTCTCCCATGCGCCGGCGCGCTGGATCCCCGATGCGCCGGGCTACGCCTATCAGCTCGACGGCGCATCGACGATGCTGCCGTACCTCGAGCCCTACCTGATCAAGGTCCAGAAGCTGGCCCGGGAACGGCTCGACCCGATCCGCGATGCAGACCTGATCCACGACATCGACGTCTTCAATCATCAGGAAGCGAACCACTTCCGCCTTCACGCCCGCTACAACGAGACGCTGCGCGGCCACTATCCGGGCCTCGAGGTCTTCGAAGCCGAGATCAAGGCCGACTTCGATCGATTCCTGCGCGAGAAGTCCCTCGCCTGGAATCTCGCCTACTGCGAAGGCTTCGAATGTACGGGCCTCGTCTCGGCGGAGTTTTTCTTCGGTCCTGCCGAGCCGTTCCTGCGGACCGCCGACCCGGGTCCGCGAGATCTCTGGGCTTGGCACCTCGCCGAAGAGTTCGAGCACCGCTGCGTCTGCCACGACGTGCTCCATGCCCTCCATCCCGGAACGCTTCGCCGCCTGCGCGGTTATTACGACTTCCTTTCCCATCTCCAGCGCTACGGCAATCGCGTCGCGGCCTATCTGAAATCCGTCGACCGCGAGCGCGGGACCTATCCGGTCGGCGCCGACGCGAAGGACGAGGCCTTCGACCGCGTCCGGAACCGCTTCATGTTGCCGCGCCTCGTGCGTATCCTGTCGCCCTTCTACGATCCGACGCCGCGTCGGGTGCCCCCGACCCTCGCAACGGCGCTCGTCGCCTTCGATACGAACTGAGGAACAGCGCTGAGGACGCCGCGCGGTTCTCAGGGCTACAACAGTCCCGACATGACACCGATCGCGATCAGGACGAGCAGAGTCGACACGATCCTGCGCACGGCTTCGATCGTCACTTTCTCGAGGAGCTTTGCTCCGAGGTACGCGCCGAGAAAAGCTGCGAGCGATGCGGCTCCGACGAGCGGCCACGAGATCTCGTTCTTCGATCCCAGGAAATTCAAGCCGTAGATCGCCGACCGCGCGAGATCGACCCCGATCGCAACGAGGACGCCGGTCGCGACGAATTGCTGTTTGTCGAGGCCGGCCTTCAAGAGGAACATGCTTCGGAACGCCCCCTGATGGCCGGAGAGACCGCCGAAGAATCCGCTGATCACGCCGCCGAGCGGAAGCCATTTCGCATCGACCGCAGCCCGGTCAAATCGCGGCGAGGATTCGAGGGCGACGAAGAGCAGGATCAGCAGACCGACTACGAGCCGCAGCGCCGTGATCGAGAGGGAGCGGCCGAAGGCCTGGTACACGACGAGCGCGGGCGTACCCGAGAGTCGACCCAGCAGGAGCGCGCCGACGAGCGCGGCGGCGACGGCCGGGAGCCCGAAGCGCAGGACGACACCCGCATCGGCGCGTCTTCCGAGCAGGATCCCCTTGAAGACGTTGTTCGCGAGATGGACGACGGCCGTCATCGCGATCGCGAGATCGACGGGGAAGAAGAGCGCCGCGACCGGCATCAGGAGCGTTCCGAGCCCGAATCCCGAGAAGAGCGTCAGCCCCGAGGCGACGAAGGCTGCGATCGGAATCCAGATGAGCTCCACTCACGCTCTCCCCGCAGCCGTGCATCGCGCGTCAGGGATTGGGGACTTCGAAGCTCGCCGGGAAGTTGTGCTGCCAGGCCCGGAACTCCTTGCGCGCGACAATCTTCCAGCCCTCATCGTCACGCACGAGCTCGTCCTCGAACCAGATCCCGGAAAAGGCAATCTGGCGTCCCCCCTCCGGCGTCCGCACCGAGATCGGGATGATCTGGAGATGCCGACAGCTCGCCGCGTCGCCCTTCACGCTGATGCGGAAGTTCGTGCAGTAGTGCTGGTACTGCGGGTACGGGAAGTTCTCGAGGCTGAGGACGGCCGAAGCCCAGGCCCGAATCTCCTTCGGACCCCCCTTCGCGCCGCCGTTTCCCGACCAATCGATCTTCGCATCGGGATGATAGGTCGCCTCCCAGCGATCCCAGTCGCGCTCGTCGATCGCCGCCGCCTCCTCGATGACGAGGTCCTGGACGAACATCCGATCCGAGATCTCCTCGAGGGTCAGGGTCTTTCGCTTGCTCCCGGAAACGGCCATCGATCTTCTCCTCTCGTTCTACTCAGATTCGGCGCGCGCTCAGCCGGCCCGCTTCGACGTCGACCCGACCTATCCCCAGGCCTGCGCCGGCACTTCGACCCAGACGGCGCGGGCCCGGGCGACGAGCTCTCCATCCGCTCGATGAAGCGCCGTTCCCGCGTGTCGACGACGCCCGTCGTCGCCGAGGGACCAGGCCGTCAGGATGCAGGATTCGCCTGCCGCGAGCGGGACTTCCTGCGCGACGGCGAGCTCGCCCAGCACGAGGGCGATCCCGTCGGCGAGTGGATAGCGTGTGAAGGCGCCGGGACAATCGAGCGCAGCCCAGACGAACTCGGAGCCGATGATTCCGGCGGAGTCCGCGAGGCTCGCATCGGGCGTCCAGGTCGCGGCGAGGATCGACGACCCACCTGCGAGCGCGCCCGGAAAAATGCGCAGCCCATCGCCCGACTCGCGATCGGGACCGCAGACGAAGCAGGTCGGGAAATTGTGCGACGCGAACCCGAGGTAGCGTTGCGAAGCCCGCGACGCTTCGTCCAAGCTCGGACAACTGGGCACTTCGAGGTCAACGACCGACGCCCGCGCCTCGGCGATCGAAACCTCTCCATCGAGGAGCCGCACACCCCCCGACGTCGACTCGAGCCGCAGCGCGCGGCCGATCGGGGGAGGCGCCTTCAAGCGCACGGCCACGGCGTCTGCGGCTTGCAGCTTCGCCGCGACGAGACCGCAGACATAGCCGCCGTTTCCCGAGCGCGGCGGGCCACAGAAGCGCGCATCGATCGTGATCAACTGTTCTCGCATCGTTTTCTACTCCTCGCTCGTGACCTCGGCGCCCGCCGCCGCGTCGCGCTCGATCCGGGCAGCCCGGTAGACCTCGCGCGCCGCCCCGAGATTCATCAGGAAGATCCCGAAACCCACCGCGAGATCGGGCCAGGCCGAGACGGTGGCCCGGGTCGCGAAGCCCGCCCCGATGATCGCGAAGTTCGCGATCGCGTCGTTTCGCGCAGACAGGAACGCAGCGCGAGTCAGACTTCCACTCTCGCTGCGAAAGCGCACGAGCAGCAGCGCACAGAAGAGATTGACCGCCAGGGCACCGCTACCCGCGAGCGTCAACGGGATCGCCGACGGAACGACCGGGTCCATGATCTTCGCCCAGGCAGTCCAGAGCGTCGCGATGCCCGGGATCAGGAGGATCGCCGCCAGCAGCATGCCGACCCGGGCGCGACGGGCGGCGGACCAGCCGAATGCCATGAGGATCAGGGCGTTGACGCAGGCGTCCTCGAGGAAGTCGATCGAATCGGCGAAGAGCGAGACCGAGCCGATCGAGCGGGCGACCGCGAACTCGACGGCGAAGTAGCCGAGGTTCAACAAGGCCACGGTCCGTACGACCCGGACGAGTGCGGACGAATCGCTGCGGGGATCGCTCGTCAAATGGCGCGTCTCCTCTTTCTAGAGCGCGAAGCGTACCTCTCGGCTCACCGCATCCGCTCGACCAGAAGGTAGTTCGCGGAAGACCGGACGACCCGACCCGCTTCGTCGAAGAAGAAGACCTCCGCCGCCGGTCCGCGGACGCCCCGGTAATGCAAGACCACGCTGTCGGCGCCGACGAAGACCTCGATCAGCTCGAAGCGGAGCTCGGGCGCCGCGGCCAGCGCCTTCGCCCAATAGGCGCGGATCGCGGGCTTGCCACGAAGGACACCACTCGCCTCGTCGGCGATGAGCGCGATCCGCGGGGAGGACATCACGAAGTCGTCGTGGTAGTGGGACAGGATGCGCTCGAGATCGTGGCTGTTCCAGGCCTCGATCCATTCGTGGGCAAATCGCTCGGCCTGGTCGCGGGAGATCAAGAATGGACCTCGGCCCCGTCCTTCGATCGCCCGACCCTCATTGGCGCACGATTTCGGAGAAGGGCACGACCGTGGCCATCGGCGTCTCGATTTCGCTCTCCGGCAGGAAGAAGCGCCAGAAGACGAGTCCGAAGGGCCGTCCCTCGCTGTCGAGCCAGTTCGGCACGCCCGGATCTCGATGAGCGATCACCATGCGGAAGGAGCCATCAGCCTCGAGCCGGGTCTGTTTGCGATTGAGCCCGACCTGTCGATTGACGTAGTCGTAGGTCATCTGGTGTCGCGTCCAGAGACAGACATAGCCGCTGCGGCAGGTCGGCCAGCGGCCGGTGACGACGAGTGCCTGATCGGGACCGATCACGTAGGGCGCCATCGAGTACGCCGCGTCGAAGGCCGCGAGTCCCATCGATCCCGGCTTCACCGGCTTCGGAAACACGTTCGGAACCTTCGACAAGAAGGCCGGCGGCTCCTGCTTCATCATGGGCGGCATCGCGACCGTCCGAGCGCGCACGAAGCCCGCGACCCGGCGGATGCCCGCGGCGACGGATGTATCGTTCGGCGTCTCGATCGGACGCCGCTCGCCGCCGATGACCTCGATCGAGAGCGGGACGGAGCGCAGATCGTCAGCGGCCGCCGTCTGCTCTTCCTCGAAATAATGTCTCGTCGTGATGCGGTTCGCGTTCTCGGGGAGCGCGAGCCAGCCGCGCGCCTTCGCAGGCCCCCCGAGCGTGATCTCGAAGGTGCCGTCGGGACCGACGTCGAACATCGTGTCGTTGAGGACGCCGTTCGTTCCCGCGCCGAGGGTGCCGTCGCGAGGACCCGTCTCGACCGTGATCGAGACGTAGACTGCGCCGGCCATCTTCCCGCGCACGCGGTAGACGAGGCCGTGGCGCACGGGCGCTTCGAAGTAGATCGCGTCCGGATTGTCGCCCGTGAACTTGCGCGTCGGCGAGACGATCTTGCGAAAGGTCGGATGGTCCGGATCGTCCTCGAAATGGCTCGCGAGGCCGCCCTGGAGCATGTGCATCACGGCCCGGGCGCCCTCCGCGACATCGGCGTCGGAATTCAGGTTCCACTCGGGCCCGAGATAACGCTGGTCGACTTCGCGCAGCAGATCGATCAGCTCGTGGAGAGCCTTGCGGGATTCGGACATGGGAAGCTCCTTTCGACGCGGATTTCCGACTCGACCCGACATTACTGAACGTGCGGGCGAGGTGCCTCGGGCGATCGGCAACGCCGAGGGCTCCGGATGCATCCGCCGATCCGGTATCGTGGCGCGGTCGTGGAGCGAGAGGAATCCCCATGAAGACCGCCGCCGAAATGCGCGCCCTCGTCCTCCGCCACGTAAAGCTCTGGAAGACCGCGAGCCACGCCGAATGGCGCGCCTGCTTCACACCCGACTACACGATCGAAGACCCGGTCGGCACGGGTCCGCGCGCGATGGGCAGCTACGAAGCGGAGTGGCACAACATGCATGCCTCCTCTCCCCGGCTCGACATGGAGATCTACCGGCTGACCGTCGGCGGGAGCGAGATCGTCGCGGATCTCCGCGCGGTGACCCACCTCGACACGCCCGGCGCCGGCCCGGACGCCGTCGACGGAGCTCGCAGCACGCTCAGCTACACGGGCATCTACACCGTGAACGAAGCCGGTCTCTTCTGCGCCAACCGGACCTTCGCCGATCCCGTGAGCGAGACGCTCTGGAAGGCCATCTACCCGACCCTTCCGTCGCCTGCCGAACGCGCGCCCCTCCCCCGAACTGAATCCCAGCTCCGGCAGGCAGTCGAAGACCACCTCTATTTCTGGAATACCGCCGACTTCGCCGCCTGGCGTCGGCGCTTCCGGGAAGACGCCTGGATCGAGGACCCCGTAGGCAGCGGCCGCCGCTCGCTCGGCTCGCTCGAGCGCGAATACGGAGATCTTCGGCTTCGATGACGAGGGCTTGATCCGATCGTGGCGCGTGTTCCGCGACACCCGTTGAAGCGGGAGGTTACGACTCGCGATCTTCCATGTGGAAACGGTGCAGGATCCGGTGGGCGACCGGCGCGAGAATCAGACCCGCGACAAAGATCACGAACAAGCCCGAATAGAGCGCGTAGACACCTGCGAAGATTTTTCCCGTATCGGTCACCGGCGTCGTCACGGGGCCCATGCCGCCGAGCAGCATCGAGGCATTGAGAAAGCTGTCGAGCCAGCTCATCTCCTCGAAGTAGTGATATCCCGCCATCCCCGCGTAGAGGGAGATCGCGATCAGGACCGCGGCGATCGCTCCGCTCTGCGCCATGCGGAGCAGGAACTCGTGGCGCGAGATCAGGGGCTGGGCGCGGCTCTCGAAATCCGGACGCAACGATTTCATGGCCGGATCTCGACGGAACGCAATCGGCTCAAGTCGATTTCCCTCCAGCGCGCAATCGCCAGCGGGGAAGCTAGGTCGCCGCCGACTGGATCGCCTCCACCGTGAGTCCTTTGTGGCCCCAGGTATCACCTTCGATGAACTGGTTCGGGGTCCAGCTCTCGTCGACGAGGCGACCGCCGGTCCCGATCTCGACGTCGAAGCCGAACGGGCTCTTGACGTAGAAGGAGAACATCCGGTCGTTCGTATGGCGCCCGAGGCTGCTCGAGATCGGGAGGCCAGCGGCGACGGCGCGGTCGTGGGCGCAGCCGACGTCGTCGATGTCGCCCATCTCGATCAGCATGTGGTGGAGTGCCGCGACCGGGCCGACGTGGCAGAGGGCGATCGTGTGGTGGCGCGCGTTGCAGTGCAGGAACCAGACACCCATGCCGCGGCCGAAGAGTACGTAGTCGCTGAGCTTGAACCCGAGCACACGACAGTAGAAGTCGCGCGCCTTCTCGAGGTCGGGGACGAGCAAGACGAGGTGGCCCATGCCGAGGGGACCGGTCACGAAGCGCGAGACGCCTCGCGGCGATTGAATGTCCCGGTCCTTCGTCACGCCCTGGAAGAGCTCGACCCGATTACCAGCGGGATCGGCGACGGAGAGCATGCCGTGGACAGCGCGCGCCCCGAGCTCGCCCGGGCTCGCGTGCTCGATCCGCAGACCCGCGCGCTCGAGCTCCTTGCCGGCGTTCGCGAGCTCCTCCGGCCCGCCGACCTCGAGGCCGAAATAACGCAGCCCCGACCGTTCGTCGGGATGGACCGCGATGCGCCACTGCCAGTCGTCGAGCTTGAGATAGGCAGTCCCATCCGAGGCGATCGCATTGCCGCCCTCCTCGCCCGGGCGCGCCGAATCGCCGGGGACGGAGCGCGCCGGCGCTACGCCGCAGACGTTCGTCGCGAAGTCGAGCCAGCGCTTCGGATCGGGTCCCTGGAGGCCGACGTAACCGAGTCCACGAATCTTCAATGGGGTCTCCTCAGCGCGTGCGAACGACTTCCGCGGGATGGAAGCCGAAGTTCGGGGTCGCAATGTCGTGGCCCATCAGGGCCTTGCCGTGGATGCGTCCCCAGACGTCCCAGTCGGTGCCGACGTGGGTGACGCCCGCGCCGACGTCGCGATAGGCGCGCTGGACGGCGTCGCCTTCGCGCAGGCCGTGGGCGCCGCCGCGATAGAGCAGACTGCCGACCGCCTCGAAGACGAGCTGTGCACAATAGGCCTGATTGCGGCGGCAGACGGCGCGATCGACGACCGAGAGGCCCCGGCCGCTGCCGTAGCCCACTGCGGTCCGCGCAACGTCGCGCAGCAACAACGTCTCGGCGGCATCGAGGTGGGCGGCGACGTCGGCCAGGCGGAGCTGAACGGATTGGGTATCGCCGAGCTTCTCGCCGAGGAGGTTCCGTCGCGTATCGAGGCGCGCGATCGTGGCGTCGAGGGCGGTGTAGGCGCTGCCTAACAAGGCGGGCACGATCGTCCAACCCATCCAGTCCCAGACGGGGACGCGGAACCAGGGACCGTCGTGGACCGCGTAGCCCTGGGTCCGGGCGCCGTTCTCCGGTGTGCGGTTCGCGTCGGCCCAGAGCAGCGTGCGGTGCTCGGCGACGAATTGCTCGCGGACGACGATGTCGTTGCTCGCGGTCCCCTTGAGACCCATCGAATGCCAGGTATCGAGGATCTCGTATTCGCCGGCCGCGCGATCGAGCACGAAGAGCCGCATCTCCGGGACGGGCCCCGCGCTCTCACGGACCACCGGCGCGAGGATCATGTCGAGGTCGCAGTTGTACGACCCGCTCGCGAACTCCCAGTGGCCGTCGAGGATGTAGCCGCCGTCGACCGGACGGGCGCTGCCGCGTTTCGGAGACCAGCCCGTCGACGCGATGCGCGCGTCGTGCGCGGGGTCGCCGGACTGCCAGAGCTCCTTCTGCGTCTCCTCGGGAAAGAGCGCAAGGATCAGCTGGTGCATCGCGTTGTTCTGGTAGACCCAGGCCGTGCTCGCGCAGCCGCGCCCGAGCTCGATCGCGACGCGAACGTAGGTCGAGAAGTCGACCTCGTAGCCTCCCGACGCCTTCGGCTGGAGCAGGCGGAAGAGGCCCGCCTCCTTCAGCTCTTCGATCGATCTCTCGGGCACGCGCCGGGCCTGCTCACATTCGTTCGCACGTGCGGCGAGACCGGGAGCGAGGGCGCGAGCGCGGGCGACGAGCTCCTCATCGATGGATCGCTTCATGGAGTCTCCGAATCAGAGGGTCCGCGGATCGGGATCGACACCCGGCACGACGGGCACGAAGGGCGCGACGAAGAGAGCCCGTGCACGCCCGCTCGTCTCGAGCCGCTCGAGCAGCCCCGCATAATGGTCGCTCCAGGCCTCGAGGGGATCGACGTCGCTGAAGAGCGCGATCAGGATCCTGCTGCCCACGCCCGGGACCTCTGGGGCGGCCTTCGGCCACCAAGCGGCCTTTGGGAGCGGGGTAAAGCAGAGGGCCTGCGCGGTCGGCGACTTCTCGAGGAAGCCGGACAGCGTCTCGCCGACGAGCTCGTCGCGCAGCGCCTCGAGCGAGCTCTCCGGTCTGCGCTCGACCCAGGCGAGCACGATGCCGGGATAGCGCCGCTCCAGCGCAAGCTCGGGCGGAACCCCATCTACGTCGCGCAGCGCCGCCCCCAGATAGTCGTAGCTGGTGGTCGAGAGCACGTCGCGCTTCTCGAAGGTTCGCCCCTGCGCCGCGAGGATCGGCATCTGCTCCGCGACCCAGGCCTGCTGCTCGCTCAGCCTGCCCTTGTGGATCCACATGCCGGCGAGGAACGAGCCCTTGTCGAAGGGACTCGCAATCTCGTTCTCCCGGGGCTTTCGAACGTCCTTGTGTTGCCGGGTCGCGACCCATCGCTGTGTCGAAAACGTCCAGGGCGCACAGCTCCCTGCGGCGAGCAGATGGTCGCGTTCGTAGTATCGATTCCATGCCCGCTCGTGGCCCGGATGCGGCTCGATGAGACCGAAGATGGCGTGTCCCAGGGAGACACCGGAAGCGGATGCGAAATCGGCCATGGGGCAAGTATTGCAGCCCTCGCCGGGAATCTCGCGTTCAATCCTGGGAATCCGTTTCGTACGAATGCTCGTTGCCCGGGCATTCCCACTCCTCGTAGCATGCTCGACATGGCGATGCGGGTCTGCATACTGGGCGCCGGAGGTCTCGGATCCCTGGTCGGGGGCATGCTGGCCGAGTCGGGCCTGCGCGTCACGCTCGTGGGGCGACCGGAACACGTCGATGCCATCCGCGCCGACGGGCTGCGGATCACGGGCATCAGCGGCGAGCGCCGGATCGTGGGCGGTCTCGATGCGGTGACGAGCGCCGAACGCGCACGCGGCCCCTTCGACGCCCTGATCCTGTGCGTCAAGGCGAAGGACACGGCGTCGGCCCTCCGCGACGCGAACGGTCTGCGCAGCGACGCGGGCGTCGTTTTCTCGCTCCAGAATACCGTCGCCAAGGACGCAGCCCTCGCCGAGTGGATCGGACGCGATCGTGTCGTCGGCGCCTCGACGACGGAGGCCGCGACCCTCGAAGGCGCGGGCAGCGTGCGCCACATCGCGACCGCACCGACTGCGTTCTATTTCGGAGCGTCGAAGAGACTCGACGCGCAGAAAGGCTCGGAAGCGTCCTCCACGAGCCGCAGCGCAACCACGAACGACCGGATTGCAGACCCCATTTCCGACCCCATTTCCGACCTCGTCGCCAATCTCGTCGATGCCTTCACGAAGGCCGGGCTCTCGGCGCAGCAGACCGACGACATCGAGCACGTCGAGTGGGAGAAGCTGCTGCAGGCCGCCGTGCTCGCCGCCTGGTCCGTCTCGACGTTGGGCATGCTGCCCGGTCGCTCCGTCGCCGAGGGGCTCGTCGTCCGCGAGGGCGCCGAGCATTACGTCGCGATCGCGCAGGAGCTGCTCGCCGTCTACCGCGCGCTCGGATACGAGCCCCGAGACTTCTTCCATCCCTATTCGCGCTTCCGTGAGCTCGCGAGCTGGAGCTTCGAAGAGGCGGTGTCGGGGATGCGCGCCCAGGGCCAACGCATGCTCGACATCGGGGCCGTCGGACGGCCCTCGCTGCACGTCGACCTGATGCGCGGCCGGCCGACGGAGGTCGAGTTCGTGCTCGGTCCCTTCCTGGCCGAGGCCGAGCGGCTCGACATTCCGATTCCCTCCGCTCGCGCCGCCTACCGGATCATCCGGACCCTGGAGCAGCTGCTTGCCTAGCACCCAAACGAGCACCTCATCCTGCATCGAGAGGACGTCATGAAAGCCAACATGCTGGATCGCGGAGAGCTCGACGAGCGGACCCACGCGAGCGTCAAGCCGCCGACTTTTTCGAGCCCGTCGGCGGAACGCGCGCATCGCAAGGCGCGGCTGGCCGGCGCCTGCCGCATCTTCGCGAAGTACGGCTACGACCACTGGGTCGCGGGCCACATCACCGTCCGCGATCCCGTCCACCGCGACCGCTTCTGGGCCAACCCGCTCGGCGTGTCCTGGCATCGCATCAAGTCCTCGGATCTCCTGCTCGTCGACTTCGACGGCAACGTCGTCGAGGGCGATCGACCCCTGAACGCCGCCGCCTTCGCGATCCACTCGGAGCTCCACGCCGGTCGCGACGACGTGGTCGCCGCCGTCCACGCGCATACCCCCTTCGGCCGCGCCTGGTCGGCGACGGGCAGACTGATCGAGCCCGTGAGCCAGGACCACTGCGCCTTCTACGGCGACCACGCCGTCTTCGACGACTTCACGGGCGCGGTCTACGACCGCTCGGAGTCGCGCCGCTTCCTCGGCGTGCTCGGCTCGGGCAAGGCGTTGATCCTGAAGAACCACGGCCTCCTGACCGTCGGCAGCTCCGTCGACGAGGCGGCCTTCTGGCTACATCTGCTCGAGCGCTGTGCACAGACCATGCTGCTGCTGCGCGCCCTGGCTCCGAGCTCGGACGGGCCCGCCTATCACGTCCTCTCGCCCGACATCGCGAAGCACACGCGAGAGCAGGTCGGCGAGCCGCTCCACGGCTGGCGCGGATTTCAGCCGCTCTGGGACGACGCGATGGCCGAAGACCCGAGCTTTCTGGATTGAATGCTTCCTTGAGGGTACGGGAGGAGAATCCAATGGATCCGGGACAGCGCGCGAAGATCCTGGCCGAGGCGGCCGTGGGGGATGTGCTCCCCGCCTTCGAGCGGACGACGGGCTTCGCCGAGTGGAACCGCTTCGCCGCCGTGAATGACGAGTTCATCGACGTCCACATGGACGCGGCGGCCGCCCGGGCAGCGGGTCAGCCCGACATCTTCGGCATGGGAAACCTGCGGATCGGCTACGTCCACAACGCCCTCGTCGATTGGCTGGCCGGCGCCGGCGACATCGTCGAGTTCGGCTGCCAGTTCCGGGCGCTGAATTTCCTGAACGACCGCCTCACGACCCGCTGCGTCGTCAGCGGGAAAGAGCGGCGCGACGGCGAGCTGCTGATCTCGCTCGAGGCCGACGTCGTGAACCAGGGGGGCGCGAGCACGATGCCTGCGAAGGCGACGGTGATGCTCTTCGCCGACGGGAAGGGACGGACGCCGTCCGAGCCGGCAGCGACCGAGATTCCCACGAGCCGGGTGCCGGGCGCATATCTCGACAAGGCGACACTCGCCTGGCTCGGGCGCCCGCTCGCGCCGGACGTCGCCTTTGCCGTCTGCGCCAACGACATCCGCCGCTGGGCGATGGCGACCTACCATCCGGGCGAAGCGCCGGCGGCTTTCGTCGACGAGGACGTGGCCGCGCGGGGGCCCTGGGGCGGGCTCGTCGCCCCGCGCGACTTCAATCCCTTCGCCTGGTCGAAGGCCACCCCGCCCGACACCTATCCCTGGATGCGCGGCATGGGGACCGAGCCCGGGCGCCGCGGCCTGAACGGCGGCCAACAGAACCGTTATTTCGCGCCGATCCGGGTCGGCGACGTCATCCGCTCCGTCGTGACCCTGGTCGATGCCTTCGAGAAGGAGGGAAAGATCGGAACGATGATGCTCCTCGTCGACGAAGCGCGCTGGACGAACCAGCGGGGCGAGCTGGTCCGAATCGGCCGCCGCACGACGATCTACCACTGAGATGGCCCCGCAAACCGCGCACCAACCTTCGTTATTCGATCCGATCCGGATCGGCCCGCTCGAGGTCCCGGGCCGCCTCTTCAAGACGGCGACCGCCGAGACCCGGGCGAGCGAGGACGGCTACGTCACCGACGAGCTGGTCGAGTGGTACGAGATCCTCGCGCGCGGTGGCGTTCCCCTCATCATCACCGGGAACCTCTACGTCGCACGCGAGGGCAAGAGCACCTACCGGATGTGTGCGGCGGACTCGGATGACCGGATCCCGGGGCTGGCGCGCCTGGCGTCTGCCTGCCATCGCCACGGCTCGAAGCTCGTGGCCCAGCTCTCCCACTGCGGTCGCCAGCTGATCGTCGGCCATACCGGGGTCGAGGAGGCCGTCTCGGCGTCCTCGGTCTTCGAGCCGATGATGGGCGCCCATCCGCGTGCGCTGCGACTCGACGAGATCCCCGGGATCGTCGAGTCCTTCGCGGCGGCGGCCGTCCGTTGTCAGAGCGCGGGCTTCGACGGCGTCCAGATCCACGCCGCCCACGGCTATCTCCTCTCCCAGTTCCTGACGCCGCATACCAATCGCCGAACCGACGCCTACGGCGGCTCCTTCGAGAACCGGCTGCGCATCGTGCGTGAGGTCGTGCGGGAGACCCGGCGACGGGTCGGGCCGGGCTTCGCGCTGCTCTTGAAGCTGAACGGCGACGATCTGCTGCCGCTGCGCAAGGGGCTCCACGTCGGCGACTACGTGCGAATCGCCGAGGCCCTGGTCCGCGACGGCATCGACGCGGTCGAAGTCAGCGTCGGTCATTACGAGTCGGGCTTCCCGATGACCGCCGGACGCTTCGACGGCTTCTACCGGGAGCTCGGGCTGAAGGGCGCCGGTCGCCACATGGACGCGATGCGCAAGTTCTCCCTCGTCCGCCTCGACCGCGTGCTCGGAGCGCTCTCGAATCGACTCTGGCCGGTACGCGAGGGATTCAATCTCGAGTACGCGCGCAAGTTCAAGGCGGCGCTCCCGATCCCCGTCATCTCGGTCGGCGGCTTCCGCACGCGCGAGGCGATGGAACGTGCGCTGGCCGACGGCGACGCGGATGCGATCTCGTGCGGCCGCGGCTTCATCGCCGATCCCTTTCTCTACGAGCATCTGCGCGAAGGGACGACGGGACCACAATGCGATTCCTGCAATCTCTGTCTCGCGCGCTCGGGTACGGGGCCCGTCGACTGTTGGAATCCCGTGGTCCGGGCCGAAAAAGAGAAGCTCCTCGCCGAGCGACTCGAAACGAGGGGAGCGCTTCGATGAGCGATGCGAGCAGCGCAAAGTCCGCGACCGGCGAGGCGATCCTCTCCGCGGCTCAGCAGCGGATGGTCGAAGGCTATCTGCGCCACACCGCCTGCGAGTTCGTGACGAAAGACGTCGAGACGGCGGTCGCCACGATGGACGGCGAGCCGCACGTGATCCTGATGCCCACGCTGGTCGGCGGCATCGGACGCGAAGCCTGCCGCCGCTTCTACCGCGAGAGCTTCATCTTTTCGATGCCCGCCGACGTCGAGTTCGTCCCGATCTCGCGCATCGTCGGGAGCGACACGATCGTCGAAGAGAGCGTCCTGCGCTTCACCCACGACGAGGAGATCCCCTGGATCCTGCCCGGCGTCGCGCCGACCGGCCGCCGCGTCGAGGTCGCCGTCTGCACCGTCGTCCGCATGCAGAACGACAAGATCGCCCACGAGCACGTCTACTGGGACCAGGCGAGCGTGCTCGCGCAGATCGGCCTGATCGACGGCGCGAAACTGCCCGTCGTCGGCGCCGAGTCGGCACGTCAGCTCGAGCGGCCGAACGGACCACTCAACGAATTGCAGCTGCGAAGCAGAGGAGAACCGCGATGAAGACCCGACCGATGGCGAAGGTGGAGGAGATCCGGCGGAAGATCGGGCATCCGATCGTCGATGCGGACGCGCACCAACTCGAGACGGTGCCCGTGCTGCTCGATTATCTGCGCGACGTCGGCGGCGCGAACATGCCGAATCGTTTCCTCGAGTTCTTGAAGCACCAGCGGCGGACCTTCGACATGAAGCCCGCGGAGCGTCTCGAGACGCGGACCTCGATGCCCGTCTGGTGGCCGATCCCGACCGAGAACACCCTCGACCGCGCGACGACCCAGCTGCCGCGGCTGATGTACGAGCGCCTCGACGAGTTCGGCCTCGATTTCAGCATCGTCTACCCGGGCATCGGACTCCAGATCATCACGCTGCCGGGCATGCTCGACGACGAGCTCCGGCGCGCGAGCGCGCGGGCCTTCAATACCTACAACGCGGACATGTTCCGGGAGTTCTCCGATCGCCTGACGCCGGCGGCGGTGATTCCGATGCACACGCCGGAGGAGGCGATCGAGGAGCTCGAGTACGCCGTGCGGGTGCTCGGCCTCAAGGTCGCGGTGATCGCTGGGGACGTGCTGCGTCCGGTTCCGAGCTTCGCGAAGCAGCATCCGGAGCTGGCGAACGAGATGCTCTACCAGGACTGCTTCGGCCTCGACTCGCCCTACGACTACGATCCCGTCTGGCAGAAGTGCATCGAGCTCGGCATCGCGCCGACCTCGCATTCGGGGCCGATCGGCTGGGGCTCGCGGCGGTGTGTATCGCGCCATCAGTACAACCAGATCGGCGGCTTCGCCGAGGGCGGCGAGGCGCTGCTGAAGGCGCTCTGGATGGGCGGGGTCACGCGCCGCTTCCCGAAGCTCAAGGTCGGCTTCCTCGAGGGCGGCGCCGCCTGGGCCTGCAGCACATACACGCGCATGATCGACCATTGGAAGAAGCGCAATGCCGAGGCGATCGGCCACCTCGATCCCGGACGCCTCGACGCCGCGATGTTCCGCAAGCTGATCGACGAGTACGCGCACCCGAAGATCCAGGCCTACCGTGATCCGCTCGTCGAGAATTCGCTCTGGATGCCGAGCCCCGACGATCTCGACGACTGGCGGGACTGCGAGGTCGAGACGTCGGAGGATCTGGCGAAGCTCTTCGTGCCGAATTTCTTCTTCGGCTGCGAAGGCGACGACCGCATGAACTCGCTCGCCTTCGATACCGAGCTGAACCCATTCGGCGCGCGCCTCGGCGCGATGTTCGGCTCCGACATCGGGCATTTCGACGTGGTCGACATGCGCGAGGTCCTGCTCGAGGCCTGGGAGCTCGTCGACGACGACCTGATCGACGAGAACGACTTCGCGGACTTCACCTTCCGCAACACCGTCCGACTCCACGGCGGCATGAACCCGAGCTTCTTCGAGGGTACGGTCGTCGAAGCCGCCGCAGCCCGCCTGCTCGCGGACGAGAATAAAGCCTGATGGAGCTGTCGCTTTCCCTGCCGCCGGGTCCGCGGGTCGTCGAGTACGCACGTCTCGCCGAATCCCTCGGCTACCGACGCGTCTGGCTCTACGACTCCCCGCTCCTCTACGGCGACGTCTGGGTCACCCTCGCGCGCATCGCCGAAGCGACGACCAGCCTCGGAATCGGGCCCGGTGTCCTCGTCCCGGGACTGCGCCACGTCGCGACGACCGCCGCCGCGATTGCGACCCTCGAGTCGATCGCGCCCGGACGCCTCGCCGTCGCAGTCGGCACGGGCTTCACCGCCCGCCGCCTCCTCGGCAAGCGACCGCTCGGCTGGAAGCAGGTCGAGTCGTTCCTGCGTGCGCTGCGCGGACTGCTGCGCGGAGAGATCGTCGAGCTCGATGGGCAGCCGGTGCAGATGCTGCATCCGGAGGGCTTCGCGCCGCGGCGGCCGATCAGGACGCCGATCCTCGTCGCGGCCAACGGACCGCGCGGGTTGGCCGTCGCGCGGGAGCTCGGCGATGGGGTCATGACGTTCGGCGAGCCGCCGGTGGGGATCGAGTGGTGTGCCCTCGTCCAATCGGGGACCGTGCTCGAGCCGGGCGAGAGCTTCGCATCGCCGCGGGTCTTCGACGCGCTCGGACCCGGTATCGCGCTGATCTACCACTCCTTCTACGAAGCGATGGGCGCAGCGGTCGACCAGCTGCCAGGAGGGGCTTCGTGGCGCGCCGCCGTCGAGCGCGAGCCCGAGCGGACACGCCATCTGCACATTCACGAAGGACATTGCGTCGCCGTGCCCGAGCGCGAGAAGGCGCTCCTCGATCCGGGGGTCGGGGCGATGACGTTCAGTGGAACCGCCCTCGAGCTGCAGTCGAGGATGTCCGCGCTCGCCTCGGCCAGCGTGCGAGAGCTCGTCTACTCCCCGGCCGGTCCCGACATCCCGCGCGAGCTGCGCGCGATGGCGCGCGTCGCGCAGGCGGCGGGGGTCGAGCGTGTCGGACGTTAGGCGCTGGACGGCCTCACGAATCCGCGATTCGGGTCGCCTGCAAACGCGGATCGCGGCCGATCGCGTCGGCCATGTAGTCGAGGAAGACCCGGACCCGACCCGTGGTCGCGAGATCTTCGTGGGTCAGCAGCCAGAGGCTCGTCTCGAGGCTCTTCTCGGCGGGCCGGATCTGCCGGAGCTCTGGATCGGAGTCCGCCAGCAGGCAGATCAGGTGGGCGATGCCGACGCCGTCGCGCACCGCCGAGAGCAGCGCCACGCCCGTCGCCACGCGACAGGCGATGTGCGCGTCGGGGACGTTCTCGCGCATCCAGCGGGCTGCGGGGATATGGCGCATGCTCTGCTCCCAGCCGACCCAGGACTGCGCGCTCAGATCGTCGAGATCCGCTCGACTCTCGACATAGCGGTTCGACGCGTAGAGCGCGGAAGGCAGCCGGGCGAGCCGGCGGCCGACCAGCACTTCCGGAGGTTGATTGGTCGCGAGCATCGCGACCTCGGCCTCGCGCATCGCGAGCTCGGCGGGCGCGGCGGAGCTCAGCAGATCGATCTCGATCTTCGGATACAGCCGCGTGAACGCCGCGAGCTCGGGCATGAACTGCTTCGCAAAAGCGTCGGTCGTCGCGAACCGCAGGCGCCCCGAGAGGCGCGCATCGCGCCCGAGCACGCCGCGGGAGAGCGACGCGAACTCCGCCTCCATGCGCCGCGCAGGCTCGAGGATCTCCTTGCCGGCGACGGTCAGCTGATAACCGGTCGGCAATCGGTCGAAGAGACGAACGCCGAGGGTCTCCTCGAGGATGTTGAGCCGGCGCGACGCGGTCGAATAGCTGACGCCGAGCTCGCGCGCGGAGTCCGCGATCGAGCCCGACTCGGCGATCGACAGGAAGTAGCGCAGGTCGTCCCAGTGCATTCTGGGCAGTATCACACACAGGAAGCGGGGATTCACCCGAGAGGCGAGGAGCAGGGTCATGGGGTTATGTGAAGGGCGAGTCGTGATCGTGACGGGCGGGGCGCGGGGAATCGGGCGCGAGCATTCTCTGGCCTTCGCGCGCGAAGGGGCGAAGGTCGTCGTCAACGATCTGGGCGGCAAGACCGACGGGACCGGGACCGACGCGGGCGCCGCGGATCAGGTCGTCGAGGAGATCCGCCGGGCGGGTGGCGAAGCGGTCTCGAACGGCGCGGACGTGGCGGACTGGGACGCGACTCGCGCGCTGGTCGAACAAGCGGTCTCGGCCTTCGGTCGACTCGACGTCGTCGTCAACAATGCGGGCATCCTGCGTGACCGCATGTTTGTCAATACCTCGATCGAGGAATGGGACCTGATCATGCGCGTCCATCTGCGCGGTCATTTCTGTACCAGCCGCCACGCCGCCGCCTACTGGCGCGACCGCGTGAAGGCCGGCGAGAAGGTCGCGGCGCGGATCATCAATACGACGTCAGGCGCGGGACTCCAGGGCAGCATCGGCCAGAGCAATTACGTCGCCGCCAAAGCCGGCATAGCAGGCCTGACCCTGAATCAGGCTGCCGAGCTCGGGCGCTATGGCGTCACGGCAAACTGCATCGCCCCCTCGGCGCGCACGCGGCTGACCGAAGGCGTCTTCGCCGACAAGATGAAGGAGGTCGACGCGGGCTTCGACGTCCAGGATCCCGCCAACATCTCGCCGCTGATCGTCTGGCTCGGGAGCGCCGAATCGAGCGCGGTCACCGGCCGCTGCTTCGAGGTCGAGGGCGGCAAGATCAGCGTCGCCGACGGCTGGCGGACGGGGCCGGCTGCGGACAAGGGCGGAAAGTGGGAGCCGGCGGAGCTCGGCGATACGGTGCGTGCGCTGCTCGAGAAGGCGGTGCCGCCGCAGGAGGTGTACGGGGCATAGCCGAGCAGGTCGTCGCAGATGGCCTTCAAATCACGTCCGGCCTCATCACCGCATCCCCCCCGCCATCCACACACAACACCGTTCCGCTGCAATACGGATGCGCCAACAAGAACCCGATCGCCGACGCGATCTCCTCCGGCTCCGCCGGCCTTCCCGCCGGCTGCGGAAACGCGTCGAAGTTCGGCCCGATCACGGGATGCGCCCGGTCCCGATCCCGCAGCGGCGTCCGGACCGGACCCGGCGCAATCGCATTGAGTCGAACCCCGGCCCGCATCCATTCAGGGGCTTGCCGGCGTACCCAACGGACCAGCGCCCGCTTGGCCGAGACATAACACCGAGGTCCGTCGAGTTCGGCCGCCTGTGCCAGCGCGTCGGCCTCGCGCCCAGCAAGGCAGACATCCTCGAGCGGCCCGCCGAAATCGGGCAGCGCGAGCGCCGTATTCGAAGACACCGCGACAGCACTCCCCCCGGCACCGCCTGCGCCTCCGCTAGCCCCAGCGCGCACGAGCGCGCCGCGCGCCCCCTCGATCAACGCCACACACCCGAAGTAGTTGACCGCCACGATCCGCGCGATCGGCTCATGGCTCGCGCCGAGCCCTGCCGCCGCGACGAGCCCGTCGAGCCGCCCCTGCGACAGCCGGTCGAGCTCCGCGACGGCGACGATACGACCGGCAGCCTGCGACAGATCCGCCTCGATCTCCGCGCCGCGCAGGTCGATCCCGATGACCTTGTGCCCACCGACTTCGAGATGCTTCCGCACGGCAGCGCCGATGCCGGAGGCCGAGCCGCTGACCGCGTAGAGACCCATGCCTGCTCAGACTCCCTTCCTGGATGCGGCGGCCGCGCCCGCCCCATCCAGGCGATTCGTCGACGCCAGCCGCGCCCGAAGCTCGTGCTTCAGGATCTTGCCGCTTGCGTTATGCGGGAGCTCAGCGAGGACCTCGAGCTGCTCGGGGATCTTCTGCGCCGCCAGACCGGCCTCGCGGCAGTAGTCGACGAGACCGCCGAGGTCGATGGACGCTCCGGGGCGCAGGACGACGACCGCGCATCCGCGCTCCCCCGTCCGCGCGTCGGGCAGACCGATGACGGCGGCCTCCGCGATGGCGGGGTGGACATAGAGGAGATCTTCGACCTCCTTCGCCGAGATGTTCTCGCCGTTGCGGATGATGACGTCCTTGAGTCGACCCGTGATCGTCAGGTAGCCGTCCCGGTCGATGCTGCCGAGATCCCCGGTGCGGAAGAAGCCGTCGGCGTCGAAGGCCTCGGCGTCGAGGCGGCGATCGAGGTAGCCGCGGCAGACCAGCGGGCCGCGTATGCGGATCTCGCCGGAGGCGCCGGGGTCGAGAGGCCTGCCCTGCTCGTCGACGACCCGAAACTCCGCGCTCCGGGCGGTCCGTCCCTCCGTACGGGCGAGGCGCTCATCGTCGTCGTGGATCGTGCTGACGCTCGCGAACGGGACCTCGGTCGAGCCGTAGCAGGAGACGACGCCAAGGCCGCCGAGCTCGGCGCGGACCTCGCCGTGGAGCTGCGGCGGCTTGGGCGCGGCGCCCGCCATCGCAGCCTTGAGCCGCGGGAAGAGCCGCCGGCTCGGGTTGCGGCGCTGGCTCGCGAGGTAGCGGACGACGAGTGGTGTCCCGCCCGCGGCAAACGTGCAGCCGAGCTTTCCGAAGAGCTCGGGGGTCGACTCCTCGAATTGCTCGACGAAGATCGCGCTCGAGCCCGTCATCAGGAGCACCATCAGCATCGCGATGCCGCTGATATGCGTGAACGGAAAGGGAATCGCCCAGCGGTCGTCGGAGTCGATTGCGAGAGAGGTCGAGACGCCGAGGGCCCCTGCGGCGATGGAAGCATCGCTGTGCAGCGCGCCCTTCGCGGCCGCGGTCGTCCCCGACGTGTACAGGATCCAACGCAGCGCGTCCGGATCGAAGGTCGATCGCGGCGCCGAGGCGAGGATCGACCGGTCGGCTTCGGGAAGCGCTCGATCGCAGACGAGAACCTGTGTCGCCGGGCCCGCGAATCGGAGCTCTTTCTGATCGGACGGCGCCGCGGGCATCTCGTCGACGACGGCGTGCGCCATGGCTTGATAGTCGAAGCCGCGCCAGACCGACGGCACGACGAGCAGTCGCGGACGGACCTCGCCGAGAATCTGGGCGAGCTCGCGCTTGCGGTAGATCGGGAGGATCGGATTCTGGACGGCGCCGAGACGCGCGAGGGCTCCCGCCAGGACCGCCGACTCGATCCAGGTCGGGAGCTGCCAGGAGACCCGTTCGTCCGGGCCGACGCCGAGCTTCGCGAGACCCGCCGCAACCCTCGAGCAGCGGTCGCGAAACGCCTTGAAGCGGATCTCCTCCCCGCGCTCGTCGAGCAGGAAGACGGCGTCCGGGGTCGCCGCGGCCCGCGCCTCGATCAACGGCCAGAGATTGCGCTCGTCGATCACGCCGACGCCTCCTTCGAGAAGCTCGCGCGACCCCGATCGAGGACCGAAAGGCCGTCCCGATTCACGACCCGGAAGATCATTTCCATCATCGCGGGATCGGGATTCGCGTCCGCCTGCCAGATCTGGGTCGTGAGCCGGTCGCCGTTGTAGGCGGGCGCGGCAAACGACGCCTCGATCGAGCGAAGTCGAGCGGGGTCGGAGCCGCCGAATGCGTGGAGGAGCAGACGTCCGGCGATGCCGATCGTGTTGAGGCCGTGGAGAATCGGGGCCTTCATCCCGGCTCGCCGCGCGATCTCCGGATCGACGTGGATCGGATGCGGATCCTGACCGCCGTGGCGGTAGAGCAGGCTCTGCACGTCGAGGGTCGGGTAGGTCGATTCATGGTCGGCTGCGCGATCGGGCACGCGCGCATCCGGTCGCGCCGGCGCGGGCGCGCCGCCAAAGCCGCCCTCGCCCCGCACGAACATCGAGTTCACGGCCCGGAACAGCGGGCGCCCCGACCTCCGGTCGTCGGCCCGCACCGCGAGCTCGACGAGGGCCGCCCGTCCCTTGTCGTAGATGCCCTCGACGCGCGTCCGCACGAGCACGTCGCCGCTCGGCTCGACCCGGCCGAAGAGCTCGAGGCGGACGTGGCCGAGCACCATCTGGTGGACGGCGTAGTCGCCGGTATGGAAGCCCGGATGGGACCAGGTCGCCGACTCGCGCGTCATCACACCCGCCAGCACGAAGGTCGGAAAGACCCGCTGCGGATGCCCGATCGCATTCTCCACGACGAAAGCGAGCTCGTCGTAGCCGGCACCGAGCGACAGCGCGTAGAGACTGCAGTCGGAGGGCGACCAAACGATTCGCCTGGGCTCCGATTCGAAGCCCACGCGCCCGAGGTCCATCGTCACGACCGGCCGCCTCCGGCCTCGATCGCGTCCATCGTCGGGCCGCGGTGGCCCCAGAGCTCCTCGGGGCCGACTTCGCGCACCGCCCAGCTCGCGTCGTCGACGAGCGTCCCGCCGCAGCCGAACTCGATGCCGCAGCCCGACGGGCTCGTCGCATAGAAGGAGAGCATCGGGTCGTTCGCATGCTGGCCGAGGGTCATCATGACGGGGGTCGACGATTTCCCGAGGCGTTCCCACGCGCGGCCGACATCCTCGAGGCGCGCGGCCTCGAACATCACGTGGTGGAACATGGGCTCGGGGATCACGTCGGTCACGGCGACCGAGTGGTGGCGGTCGTTCGTCCGCATGAAGATCGCGCGCTTGCCTGCGCCCATGTGCATCCGGTCGGTCGTGCGCAGACCCAGGACCCGCGTGTAGTAGTCCTCTGCGGCGTGGGCGTCGCGGACGACGAAGAGCACGTGACCCATGCCGTTCGCGGTCACGAACCCGGAGACGCCCGCCGGCGAGACGAAACGATCGTTGAGACTCGTCGGCCCTCCGTAGAAGAGCTCGTGTCGGTTTCCATCGGGATCGGCGAAGGCGATCAGATCGCTGACGCCCCGCGCAGCGGCCGCGCTCTTCGCCGCCGGGCTGCCGCGCTCGACTACGACTCCGCAGTATGCGAGATGATCCCCGGCGGCGGCGAGCGCTGCGCGGTCGGCCAGCTCCCAGCCGATGTAGGCGAGGCCCGGCTTCGTGCTTCGGTGGACCGCGACCCGCCAGCTGCGCTCGTCGAGGCGGTAGTAGAGGTCGTCTTTCGCGCTTGCGCCGGGGGGACCTCCGGTCGGCATGAAGCCGAGCAGATCCTCGGCGAAGGGCCGCCAGGGGGAGAGATCCGTGGCATGGAATCCGATGTAGCCGAGTCCGCGGATCTTCATGGGTTCATCCGTCGTGGGCGGGCCTGTCGTCTGCGACAGCATACGATTCTGCTCCGCCGCCGCGACCATTCAAATTTGGCAGCCCGACGTTCAGGGATGGAGAACGCCGATGCTAGCCGAGCTCGCGCGCGGCCTGCTCGCGGAGGGCGAATTTGGTGACCTTGCCCGTCGCGTTCATCGGCAGCGCGTCGACGAGCCGCACGAACCGGGGGACCTTGTAGTTGGCCATCTGCGCGCGACTCCAGGCGATGATGGACTCGGGCGTGAGCGCGGCGCCGGGCTTCGGCACGATGAAGGCCATCCCGACCTCGCCCATCCGCTCGTCGGGGACCCCGATGACCGCGACCTGCGCGACGCCTGCGAGCGTGAAGAGAAGATTCTCGATCTCCGCCGGATAGCAGTTGAATCCGCCCATGATGTACATGTCCTTGATGCGGTCGGTGATCCGCAGATAGCCGGCCTCGTCCATCGTTCCGACGTCGCCCGTATGCAGCCAGCCCTGCTCGTCGATCGTCTCCTTCGTCGCCGCCTCGTCCTCGAAATACCCGACCATCACGTTGTAGCCGCGCACGACGATCTCGCCGGCCTCGCCGCGCGGGACCTCGCGGCCGTCGGCGTCGACACAGCGGACCTCGACGTCGGGGATCGCCCGGCCCGAGGTCGTCGCGATCGTGACGGGATCGTCGTCGTGGCGACACATCGACACCGCGCCCGAGCATTCCGTCAGCCCATACCCCGTCACGACCGACTCGAACCCGAGCTCGTCGCGCATCCGCTCGACGAGGGTCACGGGGATGACCGCCGCGCCGGTCACCGCGAGGCGCAGCGACGAGAGGTCGTAGTCGGCAAGCCTCGGCAGCGCGAGGATGGATTGGAAGAGCGCGGGCGGGCCGGGAAAGACCGTGATCTTTTCCTTTTCGATGCGACCGACCACGACCTCGGCGTCGAAGACTTGATGGGGCAGCATGGTCGCGCCGCGCATGATCGAGGCGAGCCAGCCCGCCTTGTAACCGAAGGCGTGGAAGAAGGGATTCACGATCAGGTAGCGATCGCCTGCTCGCAGCCCCACGACCTCGGACCAGGCTTCGAAGACACGCAGATTCTGGCGGTGGGTCGAGATCACGCCCTTGGGCTTTCCGGTCGTGCCGGAGGTAAACATGATGTCGGCGTAGTCATCGGCTTGGACCGCGTCGATACGCGCGAGCGCGGTAGCCGGCGCGACGGCGCTCGCGGCGGCGAGGAATCTCGTCCAGGGCTCGCCTGCGAGCGAGTCGCCTCGAAACGTGATGATCCGCTCGAGGGAGCTCGGGCGATGCTCGCCGAGGGAGTCGGCGTAGCTCACGCCGAGGAACTCTCCCGTCGTAAAGAGCAGACGCGCGCCGCTCTTGGAGAGCAGATAGCCCGCCTCGGCCGCCTTGAAACGCGTATTGATGGGGACGAGGACGGCGCCCGCGGATTGAAGGCCGATCGCCGCGAGGATCCATTCGTACGAGTTCGGCGACCAGATCGCAACGCGATCGCCTGGATTCATGCCCGCCGCGAGAAATGCGCGCGTCGACTCGAGACAGGCGACGGCCAGCTCTGCGAAGGAGAGCTGCACTGCGCCCTCTTCGATCGCGGAGCGCTCCCCAAAAAACGCAGCCGCTCGAGCCACGAGCTTCGGAATCGTCGTGACCGACGAGAGCGGGATCGCTGCGGGCATCGAACGCTCGTCCCCTGCCTAATATCCGAGGCTCGCAGCCTCGCGCGCCGGTCCGGCGGTGGCGATACGAGGGTATCCCGGCCCGGCGCGAGCCGGAAATGGGCAATTCTGCGCATGCGATGTTCGCAATTCTCGCTGTACCCCATTGATCCGCTGACGTAGCTTGGAGTCGACCCCGGATGAATGAGAGTTAGAAGGCCAAAGAGAGCGAGGGGGGACTTCGATGGCCGATTTGAAGCTCGAGGTCCTGCAGACGGGGCTGCGCTTTCCCGAGGCGCCGCGTTGGCACGGGGATCGGCTCTGGTACTCCGACATGTACGCCTGCGAGGTGCGCTCGGTCGATCTCGCCGGGCGATCCGAAGTCCATGCGCGGCTGCTGGATCCGACCTCGGGCCTGGGCTGGCTACCGGACGGGACGCTGCTCGTCGTTTCGATGACGGATCGAAAGCTCATGCGCGTCGAGACCGGCCGTGCGTCGCTCCACGCCGACCTCTCGAATCTCGCGCCCCATCACTGCAACGACCTCGTCGTCGACGCCCGCGGCCGTGCCTACGTCGGAAACTTCGGCTCGGACATTTCCGCCGGAGGTCCTCCGACGCCGACCTGCCTGATCCTCGTCGAGCCCGACGGACGAACCCGCATCGTCGCCGACGAGCTCGTGTTTCCGAACGGAATGGTGATTACCGCCGACGGCAGGACGCTGATCGTCGCCGAGACCTTCGCCTCGCGCCTCACGGCCTTCGACATCGCCGACGACGGATCGCTCTCGAAGCGCCGGGTCTGGGCGGAGCTCGGCGGGCCGATGCCCGACGGGATCTGCCTCGACGCGGAGAACGGGGTCTGGGTCGCCTCGCCCTTCAGTCGGGAGCTCCTCCGCGTGCGCGAAGGCGGGAAGATCGAGCAGCGCGTCGCGACCGAGCGACTCCCGGTCGCTTGCGCGCTGGGCGGCAGCGACGGCCATACTCTCTTCGTCCTCACGACCCTGCAATTCGATCCCGAGAAGACGGCCGAGCGGAGCGGTCGCATCGAGATCGCGAGGGTGGCGGTCGCTGCGAGCGCCTGATCAGACGCGGGAAACCCCCGGCCTTCGAATCCCGGAGCTTCAACCAAGAGCGCCCAGCAGCGCGCTCAGGCAGAGCGAACACACGTACAGGCCAACGCCGAAAACCGTGTGGGTCATGAGGCTCTTTGCCCTGACGCGTGTCGGATCCGGAGCCCTCGAGGAGGCGAAGCCGAGGCCGAGCGATGGCTGCAGGACGAAGAACGGGAAGACCACCGTCCCGATGCCGTAGACCAGTGCGGGCAGCAACGCGGGTCGCGCGATCGCCTGCCCCGAGGTGAGAACGACGAACCCGAGCGCCAACCCGACGCCGATGCTGTAGTGGGCCATCCAGCCGATCGTGCGCTCGAAGGGCTTCGGTGATGCGGACCGGATCGACGAGTGACGGAAGGTTCCTTCCGGCATGTGGAGAACCCACCGTCCGAGCAAACGGTAGTCGAGGGATGGGATGCGAAAGACACGCTCGAGGAAAAGATTCCAGCCGTCCATCATCAGCGTTGCACCCACGCCGACGACGGTCGCCCCGAGGATTTCGCGCGCTTCGATGCTCATGTCCTGGCCCGCTCTGCGCGCCGTCCGACCGATCGCCTCGCCGAGCTCAACGACGCACTCTGGCACGTCTGGAAGCGGCCTTCGCCAGGTTCTGCTTCAAGCGAAGCTTCGTGATTCGAGCGATGAGTTCGTACGGAATGGGCTCGTCGAGGGGGAACCGGAGATTTCCCTTCTCCCCCGCGTAGGGGGACGCTGCCTTCTCGATTCGAGCGTCGCCTGAGACCGGCGGGTAGAGACCGATGTGATTCTTGAATGCGGCGTAGTAGACGAGAATGCCGTCCTGCCGCAAGGCGGGCATTCTGTAGCTGAGGGTCTCCTCTGCTTCAGGGGCCGCTTCGCGCACGACCTGACGCACGCGCTGAAGAATGGCTCGAATTTCGGGCGTGAATGCCGCGATGTACTCACCAACCGTCTCGGGTGTCGATTTCGGTTCTTTCACGCTGGCTCGACCGTGTCGCTCTAAGGGTTGCTCGTACTGATCGGATCGATGCTCATTCGAACTGGCCGACATGGAATACGCCATAGCCCGAGAGCACGACCTGGGGTAGCGCAGCGCCGATGACGATTCCGGTTCGATTCGCCCGAACCTCGTAGCGGTAATCGGTGACGGGATCGGTCACCGTGCCGAGCAGGTCGCCCTCCTTTACCCGATCTCCGAGGCGCGTCTTCGTCAGGAAGATGCCGCCCCTGCCTTTGGGGATGCGCACCCAGCTGGAGCCGATCAGCTTCTGCGACTGCTTCCGCTTTCCGCTGGACTCGTACATCCCGAGATGATCCATGACGTTGAGCACCCCTGTCGTGCCCAACTCGATCTCCCGCTCGAGGAACACATAGGGCGGCCCGGCCTCGTAGATGATCGCCGCGACACCCGCCTCGACGGCTTCGCGGCGCAGACTACCGCTCGGCCCGGCACCGCCGATGATCACACCGACGCCGAAGTTCTCCGCGAGGGCCAGGGATTCCGGATCATCCATGTCGACCCGGACCTGGGCGACGTTCGTCCGGAAGTTGGACCCGGTATGCAGATCGATCAGATGATTGCATTGACGGACCACCCGCTCGAACAGCGCGTTCGCGACGATCGAGGCCACGCTCCCCTTGATCGACCCCGGAAACGCCCGGTTCAGATCGCGCCGGTCGACCATGTAGCGGTTCATGGTCCGGAATCCCTGCGAGTTGGCGGCCGGCACCACGATCATCGTGCCCTTCAGGTGCTTCGGATCGATGGCCTGAAAGCTTGCGCGGGCGATCTCGACGCCATTGATCTCGTCGCCGTGGATTCCTGCGACTACGCATAGGGTCGGCCCGGGTGATGCACCGCGGGCGACCCAGAGCGCCGCATCGAGAAAGCTGCCTTCAAAGGACCGTTCCGCCGCGAAGGTGAATTTCGCCTTCGTGCCGGGCTGGACGATCTGCGACTTCATGTCGATCGGCCCCCATCCGCTCATTCGAGCGGATGCGGATGCCGCCTCGCCGGGCGCCTGGGCGCCCGCCGGAATTGCGATGACTGCCAGACTCAGCAGCAGAAAGCCCTGGGCCCACTTCATGGCGATTGTCCTCCCCCGTGTGGATCTCGAGATCGAGCCCGCGACCGCATTCGCGACGATGCGCGAAGCGACTTACCACTACTCGCGATGGTAACCCTCGGGCCTTTCGTGCACAGCACTCGTCATGGGGAAGTCCAGACGAGTCGGCCCAGTTCGGGCCCGGTGGCTCGGCCGGATTCCCGGTAATGTCCGATTCGTACTGCCCCGTCGAGTCGGGCGGCGACGAGGGGATCGAGGGGACGGGCCCCTCGCCGCGAGGTCCGTGGGGAGATTCATGATCTCGGCGAAATACATCGATGGATCGATCGGCGTCTTAGTTCGAATCGGGACCACGCTCGCGATTTTCTCGGCTGCGTTGCTTCTCGCCCCGCTGCTCGCGGGGGCGGAGGAACACGAGACCGGGACGGGGCTCGAGGACGACGGCGACGTCGAAGCCAAGGTCGTGGCCGAGCTCGAGACAGAGCCCTCTGCCACAGAGCTCGCGAGACAGGACCAGAACCCGATCACGCGTTTCTACGTCATGCGATTCGAGGACAACGTCCAGCTCGGCTACGGACCCCACAACGAGGCGCAGAACTTCTTCCGGTTCCAACCGCTGGTTCCGATCGAGTTGGGTCAGGATTGGACGGTCCTGACACGTTTCATCATTCCGATCGTTCATCAACCCTGGCCCCGCTCGTCCGATGGCCTCGGCGACATTTCACTGATCGCGTTCCTGACGCCGGCCCGGGTCAGCCGCTTCATCTGGGGCTTCGGACCGGCGATGCTCGTTCCGACCGCGACCGACAAGACGATGGGGTTCGAAAAATGGTCGGCCGGTCCTGCAGTCGCCGCCGTCTACACCACGGAATCCTGGGTCGTCGGCTTCGTTGCGCAGAACCTATGGTCGTTCAGCGGCGACGATGAGCGGGAGGAAGTCAGCCTCATGTCCCTGCGGCCGCTTCTCAACTACAACCTGCCTGACGGCTGGTACCTGACGACCAGCCCGAGCATCCTCGCGAACTGGCAGGGCGACGACGACAGCCGTTGGCTGGTGCCGGTCGGCGGCGGCGTCGGAAAGGTCTTCGCGCTCGGCGGGCAAAGGCTCAGCACGACTGTCGAATCCTACTACCATGCCGAGACACCGGGGATCGGACCGGAGTGGCAGATGCGCATGCAGCTCTCCTTCCTCTATCCGGACTGAGGTCTGCTGCCGGTCTAATGGTTCATGCTCGCAAGCGCATAGCGCATCGGCTCGACTGAGACCTTGAGAAAGCCTTCGAATGGCCCGTCCAGCTCCAGTATGAGAAAGACGGCGCTGCCGACGGATACCGCACAAACGAAGAGAACCACGAAAACGGTTCCGTTCCGCGGGGCAAACAATCCGAAGCTGCCGAAGGTCACCGTCAGCCAGAACACGAGGATCGTAATGAAGGGCAAAGGAACCGACGATCCGACACCCGCGAACACCAGCCACCTGGCCTGCAAGATCTCTTCGGCGAGGTCTCGCGCACGCGACTGCAGCGACCGCTGCAAATCATCGCGAGGCGTCAGCAGTTGGATTGCGTCCGCGAGATTCTCGCTCCCGGCAGCCGCTCCGGAACGCATCGGATCGGGATCCGCGCGCCCCGACGAAAATTCTGGCGAAATCGCGTCGATCCGATTCGCGACCGCTTTCTGCAGCGCACCACGGAGCTCTGCGGTTTCTGGTCCGTAGCGAGCCAGCAAGCGGTCGAGTGTCAGGACGTCCACGGCGGTGTGCTTCATCGCCGTATCGACGGCGTCGAAGGAGCTCTTGGCGGAGGCCGTGACGAGGCCGAGTACGAGGGCCGTCATCGTCGCGATCAGCCCGATGCCGAGCTTCACAGTGTCCCTGGACTCATCGTCCAGATGATGTTCTGGCAAGGCGGCGCGCAACCAATTTGCGAACAGCGCCCCCCCGAGCGTAAACCCGAATACGATCATGCCGACTGTGAAGGGATTCAAGGTGTCGCTTCCAACGCCTACTCGCTGCTCGACCGAACGCCGCACGGCGGCCAGTCGCGCCGTCGGGTTTGGGCGAGATTACAGAAGCCGTCAACAACCGGCACGAGCCGTTCCATAGGGAGCTCGAGGGGTGGAGGATGGAGGGCGGCAGGTGTCATCTCTGGCTCGATCCAGGGCTCCGACCGCTGCATCCTATTAACAGCGGAACTTTTCAATCCGGAGGGACGAGCGCGATACTGGGATCGGAAAAAGGAAAGCCTCAGCGAGACGGATGTCCCTTTGACGACCCGATCCTGGCGGCGGTCCTAAAGCGTCCATTCGCAAGATCGAAAATAGCGAGCGTGAACCGCGGGAAGGAACCTCAATTGCGAGGTAGCGGGGGCGAAGCAGCTGCTCGATTCGAAACGTCGAGCAGATACCAACCAGGGCGTGCCGAGATTTGAATGACCTCAGCGCTTGCGGCTCCTTCGGCCCTCAGTCGGCGCGATACTTCTCGATTATCGCGCTCAAAGGAGAGGAGCTCGGCTTGGAAGAGATCGACGATGGCATCGAGAGTATCGTCTACTGCAACACGACCCTAGGAGGGATCGATCGACAGACCGGCAAGATCACCGGCAACGATAAATTATGAACCCATTGCTCGGACTTCTGTAAAGCATGCGCCTGACTGGTCACGGACTCAGCCAAGT